>Ga0247611_10000060_pt1 | contig 200725 bp, 156 predicted proteins | sample 177DNAGHGhighgp2_FD_192422 | JGI IMG/M metagenome (GOLD analysis project Ga0247611, IMG submission 192422) | Sheep rumen microbial communities from Palmerston North, Manawatu-Wanganui, New Zealand - 1770 DNA GHGhigh gp2 | ecosystem: Host-associated > Mammals > Digestive system > Stomach >... | reverse complement strand
GGTATTGTCCGTTCACGCAGATGTTTGTCAGACTGCCGGGGAGGTTGTACTCACTTATATCCTCTGCAATTCTGATACCCTCTGCCTGAATACCAATCTCCTGTGTTCCCTTACGGTTAATGAATATACCCAGAGGATTCTCATTGGTTCCTGAAGGATAAGGTGTGCTTATACGCATGACTGAATGAGGCATCAGTGTCTCAAAGAAGTCCTCTACGTCATACTCCTTAAGAGCGAGTCGGCGTCCGATAAGTCCTTTCTGACGGGTGTTGAACTGGTCATATGACAGCCAGCAGGGCAGGATGTGATATGACAGTAACTTGTTGAGTGAACTGCCTCTGACTGTGTCTGGCAGGGCTGCGCCCTCAGGATATACTGTCTTGGCATATTCACGCAGGTCATTCAGGTTATTGATTCCGCCTTTGGATGAGGGCCAGAATTTGTCTGAATAGGTAGCAAGAGCTGTGTCAGGCAGTACAAACATTGTAAACTTGAACTCTCTCTTTTCAGGGTATGCAATACGGTCTGCGTTATTACCGGTCTCAAACGCTGTCTCATTCTTATGAATGCCGCCGTAGTTGTCACGGAGAGCCTGCTGTGTCCATTCATACTCAATTTCAGGATAGTTGTCATCGTAATATTTCTCAAGGGTATCCTTAAGTCCGGTGGCAAGCAGAGCTGAATAGAATATGGTGAGGTTGGGGTTCTCTTTCATAAGGCCCGGCAGGAACTGGTTCGATGAACGGAGAACCTTGTTGATCCTATGAACCACACCGTTCTGAACTGAGTCGTCGCTGCTTACAAGTTCTGCCTGCATGTTGATGATGTACTTAAGTGTAATCAATACAGAATCAGAACCATCGGCAGCCTTGATTACATTTCCGTTGGCATCGTATGCCTTCCTTGATGAGTCAGGTGCCGAACTGTATGTTACATAACGGTCCAGCAGGTTGGGGTGCTGAAGCACGCCGTTACCGCTCAGGTCAGATGCATACATTACGTTAGCGAAGATATGGGTTCTGGCAATGGTATCGCAAAGTTTTCTGTTCTGAAGGACTGTCTCCAGACTCTGGAAAATAGGCTTGAGTGAATCTGAAGCTTCAGCATAGCGCATATCTATGTATGCCTGGATAGCTGAATCATCCGGAGCGAAGCATGTGTAGGCACCGTAGGTTCTCAGCTGTCCCCAGAGTTCCGCTTTCTGAAGAATGGCAATGAAATAGGAATAATCGCCATGATACTCAACCCTACCGGTCAGATAATCTGCCACTGTCTCACCGTTATTGGTGTAATAGGTTCCCGGATGCTGTTCGCTCCAAAGGTCAGCACATGAAGTACCAAAGCCCAAAAGGATAAAAGAAGCAACGGCCAGTGCTGTTTTTCTTAATGAGAATTTGTTGATTTTCATAAAGTTGGTTATTAATTATTTAGTTTAAATCAGGTTTGGGGCAATATATCGCAACGCGCGTACGCACGCATTTCGCGACATATAGCGCGTAAAGATAACAAGAATTTTATAATTAGTAACTCTTTTATACTATATTTTTAAAAAAATGCATCCGGGTCTTAACGGCCCGGATGCTATTGAAATCTTTTAACATCTCTGGCTTACCAGTTCATGCGGTAGTTTCCGCTCAGGTGGAGCAGGGCAAAGAGGTAGATGAGTCCGTCATAATAAATATCATAGTATCCGTCCTCATAAGGCTCGTGCTTGAGTGAGAACATGTGACGCACCAACTCCTCGTTGTACTCGCTGTTGCACATGAGTGCCGTGGTGGCCATGGTGCCTACAAAGCCTATTGAGTGACGCAGGTTGGGACGCCAGCGGCCGCCTCCCATGGGGCGCTTGGACTCGTCGCCGTTAAGGGCGAACTGGTCCTTGAACTCGGTCACGCCGTAACGGCCTACGATAGCCTTCTGGAACTTCTGTGCGTACTCTGTCTGCCACTCGGCATCCTTATGATACCAGGTAAAGTCCATAGCGATGTTCATTGGGACGCGCCATGAGTCATAGTGGAACTCGCTTCCGCGGTTGGGAGTACCGTCAAACTGGCTCTGGTCGGGGTTGATTCCGGTTACGGGATCACATGCGCGGTGCAGGTATTGGCGTGCGCTGTCGGCCAGTTCGCGGTAAAGAGCCTCGCGGCCGTCCTTTGCGGTTTCGGCCCATATCTCATAGAATGCGGGCAGATGGTACGATGGGTCTGTCCAGAGGTTGGAACGGGTGTCAGGGCAGAAGTTGATAAGCTTGTGGTCCATGTTGATGATGTTGGTCACACCACCTGTACCGTCCTTTGAGAAGAGGTCATTGAGCAGTTCCTGAGCCTCCTTGAGATAGTCAAACTCCTCATAGCTGCCCCAGCGGCGTGATGCCAGCAGCAGGTCTGTCACGTAGTACAGCTCACCGTCACTGGCAGAGCCCTGTGATGTGCGGCGGCCGTCGGTACGGCATGACCAGGCGAACAGGCCGTGTGAGGGACCCTCCTCATTGTGGCGCATAAAATGCTTAGACCAGCGCCATACCTTGTTGAACAGCTCGGGCTTGTTCATCTGAACGGCTACCATCATGGCGTAAGACTGGCCCTCGGTGCGTACGTCGTTGTTCTTTACGTCAGATATGTAACCCATCTTGACGGTCTTGCCGTCCACCTCAACGTCAACGTCGTGGTATGCGGCTCCCTCTTTCTCGAATATGATGGAGTAGATGTCCTGGATCTTATCGTTTATCTCCTTCTGTGAGAATCCCAGGTCTTTGAGGTAGTTGCGGTACTTCTTGGTCTCAATGTAACCTTTCTTGGCCGGCTCCAGTTTCTTTGTCGATGAACAGCTTGTAATGGCCATCAGGGCGCAGATAGCTGCCACAAAAATGGCGGTTGTCTTGATTTTTCTCATTTTAAGTAATTGGCTTTTATTATTATTGTATGTATGATTTCCAACGCTGGTAGGCCTCATCGTAGGCTGGCATATCGGAAGCCTTGGGCTCTATTACGCGGATCTTCTGCAATGATGCGAACGCCTCGTTGTGGTCATTATAAAGGTGGGCTCCCATGCCTGCTCCCTTGGCGGCACCTATAGAGCCGTCTGTATCATAGAGCTCAATGGTGGCTCCGGTCACACCGGCCAGGGTATCGCGGAACAGCGGGCTGAGGAACATGTTGGCGTTGCCGGCATGTATCTTGTTGACAGGCATACCCATATCCTCCATGATCTCTATACCGTATTTGAAAGAGAACACAATACCCTCCTGGGCTGCACGCAGCAGATGCGAGCGGTTGTGGATATTGAAGTTTACGCCGTTGAAACTGCATCCGCGCTCCTTGTTCTCAAGCACACGCTCGGCACCGTTTCCGAAAGGCAGAACCGATACGCCGCCTGCACCGATTGGTGCCTGGGCAGCCAGGTCGTTCATTTCGGCATAACCTATGCCTTCGGGTACAATGTTCCGCTTCATCCAGGCGTTCAGGATTCCTGTGCCGTTGATGCAGAGCAGGATTCCCAGACGGTTGAATCCGGTCTTGTGGTTGACGTGAGCGAATGTGTTTACCCTTGACTTGGGATCATAGCTTATCTCTCCGTTCACACCGTAAACAACGCCCGAAGTTCCGGCTGTGGATGCTATTTCGCCAGGCTCAAATACATTGAGAGACAAAGCGTTGTTGGGCTGGTCGCCGGCGCGGTAGGTGACCGGTGTGCCCTGGGCCAGGCCCAATTCCTTGGCAGCGGCGGCGGTAAGGCGGCCCTGCTCGGCGAAAGTGGGGACAATCTTGGGTATGAATGTGCGCGGGATTCCGTAGTAGTCAAGCAGGAAACCTGCCACATCACCTGTCTGGAAATCCCAGAACATACCCTCTGAAAGACCTGAAATGGTGGTTGCTATCTCTCCGGTAAGACGCATTGCGATGTAGTCGCCGGGGAGCATTATCTTGTCAATTTTGTCAAATATTTTCGGTTCGTTCCGCTTTACCCAGGCCAGCTTTGATGCGGTAAAGTTACCGGGGGTGTTGAGCAGATGGGTAAGGCACTGCGAGCGGCCGAGCTCCTGGAACGCCTCTTCACCGATGCCTACGGCACGGGAGTCACACCAGATAATGGCGGGGCGCAGTACTTTCTGGTTCTTGTCAACGCAAACCAGTCCGTGCATCTGATAGGATATACCGATGGCAGTGATGTCGTTTGCGTCGACCTTGCACTGTGACATGACGTCTGCGGTGGCGGCTTTCAGGTATGACCACCAGTCTTCAGGATTCTGTTCAGCCCATCCCGGGTTGACTGCTTTTATGGGTGCTTCACTCTTGGGGGCGAACGCTGTTGCCACACAACTGCCGTTCTGGGCATCTACAAGACTGCACTTCACTGAAGAGCTGCCTATGTCATAACCTAATAAATACATAAATTTAGCTTATAATTGATTGTAATTATCCTTGCTTTACATTATGGCAAACAAAGGTAGTGAAAAAGTTACAGAAAAATAGTATTTTTGGAGTCAGTTACTAATTTCAACCAAAAATGAGAAAGTTATTATTTACAGTATTGGCTGCAACCATGTTCTTTGGTTGCTCTGCCGGAAACGAAAGTCAGCTTAAACTTTGGTACGATGCTCCCGCACGCCAGTGGACCGATGCCTTGCCGCTGGGTAACGGACGCTTGGGAGCAATGGTGTTCGGAACGCCCGCTCAGGAGCGTATCCAGATTAATGAAGAGACTATATGGGGCGGTGGTCCCCACAACAACGTGAACTATGCAGCCAAGGACGGACTGGACCAGATACGTCAGGCCCTTTGGGAGGGACGCCGTTCGGATGCACAGGCTTTGTGCGACCAGTACATATCATCCAAGAGCGCACACGGAATGCCATATCAGACAGCCGGTTCACTGATGCTTGATTTTGACGGAATCACCGATTTCACCGACTATTACAGGGAGTTGGACATAAACCGTGCCGTAGCTCTGACACGCTTCAAGGCAAACGGTGTGGAGTACACACGCGAGTGTTTCGTATCGTTCCCTGACCAGGTCATAGCATTGCGTCTTACCGCATCTGCCAAGGGCGCCCTTTCATTCAAGGCCAGCTACAACCTGCCTTATCGCGAGGACCGGATACTGGGCCGTTCGGCACAGATTGACGGCAAGCAGGCTATAATGACCGTATCCTGCAAGGGCGATGACCATGAGGGTATCGAGGGTAAGATCCGCTTTACGGACAAGACCCTGATAGTACCCGAGGGCGGACAGATGACGGCCGATGACAACACCATCGCAGTGAACGGTGCCGATGCTGTTACCATTTATATATCAATAGGTACAAACTTTGTGAACTACCAGAGCGTAAGCGGCGATGAGAATCAGGTTGCCGACCGCTGGATAGAGCCGCTGAGCAAAGGCAAGAAAAAGTATGACAAGATGCTGGCTGACCATATAGCCGCTTATCAGAAGCAGTTCCATACCGTAACTCTGGACCTGGGTACCAATGACCAGGCCAAGCTGCCTACCGACCAACGTGTGGCACAGTTTGCCCAGACATTTGACCCGCAGCTGGTGGAACTCTATTTCCAGTTTGGCCGATATCTGCTTATAAGCTGCTCACAGCCTGGCGGACAGGCCGCCAATCTGCAGGGTATCTGGAACGAGAGCAGGCAGGCTCCGTGGGACGGCAAATACACTACCAATATCAATGTTGAGATGAACTACTGGCCGGCATTCGTATGCGGCATACCGCAGACATTCGATCCGTTCCTGCAGCTGGTCAAGGATTGCGCCGAGCACGGCAAGGAGACAGCCCGGATGTACGGCTGCCGCGGATGGACACTACACCATAATACTGATATCTGGCGCTCGACAGGCGCCGTAGATGGTGCCTATAACGGCATGTGGCCCACCGGTGCCGCCTGGTTCTGCCAGCAGATTTGGGACGGTTACCTGTTCAACCAGGACCGCAAGTATCTGGAGGAGATCTATCCTATAATGAAGAGTGCCTGCGAGTTCTTCATCGACTTCCTGGTGGAGGAACCCGTATCGGGCCACAAGTATCTTGTAATCGCACCCTCATACTCACCAGAGAACGCACCGCATGTACAGGATGTACTTGGCAAGGGTAACATCACAACAGTATTCGGCGCCACAATGGACAACCAGATGATGGCCGACCTGTTCGGCAACACAATAGATGCCGCCGCCCTGATGGGAGAGAAGGATGCTGATTTCGTAAAGACACTCAAGGATATCAAGAGCCGTCTTGCTCCCATGAAGATAGGTAAGTGGGGGCAGTTGCAGGAGTGGTTTGAGGATTGGGACGATCCCAAGGACAACCACCGTCACGTATCGCATCTGTGGGGCATGTATCCCGGTCGTCAGATCACAGCCGACGGCACTCCTGACCTGTTTAAGGCAGTACGCACCAGTCTCGAGGCACGCGGTGACGAATCGACCGGATGGTCAATGGGCTGGAAGGTTTGTCTCTGGGCCCGTCTGTTGGACGGTAACCACGCCTATAAGCTTATCCAGGATCAGATCAAGCCTGCCGGCGGACGTGGATTCGGCGGTCGCGGCGGTACTTACAACAACCTGTTCGATGCACACCCGCCATTCCAGATTGACGGTAACTTCGGCTGCACCGCAGGTATAGCCGAGATGCTGGTACAGAGCCACACAGGTAAGGTGGTTCTGCTGCCCGCTTTGCCCGATGTATGGAAGGACGGCAGCGTCAAGGGCCTGCAGTGCCGCGGAGGATTCGTCCTGGAGGAACTGACCTGGAAGAACGGCAAGCCCGTAACGGTTAAGGTACGCTCCACAGTGGGCGGTAAGCTGGATATTGCATGGAACGGCAAGGATCAGAGCATCGACACCAAGGCCGGAAAGACCTACACAATCAACTTCTGAAACAAAATGATACAAAAGGGGACAGTCCCCAATTGTATCATTTTTAAATGACAACAATACCTAAATAATAAATAATGAAAATCAGAAAGATTGTAATGCAGGCTTTGATAGTCGGCCTGCTCCCCGTGAGCGTGAATGCACAGCAGAAAGCTTCAATTGACTGGTACGGCTTTGTGGCCGCACAGTCCTGGATTAATACACATGAGAGTGTGGCAGGCGCCGAGGGGTTCCTATACCTCTATCCTACGGATGAGTTGGCAGACCCTGCCGATGATCATGATACGAGAGCAATACCGCAGGGTACATGGTTCGGAACGATGGCACGTCTGGGATTCGTTCTTCATGGGCCCGAGATATTCGGTGCCGCAAGCCGCGCCAAGGCAGAACTAGAGTTCTCTGGTCATTCCGCCCCTGGCAGTGTTCTGTACCGTCATGCTTTCATCGCACTGGATTGGGAGAGGAGCACCCTCACATTGGGCCAGACCTGGCATCCCATGAACGACCTGTTCCCCAGCACCGTGGGCATAGCCATCGGATCACCTTTCAATGCACTTAACCGCAGCCCGCAGTTGCGATATGAGTACTTTATGGGCGATGAAAAGGATATCAAGCTGACAGCTGCCGCTATTTTCCAGGCTGCCAATGCATCGGTCGGTCCTGCCGGAAAGGGTTATTCATACGCGCGTAATTCCGGCATTCCGATGTTTTATGCAGGTGTGGACTTTACCTTTGGAAACCTTAAAATCGGTGGAGGACTTGAATATCAGCATATAACCCCCCTGGTTGATGTAGTCGATAACAATAAGAAATATTATCTGGACGGTGTCAGCGGAATGATCCAGGCACAGTATAATAAGGACAAACTGGCAATTAAGGCCAAGACCCTGGTAGGTGAGAATATGTCTCATCTGGGCATCTGTTCAGGCTTTGGTCTGGTTGATCATCTTAATCCCGGTGACATCCGTTACGCTCCGCTGGCAGCCTCTTCGTCATGGGCTCAGGTTCAGTACGGCGGTGCACTCAAGTTTGGCGTGATGTGCGGTTACATGAGCAACTGGGGCGCCGGCAAGGACCTTGCAGCCATTTATGCTGTTGAAGGCGGAAGGATTGACAACATGTGGAGAGTGGCTCCCAGTGTCCAGTATAACGTGGGTAACATGAACCTGGGCGTAGAGTATGAACTGACCACCGTTGCTTACGGCACACCTAAGGCAAACGGTACAGTAACCGATACCCATGACGTGAGCAACAACCGTCTGCTGCTCTCTGTGATGTACGCATTCTGACCTTGAAGATAGGTAAAATTGATTTTGGAGAACGGCCGGTGTTTCTGGCTCCGATGGAGGATGTCACGGACCCGGCGTTCCGTTTGCTATGCAAGCGGTTCGGGGCCGATATGGTCTATACAGAGTTTGTCTCGAGCGACGCCCTGATTCGCGAGGTGAACCGCTCCATGCAGAAACTTACCATCTGTGATGAGGAGCGTCCGGTGGCCATCCAGATTTACGGAAAGGATACCGATGCCATGGTGGGCGCCGCCAAGATGGTAGAGGCTGCCGGGCCCGATGTACTGGACCTTAACTTTGGCTGCCCGGTCAAGAAGGTGGCGGGCAAGGGCGGCGGTGCAGGGATGCTTCAGAACATCCCCAAGATGCTGGAGATTACCCGTGCCGTGGTGGATGCGGTAAAGATTCCCGTAACAGTAAAGACCCGCCTGGGCTGGAACGATGAGAGCAAGATAATTGTGGAACTGGCCGAACAGCTGCAGGACTGCGGTATCCAGGCCCTGACCATTCACGGCCGAACCCGCGCGCAGATGTATACCGGGCAGGCCGACTGGACCCTCATCGGCAAGGTAAAGGAGAATCCGCGCATGAAAATCCCTATCATAGGTAATGGCGATATCACTACCCCGGAGCGTGCCAAAGAGTGTTTTGACCGGTACGGGGTGGATGCAATAATGATAGGACGAGGCAGTTTCGGGCGGCCGTGGATTTTCCGCGAGGTAAAACACTATCTGGAGACTGGTCATCTTTGGGATGATCCCGGTTTCCAGTGGAAAATGGATGTGCTCAAGCAGGAGACTCTGGACAGCATAGCCCGTCTGGATGAGCGCCGCGGAATAGTGCACATACGCCGCCATCTGGCTGCCAGCCCTCTGTTCAAAGGGCTGGAGGATTTCCGCCACACCCGCATCGAGATGCTCCGTGCCGAAACGGTGGATGAACTGTTTGCGATTATGGATCGCATCACAGAAAAATGGTTTGGAAATGAATAGAGAGGATTTTGAGATAATGGCACCAGTGGGCTCGTGGGAGAGCCTGGCTGCTGCGTTCCAGGCTGGAGCGGGATCAATCTACTTTGGCGTGGAGAAACTGAACATGCGTTCGCGCAGTGCCAGCCATTTCACCCTGGATGACCTGCGTGAGATTGCATCGCAGTGCAATGCCCACGGGGTCCAGAGCTATCTGACCCTTAACACCGTGATGTACGGCGAGGACATCCCTCTGGTACACGAGATTGTGGATGCTGCTCTAGCGGCGGGGATATCGGCCATAATTGCGTGCGATATCGCCGTGATGACATACTGCAACAAGGTGGGTATGGAGGTGCATCTTTCAACCCAGCTCAACATCAGCAACATAGAGGCACTCAAGTTCTACGCTCAGTTTGCCGATGTGGTGGTGCTGGCCCGTGAGCTTAATCTGGATCAGGTGACCGAGATCCACAGGCAGATAATAGAGCAGGATATCCGCGGGCCGAAAGGTGAGCGGATCCGCATTGAGATGTTCTGCCACGGGGCACTTTGCATGGCCATAAGCGGCAAGTGCTATCTGAGCCTGAACGAGATGAACGCCAGCGCCAACCGCGGAGCCTGCATGCAGATATGTCGCCGCGGATACATAGTAAAGGACCGCGAGACCGATATAGAACTGGCCATTGAGAATCAGTACATAATGTCGCCCAAGGACCTCAAGACCATCCGCTTTATGGACCGTATGATTGAGGCCGGCGTGCAGGTGTTCAAGATTGAGGGCCGTGCCCGCGGACCGGAATATGTACGCACCGTGGCCGAGTGCTACGGCGAGGCTATTAAGGCAGTTCTGGACGGCCAATTCACCGATGAAAAGAAGGATATGTGGGACAAGCGCCTGGCTACCGTATTCAATCGCGGATTCTGGGACGGCTACTATCTGGGACAGCGTCTGGGCGAGTGGAACGATGTATATGGATCACAGGCCACCGAGACCAAGGTCTATGTGGGGAAATGCACCGACTGGTTCTCCAAGATTGAGGTGGCGGAGTTCAGCATCGAGGCAGCACCCATAATCGCCGGCGACAAGCTGATGGTAACCGGAGCCACTACCGGTTGCATCACTTTCAATCTGGATGATCCGCGTGTGGACCTCAAGACGGTAGAGACAGTACCGCAGGGAGTACGTGTATCGTTCAAGACCCCGGAGCGCGTCCGCCGCGGTGACAAACTCTTTAAGGTAGTGGAAAGGATTCCAGTTGCACCCGGTAAAACCAAACCTTTTTAGCGAAGCGAGAAAAGGATTGGTTTTACCCGGCCTGAAAGGCCGGCAAGCGAAGTGAAACGAAGCGCGTTTCCAGAAGGAAACTAAAAAAAGGTTGTTTCAAATATGCAGATAGGATTCCATCCCGAGACTTTCAAGGCCAAAGGCCGAGAAAGTCAAAAACAACCGAGCGAAGCAAGTAAATTCTACCATAAGCAAAGCGAGTAAAACCAAACATAACAATATGAAAAAGTTACTGACCATTGCCCTGTCGCTGCTGGCTGTATCGGCCGGAGCACAGAACGAGTATGAGATTAAGGTTGAAAGCAAGCAGCCCAGCGGCATCATCGACGAGATGCTGTACGGACAGCTGTTTGAGCACATCTACTTCAGCGCCAACAACGGCGTTTGGCAGGAACTCATCTATGGCCGCTCATTCGAGCCGGAGCAGTATCCCGGCATACCACCGCGTGACGGTTATTTTGACGGCTGGTACATGGACGATGACATGATCCTGCACTCGCCCACACGATACGAGCAGCCGCTGAGCATCACCACCGTTGAGTCCGATGACTATGAAATCACCATGGACCTTAACTGGCGCTCCTACAAGCTGGCACGCCGTTCATGGAGCGGAGGACTTATGGACATACGGTTTGCATTCGGTCAAAAGGCCGATGGAAGCGCATATTTTGCACGCATACACGACCCCTATTATGAGGGCCGCACATTCACTCCGGCACAGACCCAGTCACAGATAGACGCTGCCAACGAGGCCAATGCACGTGCCGCACTGCAGCAACAGAGCTCCACTGCCGATTTCTCAATCTGCGCCATGGAGGTGCGTGAGTCACAGGGATTCGGAGGCCGTCCCGGCAGGCGCATGAATACCCTTGCCGCCTTGGCATCGGCACCCGCCACAAAGGATCAGGTCAATGAGAACCAGGACTGGCACAAGTTGCGCATAAGCCGCAAGGGTGCCGATGTCACCATGTACTTTGATGACAAGGAGGTTGTAAAGTACAGCGGACTTGAGCAAACAGGTAAGAACAACCTGGTATTCTGGGTCAACTACACCGAGGCCACATACCGCAACATCACCGTAAAGAGCGGCAATCAGACCGTTTTCAGCGGCACTCCCAAAGACGTTCAGATACCTGAGGTTGCTCCGGAGTGGGGCTCGTTTGGTGACGCCCAGTTCAGCCTGGTCAAGGATGACGCGGTGAACATGCGTTACTCACAGCGCATAGTGGTAAAGAAGGGCAGCGCCGGAATGACTCAGGGTCCGCAGAACATTATTGCAGGCGAGAAGTACATAGGCTCCATCTACGCCAAAGGCAAGGGAAACCTCTCAGTAGGTCTGCGCAAGGCCGACGGCACATACGCCGCAATCAAGAGCCTTGGCAAGGTTGGCAAGGAGTGGAAGAAATATGAGTTTGAACTGGAGGCCGGCAGTTACAACGGCGATGCTGATTTTGCTGTCGTTGTAGAGAAGGGAAACATCCAGGTTGATATGGCCACCATGTCAACTCAGACCGGTAAGGACCTGGGCGGTTTCCGTCCCGATATCCTGCAGGCCGTAAAGGAACTGCACCCCACCTGCCTGCGCTGGCCGGGCGGCGGTTACGTAGCCCAGTATGACTGGCAATGGGGTATAGGCCCGCAGGAGAACCGTGAGCGCTGGGCCCACTGGATGTGGATGGACTATGACCAGAACTGCTTTGGTACCGATGAATTCATCCGTTTTTGCCGTGAGGTCAACACCGAGCCGGTCATAGTGGTAAGCGTCAGGTTTGAGCGTCCGGCCGATGAATACGACCAGATCCTGCAGAACGCTGTGAACTGGGTACGCTACTGCAACGCCCCCGCCACCGATGAATGGGGTGCCAAGCGTGCCGCCAACGGACACCCAGAACCGTATAATGTCAAGTTCTGGGAGATAGACAACGAGATGTGGGAGATGGGTATTGACCGATATGAAAAGTGTGTTCGTGATTTCAGCACCGCCATGCGTAAGGTTGACCCGTCAATCAAGATCATTGCCTGCGGCGGATTCGGCGAGGACGAGCAGTTCATAAAGCGCAGCGGCCAGTACTTTGATTACCTGAGCCTGCACCACTACGAGCAGCAGGGCGGTTACGCCACCGGTCCTGTGCGTCTGGGTCAGCAGTATGACCGTTACGCCCAGATGATTGCAGCCGGTCCCAATCCCAACATCAAGTTGTTCATATCTGAATGGAACCTTAACAGCATAGACTGGCGCACCGGCCTCTTTGCCGGCGGATTCCTGAATATGTGCGAGGCCCGCGACGTGGTAGCCATGGGTGCCGCCGCCCTCTTTATCCGCCGTACCGATGCCCCTGACTGGAACAACGCATTTATAAACTTTGACTATAAGGACCTGTTCAAGGCCCCCAACTGCCAGGTGACTGAGCTCTGGTACAACCACTTCAGCAAGTACCGCCTGGCATACAGCGGTGAGACCGGCAACGTGAGCGTAAGCACCACAATGTCCGAGAACGGAGCCGATGTAATAGTAAAGGTAGTCAACCCCACCGATGAACCCGCAACCCTGCGCATCAAGGGCGATTGGGTAGGCGTGAGCAGCACCGAGTTTGAATACTACGCCCCCGGCTCCCTGACCGTAGCCAACAGCATGGAGAACAAGAACGCAGTAGCCCTGCAGAAAGCAGCCGGAAAGCTCGATGGAAACGACGTAATCCTTTCCGTTCCCGCCCTATCTGCCGGAGTACTAACTATTACAAAAGCTTACTAAGCGAGCGAACTTTTTGGGGTATAGGTATCGGAAACCCTGCAACTTGTTGCAGCAGCCGAACCTTGGGTTTGACGAGCATTGGCGGAGGGCGTTAAGCGGAGAGCCCACGGAGGATCCCGTTAAGAACGGCGCTTCGTCTAACGACTGTTAAGCCCCGAAGGGGATTAAAAAGGAGGCGTTCGCCGTTTAGGGTCCGTAGGGGCTCGTAGTAGCCCGGAGCCGTTGTCTCGTCAAACCTAAGGTTCGGCGTGCATAGTTTCAGATATCTATACCCCAAAAAGTTCCCTCCTAAATGAGAATAATGTCTATATTTGCGAAAGACTATTAAAAATACATGATATGGAGAAGATTCTTTCTTTGCTGCTGAGTGCAGCGTTTGTTATGGGCTGCAACGCCCAGGTGGCAGAGACTTATACCAAGAACCGTACGGTTGAGGACGGCGGTACAGGCCCCTACAAGGCAATCATGGTTGAGGAACCAAGTCTGGAGGCACATACCATTTTCCGTCCTGCTGACCTTAGCAAGTTTGATAAGAAGAACCCGCTGCCCATTCTGGTTTGGGGCAACGGAGCCTGCACCAACTCACCCTGGGAGCATCAGAATTTCCTTAGCGAGATTGCATCGCACGGATTCTTTGTGGTGGCTATAGGTTACTGGCCTGCCGAGGGTGAGCGTTACCGCGGAGCTCAGTCCAAAGCCGAGCAGCAGATTGAGGGACTGGACTGGGCAATAGCTCAGAATTCCGATAAGAATAGTCCTTATTACGGTAAGCTGGACGTTAAGAACATAGCGGCTGCAGGTATGTCATGCGGTGGATTGCAGACACTTGTCAATGCGGCCGATCCCAGGCTCAAGGCTATCATGATCTGTAACAGCGGTTCGTTCATAGACCCGTCAGGAGCAGTTCCCGGTATGCCGATGCCCGCTAAGGATGACCTTAAGAAGATTCACACTCCGGTGATGTATCTGCTGGGCGGTCCCACCGATATAGCATACGAGAACGGCATGGACGACTACAAGCGCATTGACCATGTTCCCGCAGTTGCAGTGAACTATCCTGTAGGTCACGGCGGTACTTACGGCCAGCCTCACGGCGGCGAGTTTTCAATAGCTGCGCTGGCATGGCTCCAGTGGCAGCTCAAGGACGATAAGGAGGCCAGTATGATGTTTACAGGAAAGCCCTGTGGCCTGGAGCAGCGTCCCGACTGGACTGTTGAGACTAAGAACGTTAAATAAACATTGGCGTTGGCATTGGCTTTTAAACGGAACTTTGGCCCTGGTCACGCACCCCATGGTAGCCAAAGCCAACGCTAAAGTCAAAGTTAATAATGAATATATTGGTAACCGGTGGAGCGGGATTCATAGGATCGCACACCATAATTGAGCTTTACAAGGCAGGTCATACCGCCGTAGTCGTGGATAATCTGAGCAATTCCAGCTCGGAGAGTCTGAAACGTGTATCCAGGATATTGGGCGGTACGGAGATACCTTTCCACAAGGTCGATATACGCGACCGCAAGGGACTGGACAAGGTGCTGGAGCAGTACAGGTTTGACGCCTGTATACATTTTGCAGGTCTCAAGGCTGTAGGAGAATCGGTAAGCAAGCCCATTGAGTATTATGAGAACAACATAAGCGGTACGCTGGTGCTGGTACAGGCCATGCGTGACCACGGCGTAAAGAACATAATATTCTCATCGAGCGCCACCGTCTATGGCAATCCGCAGATAATTCCCATCACCGAGGAGTGCCCCAAAGGTGTCTGCACCAACCCTTACGGCTGGACCAAGAGCATGCTGGAGCAGGTATTGACCGATATGCAGTACGCCGATAAGGAGTGGAACGTGGTGCTGCTGCGTTATTTCAACCCTATCGGCGCCCATGAGAGCGGTCTGATAGGCGAGAATCCAAACGGCATACCCAACAACCTGATGCCCTACGTGACACAGGTTGCGGTAGGAAAACGCGATGAATTGGGGGTTTTCGGCAATGATTACGATACCCCCGACGGCACCGGAGTACGTGATTACATACACGTGGTGGATCTGGCCCGCGGTCATGTGTGCGCACTGAAGGCAATTGAACAGGGGTGCGGCCTGGGACTCTACAACCTGGGCACCGGCCACGGCTATTCCGTTCTGGATGTGGTCAAGGCGTTTGAAAGAGTTAACGGAGTCAAGGTTCCGTACAGCATCAAGCCCCGTCGTCCGGGCGATATCGCCACCTGCTACAGCGACCCCTCAAAGGCTGAGCGTGAACTGGGCTGGAAGGCGCAGTACGGACTGGATGAGATGGTGCGCGACAGCTGGAACTGGCAACGCCAAAACCCCAATGGATTTTAAAATGGTAATAATATGAAGTGCGAGGAGATTTTCCGGGAGACGTATAAGAAGGACCCTGAGGACGTGGCTTTCTGCCCATACCGCATATGTCCTATAGGTGCTCATGTAGACCATCAGTTGGGCCGTATTACCGGTCTGGCTATAGACCGAGGCATTCACTTTGCCTACAGTTCAAAACAGAACGGCGTGATAGAGCTGCAGTCACTGCAGTTTGACAAACGCGCCCAGTTCCATATCCGTGAGATTGCCGATGTCAAGCAGAATGACTGGGCCGATTATCTTCGCGGCGTGACCATAGCCCTTGCTCAGCGATATACATTGTCAATAGGATTGTGCGGTGTGATAGAGGGAACGCTTCCCATTGGAGGTCTCTCGTCATCGGCTGCCGTATGTCTGGTGTTCCTGTCGGCCCTGTGCAAGGTAAACAACATAAAGCTGACGCCATTGGAGATGATAACCATTGCTATGGCATCGGAGAACAACTATGTGGGTGTTAACAGCGGTAAGCTTGACCAGAGCTGCGAGATGTATTCCAGGAAAGACCATCTGCTCTATTTAGACACCAAAGATGATACATACGAGCTTATTCCTACAAAACCGACGATGAAACCGTATGAAATTGCAATCTTCTTCAGCGGTGTGGAGCGTACTCTGGCAGGCAGCAAGTTCAATATGAGGGTGGATGAGTGCCGCAGCGCTGCTTATGCTCTGCTGGCATATGCAGGTATGGAGTACGGCAAGTTTGGCGAGACCTATTTCCGCATGGTGCCGCGTGATGTCTATGATACCTATAAGGACCGTCTGCCGGACAACTGGCGCAAGCGTGCCGAGCACTGGTACACGGAGCAGGAGCGCGTCATGGCAGGTGCCGAGGCCTGGCGTAAGGGTGACATTGAGGAGTACGGCCGTCTGAGTTTCCAGTCGGGTAACTCATCTATCTACAACTGGGAGACAGGTTCACCCGAACTCAAGACCCTGTATGATATAATGACCCGTACCGACGGCATCTACGGAGGTCGTTTCAGCGGCGCCGGATTCAAGGGCTGCTGCATGGCTCTGATTGATCCCGCCTACAGGGAGAGTATCATTGATAAAGTATCGAAAGAGTACCTCAAGGCATTCCCCGCCCTTGAGGGCAAATATATGGCCACTATCTGTCATTCGGCCGACGGTTTGAAGTTATTATGAAGTGCCTGATACTTGCAGCGGGTTATGCAACCAGGTTGTATCCGCTTACTGAGAATTTCCCCAAACCCCTGCTTAAGGTGGGTGACAAGACCATTCTGGACTGGCTCATTGATGATATAGAAGGGGCCGGTCTGGTCGATGAATACGTGGTTATTTCAAACCATAAGTATGCTAACCATTTCAATGAGTGGGCTCAGGGCAAGAGTGTAAAGATTACCGTTGTAGATGACGGGACCAGCACCAACGAGACACGCCTGGGCGCGGTCCGTGACATTCAGTTTGCAATTGAGAGCCTTAAACTGGATGATGACATGCTGGTCATTGCCGGTGACAATGTGCTGGATTTCAGCCTGCAGAAGTTTGTCCGTTATGCGCACTCCAAGCAGACATCATGCATAATGCGTTATTTTGAACCGGACACAAAGCGTCTCGTCAAGTGCGGTATTGTTGAGGTAGCTCCCGATGACCGCATATTGGGAATGGAGGAGAAACCTGCACAGCCCAAGTCCAACTGGTGCTGTCCGCCGTTCTACTACTACACCAAGGCCGATGCCCGTCTGGTTCCGGCAGGCATTGCCGCCGGATGCGGTACCGATGCTCCGGGCAGTTACATAGCCTGGCTCTGCACGCAGACTCCCGTATATGCCATGGAGATGCCCGGGCGCCGATATGACATCGGCAATCTGGAATCATATCATAAGGTATGCGCCGAGTACAAGGGAATAAAATGACACAAAAGGATCGTTTCCCTGTGCTATGAAACTGACCACGCCTGTTGATATAGAACCGCTTGAGGTCAAGCTTACCTATCGGGACAGCATACTGTTTATAGGCTCCTGTTTTGCCGATGAGATGGGGCGGCGTTGCAGCGAGCGCTATTTTGATGCTATGGTCAACCCCTTCGGCGTGCTGTTCAATCCCTGCTCCATATCGGACTGTCTTGGATTGTTGGAAGGTCACGGAATCAATGCTGACCAGTGTAGTTTCATACCTGAGGATGTGATTGAAACCCCCGGTGGATTCTGCTCTTTTCATCATCACGGCAGTTTCTGTCGGCCAACTCCGCAGGAATTCCTGGACAATGCCAACAAGGCGCTGGCCGATGCGTCAGAGTTCTATTACAGAGAAGGTTGGGTGGTTGTAACTTTGGGCACAGCATTCATCTATACTGACAGGGAGTCCGGTATGGTTGTTGCAAATTGCCACAAACTGCCGGCTGACCGTTTTGAACGTACCATGATTGATGCGGATCAGGTGTATGATGCGCTTAGCCAGTACGTTGCTGCACGCCCTCAGCGTCAGTGGATATTCACAGTTAGTCCTGTGCGTCATCTGGCAGACGGCCTGCATGCCAACCAGTTGAGCAAGGCCACACTGCATCTGGGTGTGCAACGGCTTGTGGATCGCTATCCCAATGCCCACTATTTCCCGGCATACGAGATTCTGATGGATGAACTCCGTGACTATCGTTTCTATGCTGATGACATGATGCACCCGTCGGCCCTGGCTGCCGATTATATTTTTGAGCGTTTTATGGATTTTGCACTAGCCGACAGTGACAGGCAGTTACTGTCAGAGGCCGAAAAGGTGCGCTCCATGATGCAGCACAAGATCCTTAATCCCGGCACACCTCAGGCCGCACAATTTGAAGCCCGGCGCAATCAGGCGTTGGAATCTTTCCTTTCCAAAAAATCGCCGCATTAGGGTCGTTTAACTTTGCGTCACTTTTTAAAAAGCGACGCAAAGTTAAACGACCCTAATGCGTCAGTTGAATCAGCAATGTAGTCGGCCGATGTCAGTTCGTGGCGGGGACGGAAACCCCAGCTAACTGCTATTATGGGGATGCCGGCGTTGCGGGCGGTCTGGATATCGGTGCCCGAATCTCCAACCATCACGGTACTGTTGCGGTCAGTTCCTGCCTTATCCATTATGTATTCCACAACAGCGGCATCGGGCTTGAGCGGGTAGAGCGGACTGTTGCCCATCACTGCCACAAACGGTATGCCGGGAAAGAACCTCTCTATCAGTCTTTCGGCTCCTGCCTGTATCTTGTTTGATGCCACCGCAAGCAGGTATCCGTCGGTGGAAAGGGTGTTTATCAGTTCGGGGATTCCGGGATAGGGCTTGGTATAGACGTCTATATGAGCGGCGTAATACTCCAGGAACTGTTTTAATGTACTATCTATAAAGGCATCATCGGAGGCCTTGTCCAGTGGCAGGGCGCGCATTATCAGTTTGCGCATTCCGTTGCCCACCATAAGGCGGTATTCATCCAGAGTGTGCTGCGGCAGACCCAGTTCTGCCAGCGTGTGGTTGGCGGCGGTGCCCAGGTCATCGATGGTGTTGAGCAGCGTTCCGTCCAGGTCAAAAATCATCAGTTTGTTCATATCGGCCGCGAAATTAATTGAAAATTGAGAATTGAGAATTGAAAATAGAGATGGATTATATATATTTACGGAAACTAACCGAGTCAATTACTTAAAACCTTATATGTTATGAAAAGAACTATTGTCCTTATGGGACTTGCTGCGTTTCTGGTAGCAGCGTGTGAAAAGGCATCCAAGGAGGCTCCTGACCTTAAGCTCAATGACAAGGAGTATTTTGAGACACAGGGCGTTAACGTCCTGGTGTTCAGCAACACATTCTCGGGCGGATTCAACGATGAGAAGAACTCCGGAATAGAGATCATCCATCACGGAGTGCGTACCGTGCAGGGTGGTGCCGTACGTCTTAACAAGACACCCGAGCAGTGGGACCTGGTGCCCGCCTCACCCCGCCGCACGGTGGATTCGGTCAACCAGTCCATCGAGGTGGCCATGCGCTATGCCGATTATGACTTTGACTCCCGCGTGGTGGTGACAGCCAAGGGTAAGGCCGTGGAGATTGCGGTCTATCTGGACAAGCCCGTGCCCGAGTTCCTGGCCGGAAAAGCCGGATTCAACCTGGAGTTCCTGCCCTCACAGTACTGGGGCAAGACCTATATAATGGACGGCCGTCCCAACAGGTTCCCGCGTTACGCAGTGAGCCAGACCCAGGCCGTATCCAACGATGAAAAGCCGCGCCAGTTCAAGGGATTCCGTACCTACGATGACCGCGGAACAGGCGAATTTGTTGACCCTCTGCCCCTGGAGACCGGCCACAACATCCTGATTGCTCCCGATGCCCCCGAGCGCATGATAAAGATTACGTCCGATGATGCCACACTGGAACTCTACGATGGCCGTATGATTGCCCAGAACGGCTGGTTCGTGCTCCGCTCTGTTCTGCCCGCAGGCAAGACCGGCAAGGTGGTTACCTGGATTGTTGAGCCGCACGCTATCCCTGGCTGGATCCGTGAGCCTAACATCGGCTTCTCACAGGTGGGATACGTGCCTTCACAACCCAAGACCGCAGTCATCGAGATAGACAAGATGGACAAGCCACAGCCCACCGCCGAGATTTACCGTATCATGGATGACGGCTCTGAGAAGCTGGCCTACAAGGGCAAGACTGACGTCTGGGGCATCTACTACAAGTACAACTACGTAAAGTTTGACTTCAGCGATGTCCGCGATCCGGGCGTATATTATATTAAATATGGTGATTACAAGACCGGTAACTTTATCATCGACAACTCAGTCTATAACTGGATTACCGATGCTACCAGCGATGTATGGATTCCCATCCACATGAATCACATGACCGTGAACGAGGGCTACCGCATCTGGCACGGCGAGCCGTTCAAGGAGGGTTATCTGCAGGCTCCGCAGAGCGACCACTTTGACCTGCACTCACAGGGCGCCCAGACCAATACCAAGTACAAACCATATGAGCTTATCCCGGGCCTGAACGTGGGCGGTTACTTTGATGCCGGCGACTTTGACATAGAGACCGGATCAAACATCAGCGTGGTTCAAAACATGGTGGCCGCCTGGGAGCTGTTCCACCCCATGCGTGACGAGACATTCGTGAGCGAGGAGCAGCGTTACGTAGACCTGCACCGTCCCGACGGCAAACCTGACCTTCTGCAGTACATCGAGCACGGTGTGCTTAACCTTCTGGCTCAGGCCGAGAATATCGGATTCATGTCATCGACCCTGTCCAACTCAGTTCTGGACAATTACCACCATCTGGGCGATGCAGCCGCCATCACCGACGGTCTGCACTATGATCCCAGCCTGCCCAAGTATGTGAAATCGGCCGACGGCAAGCGCAGCGGAACCCCCGATGACATGTGGGCTTTCACCAACCGCAACCCCAATAGCGATATCAACGCAGCCAATATGTTCGCAGCAGCCAGCCGCGTGCTCAAGGGTTACAATGATGACCTGTCGGCACGTTGCCTCAAGCAGTCCAAGCGTCTGCAGGCCGAGGCTACCCAGATCATGCAGAGCCGCATGGCCAATAACCGTAACCGTCAGGGCGGCCAGGGCTTCGGCGGCGGCAACCGTGGAGGTGGCGGCAATATGGCTACAAACCTGCAGCTTTACATTGCAACCGGCGAGAAATCATATATAGACCAGTTCGTGGAGCAGATTTGGCCGGCACTGGACCGCAACGTGAACGGCAGCATCCGCACCGCAATGGATGCCATACCTTATATGGATGCAGCCTATAAGGAGCGTCTGCGTCCGTATGCCGAAAAGTATAAGGATTATCTGGAGCAGGTATCTAATAACAATCCTTACGGTGTACCTATCGGCGAGGGTAACTGGGCCGGCAGCGGTGCCGTTGTAACTTACGGAACCACCGCAGCTTTTGCAAACCTCTACTTCCCGGATATCATCGATAAGAAGTATGCTTATAACGCCGCCGCATTCATGTTTGGCTGCCACCCGTACCACAACTACTCACTGGTGGCAGCAGTGGGTGCCGCGCGTCCCAAGCAGGTGTTCTACGGAAACAACCGTGCCGATTTCTCATTCATCCCCGGCAACGTGGCTCCCGGCCTGCTGTTCCGCAAACCAGACCATTTTGAGAACTATGATGACTGGCCATTCCTTTGGGGTCAGAATGAAGGTACTATAGCCGGCAACACCAGTTACTACATATTTGGTGAGGCTTTCAAGAATATGACCGCCCATTAGACCCGTCTCATTCAGGATGGGAATTCCGTAAGACCCGGGGCTGCTTTCCTCTTTGGGAAGGCGGCCCCAGGTGTTTCTGCCCCTAAAGCCCAAAGCGGTCTTATGCAAATACCGCCATTTCAGACCCGTTTTGGCGTATGTCATATCGTTAATATATTTTAACAAAATAATCATCAAATAATCAGTGATATAGATAAAAAAGTGTCATAACAAAAAACGCCGGTTTTTTTTATTGTTTTTATAAAAGCGGATATCTTTGTTGCAGTCCTTTTCAATAATTGAACGAAATAAATTTTGATAAAATGAAATCACCTTTGATGTCGATAACATTCATTACATTGTTATGCATGATCTCGTGTTGTAACAATCTGCATGATGCTTTGGATTCGGCAGGTCCGAATCGTGTGGAACTTGAGATAGTATTGAATCATTACCGTCTTGTTGACAGGAATAAAGAAAAAATGCTGGCGGCCAGATATATAATAGAGAACCTGCCCGCGCATTACTCATATGCAAGCAATGAGATATATGATTATTATAGGTATGCAGAGAGGATACTTGATGACAAATCTTTGACCCCGGAGCAGCAGCGCGACAGTCTGCTTATAGAGACAAATCTTAAATACAGGCATTTAACGGGTGTTACAGTTCCTGATGCCCAAATTATCAGATCGGATTATCTAATTGATAATATTGATAAATCCTATAATCAGTGGAAAACCTGTCCTTGGGCAAGCCAACTCTCTTTTAATGGATATCTGGAGTGGCTGTTACCCTATAAGGCCACAGAACTGCAGGAACTGGACCAATGGAGAGATACGATGTCCGCCCATTTCGGTAATGGTTTAATGGAGCCTGTCAAGAATGATGTTGAGTACAATACTACCATGGGTGTAGCAGACATGTTGCGGAACGAGGCATATAACCGTTTAAAAAGATACGGTCTGTATACCACTTCGGGCTTACCTTTATTGGAGGCATCTCTTCAGGTGCATCAGACTTTCGGTAACATTGCGGATTATGCCCTGACTTCAGTTCTGATATTCCGTTCCGCCGGTATTCCAGCTGTTCTTGATGAAACTCCGGTAGGACCCAGGAATGTCGCTGCGACCAAATGGTATGTCGTATTGTCTGACCGTGGAGAGGAACTCGCTTCAGAATGGGATCTTTCAACAATCATAGGTGGCGGTTTTTTTCCCTATGAACGCGGTCCAAAGGTATTCAGGAATACCTATATAATAAATGAAGACCGTTTAAGGTATATGAACAGGGCCAAATACAGGTATCCGTTTGAATTGGCCAAAACAGATGTGACATCTAAATATTTCCTTACAAGTGACATCCAACTGCCATTGGAGAGGCAACAGCGCAGGAAGTTAAAGGATAGATACGTTTATATTGCATCGGCAGTAAGAGACTCCGTGAATCCTTGGCGTATTGTGGATTTTGGTATGGTAAAACACGGAAAAGCCTGTTTTAAAGATATGGGACGAGAGGTACTGTATTCAGTAATGGGATATGACGGAACAAGTCTTGTACAGTTAACCGACCCGTTCATATTGCACAAAAACGGTAAAATAGAATATTTAAATACAGAAGACATTAATTCTACAGATCTGAACAAATGGAAAAACGCGCCCTTATGAGAATTTTACCGAATCAAATTGTGATATCCTTGTTTGTACTGTTGTCAACAGTGGCGTTCAGTAGTTGTAGCGATGATTTCTTATATCTTCAATACGCTCTGAAAGCCGCTGGTGATAACAGGTCAGAACTGATTGAAGTTTTAAATCATTACAAAAGGATAGATCGGGATCATGAAAAACTGACAGCGGCAAATTTCCTGATTTCAAATATGCCGGCTCATTATTCATATAATGATACATCGGCAATAAACAGATATTACAGCAAGGCTCTTGAAATACTTGGGACAGGTCCAAGTCCGGATTGGCAGATGGATACCCTGAGAGAGATAAGCGACCGTGAATACTTTGCAGAGGCAGAGAAGGTTATCTCGGATGTAGAGGTGATAACATCGGACTATTTGATCAACAGCATAGATAAGGCTTTTACAGCCTGGAGGACTCACCCTTGGGCAAGCCATTTGACATTCAATGAATTCAAGGAATGGGTATTGCCATATAAAGTAACAGAATTGCAGAGTTTTGATGCATGGCGCGATTCCCTTTCAAACCATTATAGTGACAGTTTAAGCGTTATTCCTGAATCAGACTTTGAAAGGAACAGCACATACGGTGCTATAGAAATAGTCCGTAATGAAATACATACCAAGCAATCGGCGATTGGGCTTAGAGTGATATGGCAGGAAAGAGAAGGTATCCCGTTGCGCAGTGCAGCCACATGGTTGAGAATGACTTATGGCAGTTGTCTGGATTATGTCACTATGGGTACAGCGGTTTTCAGGAGTCTGGGTTTCCCGGTTGTGATAGACCAGGTGCCTTCGTGGGGAAGGAACAGCGAAGGGCATAGCTGGTATGTCTTCCTGGATGACCATGGCCAGGAACAGGCAACTGTCAATTCCCTGATATTGCCGGCCGGTTTCCAGTTTTATCCCTATGAGCGTATTCCCAAAGTCTGGCGAAAAACGTATTCTATAAACCGTGATGTCGTGAATTACCGGAACAGAGCTGAATATGTTTATCCTTTTGAAATATGCAGACAAGATGTTACAGACAGGTATAATCTGACATCCGATCTGGAAATAGATATTGACGAAGAGAAAAGGCAACTTCTAAAAGACAATAAGTATGTTTATATAGCAATGGCCGTAAAGGCCGGAGACCCGCAGTGGAAAGTGTTGGATTTCGGATTGCTTAAAAGGAATAAGGCATGTTTCAGGAATATGGGGCGGAACATGTTATACATTGCATTGGGATTTGATGGAAAGAAGCTGATCCCAATCAGCCGTCCGTTCATACTGTACAAGAACGGAAGAGTGGATTATCTTGATGTCGGTGATGATGTCAGGAGAACGGCCATGGATATAAGGCGCAAGTACTATCAATCATATAATGTGGTTGATATGCGAAGACGGCTGCTTGGCGGAAAATTCCAATGCTCGGACAACCCGGAATTCAACAACCCGATAGACCTATATACCATCGGCAGTACGGAAATTCCGCATCTGATAGAGTTGAATGCACCAGGTTATTATCAATACTGGCGTTTTATGTGTGCGGACAATTCATGGGGCAGTTTATCCGAATTATCATTTCATGATGAATATGGTCTGAAAATGGAAGGTCGTGGTATTGCCAATAAAGAGGCAGGCCAAGATGCCATTGACCGTGCTTTTGACGGTAATCTGCTGTCAAATTTTGAGATCAACCAACCTGATGGCAATTGGGTCGGACTGGATTTAGGCAGAGAGATGAATGTCCATTATGGCAGTGTATCACCGCGAAGTGATGATAATGACGTCTGTCCCGGCAATGAATATGAATTGTTTTTTTTTGATGGGAGCGGATGGCACTCTTTGGGCTATCGTGTTGCAGATGACAATAGCCTTCATTATGATAATATACCTCTTAATACTTTGATGTGGCTCCGTAATTATACGCGGGGAAAAGACGAACGTCCGTTTATTGTAAGGGAAAACGGAGATATAGAGTGGTGGTAGTGTAATCTTTTGTTGACTTTAAAAGAATTGTATATATTTGCAAGTCAAGAAAAAATAACAAATTCATTATGAGAAAGTTTCTCTTTGTGATAGTGGCATTGTTTATGACTGTTTCTGTTGAGGTTAGTTCACAGAATGTTATGACAGCTCACCTTAAGACAGGTCAGATTATTGATTTTGCATTCATAAACAAGCCGGTTGTGTCTTTTACTGAAAATGAGGCGGTTTTTACCACTACTGTTGATGGTGAATCTGTCGTGTTCAAGTATGATATTTCCGCCTTGTCCAAATTTACTTTTTCCACTAAGGACCTTAATGATCTGGAGGGACCCGATGCTGTTGCCCAGGTAGAGAATGACAGGGTCCGGATACTGATTGACGGATACTCGGTAACTGTTACGGGCGCACAGGCAGAGCAGACGGTCAGTCTGATTCTGGCGGATGGCACTGTTGCTGCCAAATATAGGACAGACAAGGATGGAACGGCTTCTTTCAGCGTTGCCGACATTCCGGTTGGAATGTATATTGTGGCTTGTCAGGATATAGCATTTAAGATTCTTAAGAAATAGCGATGGCACCATAAAAAAGAGAGGCGCAATCGCGTCTCTCTTACATTGAGCGTAGCGAGATCGGCCGGAGGCCGCCTTTTCGCGAGAGCGAAATAAAAAGATTGGCCACAAATGGCACCATAAAAAAGAGAGGCGCAATCGCGTCTCTCTTTTTTGTGGTGCCACCGGGAATCGAACCAGGGACACAAGGATTTTCAGTCCTTTGCTCTACCAACTGAGCTATGACACCAAAAGCATTTGCCTTAAATGCGGGTGCAAAGATACGCACTTTTTTAACTCCGGCAAGTTTTTGAGGGCAAAAAAGTGCATATCATCAAAAAAAGGTGTACCTTTGCATCGCAATTACGCAAGGATCGGAATGTAGCGCAGTTGGTAGCGCACTACGTTCGGGACGTAGGGGTCGGGCGTTCGAGTCGCCTCATTCCGACAGAAAAGGGGAGCCAAATCGGCTCCCCTTTTCTGTCGGAATGAGGCTTAAGCCTCCTTTTAGTTTGCTACGCAAACGCGGTCACTTCGTTCCCTTAGCGGCCCTCCGGGACCGCGGTCTCACTCGTAACCTCGTTCGCACCAATACGTTTGAGTCAAATCGGCTCCCCTTCTCTGTCGGAATGAGGCTTAAGCCTCCTTTTAGTTTGCTACGCAAACGCGGTCACTTCGTTCCCTTAATGACGCATTCTTAAACGACCCCTTTGCGTCACTTTTTGAAAAAATGCAATATTTTTGAAAGGAATCCGTGAAAACGTTGTCTAAATGTACAAACGATGTTTTCAAAACGCAGATGAAAGACTTAGAATTACAATTCACGAAAATGGTCAGAGAGCACCGCAAGACAATATATTCGGTGTGTTATTTCTTCTCTGACAATCCGACAGTTGTCGATGACCTTTTCCAAGAGGTGTTGGTTAATCTATGGAAAGGATTTCCTGAGTTCCGTAACGAGAGCAGCCCAAAGACATGGATCTGGCGAATCAGTCTTAACACCTGTTGCTCCATTCAGAAAAGGAACAGCCGCAGTGTACCAACCGTTCCGCTTGCCATCGACAGGGACCTGTTCAGCGAGCAAGACCAGGTGGGCCGACAGGTTAAGATGCTGTATGACAGGATCAACAAGCTGGAGGTTTTTGACAGGGCAATTATTCTTCTGTGGCTTGAAAGCATGAGTTATGATGAGATTGCAGCCATTGTGGGTATAAGCACCCAGGCTGTTACGAGTCGTCTGTTCCGCATCAAGGAGCAGCTTAAATCAATGTCTAACAATTAAAATGTTTGTGCTATGACTAGTAAGAATATAAAGATTGATGAGCTTGAAGAGTTCAAGGATACTCTCAGACTGATGGATGAGAAACTGGATACTCAGGAGATTGTAACCCCTGACCAGATTCGCGCGGCTACTATGGAGAAGGTGGGCCTGCTTGAGACGGAGTTGAAACAGCTGATGATATTGGGATGTGTTGTGGGATTCCCGCTCCTGACTCTGTTCTTTCATTTTAATGGAGGACTGTCGGTTCCGGCGTTGTGGACTGCGGGTATATCGGGCCTTGTATTTCTGATTATTTCCTTATTCCTTCTGCGTAAGGTAAGCAGGAAGAGTATTGTGGAACTTGACCTGAATACGCTGCTCACCAAAGAGAGAAAGTACAGAAGGACGTACCTGATAATTATGGCAGCAATGATGCTGTTCTGGACAGTCTATGCGTATGTCTTTATAAGTCTGACACTTGGTATTATCTATACTGTAATGGATGCTTTGCTGTTTATACCCCAATACTATCAGAGTTTTTTGAGAGCCTACAGGGATGGACTGCAGGGAAAGATTGACAACAAGCCTACAATCTATTGGCGCATCGGCAATATAGCAAGGCTTGGCATGTTTGCCCTCTGCATACTGGCACTTACGGCTTTCTTTGTACTGAATGTCATTGCATTCTTCAAACTGAATACTGACCTGAACTTTAAGAGTATTGACTGGTGGACGGTATTATCCCCGCTGATGATATTAGGCGGAATAATAGGATTGGTTCCTTTGTTTATAGACCAACTCAGGCGCAAGACCCATAAGATCAGACCGATTTCCATAGTAGGTTTTGCAATAAGTATCGTCTTGTTTGCCGGCAGATTCATATACAATTATATCAAGGAGGGCGATATAACCATTTTTTCCAGCTTGTTTCCACTGCTCATAGCAGTCTGGATATTATATCGAGCCGTCAAGAAATGACGCATTCTTAAACGACCCCTTTGCGTCACTTTTTTCAAAATTATCTAATTTTAGGGCTCAGTTCACATTAGTATAGTCATGAGAATCAGATTGTTTTCAGTGGTAGCATTGCTTGGATCATTGCTTTTGGAGAGTTGTTATACAAGGATTGCCCAAATCAGTTCGCCCGATAAGAATATCCGGGTGTCTGTATCGGACAGCATAATGACAGTCAGATATGGCGGTAAGGTGGTGCAGACCATCAGGATAGGTGACAACCATTGGACCCAGAGTTCCCGGATCGTGGAGACCGTTGATGAGAGATACACAATGCTTTCAGGCAAGCGCAGGGAGTGCACCTATAAATACAGGGCAATGTCATGCAGCGATGCCAACGGCAAGAACCTGCTTGTAAGGGTATCAAATGACGGTGTGGCGTTCCGTTTCAACGGGGCCGATGAGCAGGTATCGTTCGTGATCCCTGACGGCACCAAGCGCTGGTTGCAGCGTCAGAAAACGGATTATGAGGGATTCTACCCTGAGAGCACGCAGGCGTCAAATGGCAAATACAGCTATCCGGCACTTGTGGAATATACCGACGGCATGTTTGGGCTGATAACGGAGTCGGGCATAAATCATGGCAACAGCTGCTCTTACCTTACCTGCAGCGGTGATCGCTACACTGTGACTTATACCGATAATGATGAGACAGATGTCCATGCGTGGCGTATCCTGATGCTGGGCTCTCTGGCCGATATCGTTGAATCCACGCTGGTGACCGATGTGGCCGGCGGAGGCACCGTTACCGATAAATCCTGGATCAAGCCCGGAGTATCGTCATGGATTTACTGGGCTTACAACCACAGTTCCAAGGATTTCCAGAAGGTAAAGGAGTACATTGACCTGGCACACGATATGGGCTGGCCCTACACCCTGATTGACTGGGAGTGGGATGAGATGGCTAACGGAGGTGCGATTGAGGACGCGATGGCATACGCGCGCGAACGCGGTGTAAAGGTGAACCTTTGGTACAATTCCGGCACATCGTGGATTGGAAACGGCGCTCCCGGCCCGCAGGACCGTCTGCGTACCCGTGAGGCCCGCGAGCGTGAGATGACCCGCCTGGAGCAGATGGGCGCTACCGGCATCAAGGTTGATTTTTTCCTGCCCGACGGCCACGAGATGGTGGACTACTACCTGGATATTCTGGAGGATGCGGCCCGACACCATCTGCTGGTTGATTTCCACGGATGCACCATACCCCGCGGATGGAGCCGAACCTGGCCCAACCTGATGTCTATGGAGGCAGTCTATGGCGCCGAGTGGTACAACAACAACCGCCGCATGACGAATGCCGCCGCTGCACACAACGCCACGCTGCCCTTTACCCGCAATGTCATAGGTCCCATGGATTACACTCCGTGCACCTTTACCGACAGCCAGAATCCGCATATCACTACAGATTGCCACGAGCTGGCCCTGCCCATACTCTTTGAGTCAGGCCTGCAGCACATGGCCGACCGCCCCGAGGCATACCTGAACCTGCCGGAGCCTGTTAAAAAACTGCTGTCCGGTCTGCAATCGGCCTGGGACGATACCCGCCTGCTGGCCGGATACCCCGGACAGAGCGCTGTGATTGCGCGCCGTTCCGGTGATACCTGGTACATTGCAGGCATCAACGGCACTGAGGGTGAGATTATTTTAGAGCCGGATTTTTCAAGGATAGGGCAGGATGTAACGCTGTCAATGCTGATTACCGACAAGGGTGACAAACCCGGCATGGGATTCGATATCCGGAAAAATGAAAGAGCCGGTAAACTGACGCTCCCGGCTCGTGGTGGTTTTGTGGCAATCGTGACAAAATAGAATCACTTGCAGACAAGGCGGAGACATAATCCGCTGGACAGGCTCCTGTTGTCAACAAACTGGTGAGTAGAGTCAAATATCAGGCAACAACCGGAATCATTTCCTGTTCTGGAACCGGTCCAGTAGGCGCCTGTTTTTCCGTAGTCATTCACCTCATTGTTGTCAGGATTCCTGTATCCGGCAGCTGGCAGGAATATTGAACGGGTTGTGTAACCCGGCACATTGCTGGTTATGCGGTAACCTTTTACTCCGTCCAGTTCGGTCCACTGCCAACTGCATTTTTCAATCAGTTCATTGAACTCGTCACTGGTAGGTAATCCCCAACCTGCCGGCCGATCCATATTGGTAATTACCTGACCGGAACCGGATGCGGTGTTGTCAAGACCTGCATACATGGTGATACTGTCAAGTGTTTCATATTCACTCAGAGGACCGAGAATAATCCATTTGACCAGTTCTCCTGCCTGTTCGGGTGACTTGACACCCAGATTCTTTGACTCCCACTTGACGCTGAGCCCAAGGTCAACCCATCCGTCGGGATAGTAGTTGGGATCATTATTATGTTTAAGGGTTAACCATATTGCTGATAAGAACCCTACAGAGACAAGAACTATGAGTGTGTATAATATAGTCTTTTTCATATCTGCTCACATTTTACTGTTTGTCTGACGTGGATATGATACGGATGGGATCGGGTCCGTATTGGTTGGGACCTTCGGTTCCTGATTTGCAGAACATGACTACCCTGATGATGGTTGAGACCAGATAATAGAAAGCCACCAACCCCATTGTCTTGTCTATATCGCCTCCGGTGTTGAATGATAAAGTGCTAAGATTAACAATGTTTTCCTTGAGAACGCTGGCAGTCTGGAATAACAAATCGGGCAATACCAAAAGGATAATGATTAGCCATCCTGCATCATCACGGTCATGCAGTCTGCGTACTGAGACGGCCAGATATGGCAGCAAAGTTCCCAGATATAATAAGAGTATCAATATTAGTATTATCAGAACTGTCAGTTTGATGGGCGCTGCGTTCTCCAATTGGCTGGGATCGGGTATAAAGGTTTTTATCAAAGCCAATACCACTACTATGGTAATGCGTATTATAGCTTGGAATAAGACCCAATACCAGTACTCGGAGCGGCGGGCGCGTCCGTTAAAGTTGCAATAGTTGCTAAAGCAGTTTGCAATAGCTTTCCCGAATGACATTTTTTCTTTCATAACTTTTGCGTTTTTTGTTGATTCTGTCGGCAAAGTTATGGGGGCGGTTTTCTCTGCGGAATTCTGTGACGTAACACTATCCGAACTGTTACGCTTCTGTTCGGGGAACAGCAGGTCAAACCACTTGTTGGGCAGTTTCTCGCGCAGACGCAGTTTGCGCATGCGGATGGCATCCTTGGTTACGGTCAGGCACTCGGCTATGGCTACGGTTTCTATGTGCTGGAATGTGAGCGCGCAAAAGAACAGGTCCGATTCGGTAAGTGATGGGGCATCGGCCCTTAAGAGTTCAAACACGGGTGCGTACGTGCGCTCGATACTCTTGTTAATTGCAAAGCGCTCATCGAACGTGAGGCGGTTGTCGCGTGTACGGTATGTCTTGAGGATACGGTACTCCTCGGTCTGACTGAAAGCGGAGTAGCACTCATTGAGCAAAGTAGTGATATCTTGCATCGGGACATATAATTGTTTACGGCAAAAGTAGGTGAATTATGCCGAACAGGGCCGAACAAAGCGTAACAAAGGGCGTAACAATTAGTGCTTTGCTTTGATCAGGCAGACTATTAATGTGATTATTCCGGCCAGCAGGAGTACCGGCTCGGCAAACATAAAGAGCGGGTTGGTGCCCATGGTGAGCGTTACGAGTGTTGAGCTCAGGACGGTGAGCGCCAGGCACGATGCAAGCACGTGTAGTCCGCAAAGGCGCAGGCCTTTTTCATCGGGTTTTAGTTTGAACATGTTGTTGGCCAAGGTATAAATACCGTATGTAACCAGGCACAGCATGAGGCTGATAATGGGGTAGTATATCAGCGTTGTCCTGTCCATGGAGCCACTGGCATTGCCTGCGGGGTCAAAGTGGGCCGGAAGCACATGGGGAAGGGCACTCCACCTTATCCATATTGCACACACATTCACAATGATGATGATTACCGGCACCATCCATCCGTACTTACGCCATTTCATAGAAGTAATCTTATAGTTCTTTACAAAAGTAATCATTTCCTTTAACACCCCCTGACCTTAGGGAGTCATATCGCGTACGGGCCATTTTTCTTCCCTAAGGTGGCGTGGAAATACGCCCGTACCTGCGTACCCCTTTGACCTTAGGGAGTCATATCGCGTACGGACCATTTTTTCTCCCTAAGGTGGCTGGGGAAAATGGAAATGTGCTGAACACCCCCCGACCTTAGGGAGCTATACTGCGTACGGGTCATTTTTCTTCCCTAAGGTGGAGGGGTGAGGCCCAAGTCCTAATAATAAAGGTTAAAATCCTAAGAGTTTAGGACTTTTTCTCCTAAAACGTTAGGATTTGGGAATTCTGGAGTATTTCTTTGCCCAAGAGATTAACCAATTAATGCTCCAATGATATGATTTACCTTGTTTTATCCGCCGTTTGCCTGGCCCTTCTCTACGGGGTTTACCGGTTGGCTTTGAGCCGCACTACTTTGCATCGGTTCAACAGGATTATGCTGCTCTCAATCCTTGTTTTGTCTGCAGTTCTGCCCGCCGTTAGGATTGATGGCATAAAGCTGAACAATAAGGTGGCCGATGCCCCCACATCAAAGTCTGTTCCCCAATATCTTTATGCCGATGAGTATGCGCCTATGGAGATGGTCTATGAGCCTGCTCCGATGGAGGAACCTGTAGGTGCAGTGATATCGGTAGCATCTCAACCCGATATCAGGACCAGCGCCACCACGGGCGTAAAGATGGTGGAGGTGCTGATGCGGATGTACTGGATTACAATCATTACCTATTTATATCTGATGGGTGTGGCGTTCTTTATGGTCCGTCTCCTGATAGGCATAATCCGCATTGAAACGCTTTGCCGGCTGGGTGGCCGCAAGATGAATGACGGCTCCGTGCTGCTGGTGTGCGACGGCCAGTTCCAGCCCACCAGCTGGCGCAGCACCATAATAATAAGCCGCAGCGATTATGAATCGGACAACGCCCGAATGATAATTGAGCACGAGCAGGCGCATATACACCACCGTCACTCAATCGATGTGCTGCTGGCACAGATGGTATGCGCGCTGCAGTGGTTCAACCCCGCCGCGTGGGCCCTCAAGCGCAGCCTGCAGGAGGTGCACGAGTATGAGGCCGATGCCGCCGTGCTGGCCGACGGACTCAACGAGCGCCAGTACCAGCTCTGCCTTGTCCAGGCCGCCTTAAACGGCAGGATAGGGTATGTGACCAGCAATTTTGCCGATTGTTCAACCAAAAAACGTATAACGATGATGAAACGCAGTCAATCTTCTCCCTTTGCTTGCTTTAGAGCATTGCTTTTGTTGCCCGCAGTGGCAGTTCTCATCCTGATGTCATCGGCCTGCAAATCTGATGCCGTCCAGGATACCTCTGCTTCTGCTCAGTCAGAGCCGGTTAATGAATCATTTGTGGATCCAAAAGATCAGCTTGAACCGTTGGATACGGCATTCATGAAGAAATTCGGATTAGGGGCAAATCAGGATGTGAAAATAAAACAGCTTAACATCTTTGTGGAGGTTGAATGGGACGGAGGAATCTGGATTACACTGGACGGTGAACAGACATTCCATCCTGCAACTCTTGACAATTTTGCAGCAGAGTTTGAACGCCTCAAAAAGGAAAGCACCGTTGAGGTGGCCCGTCCTGACCTGGTTTTTGTGACTTGCGCAAATGATGCACATCTTGATATTGCCCAGAATATCATCAAACAGCTTCAGAAAAGTTATTCTGATGACAAGATTCACCTTATCACTTTGCCTTATAAGAGAACTGTTCCGCCACCACCAACCGGTCCTGATTTTAAGACCGTTTATAATGTCAGTTTTGAAACCGACAAGTGGGTCAGGATAACGATAGACAGGAAAAACAACATCACTATGACGGCCCATAACGTGTCACGCATGCTTAATTCCGCTCAAGATATAGTTCCCACCCTTGAAGGTTTGAAAGTGACTGTAGAAAGGGACAGTATAGATGTGGAAATAAAGGCCAACAATACAATTATTCTAAGAATTCCCGAGATAACTAAGACCTTCAGTACCCCCGTTGAACTAAAGAGAGAACTCAAGAGGCTTTATCCCGATACCGGTGACCCGGTTTACTGGATGGTTACATTTGATGGCCGCTGCGCCACCCGTGTGGAGAATGAGGTAAATGATATCTTTAAGGAGGAACCGTTCACAGATAAAAATAAGGTCAGAATAATAAGTTCTACCAGAATTTATCCGCCCATGCCTACCCGCCGGGATTCCATAAAACATATTCTTGTTGGTGATTATTATGGACGCGGAGCGGGGGACAGGTCCCGCCACGTTAAGGACGAGAAATGGTTGGCAGAAAACAGGGACAAGGAGGAGTTCTTCTGTATGAGTTTCAAGGACGGAAAGATATTGGTCTGCAAGGGCAATGACAAGTCAAAGTTGGAACCTATAGAATTTGACCAGCTTGTACCTTATTTCAGGAAAAACTGCCCGGGTGGCGATGAAAGGAAGGCAATAGTATTGTTTGATATTCCGGTTGATGATGAGACGGTATCGGTTGCATTCATGGACAAGGTTCTTGAAAAGATGGAGCTCTGGGTTACTACTTTGACCCGCAGGATATATGTAAGGGAGGTCCGTGATAATGTGGTGGAGATACTATCTAATTAGGAGTCAGGATTGTCCAAAAAAGAAGTTTGATAAATATGAAAGCGTTATCAGAAAGAGAACAGGAGGTGATGAACATCATCTGGGAGGTGCGCAACTGCTGCGTGGAGGATGTGCTGCAGCGGTTGCCTGAGCCTAAACCTGCATACAATACGATTCAGACCTTCATGCGCATTCTGGAGGAGAAGGGGTTCCTGGCCCACAAACGTGAGGGCAAGAAGCATATCTTCTATCCGCTTGTGGAGAAGCCTGAGTACAACCGATGGATTCTCAAGCACATGAAGGACAGCCTCTTTGGGGGATCGGCCAAATCCCTTCTGAACACCTTTATCCGCGACAGCGACCTCACGGAGTCCGATATCACCGACTTGATGGCGCTCCTTAAGGACCTGAAAGAGGAATCAGCCTGATTCCCGCAGCATCCCCCCGTGACCTTAGGGAGCCAGCACGCAGGTACGGCCATTTTTCTCCCTAAGGTGCGCCGTAAATACGCCAGAACCTGCGTTGCCCCCTGACCTTAGGGAGCCAGCACGCAGGTGGAGCCATTTCTTTCCCTAAGGTGCGCCGTAAATACGCCCAAACCCGCGTTACCCCCTGACCTTAGGGAGTCATAACGCAGGTACGGCCATTTTCTTCCCTAAGGTCGGGGTGGGGGTAGGTGCGGAAAATGCATATTCTTGGAAAATAAATGGACAATGTCGGTTTTTTGGAGTATATTCGCTGATTATAACTGTAAGAATAATCTTCAATATATGAAAAGTGATATAAAGCCGGCAGAGGGTAAACTTGGAGTCCTGTGTGTAGGACTTGGTGCGGTATCGACAACCCTAATTACCGGTGTGCTGATGGCCCGGAAAGGACTGGCTAATCCCGTGGGATCTTTTACTCAGATAGGTAAGATGCGCGTGGGACGCGGCGATAAGAAACAGTACAAGCATGTAGGTGAGATAGTTCCGCTGACCAACCTGAAAGATATAGTGTTCGGCGCCTGGGACGTATTCACCGACAATGCATATGAGAGCGCACTCTACTGCCAGGTACTCAAAAAAGAGGATATTGAGCCGGTGCGTGACGAGTTGGAGCGCATCAAGCCCATGAAGGCCTGCTTTGATCCCGAATATGCAAAGAACCTGGTTGATCCTCAGTTCGGCCGTGTACCCGATCCGCTATGGGCAATGCCGCAGGATACCCGCTGGAATTACGCACAGAACCTGCGTCGCGACATTCAGAACTTTAAGAAGCAGAAAGGCTGCAGCCGCTTGCTAGTTTTCTGGATTGCCAGCACCGAGTCATATACTCCTCGTAATGAGGCGGTCCACGGAAGCCTGGCCGGATTTGAGGCAGCAATGAAGGCCGATGACCGCAAGCACCTGCCTCCCAGTATGATATACGCATACGCCGCACTGATGGAGGGCTGCCCCTTCATTATGGGTGCTCCCAATGTGTGCGTTGACATACCCGCCATGTTTGAGCTCTCCAAGAAACAGGGCCTGCCCATAGTAGGTAAGGATTTCAAGAGCGGCCAGACCATGATGAAGAGTGCCATGGCTCCCATATTCCGCACCCGTCTGCTGGGTGTTGAGGGCTGGTTCTCGACCAACATCCTGGGTAACCGCGACGGTCAGGTGATAGAGCATCCTGACAACTTTGAGACCAAACGCATAAGCAAGTCCTCATCGGTAGAATATATTCTGGAACAGGATGAATACCCCGAACTCTATTCCGATATATATCACAAGGTCAAGATCAACTACTATCCTCCGCGTAAGGACAACAAGGAGAGTTGGGACAATATCGATATATTCGGCTGGATGAACTATCCCATGCAGATAAAGGTGAATTTCCTTTGCCGAGACTCTATACTTGCAGCGCCTATCTGTCTGGATCTGATGCTCTTTACCGATCTGGCCCTGAGAGCGGGGCTGAGCGGTGTGCAGGAGTGGCTCTCTTTCTATGTCAAGAAGCCCATGACTTACGATGATGAGCGTCCGGTGCATGACCTGTTCCAGCAGTTTGCCATGCTGAAGAACCAGATCCGACTGCTGGGCGGATATGAGGCAGACCAGGAATTGGATTGATATTCAATTGTCATATACGGGCAATATGCATATGGGAGAGGTGGCTGAGCGGCCATCTCTCTCATATTTTAATTATTTTTGCATAATTATTTCTCGGAATTTTGTATATTGAATCGCAATTATAACTATTTTTGCAGTCGAAACGAGAATATTTATGCAATATGAAGAATAAGAACAATCGTTTGGAAGCTATCCGTCTCATTATCTCTGAGCAGGATATCAAGAATCAGGACCAGCTCCTGAAAGTCCTGAATGAGAGAGGTTACTCCGTTACTCAGGCAACCCTGTCGCGTGACCTCAAGAAGATGAAGATATCAAAGGTGGCCAACACCTACGGTGATTATATCTATGTGTTGCCCAATCATGCCCTTTTGCAAAAGAAGCAGAGCGCTTCCAGTGACGATTTGACTTCAAATCAGCCGCGTTATGGATTCGTGTCGCTCAATTTTTCGGGTAATATGGCTGTAATCAAGACACGTCCGGGTTATGCCAGCAGTCTTGCTTATGATGTTGACAATCACACCCTTCCAGGCGTATTGGGAACAATTGCCGGCGATGATACCCTGCTAATAGTTTTGGCCGAAGGAGCAAACCGTCAGGAGATAAAACGTTTGCTGGAACCTATCATAATATCATTATAAAGAACGAAAAACAATAACGGTCTGAAATGAAAGACAATATTGAGGTTGTGGTTGCCGATGAATCACACGAGAAATACGTGGATACCATCCTGGAAACCATATCTGAAGCTGCAAAAGTACGTGGAACAGGCATAGCCAAGCGTACCCATGAATATCTGTTGAACAAGATGCGCGAGGCCAAGGCGGTCATAGCGCTTGATGGTGATACATTTGCGGGTTTCAGCTATATTGAGACCTGGCAGGACAAGAAATACGTGACTACTTCGGGTCTGATAGTTCATCCTGATTACCGCGGTCGCGGGCTTGCCAAACGTATCAAGGATATGACATTCACACTGGCACGCATACGCTGGCCGCACGCCAAGATATTCTCGCTCACAAGCGGAGCGGCAGTGATGGCCATGAATACCCGGTTGGGCTATAAGCCTGTCACCTTTGCCGACCTTACTCAGGATGAGGCGTTCTGGAAGGGCTGTGAAGGTTGCGTGAACGTGGACATACTGCATCGTACAGGCCGTAAGTACTGCATCTGCACCGGAATGCTGTATGACCCGGAGGAGTATCTGCCGGCCAAGATTCCTGCCGATGTACTTAAGCGTATCAGAAAGATAGAAAGTAAGAAAACCGATAAATAAGATATGGCAAAGAAGAAAGTTGTAGTTGCTTTTTCGGGTGGTCTGGATACAAGTTACAATGTTATGTATCTGACCCGTGAGATGGGTTATGAGGTTTATGCAGCATGCGCCAACACCGGCGGTTTCAGCCCCGAGCAGCTCAAGAAGAATGAGGAGAACGCCTACAAGCTGGGCGCTGTAAAATATGTCACTCTTGATGTGACTCAGGAGTATTACGAGAAATCACTCAAGTATATGGTTTATGGCAATGTGCTGCGTAACAATTGCTATCCCATATCGGTATCATCGGAGCGTATCTTCCAGGCACTGGCAATTGCCAAGTACGCCAATGAGATTGGTGCCGATGCCATAGCACACGGATCAACCGGTGCCGGCAACGACCAGATACGATTTGACATGACATTCCTGGTAAAGGCTCCCGGTGTGGAGATCATCACACTGACCCGTGACCGCAACCTGAGCCGTAAGGAGGAGATTGATTACCTGAACGCCAACGGTTTCAGCGCTGATTTCGCCAAGCTCAAGTACTCATACAATGTGGGTATCTGGGGCACATCAATCTGCGGTGGTGAGATTCTGGACAGCAAGCAGGGCCTGCCCGAGAGCGCTTACCTTAAGCATCCCACCAAGGAAGGATCGGAGATTCTGAGCCTGGGCTTTGAGAAGGGTGAGCTGGTAGCCGTTAACGGCAAGAAGTTCGATGACCGCATCAAGGCTATCCAGGAGGTTGAGAAGATAGGTGCAGCATATGCCATCGGCCGTGACTGCCACGTGGGTGACACCATCATCGGCATAAAGGGCCGCGTGGGCTTTGAGGCTGCCGCCCCGATGCTTATCATCGGCGCACACCGTTTCCTTGAGAAGTTCACCCTGTCCAAGTGGCAGCAGTACTGGAAGGATCAGGTGGCCAACTGGTACGGAATGTTCCTGCATGAGAGCCAGTATCTGGAGCCCGTAATGCCCGATATCGAGGCAATGCTGGCCAGCTCACAGCGTAACGTTAACGGAACCGTAACCCTTGAGTTACGTCCGTACAGTTTCCAGACCGTAGGTTGCGATACTCCCGATGACCTGGTACACAACAAGCTTGGTGAGTACGGCGAGGGTGCCAAGGCATGGACTGCCGATGACGCAAAGGGATTCATCAAGATTACTTCGACTCCGCTGCGCGCTTATTATAGCGTTCATCCGGACGAGGAAAGATAAAAATATGTATATTTACCCTTGTTTACTAACAATTAAAATTTAAGAAACTATGTCAGAAGGAAAGAAACTCTACAGGTCCAAGACCGACAAGAAGATTTTTGGTGTATGCGGCGGTTTTGCCCAGTATTTTGATATTGATGTGACAATAATGCGCATCATTTTCCTCGTATTACTTTTTTGTGCCGGAGGTGGCCTGCTGGCTTACCTTATCTGTGCACTGGTAATGCCTGAGCAGAAATGATAAAAGTAGGAATCATAGGAGGAGCCGGTTATACTGCCGGTGAACTTATACGTATCCTGCTGGGACATCCCGATGCCGAGATCGTTTTTGTAAACAGTACCAGCAACGCCGGCAATAAGTTGAGCGCCGTGCATGAGGGCCTGATGGGTGAGACCGATATGGTTTTCACCGATCAGTTGCCGCTGGATACCATCGATGTGCTGTTCTTCTGCACCGCTCATGGCGATACCCGCAAGTTCATGGAGGCCAACACCCTGCCTGAGGGCCTGAAGGTGATAGACCTCTCCATGGATTACCGCCTGGAAGCCGAAGACAATCCGTTCATATACGGACTGCCCGAGCTGAACCGTCGCGCAATCTGCAAGAGCCAGTACGTAGCCAATCCCGGCTGCTTTGCCACTGCCATCCAGCTGGCACTGCTGCCTCTGGCCCGCAACCTGATGCTCAACGATGATATCTACGTGAATGCCATCACAGGCAGCACGGGTGCAGGCGTAAAACCGGGTGCAACCACACACTTCAGCTGGCGTAACAACAATATCAGCATCTACAAGCCGTTCACCCATCAGCATCTGCCCGAAATCATTCAGTCCATCAGGCACCTTCAGAGCAGCTTTGACTCCGATATCAACTTCATCCCCTATCGAGGCGACTTTACTCGAGGCATATTCGCTACCGTGGTTGTAAAGAACGCTGTCGATATAGATGAACTCTACAAGATTTACCGTGAGTATTATGAAGCCGACTCTTTTGTGCATGTGGTTGAGGAGCAGATAGATCTTAAGCAGGTGGTAAACACCAACAAGTGCCTCATCCATCTGGAGAAGCACGATGACAAACTGCTTATTGTCTCTTGCATAGACAACCTTTTGAAGGGCGCCAGCGGCACGGCTGTGCACAACATGAATTTGCTTTTCAATCTAAAAGAAACTACCGGTTTGATTCTTAAGTCATCCGGTTTCTAAATAACGTTGGCGTTGGCGTTGGCTTTGGCCGCCATCCGGTGTGTTAACAGCTAACGCCAGTGCCAAAGCCAAAGTAAAAAATGAATCTTTTTCCGGTATATAGCCTGTTCCCGGTCAATATCGTAAAGGGACAGGGTCAGAAAGTGTGGGATGAGAACGGTCAGGAGTACCTGGACCTTTACGGTGGTCACGCAGTAATCAGCATCGGCCACGCACACCCTCATTATGTGGAGGCCGTGAGCCGTCAGGTGGCGACACTGGGCTTCTACTCAAATTCCGTGATAAACAGTCTGCAGGAGCAGTTTGCAGAGCATCTGGGCCGCGTCTGCGGTTATGAGGACTACAGTTTCTTCATGATTAACAGCGGTGCCGAGGCCAATGAGAACGCGCTCAAGCTGGCATCGTTCCATACAGGCCGCAGCCGTGTGCTCTCACTAAAGAAGGCTTTTCACGGCCGCACATCACTGGCTGTCGAGGTGACCGATAACCCCAAGATCATTGCCCCCATCAACGCATGTGGTCATGTGACCTATCTGCCTTGGGGAGACCTGGAGGCTGCAAAGGCCGAGCTTGCCAAGGGTGATGTGGCTGCCCTGATAATAGAAGGCATCCAGGGAGTTGGAGGTATCCAGGTACCGACCGATGAATACATGCACGGAATCCGCGAGGCCTGCACAGCTAACGGCACAGTGCTGATTCTGGATGAGATCCAGAGCGGTTACGGCCGCAGCGGCAAGTTCTTTGCCCACCAGTATAACGGCATCAAGCCGGACCTTATCACCGTAGCCAAGGGTATAGCCAACGGCCTGCCCTGCGGAGGTCTGCTCATCAGCCCCATATTCCAGCCGGTCATCGGCCAACTGGGAACCACGTTTGGCGGCAACCATCTGGCATGCGCCGCCGCAAACGCCGTGCTTGATGTGATGGAGAGCGAGCATCTGATAGAGAATGCGGCCACAGTAGGTTCTTATCTGCTTGAGCAGCTCCGTCAGATTCCCGGACCCAAGGAGGTACGCGGCCGCGGCCTCATGATTGGAATGGAGTTTGACCAGCCCATCAAGGAGATCCGTCAGCGCCTGCTCATGGAGGAGCACATATTCACCGGAGTAAGCGGCACCAACGTAATCCGCCTCCTCCCGCCCCTCTGCATCACCAAACAGGATGCCGACCGTTTCCTGGAATCCTACTCTAAAGTTTTAAAGGGGAACAAGTAATATATACCCCCTGGGAGAATGCCCATTGTCCGCTGGCCAATGGGCGGACCTTATTTTAGTTTGCTATAGCAAACGCGCTTCGCTTAGTTCCCTACGGTCGCGTCCTTCGGACTCAACGATCATTAGGGGGCTTTCCTTTCCATCCCGATTAAAATCCTACTTGTTCCGCTCGCTTTGCGGCCAAACTTGCAACTAATAGGCTTTTTACTGACGTTTTTTGCAAGTATGGCTTCAAAAATGGGCAAAAACGCCCAAATCACGTCCATACTTGCAACAATACGGTCCTATATGCCATTTTTCTGCAAGTATGGCCGCATAATTGCCCGGTGAACGGAACAGAAGGGGATATAGTCTCTGAAACTTGCTATTTGCAGTAGCCAACCGGACTGTCTGTTTGGGGAGCGTCAGTGCAGTGGCGTTAAGCGTAGACCCCTGGAAGATCCCGTTAAGAACGGCGCATGTTTGAGGAACGTTAGGCCCCGTAGGGGACTATGAGGACGAGTTCGACGTTTAGGGTCTGGAGGGGGTCGGAGTAGCCACGGAACGTCGTCTCCCCAAACAGATAGTCCGGTGGTGCGTAGTTTCAGAGACTATATCCCCTTCTGTTCCCCTCGAAAAACTGCAGAAATTATTTGCGGGAGTCGGTACCCCAGAGCATCTTTTCGCGGAGGGTGGCAAAGAAGTCTCCTTTGGCGGGCTTCATTACGCTGATGCGGTAGGGGGCGCGGCTTATCTCGATAGCGGTGTGCTCGGGGCAGCTGAAACTGTTTCCGTCTATGGATACCAGAAAACTGTGGCTGCGGCTCTCTACGTTCAGGCGGATGGTCTCATCGGCGGGGAGCACCAGCGGACGCATGGTCAGGCTGTGCGGGGCAACCGGGGTGAGGCAGATTACGTTGGTGCCCGGGGCTATGATGGGGCCGCCTACGCTCAGGGAGTAGGCGGTGGAGCCGGTGGGTGTGGCCACAACCAGACCGTCGGCCTGGTAGGTGATCATATGGGTGTCACCAACACTGGTTTCAATCTGTATCATAGATGAGATATCGTGTTTGAGGATAGCGATATCGTTGAGAGCATAGGGGGTGTGACCTTTGGGCAGACCTTCCATGCTGACCTGCAGCAGGTTGCGCTCCTCGAGTGTGTATTGGCCGTTGTGTATGCGGGTTATTACATCCGTGATGCGGTCGGTGGTGATATCAGCCAGGAAGCCCAGCCGGCCGGTGTTGATACCCACCATGGGGATGCCTTTGCTGCCCACGCGGGTAGCGGTGCGAAGGAAAGTGCCGTCGCCGCCTACGCTTATGACTGCATCGGCGGTAAAGTCATTGCCGTCAAACAGAGTGTCATAGGGGATTTGGAGCCCTTTGGTTCCGGTCAGGAACTCAAAGTAGGGGCGGTCTACGGATATCTTGTCACCGAGAGTGCGTAACAGGTTGAAGAACTGCTGCTCGTGACCGCAGAACTTGCCTGTTGACGGGTTTCCGAATATTGCGAAATTCATATCACCTTTATGTCTTTTTAAGCAATGATGAGCGGAATTATTCCTATCTTTGCTGATTGAGCAGCAGAAATGTGATGCTCACGGCAAAGATAGTTCATTTTATCAAAGTGAAATGACTTATGACCAGATTAAGTGTAAATATCAATAAGATAGCCACCATACGCAATGCACGCGGCGGTAACAATCCGGATGTTGTCAAGGTTGCGCTGGATTGTGAGAGGTTCGGAGCCGACGGCATAACGGTGCATCCGCGTCCAGATGAGCGTCATATACGCCGTCAGGATGTCTATGACCTCAAGAAGGTGCTTACAACGGAATTCAACATAGAGGGTTATCCCGCACCGGCGTTCATGGAGCTGGTATGCCAGATCAAGCCCGCACAGGTTACGCTGGTTCCCGACAGCCCCGACCAGATTACCTCCAATCATGGCTGGGATACGCTGAAAAACCAGGATTTCCTGACAGATATAGTATCGGAACTTAAGCGCAACGGCATAAGGGCATCGGTTTTTGTGGATCCGGACCCCATGATGGTGGAACTTGCAGCAAAGGCAGGAGCAGACCGCGTGGAGCTTTATACAGAGCCATATGCCACAAATTATCTCAAATTTGATCCTGAGACAGCGGTAAAGCCCTTTGTGACTGCCGCCAGGAAGGCACGTGAATGTGGAATGGGTCTGAACGCAGGCCATGACCTGAGTCTGGTCAACCTTAGGTTTCTCAAGGAGCAGATCCCCTGGCTGGATGAGGTATCGATAGGTCATGCACTTGTGTGCGATGCGCTCTATCTGGGTCTTGAAAAAACAATCAGTGAATATAAAAAATGCATTATCTGAATATGTTCTTACAATCTACGCTTGCACAGACATTAGGCGACACTTTGGCTCAGAGCCAGGTTGCCGCGCAGTTGGCCGGGGAGAGCGCCGACAAGATGAATCTTTTTGATATGGCTCTTAAGGGAGGATGGATAATGCTCGTCCTTCTCCTGCTGTCCATTTTATGTTTCTACATCTTCTTTAACCGTATTGCAGTATACCGTAAGGCTGCCATCAAGGACCCCCATTTTATGGACCGTATCAACGATTACATGAAGAGCGGAGAGGTCAAGTCTGCACAGATATTCTGTCAGGCAACAGCATCACCCCTGAGCCGCATAGTTGAGAAGGGTGTAGGTTTGTCCGATCATGACGTCAAGGATATTCAGTTGGGTATGGAGAACGCAGCCAATGTAGAGATCGCCAAGCTGGAGAAAGGTCTCAAAGGACTCTCTACAATAGCCAGCGCTGCTCCCATGATAGGTTTCCTTGGAACCGTGATAGGTATGGTCCGCGCATTCTGGGAGATGGCAAATGCAGGTAACAATATTGATGTTTCCCTGTTGTCAAGCGGAATATATGAGGCCATGATCACCACCGTGGGCGGTCTGATTGTAGGTATCATTGCCCTTTTCGCTTACAACTATCTGGTTTCAAGAGTGGACGGTATAGCAAACGAGATGGAGTCCTTTATCCAGGATTTCACCGTAAATCTGGACAAGTGATATGCTGAAGAGACGTAACGAGGTATCGCCGCAGTTCAGTATGTCGTCAATGACCGACATCATATTCCTGCTGCTGATATTCTTTATGATAACATCGACCATGGTGAGCCCTAATGCCATCAAGGTTCTGTTGCCCCAGAGTTCGCAGCAGACATCGGCAAAGCCGCTCACACGCGTCATCATAGACCGAGACCTGAACTATTACACGGCGTTCGGCAATGAAGACGAGATGCCCATATTGTTTGAGGAACTGACTGATTTCCTGATAGACTGCTCTGAGAAGGAGCCCGAGATGTACGTAGCTCTCTATGCCGATGAGTCCGTACCTTACAAGGAGATTGTCAAGGTACTCAACATTGCAAATGAGAATCAGTTCAAGGTTGTACTGGCTACCAGACGCCCTGACAGGAAGTGACCTTTATGAAACAGAAGGAAAACAAGGATTTCAACATATTCTCGCTGTTGTGGACTGTGCTCCTGCATATGGGAGTGATCGGACTGCTTCTGCTGCTGCATCTTAACAAGCCTGTGGTGCAGGCCGAGAGCGGTGTTCCGGTGATGCTGGGCAATATGGGTAATCTGGATACCGACTATGAGTTTACGGAGGTCAACTCTATGCCGGCTCCGGCTCCTGCCGCCGTGCCTGTACCCGAAACTCCTCAGGCTGAACCTGCCATCACACAGAATCTGGAGGAGACCGTGGCCATTGAGACCGGTGAGAAGGAAAAACCGGTAAGACCGGTAGAAACTCCCCCTCAACCCACCCCCGAAGAGATCCGCGCCGAGCAGGAGCGTAAGGCAGCCGAAGAGGCCAACAACCTGTTAGCCAATGCATTCGGCCGCAGCAGCACCATGCAGGCCAGCGCTCCAACCGAGAACAACGCCGATGTTCCGGGTACTCCCGGATCTGCAGACGGGAACTCAACCCATGGAAAGCCTCAGGGAACAGCCGGATATGGAACATGGGATCTGGGCGGTCGTGATATGATGGGAGAACTGCCGCGCCCGGCATACGATGTACAGGAAGAGGGACGTGTCGTGGTTACAATTACTGTAGATCCTGACGGCAAAGTGATAGATACAAGAATTAACAACCGTACAAATACCACCAATCTGCAACTTAGGAATGCCGCTATTACAGCTGCGCGTCAAACCAGGTTCAATGCTATAGGTGGCGAAAACAACCAGACCGGCACCATCACCTACTATTTCAAACTAAAATAATAACCCATCCGGATGGAAGCCAATAGCCAACAGCTAACAGCCGACAGCCGGAGCGAAGCGACGTTTAATAATGGTATACATTTTTCTTGCCGAAGGCTTTGAAGCCATAGAGACCATAACTCCGCTGGACATGCTTATCCGTGCCGGAATAGAGGTCAACACCATATCCATTTCCGATGAATTCCTGGTAAGGAGTAGCCAGGGAATTCCCGTTCAGGCTGATGACCTGTTTGAGAACACTGATTTCAGCGATGCCGAGATGCTGATACTGCCCGGCGGACAGCCCGGATCGACCAATCTTGGCAAGCACAAGGGGTTGGAGGCTCTGTTGCGTGATGCTATGGCCAGAAACCTGCCTGTAGGTGCCATCTGCGCCGCTCCCACAGTGCTGGGCAAGCATGGATTGCTGCAAGGACGCAAGGCTACCTGTTATCCCGGATGCGAGGGTATGCTGAAGGGTGCTGACTGCAAGGAATCATTCGTTGAAAAGGACGGAAATCTGATTACCGCATGTGGTCCCGCCGCTGCTGTAGAGTTTGCAAAGGCTATTATCAGCCTGCTTCGCGGTGATGAGGTTACAGCCTCGGTTTGTGATAAGATGATGTTCGGCCGTGCCTGATGCTTGATCTTGATCAGCGTGACGTCAAGTATCTGCCCGGCGTAGGTCCGGCAAGAGCAGCCCTTCTGAAAGGTGAGCTCCAGATAAGCACGTTGCATGATCTTCTGTACTATTTCCCCTACAAATACATCGACCGCAGCCGCATATTCCTGATAAGGGAGGTGGACGGCACTATGCCTTATATCCAGCTAAAGGGAAAGATACTTAGTTTTGAGCAAATTGGAGAAGGGCGCAAACAGCGTCTGATAGCCCATTTCACCGATGGAACAGGAGTGGCAGACCTGGTGTGGTTCAGCGGAATAAAATATACACTTGACCGCTATCGTCCGGGCGTGGAATATGTTGTTTTCGGCAAGCCTACGATATTTGGAGGCCGTGTTAATGTGGCTCATCCCGAGATAGACCTGGAGGCCAACATAAACCTTCAGGAGATGGGCATGCAGCCCTATTACAACACTACAGAAAAGATGAAAAAGGCGGGACTTAACTCTGCCGCCATACGTAAACTGGTAAGCAACCTTTTATCTTTGATTGTTGAACCACTCCCCGAGACACTTCCTGGCTGGCTGCGCGAAAAGGAACATCTGATGTCACTTACCGACGCACTTAAGGTGCTTCATAATCCGCGAACTCCACTGGAGCTTAGACTCTCCCAATTAAGGGTCAAGTTTGAGGAACTCTTCTACGTGCAGCTTAACCTGGCCCGTTATGCAAGTGACCGTCAACGCCGGTTTAAAGGTTACGTTTTTGCCCGTATCGGAGAAAAATTCAACTCTTTCTACAGTACAAAACTGCCGTTCAGCCTTACCGAAGCTCAGAAACGTGTAATCCGGGAGATACGTTCAGATATGGGTAGCGGACGTCAGATGAACCGTCTTCTGCAGGGAGATGTGGGCAGCGGCAAGACTATGGTGGCGCTGATGACTATGCTCATAGCCATAGATAACGGCTATCAGGCCTGTATCATGGCTCCAACCGAGATACTGTCGGAGCAGCATTTCGCTAATATCAGCCGTTTCATCGACGGATTGGGCTTGCATGCAGAGCTGCTGACGGGTAGCATTAAGGGTAAGCGCAGGGAGGCGATACTTAAAGGACTCAAGGACGGGAGCGTGAATATCCTGGTCAGTACCCATGCGGTATTGGAGGATCCGGTTGAGTTCAGCCGGCTGGGTTTTGTGGTGATCGATGAGCAGCACCGTTTCGGAGTGGCGCAGAGAGCCAGACTCTGGAGCAAGAGTGATATGCCTCCACATGTACTGGTAATGACAGCCACCCCCATTCCCAGGACACTTGCAATGACACTTTACGGTGACCTTGACGTTTCGGTAATAGATGAATTGCCGCCCGGACGAAAACCCATATTTACAGAGCATTATTATGACGGCAACCATAAATCCGTTTATGCATTCCTGGACCGCGAACTAAGCAAAGGACGTCAGGCATATATAGTCTATCCGCTGATTGAGGAGAGCGAAAAGATAGACCTTAAGAACCTGGAGGAGGGTTATCTTACAGTTTGTGAGAGATTTTCAGGGTATGCCGTCAGCAAGGTGCACGGTAGAATGAAACCGGCAGAGAAGGATTCCGAAATGCAGCGTTTCAAACGGGGGGAGACCCAGATCATGGTTGCCACTACAGTGATTGAGGTCGGAGTTGATGTCCCTAACGCAAGCATCATGGTAATAGAGAACGCCAACCGGTTCGGGTTGTCGCAACTTCACCAGCTGCGCGGACGTGTGGGCAGAGGTGCAGACCAGTCTTACTGCATGCTGATAACACCATATCAACTCAGCGAGGATACCCGTAAACGCATAGAGATAATGACAGCCACTTGTGATGGTTTTGAGATAGCCGAGGCCGATCTCAAGCTGCGCGGCCCGGGCGATTTGGAGGGTACACAGCAAAGCGGGATGGCATTTGACCTGAAACTTGCCAATCTGGCTAGGGACGGAGCGCTTATAGAGCATGTGCGTGAAATTGCAAAGGATATCATTGCGTCCGATCCGGAACTGACCCGCCCCGAAAACGTTGTGTTGGGGCGCATGTTGCGTCGGCTTAAGAAAAGTGAATATGACTGGTCATCTATTTCATGAAATTATCATAACTTTGTAGTTTGAAAATATAAAGATGTACAGTAGGCTTTTTGGCAGGATTCTGATAGCGGTTATGATATTCCGGACAGCCTGTTTGGCTGCACAGGATGTTATGCCTGCACCAGTGATACCTGTAAAGCCTATGGATGCCGTAACTGTTCCGGCTCATCTTAACCCCGGAATGGCTGTTGACCTGGACAATCCGGCATCGTTTCTCTATCCGGAATGGAGTAACGAGTACGTCCACAAATTTGATGACGTGCCACTGCCTGATTCGCTCGTAATATCGATGAAGGGATATTGCATGCCCACAGACAGCACACGCATCACTGACAGATACGGATACCGTTCCAACCGTGGTAGACAGCATTTCGGGTTGGACATAAAGGTGCTCACGGGCGATACCATACGGGCAGCCTTTGACGGCAAGGTGCGTATATCACGTTATGAGCGTCGAGGATACGGACACTATCTGGTGATACGCCACCCCAACGGACTGGAGACGCTTTACGGACATCTGTCCAAGAAACTGGTGAGTGAAAACGATATAGTTCATGCCGGCGATCCGATAGGACTTGGAGGCAATACAGGAAGGTCCACAGGTTCGCACCTGCATTTTGAGACCCGCATACTGGGCAATGCAATAAATCCGGCTTATCTGTTCGATTTCCCGAACCGGAAAGCGGTGGCTGACTATTATGTGTATCAGAAGAATACCCGTGAGATATACTACAAAGTACGGAAGGGGGATACTCTGATAGGCATAGCGATGAAGAATGAGACCTCTGTGGCCAATATCTGCAAGTTGAACGGTATTTCCAGAAATGCCGTCATAAAGGTGGGACAGACACTGAGGGTAAACTGAAAAGAGAAGTGGTTATGTGTGACAATAAAGTGAGCAAACCTGATACGAACAGGCAGTTTGAGGAGGTAATCGGTACATGCCGCGCCCTGTATGTGAAGAAGCTGCAGGACTACGGTGCGTCATGGCGTATTATGCGTCCGGAGTCTCTTACTGACCAGATTTTCATCAAGGCCAAGCGTATACGCAGCATTGAAACCAAGGGGGTGTCACTCATAGATGAGGGTATACGTTCGGAACTGATAGGTATAGTCAACTACGGGATTATCGCCCTCATACAGTTGGAACACGGTTTCTCGGATACCGTTGACAAGGATTCCGACTGGGCTTTGGGGGAGTATGACAAATACTCGAAAGCGGCTCTGGAACTGATGAAAAAGAAGAATCACGACTATGACGAGGCGTGGCGCGGCATGCGTACCACATCGTACACGGACCTTATACTGACCAAGATAAACCGCACCAAGGAGATAGAGAGCCATAACGGCAGGACGGTGGTGTCGGAGGGCATTGATGCCAACTATATGGATATGATAAACTATGCGGTTTTCGGTCTGATAAAAATAATGGAGCAATCGCAAAAGGACTAAAAAAATGTGTGCTGAAGAAGTCAAGAAAACCAATATGCCGTTAAAGGTCCTGGTAAATTTCTGCCGGGTACTTTTAGGTGTGACTTTCATGTTTTCCGGTATAGTCAAGGCTATAGATCCCGTCGGAACCCAGATAAAATTCTCGGATTATCTTTACGCTTTCGGTATGGGTGGAACTATGCTGGATTCCACTCTGCTTATTTTGGCTTGTCTGCTTGCCGGATTTGAAATACTGATTGGCTCTTATATGCTTATCGGCTCTTTCTGCAGAGGATCGTCCCTGCTGGTATTGGTTATGATGCTTGTCATGACCCCGTTTACCCTGTATCTGGCTGTCAGGAATCCGGTAGAAGACTGCGGTTGTTTCGGCGATGCCCTGGTGCTTACCAACTGGCAGACTTTCGGCAAGAATGTGTTCCTGCTGGCTCTGGCGTTGCTAGTGTTTATAAAACGCAGTCTTATTGTACCTTTTGTTGAAATCAGGAGATTCTGGCTTATAACGGTTCTGATAACCCTTATCTCCGTAAGGTTCATGGCCGGTAACGTAAAGAATCTGCCGATACTTGATTTCAGACCCTACAAGGTGGGCACAGACCTTCGCGAAGGAGTATTGGGCAGTAACAGGAATCCGGAAATGTCTGATTTCTCGCTGATGGATGCCGATATGAACGATGTCACAGACAAGGTCCTGAATAACCCCGGTTACTCTTTCCTTCTGGTTGCTCCGCATCTGGAGGATGCAGGCGAAAACGGGCTGGATCTTATAGATGACCTTTTTGACTATTGCTCACAGTGGGGTTATTACATGGTAGGAGTGACCGCCTCCGGCAGTGATGTCGTCAGGACGTGGACCGAAAATGCCGGTGCCGAACTGGATTTCCTGTACTGTGACGAAGTGCCGCTTCAGACTATGGTCCGTTCCAACCCGGGGCTCATGCTCATAAAGAATGGCGTGCTGATAAACAAATGGAGTTACTCCTGCATCCCGTCGGATGTGGAACTGTCCGGTCCATTGGACAGGATAAGTGTAGGAAGCACACCTGTTCCGGACCCGATGAAGACCCCATGGGCAGTTGCATTGCTCTTTGTCCTGCCTCTGCTCATGACTGTGCTGATAGACAGAGTAAGAAGATTGATTCAATAACACTTTATAATACTGTTTGAAATGAGAAAGAAAATTGTTGCAGGAAACTGGAAGATGAACAAGACTCTCCAGGAAGGTATAGCTCTCGCAGAGGAGCTGAATCAGGTGTTGGCTGCCGATAAACCCAATTGCGATGTTGTTATCGGTACACCGTTCATTCATCTTGCCAAGATATCTGATATCATTGACCACAAGGTCATCGGTCTCAGTGCCGAGAACTGCGCAGACAAGGAGTCAGGTGCTTACACCGGTGAGGTATCGGCCGCTATGGTCAAGTCAACCGGAGCCGAGTATGTAATCCTTGGTCACTCAGAGCGCCGTGAGTACTATCACGAGACATATGATATTCTTAAGGAGAAGGTTCTGCTGGCTCTTGCCAACGGTCTTAAGGTTATCTTCTGCATCGGCGAGTCTCTCGACGAGCGTGAGAAGGGCATCCAGAACCAGATTGTAAAGGCTGAACTTGAGGGATCAGTATTCAACCTCTCTGCCGATGAGTTCAAGAACATCACCATTGCCTACGAGCCCATCTGGGCTATCGGAACCGGTAAGACCGCTACTGCCGATCAGGCTGAGGAGATACACGCTTACATCCGTTCAGTCATTGCCGACAAGTACGGCAAGCAGATTGCCGAGGATACATCTATCCTTTACGGCGGCTCATGCAAGCCTTCAAACGCCGGTGAGCTTTTTGCAAAACCTGACATCGACGGTGGTCTTATCGGCGGCGCCTCACTGAAGGTTGCTGACTTCAAGGGCATCATCGACGCATGGAAGAAATAAGAATGAAAAAAGTTGGGATTCTAAGTTTCATGCTTCTCTTTACGGTCCTGGCCGGTGCCCAGCAACGGACACTGGTTCAGGAGCTGGAGAGGAATGTCCCGGCCAAGGGCACCGTCCGCATTGAAAGAGACGTCCGTCTGGACAGTCTGATAGGCTATTTATCGGAAGCGGAGTTAGGTACCAAGATTAAAGCCAAGGGATTCCGCATCCAGGTGTTTGCAGGAAACAATACCCGTGCATCCAAGGAGAAAGCAAATGAGGCGGACCGTTATATCCGCGCCAATTATCCCGACCTGTCGGTACACACGGAGTTCCGCAATCCGCGCTGGTTGTGCACCGTAGGTGATTTTCTCTACTATGAGGAGGCTTATGATGTCATGCGCAAACTCAGGAAAGAGACCCCTTATGGCAAGAGTATAATCATTTTGCGTAATCAGGATATTACAATTCCGCTATGAGTTCACTGATACCGTATTCCGACGAACAGTCCGGGAAGTTCCTGGCACTTAAGCATCATTATGAGGAGATACTGAAACTGATTGAGCCTGACGCAGGTCGTGAGGGGCTGGTCCGTACGCCTCTGCGTGTAGCCAAGACGCTTCTGGATTTTACCAGCGGTTATGAGATTGATCCTGCAGCCATACTTAAGTCCGCCATGTTCAAGGAGGACTACAGCCAGATGGTGATAGTAAAGGATATTGACTTTTACTCACTTTGTGAGCATCATATGCTGCCATTCTACGGTAAGGCTCATGTGGCATATATCCCCAACGGCTATATCACTGGCCTGAGCAAGATTGCACGTGTGGTTGATGCATTCGCACGCCGGCTACAGGTGCAGGAACGCATGACATCCCAGATTAAGGATTGCATTCAGGATACTCTCCAGCCGCTTGGCGTAATGGTTGTCATAGAGGCCAGCCATATGTGCATGCAGATGCGCGGCGTAGAAAAACAGAATTCGGTAACAACTACATCCGATTTCACCGGCGCATTCAACCGTGCCAAGACTCGCGAGGAGTTCATGAACCTCATCGCCCGAAAATGATACAATTGGGGACAGTCCCCTTTTGTACTATTTTGTGAAAATGATACAAAAGGGGACTGTCCCCAATTGTATCATTTTCACAACGTGATGACGCGGTCTCCTAATATCCTGGAGAGTTCGGTGCGGGCTAGCAGGAGTTGCTGATATTTGGTTTGAAGAGATGCAAGAGCGTCCGATGAGGCCTCTTGGATCTCTTTTTCTGTTTTCCTGATTTCAAGACGTACCACCTCCATCTGGTAGTCGGCCATGATGTGACGGGTCAGTTTTAGAAGGTGGGCCTCATCGTCTGTGGGCATGTTATCCTTGAAGAGCTTGCTCAACTGGTAGCGCTCTTCCATGAGGCTGGCGGCGGTCAGGCTTACGAAGGTCTCGGGGTGGGACATGAAAAATTTCTCTGCATTGAAATCCTTCTCTTCCAGATGATCGGCCATGATCTCTACAAAACGCTTGTAGACCGGATGGCGGAATTCAAGCCCGTCATTCTGCAACGAACCCACTATGAACTGCCCTACGGTTATATTCTGCTCCAGGCCCTCTTCGTTCTGAATGGTACACATCACGCGGCCGCCGTATCTTACTATGAGTTGTGACAGCATCCGCTCCTTATCCATCATTGGCCCCAGACCCTCACGCTTAAGTGCGCGGATATCCTGACGAAGCCTCTCCTCGGCCGATACCTCAGGCTCGGGTGCGGGCTCTGCGGGAGCATCGGGATTTCCGGATTCTGATTCCGCCTGTTGCGGTTTCTCTCCGTTTTCATCGGCCGATTGGGCCGAACGTACGGGTTGCTGTGCAGCCGCCTGTAACTGTTCCCGCTGGCGACGGTTTACATCGGTTATGAGCAGTCGTTCATCTATCTTCATGATCTGGCTGCACTCGGTGATATATACTGAACGCACTATGGGATCCTGAATGACCGATATACTCTGTGTTATGCTCTTGATCAGTTCGCTTCGGCTGTATGGGTCATCCTGTGCGTCCTCCATCAGCAGATTTACCTTGAAACGTATGAAATCAACCTGGTGTGTGTCAATATATTTCTGAAAATCGGTGGCGCTGCGACCTTGTGCGAAACTGTCGGGATCCTCGCCGTCGGGCAGGAGCAGGACCTTTATGTTCATACCCTCGGCCAGCAGCATGTCTATGCCGCGCAGCGAGGCTTTGATTCCAGCCTTGTCGCCGTCATACAATACGGTGATATTGTTGGTAAAACGGTGTATCAGCCGTATCTGGCCCGGGGTGAGCGATGTGCCGCTCGATGCCACCACGTTCTCTACTCCGCTCTGGAACATGCTGATGACATCGGCATAACCCTCAACCAGGAAACAGCGGTCCTTACGGACTATTGCCTGCTTGGCCTGCCAGAGTCCGTAGAGCTCGCGGCTCTTGGAGTATATGATGGATTCCGGCGAATTGACATATTTGGCCACCTTGGCATCACTGTTCATGATGCGGCCGCCAAATGCCACCACCTTGCCCGATAATGAGTGGACGGGGAATATCACGCGGCCATGAAAGCGGTCGCGCAACTGGCCGTCGTTCTCCCGTTCATAACAAAGACCTGTCTTGATAAGATTCTCACGGGTGTAACCCTTGGCCAGGGCGGCTCGGGCCAGCGCATCGGGTTCATCGGGACAATAACCCAGATGGAACTTTTCAAGTATGTCGTCGCGGAATCCGCGCTTGCGGAAATAGGCCAGGCCCACGGCGCGTCCCTTTGGGGTGTTGAGCAGGGTGTCCTTGAAAAAATCCAGTGCAAACTGGTTGGTTATGAACATGGACTCGCGCTCGTTCTGAATGGCTTTTTCGGACTCGGTCAGTTCACGTTCGCTGTATGGGATGCCGTACTTGCGGGCCAGCCACTTGGCGGCGTCCCAGTATGACATCTGCTCGTGCTCCATAAGGAAATGTATCACGTTGCCTCCCTTGCCGCAACTGAAACATTTACATATACCTTTAGACGGCGATACGTAGAACGACGGGGTCTTTTCGTTGTGGAACGGACACAGGCCAACATAGTTGACTCCGCGCTTGCGCAGGGTAACGAATTCAGACACCACATCAACTATGTTTGCAGTGTCAAGAATCTTCTCTATGGTGAGCTGGTCTATCATTCCGGATCAGGCAGGAACAGATGTCAAAATTACAAAAAAAACAACGTTCCGGTGCCTGTTTCGGAATCTTGTGCCCTTTTTAAATAATATTGACCTTAATGTGTGTTTAGTTTGCGGAAAAATCATTTATTTTGTGGACGTAAATATATGTTATGAAAACAGATTCCAAACCTTACAAAATCAGGGAGAAGACTGAAAAGGACGCAGGTTACAGAAGTCTTATCCGTGCAGAACTTGCAGATGAACTCTATGACGGAATCCTGATGATCGTGGTCGCCCGGAAAAAATACCGCGATCCCGATTATTCCGCCAAGCGGTTGGCCGAAGACCTCAATACAAATCCGAGGTATCTTTCGGCAGTTGTAAACTCAAGATTCGGAATGAACTATTCCAGTCTGGTGAACGAAATGAGAATCCGTGACGCTGTGCATTTTCTCACAGACAAACGTTATCAGGATCTCACAATGGATGAGATAGGGCGTATGGCAGGTTTTGCAAACCGCCAGTCGTTCTATGCGGCGTTCTTCAAGGAGAAGGGTATCGCCCCTCATCAGTATAAGAAACAACATCCCTCCAAGTGAGAGATTTTTAAAAGTCTTACGCTATCTGATACAATGACTGAAGGTGAAAGAGTCCTGGATATAAAACGCAAGTTGAGGTTGGATATGAACGGTGTGGCCTCCGGCAGTATGAGGCAGGCGGGCATAGCATACGGGCTCAATTTCGGGGTGGGGATTCCCAGACTCAGGGAGATAGCGTCAGAAACCGGAAAGGATGCTTCACTTGCGGCTACCCTCTGGAAAGAGGATATCCGCGAGTGCAGGATTCTGGCTGCAATGATATATCCCGAAGATCAGTTCTTGCCCGACATGGCTGATCTCTGGTTGGAACAGATAGAGTTCCCAGACCTTGCAGAGGTGTGCTCCATGTATCTTTTCTGCAAGATGAAGGGTGCTGCCGAGACAGCATTCAGATGGATAGCCTCGGAGAACGATATGGCCCGTTATTGCGGTTTCCTCACTATTGCTCATATGCTTAGAGGAGGGCGCGAGATGGGGCCTCGTTATGTTCAGGAACTTAAGGATCAGGCTCAGGCTGCCCTGAACGGGACGGACCTGAAATGCGCTCAGGCGGCCCGGACCGTCCTGAACCGTCTGGACGGAGACAATGGATAAGGCGGACGCTATAAGTGAAGTCAAGCAGAAACTGGCTGATTTCCTGAAACTCAGTTCCAGGCGCAATACCCCTGAGCGGAACCAGCTGCTTGAGGTAATCTATTCCTCTGAGGAGCCGGTTTCGGCCGAAGAGTTGTCGCACAAGATGGCTGATGACAACCGGTTCAGGATAAGCAGGGCCACGGTTTACAACAACATGCTCCTGTTTGAGAGTGCCGGGTTGGTGCGGAAGGTGTTCATTGACGGCAAGGTGCTCTTTGAGAGGACCGACCGCAACAGGGGTGTAATTCGCCTGATATGCGGCGCATGCGGCAAGGAAGTTGAGATGAACAATGACAAGATGCGCCGTCTCATCAGTGAAATGCGTACCCGCCGTTTCACTGTTATGGGATGGGTGCTCACATTGAACGGGTTATGCGCCAAGTGTTCTGCCGACCTGAAACGTAAACAGAAAAGATTGAACAAAACAGATAACAGAAAATGAAAACAGAAAAGATTGATGTCCTGCTGGGATTGCAGTGGGGTGATGAAGGCAAGGGTAAGGTAGTTGATGTCCTGACTCCGCGTTATGATGTAGTAGCCCGTTTCCAGGGTGGTCCCAACGCCGGTCATACACTTATCTTTGATAACAAGAAGTTTGTGCTTAAGTCTATCCCTTCAGGAGTATTCCAGGGTAACAAGCAGAATATCATAGGCAACGGTATGGTGCTGGATGCAGCACTCTTCAAGGCTGAGGCCGAGGCACTTGAGGCTGCCGGCATAGACCTTAAGAGCCGTCTGCTCATCTCCAAGAAGGCACATCTGATCCTGCCTACACACCGTCTTATGGACAGTGCGCTTGAGGCATCGAAGGGATCCAACAAGGTTGGTACCACAGGTCGTGGCATCGGCCCCACATACACCGACAAGGTAGCACGTACAGGTGTGCGCGTAGGTGACCTGCTGCGTCCGGATTTTGAGGAGCGCTATGCCGCCGCACGTGCCGCACATGAGCGCACTCTCAAGAGCCTGAACTTTGAGTATGACCTGGCTCCGCTGGAGAAGGCATGGCGTGAGGGCATTGAGTATATGAAGCAATTCAAGTTTGTGGACAGCGAGCACTTTGTGGCTAACCTGCTCAACGAGGGTAAGACCATTCTTTGCGAGGGTGCTCAGGGCACGATGCTGGACATTGACTTCGGTTCATATCCTTTTGTAACTTCATCAAATACAATATGCGCAGGCGCCTGCACCGGTCTGGGTGTTGCTCCGCGCAACATAGGTAAGGTTTACGGTATCATGAAGGCCTATTGCACCCGCGTAGGTAGCGGTCCGTTCCCAACCGAACTGTTTGACAAGGACGGTGAGGCACTCTCTGACCGCGGTCATGAGTTCGGTGCCGTTACCGGTCGCCGCCGCCGTTGCGGTTGGGTTGATCTGGTGGCTCTGCGTTATGCAGTACGTCTTAACGGTGTAACTGACCTTATCCTCATGAAGAGCGACGTTCTGGATACATTCCCCACCATCAAGGCCTGCGTAGCCTACAAGTTGCCCGACGGAACCCAGACTGATGAGTTCCCGTTTGACTGCGAGGGTGTGGAGCCCATCTATGAGGAACTGCCCGGCTGGCAGACAGACCTTACCAAGGTTAAGGATGAGGATGAGTTCCCCGAGGAGTTCAACAATTATATAACCTTCCTGGAGGAGTATCTGGAGACTCCGGTATCAATCGTATCGGTAGGTCCTGACCGCCACCAGACAATTGTCCGTGAGAAATGAATGTTACTGAGCCGATGACGCCGTATGCGTTATATTGGATCCTGTTTATCTTTATAGCCATACTGAGCTATTCAGTGCAGGGCAATCTTAACCGCAAGTTCAAGAAGTACTCCAAGGTACCTACCCGTGACGGCAGCAGCGGTTACGAAGTGGCATGCCGTATGCTTTCCGATCATGGGATAAGCAACGTAAAGGTGACCTGTGTGGATGGGCAGCTTACGGACCACTACAATCCGGAGAACAACACAGTTAATCTGAGCAAGGATGTCTATTACGGCCGCACAATGATGGCTGCCGCCGTTGCCGCACATGAGTGCGGACATGCAGTACAGCATGCCCGGCAGTATGCCCCCGTACAGATGCGCTCTGCCCTGGTTCCTGTGGTCCAGTTCTCATCAAGGATCGTTACCTGGGTGCTTTTGGCCGGAATTATTATGGTTGAGGCATTCCCCGGAATCCTGCTTGCCGGAATAGTCCTGTTTGCAATGACAACCCTGTTCAGTTTCGTCACTCTCCCTGTAGAGGTCGATGCCAGCCGTCGTGCACTGGCCTGGCTCAAGCAGACCACTTCATCGGACAAACAGACTATGGCAGCCGCTCAGGATGCCCTTAAGGCAGCTGCCTACACATATGTGGTTGCCGCTGTCAGTTCATTGGGCACACTGGTCTATTACATAATGATTTACTTATCAAGAAGACGCTGATACATAATGAAACCGTCAATCCCAAAAGGCACGCGTGACTTCACTCCGGTGGAGATGGCGCGCCGTAACTATATCTTTGATACCATTCGCGGAGTGTTCCGCCTGTTCGGATACAGCCAGATAGAGACCCCGTCCATGGAGAACCTCTCTACCCTTATGGGCAAGTACGGCGAGGAGGGCGATAAACTCCTGTTCAAGATACAGAACTCAGGTGATTACATGAGCGGCCTGACCGATGAGGAGCTGCTGTCACGAAACAGCCTCAAGCTGGCTTCAAAGTTCTGCGAGAAGGGCCTAAGGTATGACCTCACGGTACCGTTTGCACGTTTTGTGGTGATGCACCGTGAGGAGCTGCAGTTCCCATTCAAGAGGTTCCAGATACAGCCGGTATGGCGTGCCGACCGTCCGCAGAAAGGCCGTTACCGTGAGTTCTACCAGTGCGATGCCGATGTGGTAGGCTCTGACTCGCTGCTCTATGAGATAGAGCTCATCCAGATGATAGATATGGTATTCAGCCGTTTCGGCGTACGTGTAGCCATCAAGTTGAACAACCGCAAGATACTTGCCGGAATAGCCGAATCCATCGGTCAATCCGACAAGATTGTGGATATTACCGTAGCCATAGACAAGCTGGACAAGATTGGTCTGGACGGCGTTAACGCAGAGCTTGCAGAGAAAGGTCTGCCGCAGGATGCCATAGACAAACTGCAGCCCATAATAAAGCTGACCGGCTCCAACAGTGAGAAACTGGACACTATAGCAACCGTTCTGGCAGGCAGCGAGACCGGACTCAAGGGTGTGGAGGAGTGCCGCTTCATCCTGGACGGCGCAACTAAACTGGGTCTTATGAACCAGCTGGAGCTAGACCTGACCCTGGCCCGCGGACTAAACTACTATACCGGCGCCATCTTTGAGGTGAAGGCGCTCGATGTGGAGATAGGCTCCATAAGCGGCGGCGGTCGTTACGACAACCTGACAGGTATATTCGGACTTCCGGGTGTGAGCGGCGTGGGCATATCGTTCGGTGCGGACCGCATCTATGATGTGCTTAACCAGCTGGACCTCTATCCCAAAGAGACTCAGACGGGCGTAAAGGTGCTGTTCCTGAACCTGGGTGCCGATGAGGCTCAGTTCTGCATGGGACTGCTGTCACAATTGCGCAAAACCGGCATTCCATCGGAGATTTATCCCGATGCCGCCAAGATGAAGAAGCAGATGGCATACGCCAACGCACAGTCAGTTCCCTATGTGGCAATAGTGGGCAGCAACGAATTGGCCGAGGGTAAGGTAACTCTCAAGAATATGGAGAGCGGAGAACAGATTTTGGTGAGTGCAGATAAGATGACAGAATTGTTAATTGAGAATTGAGAATTCAGAATTGAGAGTTAGCCAAGCGGTGCGTTAATTCTCAATTCTCAATTCTCAATTCTCCATTCGAAAAATGGAGGAATTCGATATTAGGCAGCAGCAGATGGCAAGCGACAAGGAGCTGGATAACGCTCTGCGTCCGCTCAGCTTTGACGATTTTGCCGGACAGGGCAAGGTCGTCGAGAACCTGCGTGTGTTTGTTCAGGCTGCCCGTCAGCGTGGCGAATCGCTTGACCATACCCTCCTGCACGGCCCTCCCGGACTGGGCAAGACTACACTTAGCAACATAATTGCCAACGAGCTGGGCGTGGGCTTCAAGATCACGTCGGGCCCAGTGCTGGACAAACCGGGTGACCTGGCGGGTATACTTACCTCGCTTGAGCCGAAAGATGTCCTTTTCATCGATGAAATCCACCGACTTTCACCCGTAGTTGAGGAGTATCTCTACTCCGCCATGGAGGACTACCGCATAGATATAATGATAGACAAGGGCCCAAGCGCCCGTGCCATTCAGATAGACCTTAACCCCTTTACCCTGATAGGTGCCACCACTCGCAGCGGTCTGCTTACGGCACCGCTCAGAGCCAGGTTCGGCATCAACATGCACCTGGAGTACTATGATGCCGGGACCCTGCAGAAAATCATAATGCGATCGGCCGGAATCCTGGGTATCCCGTGCGATGTGGACGCAGCCGCCGAGATTGCCGGACGCAGCCGCGGAACGCCCCGTATAGCCAATGCCCTGCTGCGGCGTGTCCGTGACTTTGCGCAGGTAAAGGGATCGGGCAGAATCACCGTTTCAATCGCCAATATCGCACTTGAGGCACTCAACATAGACAAATACGGACTGGACGAGATTGACAACCGCATACTGACCACCATAATAGACAAGTTCAAGGGCGGTCCGGTAGGTCTGGGAACCATAGCCACAGCCCTGAGTGAGGATGCCGGTACCATAGAGGATGTCTATGAGCCGTTCCTTATACAGGAGGGATTCATAAAGCGTACCCCGCGCGGACGTGAGGTGACTGACCTGGCATACAAACATCTGGGCCGTTCCCGTTATGCCTCGATGTCGGGTGACCTTTTTGATTGAATGCAACATAATTGCAACGCCTTAGGACTTAACCGAGGCGTTTTTCTGTCATACATTTGACAGACGAACATAAAATACAGCTTATGAGACACCTTGTAAAAATAACACTTCTGATTATCATTATGACACTGACAACAGGTACTGCCAGCGCGGATAAGTACAGCCGTGCATGGAAGAAGGTGGAACAACTCATCCAGGATGACCTGCCGGAGAGTGCGGCAAAAGAGATAAACCATATCTGGGATATGGCGGCTAATGATAATGACGGACGCCAGATGCTTAAGAGCGCCGTCTATCTTACACAAGTTCAGCAGACTTTCAGCGAAAAGGGTCTTACTGACGGTATAGACCTGTTCGGCACACTTCTGCCCAATCTGAGGGTACAGGAGCATAAAGCCCTATGTCACGCATTCCTTGCCAAGGGATACATTACCTATTGGGAGAGGAACAAATACAACATGTCCCGCATGTTGCCCAGTGATGAAGTGAACCCTCCGTTGGAGCGTTGGACTCCAAAGATGATATGTGACACCATCTGTTATCATCTGAATCAGTCAATAATCCTGGCAGGTGATGTGGGGTCCGGGTTTTATGAGGAGTTTTTCCCCGGTGGAAACAAGGCCGGTCAGAAACTGCGCCCGCTGCTTATAGACATGCTTATGGATAATGCCATGGTTCTGGTTACGGATTATCGTCTTACCATAAGCAAGCGGAAGTTCTTTGATGACAGACGTCTGTACGGAAGTATGGGGGATTATCTGGAAGCGACCCGTGAACTTACTCCCGATGATCCTGACCTGTGGCAGTTCTATGTGCTCAGGCAACTGATAAACCACAACTTTGCCTCCAAACCCGATATACGCTGCACCATTGACATAAGGAGGATGCAGGTACTGAACAGCTACCTGGAAAACTCCGATGAATGGGGAAAAAATGATGAGGAGTGGCTCAAAGGTGCGGTTGCGCTGGCCCAGTCTTATACACAGAAGGTCAAGTTCAGTACTCTGTTTTACAGTATGGCGGCCAGAAAGATAGAGGATTGTATAGAAGGATTAAAAGGTGAGAAAGCGGTGAGCCTTAAGCGTCAGGCTCATGACATATGTCTGGCTGCCCAGAAGAAATGGCCCAAGAGCGAGGGTGCCCTGGAATGCCGTGCCATAAGGGATGAGATAGAGCGAAAGGATGTGTCCATCGTGTTCAACTCCGATTTCCTGCCGGCAGAGCGCAATATCGCTGAACTGTTCTATACAAATGTCAATACCGTATATCTGAAAGTTGTTGAGGTTCCTGCCAGACTGAAGAGAGAGTCTGACGAGGTAACTCTGCTCTCGCAGATCAACAGGTGTAATGTGGTATCGGAATGGAGCATGAGGGTCAATGATCCTGGAGATTTCCTGGAGCATTGTACCGTTATAAACATTCCACCTGTCATGCAGGGTTGCTATTACCTGTTGGCATCAAGCGGTCCCTATTTCAATAGCGGAGACTGTATCTCATATCAGTATATAGAGTGCAACGGCATAACGTTCATGAAGATGGTCGAAAATAACGGCACTCTGATAGGAACAGCTCTGAATACCCGTACCGGAAAGCCTGTACCTGACTGTAAATATACTGTCTGGCGTCTGAATACCGAAGGTGATCAGGTTAAGATAATGACAAGCGGAATGACCGGCGATGACGGCTTTATCCGGATAGAGGGACTTAAGAATGACCGTTACTCAATTGAGCTGGAGACCGCAGGCAACAGGGGTTACTCCACTTTCAACATCCCATGGCAGAGTGATATGCCTGAGCGTGAGTACATACGCCTGTTCACTGACCGTCATACATATCTGCCAGGTGATTCGGTGCATTTTACCGGGGTACTGTATATAAAAGGTGCCGAAACCGGGAAAGTAGAGGCGGGAGAGAGCATAGAGGTGAGTGTGTCCGATTATCAGACAGACCTGATAATTGACACGCTTGTCACTGACAGCATGGGCGTGTTCAGGGGATCATACAGGATACCTGACAACCAGCGTCCCGGAAGGCTGGAAATCTATGCCGAAACGGCAGATGACTGGAATGCCTCGGGAGGCCACATAAGTATCAATGTGGAGTCTTTCCGACAGCCCAAGTTTGAGGTTGAGATGGCACAGTGCACTGAAGAGGTTGGCTTGGATGCTCCTGTAACCATAAGCGGAAAAGCCGTATCATTGACTGGCGTACCGTTGGAAGGCGCCTCCGTTATGTGGTATGCAGGTGTCAGCACCGGACATTGCCACAGGTTCTGCATTCCCGATGAGAGAGGCACCGTAAGGGTGGGAGCCGGTGAACTCAAGACTGCTCCTGACGGTTCGTTCAGTTTCAGTGTAACAGTACCGTCTGACATTATCGTGGGTGACCGGGCCTTTGTATCTGTTGAGACCGTCATTACCGATGTCAACGGAGAGACACACGAAGGTCACACATCATATGAGGCCATGCTCAAGCCCGAAAGGCGCATAATGATATCGGCCGGCAGTCCGGTCATAGACAGGAACGGTGACAAAGTCCTGAGGTTGGACATGTACTCATCAAACGGAGCATTATCCGGCCCCATCGATGTAAAGGTGGTTCGTCTGGAGTGGCCGGAACAGCCGGGACTCAAGCTTCCTTTCAGCGTACGTCTGGGCATAAAGGAAGAGAAGGACAGGAGAGAGTTGGCACAGTGCGCCGATAACCTGAACCTGAAAGAGCGTTTTCCGCGTTATGATTTTGACTTCAACGGCGATGACATCCGCCAGACCGTGGTGTTTGAAGGGACGTTGCTGTATGACAAGGATGACCGTGAGTCATCAAAGCTGATTCTAAAGGGATTGGCATCGGGCGTATACCGTGTTATAGCCAATGCCCGGGGATGTAAGGAGTTGACAGAGGAATTCACGCTGTACCGTGAGGATGATTCAGACTTTGTACCTCTCAAGCCATTGCTCTGGGGATACGGCGGCATTGCCGACAATTCCGGAACGGTAAGAGCCGAACTTGGCGATACCGTACGGATACGGCTTGGAAACAGCCGTAAGGGAACCTTAATACACTATGTCATAGAGAATAGGTACGGAGTCTATGAAAGGGGAATGCTGGAGAGTAACGGACGCCAGCAGGTACTCAGCATCCCTGTAACCGATGAGCTTATAGGTATGTTCGCGGTACATTGCAGTGTGCTGTATGAGGGAACATCCGAGAACCTGTCATTCCAGTATGATGTACCTGACAGGCCCAGAAAGCTCAATTTTGAACTCATAACCCAGCGTGATGTCCTGGAACCGGACACTGAGGAGGAGTGGCAGATACGTATAACGGACTGGCAGGGTAATCCTGTAAAGGCCGCCGTGATCCTGGATATGTATGACCGTGCCCTGGATTGGTACGGACCAAACAACATATCTCTCAGCCCGTTCGGAAGAGTCTGGATAGGCGACAGACAATTGCTGGAGAGCCAGTACAGATATGCCAGCCAGTACTTTCCCTGGAACCATTCATTTGGCAATAGCTATGAGTACAAAGGCAAGAGGGCAGTTACCGGAACGCTCCTGAATCCCTACAGATATTACTCCGGGGCCGTAAGAACCCTTTCGGCAGGTATGTTGAGAAACGTCAAGAGTTATTCCAAGCAATCAGCCAACAGACTGACCGGTATAGATAACGGCGAGGAGGAGTCTGTCTTGCTGATGGATGAAGCCGATGTCGCCGCTGAGCCGCTCCAGGGAAGCGTGGCCGGTCTTGATATTGTTTTCAACAGTGCCATTTTGGATGATGGGTTGCTGGAGACTACAGCCCAAGAGCAGAAGGTGATGGCGCTGAGGACAGACTTTAACCCCACAGGACTGTTTGAATATCTTGTTACCGATTCCGACGGATTGGCAAAGGTACGTTTCAGCGCGCCCCAGCTGCTTACTGAATGGAGGGTTCAGGGCATCAGCTTTACCGATTCGCTCAAGACCGGAAGGGTAGACACCACTGTCATAACCCGCAAGAAACTGATGGTGGAACCTGCATCGCCCAGGTTCCTGCGTGAGTCAGACCGCATGGAGTTTACCGTCAAGGTAAGCAACCTGACAGATCAGGACTTCAAGGCCGATGTCATGATGACCATTACCGATGCCGTTACCGGAAAGCTTCTGAACATTATTGAAGGCGGATACCGCAAGAACGTAACCATACCTGCCGGCGGCATCAAGGGCACATCCTTCAGCGTCAGGGTGCCCGATGGACTTACGGCAATAACCTACCGCCTTACAGCCCGCACCGATGGCCACAGCGACGGAATAGAGGAGACCATTCCCGTGCTGTCCAACCGCACCCGGGTGGTTCAGTCACTATCTCTGTTCAATAACGGAAACGAGAGACGTACGTTCCGTTTTGAGGTGCTGGACAAGCCCCGTTCCGCCACCATGGCCGATGAGGAACTCACCCTTGAGTACAGCGCCACACCAATCTGGTATGCCATACAGAGCCTGCCTTCACTGATACGTGTGGATGATCCCAGCAACCTGCGTATGTTCCACAGCCTTATGGGGGCATCAATAGCCGAGGATCTGCAGCGCCGCTATCCGGTTATCCGTCAGATGCTTGACGAGTGGGCTGCCCTGCCTGTGTCAGAGTGGCAGACACAGCTGGAACGCAACCGGAAACTGACAGGTACGCTACTTGAGGAGACTCCGTGGCTGCGTAGCAGCAACAGTGAACGCGACCGGCTGCATGACCTGGCCGTCAATCTTGGATCCGACAAGACCGGACAGGTATTGGAGGATGCCCTGGACCGGATAATAAGCGCCCAGGAACCGGACGGCGGATGGTCCTGGATCAAGGGGCTGCCGTCCAGCCTGCATATCACCGATGAGATAATGCAAGGTATGGGATTGCTTATCGAGAACGGTGTCATAGAGGTTACCCCAGAACTCAAGACAGTACTCCAGAAAGGCCTGGATTACTTGGACAACTGTTTCTATAAGGAGTACAATGTAAATGATAAGCCCAAGTCAATAGGCTTCAGTGAGCTGAGCTATCTGCTTACCCGTTCCTATTACGCATCGTATCCGTTCAATGGTCAGACACGTGCCAGCCATACCTATTTCAGCAGGCTGGCCGAGATAGAGGACACCCATAACCTGAACCTATACTTCCGTACAGGGTTGGCACTCCTGATGGCCCGTCAGGGTAAGAAAACCGATGCAGAGCATATTGCGGCCACGCTGCTGGAACGTTCCTTATTCTCCGATGAAATGGGCCGATATTGGCGTGACAACGCAGGTGGCCTTTTGTGGCACGAGGCTCCTGTTGAGACTCAGTCACTCATAATACGCACGCTGCTGGCAGTGGGCCGCAGGAGTGAGGCTGTGGAGTCTGCACGCTGGCTGCTCAAGCAGAAACAGACCACAGGATGGGGTTCGTCGCCGGCTACCGCCGCCGCAGTGGTGGCACTGATGGCTACCGGTGCCGATGCCCAGCTTGTTTCGGATCCCGATATAACCATTTACGTGGGTAATGATGCGGTTAAGGCATCAGGATCCAAGGCGACCGCCGGATATACCACACGCACATGGCAGGGACCTATCGGCAGTGACAAGGCTACCATTGCTGTGGAGAGCAAGAGTGATGGCATCAGTTGGGGTGCCGTATATCGCTCATTCACAGAGCAGCTTGACAAGGTGGAGCATCAGGAGAACGGCATGACGCTCAAGCGCACCATATGGCGTGTCATCCACGGCGAAGACGGTGACCGCCTGGAGGAGGTCAGGCCCGACACGAAACTGCATGTGGGCGACCGTCTGAGGATCAGTTTCAGTCTGACCACAGACCGTAATCTGGAGTATCTGCAGTTGGCAGATATGCGGGCAGCCACCGTAGAACCGGTCAGCACCCACGCCGGCTATATGTATAACCGGCGCGACGATATAGGTTATTATATAGCTCCAGGCAATTCCCGGAACGTGTTCTATATAGACCGTCTGAGTAAGGGTAGTTATGTGATAGAGTACGATGTGAATGTACAGAAACCCGGCCGTTTCACCGTTGGAAATGCTGTAATGCAGTGTCTCTACGCACCGGCTTTCCGGGCGACGACTGAATCGGCTGTCATAACGGTTGAGTGAGAGAATAGTTTTTATAGATGTATATTTCAATAGTCCTTTTGCGTCGGCCCGCCCGGGTCGTCCTATACTGTTTGTCAATACCGCCCGATTCTGTTAAGACGGTATTAATCCTGACGGCGATAGTGATCCTTTCGCTGGTTGCCTTCACCTTCTATCTTCTGGGAGTCTGCCGGAAAAGCCGTATCGACCAGAAAATAAGGAAATACCTTTATGCGATTGACAAACAGATTTCAACGGAGACATTGAGCAGGGAAACCATCCGCAACCTGAAAATCATCCTCAGGGAAAAAACGGATAACCAGCGCATGGACCATGATACCATTGAGAATCTTAACAGGCAGCTGTTTGACCTGTCAGCCCGGGTGGCCATAAGCAAGGAGAAGATAAACAGGCTTTACTCCAAGGTGAAAGACCTCTTGAGACAACGGTTCCATGACTCTGATTTCCTTTATACCAGATACTATGAGAATCTGGATGACAACCGAAAGACGGAGCGTCTGTACAGGGTGGTCAAAAGCCAGATAGAGGATTTTACCAGTCCCAGGAGCATTGAGCGTCTGGATTCGTTGCTTAATGAAGCCTATTCGGGAATAATGAATAGGCTCACATCGGTAAGCCTGGACCTTAAGGAGAGGGAACTGATGCTTCTGAGACTTCTCCTGGCCGGATTCTCGGCCAAATCAACAGCTGCCATACTGAAGGACTCGCATCTGAACATCGGTCAACGCAAGAAACGTCTGCTTGACAAAATAGGCAAACTCTCCCCGTCTCTGCTGGATGAACTGGAAACAGTCCTTAATTCTGATTTTTAGCCATTGTATTTGTGCGTTTTTTACAGTACCTTCGCAAATTAAAATAATAATATACCTGATGCAGATATGGTACTGAACTGGATATGGGTTTCGTTCTTCCTTATAGCTTTTGCAGTCGCTGTGATTCGGCTCTGCATGGGCGATTCGAGCGTGTTTCAGGATATAATGGATTCTACCTTCTCATCGGCCAAGACGGGCTTTGAGATTTCTTTGGGCCTGACAGGCGTATTGTCTCTATGGCTTGGTATCATGAAGATCGGCGAGAAAGGCGGACTTGTAAATACATTTGCACGCTGGCTGAGTCCTGTGTTCTCACGGCTCTTTCCGTCTCTTCCCAAGAACGATGCGGCTTACGGGCATATTTTCATGAACATCGCTGCCAATATGCTGGGACTTGACAATGCAGCCACCCCTATGGGACTCAAGGCTATGGAACGCATGCAGGAACTCAATGACAGGAAGGAGATGGCATCGGACGCCATGATAATGTTCCTGGTACTCAATACCTCAGGGCTTACCATAATTCCGGTGAGTGTGCTGGTCTACCGCGCTCAGATGGGGGCGGCACAGCCTGCCGATGTTTTCATTCCCATATTACTGGCCACATTCTTCTCAACTCTGGTGGGGCTGTTGGTTACCTGCCTGATGCAGAAGATACGTTTTGATAAGGTCCTGATAGCCTTTGTGGGTGGATTAAGCCTTATAGTGGCGCTTATCATCTGGGGCTTCTCGCAGTTGCCGGCCGTAAAGATAGGACCGGTCTCGACATCGGCGGCCAACATTATACTGATGCTGGTCATAATAGGATTCATAATTTCGGGAATCAGGGCAAGGATCAATGTATATGAGGCATTCGTGGAGGGTGCAAAGGATGGGTTCCATACGGCGGTAACCATAATACCTTATCTGATAGCAATACTTGTAGGTATAGGAGTGTTCCGCGCATCGGGTGCCATGGATGCTTTGGTTAACGGCATAGGCTGGTGCGTTGAGAAATGCGGACTGGACAGCCAGTTTGTGGGCGCTTTGCCCACTGCTCTCATGAAGCCTCTCTCGGGAGGAGGTGCACGTGGCCTGATGATTGACGCTATGACTACCTATGGCGCTGATTCGTTTACAGGCAGGTTGGCATGTCTGTTTCAGGGTTCGACAGATACCACATTCTATATCCTGGCGGTTTATTTCGGCAGCGTGAATATAAAGAATACCCGTTATGCCGTGGGGTGCGGATTGCTGGCAGACCTGGCAGGTATCCTGGCAGCCATATTCCTGGCTTATCTTTTCTTTGCATAAGTTTATTATAAGATGATATCGTTCATTACTGAAAACGTAAAGATGCCCCGGTTGGACCGTAAGGCAGTGAGAGCGTGGATTACTGCGGTGGTTGCCACTTATGACAACCGCAGGACAGGTAACCTTAACTATATTTTCTGCAATGATGACCGGATTCTGGAGGTGAACAGGCAGTTCCTGGGACATGACTACTATACGGATATAATCACGTTTGATTACTCTGAACCCGGAGTGGTTAGCGGGGATATGTATATCAGTACCGATACTGTTTACACTAACAGTTTAAAGTTCCGTTCGTCTTATGACGAGGAACTGTTGAGAGTGATAATTCACGGAGTGCTGCACCTCTGCGGAATAAATGACAAGGGACCCGGTGAGAGGGCTGTCATGGAGACTGCCGAGAATAAGGCGCTTGATATGTGGAATAAGAAACAATTCTGATGATGAGAAAGATACTGTTGGCCGTCGTCTTGATAGCGGCGGGTGCATTCTGTGGCGCAAGAGCCCAGAGCCGTCTGACGGATGCCGATACGCGTCTGTTGGATGAGTGCCGTACGCTGTTCATTCAACGTGATTTCACTGCAGCCGCTCCGCTGCTTGAAGAATGGGCCAGGATAATCTCGCCCAAGGGGCAGGGTACGACCGAGGAGATTGATTTCATGCGTACGGTGATTGCTGCCGAGACCGATCCGGGTAAAGCCATGCCGGCCATACAGCAGTTTATGGACCGTTATCCGAATTCAATTTACAGCAACAGGATGATGTCTCTCCTGGGCTCGGCTCATTTTGCCAACCATGACTATAAAGGGGCAATAGAGTGTTTTGATGATACTGATCCTATACTTCTGGATGATCAGGACTGCTGCCGGATGGTAAGGCAAAACGCCATTGCACTGATGCGTTCCGGTCGTGTGGATGAGGGCTTTGTAATGCTCAACATCCTGAAGAATATGATAGATGATCCGCAATCAGACCCTGACGTGGTGTTTTATAACGCCTATGTGGATTATGTGAACGGTAACAGCGCCAGTGCCCGGGAGGGATTTGAGAATTCTCTGGAATCAGACCACGCCGAGGAGGCACTGCTATATCTTGCAGATCTGGACCTGCGTGGTGACGGCGACCATCGTGTCGCCCGCCAGACAGCCGAGAGCATGATTGCCGGGTCTGATGACCCCGTGATAGAGGCAGAGGCTGAACGCATACTCGGCGAGTATTGGTTCGGCAGGTCAGATTGGGCCAAGGCTCAGGACCTGCTTACCAGTTATCTGGCTCAGGATGTCAGTCAGGATGTACGCTATGACAGATATCTGTTGGGACTGGCCTGTTTCAACAATTCCGATATGGACGGGGCGATAGAGAATCTCTCAACCGTTGTAACTGATGATGACCGGATGACACAGAACGCCTGTCTGCATATAGGTCTGGCGGCATTGCGAAAGGGAGATAAGAATCTGGCCCGTATCCAGTTTGAGCGTGCAGCCTCATTGCCAGGGGATGCCTCGATAAGTGAACAGGCTCTCTATAACTATGCAATGGTGATTCATGAGACCGCATATTCACCGTTTGCTGAGTCGGTAAAGTCATTTGAACGTTTCCTTAACGAATATCCCGGTTCGAAATACGCCGAGACGGTAAGCAGTTATCTGGTGGATGTTTATCTGAGCACTCCCAGTTATGATGCCGCTCTTGAATCAATTGACAAGATAAAGAGTCCCGGCGCATCGATACTTGCCGCCAAGATGCAGTTGCTATACAACAAGGCAATGGACCTGATGGCATCCGGACAGTATGACGATGTACCTGAACTGTTGAGTTCTGTGATAGCACTGGACCGTTATGACCATGAAATGGCCCTTGATGCAACTTTCTGGCGCGGTGAGGCGTATTTCAGGCTATCCGATCCGGCGCATGCCGAAGCTGATTACCTGCGTTTCAGGAATACGTCAGGCAACGTCTATTCCAGGAACTACTCTCTTGCCAATTACGGCTTGGGTTACATCATGTATGACCGTAAGGCATACAGAGAGGCTTTGTACTACTTCAATTACGTGGTTGCCGACGGGAACCGTACAGGAATAAGTGATGAAATACGGGCTGATGCCGGAATGCGTATGGCTGACTGCCATTTCTTTGAAAGGAATTATGACCAGGCCAAGGATTTCTATGCACTTGCCATGAATATCGGAAGCAATGCAGGTGATTACGCCCTGTATCAGACGGCTTTGGTAAACGGACTGCAACGAAACTATTATCAGAAGATACAGGATCTGGAGAGACTTATAAACGGTTATCCTGCATCGTCGTATGTGGCATCGGCACTCTATGAACAGGGACGTGCATACCAGCAGACCGATAATCCGGAGAAGGCAGTAGGTGCCTTTGGCAGGATAATAACCGACTATCCCACATCTGACCTGGCCCGCAAGGCTGCCGTAGAGTCAGCGCTTATCTATTATCAGACTGACCGGTATGACGAGGCTCTGAAGGCCTACAAGGAGGTAATCGCCAAATATCCGGGCAGTGACGAGGCCCGTACCGCTTTGGTTGACCTGAAATCAATATATGTGGACAGGGGCGATGTGAACTCATACATAGATTACATCTCCACTGTTCAGGGTGCGGCACCAATTGCAGTCTCTGAACGTGACTCCCTGAGTTATGCTGCCGCCGAAGGGCTCTTCAGCCGCGGACAGAAGGCTGAGGCCAAGTTGAGGCTGGCGGAGTATCTGTTCCAATTCCCCAACGGAGCCTTCACCATGAACGCTTTGTACTATCAGGGGCTGTTGCTGGAGGAGGAGAATGATTATGACAAAGCGTATGAGAGTTTTATGCGTGTGGCGGCGAACGGGAACAACCGTTTCTCGGAGAGTGCTCTTGACCATGCGGCTTCTATGGCATGGAATGTGGGAGACTGGGAGACTGCGATGGATACATATATCCGCCTTTATGACAAGACCGCAGACGCCGAACGTCAGCGCCGCAGTCTGTACTGCATTGTCAGCAGTGCCGGAAAGATAGAGGAGCACGATGCGGTACTCCTGTACGCCGATAAGGCGCTCAATGCACAACTTCCGCAGGATCAGCGCACCGAGGTAAGTTTCCGCAAGGCCAAGGCTCTGATCCATACAGGTAAAACCGGTGCGGCACGTCCGCTTCTGGAGGAACTGAGCAAAGACACCCGTTCCCAGTACGGGGCAGAGTCGGACTATCTGCTCAGTCAACTGCTGTACGACAGCGGCGACAAAGAGGGTGCCGAGAAGGTGATAATGGCCTTCATTAAGGAAGGGACACCCCATATGTACTGGCTGGCGCGCAGTTTCATACTCCTGAGTGACATATACCGTTCACAAGGCAAGGATGTTGAGGCCCGTCAGTATCTGATTTCGCTCAGGAACAACTACACGGAGAAAGATGATATAGCGGATATGATAGCCGCAAGACTTGAATGATACAGATTATGAGACGATATATTACACTGGCTCTGATAGCCGTTTGCTGCACTGGTGTCATCCGTGCGCAGCAGGAGGGTCTGCCTTCCAGGTCACTTACCATAGAAGGAGCTTACAACCCCACCATGACGGGAACCGAGAAACTGTCACCCGTACCTGAGCGTCGTCAGACAGACCATAAGCCCGCACAGGTAAGTTATATTACCGATTCCAATCCGATGACAAATCTGGAGCGACATCCTATGGGAGCGTTCTCACAGAGTTCGGATGATGTGAAGCAAAGCATTTACAGCGGTCTGGTGCGTTTCGGTTACGGTCTTAGAAATGTACATGACGGTGTGGCGGATTTCAGGTGGCACATATCTGACAGGGATGACTTCCATATTTCGGGGTTGCTTGACGCATGGGCATCGAATCCCATATCGGATTGGAGGTCCAGAATGCTTAACGGTGACCTGACAGCCCGCTATACTCACAGGTTTGACAGTTTTACATTCAGTCTTGACGCTACATACGGCCATTCACATTTCAACTATATGCCCGGTGCGGATATGGATTCGGCCAAGTCCAGGTTGAGCAGCCTCATGCAGAAGGTCAACCGTGGCGGTGTCGGGGTTGCGCTCAAGGGCAGTACCAATGATGTGAATTGGCATTTCGGAGCAGGAATGGAGTTCCTGTCCCGCAACGGATTGGTTCTGGCAGGTACTGATAAGGACAACAGGGAGCGTCTGCTGCGTATAGAAGGTGGTGCCGAGATGCCTTTCAAGGGCGGTATTGGCGGAGTCGATTATTCGCAGAAGACTGCCATATATGACTGGCAAGGCTTAAACGGATCGGATTACGGTTCGTTCACCACTTTTACGCTCTCCCCTTACTGGAGGCAGACATGGGGTAAACTCAATGCCGGTTTCGGCCTGAACCTGGATGTCCGGACTGCAGCAGGACACAAGGTGATGCTTTCTCCCATGATTACGGTTTCATATGATACAAACGAACAGCTGAGACTGTTGGCCGGACTCACCGGCGGACTGCAAGACAACTCCATGAGGACCCTGGGACGTATCTCACCCTATTGGTCAGAGGAGGAGCGCATCAGGGACGGATATCAACTGATGAATCTGTCAGCAGGCTTTGCCTACCGGTACGGTACTTGGCTTAACGTCTCCCTTAAAGCCGGATACCGTCACACGCTTGATGAGTTGTTCCAGGTCAGGGCTGAATCGCTGATAGTCACATCTATGCTGCGTCAGCGTTCATCCGATGTCCTGTATGCACGTCTGGATGCCGACCTTCTGTTCCAGGACAATACCCAGATCAAGTTAGATATGACATATAACGATTATCTGGGCAGGAACATCGGTGCCTATATGAGGTATAAACCTGCATTTGACGGTACGCTTTACGGACGTACGGTCCTGATGCCGGGATTGGACCTGATGCTGTCATACAAACTAAAGGCATTCCATAGGGTGAACGGCGAGGCGATGCCTACGGTCAATGACCTGGCCCTTACCCTGGACTACGACATCATGGACAACCTTTCGGTATACGTTACCGGTAACCGGCTGGCCGGCGGCAACTACTATTATTATGCAGGTTACCGTGCCATCAGACCTTCGTTGGTGCTGGGTGCCACATATCGCTTCTGAGATTCTTTTTATTAATTTATAATTAATAAGGTGGGCAGATAATTTTTTTTATGTCTGTCCACCTTTTGTATCTCTTTTTTTTGTTCTACTTTTGCCGCACTTTTAATACTGAATAGCATGCAGAAGAATCTGGTAATAGTGGAGTCTCCGGCCAAGGCCAAGACAATTGAGAAATTTCTGGGATCTGATTATAAGGTAATGTCCAGTTACGGTCATATCTGTGATCTCAAGAAAAAGGACCTGAGCATTGACATAGATACATTTGAACCCATATATGAGATACCGGCCGATAAGAAAAAGGTCGTGTCAGAACTCAAGGATGCAGCAAGAAAGGCCGAGATGGTATGGCTGGCATCCGATGAGGACCGTGAGGGAGAGGCTATAAGCTGGCATCTGTTTGAGACCCTCGGACTGAAGCCCGAAAAGACCAAGCGTATCGTTTTTCATGAGATAACCAAGAATGCGATACTACATGCCATAGAGACCCCGCGTGACATAGATACCAATCTGGTTTATGCCCAGCAGGCCCGTAGGGTACTGGACCGTATCGTGGGTTTCAAGCTTTCACCGATACTCTGGCGCAAGGTCAAGCCGTCACTTTCGGCCGGACGTGTGCAGTCTGTTGCCGTCCGTCTGATTGTGGAGCGCGAGCGTGAGATAAGGGATTTCGTTCCGGAGGCATCATATAAGGTGGTGGCTCTTTTCAAGCTGAATATCCAGGGTTCGGTTCAGGAAGTCCGTGCAGACTATGGCGGCCGTTTCAAGACCAGAGAGGAGGCTTATGCATTCCTTGAGAAATGCAAGGGCGCCACATTCACGGTGTCGGATATCACAACCCGTCCGCTCAGAAAGATGCCTGCTCCACCTTTCACCACATCAACTATGCAGCAGGAGGCAACCCGAAAATTCGGATTCACCGTCATGCAGACCATGATGCTGGCACAGCGTCTGTATGAGTCCGGTAAGATAACATACATGCGAACCGACTCGGTTAACCTTTCGACCCTTTGCATAGACTCCTGCCGTAAGGCCATAACCGAATCCATGGGTGAAGAGTATGTAAAGAGCCGTCAGTATACCCAAAAGGCCAAGGGCGCACAGGAGGCTCATGAGGCTATCCGTCCCACATATATGGATAAGGAGACTATTGACGGCACGGCTCCCGAGAAACGTCTGTATGAACTTATCTGGAAACGTACCATAGCATCCCAGATGGCTGATGCTGAGATAGAGAAAACGATAGTGACCATCAGTTCACCCAAGATTCAGGGAGATTTCACCGTATCGGGAGAGACCGTAAAGTTTGACGGATTCCTTAGGGTTTACCGCGAGAGCCGCGATGATGATTCCGTTGAATCACAGGAGACTCAGGGCCTGCCCGAATTCAGCAAGGGACAGAGTCTGGAGTTCAGCCAGATTTCAGCATATGAACGTTTCACTCAGCATCCTCAGCGTTTCAATGAGGCTGCCCTGGTGCACAAGATGGAGGAGTTGGGCATCGGACGTCCTTCAACTTACGCTCCGACCATAGGCACTATCCAACAGCGTGAGTATGTGTTGCGTGAGGATATAGAAGGCACCAAGCGCGAGTGCGATATGTTGCGTCTGGAAAACGGCAGCATAAGCGAGCAGACAGTAACCGAGGTATACGGAACCGAAAAATCCAAACTCGTTCCCACAGATATAGGCATGGTGGTGAATGATTTCCTGATAGAGTATTTTCCCGACATAATGAACTATAACTTTACCGCTCAGGTGGAGAAAGAGTTCGATGAAATAGCTGATGGTGACAAGCAGTGGAAGAGCGTTATAAGCGATTTCTATGACAAGTTCAGTCCGGCTGTCAACAGTGTCATGACTCTCAAGAACGAGCACAAGGTAGGTGAGCGTGTTTTGGGTACTGACCCTGTTTCAGGAAAACCCGTATCCGTCAAGATAGGCCGTTACGGTCCCATTGTCCAGATAGGAAGCGCCGAGGATGAGGACAAGCCGCGTTTTGCACAGATGAAAAAAGGTCAGACAATAGAGTCCATAACCTTGGATGAGGCTTTGGAACTGTTCCGCCTTCCACGTGAACTGGGTGAGTATGAGGGTATGCCGGTGAGCGTAGGTACCGGAAGGTTCGGTCCTTATATACGTCATGACAAATTCTATGTGTCATTGAGCGGAGTTGCCGATCCGCTTACCATTACATTGGAAGAGGCGGTGAAGATGATTCAGCAGAAACATGAATCAGAATCCAAGAAGGTTCTAAAGTCGTTCCCCGGCAATCCTGAAATAGAGGTCATGAACGGCCGTTACGGTGCATATATATCTTATCAGGGCAGCAACTACAAAATTCCAAGGAATCTGGATCCCACCACCCTGACGGAAGAGGAGTGCCAGGATATCATCAAACGTCAGATAGAGAAGACCGGTTCTGCTCCAAAGCGCCGTATTTTCAAGACCAGGAAATGATAAGGGTTTTCCTTATGGGTTTCATGGGGGCGGGCAAAACCACCCTGGGCAAGGCCTTGGCCAAGGACCTGAATGTCTCCTTCATAGACCTGGACCAGTATATTGAGCGCAGGTACATGAAGAGCGTGAGCCAGATATTCGCTCTGAAGGGCGAGCAGGGATTCCGTGAGATTGAGAGCCGTATGTTGCGTGAGGTGGCCGAATTTGATGATGTCATAGTGTCATGCGGCGGATCAACTCCACTCATAGGTGACAATATGGACTATATGCTCAAGCAAGGACAGACCGTCTATCTGAAATGTGATAACGACACCCTGCTGCGGCGTCTGAAGGTGGCCCGTTCACAGCGTCCGCTCATAGCATCCAAGTCTGATGAAGAATTGGCAGCTTTCATAGAGACTGAGACCAGACGCCGCGAACCCGGCTATCTGAGGGCGGAATATATCTGCCCCGGTGACCGTCTGGAGTCACGTGACCAGATAACGGACACCATAACATACCTGAAACAACTTTTGGACCTTAAGAAAGATTGACCATTTATGAAACAGTCACTAGTCATAGTCAAGGTGGGCGGCAAGATAGTAGAGCAGCCCGAGTCCCTGGAGCTTCTGCTCAAGGATTTCAAGGCTATTCCCGGAGCCAAACTCCTGGTACACGGAGGCGGCCGTTCGGCTACTGCCATGGCCAGCCGTCTGGGCATTGAGAGCAAGATGGTTGACGGACGCCGTATAACCGATGCCGATATGCTGGATGTGGTGACAATGGTATATGGAGGTCTGGTAAACAAGAATATCGTAGCCAAACTGCAGGCTGGTGGAATCAATGCGATAGGTCTTACCGGCACTGACTGCAACGTGATGCAGTCCGATAAACGCCCCGTAAAGGAAATTGACTACGGTTTTGTGGGTGATGTCAAGGCTGTGAATGCAGAGTTCCTGGCCAGCCTGATAGAACAGGGCATAGTTCCGGTCCTGGCTCCGCTCACCCATGACGGTAAGGGCCAGTTGCTTAACACCAATGCCGACACCATTGCCGGTGAGGCAGCCAAGGCTCTGGCATCGTATTTTAAGGTAACGCTGATATACTGCTTTGAGAAACCCGGAGTGCTGCTGCATGAGGACGATGAGGGCAGCGTCATACCATATATCTCATATTATGACTTCCCGCGTCTGGTGCAGGACGGCACCATAAGCGGCGGCATGATTCCCAAGATCCAGAACGCGTTCAATGCGTTGCAGGCCGGAGTGTCATCGGTCCTGATTACCAAGGCCGAGTCACTGGACAAACTTACGGGAACTACTATCGCCCTCTGATTACTTGTCGTAGCTGTTTCCCTCAAAGGCACCCTTTACCGGTTCCTTGGCGGGCTCTGCCTCTGCGGCTTGCCGGAGCTCCTGCTCCTGCTTGAGCTTATTGTAGTATCTGACTATCCAGATACATGATACTGTTGATATCAGGATCAATATTATCACCAGTATGACACCAAACGTACTGTCAAGACTTATCCGGCTCTCATAGCCCACACTCATCAGTATGAACGATATGGTGTTGTTGATGATATGAATGCATATGGGAACGAGCAGGCTTTTTGTCTTGCAGTATATCCATCCCAAAAAGATACCGGCCGGCATTGCGAACACCACCTGTATGGGATTGAGATGTATGATGGCGAAGAGTGCCGATGAGATTATGATGCCCCACCACATACTCTTGGTGGCTTTGGCTATCTCTTTGAGTATGACACGGCGCATTATCATCTCCTCCATTATGGGGCCTATTATGCATATACCCAGGAATCCGGAGATTGTCCCGGCTAATGCCTGGAACTGCTCCTCCAGTTTGTTGGGGATCTCAAATGCCGATGATAGGAACTCCACGGCATACATACCGCTCAGAGCAAAGACGATGGATATGAGCAGCACATCGGCAGGAACTTTCTTGAACAGCTCTTTGAAACGGCAGAATTTCAATAACAGAAGCAGGATGATTGTAAGGAGGTCCGATATCAGAAGTGCCATTCCCAGAGTGGAGTTGACGGCCGTTTTGATATCCATACCCTGCATTACGCCGGCAATTACGAATATGGTTGAAACAACAATCTGAGAGGCAAGGAATATGCCTATCGATATGAGTGTCTTTTTAATCTTTTCCATTTTATCTGATATTTACGGTTTGTCTTACTTTGTCGCGGTCTGCCTCCAGCTGGGCTGCCAGCTGCTGTGGTGATGAGAACCGGCGTTCGGGACGCAGAAAATCCACGAATTCCAGCTTTAGCTCATGGAAATAGATATCGCGGTCAAATCCCAGCAGATGGGCCTCGATGGTGCGGGCGTTGCCCTGGAACGTGGGGCGGAAACCAATGTTGAGCATAGCGGGCCATGTCCCTCCGTCAACTGTTGCCAGTGCCGAGTAGACTCCGTCGGCCGGAATCTGCATGAACTCACAGTACGGGCCCAGATTAGCGGTGGGGAATCCCATCTTACGGCCGTTCTGCAGGCCGTGGATTACGGTGCCGCTTATGGTGTAGCGGTAGCCCAGCATCTCATTTGCGGCCTTTACATTTCCGGCCACCAACTCGCGGCGTATGCGCGAACTGCTTACGGGTGCTCCCTCATAGAGATATGCGTCGGCCGGTATAACTTCCATACCTATTTCATTACCTATGCGGCGGTAATCATCGGCCGTCAGACTGGTGTCGTGACCAAAGTGGTGATCGTGTCCAACAAGCAGAGTGCTTACGCCCAGTCTCTTCTGCAGGAAATCCGTCATGAACGTGCGGGCATCCATTGCGGCCAAAGCAGTGGTGAAGTGGAGCGGAAAGCAGTAGTCAATACCGGTCCGCTCCAACTGGCGCATCTTGTCATCGGGGGTGGACAGCAGGCGCGGGCGGTAGTCGGACTGCAGTATCTGGCGCGGATGCTCCGGGAACGTTATGGCCATACTCCTCAGGCCGCGCTCCGCAGCGATGCGCTTGAGCTCCTCAAGCAGATGTACGTGCCCCAGATGGACTCCGTCAAAGAATCCTATCGTGGCTGCGTAACTTTTGTTTTGCGGTACGGGTATGGTCATTTTATAGTCGTTTGGAGTGCAAAAGTAGTGAAGATACGCGGGCAAAAGGAATTTTTTGGCTCAAAACTTTGCAAATTCGGGTTTATGGAGTACTTTTGCACCCGAATGAAGCAATCGGCCATGGGCCGGTGATTCTTTCAACGGGCTTTTAGCTCAGTTGGTTAGAGCAACAGACTCATAATCTGGAGGTCCTAGGTTCAAGCCCTAGATGGCCCACGTGGAACCGCCTATGGCGGTTTCTTTTTTTGTGATAGGGCTTTCTCCTAGTCCCTATGGTCCTAGGTTTTTCGGACCTGACGGTCCTCAACAAGCTTCGCAGTCAAGCCCTAGATGGCCCACAAACCATTCTCAAGGGAATGGTTTTTGTGTTTATGAATAAGACTTTCCGCTTGCTTTCGGCATCATTCCTGATGCTGTGTCCCATACTTGGTTCATACGCCCAGTTTCCACAGAGAAACAGTACAGCCAATCTTTATATTCAGCGTGAGCAGCAGCCGGACGGAGGTGTCTTTCTGCCTGCACCGCCTGATACAAGCAGTATTGCCTATATCGATGATTTTGTCCAGTGGCAGTGGGGCAAGAGCGTTCGTCCAACCGAACGCGGCGAGCGAGCCAGCCAGGAATCGGCATCCAGTACTTATGAGATGGCTAGGATATTTTCAGAGGCGTTGGGTATAAAGATAAGCCGCAGCGAGACTCCCGCCATTTACAACCTGATGTCCCGCAGTTACCATACTGCCGAGCAGGCATCCAAGAATCCCAAGGAGAAATATATGCGCATCCGTCCGGTAATCCAGTTTAATGAGACCCCCACCGGACGTTCAGACCAGCTGGAGAGCCTGCGCACCAGCGGATCATATCCGTCGGGACATACTACCAGAGGGATGGCCACGGCTTTGGTGCTGGCCGAGATGGCCCCCGACTGCCAGGATACCATACTGCGACGCGGATTTGAGTACGGTGAGAGCCGTGTCATAGTATCCGCTCATTACCAGAGCGATGTGGATGCGGGCTATATGTGCGCAGCGGCCTGTGTGGCTGCCATGCACTCAGTGCCGGATTTCCGTACCGACATGGAGGCTGCCCGAGCCGAGTATTATGAAATGACGGGCCGCAAGCCGTTATCCGGGGCCGCCTGGGCCGATGCTCCCGATGGCCGCCGCATACTCCCGGCCCCTGTAGATACGGCCAGCAGCCGATATTACGGCGATGTGGCACAGTATTTTGCAGCCAAGGCCGAGCGGATGACCGGGCGCGGCAATCAGGCCAGGACCGATGCCGACTACAGCCTGGAGGCGCTACTGAGCGCTTTCTCCGCTCCGCTGGGACTGACTCTTGATGCCCGCAAGACTCCTGCGCTGGCTGCCCTGATGAGGCAATGCCGCGAGGCTCTGATGCGCAGCGCCACAGACCTGGCTGCGGCATCGGATTTCCGCAAGCGTCCTTACGTGCAGCTGGGCGATACCGCGTTTGCCGGCACAGACAGTCCGCTCTCATCATCATATCCATCAGTAGAGTCAGAGATAGGCTGGGGGCTGGCGCTGATACTTACAGAGATTGCACCGGACCGTGCCAACGATATCCTGCAGCTGGGCTACCGCATGGGGCAGAGCGGCATCATAACCGGCCAGCACTGGGCTACCGATATCACAGCCGCCCGCATCCTGGCATCCTGCATGGTGGCCCGCCTCAATGCCGACCCCAAAATACGCCGTTTGCTTGATGCAGCCAGACAGGAATACGATTCAATGGCTGTTACAGCGAAATAAGATTGTTCCTGAGTGCATACAGGACCAGTTCCACTGAGTTGTTTATTCCCAGTTTCTTGAAGATATTCTTCTTTATGGTGCCCACGGTCTGGTCCTTGATGCCCAGACGGTCAGCTATCTCCTTGTATTGCAGGCCCTGGCAGCTTAACTTGACCACGTCAAGCTCCCTTGGAGTGAATATGCTGTCCTGTATGCTCTTGGAGCAACTAATTCTTTCTATCAGGCGGGCTATGTCTGACCCGTAATACTCATAGCCGGCATAAATGTTCCTTACAGCCTGTATCATCATATCAGCTCCGGCGGTCTTGGATATGAATCCGTTTACATCGAGTTCCATGATCCGCCGGATATTGCTCTCTGATGAATCGCATGAAAGCATCAGTATGGCGGTCCCGGGATGTTGGTACTTGATCTGACGCGCAGTCTCTATACCGTCCATGCCGGGCATTATGACATCCAGTATCACAATGTCCGGATTGAGGGTATTGACCATTTCAACAGCAGCTTTACCTTCAGTAGCCGTCCCGACTATATTAAGGTCAGCCGCTCTGCTGAACATCTCCTTGAACCCGAACAGGGCCAACGGATGGTCATCAACAATCAGTATATCAATCTTTTTGTCCATCATCTGAAGTGTAAGGTATTGTAATAGTGAAAGATGTGTGATCACCAGGCTTACTGTCAACACAAATGTCGCCTCCTAAAATACCAGCCAGGTCTTTACAGACTACAAGTCCAAGTCCGCTGCCCGTTTCGCCTGCGGAGCCTTTACGTACAAACCTGTTGTCGGGATTGAAAAGCAGCCCTGCCTCTTTTCCGGTCAATCCGATGCCGTGGTCAGTAACCGTGACTGAGGCGAAGCTGTCCGATGTACGGGCTGTTATTTCAATCATGCCGTCAGGATAAGAGAATTTTATGGCATTTGACAACAGATTGCGCATGATTACCATAAAAGTATCCCTGTCTGAACGTACCGTCAATGATTCCGGAGCATCGATTGATACGGATATGTTTTTCCGGACGGCTGTATAGGAATATTTTGCTACTGTATCACGGATTGCTTCGACAAGATTGAACATAACCGGGACTATCCTGAAATCCGATGACTTGGAGCGTGACCATCTCAACACGTTTTCTATGAGCTCGACTTCAGAACCCGCCTGCTGTTCAAGTTCACGGGACAGACTCCTTAACTGGTCTGTACTCAGTCTGTCAATAGCCTGATTGAACGACATCAGGGCAGAATGCTGGGCAATGGCAGGAGAGCGCAGGTCATGTGATATTATTGACATCAGCATATCTTTCTGTCTGTTAAGACGTTCCATCTCATGCTTGTCACGCTGTGAACGGCGATAGAAGAACGTAAGCAGTACGGCAATGGTCAGCATAAGCATTGTGATGACAGCCAGGAGCAGTATTTGGGTATGTTGCTGGTCGTTCTTCTGATTCAGTATCTCTATGGTATGGCGGTTGCGCTCCGTCTCGAATTCAACCTCATACAACGTAAGGCGGTTACGGGCTTCCCTTGCACGGATGGTATCGGAGATTGTTGATGCCTCCTTAAGATATCTGACTGCTTGGGCAGGGTCGGAATCGGTCAGGAGTGTTGACATCGTGCGGCAGATCTTTTCAAGAAGAGGCTGGTCATTGAGACTCGCTGTCACCTTGTAAGCTTCCGTTCCGAACCTGACAGCATTGTCCGTATCGCCTTGGCTCATGTACAGTTGGGCCAATTGAAAGTTGACGATGGCCAATGACTGGCGGTTTCCGTTCCTGCTGAATACTCTGATGGAATACTCCAGGTCTGACAATGCGTCCGGATAACGTTCGAGAGCCACGAGTGGATACGCACGCTGGCTGCGGCGTATGGCTACTGCGTTTTCTGAATTCAGGATAGCGATGCTGTCTGTGCCTGATGCTACGGCTTCATCGTATGCCTGAGTTGCGGTGTTTACCGCCATATTGGCAAATGAGAGTGATTTATCCTGCTCTCCCAAAGCGTGATATACATCACAGGCTTTTCCGTATGCCATGGCAAGCTTGAGCGGTCTGTCCAGTTTTTTCTCATTGTCAATGGCCTGTAGTGCATATTGTTCGGCCATCTGGGGCTTTCCTGCGTATACATAGACCGATGCCAGGTTGATGAGTGAAGAACTTAGTCCCATGGCATCGCCGTTCTTGCGGTCGTAGTTATAACATAAGACCATATAATCGGCAGCCTTGTCAAAATCACCAAGACGTGAATAAGAGGCTCCGAGTATGGAATAGAGTTCAACGGCTGCTGCCGAATCCGTGACTGCCGGCTCTTTTGACAATCCGTCAATGGAGGTAAGTATGGCTTTGGCGTACTCTCCCGCCATATATTGTGATTCGGCTATAGAGTAGGGGTCCTGAGGCTCTTGCCCCTGAACAGAAACGGCAGACAGGAATGTCAGTATTACAGCTGTTGTCCTTATGAGGAAAGTTCTTGGCATATCAAAAAACAAAAGTAGTGTTTTTTTTATTGTAAGATATTGGCTTGTGGCTGGTTTGTGGACATTGTTTCCATACCCTAAATTAGGTATATGCCCAGTGATGGTCATTCCTTAATTTTGAAAAAAAATTGTAAATAAAATAAACTCAATCTAATATGAATAAATTTTCATTATTTATGACAATGGCTTTGATGTCGGTTTTCAGTGTATCGGCACAGAATCATTGGGGAGTTTCAGCTTCTTCAACCAGTCAGTCCGAAGACTATACCCCGATGTTCATTGGCGTTACGGTTAACGGCACCAAACTGACCAATACATTTGGCGGCGTATCCAATCCTTTCCAGGTGGGTGTTTTCATTGACGGAGAATGCAGGGCCGCAGGTGTTGCTCTGGAGCATGGCACCGGAGGCGGTTCTACCGGTGGTGGGGGTAACTGGTACTTCAGAATTAACGTACCTAACAGCGCGCCTAACGCCGGCAATCCCATATTCTTTGACGGTCATCAGGTGTCGTTCCATATATATGACAGCAGGAACGGTGTGGAGTATGTCATGAATGAAACCACGTCATTCTCAAGCATGACGGTGGGGCAGCCTTCTTCCCCTTTTGTTCTGGAACTGACTCAGCTGACCGGAATCAGCATGGCTGAAACCGCAATGGAGGTGACTGAAGGTGAGAGTAAGCCGATTCCATACTCATTGGTACCGGCCACTGCAACCAATCCCATCCTGTTCTACGATTGTTACAACAGCAGCTATATAAGCGCCGCATCCGGTATGGTAAACGGCTTACAGATATCGGCCGACGCCCAGAATCTGACTGTATATGCAGGCGACAGAAGCATCACGACTGCTTTCAGCGCGGACATTTCGGTCCAGGTGGTAGCGGTCAATGTGGCAGTTGACGGAATAAATGTATTCAAGTCTGTGGACAATGTAATCAAAGGCGATAAGCTGAACATGAATGATTATGCTGCAGTGACACCGGCAAATGCCAGCAATACTACCATTGTCTGGACCAGCAGCAACGAGAACGTGGTGAGAAAGAATTCAACAGGGGCTTGGGAGGCCGTCGGAGGCGGCCAGGCGATTATGACGGGTAAGCCCGCCGATAACACTGTAGTGGGTTCTGATTATAAAGTGACTGTTACCATAAACGTTAAATCCTATATTGAGACATTGACTGTCATCCAGTCACAGATGACTGTATGGGACGGTGAGAACTTCTCTCTTGACGGACTGTATACCATCGGCCCTGAGGATGTTACAGAGCAGGCTGTGGTTTGGAGCAGTTCTGCTCCGACGGTGGTGGAGGTGAGCGGATCGACAGCCAAGCCACTCACAGCCGGAAACGCTATCCTTACCGTAAGCCAGGCAAATGCCAAGCCCGGCACCACACCGGTATCGGCTCAAATAGCAGTGACGGTCAGGGCTCATGTGACAGGTGTCACAACCAATCCCAAAGCATACACCGCCGCAGTGGGTGAAGTGCTGCCTATATCTTCATGGTATACTATACAGCCATCAAATGCATATAACCAGAGCGTAAGCTGGATATCTGATGAACCTGATATCGTCAAGGTTGAACATCTGTCAACAGGAGGCTGGAAGGTTACCGCTCTGGCTAAAGGTACCGCCCACCTGACTGTCCTGACGGACGATAAAGGCAAGTCTGACAATATTACTGTTACTGTTATGCAGCCGCTGACTTCAGTCACTCTTAACAGCAGTACCTATCTCATGAACAACAAGGAGTCAATGGAAATTTCCTATACTTTCAACCCTTCAGATGCTGATGTTGACAAGTCCAAGTTCAGCGTGGTCGTTACACCTACGGTTATATCGGATACAAGTTGGAAGCTGGCCGATGTATCAGACGGCTATACCAATATAACAGGCGGTATGAAATGGACGCTGAATCCCAGGGCTTTGGGACAGGGAACGGTCAAGATAGTCTATGACGGTACTCCTGTCGGGCAGGCTATAGTCAAGGTTGGGCAGAGTATTGAATACATAAACGGATGGAGCTGGCTCTCAATACCTACCGGTGACAAGCTTGGAACCCTGACTTCGGTAGCTGACGTGTACGGAGCAGCCTTCAAGGAGGCACGCAGCCAGAGCAATGTCTTTATCAATGACAGCAACTGGGGTATGTTCGGAACGTCAACCAAGATGAATGGAGACATGTTCAAGATCCTGCTTAACACAGCTTCTTTGGAGGAGACCTCTTTTGTGATGTATGATGTTGCCACCGACACACTCTCCAAGGCTCTTAATGATGGTTGGACATGGCTCTACTATCCATATCAGTTTGACTTCAGCCTGACTGACCTGGACAACAACTGCGGTTGGAGCGAGACCCTTCCGGTAGGTACCATTATCAAGTCAAAAGACGGAAAGATAGCAACGCTGGCCGACAAGGGAAGCTATAATGAATGGACCGGTACGTTGACTGGACTAGTGGCCGGGAAGGGGTATCTGGTTTTTGTTCCTGCTCCCGGATTCAGTCTCAGATGGGCTACGGAATACGCTATGGGTCAGCCGGCTTTCCAGTCCCAACCGGCTTCTGTGCGTTCAAAGGTATCTGCATGGCATTATGACCATTCACTGTACAGTGATAATATGGCCATCATCGCAGACCTGGATGATGTTGAACTTACTGAAGGTATGACAGTAGGCGCTTTTGTGGGTGCGGAGTGCCGTGGTGAAGGACGGGTTGCTGACGGCAGGCTCTTTATCAGTGTCCATGGCAAACTGGATGAGAAGGTTTCCTTCAGACTCTATAATCCCGAGGGTCAGATATACTACAGGCTGGTTGAGTCATTGGATTTCAGCCAGTCCGAGGGTTCATATGCGAATCCTGTAAAGCTTCATCTGGGTAATATCATATCAGGCGTGGTTCCCGTAGCCAAGGCTCAGGAAGGACCGGATGTGATATATGACATGAACGGACGCAGAGTAGAGAATCCGTCCGGAGGTATCATGATAATCAACGGCAGTAAGACCATAGTAAGATAATCATTCCTTACCAGATGTTCACGCCGGTGAGAAGGTTCTGCTGTATGTTGCTTCTGCTTCTGCCATTTGTCAATGGCGGGAGCAGTGCGGTTACATCGGCTGACTGGAAGGATTCACAGGACTTCTGCCCTGTATATGTCCAGTTGTATATTGACGACCTCACGGTGAAAGAGTATCTGGATAAGGAGGAACGCAGTGATAACCCGTTCCGTATAGATGCCGTAATGAACGGTTCTGTGGTGGCCAGCACTTCACAGATACTGCAGGTGGATGGCAGGAATGAGACGGTACTTATACTGCGTGTTCCGGGTACGGAATCAGATATAGGCAAAGAGATTACCTTTATTGTAGCCAATACCGAGCGGGGTGATGAGTATCCGCAGGAAATAAGCGTGGAGTTCAGTCTTACCAGTATAGGACAGCCATCCCAACCGGTTGTGCTCCACATTGAGACTCCTGTATATATTGAGCCCGAATGGATTGAGGTCACCATTGATGAGCATTACATAATGATGACTATCGGCGATGAACTGGACCTGCCAGACAAGTACAAGGTTTTTCCGGAAGGTGCAGGGCAACCGTATGAAATAGGATGGAGCAGCGATGACGAACAGGTTGTTCAGATTAATGACGGAAACAAGGCTGTGGCTGTTGGTACCGGTATGACTAACGTGACGGTGACACTGACATTGCCCGATGACCGTATGTTCAGTGATATGTTCTCTGTCCAAGTGTTCAGTCATGTTGAGGGTATTGAGATATCACAGGATGAATATGAAATGTACACGGGATGGACAGTAAGGCCTTCATCGGAATTTTTATGGCAGGTTTATCCCCAGGATGCTCTTGACCAGACCATAAGGTGGGTTTCATCGGATGAGTCAGTGCTTAAGTATGTGGATGGGGACCAGTCGGATCCTGAATTCAAGGCGATTCATTCCGGTGAGTGTTATCTTACGGCCATAACCAATGACGGGGATTTTGAAGCTTCGGTAAGAATCATTGTCATATCACAACTGGAAGGCATTGAATTCATTGACGATACCATCTATCTGGAGGTGGGCAGGAGCATGGACCTTGTGCCTGAAATGCTCAAGGCAAACCCCCAGGATGCAGAGTTTGAAGTATCAATGTGGAATACCGACAGCTGGCAGATAGAGGTGACGGACAACACTATGACAGCCATCGAACCGGGTGCCGCCAATCTGTATGTATCTGTAACGGATGTGACGCAGGGTATATATGAGGCAATGGCTGTGGTGATTGTGACAGTTCCCATAGAGGAGTTTGAGATACTCAGGGATAAAGCAGTAATCTATCTGGGTGATTCGCTTGATATGACCAATTTCAGCACATACTACCGGATTGGCCCTGAAGGTGCCAACCAGACGGTATTCCTGGAGTCAAGCAATCCCGATGTGCTGGCTGTGCGGCATGATTCAAAGAAAAACCAGTACCTGAAACCCTTAAAGACCGGCAAGGCCACCGTAACGGTGAACACCACAGATCCTTCATTCTACGGTTCCGTAGAGTTTGAGGTGCTTCAACCGCTTGAATCAATCTCTTTTGATAGGGATAGTTATCTGCTTGACGGGCGCGCCGAGGTAATGATGGAGATTACGTTCAGTCCAGAAAACGCCGTGGTCACATGGGATCAGTTCTCATACTATATCAACAGGACAGACGGCATGTCCGATGACTGGTCCATACTGTCTGTGGGCAAACCTACAGTAAACGATAATGGCTTAAGCTATCCCATGAGTGCCGTGACTGCCGGCAAATGCAGTGTCACCATACTCTGGCGCGGTGAGGAGATTGGCAGCGTTGAGGTTGAGACCGGTATGGCCATTGACCTTAAGGACGGCTGGTCATGGATGTCCGTTCCGCAGGCCGACAGGCTTGACACTGAAAGCAGCATAAAGGAGACTATTGGCAATATCCTGGTAGAGGCCCGTACAAGTGACGCCTTGTGGGTGAACGATCCTGAATGGGGTATAGTAGGTACGGGTAAAACCATGTCCGGTCAGTTTGTCAAGATGTATCTTGAGGAGACAGGGGAACAACCCAAACAGTACATATCATTCTACGGACTTAAGAGAGAAAGGGAACAGTACCTTTCTGTTGAAAGCGGCTGGAACTGGCTGTTCAATCCGTATGAGTTTGACCATGACCTGGATGATCTGGAGTCATTCGCGGCATGGGCATTCAACCTGGAACCCGGCAGCATGATAGTGAGCAAGGCAAACGGTTTTGCCACGGTGAATGAGAACGGAGAATGGGAGGGTACCCTAAAGACATTGGAGACGGGACAGGGTTACATGCTGTTCAACAACGGTGAATCCTTGTCATTGATTTGGCCAGATGAAACAATGATAGGCATTCCATCGGATGATGAAGAGGATGATGATGAGCCTGAACCTGTCATTTCCAGGATTAGGACCCGTGGCGCACAGGTGCAGCAGATTGATGACAGCCGTTTTGCAGACAATATGTGCGTTACGGCAACAGTACCGGAATCATTCGGCGATATGATAATTGAGGTCTATGTGGGCAATGAACTGCGTGGCCTTGGAATATCGGTGAACGGCAGGTATTACATACAGGTACACGGCAACAGCGGCGAGACGGTAAGATTCATTGCCACAGACATGGTTATCGGTGAACGTACCGTAATGGGCAACAGGCTGGAGTTCACACCTATGGCCGGTACCGTTCTGGAACCGTTGCAGCTGGAAAGTGACAGAGTCGTTGAGACTGATGTATATGATTTGCAGGGACGCAAGATAAGTCCGGAGCAGATGAGAGAGGGTGTTTATACTATAAAAGGTGTAAAATCATTGATCCGTAAGTGACAATGGGCAGGACAGGGAGAACATACGGCAGGATTCTTATAGCGGTTGCCGCCATGATGGCGGTGTGCCGTCCTGTGCATGCCCAGGATATATCGCAGATTGCCAAGAGTGACCCTCTTGTCATGACCGGAGCTATTGGAACCAACAACACATACTTCTATTCATCCATGGGCGGGTTCGGCGCCAATCCGTTGTCAAACTCGGTATATGCCAACCTTAACATAAGCCTGTACGGACTGAGCATGCCGTTCTCATTCTTCTATGCCAACAACAACACTTCATTCTCTTATCCCCATTACAGCTTCAACATCAGTCCATCGTACAAGAACTGGACACTCCATATAGGACAGCGTTCCATGCCCTTTACGTCATACGTGTTCAACATGTCATTCAACGGCGTGGGTCTGGAATACAAATCCCGCAAGCTCAGGGCCGGCGCTTTTTACGGAACGCTCAAGAAGGCCATAAATGATGACCCGGCCGATCCTACATCAAGGCGTCCGCAGTTCCGCAGGGTGGCGTATGGTGCCAAGGTGGGTTACGGCAGCGGAACCCGATATCTTGACCTCTATTTCCTGAACGCCTTTGACATAGAGAGCTCCATAGACCCGCTCTGGAATGACCCCGATATCCTTAAGCAGCGCCGTATGCAGCCGCTTGCCGCCCAGGAGAATATCGTGGTAGGTGCCAAGGGGCATTTTGCAATAGGCAAGAACGTTTCTGTATCGGGTAATCTGGCAACATCGGTATTCTCAAATGACGTCAGTGCCGAGCAGGTTCACATAGACCGTATTGACTGGTTCGGCAAGGTGTTCGATACCCGTTACAGCACACTGGCCAGGATGGCCGGTGACGTGGGGCTGAACCTTAGTCTTAGCAAGTTCAACGCAGCACTCACCTACAAGATGATACAGCCTGACTACAAGTCACTGGGCATATCATACATATCAAACAACATGCAGAGCCTTGGAGTCAACATGGGCACCACGCTTGCAGGTAAGATAGCCCTCTCCGGCGGATTTGCGGGGCAGAGTGACAACCTGAGCGGCAACCAGCTCTATACCACAAAAGGATTTGTCTATAACGCTGCGGCCAGCATGAGGATGAAACGGGGTATTGCGCTGACAGCCAGCTATAACGGTTTCCGCCAGACACAGGCAGACGGAACGGCAGTGCTGAATGATTCAATCAAGGTGGACCGCATCATGAACAGCTTCTCTATCGTGCCGTCATACGGCTTTGAGACCGACGGGCTGTCACACAGCATATCCCTTTCGGCTAACCTGACGTCAAACAAGGACCTGAACAGGTTTGCCGACGGTACCACGGATGTAACCACTTACGCGGCAGGACTGAATTACAACCTGGGCATCAATGCCATAGAGAGCGATGTGTCATTCAGTTACAGCCATCAGGGCAGTGAAGGTTACAAGACTCATTATACCAGCGATATAGTCAGTGTGGGCTCCGGCCATTCGTTTCTTAAGGAGAAGACCCTGAATGTATCGGCATCGATGGTGTTCTGTCATAACCTTATGGAGGGCCAGAGCCGGAACTTCTCGATAGGAGCTGACTGTCAGGTGGGGTATATGCTCAAGGAGGTACATGTGTTCTCATTCTCAACATCGTTCAACCAGTATCATGTGCGTGACTACACGGCACAGTGGGCGTCGGGCTATTTTGATTACAGCATGAGTCTGAACTATTCATATACATTCACGCTGCTGCATCTGGAGAAAAAATCCAGGGAGGCCTCAGCCGCTAAAACAAAATGACTATGAACAGATTGATAACGGCAGCCTGTAAGGTACGACATATAATAATGACGGTTATACTGACTGTGTCATGCGTTTTTAGTGCATCGGCCCAGGAGATCCAGGTTATGGTGACATCACTCTACAACCCCATGCCGCCCCAGGGCATGTTGTACATAAATAACCCGGGCAAGTATTTCAACATAACGCTCAAGAATCTCACTGACCAGACCCAGAACGTTATCCTGGGTTTTGAGGTGAAGCAGCTGTTCCCCGACCAAGGGCTTTCGGTAACCACCCCTTCAACATACAAACCTATCCGCGGAATAGTGGTCCCGCCATCGGGACAGGTGAGCGTGACTCAGGCCCAGCTAAGGGAGATGTGCCGTTACATACCACTGAACCAGGTTACCATAACAGGTGCCGATGCGCTGGAGAATTATGACGGAGGCAATCTGGGCCTGTTGCCCGAGGGGTCATATCAGGTTCACGTAACTGCATACAGGCTGGATTATGCGGCCCAGTATCCCGAGGTATTGAGCAATCCTCTGCAGGGGAGCTGCAATTTTGACATTTGCTACAACGCCCAGGCTCCCACGTTCCTTGCTCCGCGTTACATGAAACCGTTGTCGGATGCAGAACCTGAGTCACAGAATGACCTGTACCGCATGTACGGCCAGGATGATGAGTCGCTTGAGGCTGTGGCCATGGAGTTTGACAATGCAGTTTTCAGTTGGACCGCTCCTGTAATGAACTGTGCACGTACACCGGTCAACTATAGCTATAACCTTGAACTGTACCGTATGCAGCCGGGCCGCAATGCCGAGGATGCCATAAGCGACGGTATCAGGACTTTGCAGATAAAGAATATCAACACGACCCAATATCGTCTTTCGCAGACAGTACTAAGACAGTTGCTGAGCCTGAACAGTTATTTTGTGGCCAGGGTACAGGCTGTCCCGGAAAACAATGACAAGGAGAATGAAAAATACACCACAGTAGAGAATGACGGCTACAGCCCCCTGCAGGTGGTAAGGTTCAATGAACAGAAGAAGATACAGGAGGTTGTCAAAGATCAGCCGAAGAAAGAGGATTATGAAGATGATGATGAGGATGAAGATGAGGATGAAGATGTTGTGCTTGAGGACGTAAAGGTAGTAAACTGGCTGTGTACCAATCCAAAGATAACTAGTCCGGTTGTAGATAAGGGTGTGACCAGCTCCATGATAGAGGCAGACCAGAACATAGAAGTGGAGTGGACCAAATCCAAGGCCAAGAGTATGCCGGGCGATAAGGATACACTCAAATACAAGTATGACGTAAAGCTGTTCAAGATGACAGCCGGGCAGACTGTAAAGACATGTCAAAACAACTCTCCTTTATACAAGCAGACTGACATTGAGGGTACCAAGGCCACAATAAAGTGGGATGACATAAAGAAGAGTATCAAGTACAATGACTATCTTGTCCTGGCGGTAATACCAAAGGCTGTAAATGACAAGAGCGTGGAGTTTGAAGACAATACGGACAACACGGTGCAGCTGAACTATGTCAAGCTTGTGGAGAGCAACTGGACACCTTGTTATCCTGACAATGCCGATACCATCAAGGACAAGACTCTGGCAGTGTTCCATGAGAAGGAACTTGCCGACATGGTCGTAAACGTATGCGGATTCCCCATGACAATAGAGAACGCGTCACTCATAAGTAAGAAATACTATCAGGGTAGGGGGTATATCACATGGAAACCGGGCGATTTCGCCATAAAGATTGCTGTGGAGTTCGATTCCATCTGGATAAACAAGAACAAGACCGTTTATAACGGAGTCATTCGCAACCGTAAGGATGATACTCGTGACTTTATTCCGTATGACCTGTTCTCGGGTTCATCGTCAAGTACGGTTCAGAAAATGGGCGATGGCCTTAAGGAGGTGGTGAACTATGCATCCAAGATTGAGGACCAGGATTTCCAGAAATACTACAAGCTTACCCAACAGGGAGTGATGTTGGTTGACGGCCTCTTCAAGCAGGATATAGGACCGCTCACACTTCCCATGAGCATAACCAACAGCATTGCTCCGGAGTCAGACTTTGACGTGCAGATACTGGGCTGCGAGTTCTCGGCCACTACAGCCGCCATAAGCATGGTCGGTATGTTCACTCTGCCGGAATCGGATTATACCAACAACCGCATCCTGGTGTTCGGCGCTCCCAAGATATGTGTCCAGCAGAATTCATTCCTACCCACAGGCGCGGTATTGTCATTGCTTACCGACCTGTCACTTCGTGACCCGCAGACCGGATATGAGTGGAGGTTCACCGCTCCGTCCAATCTGGATGACCCAGAGGACGGTTGCGCCATTGTGATTGCCGACAATACTCTGAAGCAGGTTAATCTTGAGGTGGAGATGTCCCTTAACGGTCTTCTCAAGGACGATGGTAAGGGTGGTGTCATAAAGGATGCTCCGGCACAGGGCCGTTTCCGCGTCGAGGTGGGCGGTGGCAAGTGGACAGATTGGCTTGCTGAGGTGGAGATAGACCCGTTCCAGGTAGAGGAGGCTCCCGGCTATACGTTCTCAGCCGGAGGAGTAGTATCGTATGACCATTCAAGCCATACCAATCCTACCGGACTGACAGTCCCGCAGGGATATAGGACGGAACTGTTCAAATATACCGATGTAGAAGAGGGTAATGAAGTTGAGAAGACCCTTACCGGTACAGAGGGCAAGCCTATGCCCAAGCAGTGGCAGGGATTCTATATGTCCAATCTGTCTGTAAAGATGCCGTGTGTGATAAAATGCACAGACGGCGAGGCTCAGGTACAGGATGTCAATTCGGCCGACTATCAGAAGGGCAACCGTGACGAGCGTGTGGGATTCGGTGTGGAGGAACTGCTGGTGGACCGTACGGGAGTATCATTCGAGGCCAATGTCTCCAATCTGATAAATGCTGAGATGGGCGGCTGGAAAGCCACAATCGAGAAGATTTATGTGCAATTGGTTCAGAACAAGTTCGGCAGCTGCGGATTCAACGGCAAGATAGCCGTGCCTATAATGGAGGGTGACCTCAACTACAAGGCCAGCCTGAGCTATTATGACAAGACGCCTGTCAAAGAGGAGCAGGACGAACAGCCTGACGGTCCGCAGGAACCTGAAAAGAACCGACATCTTAAGATGGCGCTCAAGGTGGAACAGACCGATAACCTTAAACTGCCCTGTTTCCTGGGTGACATAAACTTTGACAAGAAGAGTCACTTCAACCTGGAGTATTTCGGCAAGAATGACTCCGTGGCGGTGGAGCTTACGCTGACGGGTGAATACACTATACGTACTTCGGGTGAGAACGAGGCCAAGCCTACCGTGAACGCCACTTCGGAGCACAAGACAGCTCTGGCGCTCGATCTGCCCACAATGCGGTTTGTGGGACTCCGTATAGCAAACTTCCCCGAAGAGGAAATGAAGAAACCCGAAAAACCTGACTATTCGGGTATGTCGGCCGAAAAGAAGGAAAAGGAGCAGGCCCAGTATGAAAAGTATCTGGCCGATTATGAGGAGTTCCAGGGCAAGGAGGCTGTATATAAGTATGAGAATCCGGAGAGCGGAATTTATTTCAGTCTGGGTCATTGGCGTACCGCTTCGCCCCAGAAGAAGATTGGCGGATTCAGTTTCTCTCTTGACAAGTTTGAGTTCCAGCAGGACAAGAAGAATGATGTGGACCGTTTGGGCCTGAAACTTAAGGGCACCATAGGCCTAATGGATGATAAGATATCTGCATCGGCAGGATTGACAATCTGGACCAAGGGCCTGTCGCTCAGTATGGAGTCTTTGAAGAACCTTGACAAGCTGGAGTATGATGAGACCATATTTGACGAGGCTGCTGTGAACGGTGACCTGGGAGGCTGCAAGTTTGAGGGTCATCTCAAGGTGCTGCGTGACGGTGATTTTACCGGATATGACGCTGCTCTCAAGCTGAGCTTGCCGGGAGGTCTGCTGGAGGATGAGAACGGATTGGGTATTGATCTGGCAGGACACTTTGTAGAGAAACTCAAGACCGAGGATCAGATAAAGACCGATGTCACCAAACTGGAGGAGAAGATACGCAAGGGCCGTTTCAATGACCGCGGCATGGGTGCACTCTATTGGGTGGACAGCACCTACTACTCGGTGAGTCTCAAGGTGGTGTTATCTGTAGTGATACCGTGCGGCCCTGTCAACATCACCAAGATTGGCGGCGGATTCTATATCAATTCGGACATTCAGGGCAATCCTATGTATGGTATGTACGGAGGTGTGCTTGATGTTGGCCTGGCATCGCCCGACGGCAAGATGATTGTGGCCGATCCTCTGGAACTGAGCTGTTTCTATGATGACTATGAGGAGAAACTGTCGTCCATAAGACTGATAGGCCACGTCAAGGCCATTGAGGAAATAGTGGATGCCGATGCCGCCATAGTCTATGTGAACGAGAAGGAGGATGAGCGCTATTTCAGCATAGACATAACCGCCGATGCCAAGGTGGACGGCAAGGATGCGTATGAGAAGATTCTGGGCAAGGAGCTGAAACTGCCGGAGATACCGTCTACCGGACTGGAGCAGCTTGCCGCCGACAATGAGGAGAACAAGAATACTGAGCCGTCCGAGCAGCCTGTCGAGATTAAGGCCGGTGCACATGTGGCCATTCAGCTCAAGATAAGCCTGGAGCCTGACAACTGGAAAAAGAACCATAAGGAGAAGTTCCAGAACAAGTGGCACCTGTACTGCGGCTATCCCACAGCCGACGGCGAGAACTACAGCAAGGACACCCGCTGCAACGTAACCCTGATAGACTACATGGTGGGCAAGAAAGGCTCTGATTTCTGCACTTGGGGTACACTCTATGCCGATGCCTACCTGTGCTTAGGAAACGAGTTGCCCAATGACGGAGCAATGCCCGGCATACCCGATAAGGTAAAGCAGTTCCTGGATGGAACCGATGTCAACGGCAAGAGCCAAAAGCTGTCGGATGACGTTGAGGCACAGAAGAAAAAGACTCAGGTAGAGTTTACCAAATACACTCAGGGCGGCACCCAGGGCGGTATGATGCTGGGCGCATCGCTGGGCGGTGACTTCGGATTCCGCGCCGGTATTTGTTATGCCGATGTAAGCGCGCTGATGGGATTTGACCTGATACTCAAGCAGCTGGCAGAGGGAGCCAAGTGCAACGGGCATGAAGCCGGAGGCTTGGGCGGATTCTACGGTATGGGTCAGGTCTATGCAATGGTCCAGGGCGAGATGGGACTGATACTTAACCTGCTGGTGTATAAGGGTGACTGGCCGCTCATATCTGTTGGACTGGGCGCTCTGCTTCAGGGCGGATTCCCCAACCCGTCGTGGGTATATGGCAAGGTACGTGCACACGTGTGCATGCTGGGCGGACTGATAGACTTTAACGCCACAGCCGAGCTCAAGGCGGGTGAGGTATGCCTGCCGGAGTATGCCAATCCGTTGGCTGATATCAAGATATTCGGCGATGTCAGCCCGGGCAGCGACACCAAGACCGACGGTTGGGACGAGGACAGCAAGATATCATGCTACTCGAACGTGGCGTTCACCACAAATATGGTCATGAACAAGGATATCCGCATCATAGACCAGAACAGGATTAACCAGGAGGTGGCCCGCGCCCAGCAGTATGACATGGATACCGAAGAAGCCCTTAAGCGCTATCGTGCACAGGCCGAGCGTTGCTACCGTTTCCGTCTGGAGCCTACGTTTGAGTTGGCGTACATGAGTGACAAACAGAACAATGAGAACGCCATGCAGACCCGTATGATCGGATATGAGACCAAGAATGACAAGAACTTCTATGTCAAGGCCGGTGCCCGTCTGCTTCCCGATACCAAGTACCGCCTTACCCTTAAGGGATATGCCAAGGAGGTGATAGGCCAGAACAAGGAGGTTGACCCCATTCTGGACGACAAGAAGTCACATCCCTGGACCGATGAGGCAGTATATTATTTCCGCACCCAGTCACTGCCCGACAAGCTTGACGAGGATGTGGCGTTCACGTTGCCGGCCAACAACATGAACATAAAGGCGTTCAGGAAAGAGGCCAGTCAGCCCGAGATACATCTGCTGGGCAGCCGTGCCGAGCAGATAGCACAGGGCGACATCTATGGCCGAATGGAGGTTCAGGAGGCATTGGGTAATGAGTCTGTGGTCTGGATCGATCCCGCAGTCTCATGGAACATGTCATATGTTTACAGTGATGGTGCATTCTGTACCACCGACGGTAAGGGGCATCTTACCAAAGTCAAGAATCAGGAGCAGTTCAGCTCAGAACTGACTGCATTGGTCAAGAATGCCAAGTCTGAATATAACAATCAGCCGGGCTCAAACCTGTCAACCGAAGACGGCAAGTTCAAGGTAACTTACCAGAAGGGGAGCAATCTGCCAATCGTATATTCACAGTCTGGCACTGCCCTATACGGCAAGATGGCCCTGAGCCAGGCGTATGAAGGCAAATGTTACTGGATAACTCCAAGCAGCAAGATAGATCTCCAATATATCAAGCCGGGCAGACTGTACCGCTGGACTGTGTATAAGGTGAACAATGCCAACGCTCAGGCCGAACTTGAGAAACAGATGTCAAAGGTCAAGACCGAGAACGCCATACGGGAGTCCATAGAGAAGAAGAGCAATGATGTCTATTCGGGCGGTTCGGGAGAACTTGAGACCGATGACACATACAACTTCAAGAGCATGATGGCCAATATGCTTGAGGAGGCCGATGAGGCTGCAGGCAGTGGAATGGAAATACGTATGGACAGCACAGTGTTCAAGGACAGGATAACTGCCCAGAAGAGTTCGGAAGAGATACTGTATCAGATATACTTCACAGTGGGTGAATATGATTCCTTCAGTGATTACTTGATTGCCCAGACCAAGAATCTCAAGAATGACAAAGATGATAACATATCCGGCAAATCCATTGACCTGGTCAATAACGGAGGTACGCCGGCAGTGGCTGTATTTACCGGTACAGGGTTCAAGACCAAGGCATTCAAATACAGCAACTATTCTGTTATGAGTGATATTACCGACCAGAGTTCAGTGCTTAAGGCAGACCCGTATGGATTGCTTGCATATATGACGGACTTTATATTCCCAGGTAATGTAAAATGGAATAAGAACAATATCTGTAGCTCGAACAGCAGTTTTGCAGGATTGGAAATAGAGTTCCCCGATTATTCTAAAGGTATGCGTAGCATCGGCCAGCACTATAGCGGAGGATTGGGCTTCTATTCATCGTCAGATTTCGGCATTAAGAATCATTCAAACGGAATGGTTCCGGGTTCAACCGGCAAGCTCAGCTATAATGACGCGGCAGTTTATGGAATAGAACTCAAGACGACATATCTGGATAAGAACGGCAAGCCGAGCACTAATCTTACTGTTGCCGAGAGCTATAAGGATTACATAAACCTGCTGACAGATGATGCAAATTTCATCCGTGACATGATTTATGAAATTGGCCGTCACATAAATTCCGAAGTGGTGAAAAATGTCAATTCCGAAGGTATTGCAGGGCTGAAAAAACTTATGGACAAATGGAATAACAATTATATAGGCTCAGATGTCAAGCTGCCTTCATATATGAAGCACACAGGATACAAATGGAGTTTGCCCAAAGCACAGCTTGCATTGTCATATGGTCTGGGCTATTACAAATTCACCGAAAAGAAGAGCGGTAACCAGTATGTTTACACCTATGATAATGCTCAGAACTTTGACCTTTTCTCCGGATTAATAGTACAGGAACAGAAAAGGACAATCACAAGCACTGACAAATGCAATAAATGGTATTCTGACATAAAGAATGAAATTGCCGAACTGGTAAGGAATAATGATTATCTTGACGAATCCATATTTACCCAGAATCTGTTTACACATCCCCGTAGGGCATATATGATTTCGACTCATATAAACGATTATCTTTCAGATATGAAAGGCTGGGCGACGGATTGGGCTCCGGATTTCTGGAAGAATGATGTAAGGACCCCCACAACTCTTAATAATATAGAGAGTGTCAGGATGGAGTTCATACGTTTCAACTGTCTTGATACCGAAGACTCATCCGGAATGGGGTTGAGCGGATACGGAGTGAGGAGACAATCGGTACAGAAACCGCAATCCGACTATGTTTTTGATTATTCGGTAAAATATCCTTTCGGAAAATGAACAATATGAAAAGATATATATTTATACTGGCAGCACTGTTTCTGGCGTTAGGGGCAGGAGCACAAGGCTCTCTTACCCAGGAACAGCAGGACAGTCTGTTTGAGGCTTTGCTCAAACAGGTATTGGTAGTTCCTGATTCTGCCGATACCCGTTTCAGACACAGCATCCATTCCATAACAAGAACCTATGGTGACAGTATTGCGGTAAGATGGGCACCGGATGATTACGCTTCATGGTACGTGCTTAACGGATGCGGTTATGTCATAAAGAGAATATGCTATGATGACTCAGGACAGGACGCCGATACATTGGCTATAGTAATGCCCGCCACCCTTGAGGAGTTTGAGCGTTTTGCCCGCAACGATACTCTGGCCGCTGCTGCCGCTCAGGTGTTGTACGGCGAGAGCACCATATTGAAAGGAGCCGAGGTCCTGCCGGGGTCATCCGATGAACTGATGATGGTCTATGATGACCAGCAGAACATATTCGGTATGGCCATGATGATAGCCGAACTAAGGGCTGACATAGCGCAGGCTATGGGTCTGATGTATATAGACCGTGACGTGAAACCCGGATTGCAATATGATTATGTAGTCAGCCCCAATGTCCATGATTCAATATATCCGGTCCGCGCATTTATGGCTGGCAGCAAGGTGAATGAGCCTTTCAAGAGAGAGGCATTCCCCTATGCTCCGGTTGATTCGGTCATTGATGAGACCTCTATTCTGCTCAAATGGCCATACACGGGTCATTCGGCGTATGATATTGAGCGCAGGCGCGTAAGCAGTGACACCATAAACATTCTGCGCAGGGATGACAACCGCTGGGAAAAGCTGAATGCGTTCCCTTACATATCGTTCGAGCAGGCTGGCGGTGACGGGCGTTCGGACCGTATCTATGTGGATACGCCCCGCGAGCCTGGCATTTATGAATACCGTCTGCGCGGATATGACTCGTTCGGTGACTGCACGCTTCCGGGTGCTTCATGCACTGTGGCATTGAGGGATGTTACGCCCCCCGCCGCACCGCGCATAAGGCACATAGAGATTCTGCGTCCCGATGACGGTGTCTATGCCAGGATCAGCTGGCGTCTGGAGTCAAAGGATGATGATCTGGCTGGACTCATCCCCATGTATTACCACCCGATGCTTAACGAGTGGATACCAATGGTGGAGCAAATGCTGCAACCTACAGACACGTTGTTTACGGCCAATGTATCGGGCCTTGAGACAAGTGAGATTACCGTGGCTGCCGTGGATACTGCGCAGAACATATCGTACGGACTGCCGCAGATGATCCGTATAGCAGACCTTGTGCCCCCGGCTCCGCCCACAAACGTGCGCTCGGTCATCAGCCCCGAGGGCGTGGTAATGCTGGCCTGGTCACCGTCAGAATCAACAGACGTGAGCCATTATCAGGTTTATGAGGCCAATGACACGCTTCACCGTTTCCTGCCCGTGCCGGATGTGTATCAGCTGCGGGACACATTCTATGTCGATACGCTTGACACCCATCTGGCCGACCTGTTCCACTATTATATGGTGCGTGCGGTTGACTGGTCGGGCAATGTGTCTGAATTCACGCCCATACATGAGCGTTACCGCCCCAATTTCATTCAGCCGTCAACCTGCATCATAGATTCCCTGTGGCAGGATGACAACGGTATCTACATGGACTGGACCACTGCACCGGAGGAGGATATTGCGCTCTACCGCGTGTTCCGCCGTCTTGGTACTGAAGGCCTGTGGACTCTTGTGGAACGTTTTGAGAAAGGGCAATGGACTGAACCTACTCTGCATGTGGAGGACCATCCTGAATACAACCAGACCCAGAGGTACTACTATGCGGTGGAGGGTATAAACATGTCGGGCGTGTCATCGGGATTATCCATGCAGGTCAGTTTCAAGCATCGCGGGCCTCTGGTTATGGATGTGCCCATAAAGCTGGATGGCACATACCGTGAGGACTACGGATGTGTGGTGCTGGCCTGGAGCCATGACTCGCTGCCATCGGCCGACCCTCATCACTTTATAGTCTATAAGACCCAGGATATGGAGGATGATGACTCTTTCAAACCGTTTGTCACGGCATCGGCCGATGAGAGGAGTACGTACGACTATCGTCTCCAGCAGGAGCATAGCGCAAGATACTTCGTCATGATCCTGTATGAGGACGGGCGCAGGACCACGGCATCGGATGTGATAACGGTTACCCGCCCCAAGGCAAGGCAGCTTGACGAGAAAGAGAAGGAGCGGCTTAAGAAACAACGAAAGGAAAACGGCACAGGCCGGTTGAATGACTTTTAATCTCTGCAGGGTATGAAAAAGAATCTGAAGTTTATATTGCTGGCTTTATTCCTGGTCGCACTGGTATATGCCGGATGCACATACGAGTACAGTATGGATCCATATCATGGTAAAGTGAATCCTAACGGAGCCAAAGTGGATACTACAGGAGTAACAGAGTATGAAGGAATATCCATATCAAACTCTTTCCTGCCGGTGACTTTTGACGGCACGGAGCGCAAGGTACTGGAGGCCGATACCGCATCCGGCCATTTCTCAATGAAAGCCGATGACCAGACGCTGAAACAGTTGGGCGTGGGCTCTATCGTGGCGTTTGACACAGATTCATTGATATTCCTTCGTAAAGTCAAGCAGGTTCATATAGAGAATGGTGTGGCAAGTATGGAAACTGAGGAGGCAGGACTTTTTGATGTAATAAAAAAGGGACGTTTTGGTCTGGCAATAGACAGTAGCAGTATGGCTATGACGCGCTCTACCCGTGGGTTTGATGACGGCAAGGAGTATCCTGTATTCAGACCGTCTCAGATCAGGTATCAGGATGAAGAGGGTAATTGGCATCGTGAAGCATACAGGAGCGCATCTACTCGTGCAGACGGAGATGGTAAATGGGAAGAGGATGATACCATATCAGGTAGGGGTAAAGAAAAATATGGTAAGATTGCTGCGGATCATAAAACATATAAATTTTCCAAAAGTTTAGGGGTCAGTTCCGGGGATATAGGTGCCTCTCTTAGTGCGGATTTTGAAGTGACTCATGGTTACAGGGAGGGATCGGATTTCAATTTGTTGATTGATGTCAGCCTATTTGGGGAATCAAGGATTCAGTGTTACAAGGAATCTGACACATGGGATACTACTACAGTGAATATGACGATAAAGGGTGGTGGTGTAAACAACAGTTTCGCTGAAGCAGTAAAAAGAGAAAAAATATTTCATCTGAATGTTCCTTTCAGATTAGGCGTTGTCGTTTTTCCGCTTGGTCCATTAATGGTAGAGATTGAATTCCAGTTTACTCCGGAAATGGCAATTGAATTAGGTGCAAGCGCTTTCGGTACTATTGAAACCGAACATATCGAGATAAAAAAGGGAATAAAGAGCGGCATTGATTTCAGCACTGACAACGGACTTCACAAGATTGATGACAAAGGAACCACCGTAAAGGACCAAACGAAAATAAAACAGGCATCTTGCGGGGGTCAGGTAAGTGCTAAATTATCTTTTTCCCCTAAAGTCAAATTAATGTTTTGGGGAATGTTCGGTTTTTATGTTGGAGCGGAAGTATATAATGAGACGTCTTTTACTATGGGTTATGGATTAACTGAACCCAGTGGGGAAAGGCTTGTCGCATCTATTCTTCCGGATTATCCGGAACTTGGATATGGACACCAGCTTAAAATGGAAACAGGATTGAATGTTGTGGGGGGAATTGATATTGAATTTATAAAAAAACTGATAAAAAAGCTTGACGAAATAGATATTGATCCTAGTTTCTCAATCCCTATTTGGGGACCACATTCAGTGTTTGAGGCACCTAAGACTATAAGATGCAATACAAGCTGGTATGATATTAACATAGGCAAACAGAATACAGTGGAGTTTGTGCCTTGTATATGGTTTGTTGGAAATAAGAATGTTGCATATCCCTTCCCGTATTACGTCTATTGCGAGTCTACGGGAGATGAACTGCTTTATTATGAGAAGGATCAGCTTGTTGAAGACGGTGAGGATGAAATAGGATTCTCTATGCCTACAAACAAGATTGCCGGATTCAGTGATTTTTTAACCGGCAAGTTTAAAGTTATATGGACCCCAACATCAAAAAACAGCTCGTTGTTGGCATATATTAAAGGACCTGATGGAAAAGATATGGGATCGGTGCTTATCAAACCATCAACATCAGCAGAGGATTGTATTCCTATAGATATGGGCACCAGCTGTCTTTGGGCTCCTATGAATGTGGGGGCTAAGGTTGCCACAGACCGAGGCGATTACGTTGGATGGGGTGACGCAACCGGAAAGCACAAGGAACAGGGAGCCTACAGCAGCGCTGATGGTACGGCCGAGGCTAATGATGAAGTCCTTAAGGGTTATTATGGCGGTGTTAAGGCTCCAAACAATATATCTAAAGGTAGAAGGGATTATGCAGCGGCCAAATGGGGCGGAGACTGGCGTATGCCTACCAAGAATGAATGGCAGGAACTTATAGACGAGTGTACGTGGGAGTGGAATGCCGAGAACAAGGCATATCTCGTAACCAGTAAGAGTACAGGGAACCAACTGATAATTCCGGCCAACGGATACCGTTTAGGTAAAGAATATGCAGAAGTGGGGCGAAACTGCCACTATTGGAGTGCAAACCTTTACAAAACCAGCGATAAAAATGATCAGGTATCAAAAGAGGGTATGGAAGCATTCTACTTTAGCGGGCGTCCCCATCACGCTGAGGGCCGTCAACTGCATGCAGACTATCATACTCCCCGTTATTTCGGTCAAGCGGTAAGGCCTGTGACGGACAAACCCAACGAGTATGATTTCAGTGATGAGGATTATTAAAGACTGACTGGGATGAAAATGTTTCTGAAAAATAATATAGGTTCTCTGGTTGCGCTGATGCTGCTGGCTGCAGGCTTCTGCTCATGTGATGAGATCTTTGAGCTTGAAGAGACCAAGGCACCGTCGGCTGTAAGCATTGACCGCGATGAGCTGGTGCTGATGGTGGGCGATACCTGCCGTCTTGCGGCTGAGCTGACCGGCAGTTACACCAGTCCTCTCATATATTGGACATCCATTGATGAGGATAAGGCCAAGGTCCTGTCTGATGGCAGCGTGGTGGCGCTCTCACCGGGCGATGCCAGGATCGTGGTTATGAGCGTATCGGACACCGATGTCCGTGACACCGCCGTTGCCCATATTCTGGATGTTCCTTCAGTGAAAGAGTCTGATTACAGGTATGATATGCCGGTATATGCCGCAGTTGACGGTGTTAATATAGAGAAGAATGCAAGCCGCCGCATTATGGCTTATTGCGGAAACGAACTGCGTGGAGTGAGCCGGATTCTGACCGTTACTGACGGTGACGGCGGGAAACATTCCTGTTTCCTGATAAGGGCTGTGAGCAACACTCAAGCGGGCGATTTGCTGTCATTCCGTTTTTATAATTCACAGACAGGATCAGTTGTTGAACTCAAGGAGACAATAACCTTTAACCATGATGATTTTGCGGGTTATCCGTCACAGCCCGTAATATTCACTTTCAAGCCCTGAATGCGCCCTGTTGATAACCCGGGGCGGCATGGGGCTGATATCTCAATTATTTTTTAGTATCTTCGCTGAATTGAAAAATGCAGTGGAGATAATGGCTGATGGGAATATATCCGTTGTACCTGTTGTAAGCGCCCGGGATCTGAGGCGGTTTGCGCGGTTCAATGTCCGGCTTTACAGGAACCATCCTTATGCCGTACCGGATCTGATAAGGGATACGGTACACTCCTTTATGCCTTCCAGGAATGCCGCTTTTGAGTTCTGCGACGCCCAGACATTCCTGGCCTATAAGGACGGTAAGGTGGTGGGGCGTGTGGCCGCTATCATCAACCGTAAGGCCAATGAGGCATGGAAGGTCAGGACCGTAAGGTTCGGGTGGATAGATTTCATTGACGATATACGCGTATCCGAGGCATTGCTGGATGCGGTTGCCGCTTGGGGTATGGAACGCGGAATGGATCGGCTTGAAGGACCATTCGGGTTTACTGATTTTGATCCGGAGGGGATGCTGACCGAAGGTTTTGACCGCATCGGGACAATGGCTACCATCTACAATTATCCGTATTATCCTGAGCACATGCGGAAACTGGGACTTACTCCGTCCGCCAAGTGGTCTGAACGCCATGTTCCCTACAACGATGTTCCTGATAAGATGGCCCGATTGAGCAAGGTGGTTATGGAAAGGTATAACCTGCATGTAGCCAAGCTGGTGCATAGCAAGAATACAGAGGCCAGGATTTATGCTCATAAGCTGTTTCATCTGGTAAATGAGTCATACGCTCCGCTGTACGGCTATTCGGCATTCTCTGATAGGCAGATTGACGATTTTGCAAAACGTTATGTGCCCCTTCTGGACAAAAGACTGGCTGTTTTCGTTCTGGACTCAAATGATGAACTTGTAGCCGGGGCGCTGTCCATGTCATCGATTGCCGCTGCACTCCAGAAAGCTCAGGGCAGGTTGTTCCCATTTGGATGGTGGCATATACTGAAAGCCCTCAAATGGAAGCCTACGCAGACCCTTGAAATGCTTTTTGTGGCAGTCAAGCCTGAATATCAGAACAAGGGTGTCAGCGCAATTCCGTTCTCGATCCTTACCAAGTCGGCTACGGATATCGGCTTTACACTTGGTGAGACCAATCCGGAGCTTGACGATAACATCAAGATACAGTCACAGTGGTCTTATTTTAAAGGTGTAGAGATTGTCCGTCGCAGGGCGGTGTTCAGCAAGGATTTGAGAAATGATTAATTATAGAAGCCAAAAGCAAACAGCCAATTTTAATGAGTATGGCAGAACAGGAAGAGATATTTGACCCGCAGGTCCAACAGGTGGAGTACAACGATGACAACATACGTCATATGGACGATATGGAGCATATCCGTACCCGTCCGGGTATGTATATCGGCAAGCTTGGTGACGGCTCTGCCGCCGATGACGGAATATACGTGCTGCTTAAGGAGATAATAGACAACAGCGTGGATGAGTTCCGCATGAATACGGGCAAGCGCATTGAGATAGACCTGACTGATACCGGTAAGGTTTCTGTCCGTGACTACGGACGCGGAATACCTCAGGGCAAGCTGGTGGATGCCGTGAGCATACTTAACACTGGCGGTAAGTTTGACAGCAAGGCTTTCAAGAAGAGCGTGGGCCTGAACGGTGTGGGTCTAAAGGCGGTCAATGCCCTGAGTTACCGGTTTGAGGTAAGCAGCTGGCGCGACGGCCAGGTGCGCACACTGCAGTTTGAGCGCGGTAAGATCAAATCCGATGTAACTCTTCCCAGTGCCGATGAACACGGAACCCAAGTGATATTTGAGCCGGACAACGACCTTTTTGTGGGCTATCAGTTCCGTCCGGCCATAATTGAGACCATGCTGCGCAACTACACTTATCTGAACACCGGCCTTACCATCATGTACAACGGCCAGCGTTTTGTGTCGCGCAACGGTCTGGAGGACCTGCTCATGGAGCGCATGAGCGCCCAGAGTCTCTATCCCATCATTCATCTGCAGGGACCTGACATTGAGATTGCTCTTACCCACACCAACCAGTACGGTGAGGAGTACTATTCTTTTGTGAACGGCCAGTACACATCACAGGGCGGTACGCATCAGAGCGCATTCAAGGAGCATATAGCCCGTACTATCAAGGAGTTCTACGGCAAGCCGTTCGAATCCGGCGATGTGCGTAACGGAATAGTGGCTGCAATAGCGGTCAATGTAGAGGAGCCGGTGTTTGAGAGCCAGACCAAGATCAAGCTGGGCTCCACAACGATGAGCCCGGGCGGAGGCGTATCGCTCAACAAGTTCATAGGCGACTTTATCAAGAAGGAGGTCGATGACCTGCTGCACAAGGAACCGGATATAGCCGATGTGCTGCTCAAGAAAATCCTGGAGTCAGAGAAGGAGCGCAAGGAGATAGCCGGCATTACCAAGCAGGCCCGCGAGCGCGCCAAGAAGGCCAACCTGCACAACCGTAAGCTGGCCGACTGCCGCATCCACCTGAACGATGCCCGCGGTGATCGCCAGGAGGAGAGCTGCATATTCATAACCGAGGGTGACTCTGCCAGCGGATCCATCACCAAGAGCCGTGACGTGAACACCCAGGCGGTATTCAGCCTGCGAGGCAAGCCCCTGAACTGTTACGGCCTTACCAAGAAGGTGGTCTATGAGAATGAGGAGTTCAACCTGTTGCAGGCCGCACTCAACATAGAGGAGGGACTGGATGACCTGCGCTACAACAAGATAATAGTTGCCACCGATGCCGATGTGGACGGTATGCACATACGTCTGCTGATGATAACATTCTTCCTGCAGTTCTTCCCCGAGCTGATAAGGAAAGGCCACGTATACATACTGCAGACCCCGCTGTTCCGCGTGCGCAACAAACGCAAGAAGAAAAAAGGTCCCGCCGCCCATGTGGACGGAGTGGTGACCGAGAAGGGTGAGTTTGAGACCATCTACTGCTACACTGATGAGGAGCGTAAGCAGGCCATAGAGAAGCTGTCGCCCAACCCCGAGATTACCCGATTCAAAGGATTGGGTGAGATATCGCCCGATGAGTTCAAGAACTTTATCGGTCCCGATATGCGTCTGGAGCTGGTTACCTTGCAGAAAACCGATGCCGTCGATGACCTGCTGTCATTCTACATGGGCAAGAACACCATGGAGCGCCAGAACTTCATCATTGACAATCTGGTGGTGGAGGAGGACCGCGTTGATGAGGATGAAGGTGAGAAATTCTAAACACTAAGGACTATGAAACTGTTTTTTCCGGGTTCTTTTGACCCATTTACGATAGGACACGCAGACCTTGTGGATCGTGCATTGGAACTGGGTTGCCAGGTGGTAATCGCCATCGGCATAAATGAGGACAAGAAACCTTTGTTCAGCACAAAGCAACGTCTTGATGCAATCAAAGCGTATTACAAGGGGGATTCCCGTGTCAGTGTTATCGGGTACGAGGGGCTTACCGTTGATGCGGTGCGTCAAAACGGCTGCAACGCTATACTGCGCGGTATCCGCTCCGTTACAGATTATGACAAGGAGCGTAACTTGGCTGATATCAACCGTTCCATTGCCGGCGTGGATACTGTACTTCTGGTTTCAAGTCCTGCTGTCCAGCACGTGAGCAGCAGCCTGGTACGTGAACTGCTCTCGTTTGGCCGCAATGCCGATTCTTTAATGATAGATACTTTCAAAAAATAGCACATTGGGGACGGTTCTCTTTGTGCTCCTTCAGGGACACAAAGAGAACCGTCCCCAATGTGTCTCAAATCGAATGAAATGAAAAAGAATATTATTCTGTTTGCGGCGTTGGTAATGCCGATGATGCTGATGGGTCAGCCAGGCCGTATAGGTCAGCCCCAGATGCAACTGCAGCGTCAGCCTCAGATGCAGCCTCAGATGCAGATGCAGCCGCAGCGTCAGATGCAGCCTCAGGCTTCGGCCATTGATGTGGAACTTCAGAAACTGCTGGTGGCTGAGAGTGCCATAACCAGTCTCTATGTGGAGGATGTGGATACAAAGAAGATAGTGGAGCAGGCTATCAAAGGCATGCTTGAGGAACTGGACCCTCATTCAACCTATCTAACCCCCGAGGAGAATGACAAGTCAAACGAGACCCTGATGGGCTCGTTTGAAGGAATAGGAGTGCAGTTCAATATGATTGATGATACGTTGTTCATTGTGCAGCCGATTGCTGACGGTCCGTCGGAGAAGGTGGGTATAATGGCCGGAGACCGGATAGTTACTGTGAATGATACCGCCATTGCGGGAGTGAAGATGTCACAAGAGGCTATCATGAAACGTCTGCGCGGCCCAAAGGGAACCAGAGTGAATCTTGGCATAAACCGTCGGGGTGTGGACGAATTGCTGCACTTTACCGTGATCCGTGACAAGATTCCGGTCAATACGGTCGATGCCGCCTATATGGTACGCCCCGGTATCGGTTATATCAAGATAGCAAGTTTCGGTGCCACCACAGTAGATGAATTTGAGGAAAAACTATCCGAACTGCGCGCTAAAGGGGCTACGTCACTGATACTTGACCTTCAGGGTAACGGCGGAGGCCTGCTGATGTCGGCCGTGGGTATAGCCAACGAGTTCCTTGGACGTGACCAGTTGGTGGTCTATACTGAAGGCAAACGTTCTCCGCGCAGCGGATATCTGGCAGATGGCCGTGGCCGTTTCCGTGACGGAAAACTGGTAGTGCTCATTGATGAGTATTCGGCATCGGCCAGTGAAATCGTATCGGGCGCAGTCCAGGATTGGGACCGTGCCACGATTGTGGGACGCCGTTCTTTCGGCAAGGGTCTGGTTCAGCGTCCCATAGAGTTCCATGACGGGTCTCTCATCCGTCTTACGGTAGCCAAGTACTACACTCCTGTGGGCCGATGCATCCAGAAACCGTATGGAAAGGGCGTAGATTACGGAGATGATATACTGGAGCGTCTGCATCATGGTGAACTGACTAATCCTGACAGTATCCATTTCCCGGATTCGCTCAAGTACAACACTATGATCAGGCACAGGACGGTATACGGAGGCGGAGGTATCATGCCCGATATATTCGTACCGTTGGACACGACAAGGACCAACCGTTATTACCGGAACATCACGGCCAAGAATGTTGTGCTCAATACCGCACAGCAATATGCCGAACGCAACCGTCGTTCACTGCAGAGGCGTTTCAGGTCATTTGAGGAATTCAACATGGGTTATCAGGTCGGTCCCGATGTCATCAGACTGTTTCAGGATAAGGCCAGGGATGCCAAAGTGGAGTTTGATGAGGAACAGTATCAGGAGAGCCTGCCGATATTCAGGACACAACTGAAGGCTACAATTGCCCGAATGATATGGGGTATGAATGCTTATTTCCAGGTTATACAGGATCTGGATGAGACGATACAACGGGCAGTGAAATATATGGAGACAGGCGAGTAGGTGTGATGTTTTTTTTGTATGTTTGTGGGCTGATATTTCAGATTAACCAAAATTATTAATCAATAAACTCAATTTTATGGCAAACGAAGTAAACAACGGTTACTACAAACTGAGTTGGGGACAGAGAATAGGCTTCGGTTCGGGAGACCTTGCCCAGAATCTTATTTTCCAGACAGTTGCATGTTTCCTGATGCTGTACCTGTGTACAGTTCTTAAAATCAACCCCGGATTTGTAAGCGGACTTATCCTTGCAGTAAGACTTCTGGACTGTTTCTGGAGTCCTGTGGTAGGTAAGTACATTGACAACCACAATCCCAAGCTTGGAAAGTATCGTGCATATCTGCTTTACGGCGGTATACCTCTTACCGTTGCAGCCTGCTTCCTGATGCTTCCTGCAGTAGCAACTTGGGGCATGACATGGAAGATCGTATATGCTACTGTCAGCTATACCCTGCTTAGCATGATCTATTCAGTCGTGAACATCCCTTACGGCTCTATCATGGCCTCTATGACCCGTGACAATGATGAGGTTCTTATCCTTACTTCAACCCGTATGGTCTGCGCCAATATCGGTCAGATCATCGTTCAGGCCGGTTTCCCCATCGGTCTGGCTATGTGCGTAGGTATTGCAGTGGACTGGAACCAGGCCGTATTCATGGCTATCGGTACAATACCTGCATTCATCATACTGCCTTCACTGCCCATCCTTAAGAAATTGTTTGGCAAGAAGGGACTTTACTACCTGCTCCTGTGTGTTGGTCTTGTAGGATTCATCACACTCTTTGTAATAGGTAAGTTCTTTGATGTCCAGAAGTGCAATGCAATCGTTCAGGGCGCAAAGGTTCTGACCGGTGTAGGTCTGCTGGTTGGTTCACTCATGTGGGCACTGGTTCCTGAGGTAATCACCGATGCCGAGTATCGCACAGGCAACCGTCCCGCCGCTACAGTAAACGCTCTTGCAGGTGTTGCTTTCAAGGCAGGTTTCTCACTTGCCGGTTTCATCACTCCCTGGGTTATGGGTCTTATCGGATTCAACCTGGCAAGCGAGGAGTCAGCTCTTCCTACTGATCCCAAGGCATGGTTCACTGTGACATGCATCTTTGCAATAGTAGGTTTCGTGCTGCTTACCCTCTGCTTTATGGGCAGTAAGGAGAACATCACCACAACACCTGAAAAGCCTGTATCATTCAAGGAGATGTGGCTTGAGTTCAAGGCCAACAAGTGCCTGCAGCTGGTACTGAGCATCTTTATCGTAGTGTTCCTGGCATCATTCATCAGCGCTCCGGTAAACGCATACTACACTCACCTGAGTGATTATAATCCAACCGTTCAGAATGCAATCCTGTGGTTCACCACCATCATTCCCGCCATCCTTCTGGTAGTAGTAGGATATCTGGTATACAAGTATCCTCTTACCGACCAGCGTCTTGACGAGATGAACAAGGAGATTGAGGCAAGACATCACGCTGCAGCTAAATAACGGATCAGCGTATCTATACAATGGAGCCGGTTCTGAGAAGGACCGGTTCTTTTTTTGCCAAAATATGTTAATTGCGCATCGGAAATAGTATAACTTCGCGGCCTGAAAAGAAAAAAGATATGCTCCCAATTTTCCGAAAGGCATTGCTTGCCTGTGTGCTGGTTGCGGTTCAGTTTCTGTTCTCCTGTAAGAGGGAGCAGGCTGTATGTACAGATTGCATTCACGATATATATGTTCCGCTACTGGAAGATGATATAACTGAGTATCCGATGGTGTCAAGACTATTTACGTCAATAGACACCATATATCTGGAGAATCCAAGTCCTGACAGCTATGTGCAGTCTGTCGATGAAGTCAAGTTCACGGGTGACACCATTATTGTCCGTTCATCAAGCTCTTTGTTCTTTTTTGACCGCCAGGGTCATTTCCTGAAACGTTTTTCGCGTCAGGGGAACGGATTCGGCAATTATCGGGTAATAGAACGGTTTGACCTGCTGCCTGACAGAAAAGAGCTGTTTGTTCTGGACGACCAGAGCAACAAGGTCTTTGTATACGGCCTGGATGGCGAATACAGAAGGCAGGTCAGTCTCTATGATTTTGTCACTGATTTTGCAGTCCTTCCGGACGGAGGGTTCCTTTTTGTCAATCCCATCAGATATGACGGTAAGAATAATCGTCGCGGCTTATGGAAAACAGACTCTGAAGGCAATTTCCTGAAACAGGTGGTGGAGTTTGATCCCGAATTCGCCCATGTAAGCATAAACAACCCTTATCTGAGCCATATCAAGCCCGGTGTAATAGGATTTATGGGCGTTGAGGATAATGACCGTTTCTATAACATAACAGGAGATTCGGTCAAAGTGACTTGCAGGATGACAACCGACATAGTCATTCCCGATGACATGAAAAAGAGCGACAAGGTGTTTGTTAATCCCCGGAATGAGTATACCAAGTGCGGATATATGGAGACTGAGAGGTTCCTGTACTTTGTGGCTACCAATTATGGCGCGAATCTTGTCATCGCTTTTACTGACAAGTCTGATTGGAAGACTTACCGTATGTATGTGTTCTCGGAGGATTTCAACAACAATGCCGGCAGGACAGAACAGTTTCCGTATCTGGTGAGTTGTTACAACAACACCCTTGTGGGGTTCTTTGACGCCGGAATGGTGTTTGATAAGTCCCTTCAGAAACAGTTCCCTCTGATGCGCGAGGACTCCAATCCGGTACTTCTCTTCTATAATGACTGACGCAAAGGGGTCGTTTAACAATGCGTCGTTTTTTGAGGGGAACAAAAGGGATATATAGTCTCTGAAACTACGCGCTTCGCGCTATCCCTCCCACATCCCAACAAGCTACCCTGAAATGTATGAGCAAGCTCCTACATTCCAGGGTATCTTATTGTGCTGCGGGCCCCTCCCGTTCACAAGCCCACGGGCGGCCATGGTTTCTGAGACTATATATCCCTTTTGTTCCGTTCGCTTTGGAACTTTAGTGACGCATTGTTAAACGACCCCTTTGCGTCATTAAACGACCCCTTTGCGTCAAACGACCCCTTTGCGTCAAAAACCGAAGTCAAAGTCCTGGGTCTGGATGGTGGCGTCCTGTTCCGGGGCTTTGGCCTCAAGATGAACGGGATTACCCTCGATGTGAACAGCCTTGACAGGGCAGATATACTCACATCCGCCGCATCCTACGCATAGGTCCGGTGTGGTTTCGGGGATGGTCAGTCCTCCCTGGAATGGAACCATGTGGATGGCCTGGACCGGGCAGTGCTCAGCACAGGCGCCGCAACTGGTGCGGTTTACGTTGACCACGCAGATATCCTTGTTGAATACCACACGTCCGGGTTGGGTCTTGTGCTTCTCTTCAACAGTAAGTGGCCTGATGGCTCCGGCGGGGCAGACCTGGCTGCACAGGTTGCAGTCATAGTTGCAGTACCCCTGGTCAAATTTCATGACAGGCTGCATGATTCCACCCAGGCCGTATTCCATACCGGCAGGCTTCAGTACGTGGCTGGGGCACTTGCTCACGCACAGATGGCATGATGTGCAGTGCTGCAGCAGGTTCTTGTGACTGATTGAGCCCGGAGGTGACATAGGTACGCGAGTGTCTTTCCTGCCTGTAACCTTGGCTTCGACGGCCGTAGGAGCAAGAGCAGCCAGAACCAATGCCGACTTGATGAACTGTCGCTTGGATTCATCAACGTGGTCTTGGGCCGGTAGAGTCTTGCTGTTTTTTACCGGGCCGAAGTATATGGCTTTCTGCTTGCAGGCGTCTATGCAGTCAAAGCAGTCTACGCAACGTGAATAGTCTATCTGCTGGTTCTTGGAATCGATACAGTAGGCCTTGCACTTGCGCTGGCAGGCCAGACAGTGGTTGCATTTGTCCTTGTCAATCCTTATCCGCAGGAGTGAAAACCGTGAGAAGAACCCCAGCAATGTACCGACCGGACAGATGGTGTTGCACCACGTGCGGCCATAGTGATATGACAGATGCCCGATGACAAGCAGTGTGAGCACAGCCACCACAAAAGCTGAAATCGATTTGAGTGAAATCAGGACCTTGAAGAAACGGTAACTGCCTGTCTTCTCGGAGATAGCGGCCAGCAGGTTGTTGCCAAACAGATATACGGGACGGAACAGTTCGTCGGCCATACGTCCGTAGGCACTGTACGGTTCCAGAAGACCTACCAGGAACGTGAATCCGCAGATCCAGGCTATAACCAGTGCGGCAAGCACTCCCCAACGAAGCCATGGCTGCTGGGGCTTGTATCCGTATTTCTTTTTCCTGTCAAATTTTCTTGACAGCCAGTTAAAGAAGTCCTGCATGATTCCCAACGGGCAGATTACTGAGCAGTACAATCTGCCCAACAGGAACGTTGCGGCAATGAGGCACACCAGCGTAACTATGCTGAGTGACAGGAGCGCGGGACCGAACTGAATCTTCTGTAACAGGGGATTGTCAATTATTTCCGCAAAATCGATGAAACCGAATGTAAGTATGGCGATGACTGCAATGGCCACCGCCGTTCTTATTTTCCTAAGCATAATGTCAGAGTTTGACTCTCTTTACGTTGATTGACTCCAGGTCCATGGTGCCCAGTCCCAGCTTCTGACCATCGGGAATGTGCTCTATGTCCTCAAAGCGGATGCTCTTGTTGATCTGTGTAAAGAACTTGCCTGCTGCTGTATCCACAGCTACGATATCAGGAGATGCGAACAGAGCCTTGGTGAGCACTACATCGCTGGCGCTGCGTCCCTGAGGGCCGTTGGTGGCGACTGTGCGGTAAGCGTCAACGATATGCAGTACTGCGGGCTTATAGGTGCAGATATCGGCAATGCACTGGTGCAGACCGCGTGAATGGAATGTGCGGCGGTCCCAAACAATACCCATGTGGTTCTTCATAGCGCAGGTCATCAGGGCGCCTCCGTGATTCTTCAGTACCGGTACGTTTATCCACTTGTCGCACTCTATGATAGCCTTATGGACCTGAGCGCTCTTAAGGGTCTTGCCGTTGGGAATCTCAACCTGCTGGTAAGATGACTGCTCATGCGCGGGAACCATGATGGCTCCGGCTTTCTTGACGGCGGCATCTATACCGCTGTGGTCATAGCAGCGGCTCCAGTTGTCGCATGTATGGTCAAATACCTTAATCTCGGCTGCACCGGCATCCTGACACATCTTGATGAGTGCCACGATAAGGTCGGGGTTGGTGTTGCCTGCAAGTTCGGGCGTGCGGTCCCAGCCTATGTTGGGCTTGATGACTATCTTGTCACCCTTCTTGATGAATCGGCCGATACCGCCCAGCTCCTTCATGGCTGCCTCGAGCATGGCGGCAGGCTCACCGTTCATGATTGCAGCAAGGTCGGCGTTGCCATCGGCGGCAGGAACCTGACCGGCCGAAGGTACGGTCGATGCCATAACATCCATCATGCCGCTACTCTTTACTGTCACTAACGCTCCGGCTGCTGCCAGAGTCTTCAGAAAATCCCGTCTATCCATTTGTTTTTACTGTATTGTGCCTGGTTAGCAATTAAAACTGCGCTAAGATATACATTTTGTTTTGTTCTGATGCCACTTTTAAAATTATTATATTTTTGTTCACTATTTGCTCTGCTTAATCTTGCTATAGTAGGTGGAATTTGCTAATTTCGCACAAATTATCGGTATAACTAAAACTCAATATACAACAATGTCCGAAACAAAGAGAATTTCATCAGCTCTGATATCGGTCTTCCATAAGGACGGCCTTGACGAGATTATCAGCAAACTGCATCAGGAGGGTGTTAAACTTATATCTACCGGTGGAACCCAGCGTTTCATTGAGTCTCTTGGCATACCTTGCCAGCCGGTGGAGGAACTTACCGGATACCCTTCAATCCTGGGCGGACGCGTTAAGACCCTTCATCCTAAGGTTTTCGGCGGCATACTGGCCCGCAGGGAGGAGGAGAACGACATGGCCCAGATGGTCAGTTATGATATCCCTGAGATAGACCTTGTGATAGTTGACCTCTATCCCTTTGAGGATACCGTGAAGTCAGGTGCGGAGGATGCTGATATCATTGAGAAGATAGACATAGGCGGAATATCACTGATCCGTGCCGGTGCCAAGAACTTCAAGGATGCCGTTATCGTTGCCAGTAAGGATCAGTACAAGCCTCTGCTTGACATACTGAACGAGCGTGGCGCCGAGACTACCCTTGAGGAGCGCCGCTGGTTTGCCAAGGAGGCGTTTGCCGTTTCGTCATACTATGACAGCTGCATCTACAACTGGTTTGCATCAGGTGATGATGAGGATCATTTCCGCCTGGCACTGGACGGACACAAGGCAATGCGCTATGGTGAGAACCCTCATCAGAAAGGCGTATTCCACGGTGACCTGGATGCCATGTTCGATCAGGTACACGGAAAGGAGATATCCTACAACAACCTGCTGGACATCAACGCAGCCGTTGACCTGATTGATGAGTTTAATGAGACCACATTCGCCATCCTCAAGCACAACAACGCCTGCGGCGTAGCTTCACGTCCTACATTGCTCCAGGCCTGGAAGGATGCTCTGGCCGGTGATCCTGTATCAGCATTCGGCGGAGTCCTGGTAGCCAACGCTCCCATTGACAAGGCTACTGCCGAAGAGATAAACAAGATATTCTTTGAGGTAATAATAGCTCCCGATTATGATTTTGACGCACTGGAGATACTGGGTCAGAAAAAGAACCGCATCATCCTGGTGCGCAAGGATCAGAAGTTGCCGGTCAAACTGGTACGTTCAGCCCTGAACGGCGTCCTGGTACAGGATAAGGATACCAAGATAGAGACTCCTGATGAACTCAAGCTGGTAACCTCACGTAAGCCGACAGACCAGGAGGTTGAGGATATGCTGTTTGCCAATAAGATTGTCAAGAACAGCAAGAGCAACTCAATAGTATTTGCCTGCGGCAAGCAGCTTTTGGCCAGCGGTGTAGGCCAGACATCAAGAGTGGATGCACTGAAGCAGGCTGTTGAGAAAGCTCACGGATTCGGATTCACACTTGAGGGCGCTGCCATGGCAAGTGATGCCTTCTTCCCCTTCCCGGACTGCGTTGAACTGGCAGACAAGGCCGGTGTAAAGAATGTGATTCACCCGGGAGGTTCGGTACGAGACCAGGAGTCAATAGACTACTGCGAGCAGCATGACATGACTATGGTCATGACAGGTTTCCGTCATTTCAAACATTGATTATTAACGCATAACACATACAATAGTGGGCCTTTTTTCACTAACACAGGAATTATCGATGGATCTTGGCACTGCCAATACCATCATTATGCACAATGACAAGATTGTAGTTAACGAGCCTTCGATCGTTGCCCTGGACAACCGCACCGACAAGATGGTGGCAGTGGGTAACCAGGCCAAGATGATGTATGAGAAGACCAACAAGGATATCCGCGTGGTCCGTCCTTTGAGAAACGGCGTGATTGCCGATTTCGATGCCTGCGAGCAGATGATGCGCGGACTGATAGGTATGGTTGATACCGGCCGCCGCCTCTTCTCACCATCGCTCAAGATGGTGATCGGTGTTCCGTCAGGCAGTACCGAGGTGGAGCTCCGTGCCGTACGTGACAGTGCGGAACACGCTGGCGGACGTGAGGTCTACATGCTGTTTGAGCCTATGGCTGCCGCAATAGGTATCGGCATTGACGTACTTGCCCCAGAGGGCAACATGATTGTCGATATAGGCGGCGGTACCACAGAGATTGCAGTAATCTCACTGGGCGGTCTGGTATCAAACAACTCCGTAAAGGTGGCAGGTGATGATTTTACAGCCGATATCCAGGAGTACATGGGACGTCAGCATAACGTCAAGGTATCGGAGCGTATGGCCGAGCGTATCAAGATTAACGTAGGAGCTGCTCTTACGGAGCTTGGTGATGAAGCCCCCGAGGATTACATCGTGAACGGCCCCAACAAGATTACAGCCCTGCCTATGTCCATCCCGGTCTGCTATCAGGAGATTGCCCACTGTCTGGACCGTTCAATAGCCAAGATAGAATCAGCTGTGCTGAGTGCCCTTGAGAACACTCCTCCTGAACTCTATGCAGATATCCTCAAGAACGGTGTCTATCTGTCAGGCGGTGGATCGATGCTGCGCGGCATAAGCAAGCGTCTGGCCGATAAGATCGGAATAGAGTTCCATGTGGCCAGCGAGCCTCTTCTGAGTGTAGCCAAGGGCACAGGTGTAGCCCTGAAGAATGTTGACAGGTTCTCATTCCTGATGAGATAAACAGCATCGGTAGCAGTGCGTTCCCTGCTTGATTTCATAGTAAGGCACAGCTACGTTTTCCTGTTTATCCTGCTGGAGACGTTATCGCTGATACTTCTGTTCGGTTTCAATGACCGTCAGAAAGAGGCGTTCATGACTTCGGCCAATTCAATGTCCGGCACTGTTTTCAGATGGAGGTCAGGGGTAGAGCAGTATTTCGGTTTCCGCAAGGAGAACGCTCTGCTGGTTGAGGAGAATGCCCGTCTGCGTGCAATGCTCTACCAGCTTACTGACAGCCAGTATGCCAGTATGGAGAATTCCATGTCTGCTGACGGTGTCATCGTGGCCAGAGTCATAGACAATTCGGTACGTAAGGACGATAATTACATCACGATAGACAAAGGCCGCCGTGACGGGGTTGCCCAGGGTATGGGAGTGTATAATCCCACAGGTGTGGTTGGAGTGGTGATGGTGGCCGGCAAGCGTTATTCGGTGGTCATGCCTGTGCTGAACGGCAATACCAGTATCAGTTGTAAGATAAAGGGTACAGACAGTTTCGGCTTCCTGGAATGGGAGGGTGGCGATCCTTATCTGGCTCAGATCAAGGATATCCCGTATCATTCGGTGATAAGCGTAGGCGATACTATAGTCACCACAGGTTTTTCATCGATATTCCCTGAAAACATCCCTATCGGTACGGTATCGGATGTGGAGCGTATGAAGAACGGCTACACTCTGAGAGTTGAGGTTAACCTGGCGGTTGACTTTTCGGATCTGGGTTGGATTTATATCCATTCCAATACCCGAGACCCTGAGATTGACGCTTTGTATCAACAGATTGGCAGATAAGGCTTATGGATAGGGATTTGTTCTTGCATCGTCTGTTTTCATTGTTGCTACTGGCGGCTCTTCAGGTGCTCTTCCTGAACAGGATAGCTCTGTTCGGTTATGCCACACCCCTGTTCTATATCTGGCTGATAGCCCGTTTTGACAGTTCCATGACGCGTTCAGGCGTGCTTCTGTGGGCGTTTTTTCTGGGGCTTCTGATTGACCTGTTTTCCGGGACTCCGGGCCTGAATGCTGCCTCGGCAACGCTTCTTGCCATGTTTCAGCCTGTTTTTTTAAAACTGTTCGTTCCTCTAGACAGATATGATGTGATTATTCCCGGCTCGGCAACGATGGGAGGCAGACCATTTACCGGTTATCTGTTACTCCTTACAGTACTGCATCATACCGTCTATTTCATACTGCGCAGCATTCCGCTGGGCGACTGGCCTGTTCTGGTGCTCAAGATAGTGTTCAGCACCATAATGACATTAGTCTTCATGCTTGTGGCCGAACTGGTCTCTCCAAATCACGGACCAAAACGTTCATGAAACGGTGAAAAACCACAGGTTTGACAACAGGAAGTACGTGATAGGCATATTGGTGATGACCGTTGTGCTGGTTTACGTGATACGCCTGTTCCAGATTCAGATACTTGATACCCGTTACCGCAACTCGGCCGACAACAATGCGCTCTATTACCGGACTGTCTATCCCACCCGTGGCGTGATATATGACCGCAACGGCAATATGATTGTAAGCAACCAGCCATCGTTTGACGTGATGGTGGTGATGCGTAACGTCAAGAATCTGGATACACTTGCTTTCTGCAGGTCTCTGGATATAACCCCGGATTTTTTTGAGAGCAGGATGGCCGATATACGTAATGTCCGTAAGAACCCGGGTTATTCGGCATATACCGAGCAGGTATTTCTGGCGCAGCTGTCGGTCAGCGAGATATCTGATTTCAGGGAGAACCTGTACCGTTTCAGCGGTTTCAATATAACCCAGCGCCAGCAACGCAAGTACAGTTATGAGGCTGCCGCACATCTGCTGGGCGATCTGGGTGAGGTCTCCAGGAGTGAGATAGAGAGTGACGGATGGTATACGCAGGGTGATGTCATCGGAAAACAGGGAGTTGAAAAATACTATGAGTCCAGCCTGAGAGGTGAAAAAGGAACCGAGATACTGCTTAAGGATGCCTACGGGCGTATACAGGGCAGTTATTATAACGGAGAGTATGATAAGGAGGCTGTACCGGGACGTAATCTGACGCTGGGACTGGATATAGAACTGCAGATGTTGGGTGAAAAACTGATGCAGAACAAGATAGGCAGCATTGTGGCGATAGAGCCCAAGACGGGAGAGATTCTATGCATGGTGTCGGCTCCGTCGTTCAATCCCTCCGAACTGTCCGGCCGGCATCGCGGCGAGCATTATCAGGAACTATCATCCAGAGCAGACAAGCCTTTGCTTAACAGGCCAATTCAGGGAACATATCCTCCCGGTTCAACTTTCAAGACATCCCAGGCCTTGACGTTTCTGCAGGAGGACATCATAGACACCCAGACCAGATACCCATGTACCGGAGGTTTCTCATTCAGAGGGTTAAGGGTGGGATGTCATAATCATTCGTCACCGTTGGCCCTGAATTTTGCCATTGCCACATCCTGCAACGGATATTTCTGCTGGGGCTACTACTATATGATTGGGGCCGCCAAGTACGGGACTCCGCAAAAGGCGCTTACCGTTTGGAAGGACTATATGGTCGATATGGGATTCGGATATACCTTGGGCGTGGACCTGCCGGGTGAGGCCCGCGGCATGATTCCCAACTCCGATTATTATGACCGCCACTACAACAGGTCCTGGAACGGCCTGACAACCATAAGTAATGCAATAGGGCAGGGAGAGGTGACACTCACTCCGTTGCAGATAGCCAATCTTGGCGCAACGATAGCCAACAGGGGCTATTACATTACGCCACATGTGGTCAGGTCTGTAGAGGGTCAGGTTATTCCTGATTCGGCTTTTATCAGACATGACGTCAATGTTGACAGGGAGAACTATGAGATAGTGGTTAAGGGTATGCGCCAATCGGTCATTGACGGTACATGCCGTGCCGCCAACAACAGTGACTATCTGGTTTGCGGCAAGACGGGAACGGCACAGAACAGAGGCGCCGACCACTCGGTGTTCATGGGTTTTGCGCCAATGGACGACCCTAAGATTGCCATTGCGGTATATGTTGAGAACGGAGGATTCGGTGCCGTATACGGAGTGCCTATCGGGGCGCTTATGATGGAGCAGTACATAACCGGTGGCTTATCCGAGGCAAGCATGAAGAAAGTTGAGGATTATTCCAACCGTAAAATAGATTATGGAGAGGAGGAACGTTGACATATTCGGCTCGATAGACTGGCTGACAATACTTATTGTACTGGCCATAATGGTGTGCGGCTGGTTCAGTATATGCGGGGCCAGCGCTGACCTGGAGAACCCGGACCTGTTCTCGTTCGCCACTCGTCCCGGTAAGCAGATGGTCTGGATAATCTGTGCATTTGTGCTGGGCGCAGTGATGCTGTTCATCACTGAGAACTTTTACAATTCATATGCCTACATAGTCTACATATTACTGCTTCTGCTGCTGTTGGTTACCATATTCGTAGCCAAGGATACCAAGGGGTCACGTTCGTGGCTTAACCTGGGGCCTGTCAGCCTGCAGCCGGCCGAGTTTGCCAAGTTTGCCACAGCATTGGCTCTGGCCAAATTTGTAGACAGGTTTGATTTCAATCCCCAGCATTTGGGTGATATCGTTAAGGCATGTGCGGTATTTGTAATACCCATGATACTGATTGTCGCCCAGAATGAGACCGGATCGGCCTTGGTCTATCTGGCATTTCTGCTGGTGTTGTACAGAGAGGGTATGACAGGCAGCGTGCTGTTCCTGGGGTTCTGCGCCATTCTGTTCTTTATACTGGAGATCAAGTTCAGTCCGGTATCTTTCGGAGACCAGCCTTTCAAACTGGGAACCTGGCTGGTGCTGACCATAATACAGCTGCTGGAGACCTTAATGATATGGTTACTGTCAAAAGACCGCAGTCTTACATTTACCGTTCTGGGCATCGGGTTAGGAGGAATGCTGATAGGACTGGCAGTATCGCTCTCCATCATCCCGTTCAAGGTTACCCTGCTGCAGGTTGCGCTAATAGTAATAACAAGCGCCTATATAGTATTCCGCGCTCTTAAGGATATGGCAAGCCGATATATACTGGTTGCTGCGTTTGCAGTCTGCTCAGTAGGTTATCTCTTTTCGGTAGACTATGCTTTCAACAAGATACTGCAGCCTCACCAGCGTACACGTATCAATGTAATACTGGGTCTGGAGGATGATCCCAAGGGAGCCGGCTACAACGTGAACCAGTCACTGATAGCCATAGGTTCGGGCGGCCTGACCGGAAAGGGATTCATGAAAGGAACCCAGACCAAACTCAAGTATGTACCGGAGCAGGATACAGACTTTATATTCTGTACCGTGGGCGAGGAGCAGGGATTCAAAGGCTCCGTATTTGTGCTGTTGCTCTATCTCAGCTTATTGCTTCGTCTGATTTTCCTTGCCGAGCGGCAATCGTCCGTATTCGGCCGCGTGTACGGCTACTCGGTGGTCTGCATCCTGCTGTTCCACCTATTTATTAATATTGGAATGGTACTGGGCATCACGCCCGTAATAGGAATCCCTCTGCCGTTCTTCAGCTACGGAGGCTCATCGCTTTGGGGCTTCACCATCCTGCTCTCCGTCTTTCTGCGCATTGACTGCGAGCGCACCACCAGCTATTAGAATTCTATAGATCATCAATGATATTGAATTTTTTCCAGTATTCATTTGATTCATAAATTTTTTTGCATCCTTTTAAAATGTGGAGAAAGACTGATTCGAAATCTTCAGAATAAATGTCATTTACATCTTGTGGAATGACTGAATAATTAAATATGTCAGTAATTGAGGGACATTGAGCGAAAATGTCTTTTCCAATTTTTTTAAGGCCAGCAGGAATACTTACTGTTTCTAGCTGTTGGCATCCATGAAAGACGTCATCTCCAATGGTTATAACACTTTTTGGTATGGAAATATTTTTTAATGAAGAACATCCCCAGAAAGTTCCATTGCCGATAGTTTGAACAGTATTAGGTATTTCTACTTCTTCTATAGATGAAAACTGAAACATTTTATCCGGCAAAGATTTAAGACCAAAGGGCAAGATAACCTTCTTTATACAATTTGTACAAAAAAACCCATTTGGAATACTATCGTTCCATTTGTATTCTATATTACATCCGCTTCCATTTGGGCCAGCAGTTTTTAAATTGAAACATCCTGACCATATGTCAAATGCGGTATTGCAATAGGAATCAATTATTACTTTTGAAAGTTTTTGACAGAACTCAAAAGCGCCGCTATTTATGTTATTTATGGTTTCAGGAATATAAACAGAAGTGATATACTGATTCTTAAATGCCTGCTCTCCTATTGCTACTACAGTGTATTGTATATTGGATATAGGCGAGGAAACCATGGTTGGGATGTTTATATCCCCACTGCAAACCGACGAAACAACTTTTACGGTTTTATTTGTGTAATCTAATATCTCATAACGTAGATTGTTTGCAATAAACCCCTTCTCGTTAGTATATCTCTTACCATCATAAACATTTATTTGAAATGGCAAATATGGAAATGTATCTATATAATTTGAATATAATCCGTCGGGGATTCTTAACAAAGTAGAGGCAGGGATATCATTAAAGGTCTTATTTGTAAAATGCACTTTTGATAAATCTGTCCAGTTAATATTTATCGTTGATAAATGCTCACTCTTTGAAAAGACATTATCACCTATAGTTTCTATTGTTTCTGGTATTGTAATATTTACAAGCCCTCGGGTGCCCCAAAAACACGAATCAGGGATTACAACAACAGAACGTGGAAGTGTGATATCAGAAGGCATATTATGCTGCTTTAGTGCATCAGCGCACAAGTCTGTGACATTAAAAATGGTACCATAAAGGTTAATTACAGAAGGAATGACTCCATTATCTGAGTTAATGAGAAACCCGTCAAAGCGTAAATTATTGCCTTTTATAACAGTATATTTTTTTCCATCCATAATAAATCGTCCCCTGTTTAAATGACAATTGCCATCGGTAATGAGCCCGAAAATATTCCATGTTTTATCGTCCATGTATTCATTTATACATCCAGAAGGAACAGATAGAGTTACATAATTAGGAAATATGTCAGAATCATAGTTTTTAAGACTTCCACCAGGGAAAGGATTGTATAGGCTATCTGTAGTTACTTCTAACCTGGGTTCCGTCCAATGGACAATAATTGTGTTTAAATTAAATAAATATTTAAATGCTGATCGTCCAATAGTTTTAACAGATGCAGGAATGTCGATTGATACGATACGGCTTATATCTGTTTGAAAAGGTGAAAAAAAAGCGGAGTCATTTATGGAATGGACAATGTATTTCTCTCCGTTTGACATTATACAGGAATCTAGTGTAATATTACTCTCATTTATGGTTGCAAAACCACTAACGCATGCATAGTGATTCGTGTCATCTAAAGAATACACTATTCCATTAATTATTGTGTCACATGAGTGGATATATGATTGTTGGAAAAGTCTTTCAGATTCAGATCCTGCAGCAGATGTAGAATAAAAAAGGCCGGCTACAAATAATATAAGTGATAAACGATATATTTTCATGGTATAGTAAATCTGTAATAACGGTTCCAAATATCGGACATGTGGGTTGACAAAACAATCAGCGAAATAAATAACTTGCTTATTCCCCCTAAATATTGCTTTTTCATATTAGTAGAGTTTTTCGCAAATTTAGTAATAATACATATAATATAATTTTTTTGCATTATTATAAATAAAGTACCTTTGCAAAAACAATAAGAACACAATGTCTTACAAGAGAAACGCTATAGGTCTGCTTACACTACTTTTTCTAATAGGATGTGCCCAAACTGGTGATATTATTATGTGCATGTTTATTTGAACTTTTGAATTAGCAGATTATATTTTAACGACAAAACTACATTCAATTATGAAAAGGTTATTATTCTTTTTATTATTCTTAGCAGTTATGATGAGCGTTTATGCTCAATCGGAAATTAAGGCTTATGGCGACAGTCCCAAAGCTCGAGGTGTCATCCAAGGTGTTGTCAGGGATTCTGTGGGTCCAATGGATGCTTTTATTTGCGAGAAGGATTACAAAAACAAAGAAGTTGAATTTACATTTGCTGACAGGAATGGACATTTTTCTTTTAAACTCGTAAATCCAGCTGATTCTATTGAGATAAGCCATATTGGATATTATTCCATAAAAGCCCCGATTACAAAGGATCATTATGATGTTTTTTTACAGAGAGATCCCAACATTCCTGAAGAATACGTAGGAAGTAGAACCGAATTAAAGATGATTGGAGCTTTTAGTCCCAGTGACATCCATCCATTATTGTATTTAAACAATCGTTGGGTAATTCCAGATCGTGCCAATTGGGATGGGATTGATTATACAAAAGATAAATTCAGTAAGAAAGAGATTGCTATTCTGCTTGGAATTGAAGCAGACAGTATAATAAAAATAGAAGTCCTTAAAGGTAAAGCTGCCACGAAGAGATGGAGTACGCGTGCAAAGAATGGATCTATTGAAGTCTGGACAAAAGGACATAAGTAAAATACCTTGTAATTGTTCTACTGTCAGCTCTGTATGAACGAATGACAAAAGATTTAGCCATAAAGGGACCCGGCCATATTGCTAAAGTAGATAATGTCGTTGATACTGAAGATACAATTTCAGATGCCATCACGTATAACTTTTTTATAGTAGATCAGTATTCGGATTATAACTATTATCCGTATCCTAGAGAACATAAAGACCACTATTATATACAAAAAGATAGATTTGGGCATCTTCTGGGGACAGATATTGAATGCTTTATATGGAAAGATAAAGATGAATCATAATAAATGTTTCAATGAATAGTAATAGTTTCAGGTTTTACATTTTTACCATACTGGTATCGTTTCACGGTTTATATTCATTATCTGCTCAATCTACCAAAGAAGATATATTACGCAAGTACTAATGATGCGATTTTATCGCATCATTAGTAGAATTGCAAAGTAAATCATTCCCTTATGTAACAAAAGATGAAAAAGATATCTTGTTTAGTGTCACTGTTATTGGGTTGTTTGATTGGAAATGCTCAGGAAATAACAAGGCAGAGCATCATAGTAAGAGACTCTGTTGGATCTATAATTTCTATAAATGAAAAGGAATATAGAAATGATAGCATTGTTAGAAACATTCATTTTGTTATTGATAAAGACGGTCGCAAGATTCCTTCTTACAGAATTGATTACTCTCAATTAATAAACAAAAACCATGTTGATTCAGTATTGACTTATTATGCATATAAAGGGACTGATAGTATACAAGATAAGATTGTAACATTTTCATTTGATATAAAGAAAAAACTATTGATATCCCAAATGACCCAATATGTTAATAAAGTTGATGTTGTATATCCGAGTGTACAATTAAAAGTTTATAAATATAATAGAACCGGAAAAGTTATTAAAGTGAAATACAGCCAAAAAAATGGTAGTAAAATGTCATGCGAATATATTGATAAGATTTCATACAAAAACAATAATGTAACTGTCAAAAGGTTCTTTTTTCCATCATATAATAATAAAGGAAATAAAGTGTTTATTCCTAGAAGAGAATGTGAGTTATATCTGTTATCAACGCTTGATGATGATAATCGTGTTATTTGTCAAAAAGAAAAACAATTGTCAGAGAATGATATTGTAGCCAAAGTCTCAAGATTTGAATATGATAATTATGGCAATTTGGCAAAAACAGACTATTATTCACAGACAGACATTGGAGAATTATACTTATATAGTGATTTTAATGAAATCAAATATGAATCTGGCAAAATCATAAGTGTTATTCATTATAGAGAAACTTCGCCTGACATCAAGGTGCTTTTGTTTAGTGAAGAATATTTATATAAATAATCAGTAACGATAAAAATAAGAAAGATGAGACATCCCTGTAATAACAGTTTGCTGGTTGCCGCGCTGGCACTCCTTTCTCGGCTTTCGCTATGTGTTCCGTTCTGGAAATAATGCATTTGCCGGCAAACGTGCAGTCTTATTCTTTTGACCTGCTTATTGACTGTAACAGCTTAAAGGAACTCTATATAACATCAGAATATCCTCCCTCGATAATGGATTTTGTAGGGACACATAACCCCGCAATTGACAATTTTCATAGATTCAATCCTGAAAGGTGCGTTTTATATGTGCCACGCGACAGCAGGAAACTATACAGGGATTCTTCCGGCTGGAGAAGTTTCAAAAAAATAAAGGTATTAAAGTAACGTAAAGACCAATTCTGTATAAATCCATTATTGCTGAGGCCTGGGACGATTATGGTGCTTTTTCTTCTTTTTCTTCTTGTCAAAGCGTGACAGGTCACCGTCGGTCAGAATGTCGTTCTCTATGCGGGAGTCTGTCTTGACGGCATTCTCATCCAGACTCAGAGGTTTCTGACCCTTACGGTTCAGGGCAATAATCTCTAGTGCACGCTGTGGAGTGATGGTCTCCACATTGGCGGCAAAGACCTTATCGGTAGAATATGAGAGCTGGCCGTTCAGGATATCGGCCTTGAAGAAATAGTAGGTGTTGTCCATAGTCTCCAGCGGAATGTCACGTGAGGGGAATCCTTTCTGTGCCTCCACGTATGCATCAACCTCATAGTTGAGGCAGCACTTGAGCTTGGCGCACTGGCCGGCCAGCTTCTGCGGGTTCATGGAGAGGTCCTGGAATCGGGCCGCCCCGGTTGAGACCGATACAAAACTGGTCATCCATGTGGTGCAGCAGAGTTCTCGTCCGCAGGGGCCTATACCACCTATGCGTCCTGCCTCCTGACGGGCACCAATCTGTTTCATCTCAATGCGTACGTGGAAGGCATCGGCCAATACCTTAATGAGCTGGCGGAAATCCACACGGCCATCAGCAATGTAGTAGAAGATGGCCTTGAGTCCGTCACCCTGATACTCCACGTCACCGATCTTCATCTCCAGACCCAGGTCCTTGGCAATCTGGCGGGAGCGTATCATGGTGTCATGCTCGCGGGATTTGGCCTCGGCATACTTCTCCATATCTACCTCACGGGCCTTACGATAAACTCGCTTTATCTCTATGTCGGGGCGCAGGTTGGCCTTTTTCATCTGGAGTTTGACCAAGCGGCCGGTCATGGTTACAGTGCCTATATCGTGACCGGGATTGGATTCAACAGCAACGATATCGCCTTTTTCAAGAGGCAGGTTGTTTGAGTTGATGAAGAATCCCTTGCGGGTGTTCTTGAACTGAACCTCCACATATTCGCAGTCATCGGCTCCGGGTACGCCTGCCAAGTAGTCAAAAGAGTGCAGTTGGCCCATGCCGCGGCCGCAACCCTTGCAGCATATACCGCCGCTTCCGTTATTGAGTATGAAATCCTGATCCATATCTTATTGTTTCATTAGCATGATGGTCTTGAGTGAAAGGTCAAAGAATACCATCTTGGAATTAACGTTCTGTTCTATATCTCGTTGGGCATCGGACAGAGTGTCCATAAGCCCTATAATGTTGTTCTCATTTACGTATGGGGCGAACCTTACCGAGAACTGTCTCTCCTGATCTGTCAGATAGTTGAGGTCAGGATTATGGAAGTTGCAGATAAAGTTCTCCCTTATCATGCGCTGGCAGTAGGCAAGGAACCGTTTTTGCCACTCGCGGCCTCCACCTGCTATGCTCTCTGACCACCGTTTAAGGTCCTTGAGTTTACGGCCGTATGCCAGACGCATAAGTTGGGTAAAATAGTCAAAGAACTCTTCACTTTCTGTATTAACACGCAGAGCACTCATGGCTTTGAACCAACTTCCACCGCTCAGATGTGCAATCTTTTGTGCGGCATCCGGTTCAAGTTGATAACCGGCACCCTGAAGCCTTTTTGCAATCTCATGCTCCGGAATCCGCCTGAAATCTATGCGCTGCGTACGGCTCAGTATTGTCTCCAGCATCTGCTCAGGGGCATCGGTTGTAAGTATGAATACCGTTTGGGCGGGCGGCTCCTCCAGCAGCTTGAGCAGCGAGTTGGCACACTGGGGGTTCATTTTCTCTGCATGCCATATAATCATTATCTTGTAACCGCCCTCTACGGATTTGAGTGACAGTTTGGACATTATTGATTCACTCTCCGTAACGAATATGCTGGCTTGTTTGTTATCTGCATTGATTGCCGATAACCACTCCTCGAATCCAAAGTATTGCTTGTCAAGAACGGTTTCACGCCATGTAGTTATCTCATCGTCCGATACAGTGGTGCGCTCTGAACTTTTGCTCTTGTTTATTACAGGGAACACAAAGTGCAGGTCGGGGTGGACCAGTTTGTCCATCTTTACGCACGATGGGCAGGTGCCGCAGGAGTCGGCAGCAGTGCCTTTGTCGCGGCAGAGCAGATAGCGGGCAAAAGCAATGGCTGTCTGCAACTTGCCTACCCCCTCGGGACCGCAGAACAGCAGTGCGTGGGGCACAGTTCCGGCCTGAGCGTCCTTTATGAGCCGCTCTATTACCTCCTGCTGTCCTATTATGTCCTTAAAGTACATTGGCTTTGGCGTTGGCTTTGGCGTTGGCTTTGGCTTTGGCCATCCGGCGTGTGGCTTTCGGCCTAAAGGCCGCTTTGTAGCCAACGCCAATGCCAACGCCAACGTTTATTATAAAATGCTGCAACCCTGGCAAGGCTTGAGCTGCTTGAAGAAGTCATTGCCCTTGTCATCAACCAGGATGAATGCCGGGAAGTCCTCAACCTCAATCTTCCAGATGGCCTCCATGCCCAACTCCGGGTACTCAACGCACTCAATTGACTTGATGTTGTTCTGGGCCAGGATGGCAGCGGGGCCGCCTATTGAACCCAGGTAGAATCCGCCGTGTTTCTTGCAGGCATCGGTAACGGCCTGTGAGCGGTTACCCTTGGCCAGCATGATCATCGAGCCTCCGTTGTCCTGGAACTCATCAACGTAGGGATCCATACGTCCTGCAGTGGTGGGGCCCATTGATCCGCAAGCCATTCCGGCAGGGGTCTTGGCGGGACCTGCGTAGTATATGGGGTGCTCCTTAAGGTACTGAGGCATAGGCTCACCTGCATCAAGGCGTGCCTTGATCTTGGCGTGGGCTATGTCACGACCTACTATGATGGTTCCGTTAAGGCTCAAACGGGTGCTTACGGGATACTGTGAGAGCTGCTTGCAGACTTCGGCCATGGGACGGTTCAGGTCTACCTTTACGGCATCGCCCTCACCTGCCTGACGGAGCTCTTCGGGAATCAGTTCGTATGGTTTGTCGTCCATCTTCTCAATCCAGATACCGTCCTTGTTTATCTTGGCCTTGATGTTACGGTCGGCACTGCAGCTTACACCCAGACCTATGGGGCAGCTTGCACCGTGACGCGGCAGACGGATAACACGAACATCATGAGCCATATACTTGCCGCCGAACTGTGCGCCAAGACCAATTTTGTAAGCCTCCTGCAGGAGCTGCTTTTCAAGCTCTACGTCGCGGAATGCGCGGCCGGTCTCATCGCCGGTGGTGGGCAGTGAGTCATAATAGTGGGTCGATGCCAGCTTGACTGTAAGCAGGTTCTTCTCGGCGCTGGTACCGCCTATCACGAATGCAATGTGGTAGGGCGGGCAGGCTGCCGTACCTAAGCTCTTCATCTTCTCCACCAGGAACGGAATCAGTGTGCCGGGATTCTGGATGCGGGCCTTGGTCTCCTGATACAGGTATGTCTTGTTGGCCGATCCGCCGCCCTTGGTAACCATCAGGAAGCGGTACTCCATACCCTCGGTTGCCTCTATGTCAATCTGGGCGGGCAGGTTGCACTTTGTGTTGACCTCATTGTACATATCCAGAGGAGCATTCTGGCTGTAGCGCAGGTTCTCCTCGGTATAGGTCTTGTAAACGCCCTCGGAGAGTGCCTCCTCATCACAGAATCCGGTCCAGACCTGCTGGCCCTTCTCACCGTGGATGATTGCGGTTCCGGTATCCTGGCACAGAGGCAGCTTGCCCTTGGCCGATACCTCGGCATTGCGCAGGAATGTAAGTGCTACATATTTATCGTTATCTGATGCCTCGGGGTCACGCAGTATCTTGGCTACCTGCTCGTTGTGTGAACGGCGCAACAGGAAACTTACATCGCGGAATGCGGCATTGGCCATACGGGTCAGACCCTCCTTCTGAACTTTGAGGATAGGTTTGCCCTCAAACTCGCTTACACTTACATAGTCCTTGGTGAGCAGATAGTACTCTGTCTCATCCTTGCCCAGCTGGAACATGGGCGCATACTTGAAATTTGCCATATTCGTTATGTTTTTGTTGTACTTTGGCTTTGGCTTTGGCATTGGCTTTCATACGGCGTGTGGCTTTCGGCCTATAGGCCGCTTTGTAGCCAACGCCAATGCCAACGCCAATGTTTATTTTACTCACTATCCGGATAGAGGAAATCGTTGTAGGGGTACTTCTGTACATGCAGTTGCTTTACTCTATCGTATAATACTTTACGCATATTCTCAATTCCGGTCTTCTTGAGTGCCGATACAAACAGGCACTCGCCGTTAAGACGTCCCATCCAGGTGCGCTGAAGCTCCTCCATGGTGATGTTCTCACGTGTGGCGGGGGTCAGGTCATCGGCCTCCTTCTCTATCCAGGTGTAGGCATCGGTCTTGTTAAAGAGCACTATCTTGGGTTTGTCGCCGGCGCCAAGGTCGGCCAGGGTCTTATCCACCACCTTCATCTGGTCTTCAAAATCGGGGTGCGATATATCCACCACGTGTATGAGCAGGTCTGCCTCACGGACCTCATCCAGTGTGGATTTGAATGACTCCACAAGGTCAGTTGGCAGCTTGCGTATGAATCCTACGGTGTCCGAGAGCAGGAACGGCAGGTTATCCACCACCACCTTACGCACCGTTGTGTCAAGGGTTGCAAAGAGTTTGTTCTCGGCAAACACATCGCTCTTGGAGAGCAGGTTCATAAGGGTGGATTTGCCTACGTTGGTGTAACCTACAAGCGCCACGCGGATAAGACGGCCGCGGTTCTTGCGCATGGTGGATTTCTGGCGGTCTATATCGGCCAGCTGCTCCTTGAGCCAGCTTATGCGCTTGGTGATTATTCGGCGGTCCATCTCAAGCTGGGTCTCACCGGGACCGCGCAATCCTACAGTACCCTTACCGCCACCGGCACCGGAACCACCGCCCTGACGCTCCAGGTGGGTCCACATTCGCTGCAGTCGGGGCAGCAGATAGCGGTACTGAGCCAGCTCCACCTGTGTCTTGGCGTGGGCCGTCTGCGCACGCATGGCGAATATATCCAGAATCAGCGATGTGCGGTCCAGGACCTTTACTCCCAGCACGCTCTCTATGGCCGACATCTGCTTGGCAGTGAGCTCATCGTCAAAGATTGCCATTCCCACCTCATTCTCCATATCCTCCATGCGCTTGATGTAGTCACGCATCTCCTCAAGCTTACCCTTGCCCACGTAAGTGGCGGCAAGAGCCTGGGGTATCTTCTGCGTGAAACGGCGCATCACGCGCACGCCGGCGGTATCGGCCAGGAACTCCAGCTCGTCAAGATACTCCGTTGTCTTGCGCTCGTCCTGATCCTGCGTTATGATACCCACCAGTATGGCGGTCTCGGCTTTCTTTTCGGTTATGACTTGGAACTCCTCCTTCATTCTACGTTGGCGTTGGCTTTGGCGTTGGCTCCGCCTAAAACTATCACAATCTCACCCTTGGGCTCGTGGGCCTTGAAGTGAGCAAGTACTTCACTCAAACTGCCGCGCACGCACTCCTCATGAACTTTTGAGATTTCACGACAGACAGCAACCTTGCGCTCCGGACCGAACGCCTCTATGAACTGCTCCAGCGCCTTGATGAGACGGAACGGAGACTCGTAGAACACTATGGTGCGGGGTTCGTCCTTAAGAGCGTTGATGCGCGTCTGGCGGCCTTTCTTCTGCGGCAGGAATCCCTCAAACAGGAACCTATCACAAGGCAGACCCGAGTCAATCAGCGCCGGCACGAAAGCCGTGGCGCCCGGCAGGCACTCCACATCAACACCCTGCTGCACGCACTCCCTTACCAGCATGAACCCGGGGTCCGATATGCCCGGCGTACCCGCATCGCTTATAAGCGCCACAGACTCACCAGCCTTAATACGGTTTGCCATAGTGGCCGATGTCTCATGTTCGTTGAACTTATGGTGTGACTGCAACGGCTTATGAATATCGTAGTGCTTGAGCAGGACGGAACTGGTCCGGGTATCCTCGGCCAGGATAAGGTCCACCTCCTTAAGGATGCGTAATGCCCTCAAGGTTATGTCCTCAAGATTTCCCACCGGGGTGGGTACCAGATATAACTTTCCTGCCATCGTGTATGCGCGCGTGCGTTGCAAAACACAAAAGTAGTCAAAATCCCCGTATCTGACGCTTTTTTTGCTTAAGTTTGCATATCGGATGAGGTGAGAGTATGAAAACAAAGATAAAGAATCCTGATTTCTATATCGGCTTGTTGCTGTTTGCCGCCATGGTTGCGGCGATATCACTTTTTGCCCCCTACAGGATAGGTTTTAAGGAGCAGTTGGGCATTTTTTATCTCAGTCCGGAGCGTCTTTCCTGGTATCTTTCCAATCCGGGTCTGCCGGCAGCCATCGGCGGAGACTGGTTGACCCAGTTCTATTATAATAATGCCCTGGGTATAGTGATTACCTCAATCCTGCTGCTGAGTCTATGGGTCGGTATAAGGCGACTGTTCAGACTGGCCGGAGCGGAGAACCCATCATATATAGTTGCTCTGCTGCCTGTGACTGCCGCAGGAGCATGCATCGTTCTGCCCAATTATCCTGTTTCGGAACTGTTGGGACTCCTGTTTGCAGTGTGGGCCGCATCCGGCATCTGCCATATGAGGCAATCCCGGATAAGAAGCGTTTTTATCGGTACGGCAGTTCCGGTCCTGTTCATACTTGCCGGAGGAAATGCGGTTACTTTCGGCATTATATGTCTGTTGATTCGGACCGGCAGTTTCAGGCAGAATGTGTTGCCGGTCATCATCGGGCTTGCAGTAACGTTTTTCCTGGCCCGCCTTTACAACCTTACTCCCATTCAGGCTTTGATGTATCCGGTTGTCATGGTGAATATTCTTCCCAGGGTGCCGGTTCTGCTGCTCATGCCGCTTTCAGTTATAGTCTGTCTGGTGGTGTCATATCTGAGGAAACCCCTGATTCCGAACGTGGCTACCGCTTTGTGCACGGTCATCATCATTTGCACATCGTTCAGGGATCCGGTCATGGAGTTCTCTTACAGAATAGGTACCATAGCCTACAAGACCGAAGACTGGAATCAGATCAGGTCTGAGGCGGAGAAACGTCTGGACATAATCTACGGTCTCTTTTACCGAAACCTCTCATACGCCCGTGAAGGCAGGTTGCCCGATAAGCTGGCGGATTGTGACCAGGGCAAAAATTCGGACGGACTGTTCCTGATAACCGGATATAATGAGAACTATCTCTCCACTTATTTCTTTATCGATGCCCTTCTTGAGATGGGCGATCTGTCTCAGGCCATAGACTGCGCCCTGATGGCCCAGGCCTCAACGCCCGGCCATTGCCCCACACGCATTATCCGCCGACTGGCCGAGATATCCGTAACGGCGGCAGACTATCCGGTAGCTCTAAAGTATCTGTACATCCTGTCCAGGACCCGAATGCACAGGGAGTGGGCGGAGAATCTTATCAGATGCATAGATACTGACAGCATTCCTGAAAAGTATCTGACCTGGCGTTCCCGGACCTCGGTCAAGGACAGGTTCTATGAACTTGGCGCCATCCGCTCCTCCCTAAACTCCATTATAGTGGATTGTCCTGCCAACAAGGTTGCCATAGACTATCTTATGTGCTCGTGTCTGCTGGATGGCAATCTGGATGCCTTCAAGTCTCTCTACAATCAGTTCTGGGCGGACGGGCTGGACCGGAATCATAAGGTCCCGGAACTTTACAAGGCTGCAATGTCAGCAAATACCGGAAACTGATACCGTCTAAAAACAAATACGGCAATGAAAAAGAAATTGATATTCATATCACTGACGGTGTTGCTCCTGACTTCCTGCAGCGATGTTCAAGACAGCGGTTTTTCAGGGCTTTTTCCTGACTATTCGGACGTTACCATACCTTGCAATATCGCCCCCTTGAATTTCCGTGTCGGTGCAGCAGACAGGATTATTGTACAGGTAAAAGGAGGTTCGGCGGAGTATGAGTTCAAAGGCAGAAATGGGCTTGTCAGATTCCCCGTAAGGAGATGGCATTCTATGCTTGATGCCGAGAAGGGAGGTAAGGTAACCGTTACCGTCCGTGCAAAAGGTGTGGGCGGGGCACCGGACTACAACACATCATTCAGTTGGACCATATTGACTGATTCCATAGACAAGTATCTGAGTTACCGACTGATTGAGCCGGCATATGAGGTATGGAACCGGATTCAGATTGAGCAGCGAGATATAGAGAGTTTCCGCACTGTACTGCTGGGTGACAACCGCAGTGCCGGACACAGTTGCATGAACTGTCATACATCCAACCGTAACGGGACATCGTTCATGCATCTGCGTGGTCCCGGCGGCGGAACTATACTGAACCGTAACGGAAAACTTCTTAAACTGAACACCAGGACAGACCATACAGGTGGCGGTGTATACGGAGATATCACGGCAGATGGCCGTTACGGTGTCTTTACCACAGCGGATATCACATTTGCAGTCCATACCCGCCGTGATTTGAGGATGGAGGTCTACGACAAACGCAGTGACCTGGTGGTGATTGATTTTGACAACCTGACCGTAACCGAAAGCCCCGCCACCAGCGGAGATGAATACCAGGAGACATTCCCCTGTTTTTCGGCCGATGGCAGGACCATATTCTTCTGCAGAGCGGTTCATCACGAGCAGCCTGACAGCATATCGGATATGCACTATGATATTGCTGTAGTGCAGTTTGATCCTGAGACCGGCAGAATGGGGGACAAGGCGATTACCATTATTCAGGCCGGCAACAGGCTCTCTTTCAGCCATCTAAAGGCATCTCCCGACGGCCGTTGGCTTATGGTTACAGCCGCCCAATACGGCACCTTCCCCATATGGCACAAGGAGAGTGAGTTATGGCTCATAGACCTCAAAACCCGTAAAGTTGACGTCTTGCCGGGACTGAATGCGAATGGTGCAGATACCTATCACTCCTGGAGCAGCAACAGCCGTTGGATAGTGTTCGCTTCCAAACGTGATGACTTGGTATATGGCCGTCCGTACATAGCATATATAGGTCCGGACGGGAGTGTGGGTAAACCGTTTGTGCTCCCCCAAAAGGATCCGGACATATACCGTACAACTCTCAAATCATTTAACATTCCGGAATTGTACGATATACCAGAGATATATAATGCACGTAAAACCGCATCATTCTACAATGATGTCAAGACCGTGCAGGTTGAGTACAAACCATAAAAAATAAAGAGATGTCATTTACTGGATTCAGGATAGCGCTGTGTAAGGGCTGGACATACATAATATGCTCTCTGTCAGTTGCCTTGTTGACGCTGGTGAGCTGCCGCAGCAAGAAGGTTACCAAGACCCCGGATGAACCTGTACAATCCCAGGAAACTGCCGAGGTTGTGGATGAATACATTTCAACCAGAGCCGGCAACCTTAATCAGACGCTTATCTTGCCCGGTGATTCCAGGGAGGTGCAGGATATGATCAGACAGGTTAACAGCCTTAAGAAGGACCTGTCGGACCGGATGAACTCCGTAATCTACGGTACACCGGAGATGATGCAGCGCCGCGCCCAAGAGAACCGGGTAATGAGAGCCAGGATTGACTCAATAGACAACGTAATAAAAAAGACACGCCAGAAATAAATGGAATCTCGTTGGGGCTTGACTAAAAGATTGCTTCTGGAGTCCAGTCGCGCCGCATTCAGGACTCAGATACTGGAACACAGGCTCACTCAACTTTTCTGGGAGTGCACTCTGCGTTGCAACCTTAACTGTCGTCACTGCGGTAGTGACTGCCGCAAGACTGCCGGACTGAAGGATCCCCCTGTGAGCGACCTGCTGGGTGTATTGGATAGCCGGCCCAAGGATTTTGACCCTGGGCGTTGCGTGGTGATTACCACCGGTGGAGAGCCTCTGGTTCGTCCGGATATACTGCAAGTGGGCGAACAGATCAAGCGGCGCGGATTCCTGTGGGGGATGGTTACCAACGGAATGCTTCTGACCCGCGACAAGGTGAATGAACTTGTAGATACCGGTCTTGATACAGTGGCTATGAGTTTTGACGGATTTGAGAGTGAACACAACTGGATGCGCGGCAGTGAACTTAGTTATAAGCGGGCCGATGCAGCACTGGACTGGTTTAACGGGCATCCGGATCTTACCTGGGATGTAATTACCTGCGTAAACCAGCGCAATTTCAGTTACCTGACCGAGTTCAAGGAGTATCTTATAAGCCGTGGGGTAAGAATGTGGCGCATATTTACCGTAGCCCCTATGGGCAGGGCTGTAAGTGAGCCGGAACTTATGCTGTCCGATGAGCAGTTCCGTCAGTTGATGGACTTTATTGCAGTAGTGCGTCGCGAGGGCAGAATAGAACTGAATTACTCATGCGAGGGTTTTGTAGGCCGTTACGAGGGTCTGGTGCGCGACCATCTGTTTCACTGCGTAGCAGGTGTCAGTGTGGCATCCATTCTCAGTGACGGTTCTATCTCCGGTTGTCTGAGCATACGCAGTGACTATCATCAGGGCAATATCCACAAGGATGATTTCTGGCAGGTCTGGGAGAAAGGATTCAAGCCCTACCGCAACCGTCGCTGGATGAAAAAGGACGATTGCGTTCACTGCAAAGCATGGCGCTATTGTCTGGGAGGCGCAATGCATCTGCGCGACTCCTCCGGCTCCATGCTCTCCTGCAATTACCTCAAGCTGACCCGTTAGTGACGCAAAGGGGTATTTCTTTCAGTCGCTTCGCTTGGTGAAGGTTTAGCTCGACGGCCCCAGAGGGGGAAAGTCAAAGCGTCCCTTCGGGCCGAGCGCGTTTTGCGTCGTTATCTGATGAAGTTGGTTCTGAGCGGTGGCTCTTTTTCGGGATGACCGTCTTGGGCTACATTCAGCTTTTTGATCATCCAGGCCATGTTGCGCCCCAGTGTCCGCATTGTCTGCATACCCTCTTCGTCCTGTTTTACCTGTCCGGGAGTCTGGCCGTAAGCCATGTTCCAGTACTGTGAACTAACCACGGGCATATTGGTGATAGTAAAGTACTTGTTGAGACGGTCAAATGCGGCCGATGCACCTCCGCGACGGCAAACCACCACACTGGCGGCGGGTTTGTACTGCAACTGCTGGCTCAAAGTATAGAACACGCGGTCCAGCAATGCGCAGAGCGAACCATTGGGGCCTCCATAATATACTGGTGATCCGACCACAAGTCCGTCGATGCCGTCTTGCACTGTCCTCCATATCTTGTAGTAAAGATCATCGTTATATGTGCATCGGCCGGTCTTGCCGCAATATCCACATGCTATACAACCATGAATGGCATCTTTGCCGATGCTCACAATCTCTGTCTCAATGCCCTCTGTGTTGAGTGTGTTGGCTACCTCGGTTAGGGCTTGGAAGGTGTTGCCGTGCTCTTTGGGGCTTCCGTTTATTAATAATACTTTCATGATGCAAAGATAATTTTTTAGCTCGGAGTTATCACCGCAATTGACCAGAACCTGGTCAATTGAGGAATGATGACCCCTGTCCCTTGGCCACGGGCCATCATTCCAACAAAAAATAAACTCAAAACCCCTTGAAAGCAAGCTTTCAGATGATTTTGAGTTTATTTTTTGTTGGTGATCCGCTCGGGGTTCGAACCCGAGACCCCATCCTTAAAAGGGATGTGCTCTACCTGCTGAGCTAGCGGATCTACCTATAATTGCTGTTAAGCGGGTGCAAAATTATGCCTTTTTGCGGAGGTGGACAAACTTTTTGGGATTTATTTGACTATCTTGATGGTGCGGTTGCCTGTTTTGAGCAGATATATCCCTGAACCAAGGTCATTAAGGTCAAATGGTTGGTCACAACTTCGGTCGGTGTGGGTCTTGACGGGGCGTCCGCTCAGGTCATATATGGTATAACGGGATGCCCCTTCCGAAACCTCCTCATCCTGTTTATCCGTGGTAAACTGGAGTTTGTCAGAGCCGGACAGTTTGCGGCTTTGCGACGTTCCGTCCGAATAGGTGGCTATAACGTTGCCATCCTTGAATGATATCTTGCGCAGATTGTCCAAGTCCAGGCTTTTGGTGAGGCTGTCGGATGCGACAACATCATTAATCTGACTGAAAAGATTGACAGTCAGAAGTGTCGTCAACATCAGTATGATCAGCCTTCTCATTTACTTGGACAGACCGGACATGACCAGTCCTCCGGTTTGCGTTATCGTTCCTTTTACATATAAAGCTTTTGTCTCATCAGACAGTGAGTAGGCGAATGTGTTGCCGCCTGTCACGTTAAGTCCTGTCTCTACATAGACCGCAGTCTTTGCAGCACTGATACCCAACGATGTGCCATCATTTACAGACATGGAGATGACATCTATGGCGCGTGACCTGATCTTATTTCCGTCACCGTCATAATCGTCTCCATTCGTTACCAATGACAGCGCCGAACTCCCCAAGGTCACATCGGATGCGGCATTTATACACTTACTGCCATTGCCGGCGCTGAACAGATATACATCAGAGCCTGAGATTGAAAGACTGCTCTTGGCGCGGATGCAGGCAGCCGATGACCAGTCATTCTCATCCTCGTCAAACAGCGGGTCACCCTGGGTGGTCAGGTTGATGTATGAATCCTTAATTACCATTTCACCGCTGGCGGTAAGGCATTTGGAAGCAGCACCCTGAGTTGATGCAGTTACAGTTCCGTTCTCAATGGTAAGGTTTCCGGTGGTCGTGACTGAGTGGCCTTTTGCGTCTGTAGTCACAATATTGAGGTTCCCTCCTCCGATTTTCACGCAAGCCACATCGGGTTCAAGAGAATAATCCGATACTATTCCGTCATCGCTGCAACTGATATCAAGAGATCCTCCGTAGAGCTCAAACGGACCGCGGCGTACGGTCACTCCGTCACCTGAGGATTTGACGGTAATATTACCGCCGTACATCAGAAAACGGTCCTTGGTGTTGAAACCGTCCTTGATTGATGTTATGTTGATGTTACCTGCGTTGTAGCGCAACCTTATGTAGTCGTCACTGCAGATACCATGACCTCCCAATGACGTAACGTTCAGTGTACCGGGTCCGCTGAATACCAACTGGCCTTCACTGAAGAAAGTACCTTTCTGGCTTTCGCCGTCGGTCTGGGTGTAAACTGCGCCGTCCTTCAGGTTATTGACTTTGTCAAGAGGCATGTTGACCAGGATGGTTTTGCCGGACTGTATGTTGATGGCCGGGCCGTTCGGGTTGGTGATGTCAACGCCATACAGTTCCAGGATGAATTTTTTGTTGTTGTCATCGGTCTCCGTGACATTCATGTCGGCAACCTTGAATGAACCGTCAGAGGTAGTCCCCTGCAGACGGTATTTCATCTTGCCCTTTGTAGACTGTACGGTTACATGACCTTGGTCCTTGGTGATTGTCACACCGCTGGGAACGGTTCCGGACCATGTGACATCATTGCCTGCCCAAGTGAATACGATAGAGTTCTTTACGCTGAAATTCTCAATGTAATCACTGTAATCATCGGCATCCTCATCCGGTGCGGGAGGTTCCGTTGCGGATCTGGGCTGGGGAGTCTCGGCGTTGTCAATGGCGCTTCTGAAATCCGATGCATCCGGGAATGCAGAGAATGAAATGCCTGAAGGATAGCTGTATGTGACGCTGTCCAGCATGTTCTTGGAGTACGATGCCACGCGGCTGTCACTGAAGCAGTACTTTACGATGTTGCCGTTGTCGGCCTCCTGAATATCGTCCAATGCGGAATGGGCTATGTATCTCACGATACCGTCTTTCTGATAGAAGACCATGGGACCCTCATCGGATGCCAGTGTGGTAAATGACTTGACTGTTCCGGTATACTCGTGGCCGTCCAAGGTTATGCAGGCCACATAATAATATCTGGTGTCGGGGTCAAGGCCGCTCACGGCAGCACTGAATGTCTTGCTGCTTTCAGTAACGCTGTCTGCGAATACTCTGATACCGTTCTGCCTGACAGCTTCTGCATTGCCGGCAGTGGAATTATAGTAAAAACATGCAATACCGCCCAATCCGTCAGCATCGGTGATAGCGCATGTCGCTGTCATTATGGCTGATTTCTTTTTAATGTCTGTGGCATCGCCGGTGGTTATCTCCACTTTTGCGTTGCCGGTATTCACGGGATCGGTATTGCCGCCGTCCTTCTTGGAGTCGTCGTCAGGATTGCAACCTGTCAATAACAGTGCCGCAGCAGCCAGGATTGCTGCCAGTGCCGGAATATGCAGTCTTTTCATGTAAAAAGTCCTTTAGAATTTGAATGTATAGTTTATGCTGACAGCCGATTTTACCGACTCGTCATCGTCAATGCGGTTCTGCCAGATGTATGCCAGCTGGAACGCATGTTTCTTTTTAAGCGTGAAACCTGTACCGGCTGTAAGACGCCCCTTCTCAAAAGCTTCCCTTCCGCTCAAATCAGAAAACACCTCATATGATACAAAAGGATCCAGCTTGAAATGCGGTATGTCATAATCCACCGATATGCGGCTTCTAAGGATTACCTTTGATGAAGGCTTTACGCTGACAACGGTTATGCTATCCTCATAATAGGACTCTCCGGTAATCATGTCGGTTTTCTCACTGAAGCGGTGCTTGTCCCTGATGTCAGCCTTGCCGCAGGAGTATGTGTATTGTCCGCGCTCGCGCAGGCTGAACTTGAACCTGCCGACCTCATATCCGGCCGATACGGAAGCGCTGAAACGGTGACGGCTCTCCAGAAAGTCATTGGTGAGATTAAAGTCAATATGGTTGTCCAGATAATACTGAGCAGGCATACCGTCTTCCTGCTCAAACAACTCCGGATCACGTTTGTCGGTCGTATACTCCTGACGGTTGGATAACATGTATCTGTAGCCAAGGTCTGCCCTGACATTGAATGTCTTGTCCTTGTTGCGGTACAGACGCTTGCTTACCGATGCTCCTGCCGACCAGCGGTCAGTTTCTGTAAAGAAACCGGTCTGACGCCACTCGGCCTCAAACTCGGCATTCATCCCTTTGGGAAGGTCCTTCTTAAGGCCGGCCCCGGTCCAAAGACCGGTTCCGGACTGGGCCGTAGCACTGCCTTGTGCCATGATAAACATGACTGCTACGGCAATTAATGCCCGGATGCCGGATTTGTCTCTGTATAGTCTCATCTTATCTTACCTGTTTTCATTACGGTGTCAATGGTTCCGAACTCATCCATTATGGGTTCATAATAGATCTTGATAATGGCGGAATCCTTGAGAAAATCCACATTACCCACTTCAATTCGGATAATCTTTAGACCAAGGCGTTTCTCCAGGTCAGCCTTCAGTTCCTCCTCCTTTCCATGCGCCACCAGTTTTACATTGTCATATTTGATAAGCTTGGAGGGAACATGTTTCATCCACTTTGTGTTCTCGCAGATGGCCAGGGCTATTATGAAAATCAGGTTTGTAGCCAGCAGCTCAAAGTAACTCACGCTGGTAGCCAGACCGTTTATTGCAGCTACTGCGATTATAACGAACATATAGGTCATCTCACGGATGGGAACCTGCTCAGTACGGTACTTTATGATTCCGAATATGGCAAACAGACCCAGCGCGAATCCTATCTTGAGCTTGACACCGCCCATAAGGTAGATGAGAAGGAAAATGCTCACTCCTATAATGGAGAATGTAAAGTAATAGTCACGTCTTTTGGCCTTGGGATAATAGAAGGCATGGACTATGATGCCTATGGTTATGATATTGATCAGAAGACGGATTACCATCTCCCAGATGCTTGGCCACGAAGGCCAGAAAGGTGTGGAGCCAAGTGTAGAGAGCAGACTTTCGGTCTCTTCTCCAAACAGTTCGGTTTCTTCGGATGCTGTAGCAGCCAACTGGCTGAGCCCGCCTATCAGCGGGGTTAAAAGATTCATAAGCATATTGATGTGATTTTTTCTATTTTTCTGATTCTTTCGTTGAAAAGGTTCCTTTTTATATCTGGAGTGGTGAGAGCCATTCCGATGCAGTACTTGCTGAAACCGCTCGGAAATATCCTAAGTTCACGCAACAGGTCCTGGATAGGAGAGTACGTGTTGCCGTCGCGTTTTACCTCTATTACCACCAGGTTGTCCATGTCCCGGTCCAGGCCGGTCTCACTGTTGTGGAATGAGAGATGCCGGTCAATGGTGAGCCTTTCGGTCTTGGCGTTGTTCACCAGGGTTATCCGTCTGAAATGGTTGGCCACCTTAGGCATCATATCGCTTAGCGGAATGGAAAGCATGGCGTTCTCCTGAACGAACTCAGCGGCACCCTCCTGAATGAACGTGTCCGCTCCGGTAAGGTGGATGCGTTTCTTTTTGGTGCGGCCGTGGTTGTTCTTGAGTTTTATCTCAAAAAAATGGTCTCCCGTATCGACATAAGTGCGGATGCGTACCTTCTGGCGGGTCAGATGTCCGTTGTGATGGTGCAGGTACATTGTGTTGAATCTGTCATCAAGATAGAGGGTCCGATACTCAGACTGGCGTATCCCATTGATAGACTGAACCATGTAATCATCTCCGGCCATCTCAAGAAGCCTGTAAAGCTGTGTTTCGTTTGCCAGATATTTGCTGTCAATCCTGTTCATCAGACGTATCGATGACATCTCGTCGAGAGAGATGGTGTTGAATCCGTCAAGTATTTGTGAACAGTCGGTCAGCATCAGGTTATTTTTTTAATCATGCAAAAATAGTAATAATATATGGTATTTTGAACAAAATTAACCTATCTTTGAGGCCAAACGAAAAACAACCCTGTTATGTTTGATGTAAATAATTGTCTTAATGAGGCTGAGGAGCAGATGGAGATGGCCATCATGCACCTGGAAGATGAGTTTGCCCATATTCGCGCCGGAAAGGCCAATGTACGTATCCTGGATGATATCCGCGTGGATTCATACGGCTCTATGGTGGCTCTCAATAATGTGGCTGCGCTGTCAACTCCCGATGCCCGCACCATTGCCATCCGTCCCTGGGACAAGAATATGATCAAGGTCATTGAGAAAGCAATCATTGACTCATCTGTAGGTATCATGCCCACCAATAACGGTGAAATTATCCGTCTGGCCATTCCGCCATTGACCGAGGAGCGTCGCCGTGACCTTGTAAAGCAGAGCGGAAAGGTGACCGAGAGCACCAAAGTATCGGTACGCAACGCCCGTCGTGAATCCATTGATGCCCTTAAGAAGGCTCAGAAGGACGGTCTGCCCGAGGATGCAGAGAAGGATGCAGAGGACAAGCTGCAGAAACTGCATGACAAGTACATAAAGAAGGCCGACGAGCTCTTTGCCGAGAAGGAGAAAGAGATAATGACCGTATAACGGCTGATGCGCGGATTAGTTATTCGTAATACAGGCAGCAGTTATCTGGTACGGACCGCTGACGGACGCGACCAGGAGTGCCGCATTAAGGGAACGTTCCGCATCAAAGGCATTAAAAGCACCAATCCCGTAGCCGTTGGCGACTACGTGGAGTTCAGCCCGGCACCAGACGGGGAGCCGGCATATATCACAGGCATAGAGGAGCGCCGTAACTACATAATACGGCGTTCCTCTAATCTTTCCAAACAGTCCCATATTCTGGCCTGCAATCTGGACCAGTGCCTGCTGGTGGTTACAGTCAACCACCCTGTAACTTCTACCGTTTTCATCGACAGATTCCTGGCATCGGCCTGGGCTTACAGGGTCCCGGTGATCCTGGTTTTCAATAAGTCGGACCTGCTGACTGCAGAGGATAGGATTACAGCCGATGAGCTTACCGCACTGTACCGTTCCATAGGATATGAATGCGTGGAGTGCGATGCCTTGCACGGAGAGGGTGTGGACAGTGTCCGCAGTCTTCTTAAGGATAAGGTGTCACTTATAGCAGGTAACTCCGGAGTGGGAAAGAGCACTCTTGTAAACCGTATCCTGCCTGACCTGAACCAGCGTACCGGCCAGATATCGGAGAAACATGATACCGGCATGCATACCACCACATTCTCCGAGATGTTCCCACTGCCAGAGGGCGGCTGGATCATTGACACTCCGGGAATCAAAGGATTCGGTACATTCGATATGGAGCACGAGGAGATAAGCCACTATTTCCCCGAGATTTTCAAGTATTCTGCTGATTGCCGTTACGGCAACTGCATGCACACAAACGAGCCCGACTGCGCTGTAAAAAGCGCGGTGGAATCGGGAAAAATCCATCTCTCCCGCTACACCAGCTACCTCAGCATGCTGGACGACGAAACCGAGGACAAATACCGTAAAGAGAATTGAGCAGAAGCTTGCTAAGCGAGCGGAACAGAAGGGATATATAATCTCGGAAACCATGGCCGCCCGTGGGCTTGTGAACGGGAGGGGCCCGCAGCACAAGAAGATGTCCTGGAAGGTAGGAGTTTACTCATGCCTTTCAGGGCGTCTTATTGGGGTGTGGGAGGGATAGCGCCGCAAGGCGCGTAGTTTCAGAGATTATATATCCCTTCTGTTCCCCTTAAAAAAACACAAAGGTTAACCTTTTCGGTGCAATTGGAGTCTGGGAGGGATAGCGCCGCAAGGCGCGTAGTTTCAGATACTGATACCCCAAAAAGTTCCCTTAAAATAACGCACAAAGTACACAGAAGGAACCGTCCCTATTGTGTATTCAATTCTCAATTTATCTTCGCTTTCTAAAGAATTCCTGAACTATTCCGGCGCACTCATCGGCCAGGATGCCCGATAATACCTCTGTTTTGGGGTGGAGTGCGTTCGGGGCGTAGAGGGTGTAGCCGCGTTTGGGATCCGATGCGCCATAGACCAGACGCTGCAATTGTGACCAACCTATTGCACCGGCGCACATGGTGCAGGGCTCAAGCGTTACATAAAGGGTGCACTGGTCCAGATATTTGCCACCCAGATATGAGGCGGCGGCAGTGATTGCCTGCATCTCGGCATGGGCAGTGACATCGGTCAGGGTCTCTGTCAGGTTATGGGCACGGGCTATCACCATACCCTTACAAACCACTACGGCACCTACCGGAATCTCACCCTGGGCTTCTGCTGCGGCGGCCTCATCGAGAGCCATCTTCATGAACTTTATGTCAAGTTCCTCCTGTGTCATCGGCGCATCTCCTGTTCGTCAAAAAGAGTAGGGTAATCCTGATCCAGATTTTTGATGATGAAAGTAATGAGAGTCTCACGCATCCAGCGGCTGCGGTTGCGTATCTTGTATTTGCGCAGATAGTTCTCAATCATCTGCCTCTCATCCGGATTGACCAGGAAACTATAGCGTTCCTTTCTTGTTTGTGCACCCTTTTTCTCCATAAATGGCCTGAAATTGGTACGAAGTTATTAAAATTACTCAACAAACTGACTACTTTTGCACCATAAACGCTGACATTCATGGCAAAACACCTTATTCTGGGGCATCAGGGCGAGGATATCGCCGCCCGGTATCTTGAGGAGCACGGTTACACCGTACTGGACCGGAACTGGCGAAGCGGCCACAAGGAGCTGGACCTTATAGTTACTAAAGATTCTACACTTGTGTTTGTCGAGGTCAAGACGCGTACCAGCACGGAGTATGGTGATCCGTGGACATTTGTGGATGACCGCAAGATAAGGCGTATAGTCAATTCGGCCGATGCGTATATCAGATTCAGGCAGGTTGATATGGATGTCAGGTTTGATATAGTGTCCATCAGCATAGAGGATGGGGATTTTAAGGTTGAACATATAGAGCAGGCGTTTTTTCCGCCTATTGAATGATGAGTAAGATAAAGTGGCACAGAAGTGACAGCATAGGTTCAACAAACACATATCTGCGTGAACTTAAAGGCGGAGACCCCGCCTATGATTATGAAGTGGCGGTGGCCGATTTCCAGACGGCTGGTCGCGGACAGAAGGGTAACACCTGGGAGTCTGAACAGGGCAAGAACCTGCTGTTCAGTATCCTGGCGCATCCCAAGGGGATAAAGGTGCAGGAGCAGTTCTACATCTCTGAGGCTATTGCGCTGGCGGTATCGGATGCTGTAATTGCAGCAGCAGGACCGGAGTATGCCGCCGGATTCTCTGTCAAATGGTCCAACGATATATATTATAAGGACTGTAAGATGGCCGGAATCCTGATTGAGAACACCCTGCAGGGCAGCTCAATCCTGGACACTGTTGTGGGCGTGGGCCTGGACGTGAATCAGGAGGTATTTGTGAGCGATGCCCCCAACCCAATCTCACTCAAGAACATTACCGGCCATGATTATGACCGTGATGCCCTGCTTGACGACATAATTGCCCGTTTCATCGGTTATATGGAACTTGATACCCCCAGTCAGCGAGCCGGCGTGGATGAGCTATACCGTAGCCGTCTGTACCGCCGCGAAGGGTACCATAAGTTCCGTGATGCACAAGGAGAGTTTGATGCTTGTATAGAGGGAATACGTCCCGATGGCTGCCTAAAGCTCCTTACCCGCAGCGGTGAACACCGGACCTATGAATTTAAACAGGTTCAGTTTGTGCAATTGCACGCTTAAAAGTCCTCATCATCCAGGAGAGCCCGTCCGTTGATACGTGCTTTTGGGAAGCGCTTACGCAGGGCCTCCTCCTCATCGGGAGTCATGGAGCCCGATATCTCAAGTGAGCGTATATCCTTGCCGTCCATCCAGTCCGGAATGACAACCTTGCCCACAAAACGCAGGGTAAGACTGTTAATTCGGCCCATTTTGCGGATTATATCGGGAACCTTGTTTACCTTGAGCATGAGTCCGTCCGAGAATCCTTCGCCATTATCCATTGCCTTGAACTCTTCAAGCAGTTCCTCCTCGGTCTTGTCTATGCGGGTAAACCATCCCATCTTGGGAGTCATGGCATAAGTCTCAGGATCCACTTCCATACCTACTATTCCGGCCCAGAACTCCATCATCATGGTTTGTTCTACCTGGCCGGTAATATCATTGATTATCATGTACTTATACTCGGTCCTGACCATCTCTGGCAGCATGCTGTGGTCCATATTGACCTCGGCAGGTGTACGCCCGTTCTCATCATACGGCAGGAACTTGAGGAACCAGCCGTCAAACTTGGTGGAGCCGATATCCATTCCGCAACTGAGTCCACGCACATCGCCCGGGCGGTATTTCTTGACAATACTCTTCCAGAAATCAACATCCGGTTTGCCTTTTGAAGCATTGACAAACTCCTGGAGAATGGGCTCCAGGTCATCAACCCACCAGTCTAAGCCGTAAGCACGGAGTTTGCGGGTGCGGTCCAGTATGGACTGCCAGTCATCGGGGGTGCCCTTAAGCGTTACGCTTGGTATGCCGCAGGACATATAAATCACAATGTAGTCAAAGTATGACTTGACTGTCTCCATAAGCGCAATCTGTGACACCATGTGCTCAGTTACACCGGTTGTGGAGAACTTCTCTGATATGATATCGGCAATATCGCCTTTGGTGTTGTCGCGTATCTGCACGTAGAAGCTGTCCACAATGGCCTCCCAATCAGCCTCACCGCTCAACAGGTCCTTACCGCTCTGTACCACAAGGTCTATCTTGCCCTCATGATCTACAAACAGGTTGCGCAGCTCCTCCGGGTTGTCATTAACATAATGAGCGAATCCCTGGCAGATAAGGAACCAGATAACATCAGGGGTAAGCACCACCGGCCGATGATCGGCAAACGCATCGATCATGCCATTAAAGAACGGGTTCTTTCCGTACGAGGCATAGTTTTCATCACCTATACCCCATGCCACAACCCTCTGGTTCTCACCGCGAATCTCGCTCCTGTCAAGTATATCACTTACAAGCTTCTCGCTACTGTGCATTCTCATACTCAGGCTCTCACCCGTAGGCTCCGGCAGGTCCGGATCTACGCGGAACGTTATGCTGCCTTTCTCCTTACTCAAGATATCTTTCTTCTTAGCCTGAACGCCCGATGCAGCCAGAATTCCAGCAAACAATACCAAACAAAATCTAAATCCTTTCATATCTCATCTTATTTATTAATTCCTCATTCTCCATTGTCAATTGTCAATTGTCAATTGTACAATTGGGGTCTGTCCCCTTTTGTATCATTTTTCACACACGGCACGTACACAATAACCATTTGTCCTATCCCTGGCCGTTATATGTATCTTAGACATCCTTGATCCGAGCAAAGACGTTGCATTCTCTCCAAAGTCAAGCTCAACCTCATCTCTTGTCCCGAATTCATGTTCATCGAACTCCAGCACTACACACCCACGCCACATATATCCCTTTTCGGAGCTCATTTTATCGGATGTCATATAAATACCTCTTTCATAATCATAATCGAATAACCCGTCAAAAGAATTTGAATTATTAGGAAGGAATATGGATTTATCCGTGTATCCGGGAACCTTGCTTGTTATGCGGTATCCTTTTACTCCGTTAACTGAATCCAGGGTCCATTCACATTTTTCATACAGTTCCTTGTACTCCTCCTTGGTGGGCATGCGCCACTTGCCTCCCCAGTTGGCCCGGGCAGCATCATCTTCGGCGCTCAGCCTGGTCAGGCCGTCCACGTATGGATCTTCATCGCTGGTGGTATATTTGGAGTACCACCACTTGCCCAGGTCCTTGAAGGCTTTCATGTACTTGTAGTTATACTCTGAATAATAGGTCTTGGGTGCGGTCTCGCCCCATGCAAAGCGGGCTCCGGTTTCCTGAGGGCTATCGGCACCTATATTGCAATCGGCCCACAATACGCTTAATCCAAGGTCAACCTGGGCATTGTGTCTTAAAGGCTTGACCGGGTCGGGCCCTGCCTTGGGACGGTTCTCTTGCTGCGGGAGTTCCATTACAGGCCTGATATTCTTGCCGTTCCAGCGTGGGCCACCATTATCCAGGGATTGTCCCAAAGTCGATGTCCAGTAATATGCATCTCCACCACTAATAACAGGATTTGAATCATGATTATAATCTCTTATGTAACCTGCGGCCGGAAGCCAGATGCTGCGGTCCTCGTACCCGGGAACATTACTGGTAATGACATATCCCAGAAGACGTCGTTCAAAATAGAGCTCAACAGTGCCGTCATGATTGTACTCAATAGTGTCTTGTGCATACTTTGCCTCCCAGGTGCATCTGTTCTTGAGTTCCCACAGTTCTTCGGCAGTGGGCATACGCCAACCGTTACCCAGAAGTACGGCAGCCGCATCATCCTCTGGGTCAAGAGTCTCCTTGTAATCAAGCGGGTATTTTGCTCCTCCCCACTGACCGGGACTGGTATAGAAATTATACTTGGTCATTTCATTCGTATATTGGCCGAACTTATAATTCTCACCGCTGTAAAGACCCGGCTTGGGGCTTGTCTCTCCCCAGGCAAAATATCCTCCCGCCTCATCGGGTCTTGAAGCGCCCAGATTGGCCGATGCCCACATTACGCTCAGACCCAGGTCAACCGCCTCCGGTACGGGCAATGACACGTTCACTGTCATCTGAGCCTTACGCCCCTCAGTCTCTGCGGTAATCACGCATGTGCCCTGTCCGACAGCTGTCAAAAAGCCGTTTTCATCGATGGATACAATCTGTGGTGCCGATGAGCTCCAGTTGATGGAGGTTGGTTTGACCTGACGTCCGGAGGGTTTCATTACAGCCTCAACATTGCGTATGGTACCGTAACTTATATCCATACTCTCAGCCGGTAGGGATAGTGATGTGAACATATCATCGGCAAGGGAACGCACGGGACGTATATTCATTCCCAAGAATCTGCTTTCATAACCGTTGAACCTGAAGTCAAATGCCATTCTCAGTACTTCAACCGGGGGCAGTTCCGACAAACCTCCCATCATTCCGTTTACTGAACCTATGGTGCTGAAACAGCTTCCTCTGGAACCACGGCCTGCAATCGATGTCCAGAGAGAGAACTGTTTTCCTATTTCAATAGGCTCATTGCCGTTCATCTGACCTGAATAGGGAATGAATATGCTGTGTCCCTCATATCCGGGAACATTGCTTGTAAAACGCATTCCGGCTACACCGTTTAGGGTAACGGTATCATACGTGCAGTTTTTCACCAACTCTACAATCTCATCGTTGGTAGGAATACGCCAACCGTCACCTAACATTACTGTGGCTGCGTCATCGGTCGGCTCAAGACGGTTAAGATTGTCGGCCTTGAGGAATTGATGGGACTGCCCCAGGGCGGTATATTTGTCCATACCGTCTTCCTGTGCAAAGGAACTGTAGCGGTAGTTACCCCAAGAGAAAGACTCCTTGGGTTCAATCTCGGCCCATGCGTAATAGTTACCGTAGCTCTCCGGAGCCGATGCCCCCAAGTTGGCATTGCCCCACAGAACACTCAGTCCCAGATCCACGTATTCAAACTCATGGGGAGTTACGGTTACGGTGCATTGTGCTGTCTTGCCGTATGCAGTTACCTGTACCTTGCAACTGCCCGGACCGGCGGCCACCAGAAGACCGTCTTCAACAACTTTTATTACGTTTTCATCGGAGGATTTCCAGGTGCAGGCGCTGTTCACGTCACGCTTTCCCATTGTCACTTTCAGTCTGGTGCCTGTGCCCTGCTGTAAAGTGAGTTTTGTCTTTTCCAATTTAATTCCGGACACCTCCTTACCTGACAACGGCATCACCATACGCACCGACTGTTCCGATTCACGGTTCTCGCTGTGCCACTCATCGGCTCCGCGCTTGAAATTGAAACCGTATGCGGCCTCATCATCAGGCTGGACTCCCGGGGTTGAACACCAGTAAGAGGCGTATGTGCCTACCTGCATCAGCTGACCGTCCTGAAGCCAGCCTGCAGCGGGCAGGAATATGCTCTGGTCCGTATATCCTTTTATCTTGCTTGTTACCAGATAGCCGCCTATGCCGTTCTGCTCTGTCCACTTCCAGGTGCAGTACTTTCGCAGTTCGTCCCACTCGGCCTTGGTGCCCATCCGGCTGCCGTCGGTAGTCTTGATAGCCATTGCATCAGGCCAGCGGTAATACCAGCCTACAGGTCTGTCGGCTGTTATTCCGGTATTTAAGGTACTCCACTTTACACTCAATCCCAAATCAACGTACTCCTGGGCAGACGCTATGCTGCACAAGGCACAGAAAAAGACAATTGCAGAAAAACGTATTCTCATAATCAAACTGGTTGTATAATTGATAATTCTGAACACATGCCATGTTAAACCGCATTACAGTTCTTTAACGGCATTGGTTACGGGGCAAAAGTATCATAACGGAATCCTCAAAACAACAAAAATGCGCTGCAAAACCGTTGCATCTGCATATAAAACGGAAAAGAGAATAAAATGCGTCCGGAAAACTGAATTATTAACTACTTTTGTGTAATTAAATACAGATTTCAGTATGGCAAGGTTTAAAAGGATATTGCTCAAACTCAGTGGCGAGAGCCTGATGGGTGAGCAGCGTTACGGAATAGACGAGAAGCGTCTTGGTGAGTATGCACAGCAGATCAAGGAGATCCATGATATGGGTGTGCAGATAGGCATAGTGATTGGCGGCGGTAACATATTCCGCGGTCTCAAGGGCGCAGGCAAGGGTTTTGACCGCGTCAAGGGAGACCAGATGGGTATGCTGGCAACGGTAATCAACGGTTTGGGACTCAGTTCCGCACTAACATCCATCGACTGCCCCAATAAGGTGCTCACAGCCATCCGCATGGAACCCATTGGCGAGCTTTACAGTAAGTGGAAGGCCATTGATGCAATGGAGCAGGGCCAGGTGGCCATCCTGGTGGGCGGTACCGGCAATCCCTATTTTACCACCGATACCGGCTCATCCCTGCGCGGCATAGAGATTGAGGCCGATGTAATGCTCAAGGGCACCCGCGTGGACGGAGTCTACACCGCAGATCCCGAGAAGGATCCCACCGCCACCAAGTTTGACGAGATTACATTCGATGAGATTTACAACCGCAACCTCAAGGTAATGGACCTGACCGCCACCACCATGTGTAAGGAGAACGGTCTGTCCATCTACGTATTCAATATGGATATTCCCGGCAACCTTAAGAAGGTTATCGCAGGCGAGCCCATCGGCACCCTGGTGCACAAGTGACGCAAAACGAAACGACCCCTTTGCGTCACTTCTTTATTTCTTTACCTCCTCAAAATCTACGTATTCACCGTCGGAGTCGGACAGTACTTTTTTCTTGGAACGTGTGCGCTTGCCTACAGTCTGGCGTCCCTCTGTTTTTTTCTGCATCCGGTCACCCTTGCGGAAAAGACCTACTATCGCTCCCAGAAAAGTAGCCAGAAGATCACGTGCAAAGGTGAGTACTGCAAGCAGGGCAAACAGTAATATGAATATTATTATCAGGGCGGTAATTATCATCTGAAATCAGTTTACTATACAGACGGCAAAAAGTTTGCCTGGTTAATCAATGCTGACCTTTTGTCAGAACCGACAGTATGATATACCAGACTATAACTGCCGAAAGACCTTTCTCCCGGAGAATGATCAGTATTATGGCAGATACGATCAGGAATATGAAACGGACCTTGTTATCGGCCCATCTGAGGTTCTTGAATTTGAGCGAGAACATAGGTATCTCACTGGTCATCAGCCAAGAGAAGAAAATAACGACCGGTACTATGAACCCCGGAGCTCCGGGCAGGTCAATGAGGTTGAACTGGAAAAGACCGCATACAAGCAGTGCATTGGCAGGTACTGCCAGACCAAGGAACGATGAGGTCTGACGCTCGTCAGTATTGAACTTGGCCAGACGCAGTGCCGCGCAGACCACAATGACCAGACCGATGTAAGGAAGGATTGTTGCTATTGTGTCAGTGGCGTAGTTGAACTGGCGCAGTGTCATGACGCAAAGAACTGATGGAGCCAGACCGAATGTGATAAGGTCTGCCAGGGAGTCCAACTCCTTGCCTATGGGTGAATATGCCTTGAACAGTCTGGCGGAGAGTCCGTCACAGAAGTCAAACAGTGAGCCGGCCACCACCCAGAGCAGGGTGTGCCAGGCATCGGCATTGAATGCGGCCATCACTGCCATGCAGCCCGAAAGCAGGTTGCAGCATGTAATGGTATTGGGAATATGTCTTGTTATGCTGTTAGCCATTGTCATGATAATTTTGCCAGGATAGAGATATCGGCTGTGACCTTCTGGTTCATTTTTACGCATACCAGCGTGTCTACCGGAAGATATATGTCAACTCTGGAGCCGAATTTTATGAATCCCAAATGGTTGTCAATCTGAGCCTCTTGACCTGTCTTGCAGTATGTCACCACCCTGCGCGCAAGCGCACCGGCTATCTGGCGGAGCATTACCTCTTTACCTTCCGGAGTACGGATGACTATCAGCGAACGCTCGTTTTCAGTGCTGGCTTTAGGCTTGAATGCAGCATGGAAACTGCCGTCATGATGCTCAACCTTGGTTATCGTTCCGTTTATCGGGAACCAGTTGGCATGAACGCTCCATACGCTCATAAAGATGGATATCATAAGACGCCGGTCGTTGAAATAATCGGTTTCATCGACCTCTTCGATGGTCACTATGGTTCCGTCGGCAGGCGATACTACCACTTTCTCCCGGTCATCGCTGGGAAAACGGCGTACAGGATTCCTGAAGAAATGAATAAAGAACCAGACCAGGAGCAGTGTTACTCCAAGGGCGGCATAGGACCACCATCCGTATATGGGTCGTATAAGGAACAACGGCAGGTTTATGGCAAAGAACAAGATTGCCACTATGGTAAGCGTGGTCTTTCCTTCGGGATTGATAGCGGGCTGATTTCCGTTGTTTGGGGCCATATGGGAGTTTATTATTGAATCACAAAGATAACGGTTTTAAGCAAATAATGGCATACTTATTGTATTGTATTTTGTTGAAAACTTTGAGGTGCTCACGGTTGCTTCTGTTTTCAAATGGAAGTAACTTTAAAAACTTTTTCGATTCAAACGCATGATGCAGGAATTTGTTCATCTACATGTCCATACGCAATACTCCCTGCTGGACGGCCAGACCAACATCAAGAAGATGGTCGATAAGGCCATAGCCGACGGTATGCGCGGCGTTGCCGTAACAGATCACGGCAACATGATGGGCATCAAGGAGTTTAAGAACTACTGCGATAAGGTGAATGATAAACTTGCCAAGGAGGGCAAGCATTTTAAGCCTATCATAGGGTGCGAGGTCTATGTGGCCCCGCGCCGTAAGGAACAGCGCGAGAGCAGGGAGATGGACGGCGCCAACTATCACCTTATACTTCTTGCCAAGAATGAAAAAGGTTATCATAACCTGATCAAGATCGTTTCCAGGGCATGGACCGATGGTTTTTATTCACATCCCCGTACTGACAAGTATGACCTTGAAAAGTATCACGAGGGTATAATCTGTTGTTCGGCTTGTCTTGGAGGCGAGGTCCCCAAACTTATCACTGCAGGTCGTCTGGATGAAGCAGAGGAGGTGGTCAAATGGTTTCACGGCGTTTTCGGTGATGACTATTACCTGGAACTGCAGCGCCACAAGGCAACTGTTGAGAAGGCCAATCATGAAGTATACCCTCTGCAGGTGAATGTGAACGCCCGTCTGAAGGAGATGTCCGAAAAGCTGGGAATCAAGACAATATGTACCAATGACGTGCATTTTCTGGATGAGGACAACGCCGATGCGCACGAACTGCTGATATGCCTGTCGACAGGACGTACCCCCGATGATCCGAACCTGATGCGTTATTCCAAACAGGAATGGTTCAAGACTACTCAGGAGATGAACCTGTTGTTTGAGGATGAACCCGAGTCTCTGGCCAATACCATTGAGATACTGGAAAAAGTTGAGGAGTATTCAATAAACCATCCGCCCATCATGCCCAACTTCAACATACCGGAGGAGTTCGGGACCGAGGATGAGTATCGCAAACGTTTCACCGAGGAGGACCTGTTCCGGGAGTTCACCTGCGATGAGCACGGAAACACTACGCTCTCCAAGGAGGAGGCCGACAAGAAAATCGGGAAACTGGGTGGTTATGACAAACTCTACCGCATAAAACTGGAAGCCGATTACCTGGCAGAACTGACATTCAAGGGGGCCAAGGTGCGTTACGGTGATCCAATTCCGGACAGCGTGGCGGAGCAACTCAAGTTTGAGTTACACGTAATGAAAACCATGGGTTTCCCGGGCTATTTTCTCATTGTCCAGGACTTTATCAACGCAGCCAGGAACGAACTGGGTGTTTCGGTAGGACCGGGACGTGGTTCGGCTGCAGGTTCGGCCGTAGCCTACTGCCTTGGTATTACGCAGATTGACCCCATCAAATATGACCTGCTGTTTGAGCGTTTCCTCAATCCTGACCGTATATCCCTGCCCGATATAGATGTTGACTTTGATGATGACGGCCGTGGCCGCGTACTCCAGTGGGTGACCGACAAGTACGGGAAGGAGAAAGTGGCGCATATCATCACATACGGCTCGATGCAGACCAAGATGGCCATCAAGGACGTGGCAAGAGTCCTTGAGGTGCCGTTGGAGATATCCAACAACCTGTGCAAGGCCATTCCCGACCGTCTTCCTGATGATGCCAACGGCAATCCCCGCAAGCCTACTTTCAAGAATATACTGGAATGTGTGCCGGAGATACAGAATGCGTCAGTATCAGACGACGAGAGACTGCGCAAGACCATACAGTTTGCCCAGATGCTTGAGGGCAATGTGCGCGGTACCGGCGTCCATGCCTGCGGAACAATAATCTGCCGTGACGATATCACAGACTGGGTTCCCGTATCCTGGGCGACCGACAAGGAGACCGGTGACCGCCTGCTGGTGACCCAGTATGAAGGAAGCGTGATCGAGGATACCGGTCTCATAAAGATGGACTTTCTGGGCCTCAAGACGCTCTCCATCATAAAGGAAGCGGTAGAAAACATAAAGAACAGCCTTGGCATCGACCTGGATATAGACAAGATCCCGATTGATGACAAGAAGACTTTCCAGTTGTACTGCGAGGGACGTACAATAGGAACTTTCCAGTTTGAATCGCCCGGTATGCAGAAATACCTACGTGAACTGCAACCCGGCGTATTTGAGGACCTTATTGCCATGAACGCCCTGTATCGTCCGGGGCCGATGGATTACATCCCCGATTTTATCGACCGTAAACTTGGCCGCAAACCTATAGAGTACGATATCCCGATTATGGAGAAGTACCTAAAGGATACCTATGGAATCACCGTATATCAGGAGCAGGTCATGTTGCTTTCCAGATTGCTGGCCAACTTTACCCGTGGTGAGAGTGACACCCTGCGTAAGGCGATGGGTAAGAAACTCAAGGACAAACTGGATCATCTCAAGCCCAAGTTCATTGAGGGCGGCAAGGCAAACGGTCATGATCCGCAGGTGCTTGAAAAGATATGGGCCGACTGGGAGAAGTTCGCCTCATACGCTTTCAACAAGTCACATGCCACATGCTACTCATGGGTAGCCTATCAGACCGCCTACCTCAAGGCCAACTACCCGTCACAGTATATGGCTGCCGTGTTGAGCCGTGCTGCCGATATCACCGAGGTTACCAAACTGATGGATGAATGCAAGTCAATGGGCATAAATGTTCTTGGTCCTGATGTCAACGAGAGTGTACCCCGATTCGGTGTCAACGCCCGGGGTGATATCCGTTTCGGAATGGCTTCGGTCAAGGGCGTGGGTGAGAACGCTGTGGCTGCGATTGTAGGTGAGCGCAAGGCAAACGGACCTTACAAGAGCATCTTTGACTTTGTCCAGCGTGTCAATCTGAGCGCTTGCAACCGTAAGAATATTGAGAACCTGGCTCTGGCCGGGGCGTTTGACTGTTTTCCGGAGATAAAGCGTGAACAGTTTGTGCAGCCGTGCGGCAAGAATGAGGTGTTTGCCGATGTCCTGGTCCGTTACGGAGTGAAATACCAGTTGGACAGGCAGGAGTCACAGTCTTCGCTGTTCGGAGACATGGGGCATATGGAACTGATTGCAACCCCGTCCATACCCGTTGCCCCCGAATGGCCTCTTCTGGTCAGGCTCAACAAGGAGAAGGAGTATGTAGGAATCTATCTGTCGGCTCATCCTCTTGATGAGTTCAGGGTCATACTTGAGAATATATGCACGGTCAATGTCTCGCAGTTGAAGGACCGCGCCGCACTTCTCAACAAGGACCTCATCTTTGGCGGGGTGGTGGTAGGAGTAAGGTCGTCATTCATGAAAAACGGCAAACCCTGCGGTTTCACTACCATCGAAGACTTTACCGGGCAGGGTGAAATCGCGCTGTTTGGTGAGCCCTGGCTGAAATGGTCCAACATGATGAAAGTTGACAACTACCTCCTCATAAGGGCCAGGTGTATTCCTAATAAGTACATGCCTGAAAGGATTGACCTGGTTATCAATCAGGTGGATCTGCTTCAGGATGTCAAGGACAAGATCATAACAAGCATGACAGTCAGTATGCCTCTGTCCGAACTGGATAAAGAGTTTGTGAGCGACATGGATACCTTGACCGGAAAACCGGGCAATACAATCCTTAAGTTCATGCTTACCGACCTGTCACAGCAGGTTGATACTCCACTTACCATGGTCGCCTCAGACAGAAAGGTCACGGTGACGACCGAACTGGTGGAGTACCTGAAGGCAAAGGATTCAATCAAATTATTTTTTAATCAATAAACCCAAAGTATTATGGAATTTGAAATCACAACACAGAATTTCGGGGAACTGACAGCACAGGGCAAGCCTGTACTGGTGGATTTTTGGGCAACATGGTGCGGACCTTGCAAACGTTTGGGACCCATCATTGAAGAGATAGCCCGGGAGTATGAAGGAAAGGCCATCATAGGCAAATGCGACATTGAGGAGAATGATGACCTAACCGAAAAGTTCGGTATTATGAATGTTCCTACAGTGGTGTTCCTTAAGGACGGCAAGGAGGTAGACCGCGTAGTAGGTCTGGCTATGAAGAACGTCTATCAGGATAAACTTAACGCTCTGCTCTGATTATGGCACAGGATGAGTTCCTTGAGGATGACATTGACGATCAGAAGACCGTTGAGTACATTAAGAACACACTGCCGCAGGAACTTAAGGAAAAGTACACCGACGACATCCTTTATTATATACTGGATGTAATCAACGACTACTTTACCACGAGCGGCGTGCTGGATCAGGAGCCCGATGCCGACGGCTGCATCGATATAGACAACGATGCTCTGGTTGCCTATATTATTAAGGAGGCCAAGAAGGACAAGATAGGTTCCTTCCCGGCCGATGAGGTTATCCTCATCGTCGAGGCCGAGGCTGACTACGTTGATTCGCTAGGCGAATAGTACAATTGGGGACAGACCCCTTTTGTATCACTTTTGCAAAAATGATACAAAAGGGGTCTGTCCCCAATTGTACTATTTTATCGTGCGTGAACCATCACTGTTCTCGGTGATGGTTATTTTTTTTGCATCAGTGGGCAGCAGTTCCTCAACCAGCTCCGGCCACTCTATGAAACAGAGGGCTCCGCTGTAGAAATAGTCTTCATAACCCAGGTCATATACCTCCTCAAGTTTTTTGATGCGGTAAAAATCAAAGTGGTATATGAGTTCTGCCGTGGTTTGAGAGCGGTATTCGTTTATGATGGCAAAGGTGGGGGAGTTGACCTCATCCTCAACACCCAGCAGCTTGCAAAGGGCCTTTATGAATGTGGTCTTGCCGGCACCCATCTTGCCGTAGAATGCAAATACTGTATCATCGCCCATCTGACTGATAAACTCGCGGGCTGCTTCCTCTATATGGTCAAGGTCTTTTATAGTAATGTTCATTTCTTTTTGGGGTTAAGCGTTATGAAAGGTATTATCATCTCTTCAAGCGACACACCTCCGTGCTGGAAGGTTTCCTTGTAGAATGATGCAAAATTGTTGAAGTTATTCTGATATACAAAGTAGTCGGCTTCAGTGCAGAATATATAAGAGGTGCTGACGTTGGGCGAGGGTAGATGTGCCTTGAGGGGTTCGCTTATCTCATAGACATCCTTGGGGTTGAATCCCAGGTTCTTGCCCAACTTGTAACGCAGGTTTGTGTTGGTACTGCGGTCACCTGCAATCTTTACGGCATGGTTGACCATAATGCTGCCGTGGTCTGTAGTTATCATGACCTTTCGTCCTGTGGCTGCCATGGAGCGGAAGAGGTTGCGTACGGAGGAGTGACGGAACCATGACAGAATCAGGCTGCGGTATGCTGCCTCGTCATTGGCCAGTTCACGCATCATGCGGGAATCTGTCTTGGAGTGGGACAGAATGTCAATAAAGTTTACCACCACCACGTTGAGGTCATTCTGAAGCAGGTTGTTGAACTGGCTCAGAAGTTTCTCAGCCGATGCAGAGTCATTGACCTTGTTGTATGAGAACGTATCCTTGCGGCGATACCGGTCTATCTGTGTCTTTATCAGGGGCGATTCGTTTATGTTCTTGCCCTCCTCGGAGTCCTCGTCCACCCATAGGTCTGGAAACATCCGGTTTATCTGCTCCGGCATGAGTCCTGAGAAAATGGCATTGCGGGAGTATTGGGTGGCGGTAGGCAGAATGCTGTAATACAGATGTTCATCGAAAGTGAAGAGATCTGCAAGTTCCTGGCTCAGGATGCGCCACTGGTCATAGCGGAAATTGTCCATTACTATGAGAAACAGTTTCTCGCCCTGGTCTAAGGCTGGGAACACGAATCTTTTGAACAAGTCAGGGCTCATGACCGGACTCTTTTCGCGGTCTGCCATCCAATCCATATAGTTGCGGCGGATGAACTTGGCGAATGCGGTGTTTGCCTCGGTCTTCTGCATCTTGAGCATATCGTGCATGGAACTGTCGGCCTCCTTTAGTTCAAGTTCCCAGTATACCAGTTGCCGATATACCTCAATCCAGTCATCGGCGGTGAGTGAATCGTTTATCTGCATGCTCAGACGACCGAAATTCTGTTGGTAGTTACGGTCAGTCTCAGCGGTGACTATATCCCGTTTGTGTATGTTTTTCTTAAGCGACAGGAGTATCTGGTTTGGGTGTACCGGTTTTATCAGGTAGTCGGCTATCTTGGATCCGATAGCCTGGTCCATGATGTTCTCCTCCTCGCTTTTGGTCACCATGACCACAGGTATGTTGGGGTCTGTCTCCTTAATGCGCTGCAGGGTCTCCAACCCGCTCATGCCAACCATATGTTCATCCAGCAGGACAAGGTCATATTGCTTCTGGCGGCACATTTCAAGCGCGTCATGGCCATTGGTTACAGTATCCACATCATAGCCCTTGTTTTCAAGAAACAGGATATGTGCCCTGAGCAGGTCAATCTCATCGTCAACCCATAGCAGTGTACCGTTTTTCAGTTCAGTTCTGTCCATCTTCAGCTTCTTCTGTAGGTTTATTGTCGGTTGTGGCTGGAGCCTCGTCGGTTTCTGGGGATTCATACTCCTCATAGAGCGTACCTCCGTCAATGTCAAATTCCGGTATGTTCAGGAAATGCTCGTCATAGAACTCCTGATACTCGTTGAAACTGTAGTGTTGCAGAAGCGTTTCAAGATTCCGGCGTGTTATGATGACGGGCTTGATTCCACTCAGCCTGCGTGCCATCTCCGGATCGTCATATAGGTTACGGCAGTAGACGTATGCTTCATCAAAGTTAATGAAATCACCTACCTGCATCATGCCTATGCCCTGCTCGGTGTCAAACGTGATGTCAAAGTTACGCATCATGTAGTTGCTGAAGTTGTAGCGTGCAACCTCAAACAACAGTTGGTTGCGGTCAAGCTCTCCTTCGGGGAAAGCCAGGACGAAAATGAAGGTTTCATACCTTTCATCGCTGAATTGGGGTGTTTCAGCCTCTACCGAATCGTTTTGGGCGGTTCCGTTCCGACGGTCCCATATGGATCCGAAAGATGTTGACTGAAGCAACCTTCCGTTCTGTACGTTTTGGGCTATGAGACCGGCCAACTGGCTTATTTCATTGTTGGGATAATGAGCAACAATTACCTTGAGCTTGTCCAGGAAGAGGTTAGTCTCACCGTTCTGAAGGTCAATTACAGCGTCAAGGAACATGAATTTGGCGCGATGCTGACCTTTGGGATATCGGGTAGCCGATATGTCGCAATTTGTGCGGACTGTCAGGGTGTCTCCAAGACGGAATGCCGAGTATGTGACTGCATATATGGAGTCTTCGCGGTGCTTGCCGTATCTGGCATTGTCAATGTAATCGGAATCGCATACCATTACCGTATAATCGCTCTCGGGGTATAGCCTTTCCATACGGGCACGGCAACTGTCGGCTTCGGTGTTTCTGCCCCATATCGAGTACATGAGGTAGAGGTTGTACATGGCTTGGTCTGCCTCATCGGATGCCGGGTAGTCACGTGTGATGCGCAGAAACGAACTCTCAGCGTCGGGATACTCCGTCAGCTTGTCCTTGTAGATGATACCCATATCCAGCAATGCGGCCGATATGAGTTTGTCAGATTCAGTTTTGTCTTCTTCGGTGAAAGGTATCTGCTGCAGATAGTATTCGCGTTTGTAGGGGTCGGTTTCATCCTCGGATACGAATATGGTATCGGTAATGATACCAGTTGAATCAGTCAGCAATCCGCTGGTATTGAAGGCTTCAGCAGTCTCGGTTGTTTCCTGTACCGGGGCAAGAGTCGTCTTGTTTGACCTGCGCCAGTTATCCTCAAGTTTGCGGTTACCCCACTGTTTGGAGAAATCCTTCTTGCCGCGTTCCACTACTTTGCCGTTGTAGAAATACCATTCGCCCGAAGCGGCATTCTCCTGGTCCGATACAGACATCTGTGATGCCGCATCTTTACGCTCCTGCTGCCTGGCCTCCTCCTTGAGCCGTTCCTCTTCAAGTCTCTCCTGCTCCTTATAGTCCTCAATGACTTTGTCAATTATCTGATAGAGCCTCTCCTCCGGTAGGGTGGAGAGCCACTGAAGGCTATCCTGGAGTTTTACTGTCTCTGTAGATTCCACAAGATCCTCCAGTACCTCGGAACGGAGTTTGACCGTCTGGTAATCCTTGTGGGTGGAGCCTATCATTCCAACTGCCTTGGAGTAACAGCGCGAGGCATTGGGATAATCTTTCATCTCCCAATACAGATTAGCCATGGTCAGCAGCAGTATTCCTTTTTCGGGCGACTTCTTTTCGGTTTTGGCATCTCCTTCCTCATATAGTCGCAGGGCACTGAGGGTATCGCCTCTCATCAGATGGATATTGCCCATCGCATAGTATATCTGATCCAGACTCTCCCTGTTGTTGGGATCACGTTCCATGCGTTTCAACTTTTTCATGATCTTGCGCACATTGCCGCTGTTGGCCATCGTTTCTGTCTGTTGTATCCTGGCATGAAACTCCAACTCATACGGAGGGCTCATGCGTATCACCTTTCCGAACATGCGGTATGCGTCACCGCTGCGTCCTGTTGACTTGTAGAGTTGTGCAAGCAGATATTTTTCACGGGTGCGCTGTTTCCTGCTGAGTCCCTTGCGGTTTATTGCCTCTTCAAGCAGAGGGATGCTCTCCTCCAAACGCCCCTGATGTAACAGATGTGATGCCAGCCTGGCCTGATAGTCAAGATGCCGGGCCATGTTTGTCTTGGCCTGCCCTGAGCGCTGGAATAGTTCCTCGGATTCATAGTTCCAGTCCATGAGCGAGTAACACTGGGCCATCTTATACTGTGCCTCGGCCACTATTTCGGGCTCATCATAATATAATTTGGTTATATATGAATATGTACTTGATGCCTCGATGAAATCCCCCTTCTGACGCTGTGCATCTGCCATCAGCATCCAGGCGTGCCACATGAACGGATTGTACTCGTTCCTGTTGTAGAAAGCCTTGTCCGATTCAGAGAGGTCATTTTTTTTCTTTTTGGGCTTGGCGGTAATGGAGTGGAGTTTAATGCTCTTCTGGGACTTTTCTATTGCAAGGTCAAAATCAGACTTACCTATGTTGCGGACAGACTCGTCGCTTATGGGGTAAAGGTCCAGAATCTCCAGAAGGTTGTCTTTCTTGGCGTTCTCCTGGGCCTCATAGCCTTTTTTGTAAGCCTCGTTTCCGTTAAACCAGACATTGTATCGGGTAACAAGGGCCTGATATGAACGGGATGCGGCAGTATTGCGCGATGTGGAGCAGCCTGTTGCCGCAACGGTAAGCGGTAACACCAGATAATAAAAGGCTCTCCTGATACGTATCATCTCATCCTATTTCATTCATCATGGAGTAGCACTCCTCTTTCAATTCATCCGGAAGCTCTATCTCCCTGGCCTGCAGGCACTCCATCCACTCCCTGACTTCTTCCTGACGCATGGTGTACAATATGTAGCGGAACTCTTCAACCTCCTTGTCGTCATATCCGTCAGAACTGCGCCCGCGGAAACGGTCCAGCTCCTCATCATCAAAATACTGTGCACTGCGCATACGCGCGTCGGCAATTCTCTGTTTCTCACAGACGGCATGTTTGCCGCAGCATTCCCCGGACGGAACTTCGGTTTTAGGCTGACTTACGGCAACAGTATCACTACCGGTCTTTTTAGTCCGGTTCCATCTGTCAAGATAATAGAGTACAAAGGTCAGCAGCAGTGTAACTGCGCATATTATATATACCACGTTGTTCATAACGGAAAAATCATTCCAATAGTGCGAAGATACAAAAAATGTGCAATTGGGGGCAGAGCCCTTTTGCACAAAAAAGGAAATGTGCAAATGGGATATGTTCCCAATTGCACATTTTTCAGTCGGGGTGACTGGATTCGAACCAGCGACCACACGCCCCCCAGACGCGTACTCTAAACCGGGCTGAGCTACACCCCGCTGACGGTATCAAGCCTTGCGGCTCTCAAAACCGGCGCAAAGGTATCTCTTTTTTCTCTTATTATCCAATAAAACCCAGATTTTTTTACTTGGATTTCTTGATTTCCCTGATTCTTGCCTTTACCGGTGCCTTTCTCTGCGGGTTGTTTATGATGGCAGGCAGCAGCATGAAATTCTTGAGAGGCTTGGGCTGCGTGAATCCCATCGGTACCGTGTGACCGTTCTCATTGTATTCAAAAGCGACAAAATATCTGGCATAGGGATTCAGACGTTCGGTAGAGAATACGGTAGTTATGGAGTAACTTCTTCCCGGCTTGATTTTTTTACCCTGAGCGGCAAGTACCTGCACGCTGTGTTCATGTTCTATTATCCTTATATATATAGGGCCCTTGTAGATGCTGTCCCCAAAGTTGGTTATCTCAAAGGTGATGTAGCCTTCATCTCCTACAGAAAGGCCTTCCAGACCAATCACGGGATCACCGCTCATCTTTATGTGTTTGCCGAAATCGGGAAAGGATACGAACTGGGCATTGAGCGTAAGGACTGCCAGAAGTGCGGTGCACAGCATAAGAAACTTTTTCATACTTCGGATTGTTAAGATTCTTTCACACAAATATATGAAAAATAAATACCGGTGCAAACAGAAAGGCCCGTTTTTTATAAAAAGGTATTCTTATCCTTCCCGCAGGAAATCAAGCATCTCCAGAAATAGGCTTTCCGTGATTGTCTGCACTGAGGCGTCTGCATGCTCCTGGGGAATGACGGCTGTGGTCCTGTCCGGCCTGTCAAGACATAGCGTGGCCATACGGTCATACCACTTGCAATCCAGCAGGACCGGGCCGGATAACTCACGGGCGGTAGCCTGGAGGGCCCTTAATGCCTGTGCGGACATCGTGGAGAATGAGTACGATATATAAGCGGCGCCGGTACGTCCCCAGGCCAGCGCCCCTCCGTCCGCGTATGAGAGTCCGTGCTCTGCGGCTACTGTCTGCAACGCGTTTCCCAGTATTATCGAGAAGTCTGTCATTGTATCCGCAAAAATAGCTAATTATCGTGTCATCCCGAAAAAACATGACATGTTATGAGCTTGCAGGCTTTTGGTTCAAATCAAAAAAGATTCTAAATAGCGGTATCCTGATTAAACCATTTATAGCGTTTCAAGTCCAAAAAACTACAAGAAGACAATATGAAGAAATCCATCCTGTTACTGACCATATTCCTCTTATCGGTGCCTCAGCTGTGCGCAGCCCAGAGGAATGGTTCCGATAAAGAAAAGGAGAAATCAAAACTTACCGGTAAGGCTTCGGTCACCGGTCGTATCCTAGACGGTTCCACCACAGAGTATATGCCTCAGGTAACCATCCAGTTGTTTGAACTTCCGGATACCACTTTCATATACGGAACCATAACAGACAATGAAGGCTGGTTTACGATAAAGAAGGTCCCACAGGGTGAATTCCTGCTCCGTTACTCCTTTATGGGTTATACATCCGTTGATTTTGACTTCAAGGTGCTTAAGGAGGACCGCGACCGTCAGTTAGGCATTTTCAAGATGTATGAGAGCAGCATCCTGCTCTCCGAGGCCGTGATTGAGGATGCTCTTCCGCCTACACAGGTGGTGGATGACACCCTTATGTTCAACGTCAGCGCTTTCCGCGTGCCTGAAGGTTCTGTCCTGGAAGAGCTTATCAAACGACTTCCAGGTGTTGAGGTTGATGAGAACGGAGGAATCACGGTGAACGGAAAGACAGTGTCGCGTATTCTGGTTGATGGTCAGGAGTATTTCGGAAATGACCGTTCCATGGCTACCAAGAATCTACCGGTTAACATCATACACCGTATCAAGACCTATCAGCGTAAGAGCGACCTTGCCCGTATCACCGGAATCGATGACGGTGAGGAGGAGACTGTCATGGATCTTGAGATAAAGCCCAACATGCGTAACGGATGGCTGCACAATATTGACGGCGGTATAGGCAAACCGGTAGGAAAGAATGATTACGGTGACTGGATCAAGTTCCTCTGGTCGGGCCGATACACACTGAACCGTTTCCAGGCAAACACACAATTGTCAATCAATGCCAATACCCAGAACTCCGGCAGAGGTAACGGCGTCAGTTACAGCACACAGATAGGCGTAAACTTCTCCAAGAACATAGGTGAACCGTTCCCGCGCCGCCGTAACGAGTTCCCGCTGGTCGTGGGCGGTAACATCCGGTTCAACGGCTCTACTTCACGTTCGATGAGCGAATCGGAATCAGAGACGTTCACCACTCAGTATCAGTCTGCCTCATTCCGCAATAACCGTTCAAACAGCAACAGCGGAAGCGGTAGCGTGAACGGTGAGTTCCGGATGGAGTGGAGGCCGGATTCATCACTGAATATCATTTTCCGTCCAAGTTTCCAGTTAAGCAAGAACAACAGCAATTCCAACAGTGGTTCTGTTACGTTCAATCAGGATCCGTACATCGTTACCGATCTTGTCAATATCCTGGATGAATATCGCAGCCTGTCCGATTCAGTAATGGATTCAATCGGTGTAAACTCACAGACCAGTGCCAGTCACAGTGAGAGCTCCAACAACCAGATAAGCGGTGAGTTCCAGTTCAACAAGCGTTTCAATGACCTGGGCCGGAACTTTACCATAAGGTTTACGTTCGGTGCGACAAAAGGAACCAACGACAGTTATCAGCATTCTGTCCAGACCTATTATCAGATGCACTCCCGTGATACTATAATGAACCGTTATAATGCCAGCCCCACCAACAACAGTAACTGGTCCGGTCGCATTATGTGGAGTGAGCCTATTGATTCCGGTCGCGGCAATCTGCAGTTGAGTTATCAGGTACAGGTTAACAACCGAAACCAGAACCGCGAAACATATGTACTTCCGTCACACGGATATCAATATGATGACTGGGATGAAGACTGGTATCTGCCCGATGATTATAAGGAATACAGAAACAGCACTTTGAGCCGTACGGCAACCAATGTGTCACGCAACCATACCCTAACTCTCCAGTTCCGTTACAACGGAGAGAAATCAAACTTCAACCTGGGCGTTAACTTTATGCCTCAGTATACCGGAATGGATAATTTCCAATATATGGGTAAGGTCATAGGCGATACATCACGTGTGGTTTACAACTGGAGCCCCTCGCTCAACTACCGCTACCGTTGGAACCGTCAACAGAGCATACAGCTGACTCTGCGTACCAATACCAGCCAGCCCAGTATGGAGGATATGATGGATATTACCGATGACAGTAATCCGCTTAACATCAGAAAGGGTAATCCCGGACTGTTGCCTACCTTGAGGAATACAGCAGAGGCTAATTTCCAGAACTATATTCAGGAGACCAGCAAGACTATAAACCTGCGTATTTCTCTTGAAAACTCACTCCGGAACATAGCCCAAAGGACAGACTATGATCCTACAACCGGTGTGTCAGTGACACAACCTCAGAATATGGATGGATTCTGGACCAACTGGAGTACATCGCTGAATCTTTCATACAACCAGACCATACCTAACTCCAAGTGGCGTTATTCAACCAGTGCTACAGGACAGTTCCGTCATCAGGAGAGTTATATGAGAACCGGTAGCATAGGTCAGTATAATCCGGGAGCCACTTCGGGAGGTGCTGCAGTGCTAAGTACTACAGAGAGTATCAGTGCCGGTGAAAACGGTTCGGTCACCTATAGGAATGATTGGTTTGAGGCTACCGTAAACGGACGTTTCAACTATAGCCATTCTGAGAACAACCAGCGCCGCAACCAGAATATGGACACCTATACGTTCAGCTATGGTGGTAGAGCCAACGCCCGTCTGCCGTGGAGAAACCTCAATCTGGGCACCGACCTTACCATGCAGAGCCGTCGTGGATATAGCGGCGGTTATAACAGGAATGACCTTATATGGAATGCCAATGCATCATTCAGTTTCCTCAAGGGTAATGCCGGTACTCTTCAGATTCAGTACTATGACATTCTGAATGACGAGAGTAATGTGACCCGTTCCGTATCTACGACAGGCCGTACCGATACCAAAAACAACAACATCCACAGTTATATAATGGTTCACTTCATACTGCGTGTGAATGTGTTCGGTAACCGTGCCGCCCGCAGAGAGATGCGTGAGGAATCAAGGGCTATGATGGGCCGTGGCGGAATGGGTGGATTCGGCGGTGGTATGGGCGGATTCGGCGGTGGAATGGGCGGACGCCGTTAATCCGGAACAGAAAAACCCTTTCTTATCTGAAAAAAGAGAAATGTACCGAACCGTACACCTTCATGTCTGTAAAGCGGGGGTGATTGGAGAAGTTGTGTTTACTTCCATGCTCCAGAACGAATATCCCGTCTTCTTTCAGCAGGTTTCCTGATAATATAAGGTCCGGTATTTCTGCCAGATTCTCCAATTGGTAAGGGGGATCGGCAAAAATGAAATCAAATGATGTGGTGCATGTGGCTATGTACTTGAACACATCACCTTTTATGGGAATGCATCTGTCTGTTTTTACTGTGTCCATCACTTTACGGATAAAGGCGTGATGGGCAGGATCTTTCTCAACGCTGATTACATTTGTGCATCCCCTTGATACCAGTTCAATGCTTATGCTGCCGGTACCGGAGAACAGGTCAAGAGCCGTTGAACCTTCCAGGTCAATGCGGTTGGCCAGGATATTGAAAAGGCTCTCTTTTGCAAAATCAGTGGTGGGACGTGCACTGAATGTTCTAGGCACGTCCCACCTTCTGTGTTTGTATATTCCGCTTATTACCCGCAAAGGATTATTCCCAGTTACCGGAGTTGTTGTCAACTCTCATGCCACGATAACGGCCACGGTCGTCGCAATCCTCCAGCAGATTGATAATTTCCTGCTTGTCAAGTCCGCCCTTGTAACTGTCGGGACCGAGATAATTGATAAACAGGGTCTGGGCTGTGAATGTATGGGTTATCACACCGGTCTTGGCAGTATCGGCAGTGGTGGACAACTCAAACTCCACATTGTTGCTGAAAGGCACATAACGCAGTGAATCCGGATCGATACGTCCTTTGTAGAGAGAGTCGTAAAGGCTTACGAATTCCGTATCACGGCTAAACAGGAACTCTTTGGTCCCGTCTTCATGAATAATGACGAAGCCTTCATTTGCTGCCTTCTCCCAGAGAGTATCAGCCTCAATCTTTTTCTGTGCAGCCTTGCGACCCTTGAGTTGGGCTGCCTCCTGTTCTGCGGACTGGGCTTTTGCGTAGAGTGCAAGAACCTTATTCTCTGTCCAGTTGTGGTCCAACTGGTCATCAGTCAGTTCACCAATCTTCTTTACGATAGGAATCTGGGCGGTCTTGATGAATTCAGCAAGGGTATCGAAATTGTTACAATAGGTACCATGCTGATAATTGTACTCAGTCTGAGCTGCCTTGATGTCCATAAGTTTTTCAATTACGGCCTTGTCGCGGATACCTTTCTCCTTAGCAAAGTTGATAGGTCCCATGATGCTTCCATACACAATGTAGATCAATGCTACAATGCATAAACCAAGAAGAACGTTGATGACTTTTTTCATATCGGATGTTTTTATTTATTTTCGCATCGCAAAAATAGAACTTTTATCCGTATTTATCCATAAATCAACATTTTTTTGCTTTTTGGAGTGATGATTGACCCTCTTTTTCAGGAAATTGCCTCGATTTTCCCGTTTGAACCCACCGCCGGACAGTCTGTAGCCATGAACAGGCTGGCTGTTTTTGTGAATGATCCGGCTCCCCGGCAGGCGTTTCTTCTCAAGGGTTATGCCGGCACCGGAAAGACTGCAGTCATCAGTTCTCTGGTGCGTGCCCTGGTCCGGCATCACCGGAGGGTGGTACTCATGGCTCCGACAGGCCGGGCGGCCAAGGTGTTCTCCAATACGTCCGGATTCCCGGCATGTACCATCCACAAGAAGATATACCGGCAGAAATCCATTCTGGACGCCGGCAACTTTCAGTTGGATCACAATTTTCATGAACACACACTGTTCCTTGTGGATGAGGCATCCATGATTTCGAATGAGGGATTATCCGGTTCCGTGTTCGGTTCAGGCCGTCTGCTTGATGACCTGGTGTCATATGTCTATTCGGGTGTGGACTGCCGCCTGCTCATGCTGGGAGACCAGGCTCAGCTGCCTCCCGTCGGGGAAATTGAAAGCCCCGGATTATCTGCCGATGTGCTTTCATCGTACGGCCTGAACGTAAGGGAATACTGCCTTGAGAACGTAATGCGCCAGATGCAGGAGTCCGGGATTCTTTACAATGCAACTGTATTAAGGGATTTTACCGTGAATCCGGATTTGGAAGGCGGTTTCCGTTTCAAGCTGGACGGTTTTAAGGATATTGTAAAGATTTCGGGCAGTGAACTTATAGAGGCCCTTAGCGGATGCTATAGCCGTGACGGAATAGACGAGACTATGGTACTGTGTCGTTCAAACAAGCGGGCAATAGTCTACAATAACGGAATTCGCAATACCATACTGGACCGCGAGGATGAACTCTGTCGAGGCGACAGCGTGATGATAGTCAGGAACAATTACTACTGGACCGAATGTCTTGCAGCCGAAGGGAGTGCTGACTCATACGCCAACCTGCCGTCATTCATAGCCAACGGTGACATTGCGGTGATACGCCGCGTACGCCGTCAGCGGGAATTGTACGGGTTCAGGTTTGAGGATGCCGTGCTTTCATTCCCCGACTACGATGACCTGGAGATGGATGTCACCTTGCTGCTGGACACTCTGCACAGTGAGGCACCTTCACTTACCCGTGAGGAAAGTGACAGACTATTCAACAATGTGATGGAGGACTATGCCGATATTCCATCCCGGAAGGAGAAAATGAAAAAACTGCGCGAGAACCGTCATTTCAATGCTCTACAGATAAAATACGCATACGCCGTTACCTGCCACAAGGCTCAGGGCGGCCAGTGGAAGAACATCTTCATTGACCAGGGGTACATTCCTGACGAAGGGCGCGACGAGGAATATTACCGCTGGCTTTATACCGCCCTTACACGCGCCACTCAGACGGTTTATCTGGTAAACTGGCCGGAGAATAATATAAATTGAGAATTGAGAATTGAGAATTAAAAAAAGACGGTCCTTTGGATCGTCTTTTTATGTCGCAGGCTTTTACGCAGGTTCTGCGTATTAATTTTCAATTCTCAATTCTCAATTGTCTTCATGATGCTGTTCACAGCATCATGAAGACCGTCGGGGTTCTTGCCGCCGGCGGTAGCGAAGTGGGGCTGACCGCCTCCGCCGCCCTGTATCAGCTTGGCTGCCTCGCGTACCATCTGGCCGGCGTTGAAGCGTGATGTCAGGTCATCGCTTACACTTACGGTAAGCATTGGCTTGCCGGCTTCCTCACTGCCTACTATTACAATTGTGGATTGCGGGAACTGGGCGCGGATGCCGAATACCATATCCTTGACCATAGCGGCTGTCCCGGGTAATACTGCACTTATTACTCTGATACCGTTCACATCCTGTGCCTGGCTTATGAGTCTTTCCTTGACCTGGGCGGCTTTCTCCTTGAGGAACTCCTCTACCTGTTTCTTCAGTGTGGCGTTCTCATCGATAGCCTTCTTTACTGCGGTCTCTATTGATGATCCCGGCAGTACGGCCTTAAGTGCAAGGATGGTATCCTGGATGCTGTAAACCATATTCTCTACAGCCTCGCCTGTGATAGCCTCGATGCGGCGCACGCCGGCTGCGATTGAGCTCTCTGAAACAATCTTGAACATACCGATGCGGCCGGTTGAAGATGCATGTACGCCGCCGCAGAACTCTATTGAGTTGCCGAACTGAACTACACGTACCTTATCACCGTATTTCTCACCGAAAAGTGCGATTGCACCGAGCTTTTTGGCCTCCTCAATAGGCAGGTCGCGATGCTCCTGCAGCGGCAGGTCCTCACGGATTTTCTCATTGACCAGACGTTCCACCTGACGCAGTTCCTCATCGGTCACTTTCTGGAAGTGTGAGAAGTCAAAGCGCAGACCGTCGGGGGTAACCAGTGAGCCCTTCTGCTCAACGTGTGTGCCCAGAACCTCGCGCAGGGCCTCGTCAACCAGGTGGGTTGCGGTGTGGTTGGCCTCGCAGGCGTGACGCTTGTCGGTATTAACGCAAGCCATCATGGGAGCCTCGGGGTGCTGGGGCAGCTTCTTGGTTATGTGCACCGGCAGACCGTTCTCCTTCTTGGTGTCAATAATATCGATTGTCTCAAACTCACTTACAATCACGCCCTGGTCACCTACCTGACCGCCCATCTCGGCATAGAACGGGGTCTTGTCCAGGACAATCTGGTAGATTACACCGCTCTTCTGCTTTACCTCGCGGTAGCGCAGGATGGATGTTTCATATTCGGTAAAGTCATAGCCTACAAACTCGGTCTCACCTTCCTTGAGTACTACCCAGTCTCCGTTCTCTACGGCGGCGGCGTTGCGGGAGCGGGACTTCTGCCCCGCCATCTCCTCGTTGAACTCGTCAATGTTGGCGCTCATGCCGTTCTCACGCAGTATGAGTTCGGTAAGGTCAAGCGGGAATCCGTAGGTATCGTACAGCGTGAATGCGCTCACACCGCTTATCTCTGTCTTGCCGGCTGCCTTGGTATCGGCCATAACCTTGTCAAGCAGTTTGATACCAGTGTCAAGGGTGCGCAGGAATGACTCCTCCTCCTCAATGATTACCTTCTCTATGAGCGTCTTCTGGGCGTTCAGCTCGGGATATGCATCACCCATGTTGTCAATGAGCACGGGCAGCAGCTTGTAGAGGAATGCCTCCTTCTGGCCCAGGAACGTGTAGGCGTAACGTACGGCACGGCGCAGTATGCGGCGTATCACGTAACCGGCCTTGGCGTTTGATGGCAGCTGGCCGTCTGTGATGCTGAATGCTATGGTGCGGATGTGGTCGGCCACAACGCGCATGGCAATATCGACCTTCTCATCCTTTCCGTACTCAAGGCCGGTCAGTGCACCTATCTGCTTGATGATGGGCTGGAATACGTCGGTGTCATAGTTGGACTGCTTGCCCTGCAGGGTGCGTACCAGACGCTCAAATCCCATACCGGTATCGATTACCTTGGCGGGCAGGGGTTCCAGTGAGTGGTCGGCCTTGCGGTTGAACTGCATGAACACCAGGTTCCATATCTCTATTACCTGGGGGTGATCCTTGTTTACCAGGTCGCGGCCGGGAACCTGAGCCTTCTCAGCCTCGGAGCGTGAGTCCATGTGGATCTCGCTGCATGGGCCGCAGGGGCCGGTATCGCCCATCTCCCAGAAGTTGTCGTGCTTGTTTCCGTTAAGGATATGATCCTTGGGCAGGAACTGCTCCCAGATGGCGGCAGCCTCGTTGTCACGCTCCAGACCCTCCTCTGGGCTACCCTCAAACACTGTGGCGTAGAGGTTTTTGGGGTCCAGTTTGAGAACATCCACCAGATACTCCCATGCCCAGCTTATGGCCTCTTTCTTAAAGTAGTCACCGAAAGACCAGTTGCCCAGCATCTCGAACATGGTGTGGTGATATGTATCATGACCAACCTCCTCCAGGTCATTGTGCTTACCGCTCACGCGCAGGCACTTCTGTGAGTCGGCCACACGGCGGCTCTTGGGCGCACGGTTGCCCAGAATGATATCCTTGAACTGGTTCATTCCGGCATTGGTGAACATAAGTGTGGGGTCATCCTTTACCACCATGGGGGCGGAGGGAACTATCAGGTGTCCTTTACTCTCAAAGAAACTCTTGAAGGAATCACGTATCTCCTTAGCTGTCATCATATCTCGAATAATTATTGTAATGCGGTTTTGAGGTGCAAATTTACGGTTTTTTTTCCTACTTTTGCATGTTGCAATAAGATTATGAGGAAGGTATACTATCAATACGATCCGCAGCGCAGAGTTTACCGCAGGGTATTTCCAACCTTAGGGCAGAGAATCTCATCGTGGCTCTGGCGTCTGCTGCTTTCAGTATTGCTGGGAGGAGTATTCTTCATTATCTACTGGTTCGTCATCAATACTCCTCAGGTTGCAGACCTCATGACGGAAAACAGCCGTCTGCAGTCCCAGTACCGTGTCCTTTCACGCAAGGTCGATGACGCGTTGCTGGTTCTTCACGATATTGAGGAACGCGATGACAATCTTTACCGGGTGCTGCTTGAGGCAGACCCTGTTCCGGATGTGGCGCGTCAGGCAGGGTTCAACGGAACGAACCGCTATGCCGAACTTAACGATATGTCCAATGCCGATCTGGTGGTCAACACATCGCAGAAGGTGGATATGCTAAGCCGGAAACTCTATATGCAGACCCGTTCGTTCAATGAGGTGATAGAACTGTCACGTGAACAGGAGGAGAAACTGGCCTGCCTGCCGGCTATCCAGCCGGTGTCCAACAAGGACCTCAAAAGGACGGCTTCAGGTTACGGATACCGTAATGACCCGATATATCATGTCCGCCGTTTCCATCACGGAATGGATTTCACCTGTGATACGGGAACTCCCGTATATGCAACCGGTAACGGAACTGTGGTTTATGCCAAGTGGAAGACAGGCTACGGCAACCTGGTAGAGATTGACCACGGCTACGGTTACAAGACAAGGTATGCCCATTTGAGCAAGATACTTGTCAAAGAGGGACAGAAAGTGGTTCGCAGTGAGGAGATAGGACTGGCGGGATCGACAGGAAAGAGCACAGGCCCTCACGTTCATTATGAGGTTATGGTTTATGATAACAGCAAGAAGAATTGGCAGGATGTGAACCCTATCAATTACTACTTCATGGACCTGAATGCCGATCAGTATGAGGAGATGATCAGTCTGGCAGAGAATCACGGAAAAGTATTTGATTAATAAACCACCGGTATATGGCACTCAATCCCAACAAGAATCTTAAAACCTATTACTCCATCAAGGAGGTGTCAGAGATGCTTGACATTCCGGATAGCACTTTGCGTTACTGGGAGAAGGAATTCAAGCAGATATCACCCAAGAAAAATGCCAAAGGTATCAGGCATTATACCCAGGCGGACATTGAACAGATAAAACTGGTGAATCATCTGGTAAAGGAGAAATCCCTTACCATAAAGGGTGCCAAGACCAGAATGAAGGAGAATCCACAGACTACAACCGGTACGCATGACGTGGTGGAGCGTCTCAAAGCCATACGTGAAGAACTGGTTGCCATTCTGAACGAATTGGATGCTACTCCTCCTTGCGGGCAACCGTTGTGATGTTCTTGATTCTCTTAAGTTCCTTCTGAATGGTATCCACGTCACTGAGACGGTGGACCATGACACTGATTGTTCCTTCAAAAAGCCCTTCTTTGGATTCAATCACCAGTTTGTTTATGTTTACGTTCATCTTGTTAGAGATGACCTCGGTGACTTTGCTCAGGGTACCGATGCTGTCCAGACCCTTTATGTAAATCGTTACAGGGAACAGGCTGTTCTCTATCTGCCATTCAACTGTCAGGATACGGTTTCCTTTGGCCGATTTAAGTTTGTTGGCTACCTCACACTTGCGTTTGTGTATTGTTATGTGACCTTTGTCATCAACAAAACCCAATACTGAATCGCCCGGTAAGGGATTACAGCAGTCGGCAAAGGTGTACTTGTGAATATCGACGTCGTTTATGATGAGGGTCTTTTTAAGGTCGATGTCAACCTGGCCTTCATCACCGGTTTTCTTGTCCTTGGACGATGAAGACGAGAACGAAGACCAGAAACGTTTGTACCAACTGTCACTTTCACCTTTTATCAGATTCCGCTCAGCATCACCCAGAATGATTTTCTTCTGTCCCAATGCAATCATCAGTTCATCCCGGCTGTTCATGCCGTGAAGACGGCATATACGGTCCATCTTCTCAGAATCCACCTCAAGTTCCTCTTTCTCAAGGAACTCATGGAAAATAGCCTCGCCGAATTTCTGATTCGCCCTCTCTTCCTTTCTGAGCAACTGCTTGATTTTGCCGCGGGCCTTGGCGGTAGTGGCAAAGTCCAGCCACTCCGGGCTCAGTTTCTGACTCTTGGAGGTAAGGATCTCAACCTGGTCACCGCTCTTCAACTCATAGTTGATGGCCTCAAGTTTATGGTTTACTTTGGCACCTATGCAGTTGGTTCCAAGGTAGGTATGTACGGTGAATGCAAAATCCAGGACCGTACTTCCCTGCGGCATTGTGCGCAACTCTCCTTTAGGGGTGAATATGAATATCTCAGATGAATAGAGGTTCAGTTTGATGGTGTCCAGGAAATCCATGGAATCAGGCTGCGGATCTTCAAGAATCTCCTTGATGGTCTCCAGCCAATGTGTCAGTTCAGACTCATCCTCTTCATAAGTGGAACCTTCCTTGTATTTCCAATGGGCGGCTATTCCCTGCTCGGCAATGTCGTTCATGCGACGGCTGCGTATCTGGACCTCTACCCATTGTCCGGTATTGCTCATCAGGGTCACATGCAGGGCCTGATAGCCGTTGGCCTTGGGATGGGTCACCCAGTCGCGCAGACGGTCGGGATGGGATTTGTATATTTTGGTCAGAGCCAGATATATGTCAAAACACTCGCTCTGCTCATGCTCGGGTGTTGAAGGGTCAAAAACAATCCTTACCGCAAGTATGTCATAGACCTCATCGAAGGTAAGGTTGTTCTTGTTCATCTTTTTCCAGATGGAGTAGGGCGATTTGATCCGTCCGAACATATTGTATTTTATGCCCAGTTCATCCAGTTTCTCTGTTATGGGCTGGGTAAAATCATCATATATGTTATTCAGTTCCTCACGCGAGAAAGAGAGTTTCTGCTGTATATCCTTATACTCAACCGGATGCTCATACTTGAAACTCAGGTCTTCCAGTTCGGATTTTATCTTGTTCAGACCTAACCTGTATGCCAGAGGTGCATATATGTATAGGGTCTCGCCTGCTATCTTATACTGCTTGCGGGGCTGCATGCTCTCTAAGGTACGCATGTTGTGAAGGCGGTCCGCTATCTTGATAAGTATGACGCGTATATCGTCATTCATGGTCAGCAGCAGTTTCTTGAAATTCTCAGCCTGGGCCGATGCCTTGTCGCCGAATATGCCGCCTGCTATCTTGGTAAGTCCGTCAACGATCTGGGCTATCTTGGGACCGAATACGTTCTTTATGTCATCGGTGGTATAATCTGTATCCTCAACCACGTCATGCAGCAGAGCGGAGCAGATGGAAGTGGAACCCAGCCCGATTTCTGAGCATACTATCTGTGCCACGGCAAGCGGATGCATGATATATGGCTCGCCGGAATGACGGCGCACGCCTTTGTGAGCCTGACGGGCAAACTGGAACGCCTTGGTTATTATCTCCACCTTCTTGCGGTGCTTGGTCTGGAGATAAGAGTCAATAAGATGCTGGAAGGCCTCGTCTATGAGTCTCTCTTCATCGGTTGAAAAAAGATTATCTTCACTCATCTTGCAGTCCTTTTTTATCGGTTATATATTCTCAGGGTCTTGCCGGCTCTGATGTTGTCACTCTTAAGATTGTTCCAGTTCTTTATGTTCTTGACGGTGGTATGATACTTGACGGCGATATGCCCCAGGGTCTCGCCCTCCTTTATCTTATGCGTAACATAAGTGACGCGATTCTTCATGTCATCGTCAATGTAGGCCAGTTTGGCCTTGCTGAAGTATTTCTCCTTGTCAAATTCATAGAGAGAATCTCCGACCTCGACAATCGGTTTGATATATTGCTGAGGAAGTGTTACTACGCAGGTGCGGTATGCTCCGGGAATGACCTCGGTCAGATATTGCGGATTAAGCGCCTTGAACTCTTCCTCGCTGATTCCGCTGTAGTGGATGAGCTGACCTATGTGAAGGTTGTGTACTATGTGCAGGGTATCGGTCTGTGAAGGCCGGTCAGATGTCATGGGGCATATGCCGTGTTCCCGGTAGAAACTCATCGCGTAGTTTACTGCGATGAATGCCGGCAGATAACCGCGCGTTTCACGGGGCAGGTAGGGATAGATATCCCAGAAGTCACGCTTGCCGCCTGAACGGGTTATGGCTTTGGTTACGTTGCCCGGACCGCAGTTGTATGCCGATATGGCCAGGGACCAGTCTCCGAACATGTCATAAAGGTCACGCAGATGACGGGCGGCGGCATCGGATGCCTTTGCTATGTCATAACGGTCATCGACCAGACTGTTCACCTGAAGACCGTATTTGTGGCCGGTGCTGTAAATGAACTGCCACATACCGGCGGCTCCCATACGCGAATAGGCTTTGGGCTTGAGGGCCGATTCCACTATGGGCAGATACTTGAGTTCAACCGGGACATCATACCTGATAAGCGCCTCCACGAACTTGTCCTCATAGATGGGCATCATGCCCAGAGCGTAGGATATGACCTTGCGGTTACGTCCCATATAGGCGTCTATCGAACTGCGGGTCACATAGTTGTAAGGCATCTCCACTATAGTGGGCAGACTGCTCAGACGCTGTGCGTATACGGTATCGCTGAACTTGGGATTGACAGAACTCTCCATACACTCCTCGTCATATGAGAGATAATGCTTGGCCATCCACAGTCCCATCAGGCTGTCTATGTCAAACTCCATGCTCTCCGGAAACTCCACAGTCAGTGAATCCGTGCATACGGCATTTGTGCTGTCCGGTACGACATCTTGAGCAGTCACGGTATTGAAAGCCAACGCAAAAGCCAACGCCAACGCCAATGTATATATCTTGTCCGGTTTCATCAGAAATTAACAGCTAAAGAGAATCCCGCAGTGGGTGCTCCCCGGTGGTCCATCATAAAATTGGGTTCCACTCTCATGCTCAAGTCCGGGGATATGTCAAAATGTGAGAGTTCTGCATCCACATACGCATCAATGGCTGCCACCAGATACATGCCGGCAAAGGCAAATATGCTAAGGTCGCGGTAACGGCGGTATTTGTTCTTGCGCTGCTTGAAAACATCCTTGAGCCAATCTTCCATGCTGGTGTCAATCTCATAATGGGGCGGCAGGAAATCCTCGTAGCTCTTGGTGTTGGGGTCATCGTCCATGATGTCTACGTATGCATTCTGATAATCCATGTATGTGGACTGGTTCCATGTAAGCGCATAGATGCAACCTACATATCCTCCGTAAACAACCGGCAGTTTCCAGTATTTGCGGTTGTAAATCTGCCCGCCACCGGGAAACAGAAGTGAAAACCAAACTGCACGGCGCGGTTCCGGTTCCCAACTTGCGGCGTTCCTTTCAATCTGTTCCAACTTCTCCCTCTCAATGTCCCTCCATTTCTTACGTCCTTCAGTTCTGTAGGTTTCTGTCTTATCAGGCTGGCTTACAAGGTCTGAGTCTCTCATCTGACGGATCTGAAGGTTGCGTACGAATTCCATCTCACGTTCCCAGACGGCGGTATCGTTCAAGGAGCGGTAGATGCTGTCCATACGTGCACTCCGAATGGAGTCTTGGCGGATTTCAATGCCACCGGACGACTGAGACCGTACCGGAAGGAAGGTCATTACTGCCAGAAGGGCAGACAATGCGGTCTTTATGAATCCGTCGCTGATTGTCATTTCTTAAGGCTTTCAAACAGTCGTATCAGACGTTCCAGGTCTTGCTGATCCTTGAATGATATGTTTATGCTTCCGGAACCTCTTACACCGGATTTAAGTTTTACATGGGCTCCCAGGAACTTGGAGAGTTGACGGCCTATAGGCACAAGCGATTCGTCATTTCCGGACTTTGGGGATTTGGTCCTGTCTCCGTTCATCTGGCGGGCTTTCTCCTCAACCATTCGTACCGAATAGCCATACCTGGTCAACTCATGAAACAACTGGAGCTGTTTCATCGGGTCATCTATGGCCAGCAGGGCGCGGGCATGTCCCATATCTATCTGTTTATCCTTAAGGGCAACCTGAATCTCAGCCGGCAGCTTGAGCAGACGAATGTAGTTGGCGATGGTGGCACGGTTCTTTCCTAAACGTGAGCTGAGTTGCTCTTGTGTCATATGGTAGACCTCAAGCAGGTTCTGGCAGGCCAATGCGACTTCCATTGAGTTGAGGTCCTCACGCTGGATATTCTCAATGAGAGCCATCTCCATGACGTTCTCATCATCGGCAGTCCGTATGTAAGCGGGGATGGTTTTGAGTCCGGCTATCCCGGCGGCACGGAAACGGCGCTCACCTGCGATGATCTGGTAATCACCCTCGCTTACTTTCCTGAGGGTGATAGGCTGGATGATTCCTATTTCACGTATTGAGTCGGCCAACTCCCCAAGGCTCTCAGGGTCAAAGTCCCGTCTGGGCTGGTCTGGGTTGGCATGTATCTGGTCCAGAGGAACCTCATTGATTGACGATGAACCCTGGGTCTTGACCAGGTCTGTCGATATAAGGGCATCAAGGCCGCGGCCAAGTGCCATTTTCTTGTTGGTTGTCATTTCTTACCGTTCTTTTTCAATATTTCCTGAGCAAGGGCAAGATAATTCTTGGCGCCTTTGGAATCAGCATCGTAAAGTATTGCCGGCAGACCGTAACTGGGTGCTTCACTCAACTTAACGTTACGTGCTATTATGGTCTCAAACACCAGTTCCTGGAAATGCTTCTTTATCTCGTCATATATCTGGTTGCTCAGACGCAGACGGGAGTCATACATGGTAAGCAGGAATCCCTCTATGTCAAGGGCCGGGTTGAGTTTGGTCTTTATTATGCGTATGGTGTTGAGTAGCTTGCTTATGCCCTCCAATGCAAAGTATTCGCACTGGACAGGAATGATTATCGAGTCAGCAGCAGTCAGTGAATTCACCGTTATCAGACCTAATGACGGCGAACAGTCTATCAGGATGTAATCATACTCATCCTTAACCTTGTCCAGCATCTTCTTCATGACCGTTTCGCGGCTCTCCATGTTCATCAGTTCCAACTCAGCGCCCACCAGGTCAATGTGTGACGGCATCACGTACAGTCCGTCAATACATGCCTTAAGGATGGCGTCCCTGGGTTCAGTTCCGTTTACAAGGCACTCATAAACGGTGCAGTTGAGTGACTGGATGTCAATGCCGAGTCCCGAAGATGCGTTAGCCTGAGGGTCTGCGTCAACTACAAGGACCTTTTTCTCAAGCGTGGCAAGTGATGCCGCCAGATTAATGGTGGTCGTGGTTTTGCCTACGCCACCCTTCTGATTGGCCAATGCTATGATCTTTCCCATGCGTTTTTAGTTTTAGGGTGTGAAGTTACTGCAAAAAATCGGGATATGAGAAAAATATAGTATTTTTGACATCTGCAAAACTGCAGTATGAAATACTATCTTGTGGCCGGTGAGGCATCGGGCGACCTTCATGCCTCAAATCTAATCAAAGCTATAGCCGGGAGAGACTCCTCGGCCAGGTTCCGCTGTTTTGGAGGTGAATTGATGAAGGCGGCAGGTGCCGAGTTGGTAAAACACTACCGGGATCTTGCCTATATGGGCTTCTGGCCGGTCCTGACACATCTGGGAACAATACTGGGTGGAGCAAATCTCTGTTTCAGGGATATCATGGACTGGAGACCGGACGTGGTTATACTTGTGGACTATCCGGGATTCAATCTTTCCATTGCCAAAAAAGTACATAGGCAGGGGATACCTGTCCACTACTATATATCACCCAAGATATGGGCGTGGAAGAGTTGGAGAATAAAGAACATACGCCGTGATGTGGATGAACTGTTCTCCATACTTCCGTTTGAGGTTGATTATTTCCGCAGGCACGACTACAATATCCGCTATGTGGGTAATCCCACGGTAGATGAGGTGTCTGCTTACAAGTCAGACTGCCGACGCGAGCCTGTTCTTGCCGATGACGGCCGGCGTGTTGTCGCGCTCCTGGCCGGGAGCCGCAGGCAGGAGATAACACGTAACCTGCCTGTGATGCTCGATGCGATAAAGGATATTGACTGTATCCGGCCTGTTCTGGCCTGTGCTCCGGGCATAGAGCCTGAATTCTATGACAGCATCACCGGCACTTCTGATATTGAGAAGGTTTACGGAAATACATTCGGTGTTCTGGAGAAGGCATATGCCGCATTGGTGACATCGGGTACGGCAACTCTTGAGACAGCCCTGTTTGATGTCCCGCAGGTGGTCTGCTACAAGGTTCCGTTCAGCTGGGCGGCCAGGATAATACAGAAACTGTTCATCAAGGTAAGGTATGTATCTTTGGTCAATCTGGTCTCTTTCTCGGAGGTGGTACCGGAACTGCTGGGCAGTGATATGAATCCATCGTATGTGCATGACCATCTGTTGCCTCTGCTGTCGGATACGGCAGAGCGTAGGATGCAACTGGAAGGCTATGCCCAGATGAGAATGCTGCTTGGCCCGGCCGGGGCTCCCGACCGTGCGGCAGAACAGATAGTCAACCTGCTTGCCTCTGCCGATAAATCTGACGGTCAGGCGAAGAATGCAGAGTGAATGATAAAGCAGAAATAGACCACAACGGCCGGAATTGCCAGTAAGGCGCTGTCAAAACGGTCCAGCATACCGCCGTGTCCCGGCAGTATCTTTCCTGAATCCTTTATGCCTAACTCACGTTTGATAAGGGATTCGGTAAGGTCACCGAAAGTTCCGGACACCGCTACTATTAGTGCCATGATGATCCATGCCGCAACACCCATATAGAAATACATGTGTGCCAGATATCTGTGCATGAGAATGGCTGCGATGACAGTCAGTACGGCACCGCCTATAGAGCCCTCCCAAGTCTTTTTGGGGGATACCCTCTCAAATAGTTTGTGCCTGCCGATGGTGCAGCCTGTACAATATGCACCTACGTCATTGCACCAAAGGAACACAAACAGTGCAAGCGGAATTCCGGGCTCGTATCCTGTAGCCGGTCCCTGTACATTGAATGCCACGAACGATAGCAGTCCGAAAGGCAGGGCAATGTAAACGATGGGGAAAAAAGTATGTGCCAGGTCATTTACGGGACTAGGTTTCTGCCTGTAGAGCTCATGTATCATTATCACTATGACTGTGAAAATGAAAGGCAGGAACAGTATTATGCCCGGTACAGTGCCTGGAGTTACCGATATCCCGACGATGGCAGCATAGAAAGTGAACGCCGCTATCGTTGCCCAAAGGCGGCTGACATCAGTACCTTTATGCTTATTGACCAGTCCGGTGTATTCAATAGTTGAAAGTATGGTGCATACTCCGAAAAGCCCTACAAACCAGGGGCCGCCTTTAAGTATGCAGAACAGCATTACAGCAGCATACACTATAGCTGTGACAGTCCTTATCAGAAAGTTCATTTGCCGGTCTTGTTTATGGTTCAACCTTGTCTCTGTTCTCTGTAACCGGAGTCTTGTCAGATGCTTCCTTGTTATCCTCCAGTATCTCTTCACTGCGGGAAGCCCACGGCCGTTTGCCGAATATCTTCTCAACATCATCGGCCATGATGACCTCCCTCTCTATAAGGAGTTGTGCCAACTGATGATGTCCCTCCTCATGCTCCAGAAGAATCTTCTTGCCGCGTTCATATTGCTGTGCTATCAGAGCCTTGACCTCTTCGTCAATTACCTGGGCTGTCTTGTCGGAGTATGGCTTCTGGAATGCATACTCATCAGTGCTGCTATAGTAGCACAGGTTGGCCAGCTTGTCGCTCATACCTGCATAGGCTATCATTCCGTAAGCCTGCTTGGTGACACGCTCCAGGTCATTCATGGCACCGGTGGATATATGTCCCGTAAACAACTCTTCGGCGGCACGTCCTCCCAGTGTGGCGCACATCTCATCAAGCATCTGCTCCTTGGTCGTGATCTGACGCTCTTCAGGAAGGTACCAGGCTGCGCCTAATGCACGTCCGCGCGGTACGATGGTTACCTTTATCAGCGGGTTGGCATATTCAAGGAACCATGACAAGGTGGCATGACCGGCCTCATGAAGGGCAATGGTGCGTTTCTCATCTGCAGTGAGGACTTTGGTCTTCTTCTCAAGACCGCCCACTATACGGTCCACAGCCGACAGGAAATCATCCTTCTCAACTTTCTTCTTGTTGTGACGGGCTGCAATCAGAGCGGCCTCATTGCAGACATTGGCGATATCGGCACCGGAGAATCCCGGGGTCTGGCGGGCCAGCAGGTCCACATCGACGTCTTTGCTCAGCTTTATGTTGCGCAGATGGACACCAAACACCTCCTTGCGCTCGTTCAGGTCAGGCAGGTCAAGGTGAATCTGACGGTCAAAACGTCCTGCACGCAACAGGGCCTTATCCAGAATGTCCACACGGTTGGTGGCAGCCAGGATTATTACACCGCTATTGGTGCCGAATCCGTCCATCTCTGTGAGCAACTGGTTTAGTGTGTTCTCACGCTCGTCGTTGCCTCCCATTGCGGGGTTTTTGCCACGGGCACGTCCCACGGCATCTATCTCATCGATGAATATGATGCAAGGCGATTTTTCCTTAGCCTGACGGAACAGGTCGCGGACCCTTGATGCTCCCACGCCTACAAACATCTCCACAAAATCAGAGCCTGAAAGTGAGAAGAACGGAACATCGGCTTCGCCGGCGACAGCTTTGGCCAGGAGAGTCTTACCGGTTCCAGGAGGACCTACCAGCAGGGCTCCCTTAGGTATCTTTCCGCCCAGGTCGGTGTATTTCTTGGGGTTCTTGAGGAATTCCACTATCTCTTCAACCTCGGTCTTGGCCTCGGCCTGTCCGGCAACATCCTTGAATGTCACGCGGTCGGACTGTCCCTTCTCATATACACGCGCCTTTGACTTGCCCACGCTGAATACCCCGCCTCCACCGCCGGGACCTCCTCCCATGCGTCTGGTCATAAGTATCCAGAAGAATATTATAAGTACAAACGGGAATACGCTTATCAGTATATCGGTAAGAGTGTGGGAACGTTTACGGTACTCCACTTTTCCGGTGAATTTCCCTGATTGCTCGGCCTGGTCAATGAATTCCTGCAGGTTTTCAAGCGATCCGACACCTACCGTAACCATAGGCCTGACTTTGGCGGTGGCCATAAGGACGTTGTCGAATACGTATCTGGCCGAATCGGGTTTGATGTAGACATCCATAGAACTCATATTGGAGTATATGACCAATTCATCGACATATCCCTTGTTGACATATTCCTTGAAATCGGTATATGTGGGGATTTCGGAAGTCTGGCTTTCGTCCGGCTTGAGCAGGATATATCCAAGCCCTATGAAAAGAATTATATACAGCCAGGTCTGGAGTCTTGCTCCGTTGTTCTGTTTTTTATCTTTATTGTCTGCCATATTGCTGATGGTAATGTCAGTGATGTTTATGTCAAGGTGTCATGCCAGGTCAGGAATCTCTTCGGTCACGGCGTCAGCCCAGAGGTGTTCCAGGTCATAGAACCTGCGCAACTCAGGAATGAAAATGTGCACCATCACATCGCCGTAATCCATTGCAATCCAATGCGCATAACGGGCACCCTCCACATAGTCAGGCTTGCGGTTCTCCTTTATCCTGACGGTCTCGCGGATAGAGTCCTCAATAGCCAATGTCTGGTTGGGCGTACCTCCCTGGCAGATTACAAAATAGCGGCAGACGGTGTCTTCGATTCCGGTCAGGTCCACAACCGTGATGCCTTCTCCCTTACGCTCCTGAATACCTTCTATTATACTCTCTATTATACTTTCCCTCTTTTTCTTCTTTGCCATTCAGTTGGTTTTGTAGATGTTCTTAATTGCAAAATTAATAAACTGAAACTTTTCAGAATGTAGTAACACAAAAAATGTGCCAAAAAATTTGTGTTCCATAAAAAAGATGTATCTTTGCACCGCTTTTGAGCAGAATACTGGGCTATGGTGTAATGGTAACACTGCAGATTCTGGTCCTGCCTTTCCTGGTTCGAGTCCGGGTAGCCCAGCAAAATTGGAGACGCTAGCGCGCCTCCTTTTTTTTGCCGGGCTACCCGGACTCGAACCAGGAAAGGCAGGACGGAGCTGAAGCTCCGCCTTTTTTTCCTTTTTTTAATTTGCTACGCAAATGCGCTCCATTTCATTCCGCTTGGCGGCCCTCCGGGACCGCGGTCTCGCTCCAGGCATTCGCTCGCTCCAATACGTTGTACCTGCGTTGTGACTGCGGTTTCCGGTTGCAGGAATGGTGAAGTGAGATCAGGTTAGACGGAGCATTTGCGGAGGGCGTGAGCGGAGGATCCCGGGAGAGACCGTTAAGAACATCGTTGCGTTCAACGACGGTTAGGCCCCATAGGGGACTAAGACGGAGGCGATCGATGTTTAGGTCTCGTATGGGTCCGTAGTAGCCCGGAGGAACTGTCTCCGTCTATCCTGATCTCACGGAACCATGGAGGTTCCTAATACTATAAATTATCCTTTTTTGGAGTAGTAGAGGTCCAGGAGTTTTTGGGCGGCGGCGAATGAGGTTTGCTCTCCTCCCAGGATCTGCTGCTCACATTGGCCCAGAAGGGCGGAGATATCGGGGTCGTTGTAGAATCCGTTCCTAAGGGACTCGTTTATGGTCTCGTACATCCAGTATTTGGCCTGCTCGTTGCGGCGGTACTGGAAGTAGCCGTTCTTCTTAACAAAGTCTATGTACTCCCAAACCATATCCCATACCTCTTTTATGCGATACTCATAGAATCCGGAGTAGGTCAGGACCTTGGGTGTCCAGCCGCTTTCCGATGGCGGGAACAGGTGCAGGGCGTTGCGGAACGAGCTGGCTGCAAGTTCGGCCTTGGGGGCGTTGTCACCATCGGCCTTGTTTATGACTATGCCGTCGGCCATCTCCATTATGCCGCGCTTGATTCCCTGCAGTTCATCGCCGGTACCGGCCAGCTGTATGAGCAGGAAAAAGTCTACCATGGAGTGGACTGCCGTCTCGCTCTGTCCCACGCCTACGGTCTCCACGAAAATCTTGTCAAATCCGGCGGCCTCGCACAGCACTATGGTCTCGCGGGTCTTGCGGGCCACGCCGCCCAGTGATCCGGCCGACGGGCTGGGGCGTATGAAAGCCTTGGGATGCACTGCCAGACGCTCCATGCGGGTCTTATCGCCCAGGATACTGCCTTTGGTGCGCTCTGAACTGGGGTCAATGGCAAGTACCGCCAGCTTTCCGCCGTCCTTGAGAACGTGCAGGCCGAAAGCATCGATGCTGGTGCTTTTGCCTGCTCCCGGAACTCCGCTTATACCTATGCGTACCGAGTTTCCTGAATAGGGAAGGCACTTCTCAATAACCTCCTGGGCAATGGCCTGATGCTCCGGCTTGAGGCTCTCCACCAGCGTCACGGCCTGGCTCAGAACGGTAACGTTACCTTTTACGATGCCGTCCACATAATCCTGGACCGACAGAGTGGGACGGCTTATCTTACGTCCCTTGAGGTACGGGTTGACAGAACCGGGGCTGACAACCCCGCTGTTTACGGTCAGTCCTTTATACTCTTCGCTATTTTCGGGATGTTCCATTGCGGTGTATTATTTTAAGTGCTATCCAGGCTATCAATCCGCAGAGCAGATAGATCATGGTCTGGCAGAAATGCAGTACGAATGACATTATCTGGGCCTCATTTGTCCTGGCTCCGTATATGCCCAGCATCTTGACTATGGCTAGGTTCCACGGACCGGCTCCGTTGGGTGTGGGCACCAGTACGGCCACGCTGCTGGCGGCAAAACAGGCCAGTCCGGCCACAGGACCCAGAACTGCGGTTGAGGGCAGGCAGTAGAATGCCAGATAGAGTTCCAGATAGTAGCAAATCCAGATTCCTACGGAGTAGGCCAGGAACAGGGGAAGACGTTTGATCTGCTTGAGTGAAAGGAATCCTTCCCAAAACCCCTGGATAAAGTTCTTTACCTTGTCCCAGAGGCGGAATCTTACGCACGCCCACCAGCAAACGGCTATGACAATGAATATCCCTATTGTCCAATACCAGAACTTGGGCTGCCTCAAGAGAGGTATGCTTTCTGCTACGGGGGAGGCCATATCGGCATCGGGGGTAAGCAGCAGGGTAAACTCATTCCATGAGACCAGCACTCCTGCTACCACTATGAGTCCCAGCAGTACGGCATCGACCACACGCTCAGCCACCAGTGTGCCCAGACCTTTGCTGAAAGGCACTCCAGCGTTCTGCTCCAGCATTCCGCATCGGCATATCTCACCTACGCGGGGTATTATGATATTGGCGGCGTAACCGGTGAATACGGTCAGAACCGTGTCTTTCTTGGGGACGACATAACCTATGGGTTCCAACAGCAGGTTCCACCTGAGGCCGCGAAAAAGGGGACCCAGGGCACTGAAAGACAGGGCGCCTATGAGCCAGCCCCATCGGATGCTGTGCATATCGGTCCAGAACTGCGAGAAGTCATAGTCCCTGTAGGTAAAATAAAGTACCACTGCCGATATGAGCAGAGGTATCGCTATCTTGAGTGTGGTTGATGCAATCTTTTTCATTATCAGGTGTTCATCCTTTGGATGATTTTGCCTACCTTTGCTGCCGTGAATGCGGCGGGAGGTCAGCATTCCAGATGCGAAGATAATATATTTCTTCGAGTTGATAACCAAACATATTCTATATGGACGACGTTGATGCGGACAGTAAGACCCAAAAAGGCATTAGGCCAACATTTCCTGAGGGATATGGATATCGCTCAGCGTATAGCCGGCACTGTTGATGCACGCGCCGACCTCCCGATTCTTGAGATAGGACCCGGCACAGGTGTCCTTACCCAATTCCTAAGTCAGAAAAACCGAGAGCTTAAGGTTGTTGAGATAGACAACGAGTCTGTTGTGTACCTGCATGAAAACTACCCGGAACTTAATGTCATTGAGGCCGATTTCCTGCAGCTGGACTTGAACACCCTTTTTGAAGGCCGTGAGTTTATACTTACCGGAAACTATCCTTACAATATCTCCAGCCAGATTTTCTTTAAGATGCTGGACTATAAGGAACTCATACCCTGCTGCACCGGAATGCTGCAGCGTGAGGTGGCACAGCGCATCTGCTCCGGTCCCGGAAACAAGGACTACGGCATACTGAGCGTATTTATCCAAGCCTGGTATGATACCGAATATCTGTTTACCGTGAATGAAAACGTTTTTGATCCGCCTCCAAAGGTCAAGAGCGGCGTGATAAGGCTGCAGCGTAACAGCCGCCGCTCACTGGAGTGCAGCGAGGCGCTGTTCCGCAAGATAGTCAAGGCCACTTTCGGAATGCGCCGCAAGATGTTGCGTAACTCGCTGCGTCAGGTTTATGAGAAAGATTCGCCTCTACCGGCGGACTGCCCGTATCTGGACAAGCGCCCGGAACAACTGTCAGTAGAAGACTTCATAAAACTGACACTCATGGTTGAGGGAAAAGCCTGAATGCCATCTGAGACTTAAGAATTGATCGTTTATCTGGCCCCGCTTCAAGGGCCGCAATATTCAGAACAATGGAGAAGGAATTTCTGGATAACATTCTTGAAGTTATTGAGAATCAGGATGCGGTAAAACTGAAAGCCATCCTGGAGGATATGCACCCCGCCGACATCGCCGAGTTGTGCGATGAACTTGACGTAGATGATGCCCGTCTGGTATATCGCCAACTTGACAATGAGACAGCTGCCGACGTACTGGTGGAGATGGACGAGGACAACCGTAAGCGGTTGCTGGATGAACTGCCGTCCGAATTGATTGCCAGCAAGTTCATCGACAACATGGACACCGACGATGCTGTAGATATCATTCAGGATCTGGATGAAGAGAAGCAGGAGGAGGTGCTGGCACATATAGGTGATATTGAGCAGGCCAGCGATATCGTAGACCTGATGCAGTATGACGAGGATACCGCCGGTGGTCTGATGGGCACCGAGATGGTGGTGGTCAATGAGAACATGTCCATGCCGGAGTGTCTGCAGGAGATGCGCAAGCAGGCCGAGGACCTGGATGATATATATAATGTATATGTGGTGGATGATGACGGCCGCCTGAAAGGTGTATTCCCGCTCAAGAAGATGATAACCAATCCGTCCGTATCAAAGGTCAAGTACGTGATGGATGAGGATGTGATAAGCACCAAGGTTGATACCCCCATTGACGATGTGGTCCAGCTGATTGAAAAGTATAACCTGGTGTCGGTCCCGGTTGTGGACAGCATAGGCCGCCTGCAGGGACAGATCACAGTTGATGACGTGATCGATGAGTTGCGTGACCAACAGGAGCACGACTACCAGATGGCATCGGGTCTTACCGGTGATGTGGAGACTGCCGACAGCGTGTTCCGTCAGATGTGGTCACGTATTCCCTGGCTGCTTATCGGTATACTTGGAGGAATCCTTAATTCCAAGCTGCTGGAGCATTTTGAGACCGCTTTTGCCGCAGCGACGTCATTGCTGTTCTTTATCCCTCTTATAGGTGGTACGGGAGGTAACGTGGGCACACAGTCATCAGCTCTAGTGGTGCAGGGCCTGGCTAACGGTTCGCTCAACACTTCAAATATCCTAAAGCAGGTTTTCAAGGAGAGTGCGGTGGCCCTGCTCAATGCGGTGGTACTTTCATTACTGGTGTTCGGCTACAACGCCTGGGCATTCGGCCTGACAGATCCGGTAACCTATGCCGTTCCCGCAAGTATGTTCGCACTTGTGCTCATCGGAACCCTTTGGGGCACCCTGCTGCCGTTATTGTTTGAAAAGATACACATTGATCCGGCTATAGCCACCGGCCCCTTTGTGCAGATAACCAATGACCTTCTGGGTATGGGTATCTACATGCTTGTAATCACTTTGATCCTCTGATTTGGGGACTATCCCACATTAAACGAAATAAATCTCTGCGAAAAATAGGTTTTTTGCAGAGATTTGCTTTTATTTGCATATTTTGGAACAAAAAACCGCGATTATGAGTGAAGAATTGAACAAGGAGTTAACTCCGGAGCAGGTTGAGGAGGTTGCTGTTACGGTGACTACCCGTGAAGAGATAATTGCACGGCTTCAGGAGATGGTTGGTGACATTTCATTGGCAAAACGTCCTGAGCTGGAATCTCTTAAACAGTCATTCTACAAATTGCAGAGGGCAGTACAAGAGGAGCAGGTAGCCGCATTCGTGGCTGGCGGAGGAGAAGCAGATGAATTCAAGCCGGAGCCAGACCCGGTAGAGGAGCAATTCCGTAAACTCATGAACATCATAAAAGAGAAGAAAGCCGCCGCGCAGGAGGCTCTTGAGATAATTCGCCGCGAAAACTATCAGAAGAAACTGGAGCTTCTGGACCGTTTCAAGGCTCTGGTTGAAAAGGCCAATACAGAAGGAACTTCATACAATGAGTTTAAAGCCCTGCTTCAGGAATGGAAAGAGATAAAGGAGGTTCCTGCAGACAAGGTTAACGAACTTTGGAAGGCATATCAGCAGTACGCCGAACAGTTCTATGACATACAGAAACTGAACAATGAGTTCCGTGAGTATGATTTCAAGAAGAACATGGAGGCCAAGATAGCCATCTGTGAGGAGGCTGAGCGCCTGGCCGATGAGCCGGATATTGTGGCCGCTTTCCGCAAACTTCAGAAACTGCATCAGGATTTCCGCGAGACCGGCCCGGTATCCAAAGAGTCCAGGGAGGAGATATGGACCCGTTTCAAGGCAGCATCGACCGTCATCAACAAGCGTCACCAGCAACACTTTGAGCAGCTTAAGGAGAAGGAGAAGGAAAACCTGGACCAGAAGACCGTGATTTGTGAACTGCTTGAGGCTATCGAATATGACAAACTGACTACTTTCCAGAGTTGGAATGACAAGACACAGGAGGTGCTTGCACTCCAGAAGAAATGGAGAGATATAGGTTTTGCCCCGGCCAAGCAGAACCAGAAGATATTTGAGCGTTTCCGTGCCGCTTGTGACCAGTTCTTCAGCCGCAAGGGAGAATTCTTCAAGCAGGCCAAAAGTGATATGACCGCCAATCTGGAGCGCAAGACAGCCCTGTGTGAGCAGGCCGAGGCTCTCAAGGACAGCACAGACTGGAAGGCCACGGGTGATAAGATGGCTGAACTCCAGAAACAGTGGCGTGAGATAGGCCCTGTTCAGAAAAAATACACCAATTCTATCTGGAAACGCTTTATCGGCGCATGTGATTACTTCTATGAGCAGCGTGACAAGAATACATCATCAAAGAAACGTGAGGAGAACGCCAATCTGGCCGCCAAAAAGGATATACTGGCCAAGCTAAAGGCCATTGACCCGGAAAACCTGTCGGATGATGATATCCAGACCATCCAGCAACTGGTTGATGATTGGAACGGCATCGGTTTTGTACCTTTCAAGGTCAAGGATAAGATTGCGGCAGAGTACAAGTCTGTTATGGAACCTTTCTCAGGGATAGTACGATCCGGACGTGGACGTCAGGCACAGCGCGGAACCGCTTCACGTGAGTCTGGCTCGCCCCGTGAAAAACTGATGCGCCAGTATGAGGCCAAAAAGAGCGAGATACAGACATACGAGAACAACCTGGGATTCATGAACGCCTCCAGCAAGGCCGGCAACGGTTTTGTTGACGCCATCAAGGCCAAGATAGAAACTCTAAAGAAAGAGGCTGATGACCTGCTGGCCCAGATACGCAGTCTGGACTCAGAAACAGAAGAGTAGCCCGCATAAGTTGATGGATGAACTGTTTGACAAGAACCTGAAGGAGAAATACTTCCAGGCCATATTCTATCTGGTGTTCAGCCTGGTAGGAGCCTCATTCAGCAGCACCACCCACCGGTTGGAAAGCTGGCTCATAGCTTAACTGTTATGTCGGTGATATGAGAAACAGTAGGCTTTTCTGCATAATACTATCTGGACTAATAGCAACCATTCTCATTTCGTGCGGCAACAGCAGGATACTGCGTGAAGCCGAAACCCTGCTTGAGACCAATCCCGCCGCAGCTGACTCCATCCTTGCCTCTATGCCCGCGCCCAAGTTGCGCCGCGACCGCGCCTGGTATGCCGTCCTCAAGACCCAGGCAGACTACAAGCAGTACCGTCCCATCAAATCCGATAGCCTGATACTTACAGCCACGGATTATTATGGCACCAAGCATAAAGGCTATAAAGCCGCGATGGCCTGGTATAGTCTTGGTTGCTCATACACCGATGCCAACAATGATATGGCTGCTATAAACGCATATCTCAAGGCCCGTGACCTGTTTCCTGATACACTCATACGTTATTATGCCCTTACAGAACAGAATCTGGGAAAACACTACCTTAACCGCATGATGTTGTCTGAAGCCACAGAACAATTCAGATCTTGTCTTGCCAATGCAATCAGACTAAACAATGTAAAGATGCAGCAAAATGCCATTTACAATCTTGGATGTTGTGCCCTATATAATAAGGACTTTTCTGCTGCGGACAGCATTTTCAATCAAATATTTACAGGCAACTCATATTCTCGTGATCAGAAATACACAGCCTTATTCCAATTATCAAAGATCAGGCTTCATCATGATAAAGAATATCATAGAGCATTGAAAATGATAGATGATTATCTGAAATATCTCAATAACAAAGAAGGTACTGGTTCCGCACTAAGTGTAAAAGCAGATATTTTTTATCAAATGGAACAGTTTGATTCTGCATACCACTACTATAGCAAATCACTACAATATAACTGCGATATTAATACCTTATGTTCAAACTATGATAAGTTGACAATCTTGACAATCAATCCTAAGCATATTATTGAAACAACACAGTACTATGGTGAATATAAAAACATGGCAGATTCCATATATGAACTGCGCAATCAGGAACAGATAAAAACATTAGAGAGTGAGCACATGACAGAACTGGCAGAGAATCAGCTTTATAACAGGACTGTAAGGTTTGCCATAATAATTGTATCATTTATTTTGCTATCCATAATGCTGGCTATCATAGCCGTAATATATTATAGAAACTGGAAGAAAGAGAAAATATGGCGCATACGTGATTCAATTTACCAAACAGAATCAGACCTTCTTAAAAAGAAACTGCCTCAATCAGAACCGGAATCGTCCGATGAATCCACCCCGGATACCACTCAAGACCAAACCGGGATCATGGATTTATACAGGAAAGAACTTAAAGATTGCTATTTGCTGTTCCAGATGCAAGGTGCGTATTCCCTAATAACCGGTAAAACAGCCTTGCGTGACGTAGAATTAACTCAAGATGAGAAGTTCCAGATAATAAAAGCTCTGAATGACTGTTTCCGTCCGGTTTTGCAATTCCTGTCAGACGAGATTCCAGAAATAAATAGAGACGAAGCGTATGTATGCATACTCTCATATATGGGATATAATTCAGTACAGATTTCACGATTGCTTGATGTTACAGATGCCTGCATACGCCAACGTCGAAAGAGAGTACAGGATAAGGATATAAATAATCTGATACAACTTATTTTTACTGAAAAAGCGTAGTTTTTCAGATACTGTCACGTAAATATGCGCATTTGTCACGGAAATTTACGCAATCATGAAAACACTCGGTCATAATTTTGCGGAAAAAATAAAACGTTTTTATGAAAAAAATTTTTTCCGTATTAACTATTATGTTGTGTATGTCATTGAGCGCAGGCGCCATTGACGTTGATTTAGTGAAAGAAGGACCAGGACTTAATCCATTTCCAGGAGAAAGGTCTGAACCGACAACTGTAACGGCATCAATCGATGACCAAGTTGTAACCGTATCGTTCAGCGAGCTGACAGCATCACAGATTGTGGTCAAGAATTCAGTTAACCTGACAGTATTCAACCAAACGTATGTACCCGCGTACAGCGCACAGGCAGACCTGACATCGCTGGCACCTGGCTGCTACACATTGCACATATACGCAATGGGTGACTGGTGGTACGGACATTTTGAGATAGAGTAAACGGAGTTTCAACCTATTTAAAAAAAATAGAAAATTAGCCATGAAACTCCATTCCCGTTCTATAGCAACAGGAATTATAATCTCATTAGTGGTGGCAACTCTTGTCGCATCATGCTCCCGCGGGCATGATGCGCTTGAATATGCTTATAAGGTGGCCGGTCCTAACAGGGGAGAACTTGAGAAAGTGATGAATCACTACAAGGAGGAACCCGAAAAACTTGCGGCAGCACGTTTTCTTATAGAGAACATGCCTGCCCACCGCTCATACAAGGGCGATGAAATACATCAATACTATGAAATAGCAAAAGGTGTACTGGCATCGGGGCTCAGTCCTGTAGAGCAGCGTGACTCCCTGCTTTACGTAAGTGACTACATGTTTCCTGGCCTTGAAGACCGTACAATAAGTGACATACGTGTCATAAAATCTGATTTCCTGATACGCAGCATAGACCAGGCTTTTGACGAGTGGAAGAACCGCCCATGGGCGCAGCACGTAACATTTGACCAGTTCTGCGAATGGCTGCTGCCATATAAGGCGGTGGAATTGCAGGAGATGGACAGCTGGCGTGACACGCTGTCCACATTCTTTACATGGGGTCTCAATAACATGGTACACGATGATGACACATACGAGACCACATTCAATGCCGTCCATACAGTACGCAATGAGATCAACTGGCGCATAAAACCTTACGGCCTGTTCAATAAGAATGGCTACCGCCTGCTCAGTGCAGACCTTATGCACAGGCAGACATTCGGTAACTGTCTGGACTACGTAACCCTGGCAGTACTAACCTACCGCAGTGTAGGAATACCCTGCGTAATAGATGAGACCCCCTACTGGGGGCGTTTCCGTTCAGGCCACAGCTGGTACACGGTATTGAACAACCGTGGTGAGGAACTCACATCAGAATGGGATGTATCATCAGTACCCGGTGGAGCGTTCTTTACCGATAAGCGAATACCCAAGGTATATCGTAACACATACGCCATAAACCGTGACCGCCAGAAATACCTGAAGGAATCAGCCTATAAGCATCCTTTCAGTATGTGCCAGAAAGATGTCACGGCAGACTACTTCAACACATCAGACATAGAGATACCCGTATTCAAGAACGTAAAACTGGCAGAGAAGTACGTATATATAGCCACCTTCACCGGAATGAACACGGATTGGAGTGTGGTTGACTACGGAACTGTCAAGCACGGTAAAGCCCGTTTCAGCAGAATGGGCCGCAATGTCATGTATATAGCCCTGGGGTATGACGGCATACAGCTGCACCCGATATCCAGACCTTTCATACTGCACACCAATGGCAGTTTGGAATACATAACCTGTGACACCACGCAGACCCGTAGCGTTGACATACGGCGTAAGTACTACCAGTCTAACAACGTGGCAAAGATGCGCAAGCGTCTGCTTGGCGGACAAATACAGTGCTCCAAGACAGCAGATTTCAAGGAGCCTGTAACACTATATACTATCGATGACCTGAACATCCCTGACAAGATACCGGTTACTGCAGACCAGCCCTACCGCTACTGGCGCTATATGTCACCAAACGGCAGCTATGGCAGCATAGCGGAACTTGCGTTCTTTGACACCGATACAAAAAGAATGTACGGTAAACCTATCAGCAACACAAAAGACGGCGGAGCAATAGCCCGTGCATACGATAACGACTGGCTTACCAACTTTGAGACCGGACAGGCCGACGGCAACTGGATAGGCATGGATATGGGAGCGCCCAAATCTGTTGCATACGTGAGGATAGTACCCCGCAGCGATGACAATGACATACACCCGGGTGATGTCTATGAGATGCGCTACTGGAATGCCAACAACGAATGGACATCGTGCGGCATACAGACAGCCCAGGGTAACACCCTGCATTATGACAACATCCCCAAGGGTGCTCTTATGTGGGTAAGCAACCTGACCCGCGGTATGGACGAAAGACCGTTCCTTATAGATGATGACGGTAATGTGGTGTGGTGGTAGGAATAGTATAAGTATTGAACTAAAAAAAAGAAAGATTATGAGAATTCAAAGTTTCATATTACCAATGATTATATCGTTGGGATTGTGTTTTGCGTCGTGCTCAAATGAAAATGAAGAGTGGGAATACGATTATGAAAGTGATACATGGGAAACCGAACTTCGTAATGTAGTATCAGACTTTAATTTCCTTTTTGAGAACAGTTTTGTCAAGTTTCTTCAGGCAGAGGAACTAAACTGTAAAGTTGATAGTTCTGATTTTTTCAACGATGAGACGTACTATCCGGTGTGCATAAAGAATCTGTACAATTTCTTTATGCCTAAGAATATGACTTTTGTAATGAATGATACGAGTACCATACATATGCCATATTCAGCAATTAGAGGAATAATATCTAACATTATAGACAATCAGGATAAGTATGATTTCGTCAAATTAACTTGGGCATTTGGGAATGACACTTTTACGACAGTGGCTGTATTTAACAAGGATAACGGTCAAATTATATATGATAACATATTCACTAATATACCATTATCACAAATAGAGATTCCATCTCAAAAATCAAGATTAACTCGATCTGAACCGGGTACTGGGGTAAATGTTATAACTAAGATCTTTTACAGGGTAACACTACCTATAGAATATGAACATATTGATTGTTACATATTAAGGGTTAAGGCTTTATGCGACATCCATTATTATGGTCCAATCGGTTGCCCCATTTATTATGTAGAATATAAGTCTATTCACAAAGACTTAGAGTCACCAGTTTTTCAACATTATTATCCACTTGTAAAATATGACGCGCGTGTATATCAGGGCATGATTATATCCTATTTATGGTTAGGCACTGTGCCTTTTCCTTTTTCCGGTTCACCGGAACAAATCTGTGAAGCAATATTAAGCAGTTGCAATAGTATTAACCCTCCTGAAGGCCAAACATATATTGTTCGTGCGGATTATTTGGATTATATGCTATCTTTGGAACATTTTGAAGCAAATCCCACAAGTGGAGAATGGGGCTTTGATTAATTATATTTTTAAATTTGTGGAAATTATGTGATTGTTTTTGTAAAGCTAATAATATGGAGGCATATAGGATTATACGATTATTACTTGTTGGCGTTGTTTTATCCACTCCTCAAGCTTATTCGCAACCAATTCATGATGATTATAATGCTAACGGTCATGAGTATGTTGATTTGG
>Ga0247611_10000059_pt1 | contig 200953 bp, 194 predicted proteins | sample 177DNAGHGhighgp2_FD_192422 | JGI IMG/M metagenome (GOLD analysis project Ga0247611, IMG submission 192422) | Sheep rumen microbial communities from Palmerston North, Manawatu-Wanganui, New Zealand - 1770 DNA GHGhigh gp2 | ecosystem: Host-associated > Mammals > Digestive system > Stomach >... | reverse complement strand
CATTCCGAACAGAGAAGTTAAGCCCACTTACGCCGATGGTACTGCAATGCAATGCGGGAGAGTAGGTAGCCGCCTCCTTTTAAAGTAGAGTCCGAATGAACAATAGTTCGTTCGGACTTTTTTTGTTCTTTCCTTGTACACTCTTTTTTGTTAATATAATAAACATCGAGAGCATTCGTTATCCATTATATGTATATATTAAAACGCATTTTTGTTTGGCTTAGACGATTCCCCCATAGTAGAGGATTTGGGGTACAGTCACCTTTTGCTTATAAATTTCTCAGATACGTTGTCAATGAGCATAATCCCTATTATGCTTATGCTGAATTAAAAAGAGATTTACCTCATTTAGATTTGCTTACTCGTAAACTTGCTAAGCTTTATTTTAGAATGGCTAATTATGCTCAAGCAAAGACATGGTACATTTACAATGATCTGCCTGATGCCTATAGGCAATATATACATCGTGGAAGTCTTACATCTGACATTATTCAGGATGTAATGCCTCTTGATACGTATACCGTCGCTTTGGTAGGAACTGATCATAATTATGCTGATATATGTCGGCAACTTATAGCAAAAGCAAATGACAAAAGTATTCTTATTATTGACCAAATATATAAAAGTAAAGAAACACGGCAATTGTGGGAAGAACTTATACATGATAATCGTACTATAATTACATTTGATTTATATTATTGTGGTATCATCTTTTTTGATAAAATGATGTATAAAGCAAATTATATTGTTAATTTTTAATGATATTATAAGTAAAGAGTTAGAAAATTAATCAATATTTTCATTTTCATGTTAATTATTTCATGATTTTCTTGCAGATTAGATTTATTTTCTTACTTTTGCACGCAAAATTAATTTAACTTTAAGCCTATGTATTGGACACTAGAATTAGCTTCTAAGCTAGAAGATGCACCATGGCCTGCTACAAAAGAAGAGTTGATAGATTATGCTACTCGTTCTGGTGCGCCTCTAGAAGTTTTAGAGAATTTGCAGGAAATTGAAGATGAAGGAGAGGTTTATGAAAGTATCGAAGATATTTGGCCAGATTATCCTTCTAAAGATGATTTCTTATGGAATGACGATGAATATTAATCGCAGATAAGTAAGATAAGGTCGTTCGTAATCACGAACGACCTTTTTATATGCAATAATTTCACTCTTCTATCGTTTTATGATTGTGTCAAATAGAATAAAGATCATATTCGTTTTCATGATTATATTGGTTTCTCAGGTGAGAGCTCAATATGATCCTTATTTTAGTCATTATTTTGATCTTGAACCTTCTTTTAATCCTGCTGCCGTAGGCAAGGAGTCAAAACTCAATATTCATGCTGCATATGCATTAAACTTTGCAGGTTTCGAGAAAAACCCTCGTACCATGTATGTTGCTGCAGATATGCCTCTTTATTTTATGAAGAATTTTCATGGGGTTGGTATACAGTTAATCAATGACCAGTTGGGTTTAATGAAGCATCAGATGATTAGTGTGCAATATGCTTATAAGCATCGGCTTTTAGGGGGACAAATAAGCATCGGCTTACAAGCAGGTATGGCCAGTGAGTCTTTTAAGGGAAGCGAACTGGATTTGGATGATACCGAATCGGGTACTGATAATGCACTTCCTACCTCTGATGTAACTGGTAATGGTATGGATTTGTCAGCTGGTGTGTATTATTCCAAGGGTAATTGGTATGCAGGTTTGTCAGTTACGCATATTACAGCTCCTACAATAACTTATTCTTCGTCAGATAATAATATCAATGAACTCAAGATTGCCCCAACTTATTATTTGACAGGAGGATACAATATTAAACTAAGAAACCCGTTTTTAACAATAAAACCTTCTGTCTTGGTTCGTACGGATGGTGTAAGTTATCGTGCAGATATAACAGGACGTTTAGTTTATAATCATGATAAGAAATTATTATACGGTGGTTTAGCTTATAGTCCGACTAATTCTGTTACGGTTTTGGTAGGTGGCAATTTTCATGGTGTTATTATAGGGTATAGCTATGAAGTCTATACTTCAGCTATTAGCATTGGTAACGGAAGTCATGAATTATGTATTGGATACCAAACGGATATTAACTTAATGAAGAAAGGTAAAAACCTTCATAAAAGCGTAAGAATACTATAGAAATTAGAATATAATAGAAAGCGAATTATGAAAAAAATATTACTAGCCCTTTGCTCTTCCATTGCTCTGATAACTTTATCAGGGTGTTTGGGTGCTCGCTCTGCGTCTGTATCAGGAAGAGGAGGTGAAGTAGTTGGCGTAGGTGGAAGAAATTTCGTAGAACCTACTCCTTATGGCATGGTTAAAGTTAATCGTGGTCATCTTAGGATGGGCCTAGAGAACAATGATTCTTTGTGGGGAAAGAATACTCCTGTAAAGGATATTTCTGTTGATGGTTTTTGGATGGATGAAACAGAGGTCACAAATTCTGAATATAAACAATTTATTAATTATGTCAAGGATTCTTTGTTAAGAACACGTCTTGCAGATCCTTCATATGGTGGTGATGAAAGTTATATGATTACAGAAGATAAGAATGGTGATCCTATAACTCCTCATTTGAACTGGAAAAAGCCGTTGCCTCGTAAACCAAATGAAGATGAAAAGCGGGCTTATGAGAGTTTGTATACGGTTAACCCAGTGACAGGTGAAAAATTGTTAGACTGGCGACAGATGAATTATAAGTATGAAATCTATGACTATACAAAAGCGGCTCTTCGTAAAAATCGAATCCGTCCACAGGAACGTAATCTGAATACAGATATTGCGGTGGATGAAAGCGAAGTGGTTATGATTTCTAAAGATACTGCTTATATTGATGATGAAGGTAGAATCGTAAGTGAAACGATTAATAGACCTCTTTCTGGTCCTTGGGACTTCTTGAATACGTATATCGTGAATATCTACCCTGATACAACAGTGTGGGTTAATGATTTTAAAAACTCTGATAATGAAGTATATTTAAGAAGTTATTTCAGTAATCCTGCTTATAATGATTATCCTGTAGTGGGTGTGACATGGGAACAAGCTAATGCTTTTTGTGCATGGAGAACTGATTATTTATTAAAAGGACTGGGTAACGAAGCCCGTTTTGTACAGCGTTATCGCCTTCCAACAGAAGCAGAATGGGAATATGCTGCGAGAGGCAAGAATGGAAGTGAGTTTCCATGGGAAAACCAAGACGTAAAAAATGGTAGTGGATGTTTCTATGCTAATTTTAAACCTGATCGTGGTAATTATACCCAAGATGGTAACTTGATAACAAGTAAGGTTGGAATTTTTTCTCCTAATTCTAATGGGCTTTATGACATGGCAGGTAATGTGGCTGAGTGGACTAATACTGTGTATACAGAGTCTGGTGTCGATGCTATGAATGACTTGAACCCAGAGCTAGAGTATAAGGCTGCAAAAGAAGATCCATATCGTCTCAAGAAAAAAAGTGTTAGAGGTGGTTCTTGGAAAGATCCAGAATCGTTTATCAGATCAGCATGGAGAAGTTGGGAATACCAAAATCAGCCACGTTCATATATTGGCTTCCGTTGTGTGAGAAGTCTGGCTACAACATCTAGTACAAAACAAAAATCTAATAAGAGAAAATAATGACAGAGTATAGTAAGTTTAATATTGTCTATCGTCTGCAAAAGTGGATGGATAGTGTACCTGGACAGACATTCTTAAACTATGCCTACAGTTGGGGTGCTTCTATTGTAATTCTTGGTACCCTCTTTAAACTGACTCACCTTCCTGGAGCTAATGTCATGTTATTCTTGGGTATGGGAACCGAAGTCCTCGTGTTCTTTATTTCAGCTTTTGATCGTCCTTTTGATAAAACTCAAGAGGGTATGGATCTTGCTATTCATGCTTTTAAGGCAACAACGGATGATGATGATAAAGCAAGTGTAAATAATAATGATGTTGTTGCTACTCCAAAAAGTGATGGAGCATCTCGTGTAGCTGGTAACCAAACGGTGGTTGTTCCTGTTTCATTGAATGATGCTTCTAAGGCTGCAAACGTAACAGCGGTAGAGATAGAAAACGGTTCTCATAATTTAGGTTCTGTTCCTCCAATAAATACAGAGGTAGTAGATGCTCAGAATAATTATATAGAAGAACTCAAGAAACTTGTAGATACTTTAAGTAAAGTTAATGAGCAGAGTACTCGTCTTACACGTGATAGTGAGGAAATGGAAAATCTTAACCGTACACTTACAGGCATAAGTAAGGTTTATGAAATGCAACTTAAAAGTGCAAGTCAGCAGATTGGTACTATTGACCAAATCAATGAACAGAGCCGTAAGATGGCAGAGCAGATAGAGCAACTGAATAAGATCTATGCTCGAATGATTGAGGCGATGACTGTAAATATGCAGGTAGCTCGTCCGGCAGGCGCTTCTCGTATCAAAGATGAAGACTGATCTTATCCTTTTTAAGTTTTAAAACACTATGGCTATAAAGAAAAAAAGAGTTACACCTCGCCAAAAGATGATAAACTTGTTGTATGTCGTCTTGATGGCCATGTTGGCTCTAAATATATCAACAGAAGTCCTAAATGGATTTTCTATTGTCGAAGAAAGCCTGAATAGAACAACAGCTAACTCTTCCTCAGAGAATCTATCGCTATATAAAGATTTTGAAGATCAAATGCAGAAAAATCCGGCGAAGGTGCGGGAGTGGTTTGAAAAAGCTACAACTGTAAAGAATATGAGTGATTCTCTCTATAATTTTGCTCAATCATTGAAGGTTGCAATAGTAAGAGAGGCTGATGGTGAGTCGGGTGATGTTTATCATATTGAAAATAAAGATAATTTGGAGGCCGCCGGTATTATTATGTTGGCACCTGGCTCAGGAAAAGGAAAAAAACTCTATGAAGCGGTAAATCGTTATAGAGAGCAAATTTTAAAGATGATAGCCGATCCTGAACAAAAAAAGATCATTGCCAGTAATTTGTCTACCGCTTTACCAAAGAAAGCAAATACGTTAGGTAAAAACTGGCAAGAATATATGTTTGAGAATATGCCAGTGGCTGCTGCTGTTACGTTGCTATCGAAATTACAAAGTGATGTGAGATATGCAGAGGGTGAGGTGCTTCATACGTTAGTTGCTAATATTGGATTGAAAGATATCCGTGTTAATAAACTTGATGCGTTTGTAATACCAGAGAAAACAACTCTTTATCCAGGGGAGCGTTTTAATGCTAATATCGTAATGGCAGCTATAGACACAACACAAATACCTGAAATCTATGTGAATGGTTCTCGAGTACGTTCTGCTAAGGGTGATTACTCTTTTACGGCAGGTGGAGTAGGCGAACATCAGTTTAGTGGTTATATTTTGATGCATAATGCTAATGGTGAGACGCTTCGACGGAATTTTTTGCAGAAGTATAGTGTTATACCAGCGCCAAATACAGCAACTGTTGCTGCCGATTTGATGAATGTGCTCTATGCTGGTTTCCAAAATCCTGTAAGTGTTAGTATGCCGGGTATTCCGCAAAATGCGGTTTCACTTACAGCTTCTGGGGCTTCAGTATCATCTCGAGGTAATGGACATTTTATAGTAAAACCAACTGCTGTTGGTAAAGATGTTACATTACATATTTCTGGTCGTGATGGTAAAAATATGCGTAATGCAGGCTCTTTTATTTTTCATGTAAGGAAATTACCTGATCCAACAGCGTATATCAGTTTGGGTACAGATCGCTTTAAAGGTGGTGGCATGGGAAAAGCTGCTTTGATGGGGGCTAGTGGTATCCATGCAGCTATAGATGACGGCTTGCTGGATATCCCGTTCCGTGTGGTTAGTTTTGAAACTGTATTTTTTGATAATATGGGAAATGCTATACCAATGGCATCAGCAGGTGCTAGTTTTACTGATCGGCAGAGAGATACATTTAGAAAATTATCTCGTAACAAGCGTTTCTATATTTCTCATATCACGGCGATTGGTCCAGATGGAATTACTCGTAAATTGCCTACAGCAATGGAAATTATTGTAAAATAATGAATAGATTTAAAATGAAAATGAAGAAACTCTTATTCATATTTCTGATGGGATGTACATCGATGACTGTCTGGGCACAGCCTACAGCTCGTCGTCAAGCTCAGCAGAAAACTCAGACGAATGCAAACAATATTACGACTCGTGCTCGTTTGGATTTCCCAACAGCTGCTCCAATGGAAGAAAATGTGGTTTGGCGTAGAGATATCTATCGTGAAGTCGACTTGATGCTCGATCCTAATGCTGGTCTTTACTATCCAACAGAGTCAATAGGTAATCAGATGAATCTGTTTACTTATATCTTTAAGTTATTTATGACGGGTAATATTAATGTTTATGAGTATCGTTTGGATGGTAATGAGTCTTTTGTTGATGCAGCAAAGGTGAATCCGAAGGCTTTTCTAGATAATTATCATATTTATTATGAGCGAACGGATAGAGGTATTCATATCGATGATAGTGATATTCCATCTAAGGAGGTTAAGGGATATTATGTGAAGGAAAGTGCTTATTTTGATCAGGTATCTGCTACTTTTCATACTAAGGTGTTAGCTTTGTGTCCTATTATGCAGCGTGAGGATGATTTTGGAGATGGCTCTCAGAAGTATCCTTTGTTTTGGGTGAGATATGATGATCTAGCTCCTTTTCTCGCTAAGCAGCAGATTATGACAAGTAATCTGAATAATGCTGCCACTATGAGCATTGATGATTTTTTTACAAGGAATCAGTATCGGGGTAAGATTTATAAGACCACTAATATGTTGGGCAAGACTCTGGCTCAGTATTGCAATACAGATTCTGCTTTGACAAAAGAGCAAAAGCGTATCGAAGCAGAGCTTGTGGCTTTTGAAAAGAATATTTGGGGAGATCAAGCTAAGAAAGATTCTCTAGATAGCATTGCTAAGTCACGTGTAGATGTGAAAAAGAATAAGGTGGCCAAGTCTAAAAATAGAAGAGATAAAGTTAATTCTTCATCAAAGCGTTCTCGCGGAGAATCTTCTACTGGAAGTAGTGCTCGTGTAACTGTCCGTAGACAGCGTCATTAGTGTAAGTTTTTATTTAAAGATAAGGTATAATGAAAAAATTATTTTCTGCATTGTTGGTTGTCATGTGTTTGATGGCAACTTCAGTAAATGCTCAGACTAAGTTTGGTATAAAGGCTGGTATCGATGCTACGAGTATGAGCTTGAATAGTGAAGAAGTTTTTAAAGCTTCTAATAGAGCAGGCTTCTTTGTAGGTCCAATGGTTAAGTTCACGCTTCCTATTATAGGTTTAGGTGTTGATGCTGCAGCTTTGTATGATAACCGAACTTCAAAAGTAGCGAACGAATCAACGGCATCTTCTGAGTCTATCAAGCAACAGTCTATATTGATTCCTGTAAATGTGCGTTATGGTGTAGGCCTAGGTGATGCAGCTAATATATTCCTCTTTGCTGGTCCTCAGTGGGCTATTAATGTCGGCGATTCTGAATTTAAATGGAATAGCACAGATAGCTATTCTTTGAAGAAGTCAACATTCAGTATTAATGTTGGTATTGGAGCAACTGTGTTGAGTCATATTCAATTGACAGCTAACTATAATATTGCTTGTGGCAAATCTGCTAATTTGGATGTATGGGATGCTGTATCTAATGCAACCAAGAGTTATAATAGTCGTAATAATACTTGGCAGATTGGTGCTGCTTATTTATTCTAGGAATTATAAGCATCCTCATATAAAATGCAGACAACCTCTTCGTTGTCTGCATTTTTTTGTTTACCTTTGTTCATTATGAAGTATGTTGATGTTATTTTACCACTTCCTCTAGAGGGGCTTTTTACCTATGGTATTCCAAAAGAAATGATGGATAGAATAGCCGTAGGTCAGCGTGTTTTGGTGCCATTGGGGAAAAGTAAAAAGTATATTGCTATAGCTTCTCGTTTGCATCATGATGATCCATCATTTAAGGTACGTCCAATACTTGATATTTTAGATGATCAGCCAATATTGTATCCAGAACAGTTAGATCTTTGGCAATGGATATCTTCATATTATATGTCACCGATAGGCGATGTTTATACCGCAGCGATTCCTGGTGGCTTGAAAAGCCTGGATAAGTATAAACCTAAAATGGAAACTTATGTGGGACTGGCTGAAAACTATCAACATGAAGAAACGCTACATATAGCTTTGCATACATTATCTCGTGCTTTTAAGCAACAAAAAGCCTTTATCGAATTTTTAGCCTTGAGTCATTGGGATTCTTTAGAAGGTGATCAGCCGCGTGAACCGATTAAAGAGATTACGCGTGAAGAATTGATGAATGCTTGTCCTTGTACTTCTGCTGTTGTTAAAGCTTTATGTGATAGAGGAATTCTGCGTATTTATGAAAAGGAAGTTGGTCGACTAAATACTTCTTATTCATCTGCTTTATTACCATTAAAGCAATTGAGCGATGCTCAGCAAACAGCCTATCATCAAGTACTTCAGCAATTTGAACAGAAGGATGTCGTACTTTTACATGGCGTAACGTCAAGTGGTAAGACGGAATTGTATATTCATCTCATCCAAAAAGCTATTAATGAACACAAACAAGTGTTATATCTTCTTCCTGAAATCGCATTAACCGTGCAGATTATGGAACGTTTGAAAAAGATTTTTGGCAATAAATTGGGTATTTATCATTCTAAATACAGTGATGATGAGCGAGTGGAAATATGGAAAAAGCAGCTGTCTGAACATCCATATGACGTTATATTGGGTGCACGAAGTGCAGTCTTTCTGCCATTTCAGCGTCTAGGTTTGGTTATTGTTGACGAGGAGCATGAAAGTTCTTTTAAGCAACAAGACCCTGCTCCTCGCTACCATGCTCGCAGTGTGGCAGTAGTGCTGGCAAAGCGGTGTGGAGCTAAAACTTTATTGGGAACAGCTACTCCTTCCATGGAAAGTTACTATAATGCTGTTCATGGTAAATATGGTTTTGTGGAGCTTAAAACACGTTTTCAAGGTATACAATTGCCAGAAATACAGGTAGTAGATATTAAAGATTTGCGTCACCGTAAGATGATGAATGGTCCTTTTTCTCCTCAACTGTTAGCGGCTGTAAGAGCCGCATTGCAGTCAGGACAGCAGGCTATTCTCTTTCAAAATCGAAGAGGATTTGCTCCGATGATAGAATGTAAGGTATGTGGATGGGTTCCTAAATGCTTGAACTGTGATGTGTCTTTAACATTGCACAAGAATCTGAATTTGTTGACATGTCATTACTGTGGTTCTACTTATCCTGTACCATCTGAATGTCCAAACTGTGGAAGTACAGAGATAAAAGGTAGAGGATATGGTACAGAGAAAATAGAAGACTATATCCGTGAAATATTTCCGGAAGCTAAGGTAGCCCGTATGGATCTTGATACTACGCGTACTCGAAATGCATATGAACGCTTAATAGGTGATTTTTCTGCTGGAAGAACCAATCTGCTTATAGGTACCCAAATGATTAGTAAAGGACTGGACTTTGACCGGGTCAGTGTGGTCGGTATATTAGATGCAGATAGTATGCTTAATTATCCTGATTTTCGTGCTTATGAACATGCTTTTATGATGATGTCTCAAGTTAGTGGTAGAGCAGGAAGAAAAGGAAAACAAGGATTGGTGATTTTACAAACCAGAAATACAGATCTGCCGATTATACAGCAAGTTGTGCATCATGACTATACTTCCTTTTTTAAAGGTCTTTTATCTGAGCGACAAATGTTTCATTATCCACCATTTTATCATTTAATTTATGTGTATATGAAACATAAGAAAGATAATGTTGTAGAAATGGCTGGACAGGAGATGGGATATACGCTCAAACAGTGGTTTGGTGAGCGTGTGTTAGGTCCAGATAAACCTTCTATATCTAGAATTAAGGATATGAATATCCGTAAAATCGTATTAAAACTCGAGAATGGTATTCATCTTAATAAAGTACGCGAGTACCTTCGGTTTGCTCAAGAGCACATGTTGAAGGACTCGCGTTACGGAGCTTTGCAGATCTTTTATGATGTAGATCCGCTATAAAAATCTTATCGTTGCAGTTTCGGGTATGGATTAGAATTTGAAGTCGACACCAACACCGAATACATGGTTGGTACGGGTGTAATCAGAATTATATGATAATTTAGTTGTACCCAAAGTCGATTCTTCACTAGTCTTCTCATGACCATATAGTGTTGTGAAGTAAGCCAGATTCAAATCTAATTTATTTGTAAGATGAAGGCAAACACCTGCACCAATGGAATTAGAACTGGTAACAAACGATTTGTCTTCCATATATTCTTGTGTGAGGCCGTAGTTTGTATTTTGCCAACCTGCACTTACTGTAACAAGTTTACTAGCATCATATTCGACACCTGCATTTAACTCAATTGTTCCACGAGAAAGTTTCTCGTTTTTATTGTTATATGCAGTAGCTTGCTTATCCCAAAAATAATGGTAACCAATATTGATGCGCAATGGATCTATAGGGCTGTAGCCTACACCCAGGGTTAATAATGCCGGAATATCGCATGCTATGCTCTTGCCATCTGCATATTCACCGATGGCTTTATCCAGCTTTTGGTCAAACTGAGTCTTTAAACTTACCATGGCATCTGTTACGTTCTTACTATTTAATATTGCTGCACTTGTATTTTCATCGAAACCATTTGCAGAGAACGCTGAGGCTAGGTTTGCCGGTAAATTACCAATACTTGGAGTTCTGTTAACCGACTCATTTTTAAGTCGCATGCGAGTTTTAAACTCATATTTAGCACTAAAATTCCAATGACGGAGTTTGTAGTCAATAGCAATAATTGGTGTAAATCCCCAACCATTTTGATCACAATTCAATTCAATATCTGCTGAATTTGATTTGGTCGGATCTAATACTTGATATAGTGGCATATTACCAACTTTTATATCTTTTACGTATCCATAGTAGTTGCAGGATGCATAAACAGTACGAAGACCTCCGTATACACTCCAATTAGAATTCAGCTTATAAGCTGCACCAACAGAAAGTCCAAAATAATATTGGCGACCACGCATATAACTGTTGAAACTGTATGTGCCTTTTGTGCCAAACATTGCATCGTTCGTAAAAATTTGCATTCCTGTTGTTTGCAGTGCTTGGTTAATAGTGCCGTCAATAGCATTAGCTAGTCCAACTGCCCCCATGGCAGTTTCAGAAACAATCTTTTCAAAACTTCCTAAGCCATCATCGAATTTACATTTACCACCACCGCCGGCTACTGCAAAGTTAGCTTGTAATGAAAGATTGTTTTTGTTATATGCAAACTGGAATGAAGGGAGTACAGGAGCAAATGCTTTTCCCTTAAATTGACGTTGTGCCGTAGGGTTATTGGTATTATTATTAAATAATGCGTACTCATTCTCTATGGTTCTCGTCTGTGCTACGGTCTGCCAGTTGATAGAAAAATATGTACCATCATCCATAAATGCTACACCGGCTGGATTATAATATACACCATCAATGCCTATAGAAGCCTCACGGCTCATCATACGATTAAATGCTATATGCTGGTTGGTGTTAGTAAGTAATCCACCAGCAAAAGCAGGAGAACATGCTGCTATACTGATAGCAGTAAATGCCAATTTCATTTTATTCATCTTAAAATATCTATAACAAATTGGTCGCAAAGTTACTTATGTTGTTCGATTTTACCTAATTTGCTAATCCTATTTAAAGTATGTTAACAATATACGAAAAGAATCTTGCACAAACTATAACAATTGTGCAAGATTCTTTTGTGAATTTATGTGATAATCTTATGCTCTTGTATTCTGAGCTTTTTTGAGTTCTGGATATTGGATTCTTGTGTGATAAATGGCCTTGAGACGGTCTATCAGTACGTTTTTGGCAAGATAAATATCGCGGAAAGTAATCGGACATTCTTTAAAGAAACCATCTGCTAATTGACCATCAATTAATTTATTTACAAGATTGCTAATGCTTTCTTCTGTGTATTCTGATAAAGAGCGTGAAGCAGCTTCTACAGTATCTGCAATCATTAATATAGCCTGTTCTCGAGTGAAAGGATTAGGACCTGGGTATTGGAATATAGTTTGGTCTATTTCTTCATCAGGATGCTCGTTTTTATATTTGATATAGAAATATTTGGTAAGTCCTGTTCCATGATGCGTAGTGATAAAACTCTTAATAATACTAGGTAAACCGTATTTCTCTGCAAGTTTTAAGCCATCTGTTACATGGCTGATGATGATACGTGCACTTTCTTGATAAGGAATGTTGTCATGTGGATTTACACCAGCTTGGTTTTCTGTGAAGAAAACAGGATTATTCATTTTACCAATATCATGATATAATGCTCCTGTTCTGACGAGCAAGCTGTTGGCTCCGATACGGTTTGCAATCTCTGCAGCTAAGTTACCCACGGTAATGCTATGCTGGAATGTTCCAGGTGCAATCTCACTCAAATCGCGAAGAACCCCTTTATTGGTATTTGATAATTCAAACAAGGTGACATTTGAGATAAATCCGAATGTCTTTTCTATTAAGAACATAAGCGGATATGCAAGTAGCAGGAATATACCATTTATGGCAAAATACTTATACATATTTCTATCAAGTTCGCTCAAACTATTGGTTTGTATAAGTTGTAAGGCCAAGTAAATAGCTGAACTAGCAAGTGTTACATATATAGCAGTCTTAAATACTTGTGCTCTTCTGGAAAGATCCCGGAGTGAATAGATAGCAATAAGGCCAGATACTAATTGAACAGCAACAAATTCATACTGATATTTTACTGCTACTGCACTTATGAGAATCATAATGGCATGAGCTACAAATGCTGTTCTTGAGTCCATAAAGACACGTATAAAGATGGCACCCATAGCGAAAGGAATGATATATACGTTAAAGATGCTATGCTTCATAATGAGAGATACGAATATAGGGAAGATTGTTATCATCGCATAGATCATGGCTATGTTTCTGTTTTTTTCAAAGTAATCCTTCCTGAACAAAACCATGTAGATAGAGAATAATAAAACAAGTATGAAGACATACAGTGTTTGCCCCATGTATGTTGTGGTAATCTCTATTTGTGTTGACTCTCTTCGCTTCATCTCCTTCTCGAAAGAATTGAGGACGCGGTAAGTATATTCGTCGATAATTTCTCCTTGGTCTATAATCTTTTGGCCACTTAATACCATTCCGCTTGCTAGTGGTATACTACTTAACATATCGTTTCTTTCCGATTCTGTCCTGTTCTTTTCATAGATTAAGTTTGGCTCAATGTAGTCATTCAAATTACATCTCTGCAAAATCAGCTTCTGTTTCCCAAGAATAGAGTCTTTGAATAGTTTTTCATATGCACCCATAGTAGAGTAGAAGCAGTTCAGTTGTACACTTTGTGCTTTTTTCCCATAGACCACTCGTATCATGCTTGTGGTATCCTTATAAATAGTATTATATTCTGGTGTATACATGATACCCGCCGCATACAATTGATGTAAGCGATTGATAATCGTAGCTTTGTATTCTGGAGATAGGCCCGGGATTCCTTCCTTGAAATCTGAATTAAATTTTTCTATTTCTTTTTTTTCTACTGAAACGTCATATCTATAATATGGCTGAAATAGTTTGAGCATAGAATCACGTTCCTGACGAATGGTCTCATCGGTTTTATAAATAGGAAAGTCAAATTTGGCTATGAATGAGCCATACATCCATGGTTTATTGATATCGTAGTGAAAACGTTGTCCTTCTTCACGTGGCAAAAACCACACGATAATAAAAACCGTACCAAAGACAAGACCGATACGTGTGAAAAAATTACGCCAATAGTGTTCTTCTTTTCTTTTGAATGCGCTCATTTGCAGTGTTTTTATTTTTTGATATTGCGAAAATACGAAAAAATTGGGCTATAATGCAAAAAAATATGTAAATTTGCACAAAAATTATATCTTAAGCTATATTTTTTAGGATGGCAGAAAGAAAAGTTAGAGTGCGTTTCGCACCTAGCCCTACAGGGGCTTTGCATATTGGTGGTGTTCGTACCGCCTTGTATAATTATCTCTTTGCGCGCCAGCATGGTGGTGAACTGGTATTCAGAATTGAGGATACTGATTCGCATCGTTTTGTACCGGGTGCAGAGGAGTATATCATTGAATCTTTTAAATGGCTCGGCATAAAGTTTGACGAAGGTGTTAGTTTCGGAGGAAACTATGGTCCTTATCGCCAAAGTGAGCGTCGTGATATTTATAAAAAGTATGTAAAGCAATTATTGGATAATGGTAAGGCATACTATGCGTTTGATACTCCAGAAGAACTTAATGCTAAGCGTGAAGCTGTAAGCAATTTCCAATATGATGCACATACTCGTATGGAAATGCGTAACTCTCTTGCTTTGCCAAAGGAGGAAGTAGAGAAACTCTTGGCCGATGGTGTACAATACACAGTTCGCTTTAAAATTGAACCTGGAGAAGAGGTTCATGTTAACGATATGATTCGTGGTGATGTGTGTATCAAGAGTGATATCTTGGATGATAAAGTGCTTTATAAGAGTGCAGATGAACTTCCAACTTATCATCTAGCTAATATTGTTGATGACCATTTGATGGAAATCACTCATGTGATACGTGGTGAAGAATGGCTGCCTAGTGCACCTCTTCATGTCTTGCTATATAAGGCTTTTGGTTGGGAAGACACTATGCCTCGTTTTGCTCACCTTCCACTGTTGTTAAAACCTGAGGGTAAGGGAAAATTGAGTAAGAGAGATGGTGATCGTCTTGGTTTCCCTGTGTTCCCGTTGGAGTGGCATGATCCAAAGACAGAGGAAGTATCTTCTGGTTATCGTGAAAGTGGATATTTCCCAGAGGCTGTTGTTAATTTCTTAGCTCTGTTGGGCTGGAACCCTGGTACAGAGCAGGAATTATTCTCTCTTGACGAGCTTGTTCAAGCATTCGATATATCAAAATGCTCAAAGAGTGGTGCTAAATATGACTACAAAAAGGGCATTTGGTTTAATCATGAATATATTCTTCGTAAGAGTGATGAGGAAATTGCACAGTTATTTGCTCCTATCGTAGCTAATAATGGTGTTGATGCTTCTATGGAACAGGTTACAGCTGTTGTTCACATGATGAAAGATCGAGTTGATTTTGTTAAGGAACTTTGGCCATTGTGTTCTTTCTTCTTTATTGCTCCAACTGAGTATGACGAGAAGACTGTAAAGAAACGTTGGAAGGAATACTCTGCACAGCAGATGACCGAACTTGCTGAAGTTATCGAAGGAATCGATGATTTCTCTGTTGAAGGTCAGGAAACTGTTGTCATGAAGTGGGTTGAAGAAAAAGGATATAAGCTAGGTGATGTTATGAATGCTTTCCGTTTAACTTTGGTAGGTATTGGTAAAGGACCTGGTATGTTCGATATTACAGCCTTCCTTGGAAAAGAAGAAACGCTTAAGCGTCTTCGTAGAGCAATAGAAGTGTTGCACTAATTGAATATTCATTGAAAAATAGAAAGTCGTGTATATTCTTTTTACCTATTTGTTAGAGCTGGGCGTTGCAATAGCAAGTCTGTTCAGTAAAAAAGTAAGAAAGATGTGGCGTGGTGAGCGTCACTCTTTTGAGATTCTACGGGAGAAGGTAGATCCCAATGCACGATACATTTGGTTTCATGCTGCATCTTTGGGCGAATTTGAACAAGGTCGTCCTTTGATGGAGCGTGTACGCCAAAATTATCCTGAGTATAAGATATTACTTACTTTCTATTCGCCTTCAGGATATGAAGTGAGAAAAGATTATAAAGGGGCGGATATCATTTGCTATATGCCTATAGATACACCGACCAATGCAATTCGTTTTTTGCGTCTGGTTCGTCCTGTTATGGCTTTTTTCATCAAGTATGAGTTTTGGTATAATTTCTTGCATATACTTCATCATCGAAATATTCCTACTTACAGTATATGTAGCATTTTTCGTCCTGATCAGATTTTCTTTAAGTGGTATGGGCGTCAATATGGAAGAGTCTTGAAGTGTTTTACACATTTCTTTGTGCAAAATGAAGAAAGCAAGCGGTTGTTGGCTGGTATAGGACTGAATAATGTCGATATTGTAGGTGATACAAGATTTGATCGTGTCTTACAGATAAAAGAAGCTGCAAAGCAATTGCCTATTGTTGAGGCTTTTGTTCATTCCGGTGATCCGATGCGGTCTAAGGTCTTTATAGCTGGTTCTTCTTGGCAACCTGATGAGGATATTTTTATTCCTTTCTTTAATAACCATAAGGATTGGAAAATGATTATTGCTCCTCATGTGATTAGTGAGAATCATTTGGCGCAGATTGAAAGTAAATTGCAGGGAAAATCTGTACGATATACTCAAACTTCTAAAGAACAGGCTGCAGAGGCTGATTGTCTAATCATCGACTGTTTTGGTCTTTTGAGCAGTATTTATAGATATGGAGATGTTTCATATGTAGGAGGTGGCTTTGGTGTTGGTATCCATAATACATTAGAGGCAGGTGTATGGGATATTCCGGTTATATTTGGTCCTAATAATAAAAAGTTTCAAGAAGCTCAGGGACTTTTAAGGGACAAGGGGGGATTTGAAATTACTAATGCTAGTGATTTTAATCAAGTTATGACTGGATTTATTCAAGATCAGAAGGCTATTTTACGTGCAGGTAGCCAAGCTGGTAATTATGTAAAGAAGTTGACTGGTGCAACTGATATTATTATGAATAGTATTCAGTTGTAGTGTACAGCGTTGATATAAAAAACACCGAATTTCATTTAGAAATTCGGTGTTTTTTATTTGATAATTCGGTAATAATTTTCTTTTCTTGGTTTTACTGTATTTGGATGGCTGGAAGCATAGCCTAAAGCTAAGGCTCCGATGCCAACAAGTCCGTCGGGAAGGTTCCATGTCTTCATAAGTTCTTTGCCTTCATCTGTAGCAAACATACTATCTTCTCGATTTATCCAGCAAGATGCTAACCCTATAGAATGAGCAGCCAACATCATATTGCCAAGAACTAAACTTCCATCACGGAAATTGTTAACATTATCTAGAGGTGCGAAAACAAGAACAATGGTAGGAGCATCGTAATATGGGTTTGAAGTTACTCCCATAACGGTGGCATTCATTCTGATGAGTTGCTCCTTTTGTTGTTCATTCTGAACAGCCACGATCCATGGTGCTTGTGTTCCATGTCCTGTTGCAGCCCATGTTCCGGCTTCTAAAACAGTTTGAAGTTCTTCGTCTGTTACTTGTTCTGGTTTAAACCTACGAATACTTCTTCTCTCTTTAATAGCTTTTAATACTTCGTTGTTCATATTTTTGTGTTTAGTATATTTCTGATTGCAAATATAGTAAAATAAAAGAAAAAATACTATTTTAATGCTGATACAATTCTTTCTAATCCTTCTTTTAATGTTTGTCTAGGGCAGGCCAAATTCAATCTTAAATATCCTTCACCAGAAGTTTCTCCATAAAGAGTACCGTTGTTAAGCATTACTTTACCTTGTAATAGTTTGTTGTAGGCTTCTTCAGAAGAAAGGTTGGTAGCTGTAATATCTATCCAAGCTAAATATGTGCCTTCTAACTTTAGTACTTCAATATTTGGAAGTTTTTGCTTAAAGAAGTCAACTAAATATTTATAGTTGTCTGCAATATACAAAATTAGTTGGTCAAGCCAGTCAGCACTGTTATTGTAAGCAGCCTCTAGCGCTAGAACACCAAACGGGTTGACATCACAGACTTCGTAAATATTGATATATCTATCAATTTTTCTTCTTCGCTCAGAATCTTTACATATGATATTGGCGATTTGTAGTCCTGCTATGTTGAAAGCCTTGGTAGGTGAGTTTAATATGACACTGTTTTCTGCACATGCTTCGGATACAGAAGCAAAAGGGATAAAGGTATATCCTGGCATAATGAGTTCACCATGAATTTCATCGCTGATAACTTTAACACCATGGCGTAAACAGATTGTATTTAATTTTTCTAATTCATCTTTACTCCATACTCTTCCTGCAGGGTTGTGAGGATTGCATAATAGAAATACGGTTGTTTTCTCGTCAGAACATTTTTTTTCAAAGTCGTCAAAATCAATAATATATGTATTTCCTTCACGTATGAGTTTATTCTCAAGTACTTCACAGCCTTGGTTTTTTATGCTTGAATAAAAGCAGTTATAGACAGGGGTCTGTACGAGTACTTTCTCTCCAGGTGTCGTCAGGGCTTTTATACTACAGCTAATGGCAGGTATAACCCCTGATGTATAAATAATCCAATCTTTTTGTATATTCCAATTGTGTCGTGTTCTGAACCAATTGGTGATAGATTGATAGTACGAATCTGGTACTAGTGTATATCCAAAGATGCCATGGCTTACACGTTTTTGCAGTGCTTCAATGATGGCTGGTGCAGTTGCAAAATCCATATCAGCAACCCACATAGGGATAACATTATCCTCAGATATGATATCCCATTTATATGAGTTGGTTCCTCTTCTATTAATAATTTTATCAAAGTTGTATTTCATGAACTTTATCTTTCAGTGATTTCACAGTTGTTAGGAGCCTTAACATATTCATTAATTGTTACAGAGCCGATTTCGTCTGCGACAATTTTTCCAGAAATAGGATTTTTGATATTTGTAATTCTTCCTTTTATTGATGCGTTGATATTACTACATTCTTCGAAAGCTCGGTCACACTCCTGATCAAAGGTGCAGTCTTCAAGTATCACATTGTCCATATAACAGAGTGGCTGTTCGCCTGAGATATGGCAACGTACCAGTTTTATGTTAGTAGAATGCCATGCAAGGTATTCTCCGTTCAGTTCAGAATCGTAAATGGTAACATTGTTGCATTCCCAAAAACTATCTTTCGTAGTTATTTTAGCATGGTGTATTTCTACATTTTCGCAATATTGAAATACATATTTTGCATCACTGATTAAACCATCTACAAAAATATTCTTTGAGAACATAAATGGATATGTGCCCTCATGAAGTTCTACATCTTTAATTTTCAGACCATTAATTTTCCAAAATGTTTCATCAGCATCATTGATTTTGACATTTTCCAGGGTCAGATTATTCATTTCTCTGAAAAATTTTGGACCATCTATGATACAATCTTTCATGGTCATATCATTGCTGTACCAAATAGCAGAGCGTGAGCCTGGTGCAAAATAACAATTGGTGATAAGACTTTTATTAACATGCCACCATGGATATTTTCCATAGAATTTAGAATTGTTGCATTCTAGGTTTTGACAGCATTTTATGCCAGATTCTCCATCAGTGATAGTTATATTTTCAAGTCTCAAATTTTGTGATCCAAATAGAGGTCTTTCACCTCCAAAGCTTTTATTCTTTATAATTTCCATCTTTTTTTTATACCTATTGTTTCTTATTTTTATTTATGTTGCAAATATACATACTGTATCGCAAACGTTAGGTATATTAATTACGGAAATGATAACCATTTTTGCAGTTTTATTTTTAGATTTTACAAAAAAAGCCTGAAAACAGAGTTTCAGGCTTTTTAAAATTATGTATAACAAATTTCAAGAATTAGAGATTTGCATTGTCATTTTTCCATGCTTCGATACTTGGAACGATATCTAGGTCAATAATCTCTTGACGCATCTTGCAAAGGTGCTCGTAAGATTTCTGAAGTTCTGCAAGTTCTTCAGGTGTACCCGTTGGCTCTGAATAGTGGACACCAGTCTTATCGATAATAGTAGGCATTGCCATCATAACATTCTTGAAACCAAGTTTGTCATCGTTAACATAGCAACCTGCAGGAAGAGTAAATGGTTCGCCACCCATAGCAGCTTCAATCATCTTAACTGCATTGTAAGCTGGGCTCTGGAAAGAACTGCGACCACGAAGTTTGATAATGTTTGAACCACCTTGTACAGTCTTATGCTTGATTTCTTCCCAACGCTCTGCAGAAAGGCCCATTTCAGACAATGGCTTGCCGTCAATCTTAACCTGAGAAGCAAATACTGCCATCTGCTCACCATGGCCACCATAAGTATGTGCGCCTGTAACCTTATCCTGCTGTACACCAAATTCGTGAGCAAGAGCTTGCTGCAAACGAGTAGAATCAAGAGCTGCAAGTGAAGTCAACTGATTTGGTTTCAAACCTGAGTGGATAAGAGCTGTAAGAGCTGTAACATCGGCAGGGTTGAAAATTACAACAACGTGATTTACGTCTGGGCAATACTTCTTGATGTTCTCACCGAATTCAGCAGCAATCTTACAGTTACCTTTTAACAAGTCTTCACGAGTCATGCCCTCTTTACGTGGTGCACCACCAGAAGAAATGATGAATTTAGCATTTGTGAATGCCTCTTCAGGATCTACTGTGTAAGTGATATTTGCACCAGGGAAAGCGCACTGCTGCATCTCGTCGTATACACCATGTACTCCTGGCTCATAGATGTCGTACAAGCAGATGTTTGGAGTAAGGCCGAGCATCAGAGCACTCTGAACCATGTTTGAACCAATCATACCACCGGCTCCGACAATTAAAAGTTTGTCATTAGTTAAAAATTCCATAACTGCGTATTTATATAAGATTTTTAATTTGTCTATCTTTATTTTCTAAACGATTTGTTTTCTCAAACAAATTATCTCTTAGAAGCACCGCAAAGTTACTAAATTAAAGTGTAATTTCTGCATTTACTTGTTATTTAATTTGTGATAATTTCTTAAAATTGCTATCTTTGTAAGGTCTAAATAGCAAAATAGATATGAAACAGAAAGTATATGAACGCTTGGAGGCTCTTCGTGAGTTGATGAGACGTGAACGAGTTGCGGCTTTTATTTTTTCTAGTTCAGATCCGCACAATAGTGAATATGTTCCTGATCGTTGGAAAGGTAGAGAATGGATATCTGGTTTTGATGGTTCTGCTGGTACTGTGGTTGTTACATTGAAGCATGCTGCCTTATGGACAGATTCTCGTTATTTTCTTGCAGCTGAAGTGCAGTTAAAAGATACGGGTATTGAATTGATGAAACTTAAAATGCCAGGCACGCCTTCTGTTTCTCAATGGATTGCTCAGGAAATTTACGATGAAAATGACGGTGGAATAACTGAAATAGGAGTGGATGGACGGGTAAACTCTCATAGTTTTGTAGAACAACTGAAATATGATTTGCAGCAATCTGGCATAACCGTACGTACGAATTGGGATCCTTTGGAAGAATTATGGTTGGATAGGCCTGATATTCCTAATGCTATTATACATATTCATCCTTTGAAATATGCAGGGGAAGATGCCATAAGTAAAATTAAACGTATTCGGCATGAGGTAAGTTTACTGCATGGAGATGGAATTTTGATATCTTCTTTGGATGATATCGCTTGGACTTTGAATCTTCGAGGAACAGACGTTCACTGTAATCCTGTTTTTGTGTCTTATCTACTTATCGAACCAGATAAAGTTGTTCTTTTTGTTGATGCTAACAAATTAACATTAGAAGTCAAGCAATATTTATGCAAAATAGGTGTTAGTGTACTTCCGTATAATTCAATATCTTCCTATTTACATAAGGATTATTTAGCCTATAATATATTGCTTGATCCTGATGTAACTAACAGTTATTTGGTAAACTGTGTTGATCGTAAACGTGTAAAAATAGTATTTGGGCATTCACCTGTTCCTGCCATGAAAGCGGTTAAGAATTCTGTTGAAATAGAAGGATTTCATCAGGCAATGTTACGGGATGGTGTCGCAATGGTAAAGTTTTTGAAATGGCTTCAGCCTGCTATAGAGGCAGGTGGACAGACGGAAATTTCGTTAGATAGAAAGCTAACATCTCTTCGTGCTCAACAGGCTTTATTTAAAGATATATCTTTTGATACTATTGTAGGTTATGAGGCACATGGTGCTATCGTGCATTATGAAGCAACTCCGGAAACGGATGCTACTGTCGATGCAAAGGGGCTTGTCCTGATAGATAGTGGTGCTCAGTATGAGGATGGTACAACAGATATTACACGTACGATTGCCTTGGGACCTGTAACGGAAGAGCAGCGTCATATTTACACCTTAGTTTTAAAAGGACATATTCAGTTGGAATTGGCGAAGTTCCCAGTAGGAGTCAGTGGAACACAAATAGACGCTCTTAGCAGAGAGGCTATGTGGCGAGAAGGATTCAACTTCTTACATGGAACTGGGCATGGAGTAGGTTCTTATTTGAATGTTCATGAAGGTCCTCATCAGATAAGAATGGAGTTTATGCCAGCCCCACTACATGCAGGAATGATCGTAACAGATGAGCCTGGATTGTATCTTTCTAATAAATTCGGTGTGAGAATAGAAAATACTCTTCTTATCAAAAAATATAAGAAGACCGAATTTGGGGAATTTTTACAGATGGAACCATTAACACTTTGTCCTATAGATTTGACCCCCGTGGATATAACAATGTTGTTACCGGAAGAAGTCATGTGGTTGAATAATTATCATCAATTAGTTTATGCAAAATTATCTCCGTATCTGTCTGTAGATGAGAGAGAATGGCTGAAAAATGCGACAAAAGCAGTAGAATTATAAATAAAATGCAAAAAAAAGGCTGAAAAGTTGTTTTTTTAATAAATAAGATGTAATTTTGCACCCGCAAATAGTGGCACTAGGTCACAAACGCTAAGTTTAACAAATTTAAAATTAAAAACAAAAAGTATGATTATTGTACCAGTAAAAGATGGTGAGAACATCGAAAGAGCTTTGAAAAAGTTCAAGAGAAAATTCGAAAAGACAGGTGTTGTTAAGGAGCTTCGTGCTCGTCAGCAGTATGACAAGCCATCTGTTTTGAAAAGACTCAAGATGGAACACGCTGTCTACGTACAAAAATTGCGTGACGCTGAGGAATAAAAATTTTCCTCTTAAAATTTGGTAGTTTGAATTTTATTCCGTATATTCGTTGCTGAAAACGTAATATCAGTGCGATGATAATAGAAGATTTTTTGGACTACTTGCAATTTGAGCTTAATCGCTCAGAGCGCACGGTGCAAAGTTACGGTGATGACCTTCGGGCATTTCAATCGTACTTTGAAGGTTTAGATGATCATCTCTCGTGGGAATCTGTAGATTCTGACGTAGTACGTGGCTGGATAGAGCTGATGATGGATAAAGGAAATAGTGCAACTTCTATAAATAGAAGGTTAAGTGCACTTCGTACTTTTTATCGATTCGCCCTTTCTCGCAAAAGAGTTGAGTCAGACCCTGTTCATATGATAAAGGGTCCCAAAAGGGGAAAGCCTCTTCCTCAATTCTTGAAGGAGAATGAAATGAATGCTCTGCTGGATACGGCTATGCATGGAGAAAGTTTTTATGATGTTCGTGATCGTACGATTATAATGACTTTCTACGAAACGGGAATTCGCCTTTCAGAACTGATTGGATTGGACGATAATGATGTCGATTTTCAAAAAGGTGAACTGAAAGTTACTGGTAAGAGAAATAAACAGCGTATTATTCCGTTCGGAAACGAATTGGCAAGTGCGCTAACAATATATATGAAACTCAGAGATGAGTTTATTGGTAATACATCTCTTGCTCTGTTCGTGTCGAATAAGGGTTGCCGTTTGAATGGTAACCAGGTGAGGTATCTAGTTCAAAAAAATCTATCTAGGGTTAGCACGTTGAAAAAACGTTCGCCCCATGTGTTGAGGCATACATTTGCTACAGCTATGCTAAATCATGAGGCTGGATTAGAAAGTTTGAAAAAATTGTTGGGTCATGCTAGTCTGTCTACGACGGAGATTTATACGCATACAACCTTTGAACAATTAAAACGTATATATTCTAATGCCCACCCTAGGGCTTAACCTTTTAAAATTGGAGGTCACTATGGAAGTAAAAATTCAGTCGATCCATTTCGATGCTACCGAGAAGTTATTGGCATTCGTTAATAAGAAAGTTGCCAAGTTAGAAAAAACTTATGAAGATATTCAGAAAGTAGAGGTGCAATTAAAAGTCGTAAAACCTGCTACTGTCCTAAATAAAGAAGCTGGAATAACCGTAACGGTGCCAGGTAATACATTGTTCGTAGAGAAAGTGTGTGATTCTTTTGAGGAAAGTGTGGATCAAGCAGTAGATGCTTTGAAGGTTCAATTGACTAAATTTAAAGAAAAACAAAGAAAACACTAAAATTTTTTAGGAAAAAATTTGGTGATTCAAAATAAATTCGTAACTTTGCAGCCGTTTCACAACAACATGAAATCAGAAGCCGTGTACGGCTGCAAGATTTGCCTCTTTAGCTCAGTTGGCCAGAGCACGTGATTTGTAATCTCGGGGTCGTTGGTTCGAATCCGACAAGAGGCTCAAGAAACGAAAAGGTTCGTGGTCCGGGTAGTTTCCAGAGTGGCCAAATGGGGCAGACTGTAAATCTGCTGCTTCTAGCTTCGGTGGTTCGAATCCATCACTACCCACATTTGCGGAAATAGCTCAGTTGATAGAGCACTAGCCTTCCAAGCTGGGGGTCGCGGGTTTGAGCCCCGTTTTCCGCTCTATTTTTGTTCGCTGTAATAGCTCAGTGGTAGAGCACTTCCTTGGTAAGGAAGAGGTCCTGAGTTCAACTCTCAGTTACAGCTCTTTTTGTATATTCCGATCTTGAATAAGAGAAGAAAATATTTAAATAGATTATTCATTTATATAAATAAAAAGTTTAAGCTATGGCTAAGGAAGAATTCGTGCGTACCAAACCGCATGTAAATATTGGTACTATTGGTCATGTTGACCACGGTAAGACTACATTGACTGCAGCTATCTCTAAGGTTCTTAATGAGAAGCTTGGTACTGCTGAAGATGTTAAGTCATTCGATCAGATTGATAATGCACCTGAGGAGAAAGAGCGTGGTATTACTATTAATACAGCTCACATCGAGTACGAAACAGAAAATCGTCACTATGCACACGTTGACTGTCCGGGTCACGCTGACTATGTAAAGAACATGGTTACTGGTGCTGCTCAGATGGATGGTGCAATCTTGGTTGTTGCTGCTACTGATGGTCCTATGCCTCAGACTCGTGAGCACGTACTTCTCGCTCGTCAGGTAAATGTACCTCGTTTGGTTGTTTTCTTGAACAAGTGTGATATGGTTGACGACGAGGAAATGCTTGAACTCGTTGAGATGGAAGTACATGAAATCCTTGAGCAGTACGGTTATGAAGAGGATACTCCAATCATTCGTGGTTCTGCACTTGGTGCTTTGAATGGCGTTGATAAGTGGGTTAATAGCGTACTTGAGTTGATGTCAACTTGTGATACTTGGATTCAGGAGCCTACTCGTGACCTCGATAAACCATTCTTGATGCCAGTTGAGGACGTATTCTCTATTACTGGTCGTGGTACTGTAGCTACAGGTCGTATTGAGACAGGTAAGTGCCATGTAGGTGATGAGGTTCAGTTGCTCGGTCTTGGTGAAGATAAGAAGTCTACTATCACTGGTGTTGAGATGTTCCGTAAGACTCTTCCAGAAGGTGAAGCTGGTGATAACGTAGGTTTGCTTCTCCGTGGTATCGATAAGGAAGAAGTTAAGCGTGGTATGGTAGTTGTACACCCAGGTGCTATTACTCCTCACGATCACTTCAAGGCTTCTATCTATGTTTTGAAGAAGGAAGAGGGTGGTCGTCATACTCCATTCGGTAACCACTATCGTCCTCAGTTCTATCTTCGTACAATGGACTGTACAGGTGAAATCAAACTTCCAGAGGGAGTTGAGATGGTTATGCCTGGTGACAACGTTGAGATTGAGGTTAGCTTGATTTATCGTGTTGCATTGAACGAAGGTCTTCGTTTCGCTATCCGTGAGGGTGGTCGTACAGTAGGTTCAGGTCAGATTACAGCTTTGCTTGAGGATCTTCCTGAGAACTGGCAGAATAAGAAGTAATTATAGATAATTACATAGTCTCCGCATCTTGCGGTGCGGAGACACATACGGGTTTAGCTCAGTTGGTAGAGCACTGGTCTCCAAAACCAGGTGTCGAGGGTTCGAGTCCTTCAACCCGTGCTAAAAGAAGATAATATGTTTACAAAGATAGTTAATTATTGCAAAGCTTGTTATAATGAGCTAGCGCATGAAACTACATGGCCAACTGGACGCGAATTAACGCACAGTGCAATGGTTGTATTATCTGCTTCCCTTGTCATTGCACTTGTAGTATTCGCCATGGATTCTGTTTTTAGATTCATCATGACTGGTCTTTATTCAATTGGTAACTAAGGAAAATGGCAGAGACAATTAACAAATGGTATGTTCTTAAAGCTGTAAGTGGTAAGGAAGCTAAGGTTAAGGAGTATATTGATGCTGAGATCAAACATAATGATTTGTTAGCAAATAATATTTCTCAAGTACTGATTCCTACAGTTAAACAAGCAACTTTAAGAAATGGTAAGAGAGTAGTCAAGGAGAAAGTAAGTCTTCCTGGCTATGTTTTTGTTGAAGCTAATCTTAAGGGTGATGTTGCTCATACTTTAAGATTTATGCCTAACGTATTAGGTTTTCTTGGTGGATTGGATGAGCCTACACCTGTTCCACAGGCAGATATCAATCGTATGCTTGGTACTGCTGATGAAACAGAGTTGGAAGAGAGTATGGATGTCCCTTATGCAGTAGATGATACTGTAAAGGTTACAGACGGTCCTTTCAGCGGTTTCAGTGGTGTTATTGAAGAAGTTGATTCGCAGAAGCACAAACTGAAGGTGATGGTTAAGATTTTCGGACGAAAGACCCCGTTGGAACTGAGTTTTATGCAAGTTGAAAAAGAATAATGCCTGTTACGAAGTATTGTTCTTTTTATAAATTCAAATTTTTAATATACAAAAAAAATGGCTAAAGAAGTTGCTGGATTAATCAAATTACAGATTAAAGGTGGCGCTGCAAATCCTTCACCTCCAGTAGGACCTGCTCTTGGTTCTAAGGGTATAAATATTATGGGATTCTGCAAGGAGTTCAACGCCCGTACCCAGGATAAGGCTGGAAAAGTTTTACCAGTTGTTATCACTTACTATACAGATAAGTCATTTGATTTCGTTATCAAGACTCCTCCTGCAGCAGTTCAGCTGAAGGAAGCAGCCAAGGTAAAGTCTGGTTCAGGTCAGCCTAATCGTAAGAAGGTTGCTGAAATTACTTGGGATCAAGTAAAGGTAATCGCTGAAGATAAGTTGAAAGATCTTAACTGCTTTACAGTGGAATCAGCTATGAGACTTATTGCTGGTACAGCAAGAAGTATGGGTATCACTGTAAAAGGGGATTTCCCTGGTCAATAATTTATAACTTCAATTAGAAAAATGAGTAAACTGACAAAAAATCAAAAATCAGTAGCTGATAAGGTTGAAGCAGGGAAAGCATACTCTTTGGAGGAAGCTTCAAAATTGGTAAAGGAAATTACAACAACTAAGTTTGATGCTTCTCTTGATATTGACGTACGCTTGGGTGTAGATCCACGTAAAGCTAACCAGATGGTTCGTGGCGTTGTATCTCTCCCTAATGGAACAGGTAAAACAGTTCGTGTTCTTGCTCTTTGTACACCTGATCAGGAGGAAGCTGCTAAAGCAGCTGGTGCTGATTATGCAGGTCTCGATGAGTATATCGATAAGATCAAAAGTGGATGGCTCGATATTGATGTCATCATCACTATGCCATCTTGCATGGGTAAAGTAGGTCCTTTAGGTCGTTTCCTTGGTCCTCGTGGTTTAATGCCTAACCCAAAGAGTGGTACTGTAACAATGGACGTTGCTAAGGCAGTAAAAGAAGTTAAGCAGGGTAAGATTGACTTCAAGGTTGATAAGGCTGGTATTATCCACACATCAATCGGTAAGATTTCAATGACTCCTGAACAGATCGCTGGTAATGCAAGAGAATTCCTCAATACAGTTATCCGTTTGAAGCCTGCTTCTGCTAAAGGTACATACATCAAGAGTATCTTTATTTCTAGCACTATGAGTAAGGGTATCAAAATTGATCCTAAATCAGTTGAATAACTCTAAAAGTATTGAAAAATGAAGAAAGAAGTTAAAGATACTATTATCGTAGATTTAGGTCAGAAGTTGAAGGAATATCCTCACTTCTATCTAGTTGACGTAACTGGTCTTAACGCAGAGGCTACTAGCAAGCTCCGTCGTGATTGCTTTAAGCAGGAAATCAAGATGGTAGTTGTTAAGAATACCTTGTTGCGTGAGGCAATGGAAGCTTCAGATGTAGATTTTGCTCCATTATATGGTAGTCTTAAGAATAACACAGCTGTTCTTTTTGCTCATACTGCAAATGTACCAGCAAAACTTTTGAAGGACTACGCTAAAGAGGGCATTCCTACATTGAAAGCCGCTTACGCTGAAGAAGAGTTCTATGTAGGTGCTGATAAACTTGATGAACTTGTTTCTATTAAGAGCAAGAACGAAGTTATCGCAGATATCGTTTCTTTGTTGCAATCACCTGCAAAGAATGTTATTTCTTCTCTACAATCAGGCGCAAACACTATTCATGGTGTGCTTAAGACTTTGGGCGAGCGTGCTGAATAATCAAAAGTCACAATTATTTACAGTATAAACAAAATTAAATTTTAGAATAAAATGGCAGACGTAAAAGCTATTGCAGAAGAGTTAGTAAATCTTACTGTTAAGGAAGTTAATGAATTGGCAACAGTCCTGAAGGACGAGTATGGTATTGAGCCTGCTGCTGCAGCTGTTGCTGTAGCTGCTGGTCCTGCTGCTGCAGGTGCTGCAGCTGAGGAGAAGTCAGCATTCGACGTAGTTCTCGTTGAAGTAGGTGCTACTAAACTCCAGGTAGTTAAGGCTGTTAAAGAGGCTTGTGGTCTCGGTTTGAAGGAAGCTAAGGATCTTTGCGACGCAGTTCCTGCAACATTGAAGGAAGGTGTAGCTAAGGACGAGGCTGAAAACCTTAAGAAGGCTATCGAAGAGGCTGGTGCTAAGGTAGAGCTTAAGTAATCGAACTTAACTTTTTAAAATATGGTTAGAGTCCACCAAGTAGGTGGGTTCTAACCTTTTTGTGTCTTATATATTTAGATTAACAACACCCGTTAAAATCTTCTAATGACAACAAAAGTAGTAAATAATAGAGTAAATTTTGCCAGCGTGCATAATCCGTATCCATTCTCGGATTTTCTCGATGTGCAGTTGAAGTCTTTCCGTGACTTCTTACAGTTGGATACTCCGCCTGAGGAACGCAAGAATGACGGTCTTTTTAAGGTATTTGCAGAGAATTTTCCTATAACCGATACAAGAAATAATTTCGTTCTTGAGTTCTTGGATTACTATATTGATCCGCCTCGTTATACTATTGACGAATGTTTGGAGCGCGGCTTGACTTATAGTGTACCTTTGAAGGCTAAGATGAAGCTGTACTGTACTGATCCTGATCATGAGGATTTTGGTACTTTTATCCAGGATGTTTTCTTGGGTACTATCCCTTATATGACACAGAATGGTACTTTTATCATTAATGGTGCTGAGCGTGTTGTCGTTGCTCAATTGCATCGTTCTCCTGGTGTATTCTTTGGTCAGGGTGTTCATGCAAATGGTACTGTACTTTATTCTGCACGTATCATTCCTTTTAAGGGTAGTTGGATTGAATTTGCAACTGACATCAATAATGTCATGTATGCATATATCGATCGTAAAAAGAAATTGCCTGTAACAACATTGCTTCGTGCGATGGGTTTTGAACAGGATAAAGATATTCTTCAGATTTTTGATCTTGCCGAGGAGGTAAAGGTTAATAAGAAAAATCTTAAGGCAGCTATTGGATGCAAGTTAGCTGCTCGTGTCTTGAAGAGTTGGAATGAAGACTTTGTTGATGAAGATACAGGTGAGGTTGTTTCTATAGAGCGTAATGAAGTCATTATGGACCGTGAAACAGAATTGACTGAAGAGAATATTGAGGATATTCTGGATAGCGGTACACCTACAATCTTACTTCATAAAGATGCAGAGGCTGCTAATAAGTTCTCTATTATCTTTAATACATTAGCTAAAGATCCAAGTAACTCTGAAAAGGAGGCTGTTAATTATATTTATCGTCAGTTGCGTAATGCAGATCCTGCTGATGATACTAGTGCTCGTGAAGTATTCCAAAATCTATTCTTCTCTGATAAGCGTTATGATTTAGGAGAAGTAGGCCGTTATCGTATCAATAAGAAACTTGGCTTGGATACTGATATGGATACTAGAGTCTTGACTAAGGAGGATATTATTGCTATTATCAAGTACTTGATTAAGCTTGTTAATTCTCAGGCTACTGTTGATGATATTGACCACTTATCTAATCGACGTGTTCGTACAGTTGGTGAACAGTTAGCTAATCAGTTCTCTATTGGTCTTGCTCGTATGAGTCGTACTATTCGTGAACGCATGAATGTTCGTGACAATGAAGTATTTACTCCAACAGACTTGATTAATGCTAAGACTATTTCTAGTGTTATCAATTCTTTCTTTGGTACAAATCCATTGTCACAGTTTATGGATCAAACTAATCCGTTGGCAGAGGTTACTCACAAACGTCGTTTGTCTGCATTGGGTCCTGGTGGTTTGACACGTGAACGTGCAGGTTTCGAGGTGCGTGACGTACACTATACTCACTATGGTCGACTTTGTCCAATTGAGAGCCCTGAAGGTCCAAACATTGGTTTGATTTCTTCACTTTGTGTATATGCAACTATAAACGAACTTGGCTTTATCGAGACTCCATATCGTAAGGTTAATAATGGAGTTGTTGATATGGACAATGAAGATGTTGTTTTCTTGTCAGCTGAGGAAGAGGAAGGCAAAATTATTGGACAGGGTAATGCTCCTTTAAATGCTGATGGTACATTTATTCGTAAAGTCGTTAAGTGTCGTCAGGATGCTGATTATCCTGTAGTTACTCCTGAGAATGTAGACTATATGGATGTCGCTCCACAGCAGATCGCTTCAGTTTCTGCTTGTTTGATTCCATTCTTGGAGCATGATGACGGTCACCGTGCTTTGATGGGATGTAACATGATGCGCCAGGCTGTTCCATTGCTTCACAATGAGGCTCCTATCGTTGGTACTGGTCTTGAAAAGCAGGTATGTGAGGATTCACGTACTCAAGTTACAGCAGAAGGTGAGGGTGTAATCGATTACGTTGATGCTACAACGATTCGTATTTTGTATGATCGTACAGAAGAAGAGGAGTTCGTAAGCTTCGAGCCAGCATTGAAAGAATATCGTATACCAAAGTTCCGTCGTACTAATCAGAACATGGTAGTCGATCTCCGTCCTATTTGTAGCAAGGGCCAGAGAGTTAAGAAGGGTGATATTCTGACAGAGGGTTATGCAACAGAAAATGGTGAATTGGCACTCGGTAGAAACCTCTTGGTAGCTTATATTCCTTGGAAGGGTTATAATTATGAGGATGCTGTCGTTATTTCTGAGCGTATGATTCGTGAGGATGTATTGACATCTGTACATGTTGACGAATATTCTCTTGATGTTCGTGAGACCAAGCGAGGTGTTGAGGAATTCACCAATGATATTCCAAATGTAAGTGAGGAAGCTACAAAGGATCTTGATGATAATGGTATCATTCGTGTAGGTGCTCGTGTTGAGCCAGGTGATATCTTGATTGGTAAGATTTCTCCTAAGGGTGAAAGTGATCCTTCTCCAGAAGAGAAGCTTCTCCGTGCGATTTTCGGTGATAAGGCTGGAGACGTTAAAGATTCTTCACTTAAGGCTAACCCTTCATTGAGTGGTGTTGTTATCGATAAGAAATTGTTCTCTCGTGCTGTTAAGACTCGTGAATCAAAGAAGCAGGATAAGATAATCTTAGCTAAGATAGACGAGGAGTATGAGGCAAAGAACGATGATCTTAAGGATATCCTTGTTGATAAGTTGTTGACTTTGACTGAGGGTAAGGTTTCTCAGGGAGTTAAGGACTATACAGGTGCAGAGATTATCACAAAGGGTAGTAAGTTTACTACTGTTGCTTTGAAAAATCTCGAGTATGATGGTGTAGAGTCTAATAATTGGACTGGCGATGAGCATACAGATAAGCTTATCCAAAAGTTGATTATGAACTATATCCGTAAGTATAAGCAACTTGATGCAGAATTGAAGCGTCGTAAGTTTGCAATTACTATTGGTGATGATCTTCCTTCTGGTATTTTGCAGATGGCAAAAGTATATATTGCTAAGAAACGTAAGATTCAGGTAGGTGATAAACTTGCTGGTCGCCATGGTAATAAGGGTATTGTTTCTAAGATTGTAAGAATGGAAGATATGCCATTCCTCGAGGACGGTCGACCTGTAGATTTGGTTTTGAACCCAATGGGTGTGCCTTCTCGTATGAACTTGGGTCAGATTTTCGAGGCTATCCTTGGTGCTGCAGGTAAGAAGTTGGGTGTTAAGTTTGCTACACCTATTTTTGATGGTGCCAAACTTGATGATTTGTCAGAATGGACAGATAAGGCTGGTTTACCACGTTTGTGCTCTACTCATATCTTTGATGGTGAGACAGGTGAGCAATTCGATCAGCCAGCTACCATTGGTATGACTTACTTCTTGAAGCTTGGCCATATGGTAGAAGACAAGATGCATGCTCGTTCTATTGGTCCTTACAGTTTGATTACTCAGCAGCCACTGGGTGGTAAAGCTCAGTTTGGTGGTCAGCGTTTTGGAGAGATGGAGGTTTGGGCACTCGAGGCTTTCGGTGCCAGTCATGTACTTCAGGAAGTTCTTACCATCAAGTCGGATGATGTAGTAGGCCGTTCTAAAGCTTATGAGGCAATTGTCAAAGGTGATGCCATGCCAACTCCTGGTATCCCAGAATCACTTAACGTGTTGCTTCATGAACTTCGTGGTCTTGGTTTGAGCATTAAACTCGATTAACAGTCAACCCCTTAACAAAAAGAAACATGGCTTTTAAAAAAGAGACAAAAGTAAAAAATAATTTTACGAAAATTACCATAGGTTTAGCTTCTCCTGAAGAAATCTTGGAAAATTCGTATGGCGAGGTTACTAAACCAGAAACCATTAACTATCGTACATATAAGCCTGAACGAGATGGTCTTTTCTGCGAGCGTATTTTTGGTCCTACTAAAGATTATGAATGTGCTTGTGGTAAGTATAAGCGTATTCGTTATAAAGGCATCGTTTGTGATCGTTGTGGTGTAGAAGTTACAGAAAAGAAGGTTCGTCGTGAGCGTTGTGGTCATATCGAACTCGTAGTACCTGTTGCTCATATTTGGTATTTCCGTTCTTTGCCAAATAAGATAGGTTACCTTCTGGGTTTACCAACAAAGAAGCTTGACGCTGTTATCTACTATGAGAAGTATATCGTTGTCAAGCCAGGTGTTATGGAAGGTAAAAAAGATGCCGATGGTGTCGAATTAAATGGTTCTCATAAAATGGACCTCCTCAGTGAAGAGGAATATATCGATATTATCGATAATCAAATAGATCCTAATAATGATCGTTTGGCTGATGATGACCCAAATAAGTTTGTTGCTAAAATGGGTGCAGAGGCTATTTATGATCTCCTGACAGATATCGATCTTGATGGTCTTTCTTACAAGCTTCGCGACATGGCTAATAATGATTCTAGTCAGCAGCGTAAGACAGAAGCATTGAAGCGTCTTCAGGTTGTAGAAGCTTTCCGTACCAGCAAGGGTATTAACAGACCTGAGTGGATGATCATGAAGATTATTCCTGTTACTCCACCAGAACTTCGTCCATTGGTTCCACTTGATGGTGGTCGTTTTGCAACTTCTGACTTGAATGATCTTTATCGTCGTGTTATTATTCGTAATAACCGTTTGAAGAGACTTGTAGAAATCAAGGCTCCGGAAGTCATTTTACGTAACGAAAAACGTATGCTTCAGGAGGCTGTGGACAGTTTATTTGATAATTCTCGTAAGAGCTCAGCTGTTAAGAGTGAAAGTAATCGTCCTTTGAAGTCTTTGTCTGATTCTTTGAAAGGTAAGCAGGGACGTTTCCGTCAGAATTTGTTGGGTAAACGTGTTGACTATTCTGCTCGTTCTGTAATCGTTGTAGGTCCTGAGCTGAATATGGGTGAATGCGGTCTTCCTAAGTTGATGGCTGCTGAGCTATATAAACCTTTTATCATTCGCAAGCTTATTGAGCGTGGTATAGTAAAAACTGTAAAGAGCGCTAAGAAGATTGTTGACCGTCGTGAACCAGTTATTTGGGATATCCTTGAAAATGTAATGAAGGGTCATCCTGTTATGCTTAACCGTGCTCCGACACTTCACCGTTTGGGTATTCAGGCTTTCCAGCCAAAATTGATTGAGGGTAAAGCAATTCAGTTACATCCATTGGCTTGTACTGCATTTAATGCAGACTTCGATGGTGACCAGATGGCTGTTCACCTTCCTTTGAGTAATGAAGCTGTATTGGAAGCTCAGATTTTGATGCTTGAGAGCCACAATATCCTTAACCCTGCTAATGGTGCTCCTATCACCGTACCTGCACAGGATATGGTGCTTGGTTTGTATTATATTACTAAATTGCGTCCTGGTGCTAAGGGTGAAGGCTTGACTTTCTATGGTCCTGAAGAGGCAATTGTTGCAAGTAATGAGGGAAAGTGTGATTTACATGCGATTGTAAAGGTTGTAGTAGACGATATTGTTGATGGCAAGCATGTTAAACATATGGTTGAGACATCAGCAGGTCGTGTTATTGTAAACCAAATTATCCCTGATGAGGTTGGTTACTTCAATGATATTATCTCTAAGAAAACTCTTCGTGGTATCATTGCTGATGTGATTGGTGCTGTCGGTATGGCACGTGCATGTAGCTTCTTGGATGGTATCAAGAATTTGGGTTATCGTATGTCTTATGAGGCCGGTCTTTCCTTCAATCTTGATGATATTATCATTCCAGAAGAAAAGGTTGCTATTGTAGAAAAGGGTAATAAGGAAGTTGAGGAAATTACCAATAATTATAATATGGGTTTCATCACAGATACCGAACGTTATAATCAGGTAATTGATACATGGACTCACGTAAATAATGACTTGGGTAACATTTTGATGAAGGAGATGCGCGAGGCAGATCAGGGTTTCAATGCTGTTTATATGATGCTTGATTCTGGTGCTCGTGGTTCTAAAGATCAGATTAAGCAGCTGTCTGGTATGCGTGGTTTGATGGCAAAACCTCAAAAAGCAGGTGCAGAAGGTGCTCAAATTATTGAAAACCCAATTTTGTCAAACTTTAAAGAGGGTATGTCTGTGTTGGAATACTTTATTTCTTCACATGGTGCTCGTAAGGGTTTGGCTGATACTGCTATGAAAACTGCAGATGCTGGTTATTTGACTAGACGTTTGGTTGACGTAGCTCATGATGTTATTATTACTGAAGAAGATTGTGGTACATTAAGAGGCCTAGTTTGCTCGGCTTTGAAGAATGGTGATGAAATCATTTCAACGTTGTATGAGCGTGTTCTTGGTCGTGTATCTGTACATGATGTTGTAGATCCAACTACAGGTAATCTTATAGTTGCTGCTGGTGAAGAAATTACTGAGCCTAAGGCCAAAGCTATTGAAAATTCGCCAATCGAAAGTGTAGAGATACGTTCTGTACTTACTTGTGAAAGTAAGCATGGTGTTTGTATGAAGTGTTATGGTCGTAACTTGGCTACAGCTAGAATGGTACAGCTGGGTGAAGCTGTGGGCGTTATCGCAGCTCAGGCTATTGGTGAACCTGGTACACAGTTGACTCTTCGTACATTCCACGCTGGTGGTATTGCTGCTAACGCTGCTGCTAATGCTAATATTACGGCAAAGAATGATGCAAAACTAGAATTCGATGAACTTCGTGTTGTTCCTTTTGTAGAGGAAGATGAGGAAGGTAATGATATTAATTGTCAGATGGTAGTAAGCCGTTTGGCTGAGGTTCGTTTTGTAGATCCTAATACTGGTATTGTTCTTTCTAGCTTGAATGTTCCTTATGGTGCTTCTTTGTATAAAAAGCACGGAGATGTAGTTAAGAAAGGTGATGTTATCTGTAAATGGGACCCATTTAACGCCGTTATCGTATCTGAATATGCTGGTGTTCTGAAGTTTAATGATGTTGTTGAAGGTCAGACTTATCGTGCAGAGACCGATGAAACAACAGGCTTGACTGAAAAGATCATTACAGATTCTAAAAATAGATCTTTGGTTCCTACATGTGATGTAATTGATGCTGAAGGTAATGTAGTAGGTACATATAACTTCCCTGTAGGTGGTCACGTTGTTGTAGAAGATGGTCAGACCATTAGTACAGGTACAACATTGGTTAAAATACCTCGTGCTGTTGGTGGTGCTGGTGATATTACCGGTGGTCTTCCTCGTGTAACCGAGTTGTTTGAGGCACGTAATCCTTCTAATCCTGCTATTGTTTCAGAAATTGATGGTGAGGTTACTATGGGTAAGGTTAAACGTGGTAATCGTGAAATCATCGTAACTTCTAAGACTGGTGACCAAAAGAAATACTTGGTTCCATTGTCTAAGCAGATCCTTGTACAGGAACATGATGCTGTTCGTGCAGGTACACCTCTTTCTGATGGTGTTACAACTCCAGGTGATATTCTTGCTATTAAGGGTCCTACCGCTGTACAGGAATATATTGTTAACGAAGTTCAGGATGTTTACCGTCTTCAGGGTGTGAAGATTAATGATAAGCACTTTGAAATCATTGTTCGTCAGATGATGCGTAAGGTTCGTATCGATGATCCGGGTGATACAACATTCCTCGAGCAGGAACTTGTTGATAAACTCGACTTTGCTGATGAAAATGATCGTATTTGGGGCAAGAAGGTCGTTACAGATGCAGGTGATTCAGATTTGCTTAAACCTGGTCAGATTGTGACGGTTCGTAAGCTAAGAGATGAGAACTCTAGCTTGAAGCGTAGAGACTTGAAGTTAGTTCAGGTTAGAGATGCTGTTCCTGCTACATCTACCCAAATCCTTCAGGGTATTACCCGTGCAGCTTTGGGTACTAAGAGTTTCATGAGTGCTGCATCATTCCAGGAAACTACTAAGGTACTCTGTGAGGCTGCAATTCGCGGTAAGAGTGATTACCTTGAGGGTATGAAGGAAAATGTTATTTGTGGTCATTTGATTCCTGCAGGTACAGGTCTTCGTCAGTGGCAGAAACTTGTTGTAGGTTCAAAGGAAGAATATGAGCGTATACAGGCTAATAGAAAGAATGTTCTTGACTTTGCAGATAACAATGTTGCAACAGAATAATCTTTAATATTATACTTTTAAAAAGGAGTTGTCATTTTAATAATGACAACTCCTTTTTTAGTTATAGATTTGTGTGTTCTATGTATTTTAAGTATCTTTGCAAAGTAAAATCCAATTATAATTATTACTTATGGCAGAAAATTCAGATAAAGAAAATGGTAAAGCGGTTCAAATAGATATTAAACCTGAGGTTGCTCAAGGTGAATATTCTAATTTGGTGTTGATAGCTCATTCAAGTTCAGATTTTATATTAGATTTTGCTAAAATACTGCCAGGGATGCAGCAGCCACAAGTCAAAAGTAGAGTGATTTTGGCTCCAGAACATGCCAAGAAACTTTTATTGGCATTGAAGGAAAACATTTTTAATTACGAGAGAGCTTATGGAGAAATTAATATTTCAGATCAGGCCCCTCGTACTATAGCTCCTTTTAATACTGGAGGTAATGAAGCTTGACGTAATTTATTTTGTGAATATATTCTTACCCCATTAGAGCTTCTGACAGTAGTACTTTTGGTCTGTATTTTTGGAGTCTACAGCAAAGTCTTTGTACGCTCATTTGAAAGAATGCTTAACTTTAAACTAGTTGCTACATGCTGTTTACTAAAGTTTTAGTCTTAGCTGGTTGTAATAGACTAGTGGATCTGTCTAATAAAACTTGATGTATTCCAATGGTGAACTTCGATAATGTTGCAGACAATATCATGTATCTGAAAGTTTATAATCAAATTGAAGAGTAGAGGTCTGTTTCACTCTCACATAGTTATTGAAACGTTTTCAGAGCTATACTTATTATAGAGAAATTCTACTCAACTGCTAATTATATTTACTGCTATCTGTTTTTAAAGTCTTAGTTACTATAGAATACAACTTGCTGAACTTGTTGGATTTTAAAGTTAAACATTAAAAAAATATTAATAAAGACTATATTCTGCTAATTTTTGATTAATATGGTCTTTTTATTTTAGATAATAGATATCATATTGCGGGATTTTTTGTACCTTTGCAGCCCGAAACGGTTTGTGAAAAGTTGTTTCGTAACAGGTTGATAATAAACAAAATAAATATATAAATTAAAAAGTAAAATTATGCCTACTATTTCACAATTGGTTAGAAAGGGCAGAAAGGTATTGGTAGACAAGAGCAAGTCACCAGCTTTGGATAGCTGTCCACAGCGTCGTGGTGTTTGTGTTCGTGTATACACAACTACTCCTAAGAAGCCTAATTCAGCAATGCGTAAAGTTGCTCGTGTGCGTTTGACAAATCAGAAAGAGGTTAACTCTTATATTCCAGGAGAAGGTCATAACTTGCAGGAGCATTCAATTGTTTTGGTACGTGGTGGTCGTGTTAAGGACCTTCCAGGTGTGCGTTATCATATCGTACGTGGTACACTTGATACTGCGGGTGTTGCTAATCGTACACAGCGCCGTTCTAAGTATGGTGCAAAGCGCCCTAAGGCAAAGAAGTAATATCAACTTATTATTAAGCTGAAGGCTATTAGTTAGGATAAAAGGCTAAGTGCTAGATGCTTTTATGTTTTTTTTTAGTTTTGCTGGAGAAGTAACAGGTTGAGTAAACGCTCGAGTGAGAGCATTGAAGAACATTGAAACAGCCCCAGTCAAATAATTTTTATTAAAATGAGAAAAGCAAAACCAAAGAAGAGAGTGATCATTCCAGATCCTGTCTTCAACGACCAGAAGGTCTCTAAGTTCGTTAATCATTTGATGTATGATGGTAAAAAGAATACATCTTATGAAATTTTCTACAAAGCTCTTGATAATGTAAAGGCTAAAGCTGCAAATGAAGAGAAGTCAGCTCTTGAAATTTGGAAGGCAGCTTTGGATAACATTACTCCTCAGGTAGAAGTTAAGAGTCGCCGTATCGGTGGTGCTACTTTCCAGGTTCCTACAGAAATTCGTCCTGATCGTAAGGAAAGTATCGCTATGAAGAATCTTATTGCATTTGCTCGTAAACGTAGTGGTAAGTCTATGGCAGAGAAATTGGCTGCAGAGATTATGGACGCATTCAATAATCAGGGTGGTGCATACAAGCGTAAAGAAGATATGCATCGTATGGCTGAGGCTAACCGTGCATTCGCTCACTTTAGATTCTAATCATTTAGGAGGATTATAAGAAATGGCAAATCGTGATTTACATTTGACTCGTAACATCGGTATCATGGCTCACATTGATGCTGGTAAGACTACAACATCAGAGCGTATCTTGTTCTATACAGGAAAGACTCATAAAATTGGTGAGGTACACGATGGTGCGGCTACAATGGACTGGATGGCTCAGGAGCAGGAGCGTGGTATTACTATTACATCTGCTGCTACTACTTGTAACTGGAATTATAACGGTAATAGCTATAAAATTAACTTGATCGATACTCCGGGACACGTTGACTTTACTGCTGAGGTAGAGCGTTCTCTTCGTGTTCTTGATGGTGCTGTTGCTACATATTCAGCTGCAGATGGTGTTCAGCCACAGTCTGAAACTGTATGGCGTCAGGCAGATAAATATAACGTTCCTCGTATTGGTTATGTTAATAAGATGGACCGTTCTGGTGCAGATTTCTTTGAAACTGTACAGCAGATGAAGGATATCCTTGGTGCTCATCCAGTTCCTGTTCAGATTCCAATTGGTGCAGAGGAAAACTTCAAAGGTGTCGTTGACTTGATTAAGATGAAGGCTATCTTATGGCATGATGAGACCATGGGTGCAGAATATGAAATTGAAGATATTCCTGCAGATTTGGTTGATGAAGCACAGGAGTGGCACGATAAGATGATCGAGGATGCAGCTAACTTTGATGATGAAATTATGGAACTTTATCTCGATGGTAAAGATATTCCAGAAGATAAGATTCTTGCTGCTCTTCGTAAGGGTTGTATTGCAATGGAGTTAACTCCTATGACTCTTGGTTCTTCTTATAAGAATAAGGGTGTACAGCCACTTCTTGATTATGTTTGTGCTTTCCTTCCATCACCTCTTGATACTCCTGCAATCGTAGGTGAAAATCCTGAAACAGGTGAAGAAGATAGTCGTAAGCCTTCAGAAACAGAGGCAACTTCTGCTCTTGCATTTAAGATTGCAACTGATCCATTCATGGGTCGTCTTGTTTTCTTCCGTGTTTATTCTGGTAAGATTGAAGCTGGTTCTTATGTTTACAACCCTCGTTCAGGAAAACGTGAGCGTATCAGCCGTTTGTTCCAGATGAACTCTAAGCAAGAGATTCCAATGGACTCAATCGATGCTGGTGATATTGGTGCAGGTGTTGGTTTCAAAGATATTCGTACCGGTGATACTTTGTGCGATGAAAATCACCCAATCGTATTGGAATCTATGTCATTCCCTGATACTGTAATTTCTATTGCAGTTGAACCTAAGAGTCAGGCTGATGTAGCTAAAATGGATAATGGTCTTGCAAAATTGGCAGAAGAGGATCCAACGTTTACAGTTCGTACTGATGAGCAGAGTGGTCAGACTATTATTTCTGGTATGGGTGAGCTTCACCTTGATATTATCATCGATCGTTTGAAGCGTGAGTTCAAGGTTGAGTGTAATCAGGGTAAACCTCAGGTTAACTATAAAGAGGCTATTACTAAGGCTGCTCAGAGCCGTGAAACTTATAAGAAGCAGTCTGGTGGTCGTGGTAAGTTCGCATGTATCGATGTTACTATCGAACCTAAGGATGAGGATTACACAGAGGGCGACTTGCAGTTCATTAACCAGGTTAAAGGTGGTAATGTGCCTAAGGAATTCATTCCTTCTGTAGAGAAGGGTTTCAAGGATTGCCTTTCTGCAGGTGTTCTTGGTGGCTTCCCAATGACTGGTCTTAAAGTTACATTGAATGATGGTAGCTTCCATCCTGTAGACTCTGACCAGTTGTCTTTCGAGTTAGTTGCACATCAGGCATTTAAGGTTCTTTGCCCTAAGGCAGGTCCTGTTTTGATGGAGCCTATCATGAAGGTTGAAGTTGTTACTCCAGAGGAGAACATGGGTGATGTTATTGGTGACTTGAATAAACGTCGTGGTTTAGTTCAGGGTATGGAAGAAGCTCGTAGTGGTGCTCGTATCGTTAAAGCTATGGTTCCATTGGCTGAAATGTTCGGTTATGTAACAGCTCTCCGTACAATCACTTCTGGTCGTGCAACATCTTCTATGGAGTATGATCATCATTCACCTCTTTCTTCTTCTATTGCTAAAGCTGTACTTGAAGAAGTTAAGGGTAATTCAGAACTTCTGTAATAAGATATAAAACTAAGAAGAGACGCTGTTTAGCGAATGACTCTTAATCAGTGTTCTCTTCTTTCTATTTTTAATATATAATTTATTTTATCTAATGAGTCAAAAAATTAGAATTAAGCTTAAGTCTTATGACCACCAGTTGGTAGATAAGTCAGCTGAAAAGATTGTGAAGGCTGTTAAGGCAACAGGCGCTATTGTTAGCGGTCCTATTCCATTGCCAACACACAAGCGTATTTTTACTGTAAACCGTAGTACTTTCGTTAATAAGAAGTCTCGTGAGCAGTTCCAGTTGTCAGATTTCAAGCGTCTTATTGATATCTATAGCTCAACAGCTAAGACTGTAGACGCACTTATGAAACTTGAATTGCCTAGTGGTGTTGAAGTAGAAATTAAAGTTTAACTATTTATATTAAATTGAAATGCCAGGATTAATTGGAAGAAAAATCGGAATGACATCCGTTTTCAGTGCCGACGGTAAGAATGTACCGTGCACTGTTATCGAAGCAGGTCCTTGTGTAGTAACCCAGGTTAAAACCGTAGAAAAAGATGGCTACAAGGCTGTTCAGCTTGGTTTCGGTGAGGCTAAAGAGAAGAATACTTCTAAGCCTTTGATGGGAACCTTTAAGAAAGCCGGCACAACACCTAAGAAGCACTTGGCCGAGTTCAAGTTTGATGAGGAATTAAACTTAGGTGATACCTTGACTGTGGAAATCTTCAATGATGCTCAGTTTGTAGACGTTGTTGGTACCTCAAAGGGTAAAGGTTTCCAGGGTGTTGTTAAGCGTCACGGTTTCGGTGGTGTAGGTCAGTCTACTCATGGTCAGGATGACCGTGCTCGTAAGCCAGGTTCTATTGGTGCTTGTTCTTACCCAGCAAAAGTATTTAAGGGTATGAGAATGGGTGGCCAGATGGGTGGCGACAGAGTAACTACTCAAAACCTTAAGGTGTTAAAAGTAATTCCAGAGCATAATCTCATTCTTGTTAAGGGTTCTGTAGCTGGATGCAATGGTTCAACTGTTTTAATTGAGAAGTAATGGAAGTTAACGTATTAGATATTAAAGGTCAGGAGACCGGCCGTAAGGTAACTCTTAATGATGCTATCTTCGGAATTGAACCTAACGATCACGTTCTTTATCTCGATGTTAAGCAGTATCTCGCTAACCAGCGTCAGGGTACAGCTAAGTCTAAAGAAAGAAGTGAGATGTCTGGTTCAACTCGTAAGTTGGGACGCCAGAAAGGTGGTGGTGGAGCTCGTCGCGGTGATATCAACTCTCCAGTTCTCGTTGGTGGTGGTCGTGTATTTGGTCCTAAGCCACGTGATTATCGTTTCAAATTGAACAAAAAAGTTAAGGTTTTGGCTCGTAAGTCAGCTTTAACTTACAAGGCACAGGAAAATGCTATTGTTGTTGTTGAAGATTTCAATTTTGAAGCTCCAAAGACTAAAGATTTTGTAAATATTGCTAAAAATCTTAAAGTTGACAACAAGAAGGCGTTGGTAGTTTTGCCAGAAGTAAATAAAAATGTATATTTGTCCGCTCGTAACTTAAAGAAGGCTAATGTCGAGACAGCATCATCTATCAATGCATATAAAGTTTTGAATGCTGATGTTCTTGTTATTTCAGAAAGCTCACTTGAGACAATCGAGTCAATCTTAAATAAATAAAGGAGAGAAATATGTCAATTATCATTAAACCATTGGTCACAGAAAAGCAGGCCAAGATGACAGAGAAACAGCCTAACCGTTATGGTTTTGTTGTTCGCCCTGAGGCAAATAAGCTCGAAATTAAGAAAGAGGTTGAGAGTCTCTATAAGGTTACAGTCGTAAGTGTGAATACGGTTCGTTATGCAGGTAAGCGTCAAGCACGTTATACAAAGGCTGGTCTCGTAAAGGGACAGAAGAACGCATTCAAAAAGGCAATCGTTACCGTTAAGGATGGCGATCAAATTGATTTTTACAGCAATATTTAAATAAAAAATGGCAGTACGTAAATTTAAACCGGTAACTCCGGGACAAAGACACAAAGTTATTGGCACGTTCGAGGATATTACTGCATCCGTGCCAGAGAAGTCTCTCGTTTACGGCAAACGTTCTACTGGTGGTAGAAATAACACTGGTAAAATGACCGTTCGCTACATTGGCGGTGGCCATAAGCAGAAGTATCGTCTTATAGACTTCAAACGTGAGAAAGATGGTGTTCCAGCTGTAGTTAAGTCAATCGAGTATGATCCAAATAGATCTGCTCGTATTGCGCTTTTATACTATGCAGATGGTGAAAAACGTTACATTATTGCTCCTAATGGACTGCAGGTTGGTGCAACCTTAATGTCTGGTGCTGATGCTGCACCAGAAGTAGGTAATTCACTTCCACTTGCTAATATCCCAGTTGGTACTGTAATTCATAACATTGAATTGCGTCCAGGTCAGGGTGCTTTATTGGTTCGTTCGGCTGGTAATTTTGCTCAGTTGACTTCTCGTGAGGGCAGTTATTGTGTTATTAAGCTTCCTTCTGGCGAAACTCGTCAGATCTTGAGTGCTTGTAAGGCTACTATTGGTAGTGTAGGTAATTCTGATCATGCTCTAGAACAGTCTGGTAAGGCTGGTCGTTCTAGATGGTTGGGACGTCGTCCTCACAACCGTGGTGTTGTTATGAACCCTGTTGATCACCCAATGGGTGGTGGTGAAGGCCGTCAGAGTGGTGGTCATCCACGTTCACGTAAGGGCTTGTACGCTAAGGGTCTCAAGACTCGTGCACCTAAGAAGCTTTCTAACAAGTATATTATCGAAAGAGCTAAAAAATAAAGAGTAAATTATGAGTCGTTCATTAAAAAAAGGTCCATATATTAACGTATCACTCGAGAAGAAAATTCTTGCTATGAATGAGAGTGGTAAGAAATCTGTAGTTAAGACATGGGCTAGAGCTTCAATGATTTCCCCTGATTTTGTGGGTCATACTGTTGCAGTTCATAACGGAAACAAATTTATCCCTGTTTATATTACAGAGAATATGGTTGGTCATAAGTTAGGTGAGTTTTCACCTACTCGTCGTTTTGGCGGACACTCTGGTAATAATAAGAAGTAAGGGTTAAATCCATTTAAAGTAAATAAATAATGGGAGCAAGAAAACATATCGCGGCTGAAAAATTAAAAGAGGCACGCAAAAATTTGTACTTTGCTAAGCTCAATGGAGTACCTTCGTCACCACGTAAAATGCGTTATGTTGTAGACATGATTCGTGGTATGGAAGTTAACAAAGCTCTGGGAGTACTTAGATTCTCTAAGAAGCAGGCTGCTGCTGATGTAGAGAAACTTCTCCGTTCAGCTATCGCTAACTGGGAAACAAAAAATGACCGTAAAGCTGAGGACGGTGAACTTTTTGTAAGTAAAGTCTTCGTTGATGAAGGTGTTACTATGAAACGTATGAGACCAGCACCACAAGGTCGTGGTTATAGAATTCGTAAGCGTTCTAACCATGTAACTATCTTTGTTGATGCTAAAACTAACGACGATAAATAAATAATAGAATGGGACAGAAAGTTAATCCAATAAGCAACCGACTTGGTGTAATTCGTGGTTGGGATTCAAATTGGTTCGGTGGTAAGAACTTCGGCGATAGTCTTGTAGAAGATCAGAAAATCCGTAAGTATCTTAACGAGCGTTTGGCTAAGGCTAGCGTTTCTCGCATTGTCATCGAACGTACCTTGAAATTGGTTACCATTACTATTTGTACAGCCCGTCCGGGTATCGTTATTGGTAAAGGTGGTCAAGACGTTGATAAATTGAAAGAAGAACTGAAGAATCTCTTTAAGAAGGATATTCAGATTAACATCTTCGAAGTTAAGAAGCCTGAATTGGATGCAACTATCGTTGCAACTAATATAGCTCGTCAGGTAGAGGGTAAGGTAGCTTATCGTCGTGCTATTAAGATGGCGATTGCTAATACAATGCGTGCTGGTGCTGAAGGTATTAAAGTTCAGATCACAGGTCGTTTGAATGGCGCTGAAATGGCACGCAAGGAGATGTTAAAGGAAGGCCGTACTCCTCTTCATACATTCCGTGCAGATATTGATTTCTGTCAGGCAGAAGCTCTTACTAAGGTAGGTTTGCTCGGTATTAAGGTATGGATTTGCCGTGGAGAAGTATATGGCAAACGTGATCTTACACCTAATTTTACTCAAGACAGTAAGAACAATCGTAATAACGGTCGTTCTAATCGCGGTAATGGTCGTAAGAGAAACAATAACCGTTAAATGTAAGAATTACAATGTTACAGCCTAAAAGAGTTAAATATAGAAGACCTCAAGATGGACGTGGTAATAAAGGTAACGCCCATAGAGGTACACAGTTAGCTTTTGGTTCTTTTGGAATTAAGACACTTGAAGCTAAGTGGATTGATAGCCGTCAGATTGAAGCTGCACGTGTTGCATTAAACAGATACATGAATCGTCAGGGACAAGTTTGGATTCGTATTTTCCCTGATAAACCAATTACTCGTAAACCTGCTGATGTGCGTATGGGTAAGGGTAAAGGTGATCCAGCTGGATGGGTTGCTCCAGTAACTCCAGGTCGAATTCTTTTCGAAGTTGAGGGTGTATCTTTTGATATTGCAAAAGAAGGCCTTCGCCTTGCAGCACAGAAGTTGCCTGTTAAGACTAAGTTTGTTGTTAGACGTGATTTCGATAAAAACGCTTAATTATGAAGATTAAAGAAGTAAGAGAACTCGAAACCAAGGAATTGGTAGAGAAATTAGAAGCTGCAGAGGCTAATCTTAAGAAGATTAAGCTTAATCATCAGATTACTCCTCTCGTAAATCCATCTCAGATTAAGGCCGCTCGTCGTGATATTGCGCGTATGAAAACCGAACTTCATCAGAGAGAACTTAACAAATAATAATGGTCCAGATGGAAACAAGAAATTTAAGAAAAGTAAGACAGGGTGTTGTTATCAGCAACAAAATGGATAAAACCATTGTTATTGCAGCTAAGTTCAAAGAGATGCACCCTATTTATGGTAAATTCGTTCAGAAGACGAAGAAATATCATGTACATGATGAAAACAATGAAGCTAATGTTGGTGACACTGTTATGATCATGGAAACTCGTCCTTTGTCAAAAACAAAGAGATGGAGATTAGTACAAATTGTAGAAAAAGCTAAGTAATTATGATACAAACAGAATCAAGACTTACAGTGTGTGATAATAGCGGCGCACGTGAAGCAAAATGTATTCGCGTTCTCGGTGGTACCGGTCGTCGCTATGCTAGCGTTGGTGACGTTATCGTAGTTGCTGTTCAGAACGTTATTCCTTCTAGTGATTTGAAGAAAGGTGCTGTTTCTAAAGCATTGATCGTTCGTACCAAAAAGGAAATCCGTCGTGCGGATGGTTCTTATATTCGTTTTGATGATAATGCTTGTGTATTGTTGAACAATGCCGGTGAGCTTCGTGGTAGTCGTATCTTCGGTCCAGTTGCACGTGAACTTCGTGCAGTTAACATGAAGGTTGTTTCATTAGCACCTGAGGTTCTTTAATTTAAATAAGAAATTTAGTAATGAGTAAATTACATATTAAAAAAGGCGATACCGTAATTGTTCTTACTGGTAAAGATAAGGGCAATAAGGGTAAGGTGCTTCAGGTTCTTGTAGATGAGAACCGTGCTATTGTTGAAGGTATTAACTTGGTATCTAAAAGTACCAAGCCTTCTGCAAAAAATCCTCAGGGAGGTATTGTTAAGCAGGAAGCTCCTATCAATATTTCAAATTTGAGTTTAATCGATCCTAAGAGTGGTAAGGCTACTCGCGTTGCTATCAAGCATGATGGTAAAAACGTTATCCGTATTGCTAAAAAATCAGGGGAGGAAATTAAATAATGGATACAGCACAGTTAAAGAAGGTTTACAAGGAGACTATCGCTCCTGCGCTGCAGAAGCAATTTAATTACTCTTCTGCAATGCAAACTCCTGTATTGAAGAAAATTGTGATTAATCAGGGTCTCGGTGATGCAACTCAAGATAAAAAAATCATTGATGTTGCTATCAACGAAATTACAGCAATTACTGGTCAGAAGGCTGTTGCTACATATTCAAAGAAGGATGTTGCGAACTTCAAACTTCGTAAAAAGATGCCTATTGGTGTAATGGTTACATTGCGTCGTGAGCGTATGTATGAGTTCCTTGAAAGACTTGTACGTGTTGCTTTGCCTCGTATCCGTGACTTCAAGGGAATTGAATCTAAGTTTGATGGACGTGGTAACTATACTTTAGGTATTACAGAGCAAATTATCTTCCCTGAAATCAATATTGATCAGGTAGATAGAATTCAGGGTATGAATATTACTTTCGTAACATCAGCTAAGACTGACGAAGAGGGTTATGCTCTCCTAAAGGCATTTGGTCTTCCATTCAAGAACGCTAAAAACGATTAAAAGATATGGCAAAAGAATCAATGAAAGCTCGCGAAGTTAAGCGTGCAAAACTTGTTGCTCGTTATGCTGAAAAACGTGCAGCTTTGAAAAAGATTATTGCAACTTCTAATGATCCAGCTGAGGCTTATGAGGCATCTCGTAGGCTTCAGGCAATTCCAAAGAATGCTAATCCTATTCGTCTGCATAATCGTTGCAAGATAACTGGTCGTCCAAGAGGTTATATGCGCCAGTTTGGTCTTTCACGTATTCAGTTCCGTGAGATGGCATCTTCAGGTTTGATTCCTGGTGTAAAGAAAGCAAGTTGGTAATATTATTACCGTTCATTTTATATTTTTAATATTGTCGGGGATGTCCCGATTAATTAAATTATTTTTTATGACAGATCCAATAGCAGATTATCTGACAAGACTCAGAAACGCGATCATGGCTCATCACAGAGTTGTTGAGGTTCCTGCGTCAAATTTGAAAAAAGAGATTACTAAGATTCTCTTTGAAAAGGGTTATATCTTGAACTACAAGTTCATTGAGGATGGTCCTCAGGGTACTATTAAAGTAGCTCTTAAATATGATCCAGTTACTAAAGCAAATGCAATAAAGAGTTTGAAACGTGTTTCTACTCCAGGTTTGCGTAAGTATACTGGTTATAAAGATATGCCAAGAGTTATTAATGGTTTAGGTATCGCAATCTTGTCTACATCTAAGGGTGTAATGACTAATAAGGAAGCTGCTGACCTGAAAATCGGTGGTGAGGTTCTTTGCTACATTTATTAATTGGAGGGATTTATATGTCAAGAATAGGAAAATTGCCAATTAGTATTCCATCAGGAGTTACAGTTAACTTCGATGAAAAAGCAAATGTTATCTCTGTTAAGGGTCCTAAAGGTGAACTTTCACAGGATATCAACGAATCAATCAAGGTAAAGATTGAAGATGATAAGGTTATTTTTGAAGTAGATGAAAATAGCCCAGTAAATTATAAGCAGAAACAAGCTTTTCATGGTTTATATCGTTCACTTGTTAACAATATGGTTGTTGGTGTAAGTGAAGGATTTAAGAAAACTATGGAACTTGTAGGTGTTGGTTACCGTGTTTCTAATCAGGGTAATATCATCGAGCTTTCTTTAGGTTATACTCACCCTATTTTTATTCAGGTTCCTAGCGAAGTTAAGGTAGAGACAAAGTCAGAAAGAAACCAGAATCCTATATTAACTTTGGAGTCATGTGACAAGCAGTTACTTGGTCTCATCTGTGCTAAAATTCGTTCTTTCCGTATGCCAGAACCTTATAAGGGTAAAGGTATTTTGTTCCAGGGTGAAGTTATTCGCAGAAAGTCTGGTAAGACAGCTGCTGCTAAGTAATTTTTTATTTTTACGATTATGACAACAAAGAAAGTAGAAAGACGAATTAAGATAAAATTCCGTATTCGCAAGAATGTAAATGGAACTGCAGAACGTCCTCGTTTGAGTGTTTTTCGTTCTAATAAACAGATCTACGCACAGGTTATTAACGATTTGACTGGTAAGACATTGGCTTCTGCTTCTTCACTTGGTTTGGAGAAGTTGCCTAAAGTAGAACAGGCTAAGAAAGTTGGTGTATTAGTTGCAGAAAAGGCAAAAGCTGCAGGTGTTGAATCAGTAGTTTTTGATCGTAATGGTTATCTGTATCATGGTCGTGTTCAGGCATTAGCTGATGGCGCTCGTGAAGGTGGTCTTAAATTCTAAACGATAATGGCAATGAATAAAGTAAAAGTAAATAATGATGTTGAATTAAAGGATCGCCTTGTTGCAATTAATCGTGTAACAAAGGTAACTAAAGGTGGTCGTACTTTCACATTTGCTGCTATCGTCGTTGTAGGTGACGGTAACGGTGTTATTGGCTGGGGTCTTGGTAAGGCTGGTGAAGTTACAGCTGCTATATCTAAGGGTACTGAAGCTGCAAAGAAGAATCTTATTAAGGTTCCTGTTTTGAAGGGAACTGTTCCTCATGAAGTCGAAGTAAAGTTCGGTGGAGCACAAGTTTTGCTTAAGCCAGCTGCTGCAGGTACTGGTTTGAAGGCCGGTGGTGCTATGCGTGCTGTTTTGGAGAGTGTTGGTGTTAAGGACGTTATTGCTAAGTCAAAAGGTTCTTCTAACCCTCACAATCTTGTAAAGGCAACTATCCTTGCACTTTCTGAGATGCGTGATGCTTATCAGGTTGCTGGTGAGCGTGGAATCTCTATGGATAAAGTTTTTAATGGTTAATTAGGATATAACGATGGCAACAATCAAGATTAAACAAATTAAAAGTAGAATTGGAGCACCTGTAGATCAGAAGAAAACACTTTTGGCTTTAGGTCTTCATAAGATTTCTCAAGTTGTTGAAGTTGAGGATAATCCTAGTATGCGTGGTATGATTCGTAAAGTTCATCACCTTGTAACCGTAGTTGATTAATTTAAACTTAAAATTGAACAATTATGAAATTAAATAATTTAAAACCAGCAGTAGGTTCTACACATTCGCGTCGTCGTATTGGTCGTGGTCCTGGTTCAGGATTAGGTGGTACTTCTACTCGTGGTCACAAAGGTGCTAAGGCTCGTTCTGGTTATAAGAGAAAAATCGGTTTTGAAGGTGGTCAGATGCCTTTGCAGCGTCGTATTCCAAAAGCTGGATTTAAAAATATTAACCATAAAGAGTATTTTGCTGTTAACTTGTCAACTCTCCAGAGTTTAACAGAGGCTAAAGGTTTTACAAAGATTGGTATTGCAGAACTTAAAGAAGCAGGTCTTACTAATGGTAAGGAGCTTGTTAAGGTTTTGGGTAATGGTGAGTTAAAAGCTAAAATCGATGTAGAAGCTAATGCATTCTCAAAAACTGCAGAAGAAGCAATCAAGGCAGTTGGTGGCAATGCAACAATAATCTAAATAAATGAAAAAGTTAATCGAGACACTGAAGAATTGCTGGAAGGTTGAGGATTTGCGTCAGCGACTCCTTATAACTCTTCTTTTTACGGCTATTTATCGTTTTGGCTCATTTGTTGTCCTTCCGGGCATCAATCCGGGCATGTTGGAAAAATTACAGTCGCAAACTTCAACAGGTCTTATGGCCTTGTTGAATGCATTCTCCGGTGGAGCATTTTCCAATGCGTCTATTTTCGCTTTGGGAATTATGCCTTACATCTCGGCTTCTATCGTTATGCAGCTTCTAGCTATTGCTGTACCTTATTTTCAGAAGATGCAGCATGAAGGTGAAAGTGGTAGAAAGAAAATTAATTGGTATACAAGGATCCTGACTGTAGCTATATTGCTCTTTCAGGCTCCTTCGTACTTACTTAATTTAAAGATGCAGGCAGCTGGTGCCTTAGCTTCAGGTATTTCTTGGACAGTATTTATGATTCCTGCTACTATTATTCTTGCAGCAGGAAGTATGTTTATCCTTTGGTTGGGTGAGCGTATTACTGACAAGGGTGTAGGTAATGGTATTTCTCTTATCATTATGATTGGTATCATTGCTAGATTACCTCAGGCTTTTGTTCAGGAGGTTACTTCTAGATTACAGGCTATTACTAGCGGTGGTCTAATTATGTTTATTGTGGAGCTACTTATCTTATATGGTGTAGTTTGCGCTTCTATACTTCTTGTTCAAGGTACTAGAAAAGTTCCAGTTCAATATGCAAAGCGATTGATTGGGAATAAGCAATATGGTGGTGCTAGACAGTACATTCCATTAAAGTTGTTTGCTGCTAATGTAATGCCAATTATTTTTGCGCAAGCATTGATGTTTATCCCTTTGGCTATAGTACAGTATCAATCAGACGGAGCTAGTTCTGTTGTACGTCAGTTGTTGGATAATAGAAGTTTGCTTTATAATATAATTTATGTTGTATTGGTTATAGCATTTACTTATTTTTATACAGCTATTACTTTGAATCCTACACAGATGTCCGAAGACATGAAACGTAATAATGGTTTTATTCCTGGTGTAAAGCCAGGTAAGGATACTGCAGAATATATCGACACCGTTATGTCTCGTATAACTTTACCGGGTTCTTTTTTTATTGCATTTATAGCTATCATGCCAGCTCTTGCTGGACTTCTTAATGTTCAACAGGAATTTTCACAGTTCTTTGGAGGTACTTCTCTTTTGATTCTTGTGGGTGTTGTTATTGATACATTGCAGCAAGTTGAAAGCTATTTGCTTATGAGACATTATGATGGATTGTTAAATTCAGGTCATACTCGTCAAGGGAGCGTTTCTGCATATTAAATTTTCGTCATGAGTTTTATTCTTAAGACGAATGATGAAGTTGTTTTAATGCGCAAAGCCAATCAATTAGTTGGTGCAACGTTATTTGAACTTGGTAAACATATAAGACCAGGTATATCGACCTTCCAATTGGAACAGTTAGCTAGGGATTTTATATTAAAACATGGAGGTACTCCATTTTTTATTAATTTTCTTAATCCTCTTGGAGGGTCTTTTTCTGTTTCTGAAAATTATTCAGGACATGATTTGAACGAGAAAACAGTTACTCTTAGTGAGGGTGATATTATATCTATAGATTGTGGCGTTAGTTTCTGTGGCTTTTGTGGTACCTGTTCTCGCATTTTTTTTGTGGGGAATGTATCAACTGGTCTAACGGAGTTGGTTCATGGTATTGAAGTTGCCATCATTGATGCAATTAATTCAACTATTCCTGGTAAATATATTTGTGATATAGGATATTCTATTGAACAGGTATTTGAATCATTAAAAGGTGTTAAAGCAAGACAGATTTTTGGGAATAGCATCGGACAAGAGTTTGCAGAATCAACAAGATTATCTTTCAATTCAAAAAGAGGTAAAAGAGTTCTTTTAAAAAATGGAATGTGTTTTACTATTAATTGTATAGTAAGTTTAGAGAAAGGTTATTTAACCCAGCATAATATCAGTAGTGGTTTTGCAGGGAATAATGCACAGTTATCACTCCATTTTAAGCATACTTTTTCTGTTGGTATTGATCATGTGGATATTTTATCAAGTTTTGATAGTATAGAACGAATTGACAGTTAGATAGTATTTTATGGCAAAACAGTCAGCAATTGAACAGGATGGTACAATTTTAGAATCTCTTTCTAATGCCATGTTTAGAGTGGAATTAGAGAATGGAGTTCAGATTGTAGCTCACATCTCTGGAAAGATGAGAATGCATTATATAAAGATTCTCCCAGGAGATAAAGTAAAAGTGGAAATGAGCCCATATGATTTAACAAAGGGTAGAATAGTTTTCCGATATAAATAAACAATTAAAATGAAAACAAGAGCATCATTAAAGAAGCGTACACCAGATTGTAAAATCGTACGTCGTAAAGGTCGTTTGTTTGTTATTAACAAAAAGAACCCTAAGTTTAAATTGCGTCAGGGTTAATTAAAAAATGTGAATTCTTTGGTAGTTATTTATTTTTTATTAAATATTTTGACTACCTTTGCTTTCCATTTTAGTTAAACACATTTTATATTTATTATTTCAAATGGCAATTAGAATTGTTGGAGTAGATTTGCCCCAGAATAAGCGTGGCGAAATCGCATTGACTTATATCTTTGGTATAGGTCGAAGTAGTTCAGCAAAGATATTGGATCAGGCAGGTGTAAACCGTGACTTGAAGGTCAGTGAGTGGACTGATGAGCAAGCAGCTAAAATCCGTGAAATTATCGGCGCTGGTTTTAAAGTTGAAGGTGATCTTCGTTCTGAGATCTCCATGAATATTAAGCGTCTGATGGATATCGGTTGTTATCGTGGTATCAGACATCGTAATGGTCTTCCTGTTCGCGGTCAAAGCACTAAGAACAATGCTCGTACTCGTAAGGGAAAGAAGAAGACTGTTGCTAATAAGAAGAAGGCTACTAAGTAATTTTGAAGGAGTTAAATTATTATGGCAAAGACAAAAGCAACATCTAAAAAAAGAAATGTAAGAGTTGATGCAATTGGACAACTTCACGTTCATAGCTCTTTCAATAACATTATAGTTTCTCTTGCTAATAATGAAGGTCAGATTATTTCTTGGTCTTCTGCTGGTAAGATGGGTTTCCGTGGTTCTAAGAAGAATACACCTTATGCTGCTCAGATGGCAGCTGAAGACTGTGCAAAGGTCGCTTTCGATCTTGGTCTTCGTAAAGTAAAGGCTTATGTTAAAGGTCCTGGAAATGGTAGAGAATCAGCTATCCGTGCTGTACATAGTGCAGGTATTGAGGTAACTGAGATTGTAGACGTAACACCGTTGCCACATAATGGTTGTCGCCCTCCAAAGCGTCGTCGTGTTTAATCAATATTACAGATCCTTTAATAATTAGCATTTTAAATTATGGCAAGATATATAGGTCCAAAGTCTAGAATTGCACGCCGTTTTGGTGAGCCAATTTTCGGCGCAGATAAAGTTTTGAGTAAACGCAATTTCCCTCCAGGTCAGCATGGTAATAACCGTCGTCGTAAGCAGTCTGAGTACGGTGCACAGTTGGCTGAGAAACAGAAGGCAAAATACACTTATGGTGTATTAGAGCGTCAGTTCCGTAACATGTTTGATAAGGCCGCTAAATCTGATGGTATTACAGGTGAGGTTCTGTTGCAGGAACTCGAGAGCCGTCTTGATAACGTGGTCTTCCGTTTGGGTATTGCTCCAACACGTGCTGCTGCTCGTCAGCTTGTTAGTCATAAGCACATTGTTGTTGATGGTGCTGTTGTAAATATTCCTTCTTATTCTGTAAAACCTGGTCAGGTTATTGGTGTTAGAGAGAAAGCTAAGTCTCTTGAGGTTATCGAAGGTGCTTTGGCAGGTTTCAATCATAGTAAGTATCCTTGGATCGAATGGGATGAAAACACTAAGAGTGGTAAGTTCCTTCACAGACCTGAGCGTGCAGATATTCCTGAGAATATTAAGGAACAGTTAATAGTTGAGTTGTACTCTAAACAATAAATCATTGAATTAATGGCGATATTAGCATTTCAAAAACCTGACAAAGTCGTAATGCTGGAGGCTAACGATAAGTTCGGAAGATTTGAGTTCCGTCCTCTCGAGCCTGGATTTGGTGTTACTGTAGGTAATGCCCTCCGTCGCATGCTTCTTTCCTCTCTTGAAGGATATGCTATCAATACTGTTAAAATTGCAGGTGTTGAGCATGAATTTTCTTCAGTTCCGGGTGTTAAAGAAGATGTAACCAACATTATCTTGAATCTCAAACAAATTCGATTCAAGCAAGTAGTAGAAGAATTCGAGAACGAGAAAGTTAGTATCATAGTAGAGAATTCAACAGAATTCAAAGCTGGTGATATAAGTAAACATCTGACTGGATTTGAAGTGTTAAATCCTGAATTAGTGATTTGTCATTTAGACCCTAAGGCTTCGATGCGAATTGACCTTACAATCAACAAGGGACGTGGTTATGTTCCTGCTGATGAGAATCGTCAATTTTGTACTGACGTTAATGTCATTCCAATCGATTCTATCTACACCCCTATTCGTAATGTTAAATATTCAGTTGAACCTTATCGTGTTGAACAGAAAACAGACTACGATAAATTAACAATTGAAGTTACTACTGATGGTTCCATTCATCCAAAGGATGCGCTTAAGGAAGCAGCTAAGATATTGATTTATCACTTTATGTTATTCTCTGATGAAAAGATTACACTTGAAAATCCTGATCAGGATGGTAATCAAGAGTTTGACGAAGAGGTTCTTCATATGCGTCAGTTGTTGAAGACTAAGTTGGTAGACATGAATCTTTCTGTTCGTGCTCTTAACTGTCTGAAAGCTGCGGATGTAGAAACTTTAGGTGATTTAGTTCAGTATAATAAGACTGATTTGCTTAAGTTCCGTAATTTTGGTAAGAAATCGCTTTCTGAGCTTGATGATTTGCTCGAGAGTCTGAATCTTTCGTTTGGAACTGATATTTCAAAGTATAAACTTGATAAGGAGTAATCTTCTTATCTTAATTAAAAAACAATAATGAGACACAATAAAAAATTCAACCATTTGGGTCGTACTGCATCTCATCGTGATGCCTTGCTTTCAAACTTGGCTATCTCTTTGATTATGCACAAAAGAATCACTACGACTCTTGCAAAAGCTAAAGCTCTTAAAAAATATGTAGAGCCTTTAGTTACTCGAGCTAAGAATGATAGTACAAATTCTCGTCGTGTAGTTTTCCGTTATTTACAGAATAAAGAGGCTATCAAGGAATTGTTTGGTACTGTTGCAGCAAAGGTTGGTGATCGTCCAGGTGGTTATACTCGTGTAATCAAATTGGGTACTCGTCAGGGTGATGCAGCTCCAATTGCTTTTATCGAGTTGGTTGACTTTGATGAAAACATGTCTAAAAGCGCTAAATCTGCTGCTAAGAAGACTCGTCGTTCACGCAAGTCTACAAAGGCAGTTGAAGAAGTTGTTGAGACTCCTGAAACCGAAAATAATGCAGCTGAGTAAGTTTTAGCATTTTATATCAATCTCCATCCCGAAAAGGATGGAGATTTTTTTTGCTCTATTTAAAATTTTATTGCTTTAGGAAAGTTCTTGTAGCATATATAAGTTTGTCATTTATGAATGGTTATATGCTTTCTATAAGTAATTTTCAATCCATGATCTTTGTTTTCTTATTAGATTATGCCTCATTCTGCTTTTATTTTTTTTGAATAATTATCTATTATAGATTTTCACTTTTGTAGTCGTGGACGGCTTCTTATATCCAGTTTTCTTTGATTTTCTTGTATTAGTTTTTCAAATCGATCTACTTTGTTAAGTAGTTCTATTATTGTGAATTTACGTTATATTTGTTTCTTTCTAATCTTTGCTTTTGTAATGTGAATTTAGCAAAATCTATTTTCATACTTGTGATACTGAATTAATCTCCTTTTTAAGTTCCTTTATGCACTAAAAAAGTTACTTTCTTTTTTGAAAAGCCAGAAGAAAATACTATTTTTGCAATGGTTTCAGTGGTTTAAAAATTATTCATTTTAAATATAAAAAATATTATGGCAGTAAATTACAAGGATTTAGGCTTGGTAAACACTCGTGAGATGTTTAAAAGAGCTATCAAAGGTGGTTGGGCAGTCCCAGCATTTAACTTTAATAACCTTGAGCAGCTGCAAGCTATTGTTAAGGCTTCATCTGAGTTGAAATCACCTGTTATTATTCAGGTTTCAAAGGGTGCTCGTAACTATGCCAATTCAACTCTTCTTCGCTATTTGGCAGAGGGTGCAGTTGCTTATGCAAAGGAATTGGGTTGCAACCATCCTGAGATTGCACTTCATTTGGATCACGGTAGCAGTTTTGAATTGTGTAAAGACTGTATAGATCTCGGTTTCTCATCAGTAATGATTGATGGATCAGCTCTTCCTTATGAAGAGAATGTTGCTTTAACTAAGAAGGTAGTAGATTATGCTCATCAGTTTGATGTAACCGTAGAAGGTGAGCTTGGTGTATTAGCTGGTGTTGAAGATGATGTAGTTGCTGAGGAATCTCATTATACTAAGCCTGAGGAAGTTGTTGATTTCGCAACTCGTACAGGTTGTGATTCTTTGGCTATTTCAATTGGTACTTCACATGGTGCTTATAAGTTCAAGCCAGAGCAGTGTACACGTGATCCAAAGACAGGTTTACTTGTACCACCACCATTGGCATTTGATGTTTTGGCTGGCGTAGAAGAGCAGTTACCAGGTTTCCCTATTGTTCTTCATGGTTCATCTTCAGTTCCACAGGAATATGTTAAGATTATCAATTCTAACGGTGGTAAGCTTCCTGATGCTGTAGGTATTCCAGAGGAGCAGCTTCGTAAGGCTTCTGAGAGTGCTGTTTGCAAGATTAATATTGACTCAGATTCACGTTTGGCATTTACAGCTGGTGTGCGTGAAACATTGACTCAGCATCCTGAATATTTCGATCCTCGTCAGTATTGTGGCGCTGGTCGTGAGTATATGGAGCAGATGTATCGTCATAAGATTATTGATGTATTAGGTTCTGATAACAAGTTGGGTCAGCTTGACTAATAGATTAAGTATATTTTAATTTTATATTAGAGGATGGGGCAGAATTGACTCATCCTCTTTTTTGTTAATTTGGGTTGATATTATGAGCAATGCGTAGCAGGTGATCGTCTGGAGCGAGTTGTAATAATGCTGATATTCCTTTTTAATTCTTGTGTAAGTAGCTCTAATAGCAAGTGAATTAGCTATAAAATTAATAAGCGTTTAATTTAAAACGTGTAAGAGGTATGCAATTAGAATGTCATACTATAGAAATATTATAATTCGCACAGAGAATAATACAAGTCTTAGTGGAATTATAATATTTTGCTATACAGTATCATCTTATCAGATAGTTTTCTGATATCGTTACCCTCTAGTCTTCTAAGCGTAAAAATGCTTGAGGTAAATACTTAATTATATCACTTGCAATCAAACTTTCTTTGCCTAAATCTTTTACAGCTAAATCACCCGCTAATCCATGCAAATACATGCCAAGTTTGCATGCTTCTTCTTGCTTATATCCTTTTGCCAATAATCCTGTAATAATGCCAGTAAGAACATCGCCACTACCTGCTGTAGCCATTCCGCTATTTCCAGTTGTATTGAAGAAAATATGTCCATCGGGAAGACAAAGCGCAGAATAGTGTCCTTTTAAAATGATATAGACTTGGAAATGTTCAGCTAGCTCTTGTGCTTTCCGAAGTCTGTCGTAGGAACCATTATTGATGCCATTATTAAGTCTATCCATCTCTTTAGGATGAGGAGTTAGTATAGCACCTGGAGGTAATTGTTGCATCCATGCACGATGATTGGCAAGAATATTTAAGGCATCAGCATCAATGACAATCGGGCAGGTAGCTCTTCTTATTTGAGCAATTAGTGCAATAGCAGTATTTTCTAAAGAACCTAATCCTGGGCCAATTCCCACTGCATTATATTTTTCAGTATCTATTGGTTCTGAAAAATATAATTCATCCTTGTCCATTTGGAGAACAGCCTCAGGTACAGAAATCTGCATAATTTCATAGTTTCTTCTAGGCGTAACGGCAGTAACTTTACCAACTCCAGCTCGTAAACAAGCTTTAGTAGCTAGAACAGATGCACCAGCCATGCCGTAGCTGCCAGCTATGATAAGTGCGTTTCCCATATTTCCTTTATGTGCAAAGTCGTTGCGGTGGTGGAGAAGTGAACGAATATCGTTTTCTTCAACCATTTGATATGGGCTATCTGTGTTTTGTATAAATTCTTGAGACAATCTGATATCCAGTACTTTAATCTTACCAAGAAATATTTGATTGTCAGCCAAGAGCATTGCTAATTTTTTCTGTTGGAGTGTAAATGTTTGATTTGCTTTAATGATATTCGTAGGTATATTATAAGTATTGTCTTCACACATCAAACCAGAAGGTAAATCAATACTTATAACCTTACAAGCAGATGCATTAATATATTTTACTAAAGAAGCAAATCCGCCAGAAAGCGGCTTATTCAGTCCGCTTCCAAATAGTCCATCAATGACAACAGTATTTTCGTCTAGTGTAGGAGGATCAAAATTTACAGTTATTTCAGTAAATTTCTTGATCTTTTTTCCATCGAGAATTCTTTGTTTGTTAGTCGCACATTCTTCAGAAAGGTGATTGTGAATATTAAAGAGGAAAACAGACACGTTGTATCCATTTTCAGCTAGCATTCGTGATACAGCTAGCGCATCACCACCATTATTGCCCGGTCCTGCAAAAACTACAAAAGAGATACGATTATCATACTCTGCAGAAATCGCATGGTATATCGCTTTAGATGCGCGTTCCATTAAGTCTATAGATGATATAGGTTCGTGCTCTATAGTGTATTTATCAAGTTCGTGGATTTGGTTGCCAGTAAATATCTTCATACATGCAAAAATACGAAAATTATGCCAATGAGTATGTTATGTTTGCTATATTTTTCGTAATTTTGCTCCAAATTTAAAAATCATATCAATGAGTATCGTAAAAATCAAGGACTTAACGTTTAAAACGTTCATTCCGGAAGATGAAATCCAAAAGAATGTCAAGCAGGTAGCAGATAAAATCAATCATGATTTAGCCGGAAAAAATCCATTGTTTCTTGCTGTTCTTAATGGGTCTTTTGTATTTGCAGCAGATCTCATGAGATATATTACTATCCCATGTGAAATCTCTTTCGTTAAATTGGCCTCTTATCAGGGTACAACTTCTACAGGTACAATCAAGGAGGTAATTGGTCTTAATGAAGATTTAGCTGGGCGTACAATAGTCATAGTAGAGGATATTGTAGATACAGGTTTTACGATGAAGCGTATGGTAGAGTCTTTAGGAACTCGTGGACCAAAGTCTATCCATATTTGTACATTATTGTTAAAACCTGGAAAACTTCAGGTACCTTTGAACATTGAGTATGCTGCCATGTCTATTCCAAATGACTTTATAGTCGGTTATGGTTTGGATTATGATCAGCAAGGTCGAAATTTAAGAGATATCTACACCCTTGTAGATGATAAATAATTACTTGTAAAGCGAATAATCAAAAACAAATCTATAAGAAAACAAATGAAAAATATTGTAATTTTTGGTGCCCCTGGTGCTGGAAAAGGAACACAGAGTGACAAAATGATAGAAAAATATGGTTTAGGTCATATTTCTACAGGTGATGTGCTCCGTAGTGAAATCAAGAATGGTACAGAACTTGGTAAGATTGCTAAAGAATTTATTGATAATGGTCAGTTGATACCAGATGAATTGATGATTGATATCTTGGCTAATGTATATGATTCTTTTGGCAAAGAGCATAAAGGTGTGATCTTTGATGGCTTCCCTCGTACTATACCACAGGCAGAGGCCTTGAAAAAAATGCTTGCAGAGCGCGGGCATGTTGTTGCTGCAATGATAGAATTGGCAGTTCCTGAAAAGGAGTTGATGAGTCGTCTTATTAATAGAGGTAAAATCAGTGGTCGTTCTGATGATAATGCGGAAACTATTCAGAAGCGTTTGAATGTATATCATGAGCAGACTTCTCCGTTGATAGATTGGTATAGTAAAGAAGGAATTCATCATCATGTAGAGGGTCTTGGTACAGTAGATGAAATCTTCAGCCGTATCGAGTCAGTGATAGATGCCCTCGAAGATTAATTTTAACATATAATATAACGTTATATTGAATGGCAGAATCTAATTTTGTAGACTACGTAAAAATTTATTGCCGCTCTGGAAAGGGTGGTAGAGGATCTATGCATTTAAGGCATGTTAAGTATCAGCCTAATGGTGGACCTGATGGTGGTGATGGCGGTCGTGGAGGTAGCATTATTCTTCGCGGCAATCACAATTATTGGACTCTGCTTCATTTAAAATATCAACGTCATATTAAAGCTGAGCATGGTGGAAATGGCGGGCGTGACAAGTGTCATGGTACTGATGGTAAAGACATGTATATTGATGTTCCTTGTGGAACGGTGGTATATAATGCTGAAACAGGAAAGTATATCTGTGATGTTACGTATGATGGCCAGGAAGTTGTGCTGTTGAAAGGTGGTAGAGGTGGTCTTGGTAATTTTCAGTTTCGTACTTCTACAAATCAAGCTCCTCGTTATGCACAGCCAGGAGAACCTGCTCAGGAATTGAATGTCATTATGGAATTGAAGCTCTTGGCAGATGTTGGCTTAGTTGGTTTTCCAAATGCAGGAAAGTCTACTTTGCTTTCATCTTTGTCAAGTGCTCGTCCAAAGATTGCAAACTATCCATTTACTACATTGGAGCCTTCACTTGGTATAGTCAGTTATCATGATCATAAGTCTTTTGTGATGGCTGATATTCCTGGTATTATAGAAGGTGCTAGTGGTGGAAAAGGGTTAGGACTTCGTTTCTTGCGTCATATCGAACGTAACTCATTGCTTCTTTTCATGGTGCCTGGAGATACAGATGATATTAAGAAGGAATACGAAATCTTACTGAATGAGTTAAAAACCTTTAATCCAGAGATGCTTGATAAGCATCGAGTTCTGGCTGTTACCAAGTGTGATTTGCTGGATGAAGAATTGATGGAGATGTTAAAAACGACTTTACCTGATGATTTGCCAGTTGTTTTTATTTCATCTGTAACAGGATTAGGTCTGAATGAACTGAAAGATGTATTGTGGCGTGAGCTCAATAGTGAAAGCAATAAGCTTCAGGATATCATGTCGGAAGATACATTGGTTCATCGTGATAAGGATATGTTAACGTTTGCTGAAGAGTTGGATGCTGAGCATGTCATTGATGACGATGAAAATGCAGAGTATGAGGCTGACGATATTGATGATCTTGATGATTTTGAATATGAATAAAAAATCATAATCTTTGAGTTTTGCAGAAACTTGATTTAACATATTATCATTTTGGTGATGATGTAGTTGCTTTTTCCTCTACTCGTCATGGCGGTTATAGTATAGGAAATTATAGTGACTTTAATATCAATCCTTACAATGGTGATGATACAACCCATATAAAGGCTAATCGGGAATTATTATGTAGCTTATTACATATTCCTGATAGCCGTCTTATATTGCCTCATCAAACGCACGGGATTGTATGTCGCCAAATAACCCAGTCTTTTTTAGATAGTCCTTCAGAACTCCGTGATGCTTTATTAAATCAAGTAGATGCCGTTATGACAAACTTGAAAAATGTGTGTGTAGGAGTTTCTACTGCAGATTGTATTCCCGTTTTACTTTATGATAGTTATCGGAAAGCAGTTTGTGCTATTCATGCTGGCTGGCGAGGAACGTTGAATAGAATAGTACAACATTGTATATTAGAATTCACGCGTGCCTATTCGGTGAAAGTTTCAGATATACGTGCAGTGATAGGACCTGGCATTTCATTGCAGAATTTTGAAGTTGGACAGGAGGTTTTTGATCAATTTCGTTTAGCAGGTTTTGATATGTCTAAAATAGCAAAGAAGTATACCAAATGGCACTTAGATCTTTCTGAGTGTAATCGTATACAGCTTATAGAGTCTGGCCTGTTACCCGATAATATTCATTTAAGTGGTATTTGTACTTATCAAGAAGTGGAGCATTATTTTTCTGCTCGTCGATTAGGAATAATGTCCGGACGTATTTATACAGCTTTGATGCTTCGTTAATCTTTTAACCTTATAATCTAAAATTATGAAATTAAAACATCTGTTTATAAGCTTGCTTACTTTCGGAAATAGTTTTTTGGTGTGTTATGCTCAGCAGTCTGGTTTTTCAGTAGCTGAGCAGGAACAAATCAGTATCCCAACACCACATCTTTTTTCACATAGTAATGTACTCACTATAGACTTTAGTACTTATAGTAATCAGGATTATTCTTTTCCTTTACCAATAGGTAAGGCTACATTGCAGAATAATCAGGCACTAGAAATTACGACGAGAAAAGGTGACGCTGTTCGAGCGATGTTTGCAGGAGTAGTTCGTTTAGCTCGAAAGACTTCTAAGTATGGAAATGTTATAGTCGTGCGTCATGATAATGGTTTGGAAACGGTTTATGCCTATAATCTTCAGAATGTTGTCAAAGTGGGACAGCGTGTTAAGGCTGGGCAGACTTTGGCTATTGTTGGTGGAAAGGATAATCGTTTCTTTTGTCTTTTTGCTATAATGATTAATGGAGGCTGGCTTAATCCTTCAATTTTTGTAGAGGTTAATAGTCATAAATTGAGTAAAAAGGCTTTTTCGTTTAAGAGATTCGGAAATCATGTTGATATTATTCCATCATCATCTTCTTCAAATGGAAGTTTATTACAAGAAAGTTCAGATAAAAAAAATAATTCGCCAGTGAAATTGACATTGGATCCAGAAGAAGCCTCAGATCCTTTCTTGAATAGTATGACGTTCAAACTTGATTTAGAAGGCATTCAGAAGGAGCATTGGGCTTATCCTTTACCTGGAAGTCATGTTATAAGTTCATATGGCGGTAAAAGAAATCATTCTGGTGTTGATATCAAAACAAAGCCTAATGATAATATCTTAGCGGCTTTTGATGGTTTAGTGATTAAGTCTTCACCCTTTTCGGGTTATGGTAATTGCATTGTTATTAAGCACGCTTATGGATTTGAAACTCTCTATAGTCACCAAAGTAAAAATTTGGTCAAAGTAGGTCAAAAGGTTAAAGCTGGTCAAGTTATAGGTTTGACAGGACGAACGGGTAGAGCAACTACAGAGCACTTACATTTTGAAGTTCATTTTAAGGGTAGAACAATTAATCCAGCTACTATTTTTAATCATGTGGCACGTCGATTGCAGGCATTTACTCTAATACTTTCCAAGAGCGGAAATGTGAAAACTCTGAAGAAGTAAAAATAAAAAACTCATACCAAACATTATGTTGGTATGAGTTTTCTATTTTTACTTCTTTTTCTGTGATTTCCTATTTGCTCTTTGCTGGCGGTATTTTGCCTTTTGTTTAGCAGATCCGGAACCATGAGAACCGGTGATGTATTTCTTCTTTTTGGCTTTAGTTTTTACTTTGCCATCGTCATTATGTCCTCCCTTTGGAGCACTTTTAAATACCAGACCACCACCGGAAATGATCTCGTCTATTTCGTCTTCGTTGGGCATAATTTTTATTATATATTAATGGTGGAACAAACGGACACCAGTCATTGCCATGGTGATGCCGTATTTATCACAAGTTTCAATAACATTGTCATCTCGGATAGAGCCTCCTGCTTGTGCTATATATTGTACACCGCTCTTATGTGCACGTTCGATGTTGTCACCGAATGGGAAGAATGCGTCACTACCGAGAGATACATTTGTATTTTTGGCAATCCATTCCTGTTTTTCTTCACGTGTGAAAACTTCCGGTTTTTCGGTAAAGAACATTTGCCAAGTACCCTCACGTAAAACATCTTCGTATTCATCACTGATGTATACATTGATAGTATTGTCTCTGTCAGCGCGGCGTATACCTGGCTTAAATGGCAACCCCATCACTTTTGGGCTTTGGCGAAGCCACCATTCATCAGCTTTACTTCCTGCAAGTCGAGTACAGTGCACGCGGCTTTGTTGTCCAGCTCCAATACCAATAGCTTGTCCGTCTTTGACGTAGCATACAGAGTTACTTTGAGTATATTTCAAAGTGATGAGGCTTATCATCAAATCTCTGATAGCTTCTTTTGGAAACTCTTTTGATTTAGTTGGGATATTTTCAAACAATTTTGGATCATTCAGTTGGATATTATTTCTTCCTTGTTCGAAAGTGATGCCAAATACTTGCTTGTGTTCTATCTCATCTGGAATATAATTTGGATCAATTTTAATTACATTGTATGTGCCTTTACGCTTTTCTTTCAAAATTTCGAGGGCTTCTGGTGTATAATCAGGTGCAATAACACCATCGCTAACCTCACGTTTGATTAGAAGTGCCGTTTCTTTATCACAGGTATCGCTTAGGGCACAAAAGTCTCCATAAGAGCACATACGGTCAGCTCCACGTGCTCGAGCGTATGCACTAGCAAGTGGTGTCAATTCGAAATCAACATCATCAACAAAATAAATTTTCTTGAGTGTGTCAGATAATGGAAGTCCTACAGCAGCACCAGCAGGTGAAACGTGCTTAAAACTTGCAGCAGCAGGTAATCCGGTAGCTTCCTTCAATTCTTTTACCAATTGCCAGCTGTTTAGGGCATCCAAAAAGTTAATGTACCCAGGACGACCGTTAATTACTTCGATAGGTAATTCCTTACCACCTTCCATGTAAATTTTAGAAGGCTTCTGGTTAGGATTACATCCATACTTTAAAGCTAATTCTTTCATTATTGAGGGATTAATAAAATAGTATTGCAAAGGTACAATTTTTCGATGATATTTGCTTATCGTATTTCAAAAATTAATATCTTTGCAGTAGATTTTAAAAATACGTTAGGTTATGAAGCGTGATTTTCATCTTCTTATTCAAGCTGTAGAGAAGAAACTAGGTAAAAAGATAACTTTGGCAAATGAAGTGGGCAAGTTATGTCAGCGTTTGAAAGAAACAGGTAAATTAACTCCGTCTTCTTTAGATAAATTGGCTTTATTCGTGGGTTTTCAGAACTGGAAAGAATTTCAGAATGCCTTGCATGGAGATGAAGATGGTCAAGTTAATTATAATGGTTAAAACAAAAATAAAGAGAGATTCCTTATATGGAGTCTCTCTTTATTTTTGTTTTGGTTGAATTGCTTAGTCTGCCTTAACAACGGTTCTCTTCTCAGCAATACGAGCCTTTTTACCGGTGAGTTTACGAAGGTAGTACAATTTAGCACGACGTACTTTACCACGTTTGTTCACTTCGATGCTATCAATAGCAGGAGACTCGATTGGGAATATACGCTCTACACCTACTGTGCCTGACATTTTACGAACAGTAAAACGCTTTTTGTCACCATGACCAGAAATCTTGATAACAACACCACGATAGAGCTGGATACGCTCTTTAGAACCCTCGATAATCTTGTAAGCTACAGTGATTGTATCACCTGCACTGAACTTAGGGAATTGCTTACCTGTTGCAAATGCTTCTTCAGCAACTTTAATTAAATCCATGATTTAAAAAATATTTTAAATGATTTGTATTACGATGCAACGTGACACGCAACTCTTCTGCTGTCAGCGGTTACACCATAAAGCGGTGCAAAGTTACTACAAAAAATGTAAAGAACCAAATTTTGGTACCTTTTCTTTGCTTTTTTATCCTTTTTAACTACCTTTGCAGCAATCAATTATAATTATAATGTGTAGTAAGTATTTTGTTTTAGGTCTAATTAGTGCTTCTCTTTTTACAGAGTCGTGCAGTTCTCATTACGAATTACTGTCTGTAAAGCGCAATCGAATAATCATAGATGAAAGATATGATGCTAATCCAGATGAGGCTGCGATTCGTTTTTTGGCTCCTTATCAGCATACTGTTGATAGCTTGATGAGTCCTATTGTAGGTCAGGTTGCTTATGATTTGTCAGCAAAGAGGCCCGAAAGTAGTTTATCTAATTTATTAGCAGATATTTTGGTGTGGGGTAGTTCAAAATTTCAGGAGCATCCTGATTTTTCGGTTTATAATGTTGGCGGTATTCGTGCTGCTTTTGCAAAGGGAACAGTAACCTATGGTGATGTCTTAGATGTTTCTCCTTTTGAAAATAAAATATGTTTGCTTTCTTTATCAGGTGAAAAAGTTTTAGAGTTGTTTCGTCAGATAGCAAGTCGTGGTGGAGAAGGGGTTAGTCATGGTGTTCAGCTCAAAATTACAAAGAGTGGAAAACTAGTTGAGGCCATTTTGAATGGTAAGCCTATTGATCCACAAGCGACTTATCGTGTAGCAACTTTAGATTATTTGGCTCAAGGTAATGATCAACTTGTTGCTTTTAAATCAGGAATGAATGTTCTTTCACCTAAATCAAAGGATAATAATGCTCGTTTTATTATAATGGATTATTTCCGTGAAAAATGTTCAGGAGGCCATGCATTGGCACCAGTAGTTGAGGGTAGAATTAAAGTGGTTGAATAATATGAAAATCAAGAATATTTTATTAGGTTGTCTTTTCTTATTAGTGTTACCTTCTTTTGCACAGAAGCATTTAGAAATTTTGCATACGAATGATACTCATAGTTGTATAATGCCGTTGAGTAAGAATTTGGCAGATACAATGCTTGCCAATCGTGGCGGTTATATTCGTCGAATTTCTATGTTAAAAGAAGAACGTAAAAAGAGTCCTTCTCTTTTACTTTTTGATAGTGGCGATTTTTCTCAAGGATCTCCTTATTATACCCTATATAAGGGTGATGTGGAGATTGGTTTGATGAATCAGATGGGCTATGATGCTGTTACTATAGGCAACCATGAGTTTGATTTTGGTCTTGAAAATATGGCTCGTCTTTTTAAAAAGGCTAATTTTCCGATTATTTGTTCGAATTATGACTTTACAGGAACCCCTCTTCAAGATATTGTTAAACCTTATATTATTTTGAGGCGTAATGGAATCAAAATAGGAGTTTTTGCTTTGTGTCCTAAGTTGGATGGTTTGGTCTCAAAAAATAATTATGGTTCAGTTGTTTACTTATCTCCTATAGAAGTTGGCCAAAAAATGGCATCCTTCCTTAAGAAAAGTGAAAAGTGTGATGTTGTTATTCTGTTGTCTCACCTTGGTTGGAATATCGAGGGTGATGATGATAATGCGCTCATATCACAAACAAATAATATTGATTTGGTCTTGGGTGGACATTCTCATTCTTTTTTAAAAGAGTTAGAGTATGTACCTAATAAAGATGGCAAACTTATTCCTGTAGATCAGAATGGTAAGAGTGGTTTGTTTATTGGTAAAGTATTTTTAGATTTTCAAAAGAAATAAAATTTTTGAATGAAACAAGAAATGCACTCATATTAGAGTGCATTTCTTGTTTCATTCAAAATAAAATGTTAATGCGATTATTTTACTTTTAGCTTGATCTACTGAAGTTGTGTATGGGAGCAGTGCTCCATCTTTTACTTTATTTGCGTGATTTTTATCGAGACAATTTGTTAAGCCGAACATGAATTTAAGTTCTGGTCTTAGCTTAAAATATGGGAGGTAGAAATCGCAACCTAATCCTGCTTCAATAAAGACATCAGAACTTTTAAGTTTTAATATATCATCATCGTTACCGCTTAAATTGATCATTGGATTAATGCCAAACATCAAATAAGGTCTATGATTATTAAATCTTGGAGCAGCTGCGATTAATTCGATAGCTGTAGATATATAAGCAGTTTTCATATCTTGCTGCTTTGTCGAAAGTTCTTTGTTGTTTTGATCAGCTGTTAAGTTTCTGAAATTATAATGTCTAGTACCGAAATAAAGTGTAGGTGCAATTCTTAGTTGGAAGTGTGTGTGTAGTCGTATTTCGCCTAATACGCCAATGTTGAATCCTGGTTCCCATTGGTTTTGATCACAAGTAATTAATGCTTCTTGTTTGTTTCCATTTTCATCAGTATACGTATGTAATCCCACATTATTGAATTCTATATCTTGCATGTGAGTTCCTACTAATATTCCAAAATGGAATTTTCTTAGATCTGTATAGGGTCTATTTTCTACAACTTTTTCTTGTGCTTGGCAAGTACAACAGAGTAGAATATGTAATATTATGATTGTTATAGTATTCTTCATTGATTTTATAACGGGTTGTTATCACTTTTATTATATATACTATTTCGACTTCGTACAAATAAAAAAAAATCTATCATCATTTTTAGGTATTTCAAAAATATTTTATAACTTTGTAGCCATAAGTAGGTATTTCTACTTTATTATACAAACATTATATTAACAATAAATATTTTTATTATGGCTTACGTTATTGGTGACGATTGTATCGCATGTGGTACATGTATTGATGAGTGCCCAGTTGGTGCTATCTCTGAAGGTGAAAAGTATTCAATTGACCCAGACGCTTGTACAGAATGTGGTACATGTGCTTCTGTTTGTCCTAATGAAGCTATTGCTCTTCCTGAGTAAGAAAATACCTTTTAGTTACATAAAAAGGAAAAAGGCGTTCTTTTTAGAACGCTTTTTTTGTTTTATGTTGATGTGTTCTTGTTGGTGCAATTACCTTTCCAGGCCCTGTGGTAAAAAAATAAAATTGCAGGAGGTAATAGTATTATGAATAAGATGTAGTTATGTAGTCAGTATTTGAAGTGATGGAGGATCATTTTTCGATGTTTGATTTTATATAAAAAAATGAGGTGAACAAAAATGTTCACCTCATTGAATATTTTTTTGTCGATTTTTACTGAGCTGATTCATCTGTGATACCTAATGCAGCTTTAGCATTTTTATCATTTGGATCCAGTTTATACAATTTTTCGTAATATGGTTTAGCTTTTTCTAAATCATTCTTTGTACCCCAGTAGTAGTAGCCAATATTACTATAAGCTGATTTCAAATAGCCTGTTTCATCATTGTCACGGCCTTCTTTGTTCTCAAGTAAGTCTATAACTTTCTGGAAGAATGAAGCTGCTTTCTCATCGTATCCAGCTTTAGAAGCTTGGAAACCAGCTTGTAGACCAGCCCAACCTGCTATTGATGGAAATTTTTCTGCAATTTTATTGTATATGCTAAATGCTTTATCGTATGTTGCATCTTTTGCAGCACCTGTTAGCTTTTCAGCTTTAGCCAAATATACACCAGCTAATTTAGCGTAGTCTGATGGTGCAGCTGCAGTGTTTGCACTCATATATTTTTCATTATATTCGAGTGCTTTATCCTCATCACCCATTGCAGTATATACGTCTGAAATGTACTGTAATGGTTTAATGTCATCAGATTTCATTTCAAGAGCCTTGTTATACTGTGTAATAGCTTCGTTATATTGTTTGTTACCAGCTAAAGCCATACCATAGTAAACGATATCGCGCTGTGTTTTTTCAATAGAGTCAGTATTGACGATTACATTTGCAAATTTGATAGCCTCTTCAAATTTTTGTAGGTCATCAGCACTCCATAAAGCTACACGTTGGAATGCAGCACTTTTAGGGAATTTGTTGATACCAAATTTTGCAAGCTCTAAACTTTGTTCTTTTTTGTTCTGCAAGTATGCAGATACTGCATATTCATTAAGCTGGAATTCTTTCAGCTTGTTCTTATCAGCTTTGTCGAAATTCTCCAAAGCCTTATCGTATCTACCGCCACTATAGTATGTGTGTGCTGCTTCAGCTTCAATAGGAAAATCTGGGCGTTCCTGTTTTAATTTATTAAGTGCTCTTTCTGCTTCTTCTGGAAATTTTCTGTTTACAGCAGCATAGCTCATATATCCTTGTGGATTTTTAGGGTCCATAGTCATAGCCTGTTCGAACCACATAGCAGCGTTACCACCATCATCTTTAAGAGCAGCGATATTTCCAAGAAGTATATATGCGTCGCCAAAGTTCTTGTTTTTCTGAATTACAATATTAGCAATTTCTTCTGCTTCTGCGTATCTTTTAACGCTTACCAAAGCATTTCCTAATGCAATCAGAGCTTTAGGATCTTTCTTATACTCTTTTTTATAAGTCTTGATGAGATCTTTTGTTGCCTCGACATCTTCAGGCTTATCTTTTAACACATTTACGATTGACTTCAAAGGTGTTTCAAAATTAACATCTTGAGCGCAAACTGGTGCAGTCATATTCAGTACGAGAGCACCTATCATAACATATCTTCTTGTATTCATAATTCTAACATTGATAGTTGTTAATTCTAAGACTCGTTATTATTTCAAAGGTTTAATTTAATTTTTTACATCAACAGTTCTAATATTAATTTCTCCTCTGTATGGTAAAAGTCCTGATTTAAATATTATTAGCTGTCCAGTAGGACTTGTAATATAATTTGCAAAACTCCATGGTAATGCTTTGCTACCGTCTGCAACATTAGCCCATAATGTTCTTACAAATGGGTATCTTCCATCTAATAAATATGCTTGGTAAGGTTTCCAGCTATTCATGACGGTAGCTTTATCCCTTGTTGATATTGACATTACATGGATATTTTTATTAAATGTTGTATTGGTAGTATCTCGTTTGTCGTTCAGCCAGTTTGATCCAATAATGCCAATGGCATTTGGCGTCTTATGAACGTATTCGATAACTTCTTTACTTGTTTTAGCTGCGAAGATATTTTTTCCTTCAAGCTTCTTTCCATCAAGAATAGAATCTACAACGAAATTGGTTGTTGCGGATCTTACGTTATCAAGAACGACTTCAATATTTCCTCTTTTTGAGCCTGGATTAATTTGATTCCAGTTTGTTGCTTTTCCTGTCAGTATTCTTTTGATATCATTTACAGTGATGCATGTATCGTTATTTTCTTGATTTACAATAAAAGCAACACCATCATATCCGATAGGAAAGCTTTGAGCTATGATATTAGAATTGGTTTTTATGTATGCCAATTCACTATCTTTTAGTTTTCTAGACGTGATTAAAAGACATGTTTTGAAGTCTTTCAACATTTGAAGTCCTGTAACTTCATCTGTGTATTTTGGTTTGAGATGAGCCTTAGGATACTCAAATTCAAATTGTTTTCTCTCTTCTTCTACTATGGGAGAAAAACTTTCGTCAGAGACGAATTCAATCGTCCCTGACGTCGGTGTATCAGTTCTCTTTGCCTTACTATTTTTCCCATTGCATGAGAAAAGTAGTAAGGGTAGAGATAATCCTATAATACTATAAGATACGGTCTTTTTCATATAAATTATTGCAATCTGAATGAAACAGGTACGTTGTATTTAACACGTACTGCGGAACCATTCTGCTTACCAGGATTCCACTTAGGCATGCTCTTAACAACACGAGCTGCTTCGCGGTCAAGTGAAGGGTCTACAGAACGAACGACTTTAACGTCAGAGATTGAACCATCACGTTCTACAACGAATGATACAATGACACGTCCTTGAACACCATTCTCTTGTGCTACAACTGGATATTTTACGTTGCTGCTGAGATATGACATCAAAGCACTATTACCTCCAGGGAATGAAGGCATAACTTCTACAACGTCGAATACCTTATTAGTAACAACTTCAGTAGGAGCTGCTGCTGGTGGAGGTGGAGGTGTATTGACAGCAATGTCATTTCTTACAGCCTCTACAGTACGGTTCTTAGAACCTTCCACATCCTGGTTACCTACAGCTGCTTTATCATCCAATTTATCCATCTGCTTCAACTGGTTGTCCTCTTTTACGAGTTCATCCTTTTTGATGACAGGGGCAGTAAACTTCTGAGTTTCGCGAGCTACAGGTATTTCCTTTTTAGGCTCTACTTTTGGTTTAACAGGTTCCTGTTTCTTCTTGTCTTCTTTCTTAGCCATCTCCTGAGCCTTAGCAAGCTGCATAGCTTCCATATAGGCCTGCTGTTCTTCCATCTGCTTCTGCTGAATAACCTTCCATGCAAGGAAGCCACCGATGAGAGCTGCAGCTATGACCAAGATAACAATAGCTTTGATATTTCGCGAAGAAGTACCTTTTCTAAGCTGGTAAGCTCCGTACTCCTTGTTTTTGTTGGCGAATACCATATCTACCCATTTAGGGTCGTATAGATCTATTTTAGCCATTTTTTCTTGTTTTAATTAAGTTGTAAATCATTACTCCTTAACACCTGCAGATTTGAGAAGTTTCTCGTCGTCAGGGTTAAGTTTGTCAATGACATACGTACCAATGTTCAAAATCTGCATTTCATCGAGCGCATCGACAAGGTTCTTGTAAGAAGCATTGTCAGTTGGTTTGATGACAATAGTCAGAGTTGGTATCTTCTCGCCACCTGGGAGTTCACCACCTTTGATATCAGCAAGTTTCTTCTGATAGATGCTGTCTGGCATCATTTTAGGATTCTTTGCTCTCTCTTGTTTCAACTGCTTTACGGCAAGACTGATACGTGTTACAGGACGAGTTCCATCTTCAGTTGCGTGATCTCTCAAGGCTTTACGGATACCATCGTTACCCCAAGTTGTCTTTTTCAGCCAAGCTGGGTTGTCATATTGTGGTACACCTTCGCCATAATAGATCTGATTGTCAGCAGCAACATAAAGAGTAACTGTCTGAGAAGCCTTAGCTTCATTTTTCTGATCTTCTCTTGTATTTTCGTCATTGCTAGGCATGGTTAACTCCATGGTCTGAGGCTTGCTCAGAGTGGTACAAAGCATGAAGAATGTGATCAGAAGCATAAGCATATCCACCATAGGCGTAAAGTCTACGCGGACATTCATCTTCTTTTGTTTACCTTCTTTCTTAGCCATTATTCATCCCCCTCTTGTTTAAGCTGTGTGATCATGTAGTAGTGGCTCTCATCCATATCCTGAAGCTCGTTCATGACGCGTTTAACTGTTTTGTAAGGAGTCTTAGCATCTGCCTTAAGAGCGATTTTAATATCCTCGTTTACAGTACGTGCCTGATTTACCCAGTTTTGGAATTCACTCATACCACCATCGATACTATCCAATGGAATACCCTTAGTTGCGAGTACCTTACCGCGCTGCTTTGAAGGCATTGCGAGGTATGCTGCTAATTCCTTCATTGGAACACCGAATGTACCTTCAGTCTTGAAAACATCTCTCAACTGTGGAGCAATATTTATACCAAACTGACTTGCCATTCCGTCCAATGTACTACCTAGCTGGTCCGTATTATCAATACTCATAAATACCTGGCCTTCACCTGTAGGTTTGCCTGTGGCATCCTTTTCAGGGCTAACCAGAATTGTCAAAACGCCGTTCTCTGGCACCTTTATTTCAGATACAGATCCTGGTGTATTTACCTTAACTGGCTCATTCTTAACGAATGTAGATGTCAGCATAAAGAAGGTAAGCAACAGGGTCATTACGTCTGACATAGGCGTCATATCGATCCAGACGTCACTCTTCTTAATTTTTACTTTACCCATAGCGATAAAATTTTAAAGGGTTAGCAAAAATTAAGCCTCTTCTGTGTGGTTTGCTTCGTATGTCTGAGCAATAGAATAACCTACCTCGTCAAGAGCGTATGTCAATTTATCAACCTTGTTTGTGTAGAAGTTGTAAGATACAACAGCACACCAAGATGTAGCGATACCGAATGCAGTATTGATCAAAGCCTCAGAAATACCGGCAGAAAGAGCAGCTGAGTCAGCACCACCACCTGCAGACAAAGCAGAGAATGACTTGATCATACCAGTTACAGTACCAAGAAGACCGGTCAAAGTACCCAATGTTACGATAGTAGCGATGATAGGAAGGTTCATTGTCAGAGTTGGCATCTCAAGCTGAGTTGCTTCTTCGTGAGCCTGCTGAATCTTAGCTACCTTCTGAGCCTTTTTCAAGTTAGCGTTAGCGCCTGATTCCATGTCTGCATAAGCGTTCAAAGATGCTTTTACAACATTAGCTACAGAACCCTTTTGCTTGTCGCAGAGCTCGTTAGCCTTTTTGAAATCGTTAGCATCAAGAGCAGCCTTAATGTTTGCAACGAATTTAGGAAGTGAACCCTTACCGAAAGCTGTCTTCAATGCGAAGTAGCGCTCGATAGACATAGCTAAAACGGTGAGCAACAATGTGTGGATAACTGGTACGACTACACCACCTTTGAAGATTGTACCCCAAACGTCAGCTGGTGTTGTCATAGCTTCACCATCCTGGAAGTGCATTGGGTTACCGAACCATGTGTAGAACAATGTAAATGCGATACATGCGCAAACAACGATGATCCAGAATGCACCTCTTACTCCCTGAAAGCCCTCAGATTTCTTAGGGCTGGCTTTTTGATTTGTAGTTGCCATAATTTTAAACTTTTAATTTTTAGTTATTTGATAAATTTAAATTGTTATTTTCTGATTTAACGCCAACAATTATACATATATTGTTTATGTTAGGTTTGCAAAGGATCTAATATTCCCTTTTAAATGTTTCCCGCAAAGGTAATCATTTCATCAAAATTATGAAACTAATTAATAAGTTTTAACGGGATATTTGCTAAAAAATCACAAATACCCCGCTAATCCAATAATTTTTTTGCCTTATTATTTTAGTTTGCTTACGGCTTCTTTGATTCTTCTAAGAGCTTCTTTAATGTTTTCATCGCTAGTTGCATAGCTCATTCTGAAGCATTCAGGGCTTCCAAATGCATCACCTCCAACTGAGGCTACGTGTGCATTTTCTAGCAAGTAAAGTGCAAAGTCTGTAGAATTATTAATTGTCGTTTTTCCATCGCTTTTTCCGAAGAAACTTGATATTTTAGGGAAAAGATAGAATGCACCTTGTGGCATATTAACTTCGAAACCCGGAATGTCTTTGGCCAGTTCAACAATCAGATTTTTGCGTCTTTCAAATGCTTTACGCATTTCTTCCACACAGTCTTGTGGACCTTCGTATGCTGCTACTGCGGCCATTTGACTTACATCACATGTACCACTTGTGTATTGACCTTGAAGTTTGTTGATTCCTTTGATGATCCATTCTGGTCCAGCAACCCAACCTAATCTCCAACCGGTCATGGCGTAAGCTTTTGATACGCCATTACAGATAATGGTACGTTCCTTCATGCCAGGGAATTGAGCAATACTTTCATGTTTGCCTACGTAGTTAATATGCTCATAGATTTCATCTGCTAAGACGAATAGGTCTTCATGCTTTAGTACAACATTGGCAATTTCCTTCAATTCTTCTTTGCTGTATACGCTACCTGTAGGGTTACTTGGTGAACAAAGAATTAGCATTCTTGTGTTAGGGGTTATTGCTGCTTCTAGTTGTTCTGGTGTTATTTTGAAATCTTGTTCAATAGGAGCGTCTATTATAATAGGTGTTCCTGCTGCTAGTTTTACCATTTGTGGATAGCTTACCCAATATGGTGCTGGTACGATTACTTCGTCACCTTCATCAATCAGAGCCATAATAGTGTTGCAAACTCCTTGTTTGCCACCTGTTCCACAGATAATTTCGCTAGAAGTATAGTTCAGGTTGTTTTCTTTTTTGAGTTTGGCTACAATTGCATTTCTCAGAGCCGGATATCCAGGTACGGGAGAGTATTTGGAATAATTGTCAGTTATTGCTTTTTTTCCAGCTTCCTTGATGTGCTCAGGGGTCATGAAGTCTGGTTCACCAACACTCATGTTGATAACGTCTATGCCTTGAGCCTTCATTTCATTACTCTTCTGTGACATCGCCAGTGTTGCTGATGGTGCCAATCTGTTTAATCGATTAGATAATTGTGCCATATTTCAATACTACTGATTGTTATTTTTGCAAAAGTAATCATTTTATTCTTTAATAGAAAAGAAAAGTGGCAATATTTCGCAAATTATATAGAAATTGTGAAATATTGCCACTTTTGTGGGATTATTTTTTACTTTTATTTTATATGTAGCCTATGCCCCATACGGTCTCTTTTGGTTTTTAGATAGCGTTCATTGTAGCGATTTGGCGCTACTTCTATAGCTACGATTTCTGTTATTTCCAAGCCGTAGGCTTCTAGTCCAACTCGTTTAACAGGATTATTTGTCAGAAGTCTCATCTTATGTATACCAAGGTGTCTTAGCATTTGGGCTCCACATCCGTAGTCGCGTTCATCAGGCTTGAATCCAAGGTGTACGTTAGCATCTACGGTATCATAACCTTCTTCTTGGAGTTTGTAGGCTGCAATTTTGTTCATAAGGCCAATGCCTCTTCCTTCTTGTTGCATATAGATTATAGCACCTTTCCCTTCTTTTTCTATCATTTCCATGGATTTATGAAGTTGGTCGCCACAGTCACAACGTTTACTACCCATGATATCACCTGTTGCACATGAAGAATGTACACGTACGAGAATTGGTTCATCTTCTTTCCATTCTCCTTTTATTAGTGCCATGTTCTCCAGTCCATTGTTTTGGCGGAAAGGTATGAGTCTGAAGTGTCCCCATGCGGTTGGCATATCTACTTCTTCACCGACTTCTATACATGATTCTTTGCGAAGTCTGTATGCGATAAGATCTTTGATACTGATGAGTTTCATGCCCCATTCTTTAGCCTTTTCGGCTAGTTGTGGAAGTCTAGCCATGGTTCCATCTTCGTTCATGATTTCAATGAGGGCACCTGCTGGATATAGTCCTGAAAGTTTACAGAGGTCTATGGCTGCTTCTGTATGTCCAGAACGACGAAGTACTCCGTTATCTTGTGCGTAGAGTGGGTTAATGTGCCCAGGTCTTCCAAAAGTCTGAGGAGTAGATGTTGGATCAGCCAATGCTTTTATCGTTTCCGCCCTGTCGTAAGTAGAAACACCAGTACTGCATCCTTCCAACTTATCTATTGTTACAGTAAATGGAGTACCCAACATGGATGTATTATCTTCTACTTGATGGGGTAAACCGAGTTCATCTGCTCTAGATATAGTTATAGGGGCGCATAATACACCTCTAGCATTCTTGAGCATGAAATTCACTTTGTCAGGAGTTATTTTTTCGGCAGCAATAATGAGGTCTCCCTCATTTTCACGGTCTTCATCATCAACGACGATGACAAAATTACCATTTTTGAAGTCTTGCAAAGCATCTTCGATGCGGTCAAGTTTGATTTCTCCCATGTCTTTATACTTTTTAGTTACATTTCTTGTATTCGTGCAATCACCTGTTCGTTGGTTTTAGAGGTGATCTTTAAGTCTCTTAGTAGGCGTAGTCTGAATCGCCACATTCTCATGTAGAAAAATAGGCCTGCTGGTATGATGATAGCGGCAATAATATTTTTCCATTTCTTTTCAAAGGGACGAGTATGGGCCTTTACTGCCATAATGGGGTATTGGTTGATATATCTGAGAATTTGTTGATCTTTGGTGTTTGCTAAATTCTCAATAATCTTTTCTAGTTCCTCATTAATCATTTCTATGGCATGATCAGGTTTGTATTTGAAGAATACATGGATAGGATTTGGTGCTTTTTTCAAGCGATGTACAGTATTGTATTCTGCTATTTGTTGTGATATTTTTTGCAATTGTAATGCATCAACTTGATAATTAGGTTCTTCTATGATAACTTCTTTGCTTGGGATGTGACGCTTAAGTCTTAATCCAAGTGCTTTCATAAGCAAGTTTCGGTAGACGTCAACGTTAAAGACTACAGAATCTTTATTGGCCTTATAAGTTACAAAAATAGCTATCGGGGTTAATACACCTGGTGCAAGACCCTTTCCGAACCAAATAGCCCAGATGCCTTCTCTGGCCATTCTGAATCCAGAGTTGTCAAGAATGTAATATATTATGAATACTAAGACTGAAATAATTACAGGTACACCTAATCCACCTTTTCTGATAATGGCACCTAAAGGTGCACCGATAAAGAAGAAAATGAGACAAGATAGGGCAACGGTGAATTTGTTGACCATTTCTATTCTATGTCTTCTTATGTTCTTGTCACCATCACTTGTAAGAAGACTCTTGAATTCTAAATCGCTCATCTCATTTTGAGCTTTGGCTAAAGCTGAAGCTACAGTTTGCTGTTTTTGTTCTGTCGATAATTTGCCGAAAATACTATCTATATTATAGCCTTGGGTATATGCAAGCTGTAGTGCTTTTAATGAATCTCTTCTTTCTGTATGAGGTATGTTATAATACAGCATATTGAGATCTCGTAAATAATTTCTACCAATGCTGTCATATACTAAATTAATAGAGTCTAAGTCATTTCGTATTTTTGCAAGACTTTTACCTTGAGCATTATTAGACAAAGCTGCAGCATCGGTAAGGTTAAAATCACCATCAAAATCAAGGACGATTTTTTTGTATGTAAAGGTTTCGCGACGATATGGTACGGCTGCACTGTTGCCTAATTCGTCGGAACGCATATTTTCAAACCATTCTCCACTCCAGAGTTTTAAAATTAGGTGTTTTTTTTCAGCGGTAGATTGCATCATACCAGAATCGGCAAGGATAATGGCTGCATCCTCGTAACTTTGTGTCATACGGTATATCATGATACCATATAGTTTTCCTGATTTTAAGTCTTTTTTTTGAACGTAAATGTTACTGTTAGGTATTCCGTCATAAAAAACACCTTCAGGAATTTCTAGTTCTGGACTTTTTTGCTTCATAGAAATCAGCAATTGACTGAGTTTCATGTTCGCATCCGGACCGAGATTGTTCTCAAAGTAGAAAGAGGCCATCATGATGATACAGGTAATTACAATCAAAGAGCGTAAAGCCTGTAATAATGATATTCCTGCGGCCTTGATAGCTGTAAGTTCTGAACTTTCTCCTAAGTTTCCCAATGTAATCAAAGAGGAAAGAAGAATTGCTAGAGGTAAAGCTTGTGGAACCATCATTAACCCCATGTACCAAAAAAATTGTGCAAGGGCTGTCATTGGGATACCTTTACCGATAAGATCGTCAACGTATCGCCATAAAAATTGCATCATCAGCACAAATTGGCAAATGAAGAAGGTTCCTGCAAAAAGTAGTCCAAACTGTTTGGCAAGGAATATATCTAATTTCTTTATGCGGAGCATATTTGAATAATTGCTTATAAACTAGTTTGCAAAAGTAACACAAAAATATCAAAATCTTTGCTTTTTACGGAATTTTATTATTTTTGTACGAGTGTGTAATGTGGTGTAAGATTATTGATACAAAAAGTGAAATTTTGATTTTTGATATTAATATAATAAGGTGTAAAAATTGTATAAAGGATGCTTTTATTATTATTTGAAAATAAAATAGCAAAAATCTCTCAAAATATTTGGTGGGTTAAAAAAAATATATTACCTTTGCACCCGCAATCGAAAACAAGATTGAATGTAATGGCGGGATAGCTCAGCTGGTTAGAGCGTCGGATTCATAATCCGGAGGTCGTGGGTTCGGGTCCCACCCCCGCTACAAATAATGAGGTTATATCTTAATTAGTAGATATAATCTCTTTTTTGTTTGTAGTTTCTTCAAAGAAGAAATGTTCGTTTCAGTCTTTTGGGTATAGTACAAAAGTTTCCGTTCTTATAGAATTTTAATAGCATTCTGTAAGATAATCGACGCCGCTACTAAGAAATTAGTGGTTGATTTATTTTTAGTAACCAATAAAAAAGGTGTAAAAAATCCTTTTTTTTAGTAGCTATTCGTAAGATTTTCGTAACTTTGCAATCTCAAAATATATAATGTACATAATATATGGCTGAAAGAAAACAAATCAAGACTGCATTAATCTCAGTCTTTCACAAGGATGGTTTGGAAGAATTGCTTGCCAAACTAAATGAAGAAGGTGTTAAATTTCTGAGTACTGGTGGTACGCAGCAATTTATAGAGTCTTTAGGGTATGATTGTCAGAAGGTAGAAAATGTTACCACCTATCCTTCTATTTTGGGTGGTCGTGTAAAAACTCTGCATCCAAAAGTGTTCGGAGGAATTTTGGCACGTCGTGATAATAAAGGCGACCAAGAGCAGATGAAAGAATATGAGATACCTTCAATCGACCTTGTTATTGTAGATCTTTATCCATTTGAACAAACTGTAGCCAGTGGTGCATCTGAGGCTGATATAATTGAGAAAATCGATATAGGTGGCATCTCTTTGATTCGTGCAGGAGCAAAGAATTTTAAGGATGTCGTTATCATTCCAAGTAAGGCAGAGTATTCAGTTCTTCTTGATATATTGAAGGAGAAAGGCAATGCTACGGATATTGAAGATCGTAAGATGTTTGCGGAGCGTGCATTTGGCGTAAGCAGTCACTACGACACAGCTATTCATGCTTGGTTTGCTAAATAAATAATTTAAAAAAGAGTAAGAAAAATGGGATTTTTTTCTTTTGTTCAAGAAATTGCAATGGACTTGGGTACAGCCAATACGATTATTGTCAGTGATGATAAGATCGTAGTTGATGAGCCTTCTGTTGTAGCCCTTGATCGCCGTACAGACAAAATGATAGCTGTTGGTGCCAAGGCTAAGATGATGTATGAGAAAACGCATGATAACATTCGTACAATTCGTCCTTTGCGAGATGGTGTGATTGCAGACTTTACAGCTTGTGAGCAGATGATGCGTGGTTTGATCAAGATGGTTCACACTGGTAATCGTCTTTTCTCACCTTCACTTCGTATGGTAATAGGTGTTCCTTCTGGCAGTACAGAAGTTGAGCTTCGTGCTGTTCGTGATTCTGCAGAGCATGCTGATGGCCGTGATGTATATCTCATCTTTGAACCAATGGCTGCTGCTATCGGTATAGGTATCGATGTAGAGGCTCCTGAAGGAAACATGATTGTTGATATTGGCGGTGGTAGTACCGAAATAGCTGTTATTTCTTTAGGTGGTATTGTTTCTAATAACTCTATTCGTACTGCAGGTGACGATTTGACAGCTGATATTCAAGAATATATGAGTCGTCAGCACAATGTAAAGGTCAGTGAGCGTATGGCCGAACGTATAAAAATACATGTAGGTAGTGCGTTGACGGATTTAGGTGATGAGGCTCCAGATGATTTCATCGTTCATGGTCCTAATCGAATAACAGCTCTTCCTATGGAGGTACCTGTTTGTTATCAGGAGATTGCGCATTGTCTTGATAAGACTATTGCAAAGATTGAAAATGCTGTATTGAGTGCGTTGGAAAATACACCACCAGAGCTTTATGCTGATATTGTTAAAAATGGTATTTATTTGTCTGGTGGCGGTGCTTTGCTTCGTGGTTTGGACAAGCGACTTACAGATAAAATCAATATTCCATTCCATATTGCAGACGATCCATTGCATAGTGTGGCTAAGGGTGCTGGTATCGCATTGAAGAATGTAGACCGTTTTTCTTTCTTGATGAGATAGTATTATGCACAACCTTATAGAGTTTTTGGCGAAATATAATCATTGGTTCGTCTTCATACTCCTTGAGGTCATCAGTTTTGTGCTGTTATTTCAATATAATAGTTATCAGGGTAGTGTATGGTTCTCCTCTGCCAATGTGGTTTCGGGAAAAATATATGAGTGGAACTCAGAGATCGAGGCTTTCTTCTCGTTGTCACAGGTAAACGAAAAGCTTGTTTTGCGAAATGTTTATTTGGAGCAACAGGTGAGAGCCTTATCTGATAGTTTGACTTCTAAAACCCAAGATTCTTCTTATTTGAGGAAATCGCAGATGGCTTTGCTCCAAAATTATCGGTTAATATCAGCAAAAGTAGTCAGCAATTCTATTACAAAAGCAGATAACTTTATTACGTTGGATAAAGGCTCAGCTGATGGAGTGAAAAAGGATATGGGTGTAATCAGTGGAACTGGTGTAGTAGGTATTGTTTATCTAGTATCTACACATTATTCTATTGTTATCCCGGTTTTGAATACCAAGTCGAATATCAGTTGTTGTATTCAAGGGAGAGATTACTTTGGTTATCTCCATTGGACGGGGGGAAATTCCAAAATGGCTTATGTTGATGATATTCCACGTCATGCTCATTTTAAACTGTATGATAAGATTGTAACCAGTGGTTATTCTTCTGTTTTTCCTTCTGGTGTTTTAGTTGGAAAAATTATGCATGTGTATAATTCTAGTGATGGATTATCGTATCGTCTAAAGATTGAATTGTCAACAGATTTTGGCAATCTGCGTGATGTTTGTATTATCGATAATAGTTTGATTCAAGAGCGTATAGAATTATTCCATGCTGCTCAGGATTCTATTAAACCAAAAGAGGAATAATATTATGAATATAGTAATGATTCGTGGGGTTGTTACCTTTATTATTCTGTTATTAGCACAGGCTTTGGTATTAAATCATATCCATTTTTTTAACTGTGCGACTCCTCTTCTGTATGTCTATATGGTACTTCATTTTCGAAGAAACTCTCCAAGGTTTGCTTTGTTAATATGGAGTTTCACCATGGGATTGTTAATAGATGTATTTTCTAATACACCAGGAATAGCAGCTAGTGCGATGACCTTTATCGGTTTTGTCCAGCCTTACCTCTTGGAATTGTTTGTACCTCGAGATAGTGCAGATGACCTTGTTCCTTCAGCAAGAACCTTAGGAGGTGCTTCTTTCTTTTATTATACGCTGATATTAGTTTTCTTATACTGTTTGCTGTTTTTTACTTTGGAGACGTTTAATTTCTTTAATTGGTTGCAATGGCTTTTCAGTATTTTAGGCAGTATGCTATTAACAATAGTACTATTGTATGCAATAGAGAATGTTAGAAGGAAGTAAATGAAAGATTTTAATATCGAAAATCGTCGGTTTGTTATAGGTGGAGTGGCTATTACTATAGTCACTCTTTATATCATTCGTCTTTTTACATTGCAGATAGTGAGCGATGACTATAAGAAAAATGCCGATAGTAATGCTTTTTTAAAAAAAATAGAATTTCCTTCGCGAGGTGTTATTTTTGATAGAACTGGTAAACTGATGGTTTACGATCAGCCTGCCTACGATATAATGGTTGTTATGAATGAAGAAAGTGGTAGGTTGGATACGTTGGATTTTTGTCAAACTCTTGGAATAACTAAGGAGTATTTTATTCAGCGTATGAATGATATCAAAGATCGTAGTAAAAATCCTGGATATTCTCGTTATACACAGCAGCTTTTTATGAGCCAAATTCCAGCTAAGGATTTTAGTATTTTTCAGGAGAAAATGTTCCGTTTTCCCGGTTTTTATGTACAGAAAAGAAGTATACGTCAATATACTTATCCATATGCAGCACATATATTAGGAGATATTGGTGAAGTCTCTGAGAGTAATATTGAGGAAGATGATTATTATCAGCCCGGTGATTATATAGGGAAACTGGGTATTGAAAAGTATTACGAGAAGCAACTTCGTGGTGAAAAAGGTATTCAGATACTTCTTCGTGATGCTCATGGGCGTATTCAAGGGCATTATCAGCATGGTAAGTTTGATACCAAACCAGTTCCCGGTAAGGATCTTACATTGAGTATCGATGTTCAATTACAAGCATTAGGGGAACGCCTTCTTGAAGGTAAAATCGGTAGTATTGTAGCCATCGAACCTTCCACAGGAGAAGTGTTAGCATTAGTTTCTTCTCCAACTTATGATCCGCGTCTTTTGGTGGGACATAATCGTGGTAAGGTACATAAGGCATTGGCTCGCAATGTGTGGAAACCGTTGCTCAATCGCGCTATTATGGGACAATATCCTCCGGGGTCAACCTTTAAAACTACTCAGGGACTTACATTTCTGTCTGAGGGTGTAGTTAATTCACATACGTTGTTTCCATGTAACCATGGATTCCGTTATAAAGGTCTTCATGTAGGCTGCCATGGTCATGCTTCACCTGTTAATTTGAATTTTGCTATTGAGACATCTTGCAATGGTTATTTCTGTTGGGGACTTTATTATATGATGGCAAATCGAAAAAAATATCCTTCTGTTCAAGTTGCCATGGATACGTGGCGAGATTATATGGTTAGCATGGGTATGGGGTATAAGCTTGGTATTGATTTGCCTGGTGAGAAGCGTGGTCTGATACCTAATTCTGCTTATTATGATAAGGCATATCATGGTTCCTGGAATGGGCTAACAATTATTAGTATAGCCATAGGACAAGGTGAGGTAAATATGACACCTCTTCAGATTGCTAATTTAGGAGCAACTATAGCTAATCGAGGCTTTTTTTATGTGCCTCATGTCGTAAGAAAAGTGCAAGATGAGCCATTGGATACAATGTATACTCGTCGCCATTATACCAAAGCTACACCTAATGCATATGCTCAGATCGTTAATGGTATGCGTAGTTCTGTATTAGGTGGAACTTGTAAATATCTTGGTCATCTTGATTTCCCTGTTTGTGGAAAGACGGGTACGGCGCAGAATCGTGGACAGGATCACTCTATCTTTATGGGTTTTGCACCAATGAATAACCCCAAAATAGCCATCGCTGTATATGTAGAGAATGGTGGTTTTGGTGCTGACTTTGCTGTTCCTATGGCAGCATGTTTATTTGAGCAGTATATGAAAGGTAAATTGTCGCCTTCTATGGAAAAGGAGGCTTTAATGTTACAAAAACGAAGAATTGGTTATGGAAAGGCGAATCGATAGGCAACCAAGTGTATTACGATCTCTTGATTGGTGGACAATAGGAATCTATCTTTGTCTACTTGCTTTTGGCTGGATTAGTGTCTGTGGAGCCAGTTTTAGTTTTGGCGATACAGATATTTTTAGTTTGAGTAGTCGTTCGGGCATGCAAATTATTTGGATTGGTACGTCTATCGTATTAGGTTTTGTTCTGTTGATGCTGGATGATCGTTTTTATGATACCTTTGCTTATGTGCTTTTTGCGGCTATGTTGCTCTTGTTGTTTGTGACGATTTTCAATCCACATCAAATAAAGGGCTCTCGATCATGGCTTGTATTAGGACCTTTACGATTGCAGCCAGCAGAGTTTGCTAAGTTTGCAACAGCTCTTGCTATAGCCAAGTTTATGAGCACATATGGATTTGATATACATCGTTGGAAGCATCTTTTTGCAGCAGCTGCATTTATCTTTTTACCAATGCTTTTTATTATAGGTCAGCGAGAAACTGGTTCTGCATTGGTCTATTTGTCTTTCTTCTTGATGCTTTATCGTGAGGGAATGCCTGGTAGCTTCCTTTTTACAGGAGTTGCTATGGTGATATACTTTGTGGTAGGTATTAAGTATGAGCAAGTTTTTTTGTGGGATACGCCTACATCTATTGGAAAATTTGTTGTATTGCTACTTGTTCAAATATTTACGGCAGTGATGGTACAAGTATATTGCAATGATAAAAAGAAAACATGGCTCATGATAACTTATGCGATTTGTACAACACTTATATTCTTATTATTCTCAGAGTTTGTCATTCCTTTTGATATCGTGTGGGTTCAATTGATGATTAGTGCGGGGGTTATAGGTTATGTACTTTATTGTGGATTAAGTACGCGTATCAATAATTATTTCTTTATCGCATTATTTGCTATAGGTAGTATAGTATTTTTCTATTCTGCAGATTTTGTGCTTAATAATGTGATGGAACCTCACCAACGGGTGCGTATTAATGTTTTGTTGGGTCTTGACGAAGATTTGTCCGGAGCTGGTTATAACGTGCATCAAAGTGAGATTGCTATCGGTTCTGGTGGATTACAAGGCAAAGGATTTCTTAATGGTACACAGACAAAGCTAAAGTTTGTGCCAGAGCAGGATACCGACTTTATATTCTGTACAGTTGGAGAGGAAGAAGGCTTTATGGGATCAGCAGGTGTATTGCTTTTATTTTTAGCTTTAATATTACGACTGGTTTATTTGGCGGAGCGTCAACCTTTTAAATTCGGTAGGATTTATGGTTACTGTGTGCTGAGTGTTTTTCTTTTCCATGTCTTTATTAATGTTGGTATGGTATTAGGTTTGACACCTGTTATTGGCATCCCTTTGCCGTTTTTTAGTTACGGTGGCTCCTCATTATGGGGCTTTACTTTCCTCCTCTTTATATTTTTACGAATAGATGCTGGTCGAAATCTGATTAGAGCATAATAAAAAATAAAACAGCTAATTAACTAATAATTAGCTGTTTTACTTTTTTATTAATGTTTAGTGTATTGTATGCCAATATCGCTTATTCCAGGAAGAATTTCCCTTTTCATATCATGTCTTACTCGTACCACAATAGAATCTCCTTGTTGTAGCTCTATAGGATGAAGAGGAAAATTGTACTGGTAGTAGCTTATTCCTTGTCCTTGTGCTGTACCATTTTTGTCGATTAAGTTACAGTTTAGGGTATCTATGTATGTTCTATCACCAGGGATAATTATTTGCTCAACAATAAGAGATAGCCCCATGAAAGGGTATGCACCATTGATTCTCAGGCCTAGTTTTGGGCGATATGTACCTTTATCGGCCAGTTTAGGTACCTCAAAGAATAGGGTATCGTTCTTTTCCCATCCAGATATTGGTGTATGACTATATTTGTCGTACACCTTTTTACTATTGCACGATGTGAGCAGCAGTATTATTACTGTATAAAGGAAAGTTATTTTTTTCATTATTATTTATCTTCCTCCCACTTGGTGTTATTGATTTCCTTCAGTCTTTGGCTTTTTATTATTGTTGTTTGGTCTTCTTCGATGATTTTTTTTGTTACGATTTGTATTTGTTGAATCACTTTGAACTGTATTATTGTTCCTGTTTGGTCGATTATTATTTTCTTTAGCATTACGATTTACAGGAACATTTTGTTTACCTTGCTGTTCGTTTTGTAGATTATCATTTTGAGTTTGCTGCTGAGGCTTATTCTGACGGTTATTGTTTACATTACTGTTGTTTCCAGAACGATTGCGTGATTTTTTCTTTTTTGCTTTGTCAAATCTGCTGATATCAGCATTAGCCAAAAGGTCGATAGGTTTAGAAGGTTCTTTGATTTTATCTTCTTCGAGCAGTGATACTGGTTTTTCGCCACGTTTATTCATGGCAATAATTTCGTTTGCTCGTTCTGCGCTGATAGTTTCCAAATTTGCTGCAAGATTCTTGTCTGTGGAGTATGTCAGCTGGTGTGACAGAATATCAATTTTAAATTGATAGTAGTCGCTATCCATAGTTTGTAAGACAATTTCTTTTCCTGGAATACTCTGTCGTGCCTCTATATATTCATCTACCTCATAGTTTAGACAGCATTTTAATTTGGCACACATACCAGCTAGTTTCTGAGGGTTAAGAGAAATATCTTGATGGCGTGCCGCATTAGTGCTTACCGAAACAAAGTTTTTCATCCATGTGGCACAACATAGTTCGCGTCCGCAAGGTCCTGTACCTCCAATGCGCCCCGCTTCTTGACGAGTACCTATTTGTTTCATTTCGATGCGTACGTGGAAAGTTTCAGCCAAAACCTTTATTAACTGTCGGAAGTCTACACGTTCATCTGCGATATAGTAGAAAATGGCTTTGTTGCCATCACCTTGATACTCTACGTCACCGATTTTCATTTGTAATCCTAAGTCTTTAGCAATTTGTCGACTTTGAATCATTGTGTCATGTTCACGGCTCTTTGCTTCTTCGTATTTTTCCATATCAACAGGCTTTGCAATACGATAGATGCGTTTAATATCATCGGCTGATTTTAGATTTGCCTTCTTAATTTGAAGTTTAACTAGTCTTCCTGTGAGACTTACTACACCGATGTCGTGCCCAGGATTGGCTTCTACAGCAACAATATCTCCCTTTTTGAGTTCTAGGTTATTGTCGTTGTGGTAATATCCTTTTCGGGTGTTTTTGAATTGCACCTCGACAAGGTCAGTGCTACGGGAGTTTCCTGGTACGCCAGCTAACCAGTCGTATGTGTTGAGCTGTCTGTCCTGACGACCAACAGCACAAGAGCACAGACCTCGGTCGCATCCGTTGCACATTCTGTATTTCATATCATTGTAATCCATATTTTATTTTCGAATTAAAAGTACTATCATTTTAAGTGCCATATCAAAGAAGACGATTTTGGCATTGGCATTTTGTCCGATATCGTGGTGAGCTCTCTCAAGTAATTCTGTGATATCAATCACATTGGCTTCATTAATGAAACGAGCGAAGTTTTTGGAGAAATTTTCCTCATCCTGTGTCATGTAATTGAGATCAGGTTGTTGAAAATTAAACATGAAATTTTCTCTAATCATTCTCATGAAGTAGGTAAGCATGCGACGCTGTTTTTCTCTACCGAAGAGCGATATAGTTTCACTCCATTTTTTAAGATCGTGTATGTTCCTCATGTATGCTAATCGCATGAGCATGATAAACATGTCTAAGAATTGTCTGTTTTCGTTGCCGGCATCCAATTCTTCTAAAGCTTTATTCCAGTTGCCGTTGGCAACTCGTGCTACTCTTCGAGCAATATCTTCATCAAGGCCTCTTTGTTGTATGAGAGCCTGCTGAATAGCATCATTGTGTATCTTCTTGAAATCAAATCGTTGAGTACGGCTTCTAATGGTTTCCAAAAGATGCTCAGGTTCTTCGCTTACAAGTATAAATACTGTTTCGTGAGGTGGCTCTTCAAGTATTTTCAACAGTTTATTTGCACTTGTCAGATTCATACGTTCAGGAAGCCAAATGATGCTTACCTTATATCCACCTTGGCTTGATTTTAGACTTAGGTTTTTGGCGATAGCATCACTTTCTGCTGCTGTAATAATAGCCTGTTGGCTGGTAGCTCCCATTCGTTGCATCCACTGGTTAACCGTAAAGTATGCACCCTGTAGGAGCATTTCGTGCCAAGGTTTGGCAAAATCATCACTTATCGGCTGATGGTCTGCACCCATACCTGGCAGTTTTATGGTAGGGTAGGTGAAGTAGAGGTCAGGATGTTCCCATTTCTTTAGCATCGGACTGTCATTGAGCAGGTGTGATGCAAAAGCTAAAGCCAATGCCATTTTTCCACATCCTTGTGGACCACAGAAAAGCATAGCATGGGGTATTCTGTTTTCTTCGGCAAGTTGGAGCAGATGTTGAGCTGCTTCCTCTTGGCCAATAACTTCACTAAACTTCATCTCGTATTATAATAATCTTCTTGCTACTTCTTTTACGCTGTCTACTGCAGAAACGGTATAGAAATGTACATCATTTACACCATTGGTATATAGTTCTTTTACCTGGTGGGTTGTCCATTCTATCCCAAGTTGCTTAGCCTCTTCGTCATTCTTGCATTTCATAGCTTCGTTAGCCAACTCTTCAGGAAAATCGATGTGGAAGACACTAGGAACAACTGATAATTGTGATAATTTGGCAAATGGTTTGATACCAGGAATGATAGGTATTGTGATGCCCATTTCGCGTGCTTTCTTCACAAAATCGAAGTATTTCTTATTGTCATAAAACAGCTGGGTTACGGCATAAGTCGCACCAAGATCCTGTTTTTCTTTTAAATATTTTAAGTCGATATCCAGATTTGGAGCTTCGTTATGCTTTTCAGGATAGCATGCTACTCCGTATTCGAATTTTTTTCCTGGATGCTTGATGGGAGTACCATCTACAAAGTAGCCATTGTTAAACTGATTTACCTGTTTAATCAATTCTGTAGCGTGATCGTATCCACCTGGTACTGCTTTAAATCTATTGTCTTCGTGTGCTTTGTCACCGCGAAGCAAGAATAATGTCTCAATACCCAAAAATTGTATGTCGAGCAGTTCGTATTCTATATCCTCTTTAGTAGCTCCGCTGCAGATCAAGTGTGGAATGACAGGAATGTTATATTTGTTCTGAATAGCAGCAGCTATAGCTACAGAACCCGGACGTCTGTGGATTCTGCTTTTCTCAATGAGTCCGTTTTCTAGTTCTTGATAGATATATTCAAACGAGTGGTTTGTAATGTTGATAAATAGAGGATTGAATTCTTTCAATTTATCGATTGTGCAAAACAAACCATCTGTTCCGTTTCCTTTTAGAGGTGGTAGTACCTCAAAAGAAAAATGCTTTTGCGCATTACTGCTATTTAGTATTTCTGAAATATTCATATATGTTAAAAGGGTATTTGGTTGCAAATTTACTAAAAAAAAGTGTCAATAAAGCACGATTTATTGCTTTTTCAAGGGCTTTTTCGTTATTTTTTAGGGCTAAATAATAAGTGTAAATCATTATTTTAGATTTTGGTGGTTGTACTGATGATTTCTGTCATATCTTGAAACGGTACATTATATTCAGCACGAAATCGTGTGAAACAATTGGTGCTATCAGTTTGCTCATGATGAAGTGTGCATTGAAAGCAGAGATTCATTCCCAAGTATAAATATCCGTTATTCTATGCTTTTTGCTATTTAATAGCACTATCATTATATAGAATACTCTCGTAGGGTTTATGAATTATTTCAAAGGATTATATTTGGGGCAGTTAAAATATGAAATAAGTTTTGTTAGAATATTGTAAAGTCATATTGGAATATGCTTTTAGATAGTTGTATATGTTGCTAAAAATATTGGTAGAGTAGAATATTGCAATCAAGTTTTTATAAAAAAAAGGAGTTACAATATTGTAACTCCTTTTGTGATCCGTTTGGGGCTCGAACCCAAGACCCCAACATTAAAAGTGTTGTGCTCTACCGACTGAGCTAACGGATCTCCGTAACTTTGTATCTCAAAAGCGAGTGCAAAGGTAATGCATTTTTTTGAAACTCCAAAATAATTTCGCACTTTTTTTTGAAAAATCTTCATTTTTTTTGTTTTAGGGCTGTTTTTGTGGGGTTTCTTCATGTTCTCGGGTGACATATCTTTGCCAATAAGCCATAATGAGAGTCGTGAGTGGAAGCGCAATAATTAACCCAATGAAGCCTAAAACTGCTCCCCAAACAGACAAACTGAGCAATAGAACTGCAGGATTTAGTCCCATAGCCTTGCCCATAACCTTAGGAGTTACTATAAAATCAGTGATAATTTGTACAATAATGAATACCAGAACTGCAGAACCAAAGACAATCCAAAAGTTCTCACCTGTGTCTGCTGCTTTGAGCATAGCAAGGAAGGCTGTTGGAATCAGAGCGAAAGTATGCAAGTAAGGTACGAGATCTAGAATACCAATCAAAATACCTAGACCAATTCCCATAGGGAAACCGATAATTGTAAAGCCGATGCAGAACATGATACCCATAATAAGGGCAACAAGTCCCTGTCCTCTAATATAGTTATTGAGCGCATGTTCTACGTCCTGTGCTAATTCTTGCCAAAATGGACGATTCTTCTTAGGGAATATCTTAATCCAGTTTTGGGTAAGGTATTCGTAATCTAGAAGAATGAAGAACATATATAATAACGTAATCATGGAGGCTATTATACTGATTACAATGCTCGCTGTTTGTCCTAAAACATTAAAGACTTTGGGCATTGCAGTCTTTACAGCATCGTTAAAGTCCTTGCTTTTTAAGAAATGTTCTATCTCAACTTGGTTGTTAACAAACCAATTTTTTATAAGTGTTGTTAGTGAATTACTATGTGTAGTTTGCCCCAACCACCTATTTAGTACATCTTCGAAGCGAGCAAACTGGTCAAGCATTGGAGGAATGATAGCATAATATAAGGCTCCGATAACAACGACAACAAGAATAAGAGTCAAAATGATAGCTAAAGCCCTCACTTTAACATGCATATTGTATTGGATAAACTTGACGATAGGATAAAGTAGATAGGCAAAAAGCCATGCTATGAAAAACGGGAGCAGTACACTGCTCAGATAGTTGACGACATAAAATGTAGTCAAGATAAGCAATATAATGCCTATCCAACGAGCTGCTTTATCAAAGGTTATTTCCTGTTTTAGAAACTGTGGCTCTTGCATGTTTCTTTTCCTCCTTTAACTTATCCTCTTCAAGCACTTTGCGATAACATTCTCGGCAAAGAGGTTCATATTCTTCTTTTTCACCAAGAAGAACACGGTTGTTGTTATGTACAAGACGATGACTGACATATGCTAAAGCACCACAACGTACACAGATAGCATGTACCTTGGTTACTTCATCGGCAATGGCACAGAGTGCTGGAATAGGACCGAAAGGTATTCCCTTGAAATCCATGTCAAGACCAGCAATGATAACACGAACTCCCGAATTGGCTAGCTGATTGCAAACATCTACAAGTCCCATATCGAAGAATTGGGCTTCATCGATACCTACTACATCAATTTCGTCAGCCATAGCGAGCAAATGTAATGCTGCAGATGATTCAACTGGGGTAGAATGGATCACATTTTGATCATGGCTAACGACATCCTCTTCAGAATATCGTGTATCCATAGCAGGCTTAAATATTTCCACTTTCTGCTTTGCAAATTTCGCACGCTTCATACGGCGAATCAGTTCCTCTGTTTTTCCAGAGAACATAGACCCGCACACAATCTCGATTCTTCCAGGGCGACGTGTTTCGCCAATTAAATTTTCAGTCATTTGAATGCAAAAGTACAAAGACGTTTTAAAAATTGCAAAGAATTAGTCCCTTTTTTTGTTGTCGAAGATAATTTAACTATATTTGTATCAATTATGGGCATATTATATATTGTACCTACACCTGTAGGCAACATGGAAGATATGACGTTTCGTGCCATTCGTATATTGAAGGAGGCAGATGTCGTCTTAGCAGAAGATACTCGTACTTCGAGTGTCTTACTGAAGCATTTTGAGATTAAAAATCATTTGATAGCTCATCATAAATTTAATGAGCATGGTACTACGGCTCGCATTGTTGAGGAATTAAAGGCTGGTCGTACAGTTGCGTTAATTAGTGATGCTGGTACTCCAGGTATTAGTGATCCAGGTTTCTTTTTAGCACGTGAGGCTTCTAAAGCGGGTATTACGGTGCAGACTCTTCCTGGACCAACTGCTTGTATTCCTGCTATTGTAAATTCGGGACTCCCTTGTGACCGTTTTTGCTTTGAGGGGTTTCTTCCACAAAAGAAAGGACGTCAGACTTTCTTAGAATCGCTGAAAGAGGAATTCCGTACGATGGTATTTTATGAGTCTCCTTATCGTGTTGTGAAAACCTTACAGCAGTTTGCTGAATATTTTGGTGGTGATAGACATGTTAGTGTAAGCCGTGAAATTTCCAAAATGCATGAAGAAACGGTAAGAGGTTCCCTTAATGAGGTTATTACTCATTTTAAGGAAGTCGAACCACGAGGTGAATTTGTTATTGTGCTTGCAGGTAAAGAAAGAGTCAAAAAGAGTGCTAAAAACAAAAAGCTAAAAGACGAAGAAAAATGAGAATGTTATTGATGGTGGCAGTGTTAGTTACTTTAGTTGTGACAGGCTGTCAAGATAATAAAAAAGAGGCCCCAGCTTTAGTTCGTTTAGAGCAGACAGATTCGCTTCAAAAGATAATTACCCAAAAAGATAATGAAATGAACGACTTGATGGGTACGCTCAACGAAATAGAAACAGGGTTTCGTGAAATCAACGAAGCTGAAAATCGAGTGGAGTTGGTTAAAGATGGTGAAGGCGCCAATCGTTCTCAGCAGTTGCGTGAGAATGTCCAGTTTATCTCAAATCGTATGAAGCAGAACAGAGCTTTGATAGCTAAACTGAGGCAACAGTTGCGCGAAAGTAGTTTTAAAGGTGATGAGTTTAAGAAGACTATCGAAAACCTTGTGAAACAGATGAACGAGAAAGACCAGCAACTGCAGGAACTTCGTGTAGAATTAGATGCTAAAGATATTCATATAACAGAGTTAGATGAAACAATCAATACTCTCAATTCTGATGTTAATAATTTGACTGCAGAGAGTGCACAGAAGACAGAGACTATAACGAATCAGGATAAGCAATTAAATACAGCGTGGTATGTTTTTGGAACAAAGAAAGAATTGAAAGAGCAGCGTATCCTTGTTGATGGTAAAGTGCTTCAGGGGAATTTCAATAAAAGCTATTTTACCAAGATTGATATTCGCGTAAGCAAAGAAGTAAAGCTTTATTCCAAGTCGGTTCGGCTATTGACCATGCATCCTTCTTCTAGTTACACGCTGACGCAGGATAATAATAATCAGTATATTCTACGAATATCTAATCCTCAGCTTTTCTGGAGTACTAGCAAGTATTTGGTCGTTTTAGTCAAGTAAAAGAGAATTTCTATATGTTAGAATCGGGCAACTTTTTTCATGATGAAAAGGTTGCCCGATTTGTTTTATCTTCGATGTTGAAAGAAACGCTGCATCAGTTCTTTGCATTCATCTTCAAGTATGCCACAAGTTGTTGAGGATTTGGGATGCATAGCCTGTGGAGCATATTTACGATATCCTCGTTTTTCTTCGGAAGCACCGTATACAATTCTTGGTATTTGTGCCCATCCTATGGCACCGGCACACATCGTACATGGTTCGATAGTCACATATAGTGTGCAGTCTTTTAGATACTTCCCACCAAGTGTATTGGCAGCTGCAGTTATAGCTTGCATTTCAGCATGAGCCGTAACGTCATTCAGTGTTTCGGTTAGATTGTGTGCTCTTGATATGATTCTTCCTTTGCATACAATAATAGCACCGATGGGTATTTCGCCCTCCTCGAAAGCTTTTTGGGCTTCAATGAGTGCTTTGCGCATAAAGTTCTCGTCTTCTTTTCGTATTTCTTCTGTTGTCATAAACCTATTTTTAGTGAGACAAATTTACAAAGAAAAGTTTGAAGATGTAGAATAAAAATCGTAATTTTGCATTAGTAATAGTGAATAAAAATGGCAGAACATAACGATTTAGGTGCTTGGGGGGAGGATAAGGCTCAAGAATACCTGGAAAGTGAAGATTATGTAATTCTTGAGCGAGATTGGAAGGACGGTAAGCGTGATCTTGATATTATTGCAGAGAGTCCTGATGGTGAGCTAATTGTTTTTGTAGAGGTTAAGACAAGAACGGTTAATGACGGACAGATGCCTGAAGAAGCTGTTGATCTTGCTAAAATAAAAAATTTACGATCAGCTGCTAATGTCTATGTTAAGACTTATGAGGTTGATAAACCGCTTCGCTTTGATATCATCTCAATTACTGGTTCTGATGGTATAGTCCAAAGGTTTAAACATATCGAGGATGCTTTTAACCCATTATTGTTTTAAAAATGAATATAAGGGCAATACATTTAAAGGAAACGGATTCAACAAATCGTTGGTTAGCAGATTATACACCAGCGAGTGGTGAAGATATGACCGTTGTTGTTGCTGACTATCAGACGGCAGGTAAAGGACAGGGTACCAATACGTGGGAGAGTGAAGTTGGTAAAAATTTGCTTTTTAGTATATTGATACATCCGACAATGGTCCCTGTGGCTCGACAGTTTCTATTATCAGAAATGGGGGCTGTTGCTATTAAGTCTGTTTTAGAGAAATATACGGATGGTATTACTCTTAAATGGCCGAATGATGTTTATTGGAAGGATAAAAAATTATGTGGTACACTTATTCAAACTTCGATAGCTCAGCATCATATCAAAAATTGTATTTTTGGTATTGGCCTTAATGTTAATCAGACAGAATTTAGAAGTGGTGCCCCAAATCCCGTTTCGCTTGTTCAGATACTAGGTTATGAATTGGATTGCGAAGAATTATTGCTTGAAATTGTTGAGGCTTTCAAAAAAACAATGGAGTTAGTTTTACGAGCTGATTATAATTCGATAGTTGCTTTGTATCATTCTGCGTTATATAGATCGCATGGTTTTCATACCTATCGAGATGCTTATGGAGAATTTGAAGGTGCTTTGGTAGAAGTAGAAGATGATGGGCATTTAATTCTGAGAGATCGGAAAGGAGTGATGCACTCTTATGCTTTTAAGGAGGTGCAGTTTGTGTTAGATTAAAATGTTAACTTATTAATATATGGCAAGATTCAAGAGAATACTGCTCAAGTTGAGTGGTGAAAGTTTAATGGGTAATCAAGGTTTCGGTATTGATCCAGATCGTTTATCTGACTATGCAAAACAGATTAAGGAAGTTCACGAAATGGGTGTACAGATAGGTATTGTTATCGGAGGTGGTAACATTTTCCGTGGGCTTAGTGGTAGTCAGAAGGGGTTTGATCGTGTAAAGGGTGATCAGATGGGTATGTGTGCAACTGTTATTAACTCTCTTGCTTTGAGCAGTGCCCTGGGGGCTTTGGGAGTTAAAACAAAAGTATTAACTGCTATTCGTATGGAGCCTATCGGTGAATTTTATAATAAGTGGAAAGCAATAGAGTCAATGGAAGCAGGATATGTATGTATATTCTCTGCAGGGACTGGTAGTCCTTACTTCACTACAGATACTGGCTCTTCTCTTCGTGGTATAGAGATTGAAGCTGATGTGATGTTGAAAGGTACACGTGTAGATGGTATTTATACAGCTGATCCTGAGAAAGATCCAACAGCTACCAAGTTTACTGATATTACTTATGATGAAATATATACTCGTGGCTTAAAGGTGATGGACCTTACTGCTACTACGATGTGTAAGGAAAATAATCTTCCTATCTATGTATTTAATATGGATATCTTTGGTAATCTTAAAAAAGTAATGGAAGGTGAAGAGATAGGCACACTTGTGCATAACTAATTTCTGTAAGAATGTTATATATAAACAATAAAAGGATACCTCTTTGCAGGTGTCCTTTTATTGTTTTTATTCTTCTGTAAAGTCTACATATTCTCCTTCGTCCTTTGGAATAATCTTCTTATTTACTTCTCTAGAATTGTGCACGTCGAAAATAATTTCTTCGTCCGAAGAACAATCCTTTGATTTATTCTGCTTAGAAGTGTAAGAACCATTACTATGTTGATTATTACCAAAAGATTCATTCATCTGCTGTTTAAAGCGATTAGCATGTTGGCGTATCCGTGTATAAATACGAAAAGCAACCATGCCCACGATCAGAAGGAATGCAATGATGATAATTAGTAGAAAATGAAGAATTGTTACCATATAATTATACTCTCTTACGGTTGAGAATAATTGAAAGAATTACGTACCAAGCTATAATGAATGCAAATGAAGCAGTCAAGTAGCCGATACATAAAAAGAGAGTAAAGAAGATAATGCATGTAATGATAAATGAATATTTTACTTTGTTTTCTTTCCATCCCCAATGTTTGAATTTCAAAGCGAACATTGGTATCTCAGAAATGAGTAGCCAACTGCTCAGACAAATCATGAATAGTAGAAAGTATACACTATACGTAGAATGTTCAAAGAAAGGAGTGCCTCCTATAATTAATGACCCCCAAAAAAGGGCATTAGCAGGTGTAGGTAATCCGATAAAAGAGGTAGTCTGACGCTCATCCAAATTAAATTTCGCTAGTCTTAAAGCAGAAAAAGCAGCCATAATATATGCGAAATATGGAATATATGCTCGATAAGTGTCTAAGAACTCAGGATACTCTATAACATTTAGTTGCCAAAAAATGATGGTAGATGGGGCGACACCGAAGGTGATATCGTCTGCAAGTGAGTCTAGTTCTTTTCCAATAGGAGAAGACACTTTGAGTAAACGAGCACTCATTCCATCGAAGAAATCAAATATGGCACCAATGATAATCCATGCCAGGGCCATGGAAGTGTTTCCTGTAAACGCATAGGTAGTGGCAATGCAGCCAGAAACCAGATTACAGCACGTAATAGTATTTGGAATATGTTTCTTGATAGACATTACTTCAATTTTGCAAGAATTGTTTGATCGCCAGTCGTTTTCTGTCCCATTTTTACCAAAATTTCAGAATCGACAGGAAGGAATACGTCTACTCGTGACCCTAATTTGATAAAGCCGAGGTGTTCATCAATGAAGCAATCTTCTCCGTCTTTAGCGTAAGTAACAATACGACGAGCTGCTGCACCGGCAATTTGACGACACAAAATGTCAACACCGTCTGGTGTCGTAATCATTGTATCTGCTCGTTCGTTTTCCTCACTGGCTTTTGGGAGCCATGCTTTATGAAAATTACCATTGCGATGACGTACAAACTTTACTTTTCCATCAACAGGAAACCAGTTAGCATGAACATTAAAGAGGCTCATAAAAATGGAAACCATAATGCGTTTGTCGTGGAAGTATTCATTTTCTTGAACTTCCTCGATAACAACGATTTTACCATCTGCAGGAGCAACAACAAGTTTGCTAGTATCGTCTACATTGATATAGCGGATAGGACATTGGTAAAAGTTTGTTACAATACCATAGACTATACCGAAAATAACTACAAAACTCCAAAATGGAATTTTTGTTTCAAAAATATACCATAGCAGTCCCGCAACTGCTATTAATAAAATACCGCTATACAATAAGGTGTTTGTTCCTTCTCTATGTATTCTGATTTTTTTAAATTTCTTGATTCTATTTCCCATTCTGCGGATTAGGTTTTTATCATTCTGTGCAAAGGTAAACCTTTTTTGGTAATTTTGCAAATTTTTTCTCTTTCTTTTGGCTATTCGGAGTTTTACTCGTATCTTTACCAACGTTTTTCTAAGGAGAGAACTATATAAATGGAAGATTTTGTTCATTTACACGTCCACACGCATTATTCTATTCTTGATGGTCAGTCTAAGATACCTCGTCTTGTTGATAAGGCTATTCAGGATGGCATGAAAGGTATGGCTATTACTGATCATGGCGTCATGTTTGGTATTAAGGAGTTTGTAGATTATTGTAGTGGTGTTAACAAGGGACGGAAAAAGGAAGGTTTAGAACCATTTAAGCCGATAATTGGTTGTGAGATGTATGTGGCTCACCATCGTCTTGAAGACAAGGTTAAAGAAAATGGTGATCAGAGTGGTTATCATCTTATAGTTTTAGCAAAAAACTATAAGGGATATAAAAATCTCATTAAGTTGGTATCCCGTTCTTGGGTTGATGGTTATTATTATCGTCCTCGAACAGATCGCGTAGATCTAGAAAAATATCATGAGGGTCTTATTGTTTGCTCAGCCTGTATTGCGGGTGAAGTCCCTGCTAAAATTATTAAAGGTGATATTGCTGGTGCTCGTGAAGCTTTAGAATGGTATCATCGTGTTTTTGGTGAGGATTATTATCTGGAACTGCAACGCCATGAGGTAAAGGATCCAGTGATTATGGCTAACCGTGAGGCTTTCCCTTTACAGCAAAAAGCTAATAAGGTCTTAATAGATTTTGCTAAGGAATATGGTATCAAATTGATTTGTTCCAACGACGTTCACTTTGAGGATAAAGAAACGGCGGAGGCGCATGACCATTTGCTTTGTTTGTCTACTGGTAAGGATTTGGATGATCCGATGCGTATGCGATACAGCAAGCAAGAGTGGTTTAAAACACGTGAGGAGATGAATGAAGTTTTCTCTGATGTTCCAGAAGCTCTTTCAAATACATTAGATATACTGGACAAAGTAGAAATGTACAGTATAGATCATGGTCCTATTATGCCTTTCTTCCCAATTCCTGAATCATTTGGTACAGAGGATGATATCCGAAAAAAGTTTTCTACAGAAGACTTGTTGAAGGAATTTTCTTCTGATGAAAATGGGGATAATACTCTTCCTCGTGAGGATGGTTTGAAGAAGATAGAGTCGTTAGGAGGATGGGATAAAGTTTATCGTATCAAGTATGAAGCTGAATATTTAGCAAAACTAGCTTACGATGGGGCTAAGAAATTATACGGTGACCCACTGCCGCAAAATGTAAAAGAACATGTAAATTTCGAGTTGCATGTCATGAAGACTATGGGTTTTCCTGGCTACTTCTTGATCGTCTCTGATTTTATTCGAGCTGCTCGTGAGGAGTTAGGGGTTATGGTCGGTCCAGGTCGTGGTTCAGCTGCGGGTTCTGTGGTTGCTTATTGTTTAGGTATTACGAAGATAGACCCACTAAAGTATGATTTACTGTTTGAACGTTTCTTGAATCCTGATCGTGTAAACCTTCCTGATATTGATACAGACTTCGATGATGATGGCCGCGGTAAGGTATTGAGATGGGTAATGGATAAGTACGGTCATGAAAACTGTGCTCATATTATTACCTATTCGAGTATGGCTACCAAAAACTCTATTAAGGATGTTGCTCGAGTAGAAAAGTTGCCTCTTGATCGTTCAAATGCTTTATGTAAAGCTATTCCTGATCGTCTCCCTGATGGTCTGAAGATGAATTTGACTAATGCAATCAAGTGTACTCCTGAATTACGTGAGGCAGAATCGTCTTCTGATCCAAGAGAGCGTAATACTATAAAATATGCTAAAATGCTTGAGGGTACAGTCAGAGGAACAGGTATTCATGCTTGTGGTTTTATTATCTGTCGTGACCCGATTAGTAATTGGGTTCCAGTATCTACTGCTGATGACCCAGATTTTCCTGGTCTCAAAACGGCAGTGACTCAGTATGATGGTCATGTGATTGAATCTACCGGTTTGATCAAGATGGACTTCTTGGGTTTGAAAACACTTTCCGAGTTAAAAGAGGCTTGCAAAGTTGTTAAGCAAACTACTGGTGTTGAAGTTGATCTAGATAATATTCCTATTGATGACGAGCTGACTTATAAGTTGTATCAAGAAGGTAGAACCATTGGTACCTTCCAGTTTGAATCAGCAGGTATGCAGAAGTATCTTCGTGAACTAAAGCCTACCGTCTTTGAAGACTTGATAGCCATGAATGCCCTGTATCGACCAGGACCTATGGATTATATACCTTCATTTATTGCTCGTAAAAACGGCAGGGAAGAGATAAAGTATGATATTCCTTGTATGGAGAAATACTTAAAGGATACGTATGGTATTACTGTGTATCAAGAGCAAGTGATGCTTCTTTCTCGTCAGTTGGCTAGTTTTACTCGTGGTGAGAGTGATGCCCTTCGTAAGGCAATGGGTAAGAAGAAAAAAGCGATTGTAGACCAAATGAAGCCAAAGTTCTTGAAGCAGGGACAAGAAAATGGTCATGATCCAAAAGTGCTTGAAAAAATTTGGGGTGACTGGGAGAAATTTGCTTCTTATGCTTTCAATAAATCTCATGCTACTTGCTATTCATGGGTAGCTTACCAGACAGCCTATATGAAGGCTCACTATCCTGCAGAATTTATGGCCGCGTTGATGACCCGTCGTTTTAGTCAGATTACAGAAATCACCAAATTGATGGAAGAATGTAAGTCGATGGGTATACAGACATTAGGCCCTGATGTTAATGAGAGTTATTCAGGATTTGGTGTTAATGATAAAGGAGAAATTCGTTTTGGTCTTTCTGCTATTAAGGGTATGGGTGGTAATGCTGCTGCATCTATAGTAGCTGAACGCCAGAAAAATGGGCCATATAAATCAATATTTGATTTTGCAGAACGAGTAGATTTTGGTTCTGTCAACCGTAAGGCTTTTGAGAGTCTTGCACTGAGTGGTGGTTTCGATGGCTTTGGTCTTCGTCGTGAACAATATTTTGGTACTAGTGCCAAGGGGGAAGTTTTCCTTGATACACTTGTAAAATATGGTCAGTTGTTCCAGGCTGAGCAAATGGAAGCGCAGACATCACTCTTTGGTGGAGCTGATGCTATTGAAATTGCAACTCCTCCGATACCAGAGGGAGAGCAGTGGAGTACAATCGAAAAGCTAAACAGAGAGCGTGATCTTGTCGGTATTTATATATCAGCTCATCCTCTTGATGATTATAGTATCGTGTTAAATAGCATGTGTAATACGCATTGTACAGAAATTGAGGATAAGGCTGAGCTTGCAAAGAAGGAAGATATTGTTTTAGGTGGAATCGTTACAGGCGTAAAATCTAAATTTACCAAGAATGGTAAACCATGCGGCTTTGTGACAATCGAAGATTTTGAAGGCTCAGGAGAACTTGCTTTTTTTGGTGAAGATTGGGGTAAATGGAGAGGTATGTTGACAGAAGGCTGTTCGGTATATATAACAGGTAAATGTGTTCCCAAATATCGTGATTCTAATTATTACGAATTTCGTATCTCTGATATACAATATTTACAAACGGTAAAGGATACTAAAGTAGACAAAATTACGATAGAAGTAGAAAGTGATGTACTTGACGAAGCAACAGTAAATGATATGAATATCATATTGGCAAACCATCCTGGTAAGACTGCGGTTTACTTCCAGATACACGACAAAGATACACATAGTGTAGTTTTGCTTCGTGCTAAGGATATGATGATTGATATTCCGAAGGAGTTGATTCATCTGATAGACAGTAATGCAGATATGAATTATCATATCAATTAATTATGGCATAAAGTTTGCGGATTCCGTATTTATTAATTAAATTTGTGCACATTATAAACTAAACGAAAGGAATAAAGATGGAAGTAACAATTACAACAGACAATTTTGAGTCTTATAAAAATGGTGAATTACCTTTGGTAGTAGATTTGTGGGCAACATGGTGTGGTCCTTGTCGTATGGTAGGTCCTATTGTTTCAGAGCTTGCTAATGACTATGATGGCAAAATTGTTGTAGGTAAATGTGATGTAGAAGAAAATGATGAAATAGCTATGGAATATGGTATTCGTAATATTCCTACTATTTTGTTTTTCAAGGGTGGTGAGCTAGTTGATAAGTTCGTTGGTGCTGCTTCAAAGGCTACTATCGAAGAAAAATTCAAGGCTTTGCTGTAAGATTCATAGTTTCATGATATATAAAAAAATGAGAATGTCAAAATGGCATTCTCATTTTTTATATGCTTATGTTTAGTATTCGATGTTTCTAGTACCATCATCGTTGGCGGTTATAGTAACCTTAACAGCATCTTCAGGAAGCAGGTCTTCTATGAGTTCAGGCCATTCTAGGAAACATAAATTACCACTGTAGAAATAATCTTCATACCCCATGTCGTATACTTCATCTAACTTTTTAATTCGGTAGAAGTCAAAATGGTATATTGGCTCACCTAATTTGTTAGATGTATATTCATTGACGATTGCAAAAGTTGGTGATGTAATCACGTCGTCAACATCTAGTGCTTCACAAATGGCCTTAATGAAAGTAGTCTTTCCAGCTCCCATTTTACCATAAAACGCAAAAATTTTGTTGTCGCCTAAATTATTTAAAAATTCTTGAGCGGCTTCCTGGATATTATCCAGTGATGTAATCGTAATCTTCATATTTTATCTATTTATCTCTTTCTTGGTTTTAAAGTAATCAGTGGAATGAGCATTTCCTCCATAGAAATGCCACCATGCTGAAATGTATCCTTATAGTAAGATACGTAATAATTGTAATTGTTTGGATAAGCAAAGAATGATTCACCTGTGGCAAATACGTAAGACGTGCTAATGTTAGGTGATGGTAACTGTGCTTTAGCAGGCTCTTTTATGGCAAAGACTTCCTTGGAATTATAAGCTAAGTTCTTTCCTAATTTATATCGCAGATTGGTATTGGTGTTTCTGTCTCCGATAATTTTTACGGGTTTAGAAGCACGTATGCAGCCATGGTCAGTAGTTAGAATAATTTTAAAATCTTCTTTGGCTAGTTGTTTAAATAGTTCGGATATGACAGAATGTCGCAGCCAACTTGTGGTAATACTTCGATATGCCGATTCGCTATTAGCGAGCTCTCTAACCATTTTGGATTCTGTTCGGGCATGAGATAACATATCAATGAAGTTGATAACAACGACATTGAGATCTTTTGATCTAAGATTATCAAAATGCTCTAAAAACCTATCTGCACCTATGGAATCATTGATTTTGTGATAAGAAAAAGAATTGTGTCTTCTGAATCGGTCTAATTGTGTCTGGATGAGTGGCGCTTCGTTCAGATTCTTACCTTCTTCTTCATCCTCGTCTACCCACAATTCTGGAAACATTTCAGCAATTTTGTTAGGCATAAGTCCGCTAAAAATCGCATTTCTTGCATATTGTGTAGCAGTAGGAAGAATGCTCATATATACATCTTCTTCAATGTCGTACAGATCACCTATTTCTTTAGCAAGCATTTTCCATTGATCGAAACGAAAATTGTCTATTACAATGAAAAATACTTTTTCATTATTATCTAATAATGGGAATAATTTTTTCTTGAAAATCTCTGGACTTATTATAGGCCGTTCGGCTTCTTTATCCTTCATGGTCTTGGGGTTAACCCAGTATAGATAGTTTTTGGATATGTATTTAGCAAATCCGATATTGGCTTCTTCTTTTTGCATTTTCAGCATATCGGTCATTTCGCTATCTGTACTACTGAGTTCGAGTTCCCATTTCACAAGAGTTTTATATAGGTTAATCCAGTCTTGTGCAGTTCTGCATTCGCTGATCTGCATCATGATATTCTGGTAGTTTTGCTGATATTCGCTCTGTGTTACTTCAGTAACGATTTCCTTTCGGTGGATATTTTTTTTCAGACTGAGCAAAATTTGACTAGGATTGACAGGCTTAATCAGATAATCTGCTATTTTAGATCCGATTGCCTGATCCATGATGTGTTCTTCCTCGCTTTTAGTGACCATAACAATGGGGGTCGTAGGTTGAATATCCTTTATCTTTTGGAGTGTTTCTAGTCCACTGATACCAGGCATCATCTCATCCAGCATTATAAGATCATAGTTCTGCTGTTTGCATAGGTCAATTGCGTCGCTGCCGTTACTTGCTGTTACAACTTCGTATCCTTTCTTCTCAAGGAATATAATATGTGCCTTTAGAAGTTCGATTTCGTCGTCTACCCACAATAATAATCCATTGCTCATAATTAAAATCCTTCTAAATCATAATATTCATCTTCCAAATCGAAGGTTTGCTTTTGGGGTTGGCGTTTGTCCTTCGTCTTGGAACTGTTGTTTTTTGTATTACTAAATCCATCATTGAAATATATGCCAGTACTTGTCTTTTTGGAAATAGATTCCTTTTTGACCGAAGACTTTTGGGATGGTATATTTTTGCTAACTTTGCTATTGCCATTGACAATTGTCTTCTTTGTTGTTTCTTTTTCAATGACTGTTTTGGTAGGAATGGTAACTCCTAAAGTCTTTGGTGATGCAAGTACAGGAGTTGCTGTTTTTTCTTCTTTAATTTCTACAACAGTTGTATGAGAAGAAGGAGAAGAAGTATTTTTTTCTTTTTCCTGAATAATAGTACCTTCTAGTTTAGGTTCTATATCCAAACCATTGTCAATGAAAATACCGTCATTAAGCATATTATTCATTTCTTCTTGTGTCGGTGTTGTACTGCTATCTTCTTTGTCAGTGATAATTTCTTCTGGCTCAGTCAATAGGCGGAATGTACGTATCTTAAGTGTTGCAAAATGCTTCTTGTAGAATTTATCATAATCACTATAAGACAAATATTTCCCAATTATCTCAAGGTTTGTATTGCTAATGATTAACGTGTTAGCATTTTTTTCAATACTCCTGACAATATTTTCCTGATCTGCTAATTGTCGAGCATATTGCATTGCTTCGTCATAATTCCTAAATCCTTGGATGCGCATGCGATGTATGCCGTCAACATCGTCGATGGCTATATCGAAATTGCGGACAAGGAAATTGGTGAAATTGAACTTCGCAACTTCAAATAATAATTTGTTTTCATGTAGTGAATCTGGATTATACATGATGATGAAATTAAACTCCGTATTTCGTTCAGCCGTAAATTTTTGATTTTTAATAGTATTACTATCATTAAGAATATCTGCACGCTGATTCCATACCACATTCAAATCAAATTTGGCTCCATGTAGTTTTCTTCCGTCGTTAACTCCATTCAAAATCATACCAGCCATTTCTGCCAGTCTGCTGTTAGCGAATTTATCGACGATAGTTTTCATATCAGAAATACAACCTTTGGTATCACCACTATTGAGTTTGCTCATACCACCGATAAATAGAAATTTATCTCTATTAGCACCATTAGGGAAGCGATATTCAGAAATACTTGTATTGGCTTTAACTTCTTGATATCGATCTGCTTTAAATGCTTCGTATGTAGCAGCGTATAGAGAGTCTTCTATTTGTTCACCAAATTTTGCATTTTCTATATAATATGGGTCAGTAAGGAGAGTCGTCCATTGACTTTGTGGATAGTCATCTTTTAATTTTTCGATATAAGTATTAGCTCTATTAGCTTGTCCTTCACGTGAATATAACAAAAATAAATGATAATAAACATCATCGAGGTGTTCATAATCTGAATAATTGTCAGTAATACGTCTAAGTGCTTTTTCACTAAGTGTAAGATTGTCTAATTTATCTTTAAAGATTATGCCACAGTGGTATAATGCATCTTGAAGAATCTTATTACTTACTGTAATTTGTTCTTCTGTAAATGGAATATCTTTGAGATAATATTCGCGCTTATGTGGATTGTTCTGTGCGCTATCGCTTATATTTTCCAGCGAATCAAGTCTATTCTGTTCTGCAAAAAGAGAATCTCTCTGTTCATCAGATAATTGTTCCTGATTCTCTTCACCCATAGCAACAACGGTTTTATTGGAGCGCTGCCAGTTATCCACGTTTTCCCGTTTGCCCCATGATCTTTCAAAGGAAGCTTTTCCCTGTGATACCGTTAAAGGATTGTAGAAATACCAAATTCCGTTTTGTTGGATGTTAGATAATTGTTGAGGCTGCTGTTTATTTGTATTTGCTGTATGAAAGCCATTCTTGCTGTTATTAATTGTAATTTGTGCTTCTGCTTCTTTATTTTTTTGTTCTTTTTCCTTTTTCTTGTAATTAGCTATTAATTTATCAATAATAGCATATCTTTCTTTATCGCTCATACGAGCTAAACGCTGTAGAGAGTCTTGTAATTCCACAGCGTCACTATAAGGAACCAATTCTTCAAGAATCTTGTCGCGATCTTCAAGAGTCTTATAATCTTTTCGGTCTTTATCGAGAAGACCTATAGCAGTACTATAACATCGATGTGCATCTCCGTATTTTTCCTTATCCCAGTATAAATTGCCAAGATGTAGCAGTAATACACCTTTTTCTACACCATTACGAGTTGCTTTTTCATATCCTTCTTCGTAGGCTTTTATAGCTTGCATAGTGTCTTTTTGTGTTAAATAGATATTTCCAATGGCATAGTATACTTGGTCAAGATATTCTTTATTGTTATCAGATGCAGCCATACGTCTGAGTCTTGAAATCATTTTCTTGGCTTGCCCTCCAGCCATAACTTCAGTCATAGCAATGCGTGCATTGAATGCCAGTTCGTATGGTGGATTGAGTCTTTGTACATGCTTAAATGCAGTATAAGCTTCTTGATAATGACCTAAAGAAGCCTCAATTTGTCCAAGTAAAAACCATTCACGAGCTTTTTGCTTGCGTCTCATTTCGTGCTTGATAACCTTTTTCAGAAAAGGTATTGCTTTATCGAAATTATGAGTATGTAAATAGTAATCGGCATACGTGTAGTCCCATTCTTTTTGTGCGCGCCAATGGATGGAGTCTCTTTCTATATTTTTCATGACATCTTCTGCATCATACAAAAATCCCTGTTGTATGAAGCATTTGGCCAACCAGGCACGTGCCTTTCCATAAATGGCAGGTTGTGTCTCGTATAATCGACTCATATAGGAAAAGGTTGATACAGCTTCGTCAAACTGTCCGGAATGAAACTGAGACCGTCCCATTAATAACCACGCTTTCCAAAGAAATGGGTTAAATTCTTTGCGATTAAGCCACTCTATATCTTTTGCAGTTTTTCGTCTACTTTTATCCCAAATTGGTTTACGTTTTATACTATGTTGTTGGATAGCTTTTTCACATTTTTCAATAGCTCTATCAAAGTTAGACTTGCCAATAGCTATACTGTTCTTGTTTCCAACAGTATACAGTGGAATTATTTCAGTATAGTTATCTCGATTGCCGTTTTCTTTTTCAAGGGAAGCGTCAATATAGGCTAGCGAACCATTGTAATAGGTGTTGTATTTGGCATTAAAAGAATGCCACCATCTATTTTTAGCTGTATTCTTTTGGGTAGAACAGCTCACAATGGCTACAAGAATAGACATTATTAATAGTAGTTTAATATGTGAAATTCTAATTTTCAAATTCTAATACTTTTATGATATTTTTGATGAATTAATCTTTCGATTTTCATCATGATGTACATGATGATGCTTACAAAGATTATGGACGCTCCAGAAGGAACATTTAACTGGTAACTGATGCCAAGTCCCATAAGGCAGTCTATCCATCCGATAATGATGCTGAGTAGAATCATCTTTTTATAAGAGTATGTATAAAGATTTGCTGTCATCTGTGGTATAGTCAGCAGACTTATAGCTAAAACGATACCCACCATTCGTAGTGTTGATACAATGGTCATCGCGATGAGAGCCATCATGAGATATTCGATGAAAGTTACAGGTAGGTGTTGTGAACGAGCAAAAGTACGATCGAATGCAATACTTTGTATAGGTCTTAAAAAGAAAGTAAAAAGTAAGGTTACCACAGCTGCCAATATACCTAGAAGTATGAGGTCGCAATTTTCTATCGTTAATATGTTGCCAAATAGAAACGATGAAAGATCAGGCATAAATCCTGGAGTAAGAAAGCAGCATATAATTCCGATACTCATGCCAAGTGTCCAAAAAAGAGCAATTGCAGAATCTTCTCGTACACCTCCTTTTCGGGAAATCCACTGAACACCAAAGGCGCTCATGATAGAGAAAAACATGGCACTCCAAATCGGACTGATTCCCAAAATGACACCAATGCCTATTCCACCAAAAGAGGCATGAGTGATACCACCACTAATGAATACCAATCTGCGGGTAACGATATAGGTACCAATGAATCCGCAGAGTATGCTGGCTAGTAGAGAACCGATTAGAGCATTCTGGAAAAATGTATATTCAAATATACTCATGTTTCTTGTCGTTTTTATCGTTTGTAGAGTTCGCTTCTTCTATAAGTGCAATTAACTCGTCTTTCAGAGGATTTGGAAAATTAATCTCTCGTAATATCAAACTTCTGTTCCACGCTTTTACCTCTTCTGGTCTCATGGTGTACATAATGTCTGAAAATAGCTCGACTTCTTCATTTGTATAGCTATCAGATGCTTTATGTTTGAACTGATCAAGTTCTTCGTCATCGAAATATTCTATTTCTTTGGTCGCAGCTTCCATGACGCATTCTTGTTCGCATTTAGGGTCAGAACCACTGCAGGTAGCGCAGTTGGCTGTTGAGGGAGCTATAGTAATTTGACTTTCTCCTTTCCTGTTTGATATATAGCCGAACAAGGCTGCAATAATACCTAGAAAAGCTAGTGAACCGATTAATACCCACATTGTGTTAATTTTGTTTGATTAAAAAATTTGCCTGTCGTAGATCATCCCAAAAGTGTGGGTATGATTTGCTGACTACTTGTGGATTATTCATCAACAGATTCTTATGAACAAAGCAAGTTGGTGCAAAAGCCATAGCCATACGATGGTCTTCATAAGTATCTATCGGTGCCATGGACGCTTCACATCTATCGCCATTCCAAATTAAAGTATCATCGTGCTCATCATGCAGTATAAAACCAAGTTTTCTTAGTTCTATTTTGAGAGCTTCTATACGATCGGTTTCTTTAATTTTCAGACTTGCTAATCCTGTAAAATGGAATTTTATACCCAATTCGCAGCAAGTTACAACTACGGTCTGTGCTAAATCTGGACATTTTGTAAAATCGTATGTAAACGACTCTAAATGGTATGGAGTTTTGGTTAGTGTAACTGTTGTTGCATCAGTACCTGATTCTTCAAAAACAGTGCGTACTCCTAACTTAGCAAAGATATCCTGAATTACAGAATCGCCTTGGAGTGAATTCCTGAACAGTCCGGTAAGATGTATTTTAGCCTGGTCATCTTTGCAAAGAGCCATAATTTCGTACCAATATGAACTGCCACTCCAGTCATTTTCAACAAGATACGCTTTGTTAATATATGGTTTTGGTGATACTTTGATAATATTCTCGCTTTCCCATTGTGCTTCTGCTCCAAAATATGCCATAATTTTAAGTGTCATGTTTATATAAGGTCGAGACACAATTTCACCGGAAAGTTCAAGTTCTAATCCTTGTTTAAGAATTGGTCCAATCATTAATAGAGCTGAAATATATTGAGAACTTATATTTCCTGGAATTTGCAAATGTCCTCCGGTAAGTTGTTTCCCTGTGATGTGAAGTGGTGGAAATCCATCTTCTTTTATATACGAAATATTGGCGCCAAGTGACTTTAATGCATCAACAAGTATTTTGATAGGACGATGTTGCATTCTTTCGGTTCCTGTAATAGTATGTGAACCAAGAGTAGATGACAGAAAAGCTGTCATGAAACGCATGGCAGTTCCGGCTGCTTTGATATCGATAATGTCAGGGCTATTTTTTAAAGCAGCTATGATGACCTCCGTATCATCACAGTCTGAAAGATTTTTGGGGAGAATCCCGCCGTGTGATAGTGCGTATATGATGAGTGCACGATTGCTAATACTTTTACTGGCTGGCAATTCTATAGTTGCATCTATTTGTTGGGGTGCATTTATTGTGTATGATTTCATCGAAGTTCAATTATTTTGTTATCTTGCTACATGAATAGGCAGGTCGAATATCTCGTTGTTGGTAGCTCTTGTTACTGATACTGCGTTAGAATTCTTTTTCGGGCCAGGAATTAGTGGGCTATAGTATAATACATTTCTAATTCGATCTCTTTGTTCCTGAGTAAAGAGATCGCTGTGGCTAAAAGAATAATCCATGAGATTGTGTGATTGGAACGTAGAGTCTTGGTTGGTTCTATTCACTAATTCATAAAAATTATCAATAGTCAACCCTTCAATATTCAAGTTTTGTTTGTTATATTCGTTCATTTCCAATACTCTTTCTGTCAGTTGGGCTGTGTATGTTACACGATTGTATGAAGGTGTGTCTTTACAATAATCTGTATCTTCTTCCTTGTCTACAAGTTTATCATCTCCATCATCTGCAAATACATGATGTAATCCTAGATAATGTCCTAATTCATGTGCAAGAGTTACACTTATGTCAACTGTACTAGAGTTGATGTTCCAATTTGGGTTACGCTTATTCTGTGTATACCTCCAAGAGTCAGAGGACTTTTGGGCATATTTACTATTGATGGATGAGCAATAGGCAAATTTTATATTGTCTTTTGTCACTTGGCCATCTTTAACAGATAATCCTTCCAGTTTGTGTTCTGTTGTTGTATATGGCAAATGAGAAATACCTAAAGTCGTGGTAGACTTGGTTGTATCTGTCTTGAAAGGGTAGACCATAATATTGATATAGTCGTTAGGTTCCCAGATTAGGGATTTATATTTACCCGTCGAATTTTTCATGAACTCTGACGGTGAAATAGAATCGCTATTCCAGTGAATATATTCTATACCTGCATTTTTTAGCAGTTCTCCTTGTTCATTATGGGTAGCCATGACAAAGTCAATGCCAAGGTCCACACTTTGCGGATTATATATATTACCTTTGTACAGATCGTTTACATTCTTCAGAATTGTAGTAAAGCGTTCTGGAGGTAAGCTGTCTTTTTCTGCTTCATTCGTATATAGAATATGAAATATTATAGGTAGCTGATATCGATAGCTGTCTGTAATATTATTAGCAGATATGGTATCCTGATCTTGATGACTTTGTCCATCTTTGTTTCCAGTTGTATTATCTGAATCTATGGTATAAATACTATCATCAAGCTCTTCTGTAGTATTTTTTGAGCACGAAGAACAAATTATAAGCAGTGTAATGATGGAGAGAAAAAAATGATATTTCATACCTCTTTATTATTATATAATGCAAAAATACAATTTTTTTTGGTTAAAGGAGCAAAGAAACTACTGAAAATTCATTAACTCCACATCTTGTAGTCATAAAGAAATTTAACAAAAAAATAACTTATACTTGCTTTTGTTCTTTTTTGATATGTGGATGTAATATTGATGCATAGAATACTGTTAAAATGATAATCGTCGAACAGTTGCTGACCAATTAATTAAAAATGCACTGGAATCAGATACTAAAGTACAAATATTCTTTTAAATCAGCATTTACATACTTTTTGGTCATTTTTTACATTTTGTTGATTAAGCTTTCAGCCCAAAAATGCTAGATTTTGTTGGCCAGTGGAATGCGAATTTTGTATTTACTCGTAAAATTTCAGCTATTTACAGAAAGATTTTAGTAAGTTTTTGGTTGGAAAATATATTGTAGAAACTACAGGGAATTAATCAATGTTAATCTGAAAGGTCTAATTATTTTCATTTTGATACATTTGATGGTTTTGTAGTTATAAGTTTGAATAAAAATGAGAGTAAAATGTTATAGTTTTGTGTGTGGTATAAAAAGTTTACAAAATAGCGACTTTAAACTGTAAGTAATTATTTCTACCTTTTAAAATGATTTGTCCGATATTTAGATAGAATTTTGTCTAAAATGATTTTGAGACACTGTTTTTAGCTATATATGTAACTGTGAAATTTACAAATAGTAACTATTTACCCTTAAAAATAGATATTTTAAATTAAAAGTACATTTAAAAATAACAGCTTAGATATGGTTGAAAAAAATGTATAAAATAGTGTTAAAGAAATAACGAAATTTGAGAAATATACACTATATTTGCAATAGAAATAAAAACAATATCTGATTAAGAACCTAAAAACTATATGATTATGAAACGTGTATTATTACTTTCAGTTTTGGCAATGCTCACTATAGCAAGTTTTGCTCGTAAGCATGTTGAAAATGCAACAGTAGTTGCAGATACAATATATTATGCAGAGAATATGATTAATGTTGCTCACGCAGATCAAGCTAGTTATTATAGATTGCTGATGACAACAGGTAAAGGTCTTAAAAAGCAGGATGTATTCCAGGATTTCTATATGAATGGTAATCTTCGTGCAGAAGGTGGATATAGCTTTATAGATTTAGCTAATGACAAGAATACCGTATTCAATGGTGAAGTTACCACATATTATAAGAATGGTAAAGAGAAATGGCACGGTATGTATGTAAATGGTCAGCGTCATGGATACTTTACATTACAGCTTCGTGATGGTGGTGTTGCTGTTGTACGATTTGTTAATGGAAAGTCTGCTTATGATTATTTCACTATCACTAGAAGTGATGGTACTGTCGAGAAACATTCAATGGACGAGATAAAATCTCTCTTATAAATACGATAAATTTTGTTCATAACCACTAGAGATTCAATAATAAAGGTGTGCCATTAGGCACACCTTTTCCTGTTTTATAAGTGTAGTTGATTTAAAGTTCAATTGTAAGTTCTACGGGACAGTGATCGCTGCCCATGATATCTGTGTGTATTTTAGCATCTAAAACTTTTTCTTTAATCCTATCAGAAACAAGGAAATAGTCAATGCGCCATCCAGCATTTTTCTCTCTAGCACGAAATCTGTACGACCACCATGAGTATGTTATTTGCTCTGGATATTTGAATCTGAAGGTATCTGTGAAGCCATTTGAAAGGAGTTGTGTCATCTTTTCTCTTTCTTCATCAGTGAATCCTGCACTCTTGTGATTGGTTTTAGGATTCTTGATATCGATTTCTTGATGGGCCACATTCATATCACCACAGACGATTATTGGTTTCCTCTTATCAAGTTTATGAAGATAAGTTTGAAAGTCCTTTTCCCAAATCATTCTGTAGTTGAGGCGTTTTAACTCATTTTGTGAGTTTGGTGTGTAAACCGTTACCAGAAAGAAGTTATCATATTCTAAAGTGATAACTCTGCCTTCATGATTATGATCGTCTATGTCAATGCCATAAGTTACGTTTAGCGGTTTCGTCTTTGCGTAAATTGCAGTTCCGGAATATCCTTTTTTATCTGCATAATTCCAAAAAGATTCATAGCCGTCAAACTGCAAATCTAATTGCCCTTCTTGCATCTTTGTTTCTTGGATACAGAAAAAATCGGCATCAAAGGATTTAAAAGTTTCTTTAAATCCTTTAGTTACACAGGCTCTTAATCCGTTAACATTCCACGATATTAATTTCATACTATTGGCTTGGATTCTTAGATTCTCTTAGACTCTCCACGAAGAAGATTCATAAATTCTTCTCGGGTTTTTGCTTGTTCAAAAGCACCACTGAATGCACTTGTTGTAGTAATAGAATTTTGTTTTTCAACGCCTCGCATCTGCATGCACATATGTTTGGCTTCTATTACAACCATAACACCTTGTGGGTGAAGGGTATTCTGGATACAGTCTTTAATTTGTTGGGTTAGGCGTTCTTGAACTTGTAGACGATGACTGAAGATATCAACGACTCTTGCTACTTTGCTTAATCCTGTGATGTATTTGTTAGGAATGTAAGCTACGTGTACCTTGCCATAGAATGGGAGGATATGGTGCTCACACATTGAGAAGAAATCAATATCTTTTACGATAACCATCTGATTATACTTTTCTTCTTCAAAGAGAGCATCTGTTAGAACTTTATGAGGATCTTGCGTATATCCTCTAGTTAGTATCTGCATTGCTTTAGCAACACGCATCGGAGTTTTTGCTAATCCTTCTCTATCTGGATTTTCACCTAAAAGTTTTAATACTTCTTTATAGTGATTTGCGAGTTCGTCTAATCCCTCGCGAAATTCTGTTTCTGGATTCATTGTTATTGTTTACTTTATTTATTGATTCGAATCTTTAGTATTGAACTGTGATTTTACCTTTTACGATACTTGCTGAGCTGTAGCCTAATTTTCTGATAGCTTTAAGCATTCGATTTGCTTCCGCAAAACTTTTGTAATTGCCAACTCGGCAAATCCATCTTGGAGAGTAAAAGTGCACGTATACCGGTTGATCCGGAAAATTCATTTTGATATTACTTCCTATTTGTTCGGCTTTTTGCCTGTCATTTCTCGTATTTCCTCCAGCGAAAGCCTGTACACGGTATCCCGTTATTTTATGGCTTCTAGCCATAATTTTCTTTCTCATATCAACAGTCGGGATAGAAAAATCATCATCTAGCGAGTCGGCTTTCTTGTTGTTATTCTGATGATTCTCTTTGTTGATAATGGTTTGGGGCGTTTCTTTATTCTCTTTTATAGGGTTGACCGATTCCTGGGATTGATGTTCCTTAGTAGAATGTTGTGGTTCTACAATCTGTTTCTTTTTTTCTGTGTTTGATATCTTATCAGACACAGTCTTTGAACTTGTTTGCAGTAGTGTTTTTTGATTGTTGTTGCCATTCACTAAGTCGTTTATCTCTTTGCTTTGAGTAACCGTAACTGTTCCTTGACCTTGGGTCTTCTTTTGAAGATGGTCCATGAATGTCTGAGCTGAAATAGAAACAGCTGATGTCATGGCTATAAACAATATGATTACGAATTTTTTCATACTTTGTGAATGTTTTATGAGCAAATAAATGACCTTCAGGCTAACCAGTAGAGATAGCCTGAAGGTATATGGGGATTATTTCCAAGCGTCGATGATACCCTTGAAGTCAGCGCATTTCAAAGAAGCACCACCAATCAAACCACCATCGATATCTGGTTTAGCGAACAACTCTGGTGCATTGCTAGCTTTGCATGAGCCACCATAGAGTATAGAAGTGTTCTCTGCAGCTTCCTTGCCATAAACCTCAGCTACGCAGCTGCGGATGTATGCGTGAATCTCTTCTGCTTGCTCTGCAGTAGCGGTTTTACCTGTACCGATAGCCCAAATTGGTTCGTAAGCGATTACGATGTTCTTCCACTGTTCTGCTGTGAGGTGGAATACGCTACCTGCGAGTTCAGCCTTGCAAACTGCTTCCTGCTCGTTTGCCTCACGTTGTGCAAGACTCTCACCGATGCAGAAGATAACCTTCAAGCCATTAGCCAAAGCGAGGTCTACTTTCTCCTTCAAAATTTCTGGAGTTTCGTTGTAATATTCACGGCGCTCTGAGTGCCCAAGGATAACGTATTCTGCACCGGTACTTTTTACCATAGCAGCACTAACCTCACCTGTGAATGCACCCTTTTCTTTGTTAGCACAGTTTTCAGCACTTACAGCTACAACGCTATCTTTCAACAACTCGCTTACAGAAGCAAGGTGAATGAATGGAGTTCCGATGATTACCTCACAGTTTGGCTTTTCTGCAGCCAAAGCTTCTTTAAGTTCAGTAGCAAGAGCTACACCTTCCTGCAGGTTCATGTTCATTTTCCAGTTACCTGCTACGATTTTCTTTCTCATTTTTTTTGTTTTAAAAGTTGATATATCTTGTTAGAATTCTCTTTCTGTTTTATCCATTTTGACCAAGCCCATAGCCTGTCTGCTAATGTCAAAAGAAATAATGGTAAAATAAACCATATTATAATCGTTAGTATCTTTGTAGGAATGTTATCTTTTTTTAGTTTTCCAATATCAGAATGTGACAGAGGCTTGCTGAGTTGCTCCTTATCTGGTAAATCGTTGTGACTCCATTTTTTTATGATCGTTCCATTTTTTATCAGCATGAGTCCAGGATTACTTCTAATCATTGTTTTTAGTGTAGTTTCATCTGCTGTGTAGAAAGGATATTCTGCACCTGTAATATTTCTCCATTTTTCAATAGCCAAACTATCACTAGCAGTAAGTCCGATAAATGCAATGTTGTGATCTTGAGCATATTCATAGATTAACTCGATATCTCCAAAATTAGAATCACTAGCTTGTTCTACATGTGGTGAGATGAGTATAAAAGTATATCCTTTGTTATGAAGTATTTGCGTAGAGATATCTTCTCCTGTTTTATGATCTTGTATAAAAAAATCATGAATAGGGGGAATATATCCTTCTTCTATTTGTGTGGTCTTACTATCAACAAAAGTCCACGTAGAGTCTGGGTAATGATCTAGGGTAAACTCTTTTTGGATTCCATTCTTTTCCATAATGAATATAGTCTCAAATTGTGGCTGCTTAGCACCTGCAGGTATTTGCATGCCTTCTATTATATTAGCGCCAACATGATAAGGCCTAAAATCAATTATTGGTAATTTGTATAGACAATAAGAACTTGATATGAAGATGAAAAGAATGGTGTAGTTGATGACAATCCATTGATTTGATTTGGAAATGAATCTAATCATCTGCCTTGGCCATTTATAAACAATGATGGCACAGACTAATAATATGATATTTTTTAGTAGTGTTTGTCCGTTGGTGAGTTTGATAGCATCTCCAAAGCAACCACAATCTTTTATTGGATTAGCCCATACCAACCATATGGTTAATAATGTCATGATGACCATAAATGCCAAACAGACGCGTGAAATAAGTTTGCGGCGAATGGCAAAGAGAAAAAATACACCGATGCAAAACTCAAGGTTAGATATAGCAACCGAAGCTAGCAAAGTAATCCAATCGGGAATAGTACCCTGTAAATTGATGGCAGCCAAATAGTCGTCAATCTTATATTGGGTTCCTATAGGATCAATAGCTTTTACGTATCCAGAGAAAATAAAGGTAATGGCTATGATTATTCTACATAGAAAAACAATAGAGGTCAGAACTCTATCCTTTGCAGATGGGCTTGACTTTATTTTATTGTTTGTATTTTCTATAGCCATTTATCTATTTTATTATATTTTACTTTAGTTTTATTGCGCCAAAAACAGCATAGTTGATAATGTCCATGTAGTTAGCGTCAATACCTTCTGAGACAAGAGTTGCTCCTTGTATATTTTCAATCTCTTTAACTCGTTCGATTTTGGTTAAAATAAAGTCAGTGTAGCTTGTTGTGCGCATAGAGCGCCAAGCTTCGTTATAATCATGATTTTTTTTCAGCATTAGTTCCAACGCTTCTTGAGCATGTTTGTCATAAAGAGCTATAGCCTGCTTTGGTGTCATGTCAATTTGGTCGGCAAATCCATTTTCGAGTTGAATGAGTCCAACGATTCCATAGTTGATAAGGGCTATAAATTCTGGGCGAATGCCTTCGCCGACAAGCGATTCTCGCTGAATTTCTAGTGATCTTATACGCTTGGCCTTAATGAAAAGTTGGTCGGTCAGTGAAGATGGTCTGAGAATTCTCCAAGAAGCACCGTAGTCATGTAATTTCTTTTCGAAAAGAGTGCGGCATTCTTGCATGATTTCTCTAAATTGTTGTTCTGTATTTGATATTTCAGACATAATCTTTTTATATAATTTGCTGCAAAGATACATATAATAAATGAGAAATGAAAATGAAAAATGAAAAATGAAAATTTCCATTTTTCATTTATAATCATTAACTTTGCAAATTCAAATAAAAAATATGAGAAATCTTTCAAATGCCGATTTGGCAAAAATACTCGATAAAGACATTTTCCACAAGATATCATATGCTGCAGATAGCTTGCAACTTGAGTGTTATGTTGTTGGAGGTTATGTACGTGATTTGTTTCTAGAGCGCCCTTCCAATGATATAGATGTGGTAGTCGTTGGTAGTGGTATAGCTGTAGCGGAGAAGCTACGTCAAGAATTAGGTAAAAAAGCGCATATTTCAGTTTTTAAAAATTTCGGTACAGCCCAAGTGAAGTACAAGGGTATGGAAGTGGAATTTGTTGGAGCTAGAAAAGAAAGCTATAGTCATGATTCTCGTAAACCTATTGTTGAAAATGGAACTTTAGATGATGATCAGAATCGTCGCGACTTTACAATTAATGCTTTAGCTGTATGTTTGAACAAAGAGCGTTTTGGCGAGTTGGTAGATCCTTTTGATGGTCTTCTTGATATGGAGGATGGTATTATCGCTACACCATTAGATCCTGATGTCACTTTTTCTGATGATCCGCTTCGAATGATGCGTTGTATTCGTTTTGCAACTCAATTAAATTTTCAAATAGAAGATGTTACTTATGAAGCTCTATCTAGAAATGCAGATCGATTGAAAATTATAAGTGCAGAACGTATCGCAGATGAGTTGAACAAAATTATGCTTTCTCCACATCCTAGTGTGGGGCTTTATTATTTGCATGAAACTGGTCTTCTTAAATTGATTATTCCTGAGCTGGATATCATGGATGTCGTAGAAATACGTAATGGAAGAGGGCATAAAAATAATTTTGACCATACACTTGAAGTGTTGGAAAATGTTTGTAAAGCTCAACTCGCTAAAAATGAAGTAGAACCGAAAATTGTATCTATTAATACGAAACTTTGGTTGAGATGGGCTGCTTTGTTCCATGATATAGGAAAACCAAAAAGTAAGCGTTGGGACAATGTCGCAGGATGGACATTTCATAATCATAACTTTTTGGGTGCGAAGATGATACCTTCAATTTTCCGTCGTATGAAATTGCCTATGGGAGCAGAAATGAAATACGTTCAGAAAATGGTCGAGCTACATATGCGTCCGATTGTTATTGCTGATGAAGAAGTTACTGATAGTGCAGTACGACGTCTTCTCAATGATGCTGGCGATGATATTGATGATCTCATGATGTTGTGTGAAGCTGATATAACAAGTAAAAATGCAATTAGAAAGCAGCATTTTTTAGATAATTTCCGTGTTGTGAGAGAAAAATTAGCAGAGTTGAAGGAGAAAGATTATAAGCGACTTTTGCAGCCGGTAATTGATGGTAATGAAATCATGGAAATGTTCCATTTAGTACCATCTCGTGAGGTTGGTACTCTTAAACAGACCTTAAAAGATGCTGTTCTTGATAATAAAGTAGCAAATGAAAGGGAACCTCTTCTACTGTTACTTCGGGATAAAGCAAAACAGATGGGATTACTCTAATTCCATCTGTTACACGAATAGTTCGGTTGATTTTTTTAAAATATTCTCGTCAAACAATTTGATTTTTGGTAGCAATAAAGTGCTTTTAACGTTATCCATACGTTAAAATATGTGTTCTTTTTTTCTTTTTTGTGTTAAAGGATGTGTATTTCGTTTTTAACATATTGATAATTATAGTAACTTTGCTGTGAAAAAACTAATAGAGACATCTTAGTTTTCTATTTAGGATAAAATTTTTATTTTAGTAGTTAATATTAAAACTATAAATAGGTATGAAAATTAAAAGTTATTTATTCCTTGCAGCTGTTGTTGCTGTATTGTCATCTTGTGGTGGGCAAAGTCAGCAGTTGCCGGCAGATAATTCGTTTGCGGTACGCACTGCAGGCGTATCTAATGCTGATTTACAGACGACATATCCTGCTACAATCAAAGGTATTCAGGATGTTGAAGTTCGTCCAAAAGTATCTGGTTTCATAACTAAAGTTTATGTTCATGAGGGACAACGTGTTTCTGCGGGCCAAATATTATTTGAAATAGACAATGAAACATATCAGGCATCTGTACGTCAAGCGCAAGCTGCTGTAAATACCGCACGCTCACAGATGAATACTGCTAAGTTGACCTATGAAAACAATAAAAAATTGTTCGAAAAGAATGTAATTGGTCAGTATGAGCTTTCTACAGCTCAGAATTCTTACATGACAGCAAAGGCTAGTGTTGCTCAGGCTGAGGCATCTTTGGCTTCTGCTAAGGAAATGTTGGATTTCTGTTATGTTAAGAGCCCTGCATCTGGTGTTGTAGGTAGTTTACCTTATAAGGTCGGTGCTTTGGTTAGTTCTTCAAGCCAAGAAGCATTAACAACAATATCTGACGTAAGTACAGTTGAGGTTTTCTTCTCTATGTCAGAAAGTGAGATACTCAATCTTACAAAGACGGCAGGAAATGTACAAGGTGCAATATCTTCTTTTCCATCAGTAAAACTTCAGTTGGCTGACGGTACCTTGTATAATCAACCAGGTAAAGTTGTTAAGATGAGCGGTGTTATTGATGCTACTACAGGTTCTATTTCTTTGATAGCTCATTTTGCTAATCCAAATCGTTTATTGAAGAGTGGTGGTGCTGGTAAGATTATTATTCCTAATATCAAGGGCAGTCAAAATCAGATTATCATTCCTCAAGAAGCTACAGTAGAAGTTCAGGATAAATTCTTTGTCTATGTGGTAACTAAGGATAGCAAAGTGAAATATACAGAGATTACTGTAAATCCTCAGAATGATGGTAAGAATTATATTGTTACCAGTGGCTTGCATGTGGGTGATCGTTTCGTAAGCAAGGGTATTACGAAATTGAATGATGGTATGGCTATTAAGCCTATTACGGAAGCTCAGTATCAGAAACAACTTGATGAGGCTGCAGAGTTAGCCAAAAAACAAGGAACTGCTAAGGGCTTTATTGAAGCTATGACAAAATAATTAAGGTATTAGAACAAAATTATGACATTTACAAACTTCATAAAACGACCGGTACTATCGACGGTGATTTCTATCTTCTTCGTCTTATTGGGTACCATCGGATTGATATCTCTGCCTATAGAGCAATATCCTGATATCGCTCCTCCAACCATTGTTGTTCAGACTACCTATACAGGTGCGGATGCTAAAACCGTAATGAACTCTGTTATTACTCCTTTGGAAGAGAGTATTAATGGTGTGGAGCACATGACTTATATGACGTCTACAGCTACCAATGCTGGTTCTGCAATGATTACTGTTTACTTTGAACAGGGTTCAGATCCAAATATGGCTGCTGTCAATGTTCAAAACCGTGTATCTCAGGCACAGGCCTTACTGCCTTCCGAAGTTACTCAGGTAGGTGTTACCGTCTCTAAACGTCAGAGTTCTAACGTTATTATGTATTCTTTGACAACAGAAGACGGTCGCTATGATGGTAAGTTTCTTACCAACTACAATAATATTAATATTGTACCACTGATTAAACGTATCTCTGGTGTAGGTGATGTGCAGACTCCTTCTACACAGAATTATTCAATGCGTATTTGGCTGAAGCCTGATAAAATGAAGGAATATGGTCTGATACCTTCAGATATTACTGCAGCTTTAGCTGAACAGAATATTGAAGCTGCTCCTGGTTCTTTTGGTGAACAGAGTGATATGGCTTACGAGTACACTCTTCGTTACAAGGGCCGTTTATCAACAGTACCAGAGTATGAGAATATAATCTTGAATAGTAAGACTACAGGTGAGACTCTTTATTTGAAAGATGTAGCAAAAATAGAACTTGGTGGTCTTCAATATAATGTATTCTTGAAGAATAATGGACAGCCAGCTGTGCTTGGTATGGTTCAGCAGATTGCTGGTTCCAATGCTACACAGATTGCTAATGATGTAAAAGCAGCTTTGGCAGATGCTCAGAAAGCTATGCCTCCTGGCATGGAAGTTACTTTTGAACAGGATGTTACTGAATTCTTGTTTGCTTCTATCGAAGAGGTTGTTATGACCTTGTTCATTACTTTGGGCTTGGTATTCTTGGTAGTATATATTTTCTTGCAGGATTTCCGTAGTACTTTGATTCCAATGATTGCCGTTCCTGTGGCATTGATGGGTACATTCTTGTTCTTGTGGATATTTGGTTTCTCTATCAACTTATTGGTGTTGTCTGCTATGTTGCTTGCTATTGCCATTGTTGTGGATGATGCTATCGTTGTTGTTGAGGCTGTTCATGCTAAACTTGATCAGGGATATCAGAGTGCGTTGACTGCATCTATCGATGCAATGAATGAAATTAGCGGTGCTATTATCTCTATTACATTGGTAATGTCTGCTGTGTTTGTCCCTGTATCATTTATTAGTGGTACTAGTGGTACATTCTATCGTGAGTTTGGTGTTACCATGGCTATTTCTATCGTAATCTCTGCTATCAATGCATTGACTTTGTCTCCTGCACTTTGTGCGATATTGCTGAAGCCGCATGCCAATGATAAAGAGCATGGTAAAACAAGTTTTTTGGATCGTTTCCATGCTGGTTTCAACCGTTCTTTTGAGAATCTGACAAATAAGTATAAGAAGGGTGTTGAACGTGTTATTAATCATAGTTTAATAACTGTTGTTTCTGTTGTTGTCGGTATTGTGGCTTTGGTCGTTTTGATGAGAACTACTCGTACAGGTCTTGTTCCTGATGAAGATACAGGTACATTGTTCGTGATGGTTTCTGCAGCTCCAGGAACTAGTCAGGAGCGTACGCAGGAAATTGCCGACCAGATTGATAAGATGTTTGCTAATAACCCTGCTATTCAACGTCGTGAACAGATTGTAGGTTATAACTTTATTGCAGGACAGGGATCCGATCAGGCAACCTTTATTTTGAAATTGAAACCTTTTGAAGAACGTTCTAACGGTTTCTTTGATAAGATTAAGGCTATAGTTTCGGGTGACCCTATGCGTGCTGTAGTTAACCCATTGGAAAATACTAGTGTATTGGGTATGATCTACAAGCAGGCTGCTATGATTAAAGATGCACAGATCTTGGCATTTGGTCCACCTATGATTCCTGGTTTCTCTGTTAGTAATGGTATTACGATGACTTTGCAGGATAAGACTGGTGGTGATTTGAATAAATTCTTTAATATCACTAAATCTTATTTAGCAGAATTGAATAAGCGTCCAGAGATAAAGACTGCTATGACAACTTACAACGCCAACTATCCACAGTATATGGTTGATGTAGATGTTGCAAAATGTAAGCAGGCTGGAACTTCTCCTTCTGCAGTGCTCTCTACTATGCAAGGTTATTATGGTGGTCTTTATGCATCTAACTTTAATGCCTATGGTAAACTCTTCCGTGTAATGATTCAGGGTGATGTTGAGTCACGTATGCGACCAGATGGCTTGAGTAATATTTATGTAAGAACTGCTAGTGGTATGTCGCCAGTAAGCGAGTTTGCTACTTTGCGTCGTGTTTATGGTCCTTCTAATATTTCACGATTTAACTTGTTTACTTCTATCAACTTGAATATTACACCACAAGATGGTTATTCTACAGGTCAGGCTCTTCAGGCTTGTGAGGAGGTGGCTGCAGATAATCTTCCTATTGGTTATGGCTATGAATATTCAGGCTTAACCCGTTCAGAGGCTGAAAGTTCTAATACTACAGGCTTGATTTTTGCTCTCTGTTTGCTCTTTGTATATTTGATCTTGAGTGCTCAGTATGAGAGTTATATTTTGCCATTGTCAGTTATTCTCTCTATTCCATTTGGTTTGGCTGGTGCGTTTGCGTTTACTCAGATTTTCCAGCATACGAACGATATTTACATGCAGATATCTTTGATTATGTTGATCGGTTTGTTGGCAAAGAACGCAATTTTGATTGTACAGTTTGCTTTGGAACGTCGTAGAACCGGTATGGCTATCAAGTATTCTGCAATTCTTGGTGCTGCAGCTCGTCTCCGTCCAATTTTGATGACTTCATTGGCTATGATCGTTGGTTTGTTGCCTTTGATGTTCGCTTCTGGTGTAGGTAAGTATGGTAACCAGACTTTGGGAGCTGCTGCTGTTGGTGGTATGTTGATTGGTACCGCAGTCCAACTATTTGTAGTACCTTCATTGTTTGCTATCTTCCAGTGGTTGCAGGAAAAACTTACTCCATTGAAGTTTGATGATGAGGAAAATCCTGACGCTGTAGCTGAGTTGGCTCAGTATGCGCATTCTAAGAAGCTCGAAACTTACGTTAATCAATTTGATCAAGATGAAAATAAATAATATAGTAGTTATAGGTCTTGCTGCGCTCACTCTGAGTAGCTGCAAGACTCTGTATGGCAAATATGAACGTCCTGATGTTAACACGAAAGGATTAGTACGCGATACAGCATCTATTGCTGATACGTTAGCCGTTGCTGATACGACGAGTTTTGCCAATTTGCCTTGGCGTAGTGTGTTTACTGATCCTCATTTGCAAGAATTGATAGAGAAGGGACTCAAAAATAATCCAGATCTCTTAAATGCTGCATTAAATGTAGATATGGCTCAAGCTCAACTAAAAGCAGCTAAGTTGTCTTTTTTGCCTTCTTTTACTTTTACTCCTAATGGAACATTGGCAGGAGTGCAGGATGTGTCAGGTATAACCAAAACTTATACTTTGCCTATTAATGCTAGCTGGAATGTTGATTTGTGGGGCAAACTTTTGTCTTCTAAGCGAGCTGCACAGGTAGCGCTTCTGCAGAGTAAAGATTATCAAGTATCTGTACAAACTAATTTGATTGCCAACATTGCTAATATGTATTATACACTCCTGATGTTGGATAAGCAAGTTGAGATTGTAAACGATATGGAAAAGTTGACAAAGGATACTTGGGAAATATATAAATTACAGAAGGATGCCATATTAGGAATTCGTTCTACAGCTGTTCAAAGTGCTGAGGCTAACTATTATTCTGTTTTGACACAGAAAGAGGATTTATTGCGCCAGATTCGTACTACCGAGAATTCATTATCGTTAGTATTGGGAGAGTCTGGACATGCTATAGCTCGAGGTGATATAGATCAGCAGAATCTGCCAACCTCATTCTCTACTGGAGTGGGTATTCAATTGTTGAATAACCGTGCGGATGTTCATGCTGCAGAAATGAATTTGGCATCTTGCTTCTATGCGATAGAGACAGCTCGTGCCAGTTTCTATCCTGCATTAACGATTTCTGCCACAGGTGCTTTTTCCAATAGCTTGGGTAATGCTATTGTTAATCCGGGTAAGCTGCTTTGGAATGCTATAGCATCTTTAGCTCAACCGATTTTCCAGAATGGTAAGCTTACAGCCGCACTTCGTGTATCTGAAGCTCAGTATAAACAGGCTTATAATACGTGGCAAAATTCTGTTTTGAGTGCAGGCAATGAAGTTAGCAATGCTCTTGTTCTTTATAATACTTCTGCCAAAAAGAGTAAGCTTGAAGAGAAGCAGATTGCTGCTTTGAAGAAAAATGTAGAGGATACTAGAGAATTGATGGCAAGTGCTGGTAGTAATTATCTTCAGGTTATTACAGCTGAGTCTTCACTCCTTAATGCACAGTTATCAAAGATTAGTGATGACTTCAGTAAAATGCAAGCTATTGTTAACTTATATTATGCTCTTGGTGGTGGTGCCAAGTAATAATCCTTAAAGAAATAACTATGGCAAATGAAATAAGTGAGAAGGCTTATGTTTCTCCAAAAGCCAAAATTGGGAATAATTGTAAGATATTTCCATTCGCCTATATTGAGGACGATGTAGAAATAGGAGATAATTGTATTATTTTCCCATTTGTGAGTATCTTGAATGGTACAAAAATGGGTAGCGGTAATAAAATTCATCAGGGAGCAGTTCTTGGTGCTCTTCCTCAAGATTTTGATTTTTGTGGTGAGAAAACGGAGTTGGTAGTTGGTAATAATAATATTATTCGTGAAAATGTTGTTATTAATCGTGCTACCCATGCTGGTGGTCAGACTGTAATTGGTGATGATAACTTCTTAATGGAGGGAGCCCATATTTCTCATGATACTAAAATTGGTAACAAGTGCGTTTTGGGCTATGGTACCAAGATTGCTGGATCTTGTGAAATTCACGATGGTGTTATCTTTTCTTCTTCTGTTATCGAAAATGCTAATACTCGTGTTGGTAAATTAGCAATGATTCAAGCTGGTACAACTTTCTCTAAAGATGTTCCTCCTTATGTTGTTGTTGGTGGAAAACCGGTTACTTATGGTGGACCTAATACTACGATGATGACCGTAGCAGATGTATCACCAAAGGTTCAGAAACATATTGCTAATGCTTACCGTCTAGTTTTTCATGGACAGAACAGTGTATTCGATTCTGTTCTTCAGATCGAATCACAGATACCTGATAGCTCTGAAATTCGATATATTGTAGAATTTATTAAAGGCACAAAAGCTGGTATTGTCTCTAAAAAGTAAGACATACCATAGCAATTTACTCTATATAACAATAAAAAGGATTTATCATTATGATAAATCCTTTTTATTGTTATATAGAGTGATACATATTTAATAGGAAGCAGTGCAAGTTATACCAAGTTTTTCTACCATTAGTTTTATATGGTCTAACTCTTCATGTGTGGCTTTAATAAGGTCTTTATCAGGAGTTTCTCGGTCTATGGTATATACCATTACTTCTTTTGGTTTAATCTCTTGTATTGCTTTCAGCCAAGGCTTGATATATTTTTCCCCGGTATTATCCATATTCTTGTTGCCACTTTTGCCTTTTAGAAACATGGTCTGTATGATGACATGTCCATTGAAAGCTTTTAGATTTTCAATAATCGTATTGACATCGTATGGTTTTCCTGTTGGTCTATCTAATGCATTGATGTATTCAGGATCGATAGTGTCCAACTTTAATATATTATTATCAACTTGTAGAAGTGCCTGGTGTACTTTAGGATTGTTAATAAAAGTACTGTTGCTTAAAACGCTAACTTTGGCTTGAGGACAATAGTCATTTCTTAGTTTGATGGTGTCATTTATGATTTCTGCAAATTGTGGATGTCCAGTTGGCTCTCCGTTCCCCGCGAAAGTTAATACGTCAGGATGAACCCCTGTTGTATGCATTTCTTTTAGTTTTTGTTCCAAAGCATCAGCTACCTGCTCACGGGTAGGGCGTTTGTGATGTGGAATATGATCTTTGTTGAATCCGCATTCACAATAAATACAGTCGAAAGTGCAGACTTTTCCATCGTCCGGCATGAGGTTAATGCCTAATGAAATGCCTAATCTGCGGCTATGAATAGGACCAAATATAGGAGATGGATATAATACCGTGCTCATAATATACAGAATTTAAAATCTAATAATATCGTTTAGTCAGCAAAGGTACAAATTTCTACTAAAAGATAGAGTTGCTTTTTTTATTTTCGCGTTAATACAAGTTAAAGCCTCGTTTAATCATTTATTTTTTTGTTACTTTGCAACAAATTTGGTGTGCTGTACCAATATCAGAATAAATCTGTTTTGGTCCGGTATTTATTTAGAACAAATATTTGGTATAAATATCTCTTAATAATGGGAAATAAACGTAAGAAAGCCGGCAGTCGATCAAGATTGCAGGTGGCTACTTTGTGTATTAGTACAGCAATGGTACTTGTTTTGTTAGGAATGGTTGTTTTTTCAGTCTTAACAGCGAAGAACCTCTCAAATTATGTTCGTGAGAATCTTGTTGTAACAATCATGCTTGATCAAGATATGACTTCCTCTGAAGCTCAGCAGATTTGTAATAAGCTGAAAAGTCGTCCTTATATTAATCATTTGAATTATATAAGTAAAGAAACGGCTTTGAAAGAGGGAACCCAAGAGTTAGGAGTAAATCCTTCTGAATTTGCAGGTGTAAATCCTTTTCTTTCTTCCATAGACATTACCTTATTGGCCGATTATGCTAATAGTGATTCTTTGAAATGGATATCTCGTGAACTTCAGGCTTATCCTAAAGTAAATGAAGTGGATTTTCAGAAAGATTTGGTAGATCAGGTTAACCATAATATTGTAAAAATTAGTATTGTCCTTTTAGTGTTAGCTGTATTGCTGACCTTTGTTTCTTTCTCATTAATCAGTAATACTGTAAAGTTGAGTATTTATGAGCGTCGTTTTGCTATCCATATAATGAAACTGGTTGGTGCATCATGGAGCTTCATTCGTAAACCTTTTATCAAAAGGGCGATTTTAATTGGTATTTTGGCTGCTTTAATCGCCTGTGTCGTGCTTGGAGGGTGTGTATATCTTCTTTATCGTTTTGAGCCGGATGTGTTACTTGTGGTTACTTGGAAGGAAATGGCTATCACTGGAGCATCTGTCTTTTTGTTTGGTATAATTATCACAGCCTTTTGTTCAACAATTTCTGTTAATAAGTTCTTGAAAATGAAAGCTAGTGCTCTTTATAAAATTTAATTTAAAAAATTATATACTATGGATAAGAAAAATTTGGCATTCGACAAAGTCAATTTCATATTATTGGCAGTTGGTATGTTAATCGTTATTTTGGGTTTTATTCTGATGAGTGGTGCTGGTTCTACAGAAACATCATTCAATACTGATATTTTTAGTGCTACTCGCGTGAAAGTTGCACCTGTAGTTTGTTTCTTTGGCTTTATATCTATGGTATATGCCATTGTTCGTAAACCAAAAGATACAAGCAATAAGGAGGCATAATGGATTTAATTCAAACGATAATTATCTCTATAGTTGAGGGATTGACAGAGTTTTTACCTGTATCTTCAACAGGTCATATGATTATTACTCAGAATCTGCTAGGTGTACAATCTGGTGATCCATTTGTTCATGCTTTTACTTTTATTATACAGTTTGGTGCCATCCTTTCTGTAGTTTGCCTTTATTGGAAACATTTCTTTCAAATGAGAAATAAGCATGAATTTAATGAGAAAATGAAATTTTATGGCTTGCTGATTATTGGTGTGCTACCTGCGGTCATAGTTGGTTTGGTTGCTAAAAAAAGTGGATTACTCGATTGGTTGCTCGATTCTGTACATGTAGTAGCAATAACCTTGGTGTTAGGAGGTATTTTCATGCTTTTCTGTGACCGTATATTTGATAAGGGTAAGGATGATAACGAAATAACGACAAAACGTGCCTTTTTTATTGGATGTTTTCAGTGCTTATCTGTTATTCCGGGTATGAGTCGAAGTATGTCAACAATAGTTGGTGGTATGCAGCAGAAACTCACTCGTAAAAATGCCGCTGAATTCTCTTTCTTTCTTGCTGTTCCTACGATGGCTGGAGCTACTTTACTAGATTTGATAGAGATGTTCGGTGAAGATACCCAATGGGCTACTTCTGAAAATATTATGTTATTGATCGTAGGGTGTGTCGTGGCTTTCTTTGTAGCTCTCTTTGCTATGAAGTGGTTTGTTTCATTCCTGGCTAAATATGGTTTCAAATGGTTTGGGTGGTACCGAATTTTGGTAGGTTCCATCATTTTGCTTCTTTTGGCAACAGGTCATTCACTTGTAATGGTAGACTAAATGAATTTTTTTCAAGGAGAAATTTTAGCAATAGACAAGCCTTATCGCATCTCAAGTTTTGGCGCTTTGGCGCATGTTCGTTATCTGTTGTCTCGTAAGTTAGGTCGTAAAATAAAAATAGGACATGCAGGAACTTTAGACCCATTAGCAACAGGTGTACTTATTCTTTGTACGGGTAAAGCAACTAAGAAAATTGAGAGTTTGCAATATCATACCAAAGAATATGTAGCAGGCTTGCAATTGGGAGCAACAACGGCGAGTTACGATAAGGAACATACAGTAAATTATACTTACCCAACACACCATATCACTCGAGAATTGGTGTTGCAAACTATTCAGCAATTTATAGGGGATATTCAGCAAGTTCCTCCCACCTATAGTGCAGTCAAAGTTGGTGGAGAACGTTCTTATGCATTGCGAAGAGCAGGCGAAGAAGTAAAGTTGCAGCCAAAAACGGTTCATATTGAGGAAATTGAATTATTGGACTTTGATCCCACAACGATGCAGATGACTATTCGGGTAGTATGTGGAAAAGGTACTTATATTCGTTCTTTGGCGAGAGATCTTGGAAGGGCTTTAGGAAGTGGAGCCTTCCTTACATCTTTGAGAAGAACTCGAGTAGGAAAAGTTACTATTCAGGATTGTGTGAATTATGACCATTTTGTAGAGTGGCTTGATACAATCGAAATAGATTTTGAAAATAATTAAGAACTAAAAATCCAGAAAGGAAATTTATATATTATGAAACTATCACAATTTAAATTCAAATTACCTCAGGATCAAATTGCTTTGTATCCTCATCAAGTAGAGAAGACTATAAAAACATCTTCTGGCGAGAAAACGTTTACAGTTACTCGTCGTGATGAGTGTAAGTTAATGGTACTTCATAAGAAATCAGAGACAATTGATATTTTTAAGAAAGATAGCAACGGTAATGATATTCAAGGTGAGTATCTTGATTTTCGCAATGTTCTTGACTATTTTGATGATGGTGATACTTTTGTGCTAAATGATACGAAGGTCTTTCCTGCACGTTTGTATGGAACTAAGGAGAAAACGGATGCTAAAATAGAGGTATTCCTTCTCCGTGAATTGAATGAGGAAATGCGTCTTTGGGATGTTCTCGTAGAGCCAGCACGAAAAATTCGTATCGGTAACAAACTTTTCTTTGACGACTCAGGGTCTATGGTGGCTGAGGTTATTGACAATACCACAAGCCGTGGTCGTACGTTACGTTTCTTATATGATAGCCCACATGAGGAATTTAAGCAGAATTTGTATGCTTTAGGTGAAGCTCCACTTCCTCGTTATGTTATTGATAGTCGTGAGGATCATCATGCTACTGTTGATGATTTGGACGATTTTCAGTGTGTTTTTGCCAAGAATGAGGGCGCAGTTACAGCTCCAGCAACAGGTCTGCATTTCAGCCGTGAGTTGATGAAGCGTATGGAAATCAAAGGTATTAATACTGCGTTTATTACTTTGCATTGTGGTCTTGGAAACTTTCATGATATTGAAGTTGAGGATTTAACCAAGCATAAGATGGATTCTGAGCAGATGATTATTGGTCGTGAAGCTTGTGATTTGGTTAATGATACTAAGAAAGCTGGACATCGCGTTTGTGCTGTTGGTACAAGTGTTGTAAAAGCTACAGAAACTGCTGTTGGTACAGATGGTTTCTTAAAGGAGTACGATGGCTGGACTAATAAGTTTATTTTCCCACCTTATGATTTTGGTCTAGCTGACTCTATGCTTGCTAATTTTTATCATCCAGAGTCAACCTTGCTCATGGAGACTGCAGCCTTTGGTGGTTATGATTTGGTCATGGAAGCTTATCATAAAGCGCTTGAAAATGGTTATAAGTTTGGCTGTTATGGTGATGCCATGCTTATTTTGAACGATTAATATGCATACAGTCTATCTTAGCCTTGGTGCAAATATCGGTAACAGAAAGCGCACGATACGTGAAGCAATTGAAAAAATAGAGGAGATGGTTGGTGTCGTTGTACGCCAATCAACTCTTTATGAAACAAAGCCATGGGGCTTTGAGTCTCCTAATGATTTTATTAATGCTTGTATTTGTGTTGAAACTGGATTGTTACCTCATCAATTGTTGCTGACTACTCAGAATATAGAGAAAGAATTGGGTAGAATTGGAAAGTCAGTAAATCAAGAATATCATGATCGTGTTATAGATATTGATATTCTGCTTTATGATGATTTAAGTATAGATGAACCAGATTTAAAGATTCCTCATCCTTTAATGAATGAACGGGATTTTGTAATGAAACCCTTACAAGAAATACTGAAATAAAAAAAGGTTTGGATTACAAAATAATCCAAACCTTTTATTTTTCTTGACTTCGCAAAAATTACTTACGGAGACCGAGAGCCTTAATGATAGCACGATAACGCTCGATATCGTTTTTCTTCAAGTAGTTAAGGAGAGCACGACGCTTACCTACCAACTTTGTCAAAGCACGAGTAGTAACGAAGTCCTTGTGGTGCTCCTTAACGTGCTCTGTCAAGTGCTTGATACGGAAAGTAAACAATGCAATCTGGCTTTCTGCTGAACCTGTGTTCTTGCTGTCTTTACCGAACTCTGCGAAGATTTCTTCCTTTTTTGTTTTGTCTAAATACATGATTTGTTTGATTAATATAAAATGGTGCAATTACATCCTTCGTACGCCATATCTACCTTAATCACAGCGGGTAAGCGGACTTGAATGCATCGGATTTTCCGAAATTGCGGTGCAAAGTTACAACTTTTTGTAGTATCGAGCAAATATTTCCAATAATTTTTGTACTTTTGCACTTGAAATAAGCATATTAAGGTAAAAGAAATGCAAGACATTAGAAACATTGCAGTTATTGCACACGTCGACCACGGAAAGACTACTTTGGTTGACAAGATGATGATCGCTGGTAATCTGTTCCGTGACGGCCAGGATAACAGTGGCGAAGTTTTGGACTCCAATGATTTGGAGCGTGAACGAGGTATAACCATTCTCTCAAAAAACGTTTCTATTAACTGGAAGGGTACAAAAATTAATATTCTTGATACTCCGGGTCACTCAGACTTTGGTGGTGAAGTAGAGCGTGTGCTCAATATGGCTGATGGTTGTCTTTTGCTCGTTGATGCCTTCGAAGGCCCAATGCCACAGACACGTTTCGTTCTTCAGAAGGCTCTTCAGCTTGGTTTGAAGCCTATTGTTGTTGTAAATAAGGTTGATAAGCCTAATTGTCGTCCTGAGGAAGTGTACGAGATGGTATTCGATTTGATGTGCGATTTGAATGCTACAGAAGAACAACTTGACTTCCCGGTTGTTTATGGTTCTGCGAAAAACGGTTGGATGAGTGAAGACTGGAAAACACCAACTGATAATATAGACTATCTTTTGGATAAAATCGTTGAGATTGTTCCAGCTCCTAAATATTTGGAAGGTACTCCACAGATGTTGATTACGTCTTTGGATTATTCTAACTATACAGGTCGTATTGCAGTAGGTCGTGTTCATCGTGGTACTCTTAAGGAAAACCAGAATATTACTGTATGCCACCGTGATGGTAGTATGGAAAAAACAAAGATTAAGGAACTACATACTTTTGAGGGAATGGGCCATAAAAAGACTGATGAAGTTTCTTCTGGTGATATCTGTGCTGTAATCGGTTTGGAGCACTTTGAAATCGGAGATACTATTGCCGATTTCGAAAATCCAGAACCTTTACCAACTATAGCTGTAGATGAGCCTACTATGAGTATGTTGTTTACTATCAACGATTCTCCTTTCTTTGGTCGTGAAGGTAAGTTCTGTACTTCTCGCCAGATTACTGATCGTTTGAACAAGGAATTGGAAAAGAATATTGCTCTTCGTGTTCGTGAAGTTGAAGGATATACAGATCGTTGGATTGTTAGTGGTCGTGGTGTACTTCATCTTTCTGTGTTGGTTGAAACCATGCGTCGTGAGGGTTACGAACTTCAGGTAGGTCAGCCACAGGTAATCTACAAAGAGATTGATGGTGTGAAGTGCGAACCTATAGAGGAGTTGACAATTAATGTACCTCAGGATTATTCTAGTAAAATGGTTGATATGGTAACTCGTCGTAAGGGTGAATTGACTGGAATGGATACTGAGGGCGATCGTGTTAATATTACATTTGATATTCCATCACGTGGTATTATTGGTCTGCGAACCAATGTGTTGACTGCTTCTCAAGGTGAGGCTATTATGGCACATCGTTATAAAGAGTATCAGCCATACAAGGGTGAGATTGTTCGTCGTTCAAATGGTTCTATGGTTGCTATGGAGACTGGTACAGCTTTTGCTTATTCTATTGATAAGTTGCAAGATCGTGGTAAGTTCTTCATAGATCCAGGAGAAGAAGTTTATGCTGGTGAGGTCGTTGGTGAGCATATTCACGAAAATGATTTGGTTATTAATGTAACTAAGGCTAAGCAGTTAACTAACGTTCGTGCTTCTGGTTCTGATGATAAGGCTCGAGTAATACCTAAGACTGTAATGAGTCTCGAAGAGTGTCTCGAGTATATTAAGGAGGATGAGTTCGTAGAGGTTACTCCAAAGAGTATGCGTATGCGTAAGGCTATTCTTGACCACTTGGAGCGTAAGCGTTCTAACAAGGATTAAGATTTTGATAAAATATAAAAAGGATGCAATTTTGATTGCATCCTTTTTTATATTTTCGAATTTGTTTATTTTGGATAAACTCTTTCCAAGATCTCCTTTGGTATTTTTCGATATCCATTTAGTTATAGACAAGTAGTGTCAAATGTCTTATGATGCTAAAAGCTTTACTAAATTTTGCTGTAGGTCTACGGTTAGATTACTTGTTTGTAATATTACTCCGTAATAGTATCTAGGAAGTTTCTTGTTACATCAAATGAGCCTTCGGCCATTTTGTCCCAAAAATCAAAATACATCTGTGCTTTATGGTCTTTTAAAGGCACATCGCTTATGATGCGGAAACTAATGAAAGGAATGTTATAAATATGGCAAGTCTGTGCAATAGAACAACTCTCCATATCAACAGCTGTAGCCATAGGGAATTTGTCGAGTATCGACTGCATCTTTTCTCGAGAATCTACAAACCATTCTCCGCTGACAATCAGTCCTGGTACAACTTTTTCTTTACTATTAATCCGTGTAGCAATGTTTACAAGTTGCTGAGGAGATTGGAACTGTGCAGGCATGCCCAGTATTTGTCCGAATTCACACTCGCTTCCACAATAGGCATCATGGTAGACACATGAAGTCGAAACGACGACATCACCTACTTGGAGTGAAGTATCTACTCCTCCAGCACAACCTGAAGAAATAATGAGATCTGGCTGGTAGTTGTTAATCATCTCTACCGCTCCAATTGTAGAGTTAACTTTTCCGATACCACATTTTTGCAGAATGATATCATGATTACCGATTTTACCAATAAAGAAATCTTTTTTGTGATGGGTTTCTTTTTTGGCATTAGTGAATAAAGATTGCAACTGTGCTAATTCTTTATCCATGGCTACAATAATACCTATTTTCATAATCCGTTCTTTTATTTTTTGCAAATATACTAAAAAGATGACAGATGATACGGTAGAGTTGCTATATTTTTTGTACTTTTGCCATAAATACAAACGTTTATATTAAATAATGAAAGCATTTAAGAAATATCTGCTAGACATACTAGCAGTAGTTATTTTTGCTGTAATTTCTTTTGTCTATTTTATGCCTGCAGATATGGATGGTCGTATCCTCTACAGACATGATTCTTCTGCCGGTGTAGGAGCTGGACGGGAAATTAGTCAGTACCGTGAACAAACTGGCGAAACATCACGTTGGACCAATTCTGTATTTGGAGGTATGCCGACTTACCAATTGGCACCTTCTTATAAGAGTACTACCGTTTTAAATGAGGCTGTTTCTGCATATCACCTATGGTTGCCCGAGAATGTATGGTATGTGTTTGCCTACTTGCTTGGCTTTTATATTCTCTTAAGGGCATTTGATTTTAGGCGTTCGTTAGCTGCTTTGGGTGCTATCATTTGGGCTTTCTCCAGTTACTTCTTCATTATTATTGCCGCAGGACACATCTGGAAAGTGATGGCATTAGCTTATTTGCCACCGATGATTGCAGGTATCGTATTGTCTTTCCGTGGAAAATATTTGTGGGGACTTGTTTTGACAGGTCTCTTTGGTGGATTCGAGATTCTCGCTAACCACGTTCAGATGACCTATTATTATCTCTTCATAATATTCTTTATGGTGTTGGCCTATTTAGCTGAAGCTATCAAGAATAAAACTATGCTAAATTTCTGGAAAGGTGCAGCTGCTTGTGCAGTCGGTGCCGCTATAGCCATTAGTCTTAACCTCTCTAATCTTTATCATACATGGGAATATGGTCAGGAATCTATGCGTGGTAAGAGTGAACTGGTTAAGAAAAACTCTGCAAATCAGACGGATAGTGGCCTAGATCGTGATTATATTACACAATGGAGTTATGGTATAGATGAAACTTGGACACTTTTGATTCCAAATACCAAAGGTGGCGCTTCAATGCCTTTAAGTCAGAATGAAATCGCAATGAAAAAGGCTGATCCTCAGTTTATGCAGGTTTATCAGCAGATTGGTCAGTATTGGGGTGAACAGCCAGGTACTTCAGGTCCTGTTTATGTAGGCGCTTTTGTCATGTTACTTTTTGTGCTTGGGCTTTTCATTGTTAAGGGACCTATGAAATGGGCCTTGTTGGCAGCTACTATACTTTCTATATTGTTATCTTGGGGACGAAATTTTATGGGATTTACCGATTTCTTCCTTGATTATGTTCCTATGTATGCTAAGTTTAGAACGGTTGCTTCTATTTTGGTTATAGCCGAATTTACTATTCCTTTATTGGCAATGATGGCACTCAAGAAGATTGTAGATGAGCCTGAAATCCTGACGACCAAAATGAAATGGGTATGGATTAGTTTCGGTCTTACTGCGGGCTTCTGTGCTTTGTTTGCATTGATGCCAGGAGTATTCTTCTCAGATTTTATTTCTTCTTCAGAGTTAAAAGCATTACAGCAGATACCCGCTGAATATCTGAACCCTCTGATGTCTAATCTGATTAGTATGCGTCAGGCTATGTTTACATCAGATTGTTGGCGTTCGTTCGTTATCATTCTTATCGGTATGGTGTTCTTAATGCTTTACAAGTATAAGAAAATCGGCGATGTTTACATGATTGTCGGTTTAGCTGTACTTTGCCTTATTGATATGTGGCAAATTAATAAGCGCTATCTTTATGATGATATGTTTGTAGAGAAGAGTCAGCGCGAGGCTCCTCAACCGATGACAGAAACTGATAAGCAGATTTTACGTGATAAATCATTAGATTATCGTGTACTTAATTTGGCTTCGAATACATTTAATGAGAATGAAACTTCTTATTATCATAAGAGCATAGGTGGTTATCATGCGGCTAAACTTCGTCGCTATCAAGAGATGATAGATGCGTATATTTCGCCAGAGATGCAGAAATTGATGTCTGCTGTTTCTAAGTCAAATGGCGATATGACAAAAGTGAATGGGGATAGCATATTCCCAGTCCTCAATATGTTGAACGCCAAATATTTTATTCTTCCGCTTCAGGATGGCAAGACTGTTCCTTTACAAAATCCTTATGTATATGGAAATGGATGGTTTGTTGATCATGTTGACTTTGTAGATAATGCAAATGAAGAAATTGCAGCGTTGGGTAAGTTAAACCTCCGTCATCAAGCTGTAGCAGATAAGAAATTCCAGGAACAACTTGGACAAAGTACGGTTCAAGACCAGACTTCTATCGTGAAGTTGACATCTTATAAACCTAATCAACTGGAATACCAGGTAAAATCAGGCAAGGGTGGTATTGTCGTATTTTCTGAGATTTATTATCCAGGTTGGACTGCTACTGTAGATGGATCTCCTGTTGAATTAGGACGAGTTAACTATATACTTCGTGCCTTGAAGGTTAAAGCAGGTAGCCATAAGATAGTGCTCAGTTTCTTCCCTAAATCAGTGACAGAAACAGAGACTATTGCTTATGTGGCCTATATTGTTCTAATCTTAATTATAGGTTTAGGAGTTTATATAGAGTGGAAAAGAAAAAAACAGCTAAGTAATATGTAGTTATAATAATCAACACTCGGCAGTTATGACTGATTGTATCGTCTTCGTATTTGGCGGGGACGATACAAAAGTTTTATTGAAAAGGTGTGAGTTTGATTCGCATTAGGGATGTTGATTTTAAAGATGCTTTGTGTTTATGGAATTCCAGACAAAAGTAGATATACAATCTTCTTCTTGGAAAATTTCACCGTGTGAAAAGATGCTTTTTCTGGGGAGTTGTTTTGCTGATAATATAGGTAATCGATTTCGAGAAGAACAGTTTCGGGCTATCGTCAATCCCTTTGGAGTGATGTATAATCCTGCTAGTATTCTTCATTCTGTTCAAGAGCTGTTAGATAGTTCACATGAAATAGAGGGAGTGGGGAGCTATGAAGATAGAATTCCTCAGGTTGCTATATTTACCTTAGGTACTAATCATGTCTATATCCTTAAGGAAACTCGTGAAATTGTAGATAATTGTAAGAAACGCCCCCAGCATCTATTTGTAGAGAGAGCATTGTCTGTCAGTGAATGTTATCAATATTTAGATGAAGCAGTATCGTTGTTGCGAAGCGCCAATCCTGAGATTAAAATAATCCTAACTGTAAGTCCAATACGTTATCGAAAATATGGCTATCATGGAAGTCAACTTTCCAAGGCTACTTTACAGTTAGCTGCAGACCAACTTGTACAACATTATGTTAGCGAAGAAAATGATAATTCCGTTTGTTATTTTCCTGCTTATGAAATCGTTAATGATGAACTGCGCGATTATCGTTTTTATAAGCCCGATATGTTGCACCCTTCAGAGCAAACCGTAGAATACATCTATGAGAGGTTTGCTGAGGCCTATTTTAGTGAGGATACTCGAAAATTTCTAGCAGAGTGGAAGCCTATAAAAGAAGCCTTGGGGCATAAGCCGTTTCATCCAGAATCTGAAGAATATAAGAAATTCATGGATAAAACAATGTTAAAAGTATCCATGCTTTCAAAAAAATATCCGAAATTTGCATATCAGAAAATAATTAAGTGAAATGATATATACTATTGAAAAAGTAACCACACTTATAGGTGCGCGTCGCTATGGAGACAGAGACTGTAATGTCGGTTTTATTTTGACAGATAGCCGTTCACTCTGTTTTCCTGAAGAAACTCTTTTCTTTGCTCTAAAGTCAGAGCGAAATGATGGGCATAATTATATAGCCGAGTTGTATCGTCGTGGAGTCAGAAATTTTGTTGTGTCTGATGTTCCGAATAATTTTGCCTCAGATTATCCAGATGCTAATTTCTTGCGTGTTGTTAATACGCTTGAGGCTTTACAACGATTAGCAGAGCGTCATCGTGATGAATTTAATGTCCCTATTGTGGGTATAACGGGTAGTAATGGTAAGACCATCGTTAAAGAATGGCTATATCAGTTGCTTTCTGATGATATGTATGTTACACGTAGTCCTCGTAGTTATAACTCTCAGATAGGAGTGCCTTTATCAGTTTGGTTACTTAATAAGCAAACTGAGATTGGTATATTTGAGGCTGGTATCAGTGAGCCTGGAGAAATGCTTGCGCTTCGTGACATCATCCAGCCAACAATTGCAGTCTTAACGAATTTGGGGTCTGCTCATCAGGAAAATTTTAAGTCAAAAGAGGCGAAATGCCGTGAAAAACTGATCCTTTTTCATGATGCTAAAACTATCGTCTATAATATGGACGATGAAATTATAAATGATACAGTAGAGTCTTATAACTATTCGGGAGAAAAAATAACATGGTCTTTCAAGAATCCGAAAGCTACTATGTTTATTAAATCGGTAGAAAAAAGAAAAAATGATACTGTCATAAATTATAATTTTAAAGACAAAGAAGGAAAATATATACTGCCATTTATCGATGAAGCTTCTATTTCTAATTCGATAATTTGTGCAATAGTTACGCTTTGTTTGGGTGTCAGCACTGATGTTCTCTCTCGCCGTATGGCTAAACTTGAACCTGTCGCTATGCGATTGGAGGTAAAAGTGGGGCAGCATGGTTGTACACTGATTAATGATAGCTATAATTCAGATGTGAATTCGCTGGATATCGCTCTTGATTTTATGAATCGTCGTCCTGATCATAAGGGAAGACGTCATACATTGATATTGAGTGATATCTTCCAAAGTGGTGAAAAACCAGAAAACTTGTATCGTGATGTTTCGGATTTGGCCTATAAGCGTGGTGTTGTCAAATTTATTGGTGTAGGACCCGAATTGAAAGCACATGCTGATCAGATACAGATTCCTGAAAAATTCTTCTTTTCTTCTGTAGAACAGTTGATAAATAGCGAAGTATTTCGTTCTTTGCGTGATGAGGTTATTCTGATTAAGGGGGCACGTCAATTTGGTTTTGACCAGATTACCGAACTTCTTGTCCAGAAAGTGCATGAGACTATCCTTGAGGTAAATCTAAATGCGGTAGTGAAGAATCTTAACTGGTATCGTTCTTTTATGAAACCAGAGACCAAATTGGTCTGTATGATAAAAGCGAATGCTTATGGTGCAGGTTCTGTAGAGATTGCAAAAACTTTACAAGATCATCGTGTTGATTATCTTGCTGTGGCAGTAGCCGATGAAGGTGTAACGTTACGACGTAATGGTATTACAAGTAATATCATGATTATGAATCCGGAAATGACGGCTTTCAAGACTATGTTTGACTATGAACTAGAGCCAGAAGTATATTCTTTCCGTTTGCTTGAAGCATTGATAAAAGCTGCGGAAAAAGAAGGAATTACCGATTTCCCAGTTCATATCAAATTAGATACAGGTATGCATCGTTTAGGTTTTGATCCGATAAACGATATGGATAAACTTATAGATCGGTTAAAACATCAGAATGCAGTCATACCAAGAAGTGTATTCTCTCACTTTGTCGGTTCAGACAGTGATGATTTTGATGATTTCTCAGCTAACCAATTCGCTTTGTTTGATGCGGGGAGTAAGAAATTGCAGGCAGCATTCGATCATAAGATACTCCGTCATATAGATAATTCTGCAGGTATAGAGCACTTCCCTGAGCGCCAGTTGGATATGTGCCGTTTGGGGTTAGGCTTGTATGGTATCAATAGTCGTAATAATGAAATTATCAACAACGTGAGCACGTTGAAGACCACCATTCTTCAGATGCGGCATATCCCAGTTGGTGATACGGTGGGTTATAGTCGAAAAGGAACTATAGAACATGACAGTGTTATTGCAGCAATTCCTATCGGATATGCAGATGGACTGAACCGACACTTAGGTAATCGCCATTGCTATTGTCTTGTTAATGGCCAAAAAGCTGAATATGTGGGCAACATATGTATGGATGTTGCCATGATTGATGTTACGGGGATAGACTGTAAAGAGGGTGATACCGTAGAAATTTTTGGTGATCATCTACCAGTAACCGTCTTGTCAGATGTTCTTGATACGATTCCTTACGAGGTACTGACTAATATTAGCGACCGCGTTAAGAGAATTTATTTCCAAGACTAAAATTTCTTATTAAAAATAAAAAGCTAAGTAAAAAGCTAAAAAAGTAGAGGCACGTATGCTTTTTGCCCGTTACTATTTTAGCTTTTTACTTTTTTTTTGTATCTTTGCAGACAATCTAATCTTTAAAAATCTATTGAGATAAAATCAAAACTTAAGCAAAATTATGGAACAAGTGTTTAGCTATATCATCAGCTTAGGTGCTAGTGTAATGATGCCAATCATTTTTACAATCATCGGCTTGTGTATAGGTATGAAATTCGGAAAGGCATTACTTTCTGGCCTTTATGTAGGTGTCGGTTTTGTTGGCCTAGGTGTGGTTACGGCGTTACTGACAAATAATTTTGGTGATCCACTTAGTGCAATTTCTCAAATTTATCATCTTCAGTTGAATGTTTTTGATATGGGATGGCCTGCAGCAGCTTCTGTTGCGTATAATACAGCCGTTGGTGCCTTGATTATTCCAATTTGCCTTGGTGTTAACTTTTTGATGTTGATTACAAAGACGACTCGTACTGTCAATATCGATTTATGGAACTATTGGCATTTTGCTTTCATCGGTGCAGTTGCTTACTTTGTAATGGATGAAAGTCTTGCATGGGGGTATTTTGCAGCGATTATATGTTATATCGTAACATTGGTATTTGCTGATATTACAGCAGACAAGTTCCAAGGCTATTATGATAATCTTGATGGAATTTCTATTCCACAGCCTTTTGTTCAGAGTTTTGTTCCTTTTACATGGGTTATCAATTGGGTGCTAGATAAAATACCTGGATTCAGTAAACTCGATATAGATGCTGCAGGTTTAAAGAAGAAGTTTGGTGTCTTGGGTGAGCCATTAGTACTTGGTGTTATTGTCGGAATTCTGATTGGTATAGTTGCCAAACTTGATATAAAGAAGATACTCTTCTTGGGTATAACTATGGGTGCTGTTATGGAATTGATACCTCGTGTTACTAAACTCTTCATCGATGGTTTGATGCCTATCTCAGAGAAGACAAAGGAAATTGTTGGTAAGAAGTTTAATGGCAAAAGAGTAAATATCGGTATGAGCCCAGCTTTGGTTATCGGTCATCCAACAACATTAGTTGCTACACTGCTCCTTATTCCAACTTATCTCATTATCGCAGTTGTCTTACCAGGCAACCAGTTCTTGCCATTGGCTTCATTAGCAGGCTTGTTCTATCTTTTCCCTATGATTTTGCCTTATACCAAGGGTAATGTTGTCAAGACGTATGTTATTGGTTTGGTAGCACTTGCTGTAGGGTTGTATTTCGTAACCAATATGGCTCCAGATTTTACTAAAGCTGCAGCAGCTGTTTATGCTGCTACTGGTGATCAGGCAGCTAAAGTTCCAGAAGGTTTCTCTGCAGGAAGTATGGACTTTGCTAGCTCTTTGTTTGGTTATGTTATCTATGCTTTCACTAAATATCTATCATGGATAGGTGCAGGCGCACTTGTCGTTGTTACTGCAGCATTAATGTGTTATAATCGTATGCAGATTATAAAAGATGAAAAAGCTGCTGCTCAAACTATTAGAAACAAATAATCACGCTAAAATATGAAAAAAATAGTATTATCAATTGCTTTGTGCTTAGCTGCTAGTCTCGTATCTGCACAAGATTTCAAAGGCTATGAGGTTAAAGCTGAAAATGCTTATACTAATTATAATGTACGTTGGGCTACCGGTCCAGAAGATGCTAAGCATTATACTACAGATCGTTTACGTAAGGAATATCTTATTGAGAAAGTCTTTGCTCCAGGTGAAGTCAACTGGACTTATACATTCTATGATCGTTTCCTTATTGGTGGGGCGGAGCCAACAACAACTCCATTGAAGTTGACATCTATTGCTCCTCTTTATGTTGATGAAAGTAAAGGAACCAGTGGTCGTACACTGCTTGATAATCGTGAATTGGGTATTATCAATATTGGTGGTAATGGTATTGTTACTGTTGATGGAAAGAAATATGAATTAGGCTTCCAGGAGGCTCTTTATGTTGGTAAGGGCGCAAAGGAAATTATTGTAGCCAGCAAAAATGCAGCTGAGCCTGCTAAGTTCTATTTGAATTCAGCTTGTGCACATGTAACTTATCCTACAAAGAAGGTAACGTTGAAGGAAGCAAAAAATATTAAAGCCGGAAGTTTGAAGGAAAGTAATGATCGTGTAATCCATCAGATGATTATTGATGGTGTTGCAGGTGTTCGTACTTGTCAGTTACAGATGGGTATTACAGAATTGAAGGAAGGTAGCGTGTGGAATACCATGCCTGCACATACACATACTCGAAGAATGGAAGCTTATATGTATTACAAGGTACCACAGGGCCAGAAGATTCTCCACGTCATGGGAGAGCCACAGGAAACTCGCCCTATGTGGATGAATAATGAACAGGCTGTTATTTCTCCACAGTGGAGCATCCACTGTGCTGCAGGTACAAGCAATTACACCTTTATCTGGGGTATGTGTGGTGAAAACTTGGTTTACACCGATATGCAGGTAGTAGGTATCCCTAACCTCAAATAATTAATTTACTTAAACAAAATCAAAAAGTAATGAGTTCAATACAAACAAGTAAAATGACCAACTTTCGTTGGGTTATTTGTGCACTGTTGTTCTTGGCAACAACTGTGAACTACATGGATCGTCAGGTCCTATCATTAACATGGAAAGACTTTATAGCTCCAGAGTTCCACTGGACAGATGATGACTATGGTACGATTACCGGTTGGTTCTCTATCTTTTATGCTATAGCTAACCTTTTTGCAGGAAAATTTATTGACTGGATGGGTACCAAGAAGGGTTACCTCATAGCTATTTTCGTGTGGTCAACTGGTGCGGTTATGCATGCAGGTTGTGGATGGGTAGCTATGCAGATTGAGGGCTATTCTTCTATTGAGGCACTACGTTTAGTACAGCGTGGCAGTGATGCTGCAGTGGCTATTGCTACGGTTAGTGTATGGCTTTTCCTTTCTTGTCGTTTAATTCTTGCACTTGGTGAAGCTGGTAACTTTCCAGCAGCTATTAAGGTAACTGCAGAGTATTTCCCAAAGAAAGACCGTGCTTTCTCTACCTCTATTTTTAATAGTGGTGCTTCTATTGGTGCATTGGCAGCTCCTGCTACCATTCCATTGTTGGCTCGCGCTATGGGTTGGGAAATGGCTTTCGTCATCATTGGTGTATTAGGATATGTCTGGATGGGGCTTTGGATATGGTTGTATGATAAACCTAATAAGAGTCAGTATGTTAATCAGGCAGAATTGAACTATATCGAGCAGGATTCTGATATAGCTGAGGTTCAGGATAAGCAGGAACCAAAAGAAGAAAAAACTATCGGTTTCTTGGATTGTTTCACTTATCGTCAGACTTGGTCATTCATTGTTGGTAAGTTTATGACCGATGGTGTATGGTGGTTCTTCCTCTTCTGGGCTCCAGCTTACTTCTCAGATCAGTATGGTTATACCTCAGACTCAACCATGGCTATTGCTTTGATTTTTACCCTTTACGCTATTACAACAATCTTGAGTATTGGTGGTGGTTATTTGCCAACTTATTTTGTTGATAAGAAAGGTATGAATCCATATATCGGTCGTATGCGTGCCATGTTGATTTTCGCTTGTTTCCCATTGCTGGGATTGTTTGCACAGCCAGCAGGTGAAATTAGTCCATGGTGTCCTGCTATTATTATTGGTCTCCTTGGTGCTGGTCATCAGGCATGGTCTGCTAATTTATACTCTACCATTGGCGATATGTTCCCTAAGTCAACTATTGCTACTATTACAGGTATTGGTGCTATGGCAGGTGGTTTAGGTTCTTTCTTGATAAATAAGGGCTCTGGTATGCTCTTTACTTATGCAGAAGGTCAGGGCTCAGCATTCAGCTTTTTGGGTTTTGAAGGCAAGCCAGCCGGTTATATGATTGTATTCTGTATTTGTGCTGTTGCTTACCTTATTGGTTGGATTATTATGAAAATTTTGGTTCCTAAGTATAAACCAATTATTGTAGAAGATTAATAGATTTATTAATATAGTATATAAAAAAGCCTGGTGAAATTATTCATCAGGCTTTTTTATATGGTGTACTTTCTTGTGTTATTATTCTAGAAATCCTTGATTTTTAAGAGCTTTTATCATGCCTTCAGACATGGTTTCATTATCCTTTTTAGTATATCGTATATCAGTGAAAATTTGAGCTAGTGTCTCTTTTTTGTTAATCTCAACAAAATGCTTATTCTCTTCGAGGTTTTCTTTTTCTTCGTAGAAGTCATTAATTTTGTCTGCGTTGTAATCCTCGAATTGCTCTTGATGAATAATAGCGCGTAATGGTAGACGGTCACTAAGTGTTGGATTTTCATCGGGCCATCCTAAAGTGATTGTTGCTACAGGGAAAACAAGCTTAGGAAGCTTAAGAGTGTCTATAATGAGTTGTGGCATATAGACTGTTGTACCTAAAAAGCATGTACCGAGACCTGCTTCTTCTGCAAGATTACAAAAAGTCTGGGTATAGAGTAGAGCATCTGTAGTGGCGTTCATAAAACTTAAAAAATTACTATATCCAGGTACCGCTTTTCGATTTTCTGCCCATATAGAAGTACGACGGAAGTCTGCACATATTGTTAGTACAACTGCAGCATTTTTCACCATAGGTTGGTTGAAATGTGCTGGTGCAAGAGCTTCTTTTCCTTCTTTACTACGAGTTATGACAACGCTGTAAAGTTGGAGATTACCCATAGTAGGTGTTCTTTCAGCTTCCTTAAGTAGTTTATTTAATAGTTCATTACTAACTTCTCGTGAGGAGTATTTTCTAATTGTCTTTCTTGTTGTTATAGATTCCATGTTGATATTTTTACTTATTTACAACAAAGGTAATTTTTTTTTTTTATTCATGCGCACATTTAGCTAAAAGCTTCGTAAATAAAATGTAAAAGCTTATAAAATAGTATCGTATAACTGAGATAATAGCATTTCTTTCTATCTAATTAAAATAATAGTAACTCTAGTTTATAACTACTATGAGTACTTTCAAAATAGAGTATAGCTAACAAATCGGTGCACTGAATTTTGTCACAACTCAAATTGTCGAACGGCTGCGGAGTGTTGATATATGTCAAATAAAATATCAAAAATTACATCCTACAGAAATCTTCATCTAGCTTGAAATCTTCAATTTTTAGACAGACTATTTTGTATCTTGCTTAACCCTTAACCTTCTCTTCCTGCTAAAACCATAGTTATTGATGGGTAAATACATACTTTGAACTGATAACTACTATGGTTTTATAGTATAAATCCTATGCATTTGAACCGTAAAAACTATGCTTTTACCAAGCGAGTTTCAAATTGATAAAGATAAAAAATGCGTAACATGTTGATATTTTGCTAGTTATAAAATGCTTCAAAATTTGCATATTTAAGCCTTTCTAGTATACTAACTTCAAATATGCAAACTACAAATCGGTTTCTGTCAATTAAATTCAAAAATGTAATAATGTATACAGATATTGTTCTTTTTGTCGTAAGTGCGACAGAAGGGAGTATTGAAGATAAATTTTATCGAGCATAGTTTGTAGTGAAGATGAGTAAAATGAATTTTCTTTTTGGGGAACTTTTTTTAAAAATGGGGAAGGAAAGTTTTCCAAAAAGAAAATATTATAGCTTTTTTTAAACGAAAAGATTTTCGAAATTAGATTTATTCGAGTATATTTGCATCACATAAATCTTTTATATCTTACATTTGCATTTTTATTAAATAATGGAGGAACAAAAAATGTATACCTTCGATGAAGCATTCGAAGAGTCCTTGAAGTATTTCGATGGAGATCAGCTTGCAGCTCGTGTATGGGTAAACAAATATGCAATGAAAGACAGTTTCGGGCATATTTATGAAAAGTCACCATTAGAGATGCATTGGAGAATTGCCAACGAGGTGGCTCGTATCGAGAAAAAGTATAAAAATCCTTTAAGTGCCCAGGAAATTTTTGATCTTTTGGATCATTTTAGATATATTGTTCCAGCTGGAAGTCCGATGACGGGTATCGGTAATACTCATCAAGTAGCAAGTTTGAGTAACTGTTTTGTTATTGGTCTTGATGGTGATGCTGATTCTTATGGCGCTATCATGCGTATAGATGAAGAACAGGTTCAGTTGATGAAACGACGTGGTGGAGTGGGACATGATTTGAGTCATATTCGTCCTGCTGGTTCTCCTGTGAATAATTCAGCATTAACCAGTACCGGTATAGTTCCTTTTATGGAGCGCTATAGTAATTCTACTCGTGAGGTGGCACAAGATGGTCGTCGTGGTGCGCTTATGTTGTCTGTAAGTATCAAGCATCCTGATAGCGAAGCTTTTATTGATGCAAAGATGACCGAAGGTAAGGTGACAGGTGCAAATGTTTCGGTTAAAATCGATGATGAATTTATGCAGTGTGCCATAGAAGATGAACCTTATACACAGCAGTGGCCTATTCATGATGTACATCCTTCTGTTGTAAAGCAGATTTCTGCGCGTAAATTATGGGATAAGATCGTACATAATGCATGGAAAAGTGCAGAACCAGGAATCTTGTTTTGGGATACGATTCTTCGTGAGAGTATACCAGATTGTTATGCAGATTTAGGTTTTCGTACAGTAAGCACCAATCCTTGTGGTGAGATACCATTGTGTCCATACGATAGTTGTCGCCTGCTCAGTATTAATCTTTATTCATATGTAGAGAATCCTTTTACTCCACAGGCTTCATTTAATTATGACTTGTTTAAAAAACACGTTCAGTTGGCTCAACGTATTATGGATGATATCGTTGACCTTGAAATGGAGAAAATCGATTTGATTATGAGTAAAATCGATAAGGATCCTCAATTGGAAGAAGTGAAGGGTGCAGAATATCATCTTTGGGAGAAAATAAAGCGTAAAAGCAGTCTAGGACGCCGTACGGGTGTAGGTATTACTGCAGAAGGTGATATGATAGCTGCTATGGGGTTGCGATATGGTACACAAGAGGCTACAGATTTCTCTGTATCAGTACATAAGACTTTAGCTCTTAATGCCTACAGAAGTTCTGTTAATTTGGCTGAGGAACGTGGTGCTTTTGAAATATATGATGCAAATCGTGAAGCCAAGAATCCTTTTATACTACGAATTAAAGAAGCCGATCCTGCATTATATGCTGATATGGTGAAATATGGTCGTCGTAATATAGCATGTCTGACGATAGCCCCTACTGGTACAACCTCGATTATGACACAGACTACCAGTGGTATAGAACCCGTATTTATGCCTGTTTATAAACGTCGTCGTAAGGTAAATCCTACTGATAAAGATGTACATGTTGATTTTGTAGATGAAGTAGGTGACAGCTTTGAAGAGTATATCGTATATCACAAGAAGTTTGTTGAGTGGATGAAAATCAATGGCTTTGATATTAACAAGCGCTATAGTCAAGATGAAATCAATGAGTTAGTGGCTAAATCTCCTTATTATAAGGCTACAGCGAATGATGTCGATTGGCTTATGAAGGTGAAAATGCAAGGTGCCATTCAGAAATGGGTAGACCATTCTATCTCTGTAACGGTTAATCTTCCTAACGATGTAGATGAGTCTTTGGTAAATCGCTTATATGTAGAGGCCTGGAAAAGCGGTTGTAAAGGATGTACGATTTACCGTGATGGTTCTCGTTCAGGTGTAATGATTTCTGCCTCAAAGTCAGAGAAAAAAGAAGCAGAAAAACAGGGCACAGCAGATCCAAAAGAGCAGGAAAAGGATGATGTGGAAAACAAACAGCCTGAAGTAGTAGAAGTTAGGCCAAAAGAACTCGATTGTGATGTGGTAAGATTCCAGAATAATAAGGAAAAATGGGTAGCTTTTGTGGGATTACTTGATGGATATCCTTATGAAATCTTTACGGGGCTTCAGGATGATGAGGAAGGAATCTCTTTGCCAAAGGGTGTAACTAAGGGTAAGATTATTAAACAAACGAATGAAGATGGTTCCCATCGTTATGATTTCCAGTTTAAGAATAAGCGTGGTTACAAGACAACTGTAGAGGGATTGAGTGAAAAATTTAATCCTGAGTATTGGAATTACGCTAAGCTCATTAGTGGAGTATTACGTTACCGTATGCCAATTGATCATGTATTGAAACTTGTATCTTCGTTATCATTGAAAGATCAGAGTATCAATACTTGGAAAAATGGTGTAGAACGTGCTTTGAAAAAGTATATAGAAAACGGAACCAAGGCCAAGGGTAAAAAGTGTCCTGTTTGTGGACATGAAAATCTGGTCTACCAAGAAGGCTGTTTAATATGTACAAATTGTGGAGCTAGTCGTTGTGGATGATGAAGGTAAAAGAATGCTATATAAATATAACGAACCTGCGGTTTCATGCCTATCATGGCGTGTTACCGCAGGAGCGTTTAACGGGTAATGACTATTTATTAACATTGCATATCTGTTATGATTTTTCAGAGGCTTTAATATCTGATGATGTTAGGCATACTTTAAATTATGCAGAAGTATACCAAATTGTTTCAGAGGAAATGAAGCATAGCTGTAATCTGCTTGAGAAAGTAGCGGGCAATATAGGAAGCCATCTGATTCAAGCATTCCCATTAATTCAAGCAATCGATTTGCAGATTACTAAGGTTAATCCTCCTATGGGGGCTGACTGTAAAGGTGCAGGTGTAGAAGTTCACTTAATAAATGATAAATCCGGAGTCTGATTTTGTGTTATTTGCTAAATAATGATTACTTTTGTACGAATTCATTCATGATATGCATAAGAAATTACTGTTAACGATAGCAATACTTTTGTGTTTTGCAGTCTCTGTTGTAGCTGCAGATCAGAAATTCACGCTTGTTATTGATGCCGGACATGGTGGGCATGATGCTGGCGCTATAGGAGCAATCTCTAAAGAAAAGAACATCAATCTGAGTGTGGCTTTAGCTTTTGGCCAATATGTAGAGCAGAATTGTCCAGATGTAAAGGTTATTTATACACGTAGAACTGATGTCTTTATACCTTTGAAAGAGCGTGCAAGTATTGCAAATAGAAATAATGCAGATTTGTTTATTTCTGTTCATACCAATGCTCTTCCAGGTGGTAAGATAGCCAGAGGCTTTGAAACTTATACGCTTGGTATGCACCGTGCTAAAGATAATCTAGACGTCGCCATGCGTGAGAATGGAGTTATTTCAATGGAGCAAGGCTATAAGCAGACTTATCAAGGTTTTGACCCTCGTTCGTCTGAAAGTTATATCATGTTTGAATTTATTCAAGATAAAAACATGCAGAAGAGCGTAGATCTTGCCCGTTATATTCAGAATAGTGTGTGTACTCATGTAAGTGTACCTAACAAGGGTGTACATCAAGCAGGATTTTTGGTATTAAGAGAAACCTCGATGCCTAGTTGTCTTATCGAACTTGGTTTTATCACTACTCCTGATGAGGAGTCTGCATTGAATACATCTTCCTATGTAGATTCTCTTGCAAAACAAATTTATAACGGTTTCAAGCAGTATAAGGAGCAGTATTATACAGGATTGACTGTACCTTACCGTGCGACTAAAAAAGCAAAAGTCGAGATACCTAAACTTGTACCAAGTAGCTATCAAGAGAATAATTCCAATGATGCTCCCAAAACGATTCGGAGAGTGGTTAAGCCAGCGCCGGTGGTATCAGAAAAGCAAAATGCTGTACAACCATCAGAGGTGCCTATATTTAAGGTGCAGATTTTAACGAGTAGCAGAGAATTGCGTAAGGGCGATGCTCACTTTAAAGGGGAAACAGATATCAACTCTTTCAAAGAAGATAATTTGATAAAATATACGGTTGGTTCTTCATCTAATTATAATGAAATCTATAAATTGAGAAAGTCATTGTTAGAAAAGTTCCCTAACGCATTTATCATTGCTATGAAAGGTGGTGATAAGGTAGATGTAAATGCTGCCATAAAAGAATTTTTAAAAAACAAAAAAAAGTAGTCTGATATGAAGTTTTTTACCAACGAAGTGAAGATTGCGCTCGTTGCTATTGCGGGTGTTGTAATCTTGTTTTTTGGCATCAATTTTCTGAAAGGAAAGAATTTGTTTGCTAATGCAAATACCTATTATATTACTTTTGATAATATTATGGGTTTAGGTGCATCTACTCCTATTTATGCCGATGGCTTTAAAGTCGGTACTGTAAAAAACATTGTTTTTGACTATGGTGAGCTTGGTCCTATTAAAATTGAAATAGAATTGAATCAAGCTATGAGAGTGCCTGTTGGTACCACTGCAGAAATCGACAAAGATTTAATGGGGAATACTCAGATCAATTTGTTGATTGCTGATAATAAGTCGAAATGGCTGTCTCCTGGAGATATTATTTCTGGTAAAGTTGCTGAGGGAGTGATGACTAAGGCTGCTGGACTTATTCCTGAAGTAGAGAAGATGATGCCTAAGGTAGATTCTATTCTTGATCGTCTGAATATGATACTTGCTGACCCTAATATTGGAAAATCACTTGGTAATATTCAGCAGACTACTGCTAATCTTGCAGTTTCTACACAGGAACTTAATACCTTGCTAAGAGGTTTAAATCATAGTGTGCCGGGCATGATTAATAAGGCAAACGGTGTGTTAGATAATACACAGACCTTAACTGGTAAGTTGGCAGATGTTGATGTTGCGGGTACTATGCAACAGATAAATGCAACTCTAGCTAATGCTAAAGAGTTTACTGAAAAGCTTAATAGTAATCAGGGTTCTTTGGGTAAACTTATGAATGATCCTTCGCTCTATAATCATCTCAATGCTACTATTCGAGATGCGGATTCGCTGATGATTGATTTAAAACAGCATCCTAAGCGTTATGTGCATTTCTCTGTATTTGGTAGAAAGGATAAGTAATTTGAATTTTGTTTAGATAAGAAACTGATATGTGTTTCACGGAAGTAAATCAGGAACTCCCTATGATATAGGGTGTTCCTGATTTATGTAAATTGTTTCACGATATTGCTTAGTGGTGTTAATATAATCGATAACTGATTGATTTTTAGTTGATTACGTGGATATTGTCTAGTTGAATATTATAAGGAAAATAAATTGACGTATAATGTAATTTTAAAGAGCTAATGTGAGTTCTTTATCAAAATTATAAATGAAGTAATTTGTTTATGTCTAAAAACTTTCGTAATTTTGCAGTCGCAATAGTAAGAAATAATGCCGTTTGGCATGTTTAACACTTAAATTTAATAAATGCAGGTAAGTCCTAAAGCTCTTTGGGACAACAGTCTTACACTCATAGCTGAGAATGTTACCTTAGAGCAATATAATACATGGTTTAAGCCAATAGTCTTTGAATCGTATAATCAAGCAACGAAGACATTATTGCTAAATATTCCAAGTACTTTTTTTTATGAGTATTTGGAAGCTAACTATGTTGATTTATTAACCAAAGTGTTGACGCGTACCTTTGGGCAAGGTGTACGGCTTAATTATCGTGTTGTTGTTGTAAAAAATCCACCGACGACACAAAATATAGAGGCCGATCCTTCAGATCAGGCTCCTAAGCCTCAATCGAGTTTAGAAACTAATCAAGCTCCTTCCGTTTCGGATGCAGCCAAACCTCAGGATATTGCTTCTCATCTGAATAATCGATTAACATTTGATAATTATTTGGAGGGAGAGAGTAATAAACTGACTCGTACTGTTGGTGTCTCTATAGCTGAACATCCATACAACTCACAGTTTAATCCATTCTTTATTTATGGTCCTTCTGGATGTGGAAAGACGCATCTAGTGAATGCTATCGGATTAAAAATTAAGAAACTGTATCCTGATTCTCGTGTGTTGTATATCAGTGCCAAACTGTTTTCTGTGCAATATACACAGGCTGTGCTTGAAAATCATACCAATGATTTTATAGCTTTCTATCAGACTATTGATACCTTGATTATTGATGATGTGCAGGAATGGATGGGGAAAACTAAAACTTTAGAGACGTTCTTCCATATCTTCAATCATCTTTTCAGAAATAATAAGCGTATTATCCTGGCTTGTGATCGACCTCCTGTTTCTTTGACGGGTATGCCAGATCGTATGTTGACTCGTTTCTCTTGCGGTTTGATAGCCGAGATGGAAAAGCCAAATGTACAGTTGTGTATTGATATTATGAAGCACAAAATGCGGCGAGATGGCTTGGATATTCATGATGATGTTCTGACTTATATAGCTCAGAATGCTAACTGTAGTGTTCGTGACTTGCAAGGTACTATCAATCAGCTGTTAGCTTACAGTATTGTATATAATAGTAAAATTGATATCAAGTTGGCAAAACGCTGTATAGAGCGTGCTGTAAAAGTCGATGATCGACCATTAACGGTGGATGATATATTGGAGCAAGTATGTAATCACTATAATGTGACATCCACTAATATTAATAGCCGAAGCCGGAAACGTGAATACGTAATAGCTCGTCAAGTTTCTATGTATCTTTGTCAAAAATATACAAAGATGCCGGCATCACGTATTGGTATGTTGGTAGGAAAGCGAGACCATTCTACGGTGGTGCATAGTTGTAATCAGGTGGAAACTCGTCTTAAAACGGATAAGAAGTTCTTTGATGAAATTCAAAGTATAGAGAATTCTTTTAAACTTAAAAAATAAAATAAAAACTCCAAAACTTACGGTTTTGGAGTTTTTATTTTATTAGTCCATATGGAAAACCTCTTCCATTGGTATACTTATAGGACTATTATCAGGATTTGTATCCATAATATCGGCCATCATATCCCACCATTTCTGTGTAATGGGGTCTATATCAGTGGTATCCTGACTATTGGTCTCTTTACTGCATTCTTGATAGGCAAAGAGGAGATTAGTTTCTTTATCCCAGAAAATACTGTAGTTATTTACACCTGCATCTTTTATCATTTGTTTTAACTCAGGCCAAATTGCAGCATGTCTTTTTGCATATTCTTTTTCGCATCCAGGTTTTAAATACATTTTAAAGGCAAATCTTTTCATGTTTTTAATTTTATAGTTATTTAGGTTGACACAAAGGTACAAAAAAAAATAAAGCCACTGCCTTTTGACAATGGCTTTATTTGATTCTGCAAGAAAATATTCAAAGCTTACGAGTTTCAGACAAGGTCTCACTGCGAAAAGTGGACATGATTACGTATGTATTGATTTTCCATGTTCTTGAGCACAAGAAATGTATATTATTTGGAATTGAAAGTACGATATACTAAGTATTTTCCATTTCCTTCAAATGTAATAGTGTCGCCTATAGCTTCATTCAGTGTACCTTGCCATAGTTCATCAAAAGCGTAAGTATTCCATTTGCATCCTTCACTATAAAGTGTGGTACATCCAAAATTGAAAATACTAATCTGTTGTCCACGGAAAGATTCAAACTGATTTTTTCCTTCAGCAGGAGTAAAATATCCATGGTCGGTAACCATGGTAGCCTGAATATGAAAAGCATGCATATAACGAATCAAAAGGCTGATATTGCCTAAAGTATGATCTTCTCGTTTACCTGTGGCTCCTAAATAACAGATAGACGTATATCCTTTAGCCATACAGTATCGTGTGGCTTTGGTAAGGTCATTGTCTTCCTGTTCACTAATATGATGAAATATAGACTGATATTTTGTTTTGAATTCTTCTGTTAGTGAGTCTCCATCCCCAACGATAGCATGGGGGATGTAACCATGTTCGATATAGGTCTGAGCAGTTCCATCGCAACAACATACAAATTTAGCATGTCGTAATAAAGCCAATGGGATGGGGTGAGTAGGATAGTCGCCACCTGCAATGATTACGGCTTCCGGATGATAGCTTTCTGTTATGAGAGGAAAAATCATAGAGCTGATATTTATTGAGTTGCCATTATTTTTTTCCACTTACATATTCCTGCAAATGAAATGATGACGTATAATATATATAAGCCACCTGTAAAGAATAGATCTTTGTACAGATAGAGTAGGGATAATTCTATGTCGGCTACAATCCATATCCACCATTGTTCCAGATATTTTCGAGCTAGTGCCCAGAGTCCGATGATGCTTAATGCATTTCCCAGACTATCGAGTATGGGAACATTACTATTGGTGAAATGAATGAGGATAAGGTAGATTCCTACCCAAAGTGCGCAAAATGCAATGATGGTAGGTAGAATATATCTTTTCGGGATGTGAGTAATAGGTACCTCTTTATGTTCTTTGTTGCTAAATAGTTTCCATGCAACAAATCCATAGATTGCTGCTAAAGTATAGTAAATACTCATACCGAAGTCGGCAAATAATCCCGCTTCGTAATACACAAAAATATAGATCACAGGCATAATAATGCCGGTGATCCATAAGTAAATACTAGCTTTATATTCTTGATAGACATAGATGAGGCCTGTAAGGGTACCTAATATATCCATCCAATGGTCTATTAGAAATTTTTCCATTTAGAAACGTAATGTAATATTACCCATCATATTAAAGCCTGCCATAGGTACATAACCTAGCTGGTAGTAGCGGTTGTCAGCTGGATAGTCTTTGCCTACGATAGCTGAATAAGCCCAGCCGCTTGCTGCATAATGACGATTAAAGATATTATTTAGGTCAATGCCGAAGACTACTTCCTTCATACCCATGATGTGTTTGCTCATATGATGAGTATATTTCAGGTTGATATTTGTCTGGGAATAGCTTGGAAGCGATCTATCCTTATTCTCGCTATTATCCATATACTGGCGGCTTACAAAATTGGTATGCCAAACTGCACTTATGCCTTGGTAATGGAAATTGAGGAAGCCGTTAAGTATGGTTGATGGTGAGAACGATAAGGTAGAATTGTCATAGTGTATAGTCGTTGAAGCCTGTTCTACCCAGTTTTCATCATATGTTTCAACTACTTCATCAAAATCTTTGATTTTGTTTTGTGACAAAGCTGCATTACCTGCGATTGTAAACCATTTTACCGGACTCCAATCAGCAGAGAGTTCGATACCTATACGGTAACTTTTCTTGATATTGGTTGTTAAATTTTCGCCAATATCACTTTTGGCTCCCGTCTGCACAAACTGGTTATCGTAATTCATATAGTATAAATTAGCACCAGCATTCCAGTTGTTACCAGAGAACTGATAACCTAGTTCAAAATCGAGCATATGCTCTGGCTTTGGTGCTGGATATGAACCATTATCAGTGAAGTTGTTGCGTTCAGGTTCACGACCAGCATAAGCTATAGAGAAATACGCCTTGTGTCCATTCTGATGAAAGCTAATACCAGCTTTTGGATTAAAGAAATCATATTTCTTGTCAATGTTCAGTTCCTGATTTTTATAGGTATTACTATTGATGACTTTATAAAACTTATCATTGAGACCGTTAGTCTTATAATCAATGTGTCTATACTGTAAGTCGGCAAATATATCCCACATCGAGTTGATGTGGTAATTAGCCTTTGCAAATACAGAATAGTCATATTTGTGTGCGTCAGAATTATAGTACTTGTTGCCGCTATAAGGCTTTTGGATGTTTAAATTTGATTTATTTTTAATGTAGTCGATATATCCAAAATGGTTGGCGCGGAATTGTTGTAAGTTTACTCCACCTACGATGTCCCAATTTTTATCCTTATAGTTAGCATTGTATACAATACCATAAGTATGTTGAGTCATACCTTTACGGCGGATGAAATCAGATTTCTTAACGAAACTATTGTCATCTTTAGAGGTAGCATACATTCCAAATTTTTCAAACTTATTGTTTGAACGGAATTCCTTATAATAGCCATGTCCGTAGGTATAGTGTAAAGCGGCACTATGTGACCAGTGGGTAGAGGAATTCCAAGTTACTGATAAAATATTGTGATTCTGATAGAAATTATCAGTTGCTTTATCCCAGAAAGTACCATCCTCTAATTGGTATCTGTTGATGGTATATCCGCCTTTCCAATCAGGAGTGAAACTCTCATAGAGGCTATTGAACTTGCCCAAGCCTAGGTTATACATATCCTCATAGGTCTTTATGCCCATATAGCTATTCATACTGTAATCGTCATTGCCAGCTGTAACACCATTCCAAGCTTGACCTGTCTTTTCGAAGTTTCCGATATTCTTATATTTAATTTGGAAATTATGACCGATATAAGTGAGGCCACCATAGTAAGACCCCGAGCGACCAGATGTGCCATGAAGGTATCCATCTGTTGCTGTCTCATGATAAGCACCATCAAAAATGAGATGATTCCAAAGCAATCCTGTAGAGAAATTAACACCAGCATGGTAGGTGTTGTATGAGCCAAAAGAGCCTGTAACTTCAGCTGATGGCTCAAAGTTAGGTGTTGCTGTTGCCAACGAAATGGTACCACCAAAAGCGCCATCACCATTCGTAGAGGAACCGATACCACGTAGAATCTGTGCAGAACCTAAGAGAGAACCATAAGAATTCATATTAACCCAAAAAACAGTTTGGTCTTCAGGAGAATTCAGAGAGACGCCATCTAAAGTTACATTAATACGACTACCTGCAGCTCCGCGAATGCGCATATAAGTAGTTCCAATTCCAAGTCCGTTCTCGCTCCAGGCTAAAATACCAGGTGTATTTGCAAACAGGAATGGAAGTTCTTTTCCTGATTTGGAAAAATTTTGTAAATCGCTTTTCTTGAAATCTGCCATCGCAAATGGCGCATTTTCTTGAGCACGGACACCTTTGACCACAACATCTTCTAATTGATGAATCTTAGTTGTGTCTAGGTGAGTCTGTGCATTTGCTCCAGCTACACTAATAAGTGTGGCTGAAAACAATACAATCTTTTTCATCTTGTAGTTTTATAAACATTAAAAAATGAGGGTAGTCCTACCTACGCCGGCATTACCCGGATCAGGTTGTTGGGTATATTCTCAGCAAGGGCAATCGCCCAAGCACCCCCTTATACATCTGTATACGTGTACAAAGGTACTTCAAAAAACGGATATAGCAAAATTATACATAAAAAAAAGTCTCGAATCTGACAATTTGCAGATTCGAGACACTATTATTTTGTTGATAAATGGTCAGTATATTACTTCTTGCATCCTGCACAAGGTGCCCATGGTTTAAGCTCCTTAAAGAAGTCGTGCCCCTTATCATCTACGAGGATAAATGCAGGGAAGTCTTCTACTTTGATTTTCCAAACGGCTTCCATACCCAATTCTGGATACTCTACACATTCGATGCTCTTGATGCTACTCTGAGACAATACAGCAGCTACGCCACCAATAGTACCAAGGTAGAAACCACCATGTTTTTTGCAAGCATCTGTAACTACTTGCGTACGGTTACCTTTAGCAATCATAACTAAACTACCGCCATGTTCCTGGAATTCATCAACATAAGGGTCCATACGGTTAGCTGTAGTAGGTCCCATACTTCCACAAGGATATCCTTCAGGAGTTTTAGCAGGTCCTGCATAAAGAATAGGATGATCCTTAAAATATGCTGGTAAGTCTTCACCTGCATCTAATCTTGCTTTCAGTTTAGCGTGTGCAATATCACGAGCTACGATAATAGTACCCTTCAAAACGACGCGAGTTGAAACAGGATATTTAGTTAATTCGGCTCTAACAGCATCGATACCCTTGTCGAGATCGATTTCGATACCTTTGCCACCTTCACCTGGGTTTCTATATTCTTCAGGAATTAGTTCGCCAGGATTAGAATCCATCTTCTCCAGCCAGATACCATCTTTATTGATTTTACCCTTGATATTGCGGTCTGCTGAGCAGCTTACACCCATACCGATAGGACAACTTGCACCATGTCGTGGCAAACGGATAACTCGGATATCGTGTGCTAGGTACTTACCACCAAACTGTGCTCCAAGACCAATCTTATGTGCCTCTTCAAGAAGTTTATTCTCTAGATCAATATCACGGAAAGCACGGCCCGTCTCATCACCTGTAGTAGGAAGATTATCATAATATTTAATGGACGCAAGTTTAACGGTGAGCAAGTTTTTCTCAGCAGAAGTACCACCGATAACGAAAGCGATATGATATGGAGGACAAGCAGCTGTTCCTAAGTGCTTCATTTCTTCAACGAGGAATGGAAGAAGGGTTCCCTCATTCTGAATGGTAGCTTTAGTCATTGGATAGAAGTAAGTCTTGTTAGCTGAACCGCCACCTTTAGCAACCATAATAAAGCGATATTCTGCACCTTCAGTTGCTTCGATATCAATCTGAGCAGGAAGGTTACAACGAGTATTTACCTCATCGTACATGTTGAGAGGGGCATTTTGTGAATAGCGAAGGTTTTCCTGTGTATATGTGTTGTAAACACCGCGAGCGAGTGCTTCTTCATCATCGAAGCCTGTCCAAACCTGCTGTCCCTTTTCAGCATGGATAATGGCTGTACCTGTATCCTGGCAGAAAGGTAAAATACCTTTAGCAGCTGTTTCTGCATTGCGAAGCATAGTCAGAGCTACGTATTTATCATTCTCTGTTGCTTCAGGATCTTTCAAAATTTTTGCAACTTGCAGATTATGCTCACGACGAAGCATAAATTCTGCATCGTGGAATGCCTGCTGTGCCAATAAGGTGAGTGCCTCTTTGCTTACCTTTAAGATTTCTTTACCTTCAAATTCACCAACTGATACACCTTCTTTTGAAATCAGTCGATATTCAGTATCGTCCTTCTGTACTTGAAACATAGGAGCATACTTAAAATCTGGTGCTTTTGCCATAATGTTTTTATTTTTTATATATAAGTTAGTATTTTTGTTTGTTTAAAAAATCGTTGAGTGTTTCGATGGCCACATCGCCCATCTTGAATTCATTCTCAGCGTCGTATTTGATAGCATTATTCCATTCATTCAGAGCTTGCTGGTAATCTTGTTGAATGTGGATAATATCTTCTTGTCCAATAGTGTCTAAGTGATAGAAACTTAGAATGATTCGGAATGCCCATGCCCATTTGTATTCTTCATAATGTGCATGTATGTTTTGCATTTCTTCCTGTAATTCAGAATAGCTAGTGATACAGCCATTCTTGATATTGTCAATAAGCTCCAGTTCTTTTTCTTCTGGTAAAATTAAGCCTGCTAAATCGTTCCATTCGCCAGAGCCTATACTTGTAGAAGGTAAATCGATATCCAAGTGTTTTTGAAGTGTTTCTCCAATAAAAAGCCTAATAGCTAAATCGTAGTATTTTATGCCTTTTTCTAATGACTTATTACGAATGTTACAACCTTTATAGATATAGCTAGCCATGTGCTCGCCTTGTTCTGTGCGTAAATCTTCCAAAACTTTTTTTCCTCGGCAACATTCTTGTATAGTCGTCGGATTGAGCCAGTCGAAATTGATAATGCTGTTTTTTCCACTTCTTACGCGCATATCTCGTTTTGGCCATTTTGAAATGTCACGATATGTTCCTACAGTGGTAATATTTCTTCCTGGTGCCAAGTAAGTGCTATCGTTACTACCAAAGATATAGCTGAAAGGTAAATCTAGGGTGCAAGGATGATTTTGTATTTTCCCCATGCACATAGAGAAACTTCCTATTTGAGCAGGCCATAGAATATGTGTTCCACTGGCAGTTTTGCTTCCACGTTCTATGATTCCCCAATGGATAGGTCCCATTTTGTAGGCATGATTGCTGTAATTTGTGTTACTTCCTGCATTATAGAAGGAATATTGTCCGCTGATAAGTAAAGTGCTTTTATGATGACTAACGGTGAAAGGTCCACAGAATGCAGCACAACTCTCTCCGTTATCAAGATAGCTATTGGCAAAAAAGAGAGAATTATCTGCTGATGCGCCTTTACCAATATGACAGGCTTCTCCAACAAAACAATTATTGATCTTGGCACCATCCATAATGGAAGCATTAGCTACAACTATACTGTTTTCCAAAATGACATCATTCCCAATGAATATTCCAGAATCTGCATCCATCGGATAGGTGAATAAAGTTGTTTCACAAATACGTGAAGCTCCATTAACTTCGCAATGGTCCATGATGATAGAATTGGTAATCTCCAAGGTATTCGTAATCTTCACTCCATAGCCGATTTCTCCGCGTTCGGGTGTGTTGCTTTGAATGACATTTCTGACTAATTTCCACATGGACGATTTAAATTCCTTATCATCTGCATGCTTCACCATTAATGCTGCAATATTGGATGTAAGTCCTTCGAAAAGAATGGTGTTTCCGTTATCAGACTCGTTGATTACAGATATAATATTTCCTCTCCCGAAAGTATATTCTGTGGAAGTGTTAATTCTACCGATATTGACGAGAATGCTATCTTCACCGATGGTATAATTATAGATATAACCACCAATATTTTCTATCAAGCAATTATCTCCAACTGTTACGTCGCGAAGAATAGCATGACGAATGCCACTGTGTCTTGAAAAGCCATCTTCAAATGTGATATTCTTTTCAAAGACACCCAAGTATATTTCTCCAGAGAATTCTACATTCTTGAGATAGAGAGGACTGAAATCTTCTGCAACATTGATAGCTGTCCAGTCTTCTGCTATACATCCTTGTTTTTCAAGAATTTGTATTTCTTCTTCTGTTAGTGATCTATATTCGTCCATTTTCGTCAATATTATCTTGGGGACTATCCGGTTTTATTCAACTTCTGGATATAGAAAGTCGTTGTAAGGATATTTTTGAACATGGAGCTCGCGTACTTTCTTGTACAGAATATCTCTAAACTCATCGACATTCTCCTTAGTCTTGGCAGAAATGAAAATGCAGTTGTCATGCATACGAGCCATCCAAGTCTTCTTTAATTCGTCTAGACTAATATTTTCCTTGGTTGAAGGTGTTAAATCGTCTTCTTCCTTTTCCACCCATGTATAATTGTCAATCTTGTTGAAAACAATCATACTAGGTTTATCTGTACAACCAATATCCTTTAGTGTCTGTTCTACAACGTTAATCTGTTCCTCAAAGTCAGGGTGAGAAATATCTACCACGTGTACTAACAAGTCTGCCTCTCGGGTCTCGTCAAGTGTACTCTTGAAAGAATCTACAAGATCTGTAGGAAGTTTACGAATAAATCCAACTGTGTCAGCCAATAGAAATGGTAGATTCTTGACAACGACTTTTCGTACGGTAGTATCAAGGGTCGCAAATAATTTGTTTTCGGCAAATACTTCGCTTTTTGACAACAAATTCATGGTAGTTGATTTACCTACATTGGTGTATCCTACCAAGGCTACTCGGATGAGGCGTCCTCGATTTTTACGCTGTGTAGACTGTTGACGATCGATTTCTTCAAGTCGCTTCTTGAGCAAAGTGATACGTTGTAAAATGATACGACGGTCCATCTCTAACTGGGTTTCACCAGGACCACGTAGACCAACAGAACCTTTACCACCACCTGAACCTGATCCACCTCCTTGGCGTTCCAAGTGAGTCCATAAGCGTTGAAGACGTGGCAACATATAGCGATATTGGGCAAGTTCTACTTGAGTCTTAGCATTTGCAGTCTGAGCGCGCATAGCAAAAATATCTAGGATAAGTGAAGTTCTATCCAATATCTTGACGCCAAGCTCCCCTTCGATATTTCGAATTTGTTTGGCTGTAAGTTCGTCGTCAAAGATAACCATACCAATTTCTCGTTCGTTATCCTCTTCGTCTTTGATATATTGTTTGATTTCCTCAAGTTTACCTTTACCTACATAGGTAACTTGACTTGGTCCGTTTACTCTTTGCGTAAATCGCTTTACAGTAACAGCCCCAGCTGTGTCTGCTAAAAATTCGAGTTCGTCAAGGTATTCCTTAGTCTTTTCCTCGTTCTGGTTTGGAGTTATGAGTCCAACTAGAATAGCTGTTTCAGCCTTGGCTTCTGATATTACGAATTCTTTCATGCAATTTTTTTTAAATTATGTATGCAAACTTACAAAAAAAAAGTGAGACGGGTGTGTATTTGTTTTAAAAACTACAGGACATAGATTAAAAGATCATAGGAGAAAAGGGATTTTTTAGTAAAAATAGTGTCAATTTTCCACTTATTGTCAGTGTAGATGAATTGCAAAATAGTATCTGCTAAACCCTATACAGGTACTTTAACTACCGCAAACGTTTACGTTGAAATTTGCGTAAAAAGTGAATTCCATTTTGATGTAAATCAATTATTATCATTATCTTTGCAGTGGTTTTAATATAACTGATTTTCAAAAAAAGAGATCATAACTACATAAAAACACAAACTGCTGAAACATTCAAAATGAAGAAATTCGTCTCGACGTGATGTCGAGACGATTTTTTTTGTATATTTGTATATGATTTTAATTATAAAAACTTTCTTCTTGTAGAATCAATAACCTAACAATCTAAAAATGCAAAAAGTTATATTTATTTGTCTTTTTTTGCTTTCTTCGTTTTCGATGAAGGCTGAGAATCGAGTTGTTACATCTCCTAATGGTAAAACTATAGTTAAGTTGGTAGATGATGGAGGCCTTTTAAATTATCAAGTAGAGTATGATGGAATGCTTATGCTCGAACCTTCAGGCTTGGGGCTTCGTACTGATATTGATGATTTTACCAAAGATCTCAAATTTGTAAAAGAGGAATCTTCACGTATAGAGGATACTTACACGATGGATAGAACTAAAGCTTCTAAAGTGCGTTATACGGCTAATAAACTAGAGGTAACATATTCTACGGTTCAAAATCATCAGATAACAATTGTTTTTCAAGTTTCTGATAATAATGTAGCTTATCGTTATTTAATTCCTCAACAGAATAGTGGTGAGACCAAAATCGTCAAGGTGTTAGAAGAGGCTAGTAGTTTTAAACTTCCACAATCGACAACAACATTTTTAAGTCCTCAGATTACTCCTATGACAGGTTGGAAGCGTAGTAAGCCTTCGTATGAAGAAGAATATGTTGCAGAAGCTAAACTTTCCGAAAAGTCTCAATTTGGTGTAGGTTATACTTTTCCATGTCTTTTTCATGTAGGAAACGAAGGATGGGTTCTGATTAGTGAAACGGGCGTGGATAGTCATTATTGTGCAAGTAGATTGAGTGATTGGAATGCTCAACGAGGCTATACCATTGCTTTTCCACAGGAAGGAGAAAACAATGGTGTGGGAAGTGCCTTTGCTGCATTTGGATTGCCTGGAGTGACTCCTTGGCGAACGATTACAGTGGGGGCATCTTTAAAGCCAATTGTAGAAACAACTATTCCATTTGATGTTGTAAAGCCTTTGTATGATCGTAAATATACTTATAAGCCTGGTCGTTATACATGGAGTTGGTTGGTTTGGCAAGATAATTCTATCAACTATAATGATCAGGTTTCGTTTATAGATTTAGCAAGTAGAATGGGATACGAATATTGTCTTGTAGATGGACTTTGGGATGAGTCTATGGGACATAGTGGTATCGAAAAGTTGTCTAGTTATGCACAGGATAAAGGGGTAAACTTGATGCTTTGGTATAATAGCAATGGTTATGCAAACGACGCCCCTCAGGGTCCTCGCGATATTATGAATAATAGCATTAATCGAAAGAAAGAAATGGCCTGGATGCAAAAAAATGGTATCAAAGGCATTAAGGTTGATTTCTTTGGAGGGGATAAGCAGGAAACTATAAAATTGTATGAGGATATCCTAAGTGATGCTAATGATTATGGCTTATATGTTATTTTCCATGGTGCAACTATGCCTCGTGGTTGGGAGCGTATGTATCCGAACTATATCGCTAGTGAAGCGGCATTAGCCAGTGAAAATGTTTTCTTCTCTGAACATCATGCTAAAAAAGAAGGATTTGAGCTGACCATGCATCCATTTTGTAGAAATACGTTGGGTGCTTTTGATTGGGGGGGTGTTATAATGAACCGATATATGAGTCGCGATAATAAGTCTCGTCATCCTCGTTATACAAGTGATGTCTTTGAAATGGCTACGGCTATCACGAATCAAGTTGCGTTTAATTGTGTAGAAATAACGCCTGAGTCAGAGAAAACACTATCTGATTGGGAAATCGATTTCTTGAAGAAGATTCCAAGTCAGTGTGATGAAACTCGTTTCTTAGCAGGTTATCCGACTAAATATTTCTGTGTTGCTCGTCGGTATGGTGATACATGGATGGCTGCTGGTATTAATGGAACGGAACAACCTATCAAGGTCCTTTTGGATTTACCTGAGTTTGCTGGCAAGACAGTGAAACTACTTTTGGACAAAAATAAGAAGAAAGGACAGCTTGTTGCTGACTCTGAAATGAAGCAAGTAAAAGTTGGCAAAAATGGTAAAATCGCAGTTGTCTTGCAGCCTATGGGGGGTGTTATCCTATGTGAGTAAGCATTATATGTCTTACAAAAAAAATCCTGGAAAAGTATTGTAGCTTTTCCAGGATTTTTTGTAAGTGCATTGTATTTTAGTTTCTAAATACTAATCCTTGCATATTTGCATCAATGATAATCGGTTTGTCGCGTAATACAGTTTCGGCAAGAATTTTCTTGCTTAAATCATTGAGCACATACTGTTGGATGGCTCGCTTAACAGGTCGTGCTCCAAACTCAGGATCAAAACCGACATCACCAAGATAATCTATAGCAGCATCGGTTATCTGGAGTTGGAAACCTTGTTGGGCAAGCATCTTTGATACACTATTCATTTGCAAGCGTACGACTTCTCTAATCTGTGGCTTGCTTAGTGGCAGGAACATAATTGTATCATCGATACGATTAAGGAACTCCGGACGAATGGTCTTTTTCAGCATATCCATAATCTGATGGTTGAGCTCTTCTTGCTCGTTATTACTGAGCACTCCGTGTGCCTCTTCCATTCTTTCTCGGATAAGGTTGCTACCCAGATTGCTTGTCATGATGATAATCGTATTTTTAAAGTTGACAGTTCTACCCTTATTGTCAGTCAATCGTCCATCGTCTAATACTTGTAAAAGTATATTGAATACATCAGGGTGTGCTTTCTCGATTTCATCGAAGAGAATAACACTGTATGGTTTGCGTCTTACTGCTTCAGTGAGTTGGCCACCTTCATCATATCCTACGTATCCAGGAGGCGCTCCTACGAGCCGTGAAACACTGAATTTTTCCTGATACTCACTCATATCGATTCGCGTCATCATATTTTCATCATTGAATAGGTAGTCAGCCAGCGCCTTCGCCAATTCAGTTTTACCTACACCCGTTGTGCCAATGAAGATAAATGAGGCTATTGGTCGTTTAGGGTCCTGAAGACCAGCACGACTTCTTCTCACGGCATCGCTCACGGCACGTATGGCTTCCTCCTGACCAATAACCCGCTTATGAAGTTCTTCTTCCATATGCAAGAGCTTTTCCCTTTCACTCTGAAGCATTCTGGTAACAGGAATACCAGTCCATCTACTAACGACTTCAGCGATATCATCAGAAGTAACTTCTTCACGTACCATTGCTTCCCCACCTTGGGTTGCCTTCAATTGAAGTTGGATATTGTCAATATCCTGTTGCAGTTGTTGCAATTTAGAATATCTTATTTCAGCTACACGCTCATAATTACCTTCTCGTTCAGCGCGTTCAGCTTCATATTTCAAATTTTCTATTTCCTGTTTGTCCTGCTGAATCTTGTTTACCAAAGCTCTTTCGCCTTCCCATTTTGCGCGATAGTCTTTTTCTTTGTCTTTTAGTTCAGCGATTTCTTTATCAAGGTGAGCGATTTTGTCGGTATCATTTTCACGCTTAATTGCTTCTCGTTCGATTTCAAGCTGTTTTAGTCTTCTGTTTAATTCGTCTAATTCTTCTGGAACAGAATCGCGCTCCATGCGGAGTTTAGCTGCAGCTTCATCCATTAAGTCTATCGCTTTATCAGGTAGAAATCGATCGCTGATGTATCGTTCTGATAAATGTACAGCAGCAATACAAGCATCATCCTGGATACGTACCTTGTGATGATTTTCGTATCGTTCCTTGATACCACGAAGGATGCTGATGGCATCTTCTTCTGTAGGTTCATCTACAAGTACAGTCTGGAATCGACGTTCTAATGCTTTATCTTTCTCGAAGTATTTTTGATATTCATTTAAAGTAGTGGCACCGATAGCTCTAAGTTCGCCACGAGCAAGAGCAGGTTTTAGAATGTTTGCAGCATCCATGGCACCTTCACCACCACCTGCTCCAACCAGTGTATGAATTTCATCGATAAAGAGAATAATCTCACCATTTGCATTGGTAACTTCCTTAATTACGCCTTTAAGACGTTCCTCAAATTCTCCCTTATATTTCGCACCGGCAACAAGGGCGCCCATGTCCAACGAGTAGAGTTGCTTATTCTTTAGATTTTCAGGAACATCTCCTCTGACAATACGTTCCGCCAATCCTTCTACAATAGCAGTCTTACCTGTACCAGGTTCGCCAATCAGAATCGGATTATTCTTAGTTCTTCTACTCAGTATCTGGAGCACCCGTCTGATTTCTTCATCACGTCCGATAACGGGGTCGAGTTTTCCTGTTCGAGCCTCTTCTATGAGATTTTTAGCATATTTGGATAAAGCCTGATAGTTTTCGTCTCCGCTTTGACTTTGTACTTTCTGACCTTGTCGAAGTTCCTGAATAGCAGCTTGCATCTCTTTTTCGGTGCAACCTGAGTCTTTTAATATTCTACTAGCAGCTGAATTTGCATTTAATAACGCCAGTAAAATAGGTTCTATGCTTACGAATTCATCGCCCAATTTCTTAGATATGTCAAAGGACTTTTGTAATACGTTGTTTGAATCATTACTCAAATAAGGTTGTCCACCTTGTACTTTAGGCAAGTGGTTTATTTCCTGTTGCACAGCATATTCAATAGCAGTACCGTTTATACCTAATTTTTGAAAGATGTAGTTAGTTATATCTTTCCCTTTGCTCATGATACCAGCAAGAAGGTGAACAGGTTCTATTGTTTGTTCTCCTGCTTTTTGTGCAATATTTGCTGCCTCTTGTATGGCTTCTTGAGCTTTAATTGTAAATTTGTCGAATGTCATATTCGTGCTCCTTTCTTTTTTATTGTTATTTTCTATGGAGGGGTTGGCAACAAATAAGCCATTGTATAAAAGATGTCAAATTGTCTTATCGGCAAGACAATTTGGCATCTTTTGGTGCTCATGAATAGGTTTTAGAAGATATTTTAAGCCTGGTTGGCATTCATTTCTTCTTCGGTTTCGGAAATATTTTCGAGTTTATTTTGTTTTGATAATTTATATTTTCGTTTGGGATTTTCTTTTGCGCCATATTTGAGTAAATTATTGGCGGCAGTTTCTATGCTCTGACCGTTTGGAGCTGTTATAGTATTGAGTTTATTAAAGGCTTTACGTGTATTGTCGAATTGCTTTTCTACATCCTGAAGTCGCTCATAATATATTTGAATGCGGTCTATAATTAAGTTGGCAGTATCCATAATTCGTTGTTGGTTTTCCACCTGTTTTACTTGTTTCCACGTCATTTCCAAAACCCTTAACATCATGTACAGGTTTTGACTTCCTGAAATGACAACCCCTTGGTCATATGCCCATTTCCATAAGTTTTGATCATTTGTTAGTGCTAGTTGTAGGGCACTTTCGCTAAATACATACATAAACACGAAGTCTAATTTTTGATGACCTTCTTGTATATAATTGTTATATTGCTTGCGTGCCAGTTCGACAACATGGGTTCTTACAGAAGTGAGGTGTCTGTTTAATGCATCTTTCTTGTCGTCTTCAGAGTCTGCATTATAGTAATCTTCAAAAGCTTTGAACGACATTTTGGAATCGATAATGACATCTCTGTCGTACGGAAAATGAAGAATAACATCAGGAATAAGTTTTTTGCCGCTTTCATCGTTTTTAATAAAGTTGCCATGAGAATCTTTCATGGTATATTGTTCTTCAAACTGTACGCCTTCTTCAAGTCCCATATTTTCGAGAATCTGACGTAAACGAAGTTCACCGAAATTACCTTGAGTCTTGTTTTCGCTTGTTAAGGCTTGAGCTAATTTATCAGCTCGTTCTCCTACTTCCTGTGCTTGTTTAAGATTAGCTTTAATAGAAGCATCTAATCTTTCCAGCGATAAAGACTGATCTCGATCGTTTTTCTCTACAGCCTCTTTCATCTGTTTGATGTTTTCATGCAGAGGTGTAAGGATAGCTGATAGTTGTTGCTGGTTGGTTTGGGAAAGTTCTTCTGAGCGTTGTTTTAAGATTTCTTCTGAGGCATGATGAATTTGTTCGTTAATTAGTTTGGACTGTTGCTCGAGCGATTCTTTATGTTGTTGTCTTATTATTTCTAATTGTCTAACATACTCTGTTCGTAATTCATTTTTCTCATACAAGAATAGTTTGCGAGCTTCTTCTTTTTCTTGTGCATTTCGTTCTCTTTCTTCTTGTAGCTGTTTGTTGAGGCTTTCTATAGCATGTTGGTTTTGTTGCGTTATGCTTTCCAGTTTGGTTTGGAAAATGTCGCGTTGTGACATCAACTGTGTTTCTTGTTGATGATGTTTGTTATTGCTAATGATGTAGCCGATGATAATACCGATGATAATTCCTAATATAAAGTATATAATATCCATGTTATAGTTTAATGAAACTTTCAAATTTTTAGTGCATGCAAAGTTAGTTATTTTTTTGCTAATTCAATAGTTTTTACTATCTTTGTCGTGAAGTTATATTTCTTGGCTGTTATGTTTGTCTTTTGTTTCCAAAAGTAATAAAAGTATGAACTATTTATCAAGAGTAGAGTATAGATAGCTTAAAAGACAAAAGTTATGAAAAAGAAGAATATTATCTTAGCCATTCTGTTGGCATTCGCATCCATTCAGCTTCAAGCTCAGCGTATCGTTACAGATGAATCTTCTATTGATTTAGGGCAGATACTTTTCCGTGATCCGATTACGGCCGTTTATAATTTGAAAAATGGTGGAGATAAACCTTTGGTAATACATGACGTGAAAAAAAGTTGTGGATGTACATCTGTTTCTTTCCCTCATAGAGCAATCCTTGCTGGTGAAAAGTTTAAAGTAGAAGTGACCTATGATGCCAAACTGATGGGGCATTTTGATAAATTAATAGGATTGTATAGTAATGCAAGTGAAACTCCAACGATTCTTCGCCTTAAAGGTGTTGTAGTTAGTGATTATGTAGGCTTCTCTGGAGCTTATCCTTTTCAGATAGGAGATTTGAAGTTGGATGTTAATGATATTGAGTTTGATGATGTTAATCGGGGGGATCGTCCAGTAGCACAGATTCATGTTTTTAATGCCGGTCGTTCAGAGATATTACCTCAGGTAATGCATTTGCCTCCATATCTTACAGCAAATGTTTCTCCTTCAAGATTGGCTGCGGGGCAAGCGGGTATTATTTCGCTGACTCTTGATTCAAAGAAGTTGCGTAATTTTGGTCTCTCTCAGACAAGTTTATATTTGGGGATGTTTCCTGGCGACAAAGTAGCTCCGGAGAAAGAAATCAGTGTCTCTTCGGTATTACTTCCTGCGTTTGACGAAACTGAAACAAGTTCAATTCAAGCGTTAGCTCCAAAGTTAAAAATAACTAGTAATACGCTTGATTTAGGTTCGTTTGGAAAAAAGACCAAGCTGAAGGGTGTGCTTGAATTAGAGAATGTTGGTAAAAGTGATTTGGATATTCGTAGTATGCAAATGTTTACTGAGGGCTTTGAAATGTCTTTAAATAAAACGAAGCTTGCTCCTGGTGAAAAAGCTAAATTGAAAGTTACTGCTTTAAAGCGACAACTTAAAAAAGTTCGTTCTAAACCCCGTGTGTTGATGATTACTAATGATCCTTCATATTCTAAGGTTATCATTCATATAAACGTTAAAGATTAATTGATAGTATAGCATAGTATAGTATAGTATAGTATCGATGATACAGATAGAAATTGATAATGGAAGTGGTTTTTGTTTTGGTGTAACAACTGCCATCAAAAAAGCAGAAGAAAAACTAGCAGAGGGGGAAACTCTGTATTGTTTAGGTGATATTGTTCATAATGGAATGGAGGTTGAACGGTTGCACGATCGTGGCCTAGTAACAATAGATCATGAACAAATGAAAAATTTGCATCATGTTAAAGTTCTTCTTAGAGCACATGGGGAGCCACCTGAAACATATGAACTGGCTCAAAGAAATCATATAGAAATAATCGATGCTACTTGTCCTGTAGTATTGCAGTTGCAAAAAAGAATCAAAAAGCAATATGATAGTAATCCCTCTGCTCAAATTGTTATTTTTGGTAAAAAAGGTCATGCTGAAGTTTTAGGACTTGTAGGTCAGACACAGAATAAAGCTATCGTAATCGAAAAGTTCGAGGATGTTACAAAATTAGATTTCAATCGAGATATTTATCTGTATTCTCAAACGACTAAGGGGCTGGATGAATTTCATCGTATAATAGATTATATTCAGGATCATATCAGCAAAAAGTCTGTATTCCAAAGTTTTGATACAATATGTAGACAGGTGGCTAATCGTATGCCCAATATAGCTACTTTTGCTTCTAGGCATGATCTTATTCTGTTTGTTGCAGGAAAGAAAAGTAGCAATGGAAAGGTATTATTCAAAGAGTGTCATAGTGTAAATCCTAATAGTTTTCAGATTGAAAGGGCTGAAGAAATTGATATGAATTGGGTAACAAATGTCAATACCATAGGTATCTGTGGTGCAACGAGTACTCCTAAATGGTTGATGGAGGAGTGTAGAGACTACATACTTCGAAATACGAAGTAGAAAAAAATAAGCAGTGTCGCTTTTCTCAAAGAAACACCGCTTAAAAAACAGTAATTAACTCAAAATTTTTAATCTATTATAATCATCTGTTTTTGTAATTAACATAAACAAAAACTTAATCTTTATTCTAAATTATAGTATCACAAATTTACATATTTTGAGCGTGCTCACCAAAAATATTCAATGAAGCATGCTCTTTTCTAGGTAAATAAGGATTTTGTTAAAGCTAATTAGTTGTTGACAATATGGTTAAAATGGCTTATAAGCCATTCTTTTTGTTCGGCTATTGTTAATTTACTATTGTCAAGTTCGATAGCATCATCAGCTTTCTTAAGCGGTGAAACTTCACGATGGGTATCAATGTAGTCGCGCTCTTCAACATTTTTCTTAATATCATCATAGTCTGCAGGCATACCTTTAGCTTTTAATTCGTCAAAACGGCGCTGTGCTCTTACTTCAGATGAAGCCGTAACAAAGATCTTTAGTTCGGCATCAGGAAAAACGGTTGTACCGATATCTCTTCCATCCATGACGACACCTTTATCTTTTCCTAGATTCTGTTGTTGGGCTACTAGGGCTTCACGTACAAAAGGTACTGCAGCAATCGGACTTACGTGTGATGAAACTTCTAGAGAACGAATTTCTTGTTCTACGCATTCCCCATTCAGATAAGTATCAGGACGTCCTGTTTCCTTATTCAGTTGAAAGGAAATTTTAATATTTGGCATTTCTTTCTCTAGTTCAGACGTTTTAACGCTTCCGTCTTCATTGAATAATTGATGGCGAAGAGCATATAGCGTTACAGATCTGTACATAGCGCCAGTATCTACATAAATATAGCCAATTTCGCGAGCTAAATCTTTGGCCATAGTACTTTTTCCGCATGATGAAAATCCATCAATAGCAATCGTTATCTTTCTCATAATTATAGTGTATATGCAGCATTAATTAATAATGAACTGCTGCTTACGTGATATTTACCATAAGCAACATTCAACTTGAATCTGTCTAAATTTAATCCAGCTCCGAATGAAAGTCCAGCACCATGACTACTTTCACCATCAGAACTTTGTAATTTCATTTCTTTGGCACGTCTACAATTATATCCAGCGCCAATCCATATATTTGGTGAAAGTATAATCTCTGCACCAAATACTGCATGATTGATAAAACTGTAATTTAAGTGGTTTAAATCAACCAAGGTAGTAGATATTCTAAAAGGGGTGTTTAGTAAGCGTTTGGTTGCTCCTATTTGAATGTCGATCGGCATAGGTTCGAAGTCTTCATTATACGCTTTTAATTGACCTCCTAGGTTTTTGGCAGCTATAGATACAGACCATTCTTTATTTGGATCATAATAGTTTAATCCCAAGTCAAAGCCAACAGCTAAAGAGTTGTAATCACCAATGTAAGAGGTTATAAATTTAGTTGTGAGACCTCCGACAATGCGTTCGGATAGCATGTATGATAAATAGCCTGCAAGAGCGATATCTTTTGCCGAGAAATTACCTGTCTGGATGTTATTTTCATCCGTTTCCTTCATGGTGCCATAGTTGATATATTGAGCAGAAATCGCCCAAGAAACTTTCTCTTGAACTATACGATTGAAGGATGCACTAAGGATGTTTACTCCGGACATATAGTTCATGTAGTTGAAATTTATAGTTTTGTCACTGACTGATGAGAGAAGGGAAGGATTGTTAAAGATGAATGTCTCATCATCTTCAATTATTGAAATATTATCTCCTCCAAGAGCCGCAGAATGTGCGCTTACAGGCACTCTTAAAAAATTATATTCGGTTTGACTCTCTTGGCTCAAAACGCTCAAAGAGAAACATGCTGAAAGAAGGGTAAAAACAATTTTTCTCATCAGTATTTTTTATTGAAAGGCAAAGATACATCTTTTTGAATAAAAAAGAATGTTTTTCTTTTGTAATTCGTTTTATTTACTGTAATTTTGCCTTTGAATTCGTTTAACACATAACGAAGAAAAATTGTTTTTAGTGTGGAAATAAAAAAATCAAATAGAGCAAATTTAGAGGACGAACGAATAACAGGCTTTTTGTTGGGTCTGATTTTGGTGTTGTCTGTATTGTTTGTTAGTTTTGAATATACCACTAATTCTTCTAACGATAGCGAACTAAACGAAGATTTACTGGACGATATTTCACAGGATTTGGAGATGATGCCTCAGGATAATCATGATATGGTAAGTTATGAATCGGCAGCAGCTCCTTCTAAAACAATTACGACTAATATTAAAAAGCAAGAGAAGGTTGAAATGACTCCTAAGAAATTGAGCGCTATTAGTGATGCTATTCTTAATGGAGTCGGTAATTCAGATGCTGCTGGGCATGGAACCGTAGAGGGAGCTGTGAAGGAATCAGATATAACAACAGCTCTTCCCCAAACTCCTGCAAGTCTCGACAATCCATTTAATTTCCAGATTGTAGAACAACTTCCTGAGTTTCCTGGAGGTATGGTAGAGTTTATGAAGTGGATAACCAAAAGTTTGAAGTATCCACCTCAAGCAAAAAATAGTAAAATACAAGGAGAAGTAGTTGTTTCCTTTATCGTAGATAAGGAAGGTAACGTTTCTTCGATAAAAATAGCTAAGTCTGTTAATCCTCTTTTGGATAGAGAGGTGCTTCGTGTAATGCATGCTATGCCAAAATGGAAACCGGGACTTATGCATAATAAACCATGTATGACCATGATGGCTATACCTATAGTCTTTAGTTTGTAAACTTTTTAAATACAATACATATGTTAACAGCTAATGAGATATTAGATAAAGTTAATGACTATCTCAATAAACTTCCTTATGATCGTAAACCTGTATCTCTTTATGAGCCAATTCGATATGTTTTATCTATTGGGGGAAAACGAATTCGTCCGACTTTAATGTTGTTGGCTTATAATCTTTTTAAAGAAGATCCAGAAAGTATATTGATGAGTGCATGTGCACTTGAAACTTATCATAATTATACATTATTGCATGACGACTTGATGGACCAAGCTGATTTGCGACGTGGAAAAGAAACTGTTCATAAAAAGTGGAATGCCAATACTGCTATTCTGTCAGGTGATTCTATGCTTGTTTTGGCTTATCAGAGAATGCTGAATTGTAAACCTGAGTATCAAGGTAAGGTGCTGAAATTGTTTACAGAAACAGCTTTAGAGATCGGTGAAGGACAGCAGTATGATATGGAGTTTGAAACCCGTATGGATGTTGTGGAGGAAGAATATATAGAGATGATTCGTCTGAAAACAAGTGTCTTGTTAGCTTGTGCTATGAAGATTGGTGCAATCTTAGCAGATGCTTCAGATGAGGATGCTGATAATCTTTATAAGTTCGGAGAACAGATAGGGCTCGCTTTCCAGTTGCAAGATGATTATCTTGATGTCTATGGTGATCCAAAGGTTTTTGGTAAGTCTGTAGGAGGGGATATTGTTTCTAATAAGAAAACATATATGCTTATTAATGCCTTCCATAAAGCTGATAATCGACAGTTGAAAGAGTTAACTCGATGGGTTGAGGCTAAAGAGTTTGTTCGACAAGAAAAGGTTGAAGCTGTAACACAACTCTATAATGAAATGGGCATAGATAAGTTGGCTTTGGAAAAGATATCTTATTATTTTGAGCAAAGTAAGAAATTTCTATCTGCAGTTCATGTTGCAGAAGATCGTAAGATGGAATTGATGAAATTCGCTGAACTTATGATGCATCGTAAGTATTAATTATTCATTTAAAAATAAACATCGTGTTGCAATTTATTGATACACATGCTCATTTAGATGTGGAGGAGTTTGCAGAAGATCTCCCTGAAGTTATTATTAGAGCAAAGGAGGCTGGAGTGGCAAAAATCTTTCTTCCGGCTGTCGATTTACCTTCTGTAAGTACAGTTCTTCAGGTTTGTCGAGACTATCCTAATTATACTTTTCCGATGATTGGTCTTCAGCCTGAGGAAGTAAAAGGTGATTATCAAGAAGTGCTCAAGAAGATGAAGAAAATTTTAGATGCATCATTTGCGCAATCTTCTCCTTTTATTGCTATTGGTGAAGTGGGATTAGACTTTTATTGGTCTCGTGAATTTGAGCAGGAACAGTTGATTGTATTCGAAGAAATGGTGAAGTGGGCTGTCGAGTATCAATTGCCGTTGATGATACATTGTCGTAAGGCCCAAAATGAATTATTGCATATTTTAAAAAAATATAAGCATGATCTTGTAGGCGGTGTATTCCATTGTTTTACAGGTAATCAAAATGAAGCTGCGGAATATCTTAAGTTTGATAAGTTCGTGTTGGGTATTGGTGGCGTATTGACTTTTAAAAGTAGTCATTTACGAGAAGACCTTCCTGCATGCGTGCCTTTGGAGCGTATAGTGTTAGAAACAGACAGTCCGTATATGGCTCCTACACCTCATCGAGGTAAGAGAAATGAAAGTGCTTTTGTTGCTAACGTACTTCAGCAATTAGCTGCAAGTTATCAGGTATCTGAAGAAATTGTGGCCAGCATAACTAACCAAAATGTAGCACGTATATTTGGCATTTCCGTTTAATCTAAAAAAAGTTTAAAACTCGGTAAAAATGTGGTGTAAATCATCATAAAACTCTTACATTTGCATTACACTGAAAAATATTTTATTTTCGATAATGAATAGGAAAGATGCTCGAGTGGTTGAAGAGGCACGCCTGGAAAGCGTGTAAGCGCCTAAAGCGTTTCACGGGTTCGAATCCCGTTCTTTCCGCAAATTTAATTTAAATCCAAAAATGAAAAGTCTAATTGCAAAACTTGCATTAGTATTCCTTTTATCTTGTTCTTGTCAACTTGGTACTGCACAGAATACCTCTGTAGCTAGTAAAGGGTCTGATTCAGTTTCTCAGGTCGTAGCCAAGGATACAAGTTCTATTGATGAGGTTAGTGCAGAAGATGTCGATACCAGTTCTGTTAATCTGTTGGCTGGTGATGACGAGGATTGTGAAAGTTTTCATAAATCATTGAAAACTAAATTTATTGAAGGTAATGCTGGTTTTATGTCTTTGGTAGCTTTAGCTTTAGTCTTAGGTCTAGCTTTTTGTATAGAGCGCATTATTTATCTTAGTCTTTCAGAAATCGACGCTAAGAAAATGATGAAAGATATTGAAGCTAAGGTAGAAGCTGATGATATTGAGGGTGCCAAAAGTCTTTGTCGTGAAACACGAGGACCTGTCGCTTCCATTTGCTATCAAGGATTGTTAAGAATACATGAATCAATAGATGATATAGAACGATCGATTTCTTCATATGGTACAGTTCAGGCTGCTAATTTGGAGAAAGGTTGCTCATGGATTAAGCTATTTATTGCTGCTGCACCATCTTTGGGATTCTTAGGAACTGTTATTGGTATGGTAATGGCATTTGATCAAATCGAGCAGGCTGGTGATATTAGTCCGACGATTGTTGCTTCTGGTATGAAAGTTGCTTTGATTACTACCATCTTTGGTATCATTGTAGCTCTTATCCTTCAGATGTTTTATAATTATATTCTCTCGAAGATAGAGCATCTGGATAGTCAAATGGAAGAATCAGCAATTACATTAATGGATATTATTGCTAAACGTAAGCAGAATTTATGAAAATAGAAAGTGTTAAACAATGGTCTACAGAAAAGATATCCCAGTATATTCTTTATGTGTTGGTAGGATTAATTGTACTCATTTTTATTTTATTTTATTTGATAGGTTTTGATCTTCCATTTTTAGACAATCCTGCATTTAATGCACCATTGTTTACGGATGGTGTCATAGCACTGATGTGGCTAATGCTTATATTTGCTATAGGACTTGTTGTATGGTCTTTTGTAAAGTCTTATCGTTCTCAAACCAAAGTAGATCAGATTGTAAATGGAATCCCTGCAACTAAAATTAGTTATGTGGTCTGGGGGGTTACTTTTGTTTTGATGGTACTGACATTCTTATTTACTCCTACATCACCTGTAATTGTGAATGGGAAACTGTTTCAAGAGTGGTTCTCTTTGAAACTGTCAGGAATGTTTGTCTATACATCTATATTATTGTTGGTTATTGCTATTGCTACCGTTGTTTTTGGTTCCACAAGATATATAAGGAGGAATACACATCAAGATGTTCATAAGGCGTAAAAATCATAACGTTCCAGGACTTAATACGACATCGACTGCAGATATTTCTTTTATGCTGTTGATTTTCTTTTTGGTTACAACATCTATGGATGTTGATAAAGGACTGTCTAGACAATTGCCTCCTCCTGAACCACCTAAAAAGGAGCAGATGGAGAGTCAAGTCCAAAAAGATAAGTTAATGGAATTACATATTTCTGCATCAAATCAGTTGTTGGTTAATGGTAACCCTTTTCCTGTTTCAAAATTGAAAAATGAGGTCATATCATTTGTTACCCGTGTAGGGGCTTCACATCTGATCACTATAGAAACAGATCGTCAGGCTAGTTATGATTTTTATTTTCAAGTTCAAAATGAGATTATGGCTGCCTATCATATTCTCCGGGATAAGAAGGCAATAAAAAAATATGGTAAGGCTTATCTGAAATGTACTCCTGATCAAAAGGAATATATAAAGGAAGTATGTCCACAGCGTATATCTGAGTCTTATGAAAATGCGAAAGGAGTTGCGATATGATAAATTTTAACAAGCGATACTCTCATGATGTACCTGAGTTGAATACTGCGTCTTTGCCAGACTTAATATTTACGGTCTTGTTCTTCTTTATGATTGTAACTCACATGAGAAAGGTGCAACTAAAGGTGAAATATGTAGAACCAACTGGAACCGAATTGACTCGTCTAACAAAGAAAACTGCTGTATCATATATTTATATAGGTAAACCCATTTCTGGAAAAAATGGGATAAATAACAATGCTACGAGAATTCAGTTAAATGATAAATTTGCCACTGTTGAAGAGGTAATGGATTACATTTCTGCAGAAAAAAATCGGATGCAGCCTGATGATCAGAAACAAATGACAATTTCATTAAAGGCGGATAAAAATACCAATATGGGTGTCATTACAGATGTTAAACAAGCATTACGTCAGGTAAAAGCCTTAAAAATTAACTATTCGTCAAATTCTAAAAAATAGCAAACTCTTTCAGTTTTGAATAAAATCATTTAAAAAGTTGCTAATTTCATAGTTTTATACTAACTTTGCATACAAATTAATATAAAATAATGGCACATCATAGTTTAGATTTATTAGATAAGAAGATTCTGAAGCTTCTTTCTCAAGATGCTCGTATACCATTTTTGGAAGTAGCACGTGCATGTAATGTTAGTGGTGCTGCAATTCACCAGCGTGTAGCAAAATTGACAAGTATGGGTATTCTTAAAGGATCAGAATTTATTATTGACCCAGAAAAAATTGGTTATGAGACCTGTGCGTATATAGGACTTTATTTGAAAAACCCAGAATCGTATGACAGCGTAGTAGACGCATTGAGAAAGATTCCTGAGGTTGTAGAATGTCATACAACAACAGGTGGTATGGACTTATTCATTAAGTTGTATGCATATAATAATCATCATTTGATGAAGATAATTCACGATAAGCTTCAGCCTTTAGGCCTAGATAGAAGTGAAACGATTATTTCTTTTAATGCTTCAATTGATCGTCAACTTCCTATAGTAGAGTTACCTCTTGATGCACCTGAGATATCAGATGAAGAAGGTGATGATGTTGACGTCATCGATTTAGGTGGAATTAATTCTTCGAAGTAAAAAAAATCATGCTCTTCTTGATGGATAATTTTCCATTGAGAATAGTCTGGAAAATATGTATCGGCTTTATTTGGCGTATCTTTAATGAGCGTCAGATAAAGCCGATTTGCTATAGGTAGAGTTTGTCTATAGATTTCTGCACCACCAATAATAAAAACCTCGTCTTCGTTATTGCACAGTTCTAAAGCTTCTTGTATGGAGTGAGCAATATCACAGTTGGGTATTTGTATTGACTGCCGGGTAACTACGATATTTCTTCTGTTGGGTAATGCTCCGTTGGGGAGTGATTGATAAGTTTTTCTACCCATGATGATGGTATGACCTATGGTTAATGATTTAAATCTTTGTAAATCTTCATGATAGGAATAGAGCAATTGATTGCGGTATCCGATTGCTCTATTCTGTGCCACAGCTACTATAATATTTATGTTCATTCGAAAAGTATGATATTATTATCACCATCAGGTATGTGTGAACTTTTAATTTTCCATTCTTGAGGGTAAAGATTATTGGCCCTATTACCTATATTTTTTTCGAATCCAAGGGGAACATCCTGATAGGTTAGGAGAATGATTCCTGTTGGAGTTCCATCTGGTAGGGGAACTGGTTCTTTTCGTAGATATGAAATAGCCTCGTCGTATGTTAAAGAAGCTGTTGGGTAATAGCTTCTGTTTAGTTCCAACGACAATGCCAGTGATTGGCTAGGTATAATTTTTTTCCCCTTTATAGTTCCAAGGTTAATTCCTGCATGTATTACTTTCAGGTTTGTTGTTGCTTTTTTATAAGTTGAGAGCCATTTTTTACGGATTGCAACAACTTGATCATGGTCGGTACATAGTTCGTAATTTTCAGGTTGTTTAATACAACTTGTATCTATCTTGATTTTATTTTTGGTGTCTTTGTTTTTACTTACTTTTTCCTTTTCTTTTCTTTCTTTCCCAGAAGTCTTTCTCAAAACAGCCATAAATATGCCTTCCCCTTTGGTCTTTCCTGGAATAAAACGATATACAGGGTGCTCGTTGATGAGTGACGGAGTTATGGGCCAATTGTTATCGATGTCAACAGATATATATTCTGCTCCCAATTCATTAACTATCCAGTCTACATTTTCTTCGTCTTCTTTTGCATTAAAGGTACAAGTAGAGTAGATGAGTATACCATCTTTTTTGAGATTATTCCAAATATCTTGAATAATTTCTCTTTGTAAGTTTCTACAGTTTTCTACATTTTTCTGACTCCATTCTTCAATGGCTCCTTGGTCTTTTCTGAACATTCCTTCTCCTGAACATGGAACGTCCGCAACAATAATATCAAAGAGAAGATTTGTTTTTTTATAATCCTTGGGGTAGTTATTAGTTACGATTACATCTGGATGCCCGAATTTTTGAATATTCTCCGCTAATATATTAGATCGTGTTCTGATAGGTTCATTAGCAAAGAGTAGGCTGCCTTCTGGTAAGATGGAGCGTGCAACGGTTGTCTTTCCTCCAGGAGCAGCACATAGGTCGAGCATGAGAATAGGTGTTTCATCTAAAATTTGGCGTAATACGTGTTCAAGAAACATAGAAGAGGCTTCTTGTACATAGTATACTCCGGCATGCAATAAAGGATCGAATGTGAAATTCGGTCTACTCTTCAAGTACATTCCATGCTTGCACCATGCTACGGATTCATCCAGATTAGCAATCTGAAAGTGGCGTTCTTTTAATTTATATGGGTTGATTCGTATACTGGTAACAGGATCTTGTTTTAACCCTTTTTCTAAGGTTGAAAATAGTTTTTCACCCATTAAATCACGAGTATATGATACAAATTCTTTTGGCAGATTCATTGTTCAAAACTTATGTTGATACCGTTTTTATTATTTTCTTCGAACTTCTTTTGTTTTGCTTTAGGAGGATTTTTTAATTGTCCATCTTTATCAAACAGATTATATGTGGTTCGTAGTACAATAAATTCAGTGCGACGATTTAACTGATTGCATATTTCTTGTTCTTCTTTACTAAGTTTCTTGATATATTCTTCTGTGAGTACATCATTTTCTTTCAACCATTTATATTTTTCGGTAAGTTTCTTTTTTATCGTCTTTGGTTTATCTTTTCCATATCCCACTGGAGTAAGGCGATCTTTGGCTATGCCTTTGGCAATGAGATAATTGACTACCGATTCTGCTCTTCGTTGTGAGAGTTGTTTATTATAGTCTTCAGAACCTTTATAATCACAATGTGCACTGAGTTCAATGGTTACATTTGGGTTCTCGTTTAACAAATTCACAAGCTCGTCAAGTGCTTTTGTCGATTCCGATGTCAAGTTGGCTTTGTCAAACTCATAGAAAATATTATCAATCAACACCGGAGCTGTGATAGAGGCCAGTGGGAATTGAAGTACATGTTCTTGAGAGTCTTCAGTAGCACCAATATGAATCTCTTCTTTGTGATTAAGATATCCCTTGCATGTTGCCATAAATAAGTAATCTACATTGGTCTTAGCTACCATTTCAAAAGAACCATCTCCTTTCACGGATACTTTTTTATTTGTGCCATCAGATCCGATTATATATACCTGTGCTGCAGGCAGTTCATATCCTTCCATTTCATATACCCAACCTTTTATTGTTTGTACAATTTCAGGGTTTTCAAAAGAGTAGATGTGATCATAGCCTCTAGCATCTCCACGGTTTGAGCAGAAAAATCCTCTATTATGTTGGCCTTCAAAAGTCATACCGAAATCGTCTCCTTGTGAATTCAGTGGATATCCAGGATGGAAGAGGCGGTAATGAGCCGTTGAATCACCTTGTGCAATATAAATGTCTAACCCTCCTAATCCTGGATGTCCATCAGACGAAAAGTAGAGATCACCATTTGGTCTGAAAGTTGGAAATTCTTCGTTTCCGGCTGTATTAATAGGTTCTCCTAAGTTTTCTACTCCACCTAAACCTGCGGCAGTAATGCGTACTCGCCAAATGTCAAGTCCTCCTTTTCCTCCAGGCATATCAGATGTGAAATATAGCCAATTGCCATCTGGTGAAATTGCAGGGTGAGCATAGCTTGATAGGCTGTCTTTGGAAATGTTAAGTTCGTTGGTTTTTCCCCAAGCTGCATCTGAGCGTTCAGAAGTTACAATCTGTGCATATCTTGGATAGTTCGCATCAGTTTGACAGCGTGTAAGGTACATGGTCCTGTTATCAGGCGAAAAACAGCAAGCGCCTTCATCCTCTATGGAATTCAAACCACCTCCCACAGGCTCAGGTTGGCTCCATTTTCCTTTATCGTCTTTTTCAGAAACAAAGATATCTCCAGATTTTGTACCTGTAATGCCATTTAGTTCGTCACCTTGTGTTTCGTTTCTTGTTGATGAGAAATAGAGATATTCATAGTTGTCACCCAGAAGCATCGGTGAATAGTCATCTCTTCTGGAATTGAAGACACTCATTTTTTTTACCGTATATCTTGAACCCGCTTTTTTCCATTCATTTGCTTTTTGTGCAGAAATAAGTCCATTTTTAGCCAATTTGTTGCCCGGAACGGAATCAAGAATGTCTTTAAATATGCCTTCTGCTTTTTTGTATGCTCCTGCTTTTAGTAATTGGCGTGCGTAGCTCAATTCGCTGTCAAGTCCTGGAGAAGTGTACCTGAAAGCTTTTTCGTATGCCGAATTTGCTTTACCCGTAGCATTAATTTTCTCATAGCATTGTGCCATTTTAAGAGAGATGTCACCTCTTTTCTTTTTATCTTTAGTTGGAACTTTACGATATGCTTGTCTATAATGTTCGGCAGCGTTAAAATATTCTCCAAGGGCTAAAGATTTTTCAGCCTTTTTTAGATTATATTCAGCTCCACAAGAGTTGAATATAATTATAAGCAATAAAGTGAGGTATGAGAAAAGGCGTCTTTTCATGAATGTTCTTTTTGTTAGAAACGCTTATTTTCTGATTTTTATTGTTTAAATGGGAGTCTGAATGAGCATCCTCCTTTCCATTCGCTACACCCATAAGAATTTCGCCCTTTAATAATATATCCTTTTCCACAGACAGGACATGTCTTCCCGACAATACTATCATCTGTTGGTAGTGTTGCTTGATTCGTATTTAGCTGTGTTGCTCTGTCTGATACCTGCTTGTCATTTGCCTTACTTTTGGATGTAGTTTTTCGCTTTTGTGGCGTCTTCTTTTTTAAATCTTCATCCGTTGTAATGGTAACATGCCGATTACTGTTATCAGCAAGGACATCGTTAACGATGTCGTTAATCTGCTCTTTCAGTCCACTGATAAAGTCTCCAGGTTCATATTTATGCTGCTCTATATCCCTGAGTTTCTTTTCCCATATACCTGTCAATTCGCAGCTTTTAAGCAATTCTTCGTGAATGGTATCAATGAGTTCGATACCGGTAGGTGTGGCAAGAAGGTTTTTACGTTCTCTGCGAATATAGTGCCTTTTGAATAGTGTTTCGATAATACCAGCACGTGATGATGGCCTTCCGATACCATTTTCCTTTAAGGCAGCTCTTAATTCTTCGTCTTCAACGAATTTTCCAGCTGTCTCCATAGCTCTCAGAAGAGTGGCTTCTGTGTAGTATTTAGGAGGTGTTGTCCATTTTTCTGTTAGAGTAGGGGTATGTGGACCACTCTCACCTTTAGTGAAAGATGGTAATGTTCGTTCTTCTTCTTTGCGTTTTTTCTCCTCTTCATCGTCCTGTTGGCTTTTGTCTTTTTGATATACGACACGCCATCCAGGTTCCAAGATTTCTTTTCCGCTAACCTTGAACTCTATATCTTCTACTTTTCCCAAAACAGTAGTTGTCGAAAATTTGCAATCAGGATAAAATACGCTGATGAAGCGAAGGGCAATCAAATCGTAAACATTTTGTTCTAAGTCGGTGAGTCCTGTCGGAGGTACACCTGTTGGGATGATGGCATGGTGGTCTGTAACTTTTGATGTATCGAAAACCTTCTTGCTTTTTGGCAACTTTTTGTTTATAGCTGCTAAATCGCGTACTAAAGGCATATATTTCTGTTGACTATTGATTTTTGCTTGACTTATTCCGTTTAGGATCCCAGGACATTTCGGATATATATCGTCAGATAAATATTGGGTATCTACACGTGGATAGGTGGTAAACTTTTTTTCATATAAGCTTTGAATCAGTTTAAGTGTCATGTCAGCAGAATAGCTGAATTTCTTGTTACAATCTACTTGCAATGACGTAAGATCGTACAGATGGGGAGGTGCTTCTGTACCTTTCTTTTTTTGTACAGAGGTTACCTCAAAAGGTTTATCATCTATTGTTGAAAAGGCTTGTTCTCCTTCTTCTTTACTTGTAAATCTACCCTTAGTAGCAGTAAATTGAGTATCACGATATATGGTTGCCAGTACCCAATATGGTTCTGGTTCGAAATTATCGATTTCTTTTTGTCTGTTAACAATGAGTGCCAGCGTAGGGGTTTGTACTCGTCCGATACTTAATACTTGTTGATTTCTACCATACTTTAAGGTATATAGGCGAGTTGCGTTCATCCCTAAAATCCAGTCTCCGATGGCACGTGATAGCCCTGCCATGTAAAGAGATTGATATTGGTCTTGTTCTTTTAGTTTTTTGAAGCCTTCTTGGATGGCTTCGTCTGTCATGGATGAAATCCAAAGACGCTTAACGGGACACTTTACTTGTGCCTTTTGCATAACCCATCTTTGGATGAGTTCTCCTTCTTGCCCAGCATCACCACAATTGATAATCTCGTCTGCTTGGCTATATAGTTTTTCGATGATACCAAACTGCTTTTTGATACCCTCGTCATTAATAAGTTTGATGCCAAATCGTACAGGGATCATTGGCAATGCAGAAAGGCTCCAATGCTTCCACATAGGGGTATAGTCATCAGGTTCTTTCAATTCGCACAAATGTCCGAATGTCCAGGTTACTTGATAACCGTTTCCTTCCATATAGCCATCATGAGCATTATTAGCTCCTAATATTCTGGCGATGTCTTTGGCTACGCTTGGTTTCTCTGCTACACAAACTATCATTTTCTTTTTCTTTTTTAGAATGCAAAGATACTGCTTTTTAGCCGTTTCGACAACATTATTGATTGAAAGTCTATATCATTTCTTTAATCAAATTGATTGATACTATTAATGATGTAGTTTATTTCTTCAGGTAATAAGGTTTGGTTAAGTGGAATACTCAACTCTTCTTGATGTATTTTCTCGGTAATTGGATACGAGAGCTTGTTCCACATTTTATAGCATTGTTGTTGATGTGGTGGAATCGGATAGTGTATCATTGTACTTATTCCTTTATCTTTCAGAAAAGCTTGTAGTCTATCTCTTTCAGGGCAGAGTATTGGATAGATATGATATACATTATCGCTAATTTGTCCTTGAGGTATGATAATATGCTTATTCTTAATTTGGGCATTATATAGCTGTGCTATTTCTCTTCTTTTCTGATTATCATAATCGATGTATTTCAGTTTTACTCGTAATATAGCAGCTTGTATTTCATCTATTCTACTGTTCTTGCCTTGGTATGAGAATACATATTTTTGTTGTGAGCCATAGTTCCCCAAAGCTTTTACTGTTTCAGCTAGTTTATGGTCATTTGTAGTAACAGCTCCAGCATCACCTAATGCTCCCAAATTTTTTCCTGGATAAAACGAGTGTGCCCCTGCATCTCCAAGACTTCCTGTATGTTTGTTGTTATAAAGGCAACCATGTGCCTGTGCATTATCTTCAATCAGTTTCAGATTATTTTTTTTGCAAAGTTGCTGTATCTTGTTGGTCATGGAACATCGACCATAAAGATGTACAATTAGTATGGCTTTCGTACGTGGTGTAATTGCTTGTTCGATTAAATCATCGTCTATCTGCAGTGTATCTATGCGAGGTTCCACCAATACGGGTTTTAGGTGATTTGCGGTGATGGATAAGATAGAAGCGATATATGTATTTGCAGGAACAATAACTTCATCATCGTCTTTTAATTCCCCCATTTCCTTATAAGCACGAAATATTAGGGATAGTGCATCAAGTCCATTGCCACAGCCTATACAATATTGTGTACCAATATAGTTGGCATATTCGTATTCAAATTGTTGAGTAGAATAGCCTTGTAGATACCAACCACTTTCAACCGTGTGGCTGATGGCATCCTGTATTTCTGCAAGATGCATATTGGTAACCTTTTTCAGTGAAAGATAGTCTATTTTCATATCAGATATTCCATTCATACCAGTCATAACAAACTCCACGGCCTCCAAATCCTTCTTTTTGGTAAATCAAACTTTGATTGATGGTTTTACCATGATCCTCGTTAGAAGTTCCAAAGTCGAAATATGGATAGTTTGTGTATTCTTCAGTTAGAATCTTTCTGAATAGTGCATCGACGGCGTGTAGATGTTTTCCTTCTGCACTGGCAGATATATATTGTGCATGTACAACGCGTGGGGTTATATACAGTAGTGTTCCTCCGATAACTTGTTCGCCTTTTTTGGCTACATATAGTTTGATATTATTTGGAAATCTGTTTTGAAGAAGACGTATTTCCTCTAAGGTATGCACAGGTTTAGCATGATAGGTATTATAGAGGTTTTCTTCAAGTATTTTCCAAAAAGTTTTGTATTCATCATCGTTTTGTTCTACGCTGATGCCGTTTGTTCTTGCTTTGTTTGCTCCGTAGTGTCTGTCGTGCTTCCATTTAATGGGGTCTTTTTGATAAACTACAGAAGCTATATTTCTTGTTACAATCTGAGCGTGACATATGTTAATAAGCGCATATAAATCTTCTTCGGAAGGAATAATCTGATAAATCCAAGGTATGGCTTTATAGATTACCTTTTTGAAGTGAGCTTGTTTTAAAAACAAATTTATCTGTTTAAAAATTTCGCATATATCGACAGCTGTAGCTTGATGACTCGTAATGATTCCTCCATAGGTTAGTCCTTGATGAGACCAAAATACATTTCCATCTTGGTTACCTGGAAGAAGGGCGTATATTTTATGGTCTTTAAGGATAATAAGAGAATAATCGGTAAATCTATCGCTGTGATATTCCATGTAGTCACGTTGAAACAGGAATGTACCTTGTTTAGAATGAGTTACAAACTCATCCCATTGTTCTTTGTATTGTGCTTCGTATTTCTTTATTTCAAACATTTTATATATTCTTGAAATTCAGAATATTCTCGGATATAATCTTCTTCTTCGAAAGGATCTTCTGCCAATACTAAACATACGGATCCGGATGAAAAATCTTCTAGGGTTCGCCAAACGTTTGTTTCGACGAGAAGTCCTTGATAAGGGTGGTTGAGTAAAAAGGATTGTTTATTATTTCCATTATCAAGTGTGACCGTAAAAGACCCGCTTACTGCAACGATAAATTCTCGGCAGTGTTTGTGGGCATGTCCTCCACGACTTATACCGCCAGGTACATCATAGGTCCAATATACTCTCTTCACCTGAAAGGGTATATCTTTAAGTTGTTCCGCAACGGTAAGATTGCCTCGTGGATCAACAATTTTTCTTAATGTGATCATTTTTCCAAACATTACTTATTTAACGTAATTTTTTCGTCTTTTTGTATATCATACTGGCATTTATTTTTGATTAGACGTAAAAGGGTATGCAGTTTTTTGTCTGCATACCCTTTTTTCTTTTATAAAACGGTTGTTGTTTTATTTCTTCATATATGGATCTGTTCCGAGAACAGTTTTGGCCAAACGCTTTGCTTTATCTCGGAGAGCTTCCATATCGCATCCAACTTCATCATAGCAAGTAACCACACCCATACGTCGACCAATGTGAGCTTCTGGCTTATTGAATATACGAATGCGAGCTTTGTCTTCTTTGCATACTTCTTCTAGGTTATAGTCTAATGGCTCGTTACTTTCTACAGGAGAAAGGATAACGGCACTCGCACCACTGTGTTCTAGATGAATAGCAGGGATAGGAAGGCCCATTACAGCCCGGAAGTGAAGTTCGAACTCACTTAAATTGGTGCAGTGGCTTAGAGTTACCATACCCGTATCGTGTGGTCGAGGACTCAATTCAGAGAAGATAACTTCTCCCTGTTTGGTGAGGAAGAATTCTACACCCCATATGCCATATCCTGTAAGCGCTTTGGTTACCTCGTCTGCCATGTGCTCTGCAGTTTTGAGAGCTTCTTCAGAAATTTGGTAAGGCATCCAACTTTCACGATAGTCGCCACCTTTCTGAATATGACCTATAGGAGGGCAGAATAGTGTTGGGAGGTTCTTTTGGGTTACAGTAAGCAATGTAAACTCTGAATCAAAATCTATAAATTCTTCAATAATGACTTCTTTTACATCACCGCGACCTTCCTCCATCGCATCTTTGAATGCCTCTTTCAGTTCGTCGTCATTATGTACATAGCTCTGACCATGACCAGAAGAGCTCATCAAAGGTTTTACTACACAAGGGAAACCAATTTCATCGGCTGCTTTTTTGAATTCATCAAATGTTTTAGCATAAAAATATTTAGCTGTACGTAGGCCTAGTTCCTGAGAAGCAAGATCGCGAATTGCTCTTCGGTTCATGGTGTAATTTACAGCTCTTGCTGATGGTACAACCTGTACACCTTGTTTCTCAAAATCGAACAGACGTTCTGTTCTGATAGCTTCTATTTCAGGAACTATGATGTCTGGTTGATGTTTGTTGACAACAGCTGTGAGTGCATCTCCATCCAGCATCGAAAATGTTTCACGCTCATCGGCTACCTGCATGGCTGGTGCATTATCATACTTATCGCAAGCGATGACGTATTGGCCAGCTCGCTTAGCAGCAATAGTAAATTCTTTGCCCAGTTCTCCTGAGCCTAAAAGCATAATTTTTTTCATATGGATTATTTATTATGAGGGATTAATTGTTTCATCATCTGCCATTCTGGTGTAACAGAAAGGCGGCGTAGCAGTACCTCTACGACTTGTCTGATAACATCAGGTGTCGTCTTATTGATCTCTGCCAGTTCTTCAGCTGATTTCAACGGATGTCCTGCCAGTCCATAGTAATTGTCAATCAGTAGTTCATCCTTTATGTTGAGTAAGTGAATCAAGTGCTCGGTATAGTGCGCCATGCGTTCACTTACGATAGAAGGATTCTTGCCTAAACTGATAAGATAATTTTCTAGTTCTTGTGATAATGCATCCATTATAGTCGTGAATTATTATTTCCTAATGTTATAACTTCGCAGTCGGTGAATTTATTGCCATCTATTGTGAGTTTTACGATGGTTCTTTCTTTTTGCCAACCCATTTGTCCTGCTGCACCTGGATTGATATGAAGCAGATTTAGCGTTTTATCAGACATCACTTTAAGAATGTGTGAATGACCATCTATAAATAGGTCGGGTGGCGAAGCGTACAATTTATTGCGTATCGAAGGGTCGTATTTGCCAGGATAGCCTCCGATATGTTTCAGTAATACATCCACATCTTCGCATTTAAAGCGAAGTATTTCTGGATATCTTGCTCGGATATCATATCCGTCACAGTTACCGTATACAGCTCTGAAAATAGGTTTCATGGCTTCAAATTTGTCGGCTATTTCTGTTGAGCCGATGTCTCCAGCATGCCAAATTTCATCACACTCGCAGAAATATTTTTCGTATTTTTCATCCCAAAATGCGTGTGTGTCTGAAATGATTCCTACTTTTTTCATAGCTTAAAGTATTTACGAATAAAATCTGCAATATAAGTAGATGTATTGTCGATTCCTAGAAGAGAAGAATTAATACATAAGTCATAGCTCTCTCCATGTCCCCATTTTTTACCAGTGTAGTAATTATAGTATGATGCTCTTTCTTCCTCGTTGCGGAAAATGTACTTTTGAGCATCTTTGGAGCTTATCTTCAGTCTTCGACTTACTCTTTCCACGCGTTCTTCCATATTGGCAGATATAAAAATGTTAACCACATTGTCGAAGTCACGAAGAATATAGTCAGCAGTTCTTCCGACAAACACGCAACTGTTTTCCGTTGCTGCTTTTCTTATCGCGTCACTTTGCATCTTATAGAGACTTTCCTGCGTAAAGTCACTTCGATAAAAGTTGTTGTCTCCAACTAATGGCATATGAAAATGGAAAAGAGACTTGAAAAATCCTTTTTTCTCATCATTTTGTTCAAAGAATTTTGCATCGAATCCACTTTCTTTTGCGGCAAGGTTGAGTATTTCTTTATCGTAAAATTTGCAGTTGAATTCTTCCGATAGTTTATGAGCTATAATCTTTCCTCCACTTCCTATTTGTCTACCTACATTGATGATAATCTTTTTATTTGCCATGATAACCTAGTTTATTTGTTCATATTTGCTTAAGCTTGAGACTCGCGATGCATGCGATTAAATTTACGCATATATACAATCATTGTCCACCCAGCAATGATAGCTGAGAGAAAATCGCTTATTGGCATAGAGTACCAGACACCATCAATTTCCAGAAAAAGAGGAAGAATGGCAAGTAGTGGTATTAATAATAACAGCTGGCGAGACAAACTCAAGAATATACTGATTTTTATCTTTCCTATACTTTGAAAAAAGTTGGTGACAACCATTTGATAGCCTATAACAGGGAAAGCCAATAGGCTAATTCTGATGGCTTTCATACCTAGCTGAATAAGGGTAGCGTCGGTAGTAAATAAGCGTGCGCAATAATAAGGTAGAAACATTCCTATAAGCCAGCCAGTTGTCATGATGAGTGTGGCAGTTAAAACAGAAAGTTTTACAACATGTATCATTCTGTCTAGTTTTTGTGCTCCATAGTTGTATCCGGCTATAGGCTGCATGCCTTGATTAACACCCATAACAAACATGACAAATACAAATGCTACTTTATTTGCAATGCCATAAGCTCCGATGTCTAGGTCTCCTCCGTAGTGTGCTAACTGCTTATTGATAAAGATGACCACGATGCAGGCACATACGTTCATGGCAAAAGGGGATATTCCTATCGCAAGTATATTTTTTACAATAGACTTATTTAGATAATATATTCCTCTCTTGAAATGTAGTAATTGCTTTTGGTTGCTGAAAAGCCATATTTGCCAACATAAAGCGATAATTTGAGCAAGAATGGTTGCGTAAGCAGCTCCTGCGATACCCCATTTTAATAAAAATATGAAAATATAGTCGAGTATCGAGTTCATAATGACGGTAAAAATAGTTGCAAACATTGCTTGTTTGGGTTTGCTCGCTGCACGTAAGAGTGCATTCATTCCAAAATACATGTGCGAGAAAACATTACCGGCTAGTATGACAACCATATAGTCTGCAGCAAAAGGGAGTGTTGCTTCTGATGCTCCGAAAAATTCCAATATTTGGTCGAGAAATAAAAGACTGAATATCGAAAAGGCGATACCGATGATGATATTAAGTGTAATGGTATTACCAAGAATGTGTTGAGCGGTTTGATAATCTTTTTGGCCTAGCTTTACAGAAATAAATGTTGAGGCTCCTATTCCGACAGCAGCTCCAAAAGCTGCAGCCAAATTCATAAATGGGAATGTAATGGTAAGTCCTGATATAGCTAAAGGGCCACATACTTGGCCGATAAAGATGCTGTCCACAATATTATACAGTGAAGAAGCTGTCATGGCAATAATGGCAGGAAGGGCATATTGCCAGAGTAATTTACCGATGGGTTTTGTTCCTAGTTCAAGTGTTGCTTGCTTATTATCCATTAAAATCTTCTTATTTATATATGTGTGCAAAGGTAGTAAAAATATGTGGATAAGTGAGAGAATTGGTAAAATAAATCAATAAATTATATGCTTATATTTTTTCATTCCAATTGAAAACTGTATCTTTGCATAACATTGATATTTAGCCTAGATGAAAAGACCTTTAATGATTATACTGATGATGATAGCATGCTTCGCTATTTTTGCTCGGCATGTAGATGATACAAGCCGAATTGCTTATCCGGGCGGTAAATGTTATCTTTATCGTATTTATTTGTCAGATAAGGCTGGGTCTCAATATTCTTTGCAAAAACCAGAGGAGTTTCTTTCTTTACGTTCTATAAAACGACGGGAAAAGCAGCATCTTTCTTTGGATAGTACAGATTTACCGATTTCAGAACGATACATACGACAGATTTGTGATTGGGGGTTTGAGATTGTTGATAAAAGTAAATGGAATAATACACTTCTTTTGCGTGTTCGTACTCCTAAGGACCTTAAAAAACTAGAGCATATTCCTTTTGTTAAAAGCATAAAAAAAGTTTTTGAATCGCCTGATTCTATAAACAGACGTGATCGAATGAATTACCATAAGACCATTACTTCTTTTATTCAGGATAATGAGTCGTTTTATGGTTCTACCGAGTTTCAGATAAAAAAACTAAATGGGCATAAACTTCACGAGGCAGGATATCATGGTGAGGCTATGATGATAGCGGTCTTGGATGGAGGTTTTATGAATGTTGATCGTATTCCTGCTTTTCATCAGATTCAACTCGCAGGTGTTGCCGATTTTGTAAGCCCTCGGTCGCAAAATGTCTTTAAAGAGATGGAGCATGGAACAATGGTGTTGTCTGTAATGGCGGCTGATGTTGAGCATTATTATGTTGGTGCAGCTCCTCGTGCTTCTTATGTCTTGGTTCGTTGTGAGGATGAACAGACAGAATCTCTGGCAGAAGAAGACTATTGGGCTTCTGCTGTAGAATATGCCGATTCATTAGGTGTAGATGTTATTAATAGTTCGTTGGGATATCATGGTTTTGATGATAAGACGATGGATTATAAATACGAGAACTTAGATGGTAAGACGGCGATGATTTCGTGTACAGCAGCCAAACTTGCTTCAAAAGGTATTATTTTGGTGAATAGTGCTGGCAATGAAGGCATGGGTTCTTGGAAAAAAATAAATGTACCAGCAGATGCAAGTGATATTCTTACAGTTGGTGCAATAACTCGTTCTGGCATTAATGCTCCTTTTAGTTCAATAGGTTTTACTGCTGATGGAAGGGTAAAACCTGATGTTATGGCTATAGGTAGTCCTGCGTCTGTTATTACCGGTCGTGGCACTGTTATAAACGATATGGGGACATCCTTTTCAGCTCCTATTATTGCAGGTATGGTGGCTTGTCTTTGGCAAGCTTTGCCACATTTGAATGCTTATGAGATTATGTCTATAGTGAAACGTTCGTCAGACCGTTATTCACGGCCGAATAATATATTTGGATATGGTGTTCCTGATTTTTGGAAGGCATATCTGATGGGCAAAAAAGATAAGTAATCATGAAACAGGCTCTCTCTTTATATGAATTGAATCATTTGGTCCACGATGTTATCGCGATACAGCTCCCAGATAGTATCTGGGTTCAGGCCGAATTGTCTGAATATAGAGAGAATAATGGACATTGCTTCATGGAACTGATAGAGAAGGATAACCATTTGAATACTCCTATTGCTAAGGCTTCTGCTAAATGTTGGCGTAATCGATGGGTATATATTCGTGCAGGTTTTGAACGAATTACCGGAATGCATCTTCGTGCCGGTATGAAAATCATGTTACAGGTGCATGCTGAATTCCATGAGAATTATGGATTCTCATGGATGATTGATGATATCGACCCAACTTTTACTTTGGGAGATATGGCTCGAAAGCGTTTGGAGATTATTCAGGTCTTGAAGGATGAAGGGGTTTTTGATTTGCAGAAGCAACTTGTTATTCCGATGTTTTGCCAACGGATAGCTGTCATTTCCAGTGTTCATGCTGCAGGTTATGGCGACTTCTGCCATCAAATGCAAAATAATGAGTATGGCTTATCCTTTAATATAGAACTGTTTCCTGCGGTTATGCAAGGTGAACAAATCGAAAAAAGTGTGATTGGGGCGCTGAACCTGATTAACGAAAGATATGAGGAGTTTGATGTCGTCGTCATTATTCGTGGTGGAGGTGCTACGAGTGATATGTCGGGCTTTGATACATTAGTATTGGCTGAGAATGTGGCTAATTTTCCTTTGCCGATTATTACAGGTATAGGTCATGAACGCGATGAAAGTGTACTCGACATGATTTCAAATACGAGAGTTAAAACACCTACTGCAGCTGCTACTTTTTTAATAGAGCATTTGGCTCAGGTGTACAATCGGGTACAAAATGCTAGTGATTTTATTTTTAGCTACGTTCGCGAGCGTATGACTAGGGAGAAAATGAGAATCCAGCATTTGGGTGGCAGAATACCATTGATGTTTTCTTTGGTTAAAACCAGCCATTTAAGAAAACTTGATGCTATAGAGAGTAAACTCAATAATCAGGTAGGTCGTCTGATTTTGCAGCAGTTTCAATATTTGGATAGACTACAAATGGCAATGTTACCCGCTATTCAGCGTAAACTGAATAAGGAGCAGTATAGGCTTCAGATGATAGAGCAACAAGTGATGTTGTCAGATCCAACTCTTTTGCTTAAACGCGGATATAGTATCACTTTGTTGAATGGAAAAGTTGTCAAAGATGCTAGTTGTTTACATGTGGGTGACGAAATTATAACGCGAGTGGAAAATGGTGAAATTCGTTCAATTGTCAAATAGAAATGTCTGATATGAAAAAGAATATTCGATACGAAGAGGCTGTTCATCGACTCGAAGAGATAGTAGAGAAGATGGAAAATGATGAGCTGGATGTAGATTCATTGAGTGATAAACTGAAGGAAGCGCAGCAGCTTATCAAATTGTGCAAAGACAAACTAACGAAGACTGATGAAAATATCAAAAAGTTACTTAATATAGAAGAAAAGTGATATTTTTGTTAATTTGTAGTGTGAGTAATTGCAGAATATAATAAAAATTCGTACTTTTGTGCGAAATTATAAATATAACATATAAAATATTATTGTTATGAAAGATTTAGATTGGGCTAATTTGTCTTTCGGCTATCGGAAGACTGATTACAATGTACGCTGCTACTATCGTGACGGCAAATGGGGCGAAATAGAAGTTTGCTCTGATGAGTATTTGAAGTTGCACATGGCTGCTACCTGTTTGCATTATGGACAGGAGGCATTTGAGGGATTGAAAGCATATCGTTGTCCTGATGGTAAGGTGCGTGTGTTCCGCATGGATGAGAATGCTGCGCGTCTACAGAGTACTTGCCGTGGTATCTTGATGCCAGAACTTCCTACAGAATTGTTTGAAGAAATGGTTAAAAAGGTGGTTAGATTGAATCAGGAATGGATTCCTACATACGAGAGTGGAGCTACTCTTTATATTCGTCCATTGCTTATTGGTACAAGTGCCCAGGTGGGTGTTCATCCTGCTGATGAATATTGTTTCTTGATTTTTGTTACTCCAGTAGGTCCATATTTCAAGGGTGGATTCTCTTCTAATCCTTATGTAATTATTCGTGATTATGATCGTTCTGCTCCTTTGGGTACTGGTATCTATAAGGTTGGTGGTAACTATGCTGCTTCTTTGAAAGCTAATTCTATCGCTCATGAAAAGGGGTATGCTTGTGAATTTTACTTGGATGCTAAGGAGAAAAAATATATCGATGAGTGTGGTGCTGCTAACTTCTTTGGTATAAAGAATAATACGTATATTACACCTAAGAGTACCTCTATTCTGCCTTCTATTACTAATAAGAGTTTGATGCAGGTTGCTGAAGATTTAGGTATGAAGGTTGAGCGTCGTCCAATTCCTGAAGAGGAATTAGAAACGTTTGAGGAAGCTGGTGCATGTGGTACTGCTGCAGTCATTTCTCCTATTTCTTATATTGATGATTTGGATACCAAAAAGCGATATAATTTTGGTGATAAACCGGGTCCTTGGTCTAAGAAGTTGTTTGATACACTTCGTGGTATTCAGTATGGTACTATTGAAGATAAGCACGGTTGGACTACAGTGGTAATCGAATAATAACGCTAGCGGGCTATCCATACAGAAAAAATAACCTATAATTATGCCAAAATATGGAAACGAATCAAACTTACAAAAACAGAGCTCTAGCCTCACTGGAAGGCAAGTGGACGATTGGTGCTGTCGCAACACTTATTTTTTTACTCATAGTTAACATTGCAAGAGTGAGTATCACATACCCTATGGACGATACAACAGGAGCAAGCGTAAATGGTATATGGTTCTTGTTGAGTTTGCCCTTAATGTGGGGAAATCGAGTATTCTTCTTGCGCCTTATCCGTCAGGAGGACATTGGTTATGGGCATCTTTTCGATGGTTATAAAGATTGTGTACGTATCGGCGTCACCCTACTGTTGGTCGCTTTTTTTGAGGCTATTGGATGCGTCTTTCTCTTGATACCTGGCATTATCATCTCTCTGATGCTCTCACAGGTAGAATTTGTCATGGAAGACGACAAGGAGATAGGCTATCTTGATGCTATGAAACGCAGTGTCGATCTGATGAAAGGGCACAAAGCAAAGCTATTCTGGCTGATTCTGAGCTTCATTGGTTGGATAATTCTGGCTATTCTGACTTTCGGTATAGGATTGCTGCTATTATTACCATACTTTAATACAACATTAGCTTACTTCTACGAAGACCTGAAAGCAGAACAGCAAATAGGTTAATCGTAAATTATAAAACAACATAAAAAAGCATCGGTCTGTCTCCAGATCGGTGCTTTTTTATAATTTATTTCGTATATTTGCACCCGTTTATCAAATAAGGCATGGGAAAAGGAAAATTAGCTAAATTTGCGGATATGGAGCACTATGAGAACGTGTTTCAGTATCCATTTTCAGTAGTCAGTGATGTTCCATTCGATATGAAGGGACATTGGTGTGAACAGTATTTTCATAACGATAATCCAATAATCTTGGAATTAGGATGTGGTAGAGGTGAATATACCATAGAGCTGGCCAAACTCTATCCCGAGATGAACTTTATCGGTGTGGATATCAAGGGTGCCCGTATGTGGACAGGTGCCACCCAAGCTCTGAAAGAAGGACTAAAGAATGTGGCATTTCTGCGCACCAATATCGAGATTATCGACCGTTTTTTTGATCAGAATGAGGTTGCTGAAATTTGGCTTACGTTTAGTGATCCACAGATGAAGAATCCTCGTAAGCGTCTTACGAGTACATTCTTCTTGAATCGTTATCGTAATTTCTTAGTAAATAAGGGTATTATTCATCTGAAAACAGATTCTAATTTTCTATTTACTTATACCTCTTATATGGTTGAGAAAAATAATCTTCCAGTTCTCTTCCGTACAGATGATTTGTATCATACAGAGGGTATTGATGATAGCACGAAACGCATTCTGTCTATTCAGACTTATTATGAGTCAATGTGGATAGAACGTGGACTCAATATCAAGTATCTCAAGTTCCAGTTACCTACTGAAGGAAATTTGGAAGAACCTGATGTTGAAATAGAATTAGATGACTATAGAAGTTATCATCGTGATAAGAGAAGTAGTTTAGAAACAAGCAAATAAGTTGATATAAAAAGGGGATTCACCAATGATCAGGTGAATCCCTTATATCTTTGTTAGATAGCAGGTTCTATAGGAAACATATAGAATTTGCGATTCAGATTATAGTCAATCATCCATTGATCCAAGATGATACCTTCATCCAATGCTTTTATTTCTAAAGTATGTGTGCCTTTTTCCAAGAGTAAATGAAAAGACTTTACTGCTTGTCCCCGTAACACGTTTTGTTTCCATTGTTCTGACCGGAATGGTTCTTTAAGTGTAAAAATCTGTTCGTTATTTCCGTCGATGGTCACACTGAAACGAATATCGTTTTGGTTTACTGCATGAGTAGGGATCGTTGCAATTCTGATTATTGCAGAATCTGTTTTTTCACAAAGGAAGTTGTATTTGACTACGCTACCTTTAGGCAAATTCAGTGATTTCATGCTGTGACCGAGCATTTCTGTAGTGTAGACATCTTTGCTGGCTGTTGTGTAATGCACAGCATTTCGTGCGATGACTCTACTCATGTGATTTTCTAAAGGTTCTGCATCAATTTCCTTATCAGCATATTTTTTTATTTGTTCGTCTGTAAGTATACCCGGTAGTGCAGGCTCTTTAAAGACTGGTAAATCTCTTGGAGACATCGACATAATACCATTCCATTTTCCGCCGGCTAATTGTTCGTTGTAGTATTTAGTCATTGCTATTATCTCCTGATGAGCAGTCATGCTATTAGCAGCAGCGGTCATTGCTTCTTTATCATTGAAGAATAATCCAGGGCGTGCTATATGGCGTGCTTCTTGAGCTTCTAGTTGTTTGATGGCCATGTCTGCAGCCATAAATATAGGATATTTGATAGCTGCGAAGTAGGCATCACTAAGTGTTGGTCGAATTGTTTTTTCTATTTCTTCAACTTTTTCTTTTATCGCTTGATAGGCTGCTTTGTAGCGTTCTATCTCATTTCCAAATTCACCGGCATTAAATTCTGTGTCTTGGATAGGGGATAGTCCTCTGTTGTATTTCTTTTTATCCAGTTCGGTTTGAGTCCATCCCATAAATTCAGGTTTACGGATAGCAGTAAGGTGATAAAATTCCTTCATAACGGGCAATAATAGTTTGCCTGTATGTGTACCGAATTGCTGGCAAAGCCAGTTTTGCATATGTTGCTGTAAAGAATTTGTCTTGGTGATATTGATGTTCCAGGCCATATCAAGAAAAAGCGATAAGTCATATGCTGCAACTTTCGGATCGTGAACATTAGCTATCCATATCCGTTTATTATTGTTGGTGTAAGCTTTATGCATCTCTTCGTAGATAAGTCCTGGTTGAGTGGTTGTCAGCCATAGATAGTCATGAGGCCTTCCCCAGTAGCTGAGATGGTAATAGACACCACTTCCTCCACTTCTTTTGGCTTCTGAAGGGTTAGATAGATGTGTAAGATAACCATAGTTGTCATCACACCACATCAAAGTCACGTCATCGGGTACTTTTAGTCCATTGTTATAAATATCAAGCACTTCTTTATACGGAACAAAAATTTGTGGTATGTTTTTAATGTCGGTTTTTAGATTCTTATGCAGTAGTTTTCTCTGGTCATTAATTACCTTCTGAAGCCACTTGGTTTTCTCATTTAAAGTTTTTACACCTTCCATGCTGCCATCATGTATGCCACGCATACCTAAGGTATATATGACGTCCATGCCTGCAGTTTCTTTAATACGATATGTCCAGTAGTCTTCTATTTTCTTTTGGTTGGTAAGATAGTTGAAGGCCCCCATATTTTTTACATTCCATTCGCCGACATTATTGCGGAGTAATGGTTCACAATGAGAGGTTCCGATATATATATCGCAACTATCTGCTACTTCTTGGTTTCCTTTTACTTGGAAAAAAGGTTTTGTTCCAGGATGCATGGCTGGCCATATCGTATTAGCTTTGAGTCGAAGTAGAAGTTCAAAGATCTTGCGATAGGTGTTTGGACCTATCGTCCCTTGCTCTTGTTTGCGATCGAGGGTTTTGTGAGCCCAAGTACGTGTACTCCAGTCTTCATCGTTGATGAAAATACCGCGATATTCTACGGAA